>Ga0180433_10000041_pt1 | contig 192973 bp, 182 predicted proteins | sample SS_ome_8_FD_132980 | JGI IMG/M metagenome (GOLD analysis project Ga0180433, IMG submission 132980) | Hypersaline lake sediment archaeal communities from the Salton Sea, California, USA - SS_1_D_1 metaG | ecosystem: Environmental > Aquatic > Non-marine Saline and Alkaline > Hypersaline >...
GTCTGAGGTACTTGCGTCGTTCGTCCACACTCATCTTGTCATCGCTCGGCATGGTCCCCCTCGGTAACATTCTTAGTTGAGTGAACCATACCCTCCCGGTAACATTTTAGGTGAGTGAATACGGCACCTTGACGTTGCCGTCGCAGGGGCTATACTAGCTACCACGAAATCAAAGGGGGAGAATGATGGCCGAGGAAGAAGTAGGCGCGGTCAGGCTTTTCTTCGCGCGTCCTGTCGTAGCGGGGATCGACCCGAGCGGTACATTCAAGGTAGGCGACAAGCTTCACATCAAGGGCCACACAACCGATTTCGAGTTCACCGTGGAGTCCATGCAGATCGACAACGCAGAGGTGCAGGAGGCGAAGCCCGGGGACTCCGTTGGGGTGAAGGTCCCCGACCGGGTGCGACCCGGCGACAAGGTATTCAAGGTAACATAGTCTGCGGCGGTGTCAGGCGGCTATGCAATCGACTTGGAGAGGTTCGCCATCTCGATGGCATGCATTGCAGCCTGCGCACCGTAGTTGCCCGACTTGGTGCCAGCCCTCTCGATCGCCTGCTCCAGCGAGTCCGCGGTAATGACCCCCAGGACTATTGGGACACCCGTTTCGAGGCTCGCATTGGCGATCCCCTTGGTGACCTCCGACGCTATGTAGTCGAAGTGTGGCGTTCCACCCCTTATAACCGCCCCCAGACAGACCACAGCGTCATACCTGCCGGAGACCGCCATCTTCTTGGCGATCAGCGGTATCTCAAAGGAGCCCGGCGTCCATGCAACGTCGACGTCTTCGTCCTTGACACCGTGGCGAGAAAGCGCGTCCTCGGCACCATCGAGAAGCTTGCTGGTTATGAACTCATTGAACCGCGCCACCACGAGGCCGAACTTGAGTCCCTCACCAATCAGCTTGCCAGCGTACACTTTACCCACTGTCTTCCACCTCCTGGTCCGATTAGTCTAGCTTCAGGACGTGTCCCATCTTCTTCTGCTTCGTGCGAAGGTATCTGATGTTGTTGGGATTGGGTTTGCACTCGATAGGTACCGTCTCGACCACCTTCAGCCCATAGCCCTCGAGCCCTATCACCTTCTTGGGGTTGTTCGTCAGCAGTTTGATATTGCGCACACCGAGGTCAGACAGTATCTGCGCCCCGATGCCGTAGTCGCGTATGTCGCTCTCGAAGCCTAGCGCCTCGTTGGCCTCCACGGTGTCAAGCCCCTGGTCCTGCAAGGCGTAGGCACGGATCTTGTTGTGGAGGCCTATGCCGCGCCCCTCCTGCCGCATGTACAGGAAGATGCCACGTCCCTCCTCCGCAATGGCCTGCATCGCCAGATCGATCTGCTCTCCACAGTCACACCTCAGGCTGTGGAAGACGTCGCCCGTCAGGCACTCACTATGCACACGAACGAGCACAGGCCTGTCGCCATTCAACTCACCCTTGATCAGCGCGACGTGCTCATCCGGGTCAATGGAGCTCCTGTAGGCCACGGCCAGGAAGTCACCATACTTCGTTGGCAGACTCGCCTCCGCTACCCGTTGAATGAGCTTCTCGTGGCGGCGCCGGTACTCGATGATCTGAGCTACGCTTATTATCTTGATCCCGTGTTCAGCCGAGAGGCTCTCTAATTGAGGCATGCGAGCCATCGTCCCGTCATCGCTCATGATCTCGCAGATAACGCCGGACGGGTACAGTCCCGCGGCTCTGGCCAGGTCTACAACCGACTCCGTGTGGCCTGCACGGACCAGGGTGCCGCCCTCCCTGGCCCTCAGCGGGAACATGTGCCCGGGTCGTGCGATATCATCCGCCTTGGCGGCAGGGTCAATCAGCGTCTTGATGGTCACAGCCCGGTCCTGTGCCGAGATGCCCGTAGTCACGTTATGCCTTGCTTCCACAGACACAGTGAAGGGGCTCCCGAACTTGGAGGTATTGTCCTGGCTCTGGACCATCATTGGGATCATGAGCTCGTCCAGCCTGTGCCCTGTCATCGCTATGCAGATCAGCCCCCTGCCGTACTTCGCCATGAAGTTTATGCCATCGGGGGTGATCTTCTCGCTCGCGATAGCGAGGTCTCCCTCGTTCTCACGCGATTCGTCGTCGACTATTATCAAGAACTTGCCTTCCCTGAAGTCCTGCAGTGCGTCCTCGATCTTTGCCAGCGCCATTCTCATACCCTCTGTCGTCAAGCAGCCAGGAAACCGTGCTTGTCCAGGAACTCCAGCGTGATCCCGGACGATTCTCCACCCCCCAGTTTTTCCGCATACTTGGTCATTATGTCAACTTCGATGTTGACCATGTCGCCGGTTCTCTTCCGGCCAAGGGTCGTGTTGTCCCTCGTGAAGCCGACCAGCGACACCGTGAACGTTCCGCTGTCACACCCCACTATCGTCAGACTCACGCCGTCCACCGCGACAAAACCCTTCTCTACGAAGTAACGCGCCAGTTCGACGGGTGCGGCGATGGTCATCAGGACAGCTTCCTGCTCAGGTGCAAGCGATGCAATCCTGCCGGCCCCATCTACATGGCCCTGGACGAAATGCCCGCCGAACCGGCCGCCGGTTGCCATCGCCCGTTCGAGGTTCACCCCGTCGCCGGACCTCAATGACCCCAGATTGGTGCGCCTGAGTGTCTCAGGCATGACATCCACTGCGAACCGGTCGCTGCCAACCCTGATCGCCGTGAGGCACGCGCCGTTCACACAGATGCTGTCACCAGCCACCGTTCCTTCGACGACCCGTCGGGCGGATATCTCCAGCCCTCTTGCGCTTGCCGATCTGACGATACCTAGCTCTTCAACGATTCCGGTGAACATGCCCCAACTCGCCTCAGCCCAGGTGTGAATCCGTGGAGAAGTGCCGAACCCGGCGCCCCCGCCTGCTACGCGGGCCCTGTGCCACCTGTCCAGCTTGAGCTTGACTACACATCGATTCTATCACCAGGTTCGTGATGGCGCAACTTCGCTCGCGAAAGACGAAGGGGACGAGCGATTGCTCGTCCCCTCTATTCTATCCGTCAATTGCAGTCTGGTTCAGCCACCCTCGAAGACAATGAACTGGCCCATCATGTCCCACTTGCCATCCAGGATGGCGCGCGTCACCACCCCATTCGTGACCTTTATCTCCGCCGTGTGAGGTGTGATAACCTGCAGCAGGATGTGACCGGTCCTGTCACCGTACCCCGAATGCAGGCAGTCGAACTCGAAGACGAACTCCCAACAGCTCGGGCAATCCATTGGCCTGGCTTCGACACGCTCCAGTGACTCCACCACACCATCATACGTGAAGGTGGGGCTATTGAGAAGGTACTCTTCCGCTATGGTCCAGCTCTCTTCCTCAGTGAAATCGCCTACGCCGTTGCCCTCACCCGACCCGCAGCATGCAGCCGAAGTCACGAGGACAAGCGCCAAGGCGATGAATGTAACAACGAGTCCGGTCCGCATGTCACGCCTCCTCCTCTTGCCGACGCAGCATTGCATAGCCAGTCGCAGCCAGCAGGAGAACCGCCAGGACGCCAACGCCGATCTCGACCCATCGCACCACCGGCCAGCCGCCGCCACCCACAGAGTCTAGCTCGGCAACAGCGCCACCATTGGCCCCTGCCTCTTCTGTGGTCGACTCCATACCGCGCCCAACCCCAGGCTCCTCCCCCCCTTCGGAAGCGATCTCCGTCACGGTAGGAGACGGGGTGGGGATCGGCGTCGGCATGCCTTCTCCATCCCTCTCCTCCCCGATGAGCTCCGATCCGTTGCCGGTGTAACCCGCCAAAGGCGTAGGCAAGGAAGACGCGGGCGTGAACAGCTCCATGCCCCCCTCCATCCCTCCACCGAACAGGGTCTCATTGCCCGGAACCGGCGGCACTGCTGGTGAGGCAGTCTCGGATAACAGATCCATCCCATCGCCCTTGACACCCTGCATCCAGTCAGCACCCACCGTGGGCGTCGCAGTAAGCCTCGTCTGCCCGTCAGCGACCTGTAGGCCTTCCTCCATCCCTCCGCCGGGCCCGACGAAGTCTACGGCCAGTACGGCTATCAAGGCCACGACGGCAAGCGCCGTAGCAGGACGCAGCCATCCGACGTTCTGAGGTTCAACGAGCGCGGCGACAGTCCCTGTCAACGGACGCAGCCACCCCACTCCTCGAGGTGACAGTATCCCACCGGCCTTCACCTGCTCGGGCGAGAGCGCGAACGACCTCGGAGCCGCCACAACCGGCATCCGGCGCAGCATGTCTACTGTCGTTCGCAGGCCCTCATACTCATGCCTGCAAGCGTCACAGCGCTCCAGATGCCCCCGCACAAGGTCCAGCCCCGCGCCCGCCAGAGTACCATCCATATACTCCGACAGGAGGCCGCGAACCTTCCTACATTCTGCCTTTTCCCTTCGGCCCCACATGATTCTTCAGCCTCTCCTACTTATCAAGACGATACTGGGTAGGAAGAAGTTCCTGCCGCTGCATCATGAAGTCCCTCAGGCGCGCTCGCCCGCGGTTCAACCGCGACTTGACGGTACCCAGCGAGCAGCATGCCACCTCGGCGATCTCCTCGTAGCTGAGTCCCTGAACATCGGAGAGTGTCACCACCAGCCTCTGCTCCTCGGGGAGCCGGGTGAGCCCTTCGCTCAGCACCCGGCCCAGCTCTCGCCGCAGGGCATACTCTTCCGGAGACTCGGAGCCGTTGACAGGAGAGAACGTAGGCGAGTTCAGCAGCATCTCGTCCAGAGACAGTGTGCGTGCCCTCCGCGCGGCCCTGAATCGATCCCGACAACTGTTGGTGACGATCCTCAGTAGCCAGGCCTTGAAGCTGCCACCCCTGAATCCCCCGATGGCCCGGTACGCCGACACGAAGGCATCCTGTGTGACATCCTCCGCCGTCGCCCCGTCGCCCACCATTCTCAACGCAACGTTGTACGCCAACCGCTGGTAGCGCTCCACCAGCAGATTGAAGGCATCGAGGTCCCCCTCCTGACTCCTCAGGACGAGGTCCTGATCCTCAATAGTCTCTATATGATTGCTCTGCATCGCGAGTATCGCCGGCGCAGTGGAACTTGACTGCGGCTTCCTGCGTTATATATACTACAGCTGCCTCAAGACAGACTAGATAATTCTATCACGTCCAACCTGGACGAAGCTAATCCAGCGAATGCATCGTCAATGAAAATCAGAGCCGTTGCCCGCGAAGTCCTCCTCATCGCCGTCATGGCTCTGGTTCTGTTCCTCATTCTTCACTTCATGGTGCAGAACTTCAGAATCGACGGCACGAGTATGTTTCCCAATCTCGAGAACGGCCAGTATGTCCTGGTGAACAAGACGGCCTACTGGTTCGAGCGCGACCCTCAACGAGGGGACATAATCATCTTCGATGCGCCGGATGCCCAGGTGGACCGCATCAAGAGGGTAATCGGCCTGCCCGGGGACACGGTCGAGTGGGACAGGAACGGTGATCTACACGTGAATGGGGAGTTTCTGGATGAACCCTACCTGGAGCACCTGGGGAGCGGGCGAACCGGCCCGACCGGCACTTGGACGGTCCCCGAGGGCGATTACTTCGTTATGGGCGATAATCGGTCGGTGAGCTACGACTCGCGCAGCGGCTGGACCGTCCCGCGTGAGAATGTGGTAGGCAAGGCGTGGGTGATCATCTGGAGTATCAGCGACTGGGGCGGGGTGCCCAACTACCCCCTGGAGGCAGAAACCGCTTTGGGGGCAACCAGCTGGCAGAGGCCCTTGTCTCCGGCAAGCTAGCCGTCAATTGACAACGAATCGAGCGTCCACTACAATTGTGCCCAATTGGCCGGCGACGCGGAGGTTTGGCAAGCATGAAGAGGGACCTGATGGATATCCTGGCCTGTCCCGTCTGCAAAGCGGACCTCGAACTAGAGGTCTCGGAAGAGGACGACAACGAGGTGATCACAGGCACGCTTACTTGCACCAAGTGCGGGGAGCGCTATCCGATCACAGATACGATACCCAACCTGTTGCCGCCGGACCTGCGTGAGTGATACCCAGCCATGCTCGGTGAGCGCCTGGAGGAAGTGGGAGCGAGGCGATGTCGGTAACGACCAAGTTCAAGATCGGCGGTATGCTGATCTCAGCATCTTGCCTGATTCTTGCCGGGCTTTTCGTATGGGGAATCGTCATGGGTGATCCCTGGCGCTTCTGGGCCATAGCCGTGCCGGTCATCATCGGCTCCGCGGCCGTGCTCGGGATCGGCTTCTCGATTGGCCGCCTCATGGCTTCCACCGAGATCGACGAGAGCCCAAAAACACAGAGCGACGAGCAAACGCCCTCCAAACAGTAGCCACACCCCGCTAAGGAATGTAGGCAGCCATCGAGTCAGGCGACTCCCAAACCTCGACACGGCTGATTCGTACTTCGCCCAGCCTACCGGCCAATCCCCCGTATATCTCTGTCGCCAGGTTCTCCGACGAGGGGTTTATGCTATCGAAGGGCGGGACGTCATTCAGGCACACATGGTCGAATCGCCGGAGCAGGTCATCCAGGGCGTCCTTTATCTCCCGGAAGTCCACAGACAAGCCAATCTCGTCCAGTACCTCGGTCTGCGCATAGACAACGACCTCGAAGCGATGCCCGTGCAGCTCTTCGCACTTTCCGCCATAGCCTCTCAGATAGTGTGCTGCGTCGAAGTGTCGCCTCACAGATACTTCGTACATTGCTCCTCCATGCACCTACCCGGTGCGCAGCGTCTCCAGTGTACCCACCTTGCGCACACCACCCGCCTCGCCTGCGCCGACGCTCAGCTCAGCGATCGTCCGTCCCAGCAGCGGATGCACCAGGTCGGGCGCTATCTCAGCCAGGGGCACGAGAACGAAAGCCCGTTCGGCCAAACGGGGGTGGGGTACCGTCAACCCCGGCTCATCGATCTCCCGATCGTTGTAGAACAGTATATCGATGTCGATTAAGCGAGGCCCGTTAGGAAAAATCGCCTGTCGCCCCATTCCCCTCTCGATCTCTTTGGCCAGGGAGAGGAGTCCCTCGGGTAACAGGTCGGTGGTAGCCTCCAGCGTCGCATTGAGGAAACGGGGCTGGTCGGTGTATCCCACCGGATCAGTCTCGTAGACCGACGATACCTTCTCTATACTGACTCCCTCCGACAATCGTCGCAACGCCACTGCCAGGTTCTCAGCCCTGTCCCCGAGATTCGACCCCAGCCCGAGGTAGACCTTGACGCGCGGCCTCTCGGACTCGGAGTCGCTCATGTCGCGCCTCTAACGACAGCGTCGGTCATCTTGGCCACCCAGACCATCTCCTTGACGTCATGAACCCTCACGATGTCCGCGCCGTTCGCTATGCCTATTGCTACCGTCGCCGCCGTACCCTCCAGCCGCTCCTCGACAGGCAGGTTGAGGGTCAGCCCTATGAAGGACTTGCGGGAGGTCCCCAGCAGGATCGGTCTTCCCAGCTCTCTCAACTCGGATAGCCTGCGTACGATCTCCAGGTTCTGTTTGACCGTCTTGCCGAATCCGACTCCCGGATCGATGATGATGCTATACCGATCGACCCCGGCGTCCAGCGCCAGCTGCATGCTGCCCCTCAGGCTCGCGATGAGCTCCGGGAAGAAATCCCCAAAGGTGCCGTCCCGCTGGTTCTGCGAGATGATCACCGGGACGCCGCTCTCGGCAGCCACGCTCGCCAGGGCTTGGTCGCGCCTCAACCCCCATACGTCGTTGATCATCACGGCACCGGCGGCCACCGCCTCCCGGGCTACCTCCGACTTGTATGTATCTATGCTCACGGGAACCGGCAGCTCAGCGCTCAGCCTCTGAATAACCGGCAGCACACGTCCCAGTTCCTCATCGGCCCGGATTGCACCCGCATTGGGACGCGTGGACTCGCCGCCGACGTCGATGATATCAGCGCCCTCGTCGACCATTCGATGTGCCTGCTCTACAGCCACCTCGATGTTCGAGAGTCCATCGCCCGAGAACGAATGGGGGTCGAGGTTCACAATCCCCATGATGTAGGTGCGCTCCCCCCACCTGAACCCCCACCTACCACAACGCGTAACGCCAGGCCCTGGAACAGCACCTGTTTTCATCATAGTAATCCCGAGCGTGATGCAGCTTCCATTATATCACGCGGCATGCTTCCGCCACTCGTGACCCAGCTAGCGCAGCGGTGGCCCTTGTGATAGAATTGAGTCTGGAGCATTTATGCTCCTACCGACAGCGAGGTGAACCTGGATGGCGATCTACGAGTATCGCTGCAATGACTGCCGCCGCAAGGTAGACGTATTCGCGCGGGGCTTCACGCCGCCAGCCAATCCGACCTGCACAATCTGCGGCGGCACCAATCTGGACCGCGTATTCTCCAAGTTCGCCATGGCGAGGTCCAAGAACGACAAGAGTGTGTACGACGACATACTGTCCGATGGAAAGCTGACGAGAGGGCTCATGAGCAACGATCCCCGCGCCCTCGCGGAGTGGAGCCGCAGGATGGCGAGGGCCACGGGGGAGGACTCCACACCCGAGAGCGAGGAGCTTCTCAGCCGGATGGATGCCGGCGAGGACGTATCGGAGATCGTCGAGGAGATGAAGCCGCCCGAGTTGCGTGGTGATGCTGAAACGGAGTGATCTGAGATGCCCATCTACGAGTTCCGCTGCAAGAGCTGCAACCGAATAGCCTCCTTCTTCACAAGGACGGTCTCCGACCCTCTCGAACCGGCCTGCCCCGACTGCGGAAGCCAAGACCTCGAACGGTGCGTCAGCAGCTTCGCATACCATAAGTCAATGCAGACCATACACGAGGAGTCCGGCCCGCCATCCATGTTCGGGAACGACCCCGACTACTACAAGGACCCCCGCAACATCGGCAGAGTGACCGAGAGCCGGCTGAAGGAGCTTGGCGTCGACATCAACGAGGACAAGGACTTCGCCGGCGTCAAGCAGACAATCGAAGCTGCGAGAGAAGGCGAGCTGCCGAAGACCCTCAAGGACTCTCTGTGAGGTCCCGCCACAATGCTGCGCATCGTGGACGCCAATCTCAACAGGGTTGGTGAGGGATTGCGCGTCCTGGAGGACATCAGCCGGTTCGCTCTGAACAACGCCGAGCTGAGTGAGCATCTGAAGTCCCTTCGACACGACCTCCAGCCCAAAGACTCCGGTCTCTACGCCGACCTCGTTGCGTCCCGAGAGGCCGGGTCTGATGTGGGCGCGTTCCTGGACGTCGAAGAAGAGGGAAAGAGAGCCAACCTGCCGAGTCTCGTTGGTGCCAACGCCCACCGGGTCCAGCAGTCATTGCGCGTCCTCGAAGAGGTCTGTAAGGCACCGGACGCCCGATGCGGGCTGGACTGGGCTGCCATCAAGCGCGCCAGGTTCGATCTGTACGAGATCGAGAAGTCCATGCTGCTGATGCTGCTGCGCAGCGATCGAGTACGAAAGCTGAAGGGCGTCTATCTGATCTTGGACGCCGAGGCACTGGCTGGCAGGAACGCGGTTGAGGTCGCGCGGCATGTCATCGCGGAAGGCGTCGAGGTGATACAGCTGCGCGACAAGATCCACAGCAAAGGCGAGGTGCTGCAGACGGCCCGCGAGTTGAGAAGCATCTGTAATGAATCAGGCACCCTGTTCATAGTGAACGACCATCTGGACATCGCGTTGGCATGCGATGCCGACGGCCTTCACGTCGGCCAGGAAGATCTGCCTGTGGCCGAGACCCGCAGGCTGCTTCCGCAGGACAAGCTGGTGGGCTGTTCGACGGCCAGGGTCGAGGAGGCCATCGAGGCACAGGCACAGGGCGCCGACTATGTAGCCGTAGGATCGATATACCCCACGTCTTCCAAGGAGCGCACGTGTCCGGCAGGCCTGGAGACGCTGCGCGCGGTCAGGGAGGCCGTTACACTGCCCATCGTCGCTATTGGCGGCATCAACGAGGGCAATGTCGCCGAGGTCATGAACGCAGGCGCGGATGCGGTCGCAGTGATCAGCGCGGTCCTCGGCACCGATGACCCGGCGGCGGCAGTCCGCCGTCTCATATCCAGAATAGAAGGAGGCTGACGTCCGATGTCCAAGCTCACCTCCAAGCTCGAGTCCATCGGGGACAGCGTGCGAGCGCAGTTCTCGGTGGTGGATGAAGCTCGCGAGAAGGGGCTGAAGCTCTCGCGCGATTCCATCAGATACAGCTCCAACGCCATTCGCGCCGTACACCGCAAAGACTATGATCAGGCCAAGGAGCTCATCGCTTCATCCAGGGCCTGTGTCGAGGAGATGAACAGTGTGCTCGCTCCGCACGGAGAGCTGTTCTACGGCGGCTTCGTGCACAATGGGCAGAAGGAGTACGTCGAGGCCTGCATAACCTTCTCCCTGGTGTTCGGCGAACCCCTGCCGGAGCCCGACGATCTGGGCGTCAGCTATGCCGCCTACCTGAACGGCCTGGCAGAGGCAGCGGGCGAGATGAGGCGACACTTGCTCGACACGCTCAGAGAGGGCGAGGTCGAACGTTGCGAGGAGATACTCGGCGTCATGGACGACATATACAGCCTTCTGGTGACCATCGACTATCACGATGCCCTGACCGGAGGACTCAGACGCAACACCGACATGGTCAGGGGTGTGCTGGAACGGACCAGGGGCGATCTCACGCTCACGCTGAGACAGCGCCAGCTCGAACGCAAGCTGGAGGCATTCGAGGAAGGTCTTCAGAAATAGTTGCCGCTTGCCAGGGGTCGTACTAGTGGGTTAACCCGGGCCCTCTAGGCTCGCAGTTAGACACAACCCCTTCGATTTCCAGCAGTTTGATAAGCCTGTCGCCGCTCTTGACCACTCCCTGCAGGTTGTCAGAGCCTTCGGTTCCGATCACCGAAGGTAGTGGCTCCACACTGCCGTCAGGCGCACTGAGCACTTCGGTAACTGCATCCACCAACATGCCAATCATCTTTCCTTGAGTACCGACGATCAATATCCGGCTGTTCGCAGTCTCGTCCATCTCGCCGAGCCCGAACATGCGGGACGTATTCAGAACAGGCACCACGTTCCCGCGTAGGTTCATGACCCCCTCTATTGACTCAGGTGCGTTGGGCACTTCCGTGATTGGGCAAGTGCGCACTATCTCTTGCACGCTATTTATGTCGACCGCGTAGGACTCGCCGTGCAGATCGAATACGACGAGCTCCATTTCATCGGTCCTCCGTATTTCGCCCATCTCGCCGCTCCTTCAGGCACCCCTGCGACCCAGTTGGTCACATTCGAGTGCCCCTACCACATTCCCGATCGCTCGGCCCCGATCTGATGCCCGCTGCGCCCTCTACCGGATAACCAACCGTCGTCCGGAGTCAGTCTCAGCGAAATCCACCGTCACGCCGTCAAGCACGTTCGAGAGGTCCTTCGGCACGAACAGGACCTTGGAGCCCTCGTGCTGGAATACCTCGTCGCCATCTCTCTCGCCGTCCAGCAGCAATTCGTAGTCGCTCTGCGTACCGGGCGTCAGTCTCAGCCCAAGGTCCGGATTGTCGCTATGCTCGGCCAGTATCCGCTTCAGTTCCTCTCTGGCGCCTTGTGTTACAGTTATCATTATCTGCCTCCTCCTTGCCAGCACTCAGAAATACTCGGCGGGCATAATCAAGCGCAGCCGTCCGTCAGCATGTACGAAGTCCACCACACCACCATCTAACGACCTCCGCACATCCTCCGCCAAGAGAAGTATCCTAGCGCCCTCATACTCCACCACCTGATCACCCTCCTTCTCCCAGTCGACAATCAGATCGTACTCCCCAGTCACCCGGGAGCAGAGTCTGAGCCCCTGAGATGCATCCTCGGCGTTGCTGGACAATATCCGCTTCAGCCTTTCCTTCGCCCTATCGGTGACGCTGACCATCGTTTCCTCTCTACATGAGTTCAGCAGCCAGTCAGCTCCTCTACCATAGGATAAGGCAGATGCCACAGGATAGTGAATACCAACAAATGGCTATTGAGGCAAAGAAAAAGGGCTATCCGAAGACAGCCCCTGTCTGCCAGTATGGTGGAGACCCAGTCTCACCTATCCCGGCCCGCCTCCACCTTCACCGGAGGAAGCCAAGCCCTTGCGCACTGCATATGCCGCCAACTGGTGCTTGTTTCGCAACTGCAGTTTCGCCAGTATCTTCTTCGTATGCACTTTGGCCGTGTTCTCGCTGATGACAAGTCGCTCCGCCATCTCTCTGCTGGTGGCCCCTTCGACTATGAGTCCGACAACCTCTTTCTCTCTGTCTGAAAGGTCAGGACAAAGCTCATCACCGTTGCAGGCAGCTACCTCGGCCAACACCTTAGGCTTCTGGGAGAGCCTGCTCGCCACCTCGGGGGAGACAATGACCTCTCCGCATACAGCCAAGTCAATCGACTTTACCAGCCTGTCCAGGCCTATGTCCTTCTGCAAGTAACCCTTGGCGCCCGCCCGCAATGCACACAGCAGCTCGCCTTCCCAGGCCGAATCCGTTAACACTACTACCTGGGCATTGGGCACTGCATCCCGAATTCCCTGGGCAGTGCCCCTGTCCGACATATCCGCATCAATCAGCACGACATCGGGCTGGGTCTCTACCGCCTTCTGTATCGCTTCTTGAGCGTCCCCACACCGGCACACGACGTCGATCGCAGGTTGTTCGTCGAGAAGTCGTCCCACACCTTCTCTGAAGAGTTCTTTGCTGTCGGCAACCAGCACCCGTATTGAACGCAACCTACACCTGCCTTCGAGTCGCACTCGGGACACGATTCCAGAAGAGTCTATCACTGTGCCAACCGGCGCGTCAAACCAACCACGGCAAGCCATGCAAGGTTCTCGATACAACCAATGTGCCGCTAGTATGTGGCTGTTCTAGGACAAGCTAGTCGAAGAAGCGCTCACCGTAGTCCGCAGAGTCGGAGTAACCCCGCCTTTCCCAATAGCCCCGGTACTCCGGATCATCCGACAGCTCGATCTCCGTGACCCATTTGATCCACTTGTAGCCCCACTTGCTCTCGGCAACAAGCTGGAATGGGGCTCCCCTCTCCGGAGGCAACTCAACCCCGTTCATCTTGCGGGCCAGCATGATATCGTTCTCGATGATGTAGTCCAGGGGGAGAGAGGTCGTGTAGCCGTCGTACGCATGGAATATGACTGTGTTCGCCTCGGGCTGCACACCTGCTTCAGCAACAAGGTCCTCGACCAGAACGCCCTCCCACAGGATGGCTACGCTCCACCCCTCGACGCAGTTCAGCGTCACGACCTTCTCATAGGTCGCGTGGTCACCCACGACCTCATCCACAGTCAACCCGACAGGTGTCTCCACGAACCCGGTGATCCCCAGCGTGTACGTATCCAGGTCCACATACTGAGGCCCTTTGATCGAGTTCTCACGGAAGTCACCTATCGACGACAGGTCCACGCCCTGATACTCGGTGATCTCCACGCCCGCCAGCTCGCCGGGACCGTCCACCGTGCACGTCCCGTTGCAGCCGGCGAAGTAGAAACCCGACAACAGGAGAGCACCGGCAGTTGCGACGATGGCTAGCAGTGTCAGCTTCTGTCTCATACGTCATGCCTCCATAGCCAGCCTATACAGCTACCACCTCGGTGACCTCGGGTACCTCCTCCTTGATCACGCGCTCGACGCCATGCTTCAGCGTCATCGTAGCCATCGGGCAGCCGCCACATGCGCCGGTCAGCCTCAGCTTGACAACGCCGTCGGCTACATCCACGATCTCCACATCACCGCCGTCCCTCTGCAATGCCGGGCGTATTGTCCCCAGAGCCTTCTCCACCTTCTCGCGCATCTTCGTCCTCCTTCGCGCCAGCGGTCTTCAACCGCATCACAGCATTAGCTACAGGATAGAGGAGCAGGCAGGACATGTATGCTACTTATGTCACACGGACATCCAAAGATTGGAATGCACCAAATGAGGAGCAGGCGTGCAGGTCCCGAATCTGCGGTGAGCCAGGTGTGATTGGACTTGTTGCGGCCTGATCGCGTTGGTACGCCGGGGGCGCTCTCTAGCCGGTAGGTGTCAGCCGGCTGTCTCTATTCCCATTCGGCGTAGGCACTTCTGAGGGCTGCGACGTAGAGAGGCGACGGCTTGGGCTCCTCCGGCTGGCCCTTCCTGAGGTAGGTCACAGCCTCGACCTGGTCCCCTTCCTTCGGTACCGCCCAGACGTTCAGCCTGTCCGCTTGCGTCGGACAGCCGAACTCACGATCGAGGTACCTCAGGTCGCGCTCCGAAACATCGTAGACGGCCCCCATGACGCGCGCACCCCGGTTGTACTGTATGTTGGCAGTGCCGCCGCGCCATTTGCGGTCCCAGCCAATGAACACCAGCTTGTAGTGAGGCAGCAGAGCGGTCGACACCGGCTTGGCGTCCGGACACATCTGTCGCATCTGCTTCTTGCTGATATCGAGGCCGTAGGCGAAGTAGTACAATGTCGGCTCCCTGAAACGCTGTAATAGGCCGCATGAGCGACGACCGCGGTCACGATTATAGCCGTAGAACAGCCAGCTTACAACAAGCACCATCGCAACAGACAAGAAAAGAGCCCCTTTCGGGGCTCTGTCTAATCGTTCCAGTCGTCATCGCGTGGCAGTCTACCCACATGCGCAGGCAGCACGTGGACACGCATCCCGTACGCCGTCAACTATGGAAGTGTGAGCCGACCCACGGAGAGTGCCTTGCTCACAACGGTGGATGTCTGCAGAGGCTCCGAGTGCAAGCCATCGTCCGGGGCCTGCCCGGTATCCGCCTGCAGGAAGGGTAGGTCTCTCCGGTCGAGGATGGCCCGCCGGCGTGGTTTCCCGTTCCCATCGCCGCCGAAGCGAGCCTCCTGGCATTCGGTGCACAGCAGGACACAATTGTCAGCCGAACTGGATCCGGCATATACATCCGGCTTCATACGCACGGGCCAGTAGGCACCACGCCCACCCTGTCCGCGATTGTAGTAGACCAGTGGCTTGCCGCACCCGGCGCACAGGCCCCCCTGCCTCTCCCACGCCTGGTCTTCAACATGTCTCGAGAAATCCGTTCTCATGGCTCACCTCAATTGCCAGTCATCCAGCGTGCGGCCCAACCCTCAGTTCACACTCAGGAGCTTCGAGACTCGCACACAACTCCATATTAGTAATGTAGTGCCTACACCTTCAATGGTACTTTCGTCGGTACCCCCTCGACCCGATAGTACCCGACCGACACGTACATATACTTTCATGCGATTGTTGACCGCTTGTGGCTTTCGTGCTATAAGTCGAGCAGGGTGCTGCTGCAGTAGCACTCGGCTCTACGGGGACGTAGAAGGAGGCCCGCACGTTAGCTGTGGTTGCAGAGCGGCCTCTATTCATGACGTTCGCCGCCCCTCAAGGGTTCCCTTCCCTCCCATTTCCATGGGCGGACCCTGTCTGATGGGCAGCAGTGGACGCAAACGGAGAGAGAATGATCTCAGGTAACGGTGCGCCGGTCAGGATATCCTGTCGCGGCGTCTGGAAGATATTCGGACCGGACCCCAAGCATGCTCTGGAGCGAATAGACCTGGGCATGGACAAGGACCAGGTGGCCGAGGCCACCGGCCACGTTCTCGCGGTGAAAGATGTCTCGTTCGACGTCACAGAGGGCGAGGTATTCGTGGTCATGGGACTGTCCGGCAGCGGCAAGTCCACGCTGATTCGTTGCCTGAATCGCTTGATCGAGCCAACGACAGGGGAGATCGAGGTCGACGGCGTCGATATCAGCAGACTGAGCAAGAGCGAACTCAGGATGCTGAGACGGCACAAGGTATGCATGGTTTTCCAGCACTTCGCGCTCCTGCCCCACCGTACGGTCATCGACAACGTCGCCTACGGGCTGGAAGTGCAGGGCATGCCCAAGGCCAAGAGGCACGACAAAGCCGCCGAGATGATCGAGATGGTCGGCCTCAAGGGATGGGAGGACAACTACCCGGACGAACTCAGCGGCGGTATGCAGCAGCGAGTCGGCCTGGCGCGGTCATTGGCTATAGAGCCCGAGATCATGCTGCTGGACGAGGCCTTCAGCGCCCTCGATCCCCTCATACGTCGTCAAATGCAGGACGAGTTCATCAACCTCATGTCAAAGGTCAAGAAGACCATCGTCTTCATCACTCACGATTTGAACGAGGCGTTGAAGATGGGCGACCGCATCGCCATCATGAAGGACGGCGAGATCGTCCAGCTCGGTACACCCGAGGAGATCGTGTCAACGCCAGCCGATGACTACGTGACCGAGTTCGTCCGCGACGTGCCGCTGAGCAAGGTGGTCCAGGTCAAAAGCGTCATGCGCTGGCCGGAGGTCATGCTGTACGGGTGGCAGGGCCCCAAGGTAGCCCTCCATGCGATGAGCCGTCAGGACGTCAACCACGCCCTCGTGGTTGACCGCGCAGGCAAGTTCAGGGGCTCGGTGTCGCTTGACGAAGTCAGGCACGCCGCGCAGACGGGAATCACGAGATTGGACCAGATGGAACTGGACGAGACGGTCCGGATCAATCCCGACCAGTCCCTCGATGACGCCGTCCCCCTGGCAGCAACGAGCGGCAAGCCTATCGCTGTTGTGGACGATGACGGCGGCCTTATCGGCGAGGTCCCCCACGTCGCCCTTCTGATGGGCATGGCCGGGCAGGAGAACGGCCAGGAAGAAAGCCCCCCGTCCTAGCGGCTCCGCCCTACGCCTTCCTGAAGAACATCAGAGTCTGCGGCACGAGATACGCGATCTCACCTTCGCCAAATGCGTTTCTGAGGCGTCGGCGGAACACCTCGAGCTTTCTCCGGAACTCCTCATCCCCGAGTGGCAAGTAGGATGACCACGGTTTCCTGGTCACATGCCCGACCAGGGCATCAGCATTGGCTGCTTTGAAGGTGGCTGCGAACTCCACCGTCGAGAATAGCTCGAAGCTCATGTCCTCGAATAGACGCCTGACCTGTGGAAGAGGAGGGATTCTGGCCGTGTCCGCCTTGGCGATCCCCGGGAAGAACGCGAGGTCGATCTGGCACCTGAGCTGGGGATGCGACGTGGTGGACACCAGGACCCGTCCTTCCGGCAGACAGACGCGACGAACCTCGGCCACCACCGCTTCCTTGTCCTCGAAGTAGTGCAGAGCCTGCGAGAAGTATACGAAGTCGAAGCTCTCCGGCTTGAAGGGCAGCGACTGGCCATCCGCCTGCACGAGACGGCAGTTGCCCTTGGCCACCGACCGGAGCTTAGGCGCGGCTTGCCTCACCATCTCGGACGCAATATCCAACCCGCAGAAACGGACGCCGGGCAGGCATTCTGCAAGTCCGACCAGGTGGGTGCCCGTGCCGCAACCGATCTCCAGAACGCTCAGCCTAGGCTCACCGTACTGGAGAATGAGGTCGATCAGGCGATCAAAATCCTCGGGGGCCATGCGGCGCTTGTCGTCGTAGTCCTGGGCCAGGCCGCTAACGTAGTCATGAGGCAATGATGCCATCTAACCTACAGACTGCTGTACCCTTCCACCCTTCGCGATCCCCTGGCTGATCCGGTCAAGGATAATGGCCAGCACGACGATTCCCGCACCACCGGTAAAGGCCTTGCCGACCTCAAGGTCCTTGATGCCCTCGAGGACCACCATCCCGAGACCTTCAGCCCCCACCATGGAAGCAATCACCACCATCGCCAGCGCCAGCATGATGGTCTGCGTTACGCCCGCCATGATGTTGGGGAGCGACAATGGCAGCTGCACCTTGACGAGCAACTGCCAGGGAGAGCTGCCGAACGCCCTGCCGGCCTCTACCACGTCGGGTGTCACCTGGCGAATGCCTAGAGACGTCAGCCGGATGCACGGAGGTACAGAGTAGATGACAGTCGCTATCACACCAGGCACCATGCCGAGCCCCAGGAAGAGCACGACAGGAACAAGGTAGACGAAGCTGGGCATGGTCTGCATAACGTCCAGGACCGGCCTGATCGCAGACTCGAATCTGTCGCTCCAGCCAGCCAGTATGCCCGTCGGAATCCCTACAGCCACGGATACTATCACCGCGACTATCATGATAGAAAGGGTATCCATTGCCTCGGGCCACAAACCCATACCGCCAACGAAGAACAGCCCCAGGGCCGCAAGCGCGGCTATACGCCTGCCCCCGAGCCATCCGGCAACCCCTGTGAGGATTGTCAGGACCGCCCACCAGGGGAGCCAGTCTCCGAGAAGCCTTCGGAAGAAAAGGAGCGGCTCGCGGATCACAACCGTGATGAAGTCGAACAGAGGATCAAGGTTCCTGCCAGCCCAGTCCTCCACCGCCTCCCCCCAGTCGAGCACTGGGATGAAGATGTCAGCCGGGAATTCCCGCCAAGTCCATTCGAACTGCGACAGCAGCCAGATGGCTCCCACGACAAGCCCAGCGACGAGTACCGCCAGCGCGTAGCGTCCTGTAGGCAACTTGCCCAAGCGTTGACGGAGTGGAGACAGGGCAATCAGCACAGCCCCCAGGAGAAGCAGCATGGCAATCGTCGGCAGAAGGGTGGGGCCAGCGACCTCACCTGCTGTGGTCAGGTTCACCTCGAAGTCGCCACCAGGCACGAACTGGGACAGTCTCTGATCGGCAGGGTGTGTCCCCACAATGAATGTGACGTACTTGTCTGTGAAGTCCCGATCCGAGGGCTGGACTATCACCAGCACGTAGGTGGAGACACCGTCCACGTTGACAGAGGTTGTCACGAATGTCTTGTCGAAGATGATGGCCTTGATCTCGGTACCATCGGCGACCGGTTCGCCTCCTGCCGTGACGTTACCGTGGAAGCGGCAAGACGGCTCGTCCTGTGCCAATGCTGTAGAGGGCCAGAGGAGCAGAAGGAGCAGTATCGGTGCCAGTACAACGAGAGATCTGGACAGAACTGTCACGCACTCACGACCCGGAGGAGTATGGGGTATGCCTGTTGATCATTCGACCAAGCCCAGCCCTATTCCTGATGATTGTACCACACAGGTACAAAGCCAAATACATGGCAAGGGCCTCCTGGCAGAGCGACAACTCACGACCGAGAGGCCCTTGCTGCTTAGCTATCGAGAATCCTATTGCCGGTTGGTCGGCACGGCACTACATTGCAGCTACGGCATCTTTGACTTTCTGGGCCACGTCTGACGGCAAGGAAGCAGCCCAGACCGCCTCCATGTCCGGGTTCTGCAGGAACCAGACGGCAGCATCCACCGGCTCGCCCTCGGTCGCGTTCATGTAGGCAAGAGCCGAATCCAGGGTTGCTGTGTTCATCTGCCAGTTCTCGAACATCTCCACGACTTCCGGGGCCTTGTCGCGGAAGTCTATGTGGGATGCTATGAAGAGCTTGTTGGAAGGATAGGCACAGCCATTGTCTGCTTCCCAGACGGCAGCATCGTGGGCTGGCTCCTCCAGGCGGGTCAGGTCGAGGGCACCGGCAATCCATGTCGGACCCCACATGTAGCCGAGCCAGGCATCGCCATCATCGTACGCGCCCTGAAGTGACGCAAAAAGAGCCTCCTGGCTGCCAGGGCTTATATGATTGTACTCATCATCCAGGCCGTAGGCCGCCAGCTGCGCTGTATTGATATCGGCGCACTCCCAGCCGGGGACGCAGTTGATGATTCCGCCCTTGCTCGGGTCCTCCGGATCAGCGAACAGCCCGACGTACTGCGCCTCACTCAACTGCGACACGCTGGTGAGGTCGGGGGCCATCGGATCGATCCCGCGTGCCGTGTCGCCCTCGATGACGTAAGTGGGAACCACAAACTGGCTCTGCCAGTTATCGTTGTTCATTATGCTCAGCAGCTCGATCTCGCCTGCGGCGATGGCCTCGTCGTAGGCCTCCTGCTGGTTCTCCATCCAGCCTTCCAGGAAGACATCGACGTCGCCGTTCCTGGTGCCCTGGAACAGCAGAATAGTCTCACCGGACTGGAACTCGACCGGGTAGCCATACCCTTCCTCGATGATGATCTTGGCGACTTCCGAGCCGAACTGAGCGCTGCCCCAGTTCAGGTAGGACAGCGTAATCGTCGGCTTGGGTGTTTCGGTCGGGCTCGGCTCGGCTGTCGCGGTGGGCTCAGGAGTAGGGGTAGGCTCCTCCTCTCCATTGCACCCCACGAGAACGGCGCTCATCGATAGCACCAGCGCAAGAACCATCAGCAATGTCGGTAGCTTCCTCATATCCATTCCTCCTTTTCCACAAAACGGCGCGTTGTTTTCGCCTACTTTCTGTCACTTTTGTGCACTTTGTTCACTTAACCTCCCAAACTCGGTTTTGCGACATGCTATTACAGAACAGCTTCGATGTCAAGGGCTATCACACTCGTTCCGAGGCGGCGTTGCCAAGCTAACGTCGCATGAGATACAGGTACAGGATATCGGGTGACCGTGACGGCAGGACTAAGCTTGCTGCTTGTGGTAGACAGCCAGAAGCCCGGCGACGCTCTTGGCGTCACAGACCTCCCCGGAGGCTATGACGTCCGGTATGTTGACGAGGGGACAGGGGACAACGTCGATGATTTCGTCGTAATCGGGCTCAAGCTTGCCGGGCGCAAGGCCGGTCGCCAGAAAGAGGTAGATGTACTCGGTACAGAAGCCAGGACTGGTATAGAAGCCGCCGAGGTCCTCCCACTTCTCCGCTGAATGACCGGTCTCCTCGGCCAGCTCCCTGCGAGCGCACTCCAGCGGCGACTCGCCCTTTTCGATAAGTCCCGCTGGTATCTCGAGCAGCGCCTTCTCGACGGCCTTGCGATACTGCCGGACCAGAAGGACATTCCCCTTGCCGTCGAGGGGCACGATGGCGACCACATCATCGTGCTCCACGATCTCGCGCCTGGTCTCGCGGCCTGACGGTAGCTCGACAGTGTCGACCCGCAGGCCGACCAGCCTACCTTGGTATATTGACTCCGAATGCAGAGTCCGTTCCTGGCTCAAATTCGTCACTCAGGGGGCGCGGAGGCCCCAGGTATTGGATCAGCGGCACCTCATCGCAGTCAGGGAATTTCGGGCACCGGTAACACTCACCCCAGACCTTGCGGGGTAACTGCGACTTGTCTATGGGCACGAAACCGCACTTCTCGAAGAAGGCAGGCTTATAGGTCAGACAGAAGATAGTGTTGATGCCGAGCTCCCTGGCCTCTTCGATACAGGTGTTGACCAGAGCCGAGCCAATGCGGCGGCTCTGGTAGTTGTCCGCCACAGCCAGCGACTTGATCTCGGCCAGATCAGCCCAGCTCACATGCAGGGCAACGCACCCCACAACCGTGTCGTCCTCCCTCACCACAACATAGTCCCTGATGTTCTCATAGATCTCGCTCAGGGCGCGAGGAAGCATCTCTTGCCGGCGCGCGAACTCGTTGATGAGCCTGTGCATCTGACCAGCGTCGCCTATCTTTGCCTTCTCGACCTTCATCCCAACTCACTCACCAACAGCCAGCTTCTGCATGAGCACGCTATAGAACGATTTGGAACTCTGCGATTTCAGGAGCCGTGTCACCTGAGGACTCGGCTTGACCCGCACCACATCCCCATCCGAGAGCGGCACCTCGATCTGGCCATCGATGCTCAGCGTCGCCTGGTGATACGTGCCGACCTCCAGCTCGACCACTGATTCCGAGGGCAGAACCAGGGCCGCGCCGGGGCTCAGGTGCGCTGCCACCGGCTGCAATACGATCTCGCTCGCCAGCGGATGAAGCACAGGGCCACCGGCTGCCATCGAGTAGGCCGTACTGCCGGTCGGAGTAGCGAGTATCACGCCGTCGCACTTATAGGTCGACACCGGCTCCCCATCGATCGTCACCTTGACCCGAACAAGGCGACAGCGCTCGCCCCGGGCGACAACTACATCGTTCAGGGCCTGGTATTGCTCGCCGGTCTCCCGTGTCACAATCTCGGCCTGGAGCATGTGCCTTTCCTCAATCCAGCCCTCCTGCCCGTCGACAAACGCAGGCACCCGCTCTATCGCCTCGTCGGGAGGGACCTCAGTCATGAACCCTACTCGGCCGAGGTTCACGGCCAGGATGGGGATGGACCTGGGACTGGCCACGCGCGCGGCCCTGAGGATCGTGCCATCGCCACCAAGACTGATTATAAAATCAGTCTCGTCGGCTAGCTCGCAGGCCCTGGACTCATCCCACGACGAGCATATCCAGACCGTGTTCTCTTGCTCGCCAAGCACCTTCCCCAATTGCTGCGCGAGGTCGCCAGCCACAGGGGTCTTGGGCTGATACAAGATGCCTATCTTCTTGGCCAAGGTCACCTTCTTCTCTTCGGACTAGCACTCCGGCTTCCGCAGAAGCACGAAGAACTCTCGGTTGCCATCGCTGCCAGCCACCGGCGACGCACAAATCCCCTCTAGTCGCAGCTCACGGTCCACCGCCCAGCAGATGAACCTGCCCAAAACGCCGGCGTGCACGAGCGGGTCTCTCACCACCCCACCCCTGCCCACCTGCTCACGCCCGGCCTCGAACTGCGGCTTCACCATTGCCAGGATATGTCCGCCGCTGCGGACCAGCGCGGCGACAGTTGGCACAACCTTCTCCAGCGATATGAAGGACACATCGATTGTGGCCAGGTCCACGCGCTCGGAGAGCTCGACCTCGTAGCGGGCGTTCACCCGCTCCATGACTACGACGCGCGGGTCCTGCCTCAGCTTGTAGTCGAGCTGACCGTACCCGACGTCCACCGCGTACACCCTCGCCGTGCCGTGCTGCAGCAAGCAGTCCGTGAAGCCGCCCGTCGACGCCCCGATATCAGCAACTACTCTCCCGGTCACCTCCAACTGAATCCGGTCGAGCGCCCCCTCCAGCTTCAGCCCGCCCCTGCCGACGTACCGCTGGCGCTGGGCCACGCTGAGCTCGGCGTCCTCCCGGACCAGAGCGCTCGGCTTCACCACAGTGCTGCTATCCGCAACGACGGCACCCTCCATCACCATCAGGCGGGCCCTCTCCCTGCTGTCAGCCAGGCCCCTGTCCACGAGCAATGTGTCGATTCTTCGCTTCGCCACAGCAGAACCAAGCATAGACTTCGCCCCTCTGAAAGTCAAGCTCGCCGAAGCTACGGCCCGGCGGGTGGATACCACCCAACACCTCATATCGGCCAGCTATGAGGGGACTCGCCCCTCCAGAACGGCAACCGTAGGGGCGACTCGGCGAGTCGCCCCTACAGACCGGGGTAGGCGGGTAGGCACCACTACGCTTCTCGGGGAGCGGATGCTCCCTGGCTACCCTTAAAGGCCAAGGCTCGGGTGCGCAGCGCCCGTGGGCGGGCGGTTGGGTCCAATCAACGTCAGATGGCAGAGATAAGCAGTGCTCCCACTGGAACGCGGAACCATGCCGTATTATGATAGGGGGGATTCGGCGAACGGAGGTATGTCATGACGCTGGCCCTGGAAGGTATCAAGGTACTCGACCTCTCGCGCACCGTGCCCGGCCCCTACTGCACCATGATGCTCGCCGACATGGGCGCTGAGGTCATCAAAATCGAGGATCCCGGATACCAGCTCGGGATGCTACCCGACCAGGAGAAGCACGCCGCGTATGACTTCCTCTCCCGCAACAAGAAGAGCATCGCGCTCAATCTGAAGTCCCAGCAGGCCAAAGAAGTGCTGTACAAGCTCGCGGCCGACGCAGATGTCTTCATGGAGGCCTTCCGTCCCGGGGTGACGAAGCGTCTCGGCGTGGACTATGAGACAATCTCGAAGCTGAACGACCGCATCGTCTACTGCAGCCTCACCGGCTACGGCCAGGACGGGCCGTATCGCGACCTGCCCGGTCACGACCCCAACTACATCTCGATTGGCGGCGCGGTCGGCCTCACCGGGGACGAGAATGGCAAGCCGGTCATCATAAGGGCGGCGATGGGGGACATCGGCAGCGCACTGCACTGCGTCATCGGCATACTCGCTGCGCTCATGGCGCGACACAACACCGGCAAGGGCCAATATGTGGACATCTCGATGACCGACAGCGTCCTGCCATTCATGACGGTGAGCCTGCTCAGGTACTTCAGGGACCGGTTTGTCCCGAAGCGGGGCTGGCCCTCGCTGTCCATCAACATCTGGGAGACCAAGGACGGCAAGTATGTCTCGACCGGCCTCATCGAGCCCCATTTCTGGGAGCGGTTCTGCAAAGCGCTGGGGCGCGAGGACCTCATACCCCATCACAGGGCCAAGGGTGAGAAGCTGCAGGAGGTCCACGAGGCCATCAGGCAGGCATTCCTGACCAGGACCAGAGATGAGTGGTTCCGGATCATGAAGGAGGCCGACACCTGCGTGACGCCCGTGCTGGAGCTTGACGAGGTGGTGCAGAACGAGCAACTGCTGAGCCGGGGCATGTTCCCTCAGTTCGAGCACCCGACCGAAGGCAAGGTGACCCAGCTAGGCATGCCGGTCAAGCTGACGGAGACCCCCTGCGAGTTCCGCAGCTTCGCGCCCGTCCTCGGCCAGCAGACCGACGAGATACTGAAGGGGCTGGGCTACACCGCCAGGCAGATCGAGGAGATGCGCGGGTCGGGGGCGGTGAAGTAAGAAGGCAAGCCCCCACGGTCAGACGGGTGGTTCCGACCTAGCGCCCACCACCCCGACCCTACAGCCCATGCCGCGGAAACACCAGCCTCTTCACCTCGGCCACACTGTTCTCCGCAAAACGCCGCGCATTCTCGCCAGCATGCCTGGCGATCCGCGGTGAATCGGCGTCGCGCAATACCTTCAGACCGTACAGTTCCCTGAAATCGGCCGGTATCTCATCGGGCCACTCCTCCCCCAGCATCACGCCGTAGTCCATCGTCCATATTCGAACCACAACGCTCAGCTCGTACCCGCCGCCGCCCAGGGCCAGCCACCGGGGCGACAGCCCGCGCAGCCTGTGCAGAATCGCATCATAGCCCCGGGTCGTCAAGCTGAGCTGTGTCATCGGGTCGAGGTAGTGCGCATCACAGCCCAGCTGCGTAACGAGCACGTCCGGCTTGAACGCGTGCACCAGAGGGGGCACTATCTCATCAAAGGCCCAAAGGTAAACGTCGTCGCCGGTCCTCGGCGCTAGCGGCAAGTTCACGCAGTATCCTTCGCCCTCACCTACGCCGATCTCGGAAGGCTCGCCCGTACCCGGAAACAGAAGCCGTCCTGTCTCGTGCAACGATATGGTCAGCACCCGGTCCGTGTCGTAGAACGCGTTCTGCACGCCGTCGCCGTGATGAGCATCGATATCGACGTAGGCCACACGCAGCCCCTTCTCGAGTAAGCGCTTGATTGCTATTACCACGTCGTTGAATATGCAGAACCCCGAGGCGTGGTCGGCAGCGGCGTGGTGCTGTCCCCCCGCGCAGTTGAACGCCACGTCGACGTCACCCCCAGCCACCAGCTCCGCCGCACACAGTGAGGCCCCCGCAACCAGCGTGGACAGCTCGTACATTCCGGGATAGGGAGGATTGTCGCCCGTCTCGCTGAAGTTGAATCTGCGGGCGTCAGGCCTCTTCTTACCGTCGCTCAGGTCCTTGACCGCATTGACGTACTCGGCCGTGTGAAACGAAAGCAGGTCAGCACGGGATGCATCGGTAGGGCGAACGACGCTCGATTCGGGCTTGCTGAAAGCCCCGTACGACCCGAGCAGCTCGTACGTATACTGTAGCCGCGTCGGCCCGAATATCTCGTCGGCCCTGCTGTCACGCCGCGCGAGGTCATCGCCATAAACGAACGCCGCTCTCGTCATGTGCGGCCTGCCAGGTTCTCCAACTCCCTGGCCATCCTCTGCCAGTGCGTCCCTCTCCAGTACACACGAACGCAGTCGGGACACTGCATGAACTGGTCCTTGGTCTTGAATACGTACGGAGGCACGATCTCCTTCACATCCTCCTTGTCCCTCGGCTCGAGGGAGCCGTTGCAGTTTGGACATACAGTGAAAGGCTTCATCTCATCGGCGATGTCGAGCGCCGAGAAGACCTGGCCCAGCTGCAATTTCACGTCGTCATATTCTATGAGGAGGACCTTGAGCCTGCCGCTCACGGCAACACGCCGGTCCAGGATACCGGTGTCCCGTGTGAGCAGAACACGGTCGTCCGCCAGAGCAAGCCTGACCAGCCTGCCGTCATCTATGTCCTTCTCGAAGAGCGTATCGAAGCCGGCGATCCTCAGCCACCTCGCCAGCCTTCCCACATTACAGTCGACAATGAACTTCACACTCAGATTCTAACACAGGCAAAGACGATTGGAAGCGAGGCAGCCCATTCCACTTGCATTTGCGCGATTCCCGGCTTATCATACTCCCCACCACGGAATTCGCGAGGCATGAAGCTCTCGGCGAGGCATCCATGGATATATGCAGGATTTGCTGGCTGATCCAGTGTTTCATACCGATCAACCTGATCTACGGCATATGCATTGGGGGTGCCGTGATAGTAGCGCTCGTCGTGCTCTACCTTATGTTCTTCGCACCCAAACGCACGATGGCCGGCGGCTACCTGACGCAGATCAAGCACAAGGCCTACCGGCTCCTGCATACCGAGAACCCCAAGCCCAAGGACGTTACCAGAACAAGCTCGGCCCTGGCAGTCTTCCCTGAAGACGAGGTCGCCAGCGAGTTCAAGCGCCGCCTGGCAGGCGTACCGCCTCGAAGAAGAGCACGTCAGCTAATTGTCCCCGAGGATTTCCCCTTCTACTACGACCCGCTCAACCTACCCCGCGTCTACTACGGCGGCTAGTCCGGCTGGTGGCCACCGGGAAGTAGAGACTGTAAGGATTGCTCCCAGGATGGCAGACTTCGAGCTGTTCGACCACACGGCTGACGTCGGGATCGTGGCGAGGGGCGCGGACTTGAAGGAAGCGTTCGCCACGGCAGCCTACGCGGTATTCAATCTGATCGCCGACCTCGGCACGGTATCCGAGGGGACATCACTGGACGTAGAGGTCGAAGCGCCGGACCGGGAATCGCTGCTCGTGTCATGGCTCAACGAGCTGCTATACCAGTCCGACGTTGAGGAGACACTATTCAAGAGGTTTGAGATCAGCGAGATGGACGATTGCCGCCTGAAAGCCAAGGTGCATGGTGAGAGAATCGACCCATCGCGTCACGGTCTGAAGACGCAGGTGAAGGCAGCGACTTATCACGGACTCAAGATCGAAGAGAAGGGCGGGAAGGTCGAGGTCCGCGTGATCCTCGACATCTGAGGGAGGCGTGCATGTCTGATCGATGGGAGGGCACCGTTGTCCAGAAGGACGACTACCGCTGGAAGATACCCAAGACGTACAAGTCGGGAATGCGCGTGCCGGGTCTCATCTACGCCGATGAGCCCATGATGCGCCAGATCAGAAGCGATCAGTCCCCGGAGCAGGTGGCCAACGTCGCCTTCCTTCCGGGCATCGTCGGGTATTCTCTCGCGATGCCGGACATCCACTGGGGGTACGGCTTCCCGATAGGTGGGGTCGCGGCTACACGGGTCGACGACGGCGTCATATCCCCCGGCGGCGTGGGCTTCGATATCAACTGTGGCGTCCGCCTGGTGCGTACAGACCTGATGGAGGACGATGTCAAGCCGAAGATCGAACGCCTCGTCAACGAGCTGTTCGTCCACATACCGTCCGGACTCGGCTCAGAGGGAAAGATACGGCTCAAGGGCAGGGAGATCGAGGACCTGCTGATCAAGGGGGCCTCATGGGCGGTGGAGAAAGGCTACGGAGAGCCAGACGACCTCGAATTCACCGAGGAACACGGGTGCATGCGCGACGCCGATCCTGATAAGGTTAGCGACAAAGCGAAGACACGCGGCATGCCCCAATCCGGCACGCTGGGATCGGGCAACCACTTCCTCGAAATACAGATCGTCGACCAGATACCCGACCCGGCTATAGCCAGCGCATTCGGCATCGACAGGATCGGGCAAGTACTCCTCTTGATTCACACCGGATCACGCGGCTTCGGCTACCAGGTCTGCGACGATCATCTCAAGACGATGGTGCGAGCCGCAAGGGACTACGGTATAGAGCTTCCGGACCGCCAGTTGGCGTGTGCGCCGGTCAACTCTCCGGAGGGCCGGGCCTACCTCGCCGCCATGGCGTGCGCGGCGAACTACGCCTGGGCCAACCGACAGTGCATCACGCATTGGGCGAGGGAATCGTTCGGTAAGGTATTCGGGACCAGCCCCCGCAGCCTGGGGATGAAGCTTGTCTACGACGTAGCCCACAACATAGCCAAGATAGAGAAACACAGCGTTGGCGGCAAGCAACTCACCGTTTGCGTCCACCGGAAGGGAGCCACGAGAGCATTCCCCGCCGGGCACCCTGACGTGCCCGAGGCGTATCGTGAAGTCGGGCAACCTGTCATCATCCCCGGCGACATGGGCCGCTACTCGTACGTGTGCGTCGGAACTCAAACCGCGATGCAGGAAACGTTCGGCTCCACCTGCCACGGGGCAGGCCGGGTACAGAGCCGCTCCGCGGCCAAGAGGAGCCTCCGGGGAACCGACGTGGCGGCGCAACTAGCCGCAAAGGGAATCACTGTGAAGGCAGCGAGTATGCATTCGCTGGCCGAGGAGGCTTCGGAAGCATACAAGGATGTTGCCGACGTCGTCCGCGTCACGGACGCCGCCGGGTTGTCGCCCAAGGTGACCAGAGCCAGACCACTGGGCGTTGTCAAGGGTTGAGAGTTGACTTGTCGTGCTGCCCACGCGCGGGGCCAACGTGGTGTTGCGCACCCGCATTCGGGCAGCTATAATTCTGCTGACCAACCCTGGAGCGCCGGGAGCAGATCGGACGCCGGACATGGCGCGAGCCGTAAAGAGACATCTCAAGATCGGAGCTGTACCTCAGCTCGACGAGACCGAGCTTCTCGTCAGGATGCATGAAAGCGACCTGCCGCAAGGGATGAAATGGGGCAGATGGGTCCACATTCGCGCCTTCGACGACCACATCACAGCCAAGGTGTACTCCAACGCCATGGTCGAGATCAAACAGCCACGGGCCCACCAGATCAGTGTCAACAAGTATCTGAGGGACAAGCTCGGCGTCAGGCCCGGCGTCACGGTGGATTTCTACCTCAGGAAGGCTTCGCCCCTGAAGAAACCCTACTACGTGGCCAGATACCATCCGACGGTGAGCATCAGAAGAAAGGCCCAACTGAGGTTGCTGTCGGCGGCAATATTCGTGGTCGCCGCTGCGATCATAGCCGCCATGTACTTCGTCTTCTGGAGCTAGTCTCCGAACCGTTTCGAGCAGTCCTTTCCCCGCAGTCCGGCGTAGTACGATCAGTCCTCGCACAGTCCGGCGGAGCTTGACAATACGGCGTTATGTATCCTACAATCCAACCTGTTTGTTGCTGTTTCGGTGGTTCCCAGCTATGCTTAGCATCAACGTTGCCCAACTTCTGAAGGAGACAGTCGGCTCAGTCCGCCGTTACTCAGTCGACGACGTCACTGATGAGGGGATCAGCGTGCTGGGCGACATACAGCTGCTGCGCACCAATCACACGATACTGGTGACCGGCAGGCTGCACACATCGACCAACCTGACGTGCAGCCGCTGCCTGGAGGAGTGCGTGTATCCTCTCACTCTGGAGATCGAAGAGGAGTTCGCCCTACCGAGCGCGTTCGGCGGCCCGGGGCCGACAAGGGAATCGAGCGAGTCGGGGTTGTTCGCGGTCGACGAGGACAACATATTGGACCTGACCGAGGCGGTGCGTCAGTACGTGCTGCTCAATACGCCGATGAAACCGGTGTGCCGCCCGGATTGCGCGGGCCTGTGCCCCTCGTGCGGCTGCAACCTCAACCAGACAACCTGCAGCTGTACTGTCATCAAACGCGATTCGCCCTGGGCCAAATTGGAGACACTGCGCTGCAGAAACTAGCGCGAGTGTGTATCTCAGTCGGAAGGTATTGGAGCTAGATAATGGCACTGCCAAAGAGGAAATACGCGAAGGCCCGGCAAGGAAAGAGGCGCAGCCACTTGGAGGTGGCCGTGACCTCTGTCGCTCCCTGCCCCCAGTGTCGCAACCTCAAGCCTGCTCACCAGGTTTGTCCGTTCTGCGGAACCTATCGAGGAAGGGAAGTGCTGAAAGCATCGCCCAAGAAGAAGGGCGAGTAGACCTTCGGAGATAGCGATGGTTGAATCGAATACGGCTGATAGGCCCAACCTGGCCTACGTCTTTCCCGGACAGGGCTCACAGGCCGTGGGAATGGGCTCCGAGTTATATCAGACCTCCCGAGCCGCGAAACGCGCGTTCGAGGAGGCTGATGACGCCCTCGGCTTCTCGCTAACCCGGCTCTGTTTCGAAGGTCCCGAAGACGAGCTTCGTGCAACGGTCAACGCCCAACCCGCCATCCTGACCGTCAGTGTGGCGTGCCTTCGAGGCTTATCGGAGGCGGGTGAGTGCCCCAGCCCTGCTTTCGTTGCCGGCCACAGCCTGGGCGAGTACACTGCCCTGGTTTCGGCGAATGTCCTGGACTTCGCGGATGCCGTGCGCATAGTACGAGAGCGGGGCAGGCTCATGTACGAGGCGGGGAAGGCAAAGCCCGGAGGCATGGCTGCCATAATCGGTCTCGACGAGGCCTCCCTCGAGGAGGTGTGTCTCGAGACCGGGGCCCAGATCGCCAACATCAACTGCTCCGGCCAGACTGTGATCAGCGGCACGAGGGAGGCGCTCGCCCGGTCCATGGACCTTGCCAAGACGAGGGGAGCGCGCAAGGTCGTACCACTTCAGGTGAGCGGAGCATTCCACTCCAGCTTGATGGAATCAGCACGGGAAGGTATGGCCAAGGCCATATCGGAGATGGGGTTCCGTTCGCCGAGCGTCCCGATAATCGCCAACAGCACGGCACAGCCTATCACAACCGCCGAGGAAGTGCGGGGAGAACTGGTGCAGCAGCTATGCAACTGTGTCCGGTGGCAACCATCCGTCGAGTACATGGTGGATGCGGGAGTGTCTACATTCGTCGAGATCGGCCCCGGCCAGGTGCTGTCAGGGCTGATCAAGAGGATCAACAGCGAAGTGCAGATCCTCAGCATTCGCGACGTGGAGACCATCAAGGCCGCGGCCTTCTGATGGGTACACCGCGCCGTATCAATCCCTTTCAGTGAGAGATGCCGATGAATATCCATACAAGAGTCGCCGTAGTCACGGGCAGCGGCCAGGGAATAGGACGTGAGACGGCGCTGAAGCTCGCGGACATGGGCTGCGATATCGTCGTCACCGATGTCAACATGGCAGCGGCGAAAGAAGTGGCTGCCGAGGCTGAGTCCAGGAATGTGAAGAGCCTGGCCGTAGAAGCCAACGTAGCCGTAGCCGAACAGGTCTCGAACCTGGTGAGCGAGACGGTATCCGTGCTGGGGCGTGTCGACATCCTCGTCAACAACGCGGGGATCACCAGAGACACGCTGCTGCTAAGGATGTCAGAAGCTGACTGGGATCAGGTAATAGCCGTGAACCTCAAAGGTGCGTTCCTCTGCACCCAGGCTGTACTCAGGCACATGATGAAACAGCGCTGGGGACGCATTGTCAATATCGCCAGCGTAGTCGGGTTAATGGGCAACGCCGGGCAGGCCAACTACTCTGCGGCAAAGGCAGGGATTATTGGCCTGACCAAGACGACGGCCAGGGAGGGCGCTTCCCGAGGGATCACAGCCAATGCCATCGCGCCCGGCTTCATCGATACCGGCATGACCGGCAAGCTCAGCGAAGAGGTCAAGCAGCTATATATCAGCCAGATTCCTTTGGGCACATTCGGGACGCCTACAGACGTGGCGCACGCCGTCGCCTTCTTCGCCTCGGAAGAGTCCCACTACCTCACCGGGCAGGTCTTGAACGTGGATGGTGGGATGGTGATGGCGTGATCGATTCCTACATCTTCGGAGAGAGCGCCATCGCAGGCAGGAGGCACTCCACCGACGTCGTTGTCTTGCCAGACGGTGACCGCAACCGGTGGAGGATAACAATCGCAGCTCCGCAGCTGACTTGCTGACAGGGTGCTTACCGCCTCCAGGTCAGGAGATATCAATCTGTGGCAGGAATCAGACGAAGAGGAAGAACAGCTGCGCTCCAGGCCCTGTACGAGGCTGACTGTTCCCGACACGATGCTCAGGTCTCGTTGAACAGGATCGCCGAGGAGTCCGCCCTGCCCGAGGGCTCCCTTGCCTTTGCCAGAGAGCTTGTCGAAGGAGTAGCCTCGCACAAGACCACTATCGATTCGATGATCCACAAGCACGCCCCGAGCTGGCCCGTGGACCAGATATCGATCATTGACCGGAATATCCTCAGGCTTGCAATTTTCGAGATTTCAGTGGACAATAGGGTGCCGACAAAGGCGGCCATCAACGAGGCAGTCGAACTCGCGAAGGCTTTCGGCAGCGATAGCTCCGCCAGGTTCATAAACGGGGTACTCGGGTCGATCGCGCGTGTTCAGCCCCAGGCCAACAACTCGAAGTGACCGATCCAACAACTGTATGAGAGGAGGCAACAGGATGGCAACCATTCTCGAGCGAGTGAGGAAGATCGTCGTCGAACAGCTGGGCGTGGACGCTTCGGAAGTCAAGCCCGAATCCTCCTTCGTTGACGATCTGAACGCCGACTCCCTCGACTTGGTCGAGTTGGTCATGTCGCTTGAGGAGGAATTCAGCACCGAGGGAAGACAACTCGAAATCCCCGACGAAGATGCTGAGAAGATCAAGACAGTGCAAGATGCTGTTGACTATCTGAAGGAGCAAGGCGTCGAGGACGAGTAGAGCCCATCGTAGTATCACCCTGGGAGCTGCGAATCCTCGGTACGAATAGCAGTTCGGACTACTCAGTCATCTTCGCAGTCTTCGTTCAAAGCCAGGACACTCGGCGCTAGCAGATCGTGCACAGGCAGGCCGGATTCTCAGGAAGCCGCCTGCCTGTCCTATTGTGGCGCATGAGGGTAGTGTGGCTTGGTGCAGATACGGCAGGCACCGCACGGTGAGTTGGGGCTAGGGGGGCGCACATGTCGACCGAGGGTCAGCCGGACAAGGGAAGCGGCAAGTACCTCCGCCAGCAGTACACCCAACGCATCAACCGCGTAATAGACCATATCGAGGCCAACATCGACCGGGACCTCTCCCTGGCGAGTCTGGCCGATATCGCCAGCTTCTCGCGCTTTCATTTCCACAGGATATTCCATGCCATGACCGGCGAGACCGTCAATCAGTTCATGCAGCGCGTGAGAGTGGAGAAGGCGGCCACACAGCTGGTCAACAACCCGAAGAAGTCAATTACCGAGATCGCACATGGGTGCGGCTTCTCCAGTTCCGCAACCTTCGCAAGAGCTTTTCGGGACACCTTCCGGATGAGTGCCAGCGAGTGGCGGGCTGGCGGGTATGAAAGACATCGCAACACACGCAAAACGGCGAGCAAAGAGGATCAAGACCAAGGCAACATAAAGAAAGACCCCGCCTCTTTCAGCTTCTATATTGACAGTGCAACACACAATCCAATATGGAGGTTGGAAGTGATGGACAGAACAGCAACACAGATCGAAGTCAAGGACATGCCGGAGCTTCACGTGGTGTACGTGCGTCACACGGGCCCGTACCAGGGAGACCCGGAGGTCTTCGGGCAGCTGTTCCAGAAGCTGATGACGTGGGCAGGGCCCAGGGGCCTGCTTCGTTTCCCGGAGACACAGGTCCTTTCGGTGTACCATGATGACCCAGACGTCACCGAACAGGACAAGCTGAGGGTCAGCGCCTGCATCACTGTTCCAGAGGGGACCCCCGTGGACGGCGAGGTGGGAGAAATGACGATCCCCGGCGGCAAGTTCGCCGTAGCCACATTCGAGCTATCTGCCGACGAATACGGGGAGGCCTGGGACACAGTGTACGGCAAATGGATGCCCGAGAGCGGCTATCAGCCGGACGATCGTCTTTGCTACGAACTCTATCACTACGACCCAGAGAATCAGGAGAGCCAGACACACATCGTCGACATCTGCGTTCCGGTCAAGCCGCTCTAGCGGGCCAACCGGACATACGGCAGGCGCATCGCCAGGAGCACATCGGTCCAGGTGAGGCCGGCGTGCTCCATTATCCTACCACCCATCCCCATCCCAGCCACACCTCAACACCAGAGGCAACGCAGCAGTATATACGAAACGCAAACCTATGAGTAGGGCCGGTACCATATGCCTACTTCAGCCCACCAAATATCGCTATTGTGCCGCATCATGCCGCATGCTAACTTGCAGGCGGGAGAGCCTGCCCGGCTCCCCCCGAACGCTGTTGCGAGAAGCATGACCTATGGCGAGAGGAAGGGCCAAGTCCTCCGGCGGTGCTGAGAAGGGTTGTCGTCCCAGCCCTGACCCGTCAGTGGGTCATGCGAGCGAGATGACCGGCCCCAACAGCGGCTTTGCCCTGCTCGAGAGCCTGCCCGATGCCGTGTTTGTCTCCCGAGACACGATCACATGGTGCAACGGCGGTAGCGAACTACTGTTGGGCTACAGCAGGGAGGAACTGGTGGGGCAAGGCATAACCTCACTGATCACCGGTGACACACGCCCCTTGGCGGATCCCCTAGCAGTGTCGACCTCTGACGAAGGCCCTGTGATCTCGCGTAGCTTCGCAACCATGCGAAGAAAAGATGGCGGCTCCGTCGATGTGGAGCTGACGACATCCCAGGTGGCTAACGCCGAGCTCGCCGAATACGTGACCGTAGCACGCCCGCTGCAGGAGGGCCCACCAGCAACGGATACGTCCACCGCTGCTGATGCCACGGAGGCGCTGATCGATGCGATGGGCGACGGCCTCATATCGATGGACACAAGCGGAATCATCCGAAGGGCGAACCGTGCCTTCCAGGACATGACCGGCTACGACAAGAGCGAACTCACCGGCAAGAGCGCCACTGATCTCATGCAGCTTCTGGTCAGGAGCGACGAACGAACTGATCTCGCAGGACTCGTCAGACGTGCACTTGAGAACGATATAGAGTCGTTCGTGGAGTTCACCCTCACGACCAAGGATGGCCGTGAGGTACCCGTTGCGGCGACAGCTTCGCCCGTGAAGGGCTTGCAGGGCGAGCCGACCCGGATAATAGCCACCTTCAGGGATATGACCGAATTCAAGGAGGCTGAGGAGGAACTGCGTCGAGAGAAAACGTTCAACGAAGCAATGCTCGCCAGCCTACCTGGCAACTTCTACGTCTACGATTCGCAGATGAGATTGGTCCGATGGAACAAGCGAGTCGAAGAGGCTACCGGTTACTCCGCCGCAGAGCTGGCGGCAACGGGCCCGCTGGACTTCTTCGATGAGGCAGACAGGGAGCTAGTTGCGGCGCGGATGAGGGACGTCTTCGCGGGTGGGCAGTCCAGCGTTGAGGCCAACCTGGTCACAAAGCAAGGACAGCGAATACCATATCACTACACCGGAGCGTTTGCGCGAGTCAATGATGAAACGTATCTCGTGGGCGTCGGGGTTGACATCACCGAGCGCAAGCGCGCTGAGGACGCACTCAAGGCATCCGAGGAAAGGCATCGCTTGCTCGTGGAGAACTCCCATGACGCCATCCTGGTCGTGCAGGATGGCATCATCAAGTTCATGAACGCGAGGACAGTTGATGTAATTGGCCATTCCAGCGAGGATTTGGCCTCAGCCTCCATTGTTGATTTGATCCATCCAGATGACAGGCAGTGGGTGATCGAGTACCACCTGGCCAGGCTGGAAGGCAGGGAGGTCCCGCCAACCTACGCCTACAGAGTCGTGCACAAGGACGGCAGTGAGAGATGGGTGGAGATCAACGTTGCCGTCATCGAGTGGGAGGGGAGGCCCGCCACGTTGGGCTTCTTCTCGGACATTACGGACCGCAAGCGTGCCGCAGAGGAGCTCCGGCAGAGCGAGTGCAGGTTCAGAGAGATGGCAGACCTGTTGCCGCAAATGGTCTACGAGATCGATTTGTCCGGCAACTTCACATTCGCCAATCGTTTCCTTCTTGAGTTCACTGGCTACACGCAGGAGGACATAGACAAGGGTCTGAACGCGCTGGAACTGTTCGTTCCGGAAGACAGGCCCAGGCTCGCGGACAACATCGGTAGAATGGTCGAAGGCGACCCGTACACCGGCCGTGAATACACCGCCCTTAGAAAAGACGGCAGCACCGCTCCGGTCAAGGCGTTCGCCAGTCCCATAGAGCACGATGGAAAAGTAGCAGGACTACGTGGAATCGTGTTCGACCTCACGGAGCAGAAGCGCGCGGAGGAAGAGAGGCACAGGATTGACGAGCAGCTTCAGCTCGCGGGGAGGCTGGCCGCGGTGGGCCAACTGGCCGCGGGTGTCGCCCACGAGCTGAACAACCCTCTCACTGCCGTCCAGGGACTGGCCCAACTGATGGCAGAGAGAGATGACCTGGACGACACTTTGAAAGAGGACCTCGAAGGGATTCTGAGGGAGGCCAGGAGAGCATCCCGAACCACGACCAATCTCCTGACTTTCTGTCGGAAGCACAATCCGGACAAGAAGCTGATCTCGCTCAACGAGGTAGTCGAGCGCAGTATCGAACTCCACGCCTATCGCATGAAGGTCAACAACGTGGAGGTGCGGCTGGAACTCGATCCCGACCTGCCGTTGACCATGGGTGACTTCCACCAGATGCAGCAGGTTCTCGTGAACCTGATCACCAACGCTGAGCAAGCTATGACCAGCGCTCACGGCGAGGGCACGCTCACCATCAGGAGCAGCACAAACGACGACGTTATTCGGCTCGAAGTCGAGGACAGCGGCCCGGGCATTCCTGAAGAGAACCTCAAGAGGATTTTCAACCCGTTCTTCACCACGAAGACGGTGGGCGAGGGCACAGGGCTGGGATTGGGCATATGCTATGGCATAGTCGACGAGCACGGCGGCCGTCTACGTGTTGAGAGTGAGGTCGGCCGGGGGACGACCTTTGTCATAGATATCCCACTGGTCTCCAGCGACCGCTCTGCCGAGCAGCCGACTACCCCCACCCCGGCCCAGTAGTCGCCCCCACACTGAGATTCAGCGACGGGTATGCCAACACCCGACAACCGATTGACCGCAACGATCTGTTTGGGAATTGGGCTGACGTATATGAGAGGCCGAACAAGCATACACCTTTGACTTCCCTCAAACAGCTATGATAACATCACCCCCTGAAGAGTGCAGGTGAACGCAAGAGCGCTGTGGTACGTGTTGGCTGGGATGGGAGCGGGCCTGCTGGCAGGCTTCCTGGGTATCGGAGGAGGGATTGTACTCGTCCCCGTTCTCGCAGGGGCACTCGGCCTTGAGCAGCATACAGCACACGGGACATCGCTGGCAGTCATCATCCCGATTGCCGCGACTGGTTCCCTGGTATACGCAATCAGAGGTGAAGTCGACTGGATGATCGTAGCTGCGATCGCCACCGCGAGCGTAGTTGGTGCCGTGGCTGGAGCGAGGCTGATGGCGAGAATCCCCGCTGAGAGGCTGCGCCAGCTGTTTGGCGTGTATGCGATAGCAATAGCCATCGTCCTGCTGGTAGGGGTCGGGGGTACATAGTGTGAGCATCCTCATTGCCCTCGCGGTGGGACTGGTGGCAGGAGTACTGGGCGGCATGTTGGGCATAGGCGGAGGTACGGTGACTGTTCCCGCCATGGTCTTGGGGCTGGACATCGAACAGCATACTGCACAGGGCATATCTTTGTGCGCCATGTTGGCGGCGGCGGTTGCTGGAACGGTCACCCATGCGAGGCTAGGACACGTCAATCGTAACGTATTCCTACTGGTAGCGCCCGCAGCTTTGGCCTTCACGTTCCTGGGCGCTTGGGCAGCAGGGCTCGTGCCCGCGGATTGGCTGACGCGGGTGTTCGCCGTTGTGCTGCTTATCATAGGGATCAAGATGCTATTGTTCACTCGAGGAGGAAACCGTGTCAGCACTTTCTGAGCTCTGCCAGCAGATAGAGACCTGTCAGGAGTGCCCGGAGCTCGCGGGCACCCGCAACCGAGTCGTTCCCGGGGAGGGTCGGGAGGATGCTGACATCGTGTTCATCGGGGAGGCACCCGGCTACCACGAGGACCAGCAGGGGCGGCCTTTCGTGGGCCAGGCCGGGCAGTTCCTGGACTTCCTCCTGGAGTCAGTCGGCCTGAAGAGAAGCGACGTGTACATCTGCAACGTAATCAAATGCCGGCCACCTGGCAACCGTGATCCACTACCCACGGAGATCAAGAACTGCCAGAAGTGGCTGGATCAGCAATTAGAGGTAATTTCGCCGAAGATCGTGGTTACCCTTGGCAGGTACTCCCTCGCCAAGTTCTTTCCCGGAGAGACCATCAGCAAGGTGCATGGCAAGGAGCGCAAGCGGAACAACGTGATATACTACCCAATGTATCATCCCGCTGCCGCGCTACACCAGCAGAGCCTCCGCAGGACGATCGAGGATGATATGAAGAGGATACCCGTCATTCTCGAACAGTCCGAAGCGATCGAGGGGGAGAGTAAGCCCGAGCAGCTCTCGATGTTCTAAGCAGGCGAAGTCATCATGACCAAGTCACGTTCACGCAGGTCCCCTCCCAAGCCGGCTAGAGGCGACGTACCACTAATCCGGCGTGTCAGAGGTACACGCGTAGCACCCAAGAGCATAGCCAAGGTGCTGCTCCTCTTCGTGGCGCTCGCGTTCCTGGGCGTCTTCTACCCCGTGATCCTGGAGAACTTGGGCTTCGGCATAGTACTCGTCGTTTGTTGGATCGGTATCGGCGCATTGATGATCTCGAAACGCAGATTACGTGCCGTCGCCAAATGGTGGAACTTCTGGGCAGGCGCTCTGCTTGCCACGCTCGCGGTCTGGGGCATACTGTCGCTCTTCAGCCCCGGTCTGACCGTGGGAGACGTCAAGTTCTCCGAGGTCAGCTTGGGTGGCACAGCCGGGGCCAGCTTCATAGGCAGCCAGGGGGTGGGCGCACCTTCCTGGTTGCGCCTGGCACTCATCCTGCTGGCATCCGTGTTCGTTATCCTGCCCTATCCAAGTGTGGTCTTCGTCAAACGGCTCGCCGGCGCTGCCAAGATAGCGGGTACGGAAACGCTCTCCGGCGCACGGTGGATCGCGCCAAGAGCACGTCAGGGTGCTGCAGGCGTCATTCGAAGACAACCGCTGAACCGCTCAGGTGCTCAACAGCAGCCTGCGGCCCGTTCCCATCGCGTGGCCACCGGAGCAGGCAAGGTTCCGGCGACCGGGATCGCCCCACCTCAGGCGGAACACTCGGGGATGCTGTCCAGGACCACCGATGCGACCGGCATTCAACTACCGCTCCAACCCGCCGACGAGGCCACGGAGAGGTCTGAGACCAGTGTGGAAGGAGTGGCAACCACGCTCCGCACCGGTACCACGCCGTCCCCCATCCTGCCCGCCCTGGAGTTACTCGACAAGGCAACCGAGATGACGTTCACCGAAGCCGACAACCAGCAGCGGGCCAGGTTGATCGAGGAGGCCCTGGAGAGCTACGGCGTCGAAGCGAAGGTCGTTCAGATCAGCCCCGGGCCCTCCGTCACCCAGTTCGGCATAGAGCCCGGCTGGATCCGCAAGTACAAGAGGGTTGTCGAGCGCGACCCGCAAGGCAAGGTCAAGCTGGACAAGGACGGCAAGCCGGTGGAGAAGCTGGAAGAGCTGTCCAGAACACGTGTCAAAGTCGAGAGGATAACAGCCCTCTCCAACAACCTGGCTCTGGCCCTCGCTACCCCAAACATCAGGATCGAAGCGCCGGTGCCGGGCAAACCCGTGGTAGGCATCGAGGTGCCCAACACAACCACCTCTGTGGTGAACGTGAGGGGGGTGATAGAGAGCCCTATCTTCCAGAGAATCAACGCGAGGTCGAAGCTGGCACTGGCGCTCGGAAACGGAGCCGCAGGGGAACCCGTCGCCGCCGATCTGACGAAGATGCCGCACCTTCTGATCGCCGGGACCACCGGAAGCGGCAAGACTGTATGCATCAACTCGATCATTACCTGTCTCCTGATGTGCAACACCCCTGAGGACCTGCGACTGCTACTGGTCGACCCCAAGAGGGTGGAACTGGTCAGCTTCAACGGTGTGCCGCACCTGATATCCCCGGTGGTCGTGGAAGTGGACAAGGCGATCGATGCGCTGCGCCGCGTCATCCGCGAGATGGAAAACCGTTTCAACAGGTTCGCGGCCGTCGGGGTTCGCAACATCGAGGGCTACAACAAGAGCCAGCTCGTTGTGGAGAAGATGCCCTACCTCGTCGTGATTGTGGACGAACTCGCGGACCTCATGATGACAGCCGCCGAGGTCGTCGAGCCGTCGATCTGCCGGCTGGCCCAGCTGGCGCGTGCCACCGGCATTCACCTGATCCTTGCCACACAGCGTCCATCTGTGGACGTTGTCACCGGCCTGATAAAGGCCAACTTCCCAACGAGGATCAGTTTCGCGGTAGCCTCCCAGGTCGACTCCCGGACGATCCTCGACATAGGTGGTGCCGAGAAACTGCTCGGCCAAGGAGATATGCTTTACGTGCCGCCGGACGCGGCCAAGCCCAAGCGTCTGCGGGGTTGCTTCACGTCTGATGCGGAGATCGACAGAATCGTGAGGTTCTGGAAGGAGAAGGCCGCGGCCTACCCCGCACCGGATGAAGACAGGGTAGCCAAAGCCTTCGCCGCCCTTGAGACAGAGGAGGAAACGAAGTCCAGCGACCCGCTTCTGCCCACGGCGAGGCGGCTTGCCAGGGACCATTCCCACCTGTCGACCTCGTTGCTTCAGCGGCGACTCCACATTGGATACCCGAGGGCCGCGCGCATCATGGACGCATTGGAGGCCGAAGGTACGGTGGTACGCGGAGATGACGCGCTGACGGGGGTCGCATTCGATGCAGACGACGAGGAGGACGAATGACCAAGCCAGATGAGCCTGCCTCGCTGCGGCCAAAGGCAAACGAGGTCGCCAAGAAGGCACAAGAGGAGGCCGAGTATTGCCTTTACTGCGGGACGGATGTCACGCAGTCCGACCTGTACCAGCGCTACAGAGTGTGTCCGCAGTGCAGGTTCCACCACAGTATTCCGGCACGGCAGCGGATCGAACTCATCGCCGACCCCGGCACCTTCAAGGAGGTGAACCGGTTCCTCATCTCGATGGACCCCCTGTCGTTTTCCGGGAAACCCTCGTACCAGGAGAGGATCCTGGAGGCCCAGCGTCGGACCGGCCTGACCGAGGCTGTGGTGACGGGCAAGTGCACTATCGGGGGTAACCCGACGGCGATTGCAGTGCTGGACTTCGGGTTCATGGGCGGCAACATGGGGTGCGTGGTGGGAGAGAAGGTTGCCCTGGCCTTTGAGATGGCCGTCAAACAGCGCATGCCTCTCGTGACCGTCGTGTCGAGCGGCGGCTCTCGTATGCAGGAGGGGACACTATCCCTGATGCAGATGGCCAAGACAACCGTCGCGGCCAAGCGCCTTCATGCCCACAGACTCCCCTATGTCTCTATCCTGACCAATCCAACGAGCGGAGAGGTCTATGCCAGCTTCGCCAGTCTCGGGGACGTCATCCTTTCGGAGCCGCAGTCTCTCATCGGGTTCGCGCCGCTCCGCGTTGTGGAACAGGTCTCCAAGAGGCCGCTCCCCGAGGGCATACACACAGCGGAGTACAACCTCGAGCACGGGATGATCGACCAGATCGTTGACAGGACCAAGCTTCATCAGTCCCTCTCGGTGCTGCTCGATTTGCTGAGCGCTAGATACAGGCTGACACCGAGGGCGAGAAGGCAGCCATCCCATCACGCAGCGGCAGTCCACGAGACTATTCCACGAGCCTGGCAAACAGTACAACTGGCGCGGCACGAGGAGCGTCCGACGGCACTGGACTACATCTCTCGAATCACCACTTCTTTCATCGAGCTTCACGGTGATCGACGCTTCTCCGACGACCGGTCGGTTATCTGCGGCATCGCGGACTTCAGCGGCGAGGCGGTTATCATCATCGGTCAGGAGAGGAGCCATAACGAGGGACAGGCCTTCCCCGAGGGCTTCCGCAAAGCGCAGAGGGCAATGAGGCTGGCAGCGAACTTCGGTCTGCCGGTCATTACGCTGATCGACACGCCGGGTGCCTACCCGGGCTTGGAGGCCGAAGAGCGCGGGATGGGACAGGCGATCGCCAGTACTCTGGCCCTGATGTCCGACCTGCCCACTCCCATCGTGTCCGTAATCATCGGCCAAGGGGGTAGCGAAGGCGCTCTGGCATTGGGCCTGGCCGACCGCATCCTGATGATGGAGAACGCCATATACTCTGTCATCTCTCCCGAGAACGCAGCTTCAATCGTATACAGGAACCGCGAGAAGGCAGAGGAGATAGCCTCGGCCCTCAAACTCACCGCGCTGGACTGCAGGGAGCTCGGAGTAGTGGATACTCTGGTACATGAGCCGGAGGGCGGGGCGCACAATGACCCCGACGAGGCTGCGCGATTGCTAAGGAACGCAGTCCTCCGAGAGCTTCTCGACATCCAGCAGCAGCCGCTCAACAAGCTTGTGAAGGAGCGCTACAAGAAGTACCGTAGCATGGGCGAGTACACGTCGCACTTCAGATCGGCCATATCCAAGGAGGTTACCCAACTGCAGGAACTGCTACAGCGCGGGGTATCCAGGCTGAGAGACCGCTTCGCCTCGGTTGAAGAGCCCGACAGCGAGGAGGAGCGGTCAAGTTCAGGGTAGGATTGACAAGGAGTGTTACAATAGAGACAGTCCGCTCTCGATCGGGTGGGGGTGGGGGACTAATCTGACTTTCTGAACGGACGGGCTTGATGGGCGGCCAGTCCATCAGTCCACTGGGCTTCGGATAGACACACACGAGTTCGTGGGCGTAGCCAACGTCCTTCTTCACCACGACCCCGCCTTCGCCCCGTCGAGCAGCAGTCTTCAGGACGCAGCGAATGAGTGGACGACGTGCAATAACAGTTGCAGGTGTGCTGAAGGACTCGGTCCACGAGTTCCTCGCTGATAACTGCACGCACCTTGCAGCGGCCATATCCTACTATTTCCTGCTCTCGTTGTTCCCGCTGGCCCTTGCCGCTATCTCCATATTCGGCTTCGTTCTTCGATCTGAGTCTGTCGAAGAGACAGTCACTACCGCTATCACAGACTTCCTGCCAGTATCGGCCGACTACGTGAGCCGGGTCATAGAAGGGGTTTCCAGCAACTGGGGAGCTGCAGGCATAATCGCGACTATCGGGCTCATCTGGGCCGGCACGGCGGTCTTCAACGTGGTAAGGAAGTCGGTCAACACAGCCTGGGGGATCAGAGAACCGAGGCCGTTCCTGCACGAGAGGATGCTCGAGTTTGTCATGATGCTCGGGCTAGGGCTGCTCATGGCCCTCTCCATAGGCGTCACCACGGCTTTCAAGATCATAAGAGAGGCCGACACCGCAATCAGTGGGCTCCTCGCCGACGGTGGCCTCCTGTGGCACGCCGCTACGACCGCTGCCAGTATAGCCCTCATATTCCTCGCGTTCCTCTTCCTGTACAAAGTGGTGCCGAACACCACTGTGAAATGGCGTCATGCTCTCATTGGTGCGCTGGTAGCCGCAGTACTCTTCGAGATAGTGAAGCAGATCTTCATCTGGTTCGTGGGTAACTTCGCTACGTACAACCTCGTGTATGGCACAGTCGGAGTGGTCATCGCTCTGATGTCCTGGACATACGTTTCCGCCCTCATACTGCTCTTCTGCGCCAAGATGACATCCATCTACCCCAGGATGCGCGAGAGCCTGGAGGCACAGGCCGCAGCGGAGGCGAATGGCGAGCTGGAGCCCCTCGCCTTGAGAGAGGAGATCAAGGAGAAGGTCAAAGCCAAGGTGAAGGTGCCCTCCCCCCCATCGCAGAAGCTGAACGGATCATGGTTCAGTAATGGCAGCTTCGGTTTCCTACGCCGAATGATCCCAGGTAGACGCTAGTACATCACACATCTCTCTCGGGAACTCGTACCCCTCGAGTTCCGTCTTGATGATCAGGAGAATCTCAGATGAACAGAACTCCCTGCTTGGCGATCTCGCTCTGCGTGCTGGTCCTGCTGGCAACTTCTATTGCCTGCACCTCTTCATCTAGCACGACCTCAACCCCAACTCCGACCCAAACGGTCGCTGACCAGCCCACTCCCACATACAGTCCGCTCACATCACTCCCATCTATTGCCGGGGTCGTGGAGAAGGTCAGGCCAAGCGTAGTGTACATATCGGTTGAGTACCTTCAGCAGTCATTCTTCGGCAACATACTGTCGACGAAGACAGGGTCAGGTGTAGTCCTCTCTCCTGAGGGATACATACTCACCAACTACCATGTAATCGAGGATTTCCGTAGCATCGAGGTGGTGCTGCCGGACGATGTGGTTACACACGAGGCTGAACTCATCGGCGCGGATTCTCTGAGCGATCTGGCGGTTATCAAGATAGACGGCGAAGACTTGCCGGCCGTGGAGTTCGCCGATACCTCAATCCTGCGTGTCGGCGACTGGGTGGTCGCCCTCGGCAACGCCCTCGGCCTGGAGGGAGGGCCCTCCGTCACTATAGGCATAGTGAGCAATCTCGAACGGGCCTTCCCCGTAGGTGAGATAGGCGAGAGCGAAGCAGCCTACTACGATGTCATCCAGACCGACGCCGACATCAACCAGGGCAACAGCGGCGGACCATTGGTCAATCTCGAGGGGAAGGTCGTCGGAATCAACACGTTCGTCATAGCCTCCGGCGTTGAGACCGCCGGATTCGCGGTAAACGCAAGCACGGCCCGCAAGGTCTACGAGGAGCTGACAGAGCACGGCCGTGTCATCAGGCCGTATATGGGTCTCCAGTTGAGAACGGTTACGCCGGCGCTCGCCTCCCAGTTCGACCTGCCGAAGAAGAGCGGCGTGGTAGTCAGCTTCGTGGCCGAAGACACGCCGGCCTCGGAGGCGGGCTTCGAGATCAAAGACGTCATCGTTGCATTCGAGGACCAACCGGTCACAGAGGCATACGAGATCACCAAGATGCTGTGGCAGTACGAGGTGGGCGATTCAATCAAGATGACCGTGTGGCGCGGGAATGACGAGTTTGAGATGTGGATGACGCTGGGCGAGAGACCCAACTAGGGTTATCCGGCCACCTTCCTGACCGCCAACGTCACCTCGTTGCCCTCTATCTTATGTGTCTCCACATAGGCTCCCTCGGGCGGAGAGCCTGCGGACAGGCTCCTCGATAATGTCTCCTGCCCGATGTAGGCAGCGAAGCTGCTAATCACACGCTCCACTTCCGATTCTCCCGCGTAATACGTTTCGATGTAATCGGCGATATCGAAACCAGCGGAGCGCCTCATGAACTGCAGGCGATGTACCAGCTCCCGTGCCATGCCCTCGTCGGCCAGTTCCGGTGTGATCTCAGTGGCCACCTCGACGGCGATGCCGTGGCTGACAACGCCCACATATCCGGGCGTGCTCGTCACCAGAGAAAGCTCCTGCTCGGAGAGCATGCGCCCCCTCACCTCAACCTCCTCCCGTCGCCGCAGCTTCGAAGCCACCGCCTCCACGGCATCCGGTGCGAGGTTCTCGATCTCAGCTGCTATCCTCTCGGCGTCCTTACCGAATCGGCGGCGGAGCTGCTTCCGATTTGGCTCGATCCTGTAGCTGATCTCGCCCCGCTTGCAGACGACCTCCTTGACGTTCAGCTCATCCCGCACCTGGTCGGCGTTGCTCTCGACAGCCGCCTCGTCCCTGTCACCAGCGACGGTGATCAGAACCGTTGAGAGCGGCTGCCTGACCTTGATGTTCGCCTTGGCGCGCGCCGACCGCCCCATGCTCGATACGGTCATCACAGTCCTTACGTCACGAGACAGCTCCTCGTCAATAGCACCGGTGTCGGCGAGCGGGTAGTCCGCCAGATGAACACTCTCAGGTGCGCTCTCATCGACCGTCCTGACGAGATTCTGGTACATCTCCTCCGCAACAAACGGCGTGAACGGTGCAAGCAGTCGCGCCAGCGTGACGAGGCAAGTATACAGCGTGGTGTAGGCCGCGAGCTTGTCGTCATCGTTCTCGCTCTTCCAGAAGCGCTTGCGGCTCCTCCTGATGAACCAGTTCGATAGATCGTCAACGAAAACCTCTATGCTGCGGCCTGCCCCCGTCGGGTCGTATTCATCCAGCGCTTTCGTGACGTCATCGACGAGCTTGTTCAGCTCCGAGAGTATCCATCGGTCGAGATCGGAGAGCAGTCCGGGACTCCCAGCACTGCGCGGGTTGAACCGGTCGATGTTGGCATAGGTCACGAAGAAGGAATAGGTATTCCAGAGGGTCAGCATGAACTTGCGCACGACCTCCTCAACCAGCTCCTTGGAGAAACGCCGCACGTTCCCGGGCGGAGAGGATGTGTACATATACCAGCGCAACGCGTCCGCCCCCGTGCTGTCCAGCACCTCAGCCGGTGTGACCACATTCCCCTTCGACTTGCTCATCTTCTCGCCGGTGGTATCGAGTATATGGCCAAGGCAGATCACATTCCTGTAGCATGGTTGCTGGAAGAGGAGAGTCGAGATGGCGTGCAGGCTGTAGAACCAGCCGCGCGTCTGGTCCACCGCCTCGCAGATATAGTCCGCCGGGAACCGCCCGTCCTCGAGCAGCGTCGGATGCTCGAACGGGTAGTGCCACTGCGCGACCGGCATCGCCCCCGAGTCGAACCAGCAGTCGAGCACCTCCGGCACGCGCCGCATGTCCTTGCCGCACTGTGAACACTCGAAGGTCACGTCATCGATGTAGGGACGGTGCAGGTCAGCCAGCTCGTCCGCACCCTTGACGGCCGGTTTCGCCTTCAACTCCCCCACTCCGCCTATACACTCCTGGTGCCCGCACTCCTCGCAACGCCATATGGGCAGCGGCGTGCCCCAGTAGCGCTCGCGCGACACCGCCCAATCGACGTTGTTGCTCAGCCAGTCGCCGAAGCGACCGTGCTTGATGTATTCCGGATACCAGTTGATCTCGCCGTTGCCCGATATCAGACGTTCCTTGGCGGCTGTCGTCTTGATGTACCACGACGGCTTCGCGTAGTAGAGCAGCGGCGCGTCGCATCGCCAGCAGAACGGGTAGGTATGCTCGATCGTCTCATGCCTGAACAGGAGCCCTCTCGACTCGAGGTCCTTCAGAATGAGAGGGTCCGCGTCCTTGACGAACTTGCCGGAGAAATCGTACTCCCCCCTTATGATGCCCTGTGGATCGACGTAGTCCCGCACGAAGCAGAGCTGTCTCGCCTCGCCCTCCTGGTAGTCCACCTCTCCAAACGACGGTGCGATGTGCACGATTCCCGTCCCATCCTCCAGTGAGACGAAGTCGGCGCCGATCACCGGATAGCACAGGTGGTCATCTACATCCTCGACGTGCAAGGCCATCTGCCCCCCGCCATCGTGCCCCTCGGCGAACCGCTTCCTCTCGACGTTGTACGTGTGCGGGTTGAACAGCGGCTCGTAGGTGATCCCTTCGATATCAGCCCCCTTGGCCACCCCAACCTCAACGTAGTCCTCCAGGACCACCTTCTTGACCAGATCGGCCGCCATGACGAGATAGTCGCCGTCCCCCTCCAGGACCGAGTACTCCGCGCCCGGTGCCACCGCCAGGGCCGTGTTACCCGGCAGCGTCCAGGGTGTCGTCGTCCACGCCAGGAGATAGGCAGGCTTCGTCGCGGCACGCGGCAGCAAGCCTTCGAGCGGCGTACCCTTGATCGAATCGGGGGTGATGCGAAACTTTATGTAAATCGAGGGGTCAACCGTATCGTCCTTGTAACCCAGGGCCACCTCGTGAGAGCTGAGGCTGGTCTCACAGCGGGGACAGTGCGGCGTAACCTTGTAGCCCTGATAGACCAGCCCCTTCTCCCAAAGCTGCTTGATTATCCACCAGCACGTCTCGATGTAATCATTCTCGAACGTGATGTACGGGTGCCACATGTCTATCCAGAAGCCGATACGGTCGGTCAGATCTTCCCAGTCCTTCACGTATCTCATGACGTTCTGGCGACAGCGGCTATTGAACTCCGCGACGCCGTAGGCCTCGATGTCAGGCTTGCTCTTCAGGCCGAGCGCGTTCTCGACCTCCAGCTCCACCGGCAGACCGTGCGTGTCCCAACCGGCGCGTCGCGGGGCATAGAAGCCCTTCATCGTCTTGTACCGGGGGAAGAGGTCTTTGAACACCCTGGCCAGCACGTGATGGATGCCGGGACTCGCGTTGGCTGTGGGAGGCCCATCAAACATGACGAACATAGTCCCACCACGCCGCTGCTTCACGCTCTTTTCGAACACGTCGTGCTCACGCCACAACGCCAGAATCCCGCGCTCGAGCTCGGGAAAGCTGACCTTGCTGCCCACAGGCCTGTACATCGACTCCTCCTGCTAAAGCGAAGCGTCCCATCCCCGAAGGGACGGGACGCAAATCCCGCGGTACCACCCTACTTCCCCGAACAACCGGGGCACTCTCAAAGGCACGTATTCATGCCCCGTCAGTGATAACGGCTGACGAACCCGGCCAAGCCTACTCGGGACACTCCCTTTCGGTTGGCGACTCGGGAGTGATTTTCGCTCGGGCCAGGCACGCCTGCTCACACCATACCAGGCTCGCTGTGTGTTTCGCCCGGCTACTCGTCTCCGTCTTTGCCTTTGCTGATGTTCGAAACTATCACATAGCACGGCGCTTGTCAACGCTCCGTGCCGACTACTTGCCGGGGAATTTCGCCGGCCGCTTCTCGATGAACGCGGCAATACCCTCTTTGAAGTCCTCCGAATAACCATGTGCCGTCATCGCCAGCAACTCGGCCTGGAGTCCGGTCTCAAGGCTGCCATCCATGCCCCTGTTGACCAGCCTCTTGACGGCCTTGGCAGCCATTGGGCTCTTGCCCAGGAAGTTCTGCACGATCTCGTCGACTGCCTCCTCCAGCTTGTCGGCGGGCACAGCCTTGTTGACAAGTCCCAGTTTCTCAGCTTCGGCCCCCGTTATCCTGTCCCCCAGGAACAGCAACTCCTTGGCCTTCCGAATGCCGATCAGGCGGGGCAGTCTCTGCGTAGCGCCACCGGCAGGGACAAGTCCACGATTAGCATGCTGGTCCGAGAGCTTGGCGTCCTCGGCGGCGACAACCAGATCACAGACCATGGTCAGCTCGAGGCCACCAGCATACGCCGTGCCCTGAACCATGCCTATGACCGGGACGCCGATATTCTCAATAGCGCTGAAGGTCTTATGCCACAGACGGAGGAAGTAGTCGACCGGCTTCCCTTCGGGAATCACCGACACGGCCGTCAGGTCGGCACCCGTGCAAAACGCCTTGCCCGCCGCCGTGATAATGACGACCCTGACTGAGACGTCATTGTTGATGTCGTCCGCCGCCGCACCCAACTCCTCCAGCGTCGTGGCATCGAGCGCGTTCATCACCTCGGGACGATTCAGAGTGATCCTCGCGACGCCGTTTTCCTTCTTCTCAAAGATAATGTTCTTGTACTCCATGCAGACCTCCTGACTTCTCTTCGGTTGTCGTCCTGCATTCACGAACCGTGGACGCACGGCTCAGCGTGCGTCCACGGTGGAACACCCAAACACGGTGTCGCCCCGACAACATGTCACGGCGGGCCCTCCCGGGCATTGTCCTTCGGCACGACAGACACCTTGCGTTCGTCGCCTACCCCGACGCTCTGGGTCATGACGTCTGGATGGTCCCGCAACTCCAGGTGAATGATCCTTCTCTCAGCAGGGGTCATCGGCTCCAGAGTGATGGGCCGCCCGACCGACTTGACCCTGTCCGCCACGCGCCTCGCCAGATGCTGAAGAGACTCCTGGCGACGCTGCCGGTACCCCTCCACATCCACCATCACACCGACACGGGCTCTCACGCGTCTGCTTATCATCAGATTCACGAGGTACTGCAAGGCCCCGAGTGTCTCACCACGTCTGCCGATCAGAACCCCGAGGTCTTCGCCCCTGATATCAAGTGCTGCGGTATCCTGGTCTACCGTGGACCTGTTCTCGAGATTGACCGTTGCCGGAATGCTCATATGAGACAGGAGAGCCTCCAGCACCTCCTTCGCCATCCCGATGTTCCCGATTCTTTCCTCGGGCAGGTTGGCCAGCGGCGTCACACGAACCTTCACCCCCTCGGAGCCGAATCCGAGTATGCCTGTCCTGCCCTTCTTGACTACTACTACCTCCACCTCCGACCGCCCCAGCCCGAGCTCAGCCAGAGCCAGAGCGACGGCTTCTTCTTCGGTCTTTGCGCTTATTTCGATGCTTTCCATCACGAACCTTCCTACGGCTGGAAGTGGCAGCATCCGCAGCAGCACCCTTATCCTCCGTGCTGGTTGCTTCCCCCACTTCCTCCTGCTGGGGCCTCACGGGCGTTTTCACCACCGCTCCCCCCGAGGCACTCGTGTTCCCTGCATTTACCGATGCCAGCCTGGGGAATACCTTCCCCACAAAGGCAGGCATACGAAGCCCGCCCCATCCGGTCGCTCGATATTGCATGACCCCTCTGATGACACTCGACGCCACCCAGTACAGCGGCAGACCGCTGGGCATCACGAGCCCGAACACGATGAAGAAGACCGGCATGAGGATCTGCACGGTGTTCTGCGTGGACTGCTGAGACGAATCGACTGCCGGCGACATGGACATCCTCTGCAGCAGCCACATGCTCAGCCCGCCGAGTATTGCCATGGCGATATCGGGCTTCCCGAGGTCGAACCAGAGAAACGAGCTGTTCAGAGGCACGGCTTCCTGTATGAACGACCAGCCGTAAAGCTGCTTGGAGAGCCCCAGCAGGTTCTCCGGCGCAACCGCAATGCCCTGGATCACCGATTGATAAATCCCTATCCAGACCGGGAACTGTATGAACTGGGTGAACATGCAGCCCGCCGGGTTGACCCCGCTCTCCCGCAGCAGCTTCGACTGCTCCTTCTGGAGCTTCTCCTTGTCCTTGTCCTTGGCGTACTTCTTCTGCAACTCCTTTATCTGGGGCTGCAAATCCTGGAATGCCTTCATCGATCGGAGCTGACTCATGTGCATCGGCATCAGGAGCAGCATGACGATGACTGTCAGTACTATGATCGCCAGGCCGAAACTGCCACCCAGTGCCTCGGAAAGTATAACCAGGAAGTTCAGTATCGGCTGAAGGAGGATGAGGTTAAAGAGGCCGACGGGCGATATGACTCCGGTCACGAAGAGGAATATAAGCAGCACGCCCAGCAGGAGCAGCAACGAGGGGAGTCTACCCCTTAGGAACGCCATGTCAATTACCCTTAGGGAAGTTCCTCAACCCACACTTCATCGTGGGTGCTTCCATCTATGCAGTAAACGCTGTTGTTGTTGGAATACACGTAGATATCGCCGTCCGACTCGGCCAGAGACGCCAGTATCTTGTCAGGCACCTCGAAGTCCCAGCTCGGTGTACCGTTGTCCATGTCGAGGCCGTACACAGTCCCTTCTTCGGAAGCCACGACAAGCGTGTTGCCGATAACGACCGGAGACGACTTCATCGGGCTTCCGCCGTCGAACGACCACCTCAGTTCACCGGAGTCAGCGTCGATCGCATAGACGTTGCCATCGAGGCAGCAAGTGAAGACGACGCCGTCACGGTATACAGGCGCCGACCAGAACCAACCATTCGCCTCAAAAGGTGCGGGCCAGACCGGTCGACCGGTCGAGGCATCCAGGGCATAGAACATGTCGTCGAAGGAACCGAAATAGACTACGCCATCTACTACGAGCGCCTCGGCGGCGATGCCACCGTCTGTTTCAAACGGCTCGTCCCACGCCGGCTCGCCCGTGTCCGCCTTGACGGCGTAGAACTTCTTGTCCAGAGAGCCGAAGTACACGATGCCGTCGGCGACAACAGGCATGGTCCAGACCTTGTCTCCGGTCTCAAACGGCTGCGGCCACTTGAGCGCCGGTTCGCCATCATCTCCCGTTCCGTTCTCTGAAGCGTTGCCAAGACCGGCCAGATCCAGGGCGTACAGCCTACCGTCGGCGGAGCCCACAAACAAGGTGTTATCGGCAATGACTACGTCGCCGACTATGGGGCCATCTGTCTCAAAGCGCCACACCTCTTCCCTACTGTCCGTATCGACGGCATAGACCTTCCCGTCATAAGCCCCCATGTAGAGATAGTTGTCAACCAGAACCGGGGCGCTGTAGAAGCTGCCGGCCGCCACACTACCCGCCGAACCACACGCAACCAGGGGGTTGGCCGATATCTCGACTTCGGGCGTCCACTCCCACACGCGGTCTCCGTCCTCCACATCGAGACCCCACAGCGTCCCACTATTGGAACCGACGAAGACGAGCTCGCCCTCTTCCGCAGTGCCCACGGCAGCGCCGGGCCATCCGCGGGAGAGAGAGCAACAGCCGGAGAATATGACAGCAAGAAGAAGAATCGCGAGGGCTACAAATCTCATCGGACGAGTCCGTTTGATATCAAGCATTTGGCTAAGTTTGGCTAAGAGTGTACGGTCCACCTGCGACGCTGAGTCGATCGCACTCAAGGTACCGGGTCGAACCCGCCCTCGAAGATCGGGTTGCAGCGGCAGAGGCGCTTGACCGTGAGCCAACCACCATTCACAAGCCCGTGTTTCTCGATTGCCTCACGGCCATACTCCGAGCAGGAAGGAACGTACCGGCACCTGGGAGGTGAAGAAGGGGATACATGCGTCTGGTAGAGACGTATCAAGCCCAGCGCCAACCTCTTCACGCCTCGACCTTTCCGTCAGCTGCGGATGCATCCACATCCACCAGGATGTGTGCCCGGCGCAAGAGCCCCTTCACTGACCGATCGAGATCACGATACGCCACATCGCCTGCACCGGCGCGGGCGATGAACACCAAGTCCCACCCCTGCTTGGTCGGTGTCAGCCTCGCGATCTCGCGCAGACGCCGCTTCACGCGGTTGCGTACTACCGCCTTCCCCACTTTCCTCCCGGCAACGAATGCATAGCGGTTCCGCTCAAGGTCATTGCGTAGCGCTCTCAATACGATAGAGCCGCTCGACCATGTCTTCCCCTGAGCATAGACCGCACTGAACTCCGCTTCCTTCCTGAGCCTCTCCCCCTTCTGCATCCCCCACAGTGAACCTACACACTAAGCCGATAGCGTCCCTTGAGCCGTCTGCGCCTCAGAACCAAGCGCCCGCCACGACTGGACATGCGCGCCAGGAAACCGTGTTTCCGCTTCCTGGGCCGCCTCTTTGGCTGGAAAGTACGCTTCGGCATAGCACCCCCGTGACAATCGGGCGCTATTATACTTCAAGCCGCGCTTCGATGTCAATTTGCCAGACTCACCCGCGATACGTCAATTCTTGGCCATCACCCGGTACCGTGAACCTGGGTACCGCAGCTTAGAGGGCGTGATTGAGAACGATGATTTCGCTATCCTTCGGAAGCCCTTCCCTGCTCAGGCCTATCTCGGTCGCGTCCGACCTCTTGACGTTGGTTTTCCCCTTGATGAACTCCTCCACACCGGCAATGGGGAAATCGCATTTGTCGTTCTTGTAGTGCATGGGAATGATCACCCGTGGCTTGATCCTGTCACATACGGATGTCGCCACAGCAGCGTCTATGGTGAAGAACCCCCCGACCGGTACGATCAAGACGTCCACGGGGCCGATCTCGCCAACCTGGGTCTCCGACAGGTCGTGCCCCAGATCGCCCAGGTGGCAGATTCTGATGCCATCTACCGTGAAGCAGAAGACCAGGTTGGGGCCCCTCTCGCTTCCTTCCGAAGTATCATGATAGGTCGCAATGCCCGTGAACTCGATTCCCGCCACCTTGCTCCTGCCTGAGCCCGCCACCCGGGCAGGGTTGCCCCCAACCTTGCCCCCCGTGTGGTCACCGTGATCATGGCTCACCAGTACCACATCCGCCGATTCGTCCACCGCCTTGTAGCGAAGGCCCGGATATTCCCCGAAAGGATCGGTGATTATCCTCGTCCCATCATCCGCCGTGATGAGAAAACACGCATGTCCCAGCCACTTGATCTTCATCCTTGTACCTCCTCCTGGTGACGATGACTAGCTGTGCTCCTCCGCCAACGCCAGCGCCAGATTCACGAGCGTCCTCACCCCAACGCCGGTCGCACCCTTCGTAAGGTAGCCGCGCTCCTTGTCGATGAAAGCAGGGCCCGCGATATCGAGATGCACCCAAGGTGTGTCACCGGCGAACTCGGCCAGGAACTGGGCAGCCGTTATCGCCCCCGCCCACCTGCCCCCTGTGTTCTTCACGTCGGCGACCTCGCTCTTATTCAGCTCCTTGTACTCCTCGAACATCGGCATCTGCCACATCTTCTCGCCAGCGGTCTCACCGGCCTTGATCACCTTGCCCAGCAGCTCCTGGTTGTTGGTGAAGGCCCCGGTGCATATGTTCCCCAGCGCGACGATACAGGCACCGGTCAAGGTCGCCAGGTCTACGAGTGGTGAGAACCCTTCTTTGTTGGCATAGCTCAACGCGTCCGCAAGTATGATCCTCCCCTCGGCGTCAGTGTTGGCCACCTCGATGGTCTTTCCGTTCATCGCCTTCAGCACATCGCCGGGCTTCACGGCGGAGCCGCTGGGCAGGTTCTCCGTAGCAGGCACGAGCCCCACCACGTTGATCTTGGGCTTGAGTTGGGCTATGGCTCTCATAGCGCCGATGACGGCAGCACCTCCTGACATGTCGCTCTTCATCTCGTCCATGCGCTCCGACGGCTTGATGGATATGCCGCCCGAGTCAAACGTTAGCCCCTTCCCAACGAAGGCCATCGTCCCACCCGCCGGGTCCCCACCGCTGTATCTGAGCACGATGAACTTCGGAGGCTGCTGGCTGCCCTTCGCTACGCCCAAGAGTCCTCCCATGCCCAGTCGCTCCATCTCGTCACGTTCGAGTACCGTACACTCGAGGCCGAAGTCAGCCACATTCCGCGCAGCCTGAGCCATGTCCGACGGCGTCATGTAGTTGGCCGGCTGGTTGATCATGTCACGAGCGAAAACCGTTGCCTCCGCCAGTACCTGGCCACGGTCAACGGCCCCTTCCAACACGGAGCGCCGGCCCTCGTCCCGATCGACGATGAGCAACTCTTCGATATCACCATGCTCGGGTTCTTTCGTTATGTGTTGCCGGAAGGTGTACAGGCCCAGCACGCTACCCTCAGCGATAGCCTGCGCAGCGAGCGCCGGGTCTATGCCTCCGGCTCCTGTGCCGTGGAGTATCGTCGCCACACGCTTGGCTCCCGCTCTCCTGGCGACCTTGCAGGCGGCGGCTGTGGCGCTGCGGACTGCATCCACCGTGAACTTCCCCTGTTTGCCCAGGCCGACCACAAGAACCCTCTCCGGCCTGATCTTGCCCAGGGTGTGAATGAGCGTGACTTCACCCGTCTTCCCCTTGATCTCACCCTCGCTGATGAGACGGGATATAGCGCCGTCGAGTGCCTTGTCAACTGCGCCGGTAGCACCACCCGGACTCTCTGTTCCCTCGAACAGATTGACTATCGCTGCATCCGCTTCGATTTCAACTATGTCACCCGAGACTACTCTGAGCTCCACTACTGCCTCCTTGCCAACTTTTGATGCCGTGGCCAGAGCCGGGCACCTGCTTCACGCAATGTCTAGAACGGGGGCCTGAAGCGTACGCGCAGCAAGCCCTTGATGTCATCCATAGCGGTCTTTGCCACATCCACACGGCTGTCGGGATCATCTACCCATTCCACCGGCACCTCTTTGATCCGGTAGCCCCTTCTCTCCGCGAGCAGCAGAACCTCCGTATCGAAGAACCAGGTGTTGTCCTGAGCCAGCGGAACGATGTCCTGCGCCACTTCGCGCGTCAACGCCTTGAAGCCACACTGGGCATCATGGAAGCTCTGGTAGAACATGATCCTGATCAGCATGTTGTAAACGCGAGACGTCGTCTCCCGCTTCAGACTGCGACCAATGACCTTCGAACCCTTCGTCAGCCGTGACCCTATGGCCAGGTCATAGCCCTCATCGAACGCCTGCAACAGCTGTGGGAAAGCGTCCAGCTTCGTTGAGAGGTCGACATCCATGTACGAGACTGCGTCGGCATCGCTCTCGAGCCACGCCTTCTTGAGGGCACGTCCCCGTCCCTTCAGATCCAGATGGACATACGCAACATCGGGATGCTTCCCGGCGAGCTCCCTGGCGATGCCCAGCGTATTGTCTACCGAGGCGTTGTCTGCGATCACGATTCTCCACTGCCAGGACACGTTCTCGGCCAGATACTGCCTGAGCGTGGCAACGCTCTGTTCGAGAACCGCCTCCTCGTTGTAGACAGGCACGACAACGTCAACGCTCTTCATTTTGAAGGGTAACCTGATCGCTAAATGGTTCGCGCTTCAGACAGGCTAGCCAGTCAGCGCGCGTCGTACTACTCTCGCCACTTCAAACGGGTCGCTGGAAATCACGCTCGCGGCGTATAACTCCATTGTCCCGATATCCGATGGGGCCGTCTTGGTCCCGCCCCGGTCCACCAGACGAGCGATCACAGGGAAGCCAATCCAATCCTCTATTGGCTCACCCAGAGGGGGCATCACCAGCGCGAGATTGAACGAGTTTACCCCCATATCATCTCGAAAGCAAGCTAAGACCTCATAGACCCTGTCCTTGAACGACTGGCTGAGGTCTGCACCCATCACGAGTACTTCCTTCTCCTTGACAGGCGTGAGGTGCGCCAGAACCCTGACGCCCCCTTTGTCGAAGCCACAGGCCAGGCAGGAATGGACACGATAGAGATCATCGAAGTAGCTGGACTGGTAGCACTGTCGATAGGAGACGGCACAACGCCTCAGATGCTCGATCTTGGAGTAGTGCATGTGCCGGCCAACCATGACCTGGGCGTGGCCATGAGGCAGAGAAGCACCAGCCCTCTCCCCACAGTTCCACATGAATAGGAAGTGCCTGGCCTCAGGGTCGGTGGACCGTGCCCTCTCAGCCCACGCAAGACCAGTGTCTATGTAATCTGATACCTGCTCCCGGCTGAACCTGAGGGGTTCCGGCTCGTCGAAGACCACGACCCCATGCAGGCCCTCATACTTGGCCACGTTGCTGCCGCTGATGCAGTACTTGCCACGAACGCGCCCGAATTCGTCTTCCGGCGTCCACTTCAGGGGATCACGAAGTATGTCCTCATCGAACTCAACTGCCACACAGGCCGGGCCGACCTCGATAGGACGGTTCGCGCGGAGCGGGTTGAACAGCGCTTCCTCGAGTGTTACCCGATTGGTCACGCGGATGATGCGCTGCAGCTCGACCTCACCGATGCCCCCGAAACGCTCCTCCAACCACGGTCGCATCGTTGGCGGCGGCTTGGTCCGCCCCTCGGACTCGGTGATGTCGTAAATGCGCTCCAGGACCTGTTTGTCGCCCTCCTGGAGCGCCGAAGCCAGTCTCGGAAGATCGCCAATTCGCCACTTCTCCCCTGCCATCCAGACCTCAGTGCTTGAAATGACGCACGCCGGTGAACACCATGGCCATGCCATGCTTGTTCGCCATGTCGATTGCGTCAGCGTCCCTTAGCGACCCGCCAGGCTGAATGATCGCAGTCACACCTCCCTTGGCGGCCTCCTCGACGCCGTCAGGGAACGGGAAGAAGGCGTCCGAGCCGAGCACACTGCCGCGCGAGCGCTCGCCCGCCTTCTCCAGGGCTATCCGCACGCTGGTGACCCGGTTGGGCTGGCCCGCCCCCATGCCAAGAAGTGCTGCGTCCTTCGCCAGCACGATAGCGTTGGACTTGATATGCTTGACCGCTCTCCACGCGAAGAGCAGATCCTTGATCTCTTCCTGTGTTGGCTCCCGCTTGGTTACGGTCCGTAGCTCGATCTCATCTTCGGGCAACGTGTCACGTGTCTGCACCAGCAAGCCGCCGCTGACACGTCGATAGTCGAGAGAAGGCCTGTCGTCCATGGGTTTCATGACGAGTATACGAACGTCTTTTCGCTTCTTGAGGACATCGAGGGCCGCTTCCTCATACGCCGGGGCCATTATGACCTCGTAGAAGACCTTGGACATCTCCTCTGCGGTAGCCAGATCGATGGGCCTGTTGGATGCTACTATGCCGCCGAACGCCGACACGGTATCGCCCTGGAAAGCACGCCTGTAGGCCTCCGTCAGGTCATCGTGCGAAGCCAACCCGCAAGGGTTGGTGTGCTTGATCACCGATATCGTGGGAGCCTGGAAGTCGCTCGAGGCGCTCCACGCTGCATCCGCATCGAGGATGTTGTTGAAGGATAGCTCCTTGCCCCATAGCTGCTCGGCCGCGCTCATGCCGATGCTCGCCTGACCCGCTACCTCCTCTTCGTAGAAAGCGGCCTGTTGATGGGGATTCTCCCCGTATCGAAGGCCCAGCTTCTTCTTGACTGCGATCGTGAACTCATCGGGGAAGACGTCTTCCTCGTCACGAAGGTATTGGGCAATAGCCGTGTCGTAGGCGGCCACATGCTGGAATGCCTTCTGGGCCAGCCTCTTCCTCTCATCAAGGGAGAGACCGCCCGCCTTCAAACGCTCGACGACTTTGGCATAGTCCGAGGGATCGACCACAACCAGTACGTCCGGGAAGTTCTTGGCCGCCGCCCGGATCATAGTAGGCCCGCCGATATCGATATTCTCCAGGGCCTCGTCCAGGGTCACGTCCGGCCTGGCAACGGTCTGTCTGAAGGGGTACAGGTTCACCGCGACAAGGTCAATCAGTCCAATCCTGTTCTGCTCGAGCTGAGCGAGATGGTCAGGGACTGCTCGTTTGGCCAGAATACCGCCGTGCACGGCCGGGTGAAGCGTCTTAACCCGCCCGTCCATTATCTCCGGGAAACCGGTCAGATCGCTGATGCTCTTCACCGCCAGCCCGGCATCCACCAGCGCCTTCTTGGTACCTCCGGTACTGTAGATCTCAGCGCCGACCTCCAGAAGGCCTCGTGCGAAGTCTACCAGTCCCGTCTTGTCGGATACACTCAGTATTGCACGCATGTTCCGCTCCAGTGCAGTATTGTCGAATGGTCAGCCACCTACTCCTCAGTCCACGACCACACGTTCGTCTCTCTCAGGCACAACTTCGCCCACAACCACTGCCTCCGGCACGACCTCGATAACCCTATCCACGTCGCCAGCCGAGCAAACGATTGTCATGCCTATACCCATGTTGAAGACGCGGTACATCTCCCGCAGGTCAACGCTGCCCCGTTCACGAATCAGTCCGAAGATGGGTGGAACCAACCACGAGCTCGACTTGAACAGCGCCGTGACCCCAGGCGGGAGCACCCTGGCAACATTATCGATTATGCCGCCGCCCGTTATGTGCGCCATTCCCTTGATCACACTCGTGTCCTTACCGCTGCCACCCACTACCGGCTTCAGCATGCCATAGTAGCACCGGTGAGGCTCTAGCAGCTCCTCCCCGAGCGTGCGGCCGAGCTCAGCGTAGCGTTCGCCCAACGCCGCCGGGTTGTCGTCAACGCCGAAGACCTTGCGCACGAGCGAGTAGCCGTTGGTATGCAGGCCACTCGACGGCAGTCCCAGGATAACGTCACCGGCGGTAATGGAATCGGTCTGCAGCATGCGCGATTTCTCGACGGCCCCCACTATGAACCCGGCCAGGTCATAGTCACCGGGGGCATACAGGCCGGGCATCTCGGCGGTCTCACCGCCGATCAGCGCACATCCAACGTCCTTGCAGGCACGCGAAAACCCGCCCACTATGCTGGCGATCTTGTCGGGAATGAGCTTGCCTACGGATATGTAGTCGAGGAAGAACAGAGGATCAGCGCCGCACGTGAAGATGTCGTTGACGCAGTGATTCACGAGGTCGATCCCTACGGTGTCGTGACGATCGAGGGCGATTGCTATCTTCAGCTTGGTGCCGACGCCGTCCACGCTGGAGACCAATACTGGCTCTCGATAGCCCGAGAGCTGGAACAGACCTGCGAAGGCCCCGATGCCTGTGAGCACCTCGGCGCCAAAGGTCTCACGAACCGTCTTCTTAATGGACTCGACGGCCCGTCCGGCGGCATCGATGTCCACGCCGGCGTCAGCATAGGCCCCGTGGGAACTGTCGCCATCCGGTCGCACGAAGAAGTCTCTCTCGAAAACGTGTGGATATGCCCCTAGTTGGCACCCGGCAACGATTCCAGCGCGAGCTTGTCCATCTCGAGCTGAACGGGAACGGGGTAGTCGCCAGTGAAGCAGGCGAGGCAGAATAGGTCTCTCGGCAGACTCACTGCCCGTATCAGTCCTTCCAGGCTCAGGTAGCCAAGGGAATCCGCCCCTATCGCGTCAGCGATCTCGGGGATCGTCTTCCGGGCGGCTATCAGTTCCCCTCGTGTGGCCATGTCGACACCGAAGAAGCAAGGATAGCGAATAGGAGGGGCGCAGATCCGCATATGGACCTCCTTGGCCCCTGCTTTGCGCAGCATGCTGATGACCTGCGGCGTGGTAGTACCGCGCACTATGCTGTCATCCACCACTACCAGCCGCTTGCCGGAGATCACCTCGGTCATCGCGTTGAACTTCAGCTTGACACCCAGGTCCCGCAGTCGCTGCTCGGGCTCGATGAAGGTCCGCCCGACATAGCGGTTCTTCAGAAGGCCCTCGCTGAAAGGAATGCCGGACGCCAGGGAGTAGCCGATTCCGGCAGCCGTAGCGGAATCAGGAACCCCGATCGCCAGATCAGCGTCGACGGGGTGCTCACGCGCCAGCTCGACACCCATCGCTTGCCGCGCCGGATACAGACGCCGGCCGTTTATGACGCTGTCGGGCCGCGCGAAGTAAATGTACTCGAAAATGCAGAAGCCCTTCCTGTCACTCGTACCGGCAATGGACTCCTTGACCCCGGTAGCATCAACCTGAACAACCTCGCCAGGCCCTATCTCTCGGAGGCTGGAGGCACCCAGATGATCGAGAGCACAGCTCTCCGAAGCCATTGCCCACCCCCCATCGAGGGCTCCCATGCACAGGGGACGAACCCCCAGAGGGTCACGCACCCCCACCAGCTTGTCTTTGGTCATCGCGACAATGCTGTACGCTCCCACGAGTTTTCCCATTGCGAACTTCACCCTGTCAGCCAGACTCATCTTGGGTGCCATCGCGATGAGGTGCGCGATCGTCTCCGAGTCGGTGGTCGAGCCAAACGTGCAACCCTTCTCTTCGAGCTCGCGACGCAGGTACGCCGCGTTCACGAGATTACCATTGTGAGCCAGGGCAATGTCCCCGAGAGGGCTAGAGACCACAATCGGCTGGGCGTTAACGACACGGCTGGACCCAGTGGTGGAATAGCGATTGTGGCCAATGGCGATGCAGCCCCGAAGCTGATCAAGTATGGACTCGTTGAAGACCTGGGCAACAAGGCCCATCGAAGCGTGAAGCCTGATCCGGCTGCCGTCAGAGGTAGCGATGCCGGCGCTTTCCTGGCCACGGTGCTGCAGGGCGTAGATACCGAAATAGGTAAGCCGAGCTACATCCTCTCCTGGAGCATACACCCCGAAGATCCCGCACGCCTCGCGCAGCTTCGGATATCTCACACCAACACGTCTACTCGCATTGGGTTTCCCACAACGACGGCAACCTGATTATAGCTCGCCGGGTCAGCGAAATCAATGTCCCCCGTTTGAATTCCATATATCGAGTGCGTCACAGGCCAATCGTGGTCGAGTGTCGGTACGACATGACCATTTAGTCACCCACGTTAGTACTACTGGGTGATTGTGGGCGTAGTGCACAGTAGCTATGCTTGCCTCAGGATGCTCTCAATAGCTCGTCATTGTGGCGCATTCGGCAATGGGAATCGGATTAGCTGCTCGAATGGCAGCAGAGGAACAAGACAAACCAGGAACGCCGGAACACTGTCTTTCTAGCCATCTCGGGTCTGAAGTAGAACAAAAGGCACTAAGGGGGCGATACAGTGAACAGAAAGACGGGAAGAACCGAATGGGACGACAAGGCAATCATGACTTGCGATGAAGTCGCCCAATTCTTAAGGGTTCACGTCAGCTCTGTACGACGCTGGAGTCGGAATGGGAAGCTCAGAGCCTTCAAGGTCGGAGGCAGAGGCGATTGGAGATACCGTCATCAAGACGTGTTGGCGTTCCTCTATAAGGAGACTCCTGACGCACGGGGCAAAGGGGAGGTGGTCAGAATGTGATGGAGGCGATGAAAAATACCCACGGCCGGGCCAGTCGGAACCAGGACGTGAGGTTTCATTTCACTAACCCGACGATAAGAGGCACCAGACTAAACAGGAGGGGTAAGAATGACGAGAATCTGGAACAGACTGACGAAAGCCCTGCGACGTGACGAGAAAGGCATCACCGGTCTCGAAACTGCGATCATCCTGATCGCGTTCGTGGTAGTGGCGTCGGTTTTCGCCTACACAGTGCTGTCTGCAGGCATCTTCTCGTCGCAGAAGGGCCAGGAGGCAATCTACACAGGCCTGGAACACACACGATCGACCCTGGAGATCAAGGGGAGCGTCGTCGCAACATCGAACACGACTGCCGTCCAGTCTCTGGTCTTCATGGTCACAGCCGCACTCGAGGGTGAAGCGATTGACCTCACGGCTCCGACCGACGGGGATAGCGACGGCATCGCCGACACCGGCAGCACCAACGTCTGTACCGTGAGCTATCACAGCGAGACCAAACACACCGAAGACCTCGCCTTCACGGCCACGAGGAAAGGGTGGGGCGACAGTGACTCCATACTTGAGCCGGGAGAGCTGTTCGAAATGGTAGTCGATGTCACCGGCATTGGCGAGAACATCGACACCTACCACAACTTCACCCTCGAGGTCAAGCCTGCCGTCGGGAGCGTTCTGGCAATAGAGAGAACGACCCCAGCGAGGCTGGACAGCGTGTTCATCCTCAACTAGCGGCTGGCCGCTATGAGGAAACGACCGGAGAGAATGAAAGGAAACAACTGAGGAGGAAATAAGATGCTCAAGAGACTGCTGAAGAGAGCACACCGAGACCAGAAGGGCATCACCGGCCTGGAGACCGCGATCATCCTAATCGCGTTCGTAGTGGTAGCCTCCGTGTTCGCGTACACGGTGCTGTCGGCCGGCATCTTCTCTTCCCAGAAGGGTCAAGAGGCCATCTACGCCGGTCTAGAAGAGACCAGGGCCTCCATGGCACTGAGGGGAAGTGTCTTGGGTTATGCACATACCGCAAACGGTACACAGACATGTGGCAGGGTGTCGTTCACGCTGACCAACACCCTGGAAGGTCAGGCGATCGACCTGACGCCGCCGTACACGCAGACCGGTAACGATACGGCTGGTTACACGATCGCTTCTTCGGGCAGCACCAATGTGTGCATCATCGCCTACGTCGATGAGAACCAAGTGATCGGAGACACCGCCTGGGCGCTCAGCTGGGTTGGCAAGCGCAGCAGCGGCGACTACCTGCTGGAGTCCGAGGAGAAGGCAGTCGTCACCGTATGGCTGGTCAACGCGGTGAACGGTACTTACACAGTAGGCAGTGACACGAGCGATCCGTTCATCGATAGCACGGCCAACCTGCCGGGCATATACGACACGTTCACGATTGAGGTCAGGCCGGAGACCGGTGCAGCGCTCACCATCGAGAGAACGCTGCCGGGCAGGCTCGACACCGTCATGGACCTCAACTAGCAACAGCTGTACTGTGCACTTGAAGAATCAGGAGGTCGCAGCTGGGGTTTGAGCTGAATGCCTCAGCTGCGACCTCGCGGGCATCACTAGAGGGGCCGCGCTGTGGAGAACAAGATCCAGAACCTCGAAGACGAACTGAAGGTGATCAAGAACGAGGTGCAGGCAGTCCTCCTGGACATCAAGGACCAGTTGATCACTGGCGCCGGCATGGGAGGCGGCGGCCTGGGCCTAGGGGCAGCCGGTGCAATTGGCCCTATCGGTTCCCTGGGCACCACCTCCGGCGGTGATGACCTCGGAGGGAACTTCAACCTGTCCGCAGGTGGTCTTCCACCTGCTCCACCTCAGCAGGTGATCATCACTCATACTCCAGAGGCGCATGCCGACCCTGGGCCAACGCCCAGCTCCACACCGGTTCCACCACCTCCAGAGCTAGCCGCTAGTGCTGACCCGAGCGACATAGTCACCGCCACGGAACCCTCAACCGAGAGCGACGTGCTCAGCTTCGGGGAGATGGGCGACAGCCCGGGGGACCCCGATCTCGGCTTCGGGCCTGATAGCTGGGGCGATGGTGCTGATGACATCACTCCGGGCTTCTGCGAAGGGCCGGGAGGGCTCGAACAGGAGAGCTGGGACAGCCCGAGAGCGATCTCGGAAGAGCCCTTCGAGGAGAGAGAGTCCAGCCAGCACATCGACGGCCCCGAGACGACGGACGACGAGGATATAGACCTCCCAACGCTGGCTATACTCACACCCTGGCTGTCCACCGCCATCACCACAGTCGGCAGAGAGAACCTGGAGAAGCTGGTCGAGATATACGATGTTGCCCGCAATATGCCGCCACGCCTGAAACAAGCCGTCCTGTTGCTCATAGAGCTTCACGGCGACTGCACACCCGATTGCACGGAGTCTGGAGAACAACTCCTACGGGACAGCATATCGCTATTAATAGAGCTTGACAGCCTGCTGCTTCGCCACCGAACGGGTACGCTTGAGTCTGCCATCCTCTCACTGTTGCACGAGAGGACCGCAGCCACCAAAAAGAGCAGAAGCAGGAAGGCTAGGAATGGATAAGGCTCTAGGCACAGTCCTAATGATCACCGCAGCCGTTGTCTGCGTGGTCCTCGTACTCAACGCCGTCTTCCCCGCCATCTCAAGCTCGAGTGGCGCTATGACCAGCGCATCGGCACGCATGAGCGAGCGTATCAAGAGCAGTATCGAGATAATCCACGCCGCCGGCGAATACGATGACTCGGGCACGTGGCAGGACACTAACTCCGACACCGAGTTCGACGTGTTCGTATGGGTGAAGAACATAGGCACGGAGACCATAAAGAGTGTCGAAAGCTGTGACGTCTTCATCGGCGGCAACGACACTCTATGGGCCTGGATTCCTCACGCCGACTACGCCAGCGGGTTGTACCCGCAGTGGGACTACACTATCCCGAATGGCACGGTATGGAAGAAGGCCACCACACTAAGGATAGAGGTCAGCTACGCGGCCGCCAGTCGACCGTCCGCAGGGGAGGAATACGACGTAAAGGTGCTGATTCCCAACGGGGTATCCGATGAACATTACTTCAGCATGTGAGTGCCATGAGCAACATAGTGACAGGTTTGATCGTCTTGGCCTTGATGCTGGTGGCTGTGCTCACCTGGGCATACGTGTCCTTCGCCTGGATGGACTCCAGCGTCCAGTCATGGAAGGACATGGTGGAAACGTCGGATGAGGCATCGAGGACGGACATCGACATCCTCGATGCCAACAGCACAGCTCCGTATGTGGACGTCCAGGTCCACAACTGCGGCAGGGTACACCTCGCGAGTTTCTCCGACTGGGACGTCCTGGCCCAGTATTACCTCGGGAACGGTACCTACCAAATAGGCTCTCTTTCCTACGCAAGCGCCGGTAACCTCACCGACAACCAGTGGAACGTGAACACGATATACTCTGACACCGGCATGACCCAGCAGGAGGTATTCGAGCCAGGAATACTGAATCCCGGCGAGGTAGCGCTGTTCAGACTGAGACTCTCCCCGCTACCCGGGGGCAATACTACGAACATGGTTGCCGTGTCGACCTACAACGGTGTGGCTACTACACGGCAATTTCAGGGTTAGGTAGCTCCGATGACGAAGACGAAAAAACTAGAAGCCAAGATCATCAGCACCGGCAATGATGAGTTGGACAAGAAGATGGGGGGCGGCATTCCGGTGAAGACCCTCACCCTCATCGATGGCGAGCCTGATGCAGGCAAATCCGTTCTCACCCAGCATTTGATCTGGGGCAGTCTGAAGTCCGATCTGAGCGTGACGATGTTCACCACCGAGAACACCGTGCGAAGCCTGATAAGCCAGATGCAGAGCCTCAATCTGGACATCCTGGACTACTTCCTTCTATCGCGCATACAGATCATGCCCCTGGATGCCAAGCGGATGAACCAGACTCTCCATGGCACGATCCTGCCACTGGTACAGAACTGCATCCGGGCCGGCATCGACCTCGTGGTCATAGACTCGCTCACATACTACGCCACGCAGTCATCGGTTGACGAAGTCATCTCATTCTTCCAGGAGTGCAAGACCTATGCCGACCGGGGACTGAGTGTGGTGTGCTCGGCCCACAGCTACGCATTCGAAGAGAGCTCGCTGGGCAGAGTCGGCGCCATGTGTGACGCCCACATCAAGCTGCGAAACGAGATCATGGGCAGCAAGATGATCAAGATAATGGAGGTAGCGAAGATAAGAGGAGCCCAGTCGAAAACCGGTGGAATCATATCCTTTGAAGTCGAGTCGGGCCTCGGCATCAAGGTGATGCCGTTCTCCAAAGCGAAGGCCTAGGAAGGTATTGCGTTGCCACGGAATATACTGCCATTCGACACCGAGAAGGGTAGCGGCCTATCCGAGGATGAGCTGTTCATGTGGATATCGGAGGGCCTGAAAGATGCTGCGAAGCAGAACAGCCATCTCAAGGACTACCTGCAGGCCATACCCATAGAGGAGATAGGGGTCCCGGAGTACTACGAGAAGCTGAGCAGGAGTCTTTCCGATGGGCAGAAGAACCTTATCTACCCTGTGGCAGACAACGTCTTCATCCATATATACTCCGATCCCGGAGGCGGCAGAGGCAACTACATCCCAATCGAGCCCAATATGCTGAAAAACATGGACCAGATCATGCTCGACGTCGAGGAGAGGCTCATCAACGTTGCCGACGAGCTCTACGGCAAAGAGAGCAATGAAGAGCGTAGCGAGGGCCTCATTGAGGTCGTCACCAAGGTCTGCGACGTCAAGCGGGATGTGGTCAGGCGGCTGGCTGGCGAGGAAGAAAACGCAGACAACAAGGGCAAGGATGGCAAGAAAAAGAAGGGGAAGGAGAAGCAGGAGAAGCAGAAGCCAAAGGTCGAAGTTACGCCGGAGGAATTCGAGAGCGTCAAGTACCTTACCGTGAGAGACAAGGTAGGCATGGGCGTCCTCGAACCCCTGCTGCTCGATCCTTACATCGAGGACATCAGCCAATCCGGCGTCGGCGGCATGTTCGTAGAGCACAAGATCTTCAAGGCGCTCAAGTCCTCCATATGCTTTGAGTCAGCAGACGACCTCGACGACTTCGTGCTGCGCATGTCTGAGGCAATCAAGAAGCCCGTCACGCTTCGCAGGCCACTTGTCGATGCGACCCTGCTGGACGGCTCCCGAATAAACATAGTATACGGAACGGAGGTCGCGCGGAACGGGAGCAACTTCTCCATCAGAAAGTTCTTCGATACGCCTCTCAGCATACTCGAGCTGATCGGGTTCGGCAGTATCTCCTACGAGATGGCAGCCTACCTCTCGCTGATGCTCGAGAACGGGATGAACATGTTCGTTGTGGGAGAGACCGCCTCGGGCAAGACGACACTGATGAACGCAGTCACAACCTTCATCCCGATTAACAACAAGATCGTGAGTATCGAAGATACGCCGGAGCTTCAGGTACCCCATCAGAACTGGCTGCGTGAGGTAGCGAAGACCCCCGGACCCGATGACAAGGGCTCAGCCGTCACCATGTTCGAGTTGCTGAAGGCTGCCTTGAGACAGCGCCCCAACTTCATAATCGTCGGCGAGATCCGCGGCCAGGAGGGGTCCATCGCCTTCGGCGCGATGCAGACAGGTCACGCCGTCATGAGCACATTCCACGCATCCAACGTAGAGAAGGTGATCCAGAGGCTGACCGGTGACCCGATCAACATACCGAAGACATATATCGACTGCTTGAACATCGTAGTGTGTCAGAACGCCGTCAAGCTGCCGAATGGAAAGGACGGAAGACGCGCGACGAGCATCAGCGAGATAGTTGGATACGACCCAGTGGACGATGCGTTCTCCTTCGTAGAGGTATTTCACTGGAACCAGGCAACGGACGAGTTCGATTTCATAGGCAACAAGAACAGCTTCCTCCTGGAGGAGAAGATCGCACCCAAGTACGGGTTCCCACCTGAGAAGAGGTGGAAGATATACACCATGCTCGACAAACGGGCAAGGATTCTGGAGAGGCTCCACAAGGAGAAGGGAGTCACGGATTTCTATGAGCTTCTCAACGTCCTGGCGCGCGCTCACCACGAGGGCATTTTCTGAGAAGGGCAGCGAGTTCCTCAGCTACGACATGCTGTACCAGCTGTCCTACATGTCCGCCGTGGCCGCCGCGGGCATATCCCGCACGCGGATAATCGAGTTTGCCTGCGACTTGCCCTGCTATACCTCGAAGTACTTCAAACAGATACAGGTCCTGGCCAACCAAATGCGGCTTGACTATGCGCTCGCCTGCCGCAAAGTCGGCGAGACTGCTAGAGAGGAGCCTGTCAGAGGCTTTCTCCTGAGGTGGTCGGCGTCGATGGCTGCCGGCGAAGCCGAGACCGATTTCTTGCAGGTAGAGGCAAGACTGGCTGCGCAGGCCTTTGAAAACGTCTACAGCCGGGATGTCGAGACGCTGAGGATGTGGACCGAGGCTTATGCGGCGATCATCATCTCCGCAGCCCTGATGGTGATGGTGTCGGCCGTTTCGATGCTCATATACCCCGTGGCCACCGGCATGACCATAGGCGTCGTCGGACTGACGGTCGGCGCAGCGATCGTCGGCGCGTGGATGGTATGGAAGGTGGCACCCAAGGAGATCAGATTCCATTCGTACACGCCGTACTGCATACCGCATCGCAGGGCACGACGTCTGGAGTTCATCCTGCTCCCCACAGCGGCGGTATCGTTCATGGGCGTGCTTGTGATAGGGGGAGGTCTGGGGTGGGCGATAGTCCTCGCTTCCATACTCATGCTGCCTGTCGGCATAGCGGGTACCATGCTCGATCGCCAGGTAAGGAAGAAGGACTCCGACGTAAGCACCTTCATCAGATCCACCGGCAGCATAGCCTCAGCGGTTGGCATCACAACGTCGATGGCACTGAAGAAGCTGGACCTCAGATCGGTCGCATCGCTTGCCGATGATGTCAAGAGCCTGCAGGGTAGGCTCCTTACAAGACTCAAGCCCGAGCTCTGCTGGCACCGCTTCTCATTGGAGACGGGCAGCGAAACGGTTTACAGAACCATCAAGATGTTCCAGGATGCAACACGCCTCGGCGGCGAACCGGAAGAGGTCGGCGATCGTTCATGTCTATTGGCCACCAGCCTGAACTTTCTGCGCGCCAAACGGGCTCAGGTATCCAACTCCTTCGCCCTCCTGGTATTGGGAATGCACTTCGCGATTGTGGGTTTGCTCGTCTTCGTCGCGCAGGTCATAGTCGCCTTCGCCAACGCCGCCGCGGGAAGCTACTACGAGGCGGTGGAGGGCGTGGAATCGGCAGCGCTGGAGGTGTTCTCCCTAAACTTCGGGAGTATTGGCATACTCGAGTACACGACAACGCCGGTCCTCCTCGTGCTATCGATAACAGTGGCCTTTGCGGCCAAGGTGGCCCAGGGCGGCAGCAAGTACACATTCTATAACTACCTCGGTGTGGCGCTCCTGGCTACAGGCGGAGGTATGGTCATGGTCCCGCCTATAGCCGACGCATTATTCAGTCCGATTACGGCGTTTTAGGGGAGACTCAGAAAGGATAATAAAGGGAGAAGCAGAATGCCCATAGGAGCTCGGCTCAGCCGTTTTCGCAGGAACATCGCTGCCTCTCTGGATGGTGAGGGAGAACGCGTCTCATTCATCACCAAGAAGGGCTCCGTGACGCTGAGGAGGTTAGGGGAGACCCTCCGCACCTCATTCGAGAATCAGGCGAGTGACGATCTGGAAGACGATCCGATCGCTGCCTTCCTGATCAGCGAGGAGAGGCAATCGCCCGAAGCCCCGGTGGCCTCACCTGGCGTTTCGGACATGACGGAAACGCTCGCCTCCGCTGGTCAACAGCCCGTGCAGGACCCTGCGAGCTTCGACCCTATTCTCGCCGGGAGTGCACCACAGGACCAACAGCCGCCTCCGGCACCGCCAACTGCCGAGGTGCAGACCCAGGCAGCCACACAGGAATCGCTCGGCATGGTCGATATTCTCCAGGCACCATCACCGGCACAAAGTGCCGGTGATGCCGCTCCACCCACCACCCAGGGTCCCCCAACGGCCCAGGCTGCGCCAGCACAGCCCACCGCGACCGCGGCCCCAGGCCCTGCACCCGAGGCCGCCCCCGCACCGCCCGACCCCGAGCCCGCCCTGGACGGTGCCGTTGCAGCCATGCCCACGTTCGATAACCTCTCTCTGGGCCCCGACGCCCAGGCCGCAGCGGCCGAACCAGCGCCAGCCACCGAGACAGTGACGGCCGCTTCCGGCGAGGGCACAGTTGCACCCGACGTGGACGGCCAGGGAGGCATTCCGGCCGAGTCACCGCCGGCCGAGGCCGGTGTCGAACCACCTCCCCCCCCAATGCCCGAGACGGGCTCCCCGGCGCAGCCCCCGCAGGACTCCGCGCCACCACAGGAGGACCAGCCGCAGACCGCTACGAGCGCGATCAGCTCGAGCGGCCCCATGTTTGCGGACGAACAGGCTGACAAAGAGGACGAAGAGCAAGCCGAAGGGGATGCTGCTGAGGAGCAGGCTCCCACCGGTGGAGGTGGCGGTGACAGTCTCCTTGACATCTTCCGGGCCGAAGACGTCGAGGAGAACCCTGTCGCGACATTGGCCAAGACGCTAAGCGACGTGGACATCAACTCCGTGCTGACGAGAGCCAAGGAAGTTTCAGAGACGCTGCAGGCCCTCGCTAACTCTGGGGCAGAGTCTTTGGAATAGCGTGGCATGTCAGGACGGTGACCCGGACGTGGGATCAACTGTGGGACTGATCAGAGGTGGAGGAGGTTGTTGGTGAGGACGATCCCGAATATGACTATCAGGAATATTTCACATACGACCATTGCCCTCACATGCCTGGTGCGCGTTGCCAGCAGCCAGAACCCCAGGCCAACGCCGAAGGTGACCAGCGTCTTGACCCCATAGAACAGCGCCTCGTCGCGCATCAGCAGCGCCCTCGCCCACGGATTGCCCTCGATGTTCCCTGCCTGCGACAAGCAGAAGTAAGTCACTATCGTCTCTGATAGCGACAAAGCTACCCATAGGATTGCCAGGCTTCTGGCCAATCCCACGGGCCTCTTCTCTGTGAGGCCTGACAACAGATTGGAAAGCATAACGACTGGCCGGTCCGCGCTGATCTCTGTCCGGCGAACCAGCATTACCCTCCGTCGTATGCGTAGCGTACAACCCCAATCTAGCATACCCACTATGGGATGCAATAGGCATTTGGTACCGACGAAAACGGACATGAGGGCTATGCTCATCAATCCCTACAGATTCGCCGACGGCGGGGAGTAGCCGCCAGAGACAAAGGCACGCCGAGATTGAACTAGGGCACTTGCAGACTGCCCAGGAAGGCGCGGAAGGTAGGGCCGAGTGTCGGGTCACGCATCGCCATCTCAACAGAGGCCTTCAGCAGGCCCAACGGATTCCCGGTATCATATCGCCGCCCGATGAACCGGTAGGCGTATATCTTCTGTTCCTTGCTCAACTGATGAAGCCCATCGGTGATCTGGATTTCACCGCCGCGGCCTGCGGGGGTGTTGTGGAGTATCCCGAATATCTCTGGATTGATGATGTATCTTCCCACGATCCCGAGGTTGGACGGGGCCTCCTCCGGGGCGGGCTTCTCCACGAGGCGCAAGGCCTCATACACCCTCTCCTCCACCTGCCTTGGTTCGACAATCCCATAGGCACCTGTGCTCTCGGGTGCTACTTCCTCGACGGCCACCACACTGGACCCGTAGCGATCGTAGATCTGAAGCATCTGCTTCATCGCGGGCACATCCGCCTCTATTATGTCGTCGGGCAGGAATAGGGCAAACGGTTCATTCCCCACCAGATCCTCCGCTATGAGAACTGCGTGGCCCAGACCCAACTGCTCTTTCTGGCGGATGTAGCAAATGCTCGCGAGGTCGGATATCCTCCGAACCTCCTCCAGTGATTTGTCGTCGTGCTTCTTTTCGAGGAAATTCTCTAGCTCGAATGTCCGGTCGAAATGGTTCTCGATGGCATGCTTGCCGAGAGCCGTGATTATGATAATCTGTTCGATGCCCGAGGCCACGGCCTCCTCGACTATATACTGGATGATAGGCTTGTCCAGGAGCGGAAGCATCTCCTTGGGCTGGGCCTTCGTGGCCGGGAGGAACCTCGTCCCCCATCCCGCTGCGGTTATCACGGCCTTGCGAACCTTCATGCTCCCTCCTTCGCCCTGTCGCCATCGGCTCTTGCGGCTCCTGCTCGCTCTCCGAGCATCTCCTCGACAAGCTCGAGCAGTCTCCCGAGACCCCAGCCCCTGTCCGCCGATATCAAAGCCGCAGACCCCACCCTGGCACCCAAGTCCTCAACATAGCGGCGAACCGCCGATTCGTCATCACTACGAATGCTCCCGCCAAGCATGTCGATCTTATTCAGGGCAAGAAGCCTGGGCGTATCGCTGATCTGCAGTTCATCAAGCAGGTTCTCGACAGTATGGCATTGCTGCGATGCCGTGTCACTCGCAATGTCTACAACGTGGAGCAGGACGTCCGCCTCGGCCAATCCTTCCAGGGTTGCCCTGAACGCAGCGACCAGGGTCGCCGGCAGCTTCTGGATGAAACCTACGGTATCAGTGAACACCGCGTACCCACCGCCGGGAAGCAAGACCCGACGTGTCGTGGGGTCAAGTGTCGCGAACAGCTTGTCCTCGACCAGCACGTCGGAACTGCTGATCGCATTCAGCAGTGTGCTCTTGCCGGCATTGGTGTAGCCTACCAATGCTATCACCGGCATTCCGATATCACTGCGCCGTCTGCGCTGGAGGGCCCTCTGGTTCCTGACCGACTCGATCTCCTTCCGCAGGTGCTGTATCCGTCGCTGAATGATGCGGCGGTCAGTCTCCAACTGGGTCTCGCCGGGCCCCCTGGTTCCTATCCCGCCTCCCAACCTCTCCAGGTGGGGCCACATCCCAGCCAGTCGGGGCAGGAGATACTCCTGCTGCGCCAGTTCCACCTGGAGCCTGCCCTCATGAGTACTGGCACGCCTGGCGAAGATGTCCAGTATCAGCGCGGTCCGATCCAACACCTTCACCTTGAGCGCCTTCTCCAGGTTCCTCTGCTGGGCCGGCGACAGCTCATCATCGAAAACGACCAGGTCGTAGCCAGCGCTCTCCCGAAGCGACTCCAGCTCTTCCAGCTTGCCTTTGCCCACATACAGAGACGGCGTCGGCGCGGCCAGACGCTGCGTGACCTCCCCTACCACCTCAGCCCCGGCAGTCCGTGCGAGCTGCGCCAACTCCGCAAGCGAGCCCTCCAGGGACCATCCGTCAGTCGCGCCCTTGACCTCCACGCCGACCAGCAGGGCCCTCTCAATCGGTGAACGGGTAGTGATCGTCGGTTTCGAAATCGAAAGCTCCTCCAGGCTAAGTGCTGTGCATCAGAGGCGACCTACCAGCCTCTCCATTCTCGCCAGACCTTCCTCAACACGTTCGTCCGGTGTCGTCAGAGAGAGGCGAACGTAGCCCTCCCCATACTTCCCGTAACCGCTTCCAGGGGTCACAACGACCGATGCCTCATCCAACAGCTTGGTGCAGAACTGTGCCGAGGTGTACCCATCCGGCACCCTCGCCCAAACATAGAGGCTGGCCTTCGGCGGGTTCACCTTGATGCCCATCTTCATGAGCGTGTCGACCATCAAATCACGCCTGCGCGCGTAAGCGGCGTTGTGTTCCTCAATGCAGCTCTGGTCACCGAGCAGCGCCTCGACGCCGGCTAGCTGGATCGCCTGAGGGATGCCGGAATCCAGGTTCGATTTCACCCTCATCAGAGCGTTGACCATGCCCTGATTTCCGACCACCATTCCTATACGCCAGCCGGTCATGTTGTAGCCCTTCGACAGCGAATGGAACTCCACTCCAACATCCCTGGCCCCCTCCGCCTGCAGGAAGCTGACGGGCCGATATCCATCGAAAGCTACTTCTGTATAGGGGGCATCGTGACACACAGCCACGTCATACTCTTTAGCAAAGGCCACTACCCTGTCGAAGAAATCCAGGTCCGCGACCGCCGCTGTGGGGTTGTTCGGGTAGTTGATCCACATCAGCTTGGCCTTCCGCGCCACCCCGGCCGGAACGGCCTCCAGATCCGGCAAGAAGCCGTTTTCCTCCGTAAGAGGCATGTAGTAGCTCTCGCCGCCGGCGAACATCGTCCCTATCGAGTACACGGGATACCCGGGGTCCGGCACGAGAGCCGTGTCGCCCGGATCGATGAAGCACAGCGCAACATGGCCTATCCCATCCTTGGAGCCGATAAGCGGGAGGACTTCCTCGTCCGAGTCAAACACCAGACCGAAACGGCGCTCGTACCACGAGGCTATCGCCTGTCGCAGCTCGGGCAGGCCATCGGTCTCGGGATACCGGTGGTTCGCCGGATCGCGGGCTGCCACGCACAGACGGTCCAGTATGTGCTGTGGCGTGGGAATGTCGGGGTCGCCGATGGCGAAGCTGATCACATCCTCGCCCTTGGCCCTCTTCTCCGCGATCCTCCTTGTGATTTCAACAAAGAGATATGGTGGCAGGTTCTGAACGCGCTTGGCTAGCTGCATCTACTGCTATCCTCTCCAGTCACCCGTAAACACAATCTCAGCAGGGCCACTCAGTAACACCTCGCCCTCGCCATTCCACGATACCGACAATACCCCGCCCGGCAACTTTATGTCAACCGGGCTCTTGCACAGGCCCTTGCGGATCGACACAACGGCAACCGCGCAAGCGCCGCTCCCGCAGGACAGGGTCTCCCCGACCCCCCGCTCCCAGACCCTCATCTCGAGGTGCCCTCGCTGCGAAGCATCGACCACCTCGAAGTTGGCCCTGTTCGGAAATGCGCGGTGATGCTCTACTCGCGGGCCGAACTCAGACAGACGGAACCCTTCCACAGGCTCATCCAGGAAACAGACCGCATGGGGATTGCCCATCGACACGCAGTCGACCAGTATCTCCTCCCCACTGATCGCCAACGGGAAGTCCACCACAGGTTCATCAGCGTTCGTCTCCACACCATTCACCACCATGGGTATCCGGGCCCGGGCGAACACAGGTGCTCCCATCGACACCTGCACGGTCCCATCCTCCAGAAGGCTCACGGCCCTGACGCCTCCGAGCGTCTCGATCCTCAGCTCCCTGCTGCTCACTATTGCCATCTCGGTCGCATACCTGGCAAAACACCTGAGGCCGTTGCCACACGCCTCGGCCTCGGAGCCATCAGGGTTGAACATCCTCATACGCAGGTCCGCCACTTCAGATGGCAGCATGAGGATCAACCCATCCGAGCCGACTCCGAATCGCCGATCACACATGGCCCCGGCCAAAGACGACCAGTCGCGCTCGAACCCCCGGGCATCGATCAGAATGAAGTCGTTCCCGGTTGCCTGCAGCTTCGTGAATTCCATGCGCCCGCGCCTGTCCTAGATGCCCTCTTGAGCCTCGTCCACCCTGATCTTGACCACGTGGTTCACCTTCATTCCCTTGCCTGCGAACTCCTCGCTCAACTCATTGAAAAGATCGCCTGAGTCCAGTATCTCTCCCCGACCCCAAATCCTGCAGCCGCGCATGGTCCTGGGATGCAGCACGATCGCAGAGAGCTGCGGGTTCTCCCGCAGGTTAGCCATCGTACGCGGTGAGCTGATGTCGGCGAACAGCACGTGATCGTCATCCAGTACCCTGAAAGACCCCTTGGCAGACACATTAGGCTTGCCGTTCTTGTCGGCCGTAGCGATCAGCCCCGGGCGTATTTCCGCTATCATTTCCTTCATCTGATCGGTGAGCTTGCCCACGGTTCACCTCCAAGGTTGCTATTCGGCGGTCTACGGCCACTCGCTATCGTCAATCGTGATGCGCTCGCTTCGGCGTTTCCAGAGGACCCGAGCCAGGTATATCAGGGGCACCAGCAAAGCACCCGCGAGCATACCCCACCCGAAATGTCTCAAGGGCTCTCTCCATGAGTTCATCGCTCCATCCTCCTCAAGCAGCGCTCGTCGATGATTCCACAAGCAGACTCGATACCCGGTTGTGAACTCCAGGCTCCTCCTCGAACCAGTGGATGCGCGTGTCCTTCATTGAGAACCAACTGTACTGTTGCCGGACGTATCGATGAGTCTCGGTCTTGATCCGCCTGACGGCATCCTCGATCCCCAGCTCTCCCTTCAGATACATCCCGATCTGCCTGTATCCCAGACCCGACATCGACGGAAGGTCCAGCACATACCCTCGGGCGATAAGCCACTCGACCTCGCTCACCAGCCCGCGGGCCATCATCGCATCAACGCGCTCATCGACTCGCCCGTGAAGCTCGGACCTACTTGTAGTCAGTCCGACTACCCGGTAATCCAGGAATGGCCGCTTGCGCCGGAGGCGCGAGCGGCAGCCATCCTGCCGGTACACCTCCAGAGCCCTTATGACGCGGCGAGTGTTCCTCTGGTCAATCCGCTCTGCCGCCGCAGGGTCCAGGGCCATCAGCTCGGCATAGAGGGTATCGCCGCCCTCTACCCTCGCCCTGCTCTCCAACTCACGCCGGTAGGCCGGGTCCGGAGGCACCTCCGGCACCTGCCATCCCTCCAGCAGAGCCCAGACATAGAGACCGCTGCCCCCAACGAGCAGGGCTGTCCTGCCCCTGCTACCGATTGTCTCGATCGCTTTCCTGGCAGCCCTCAAGTAGAGCGCCAGACTGAACTCCTCGTCCGGGTCAACGACATCTATCAGATGGTGCGGAACAAGCGATCTGTCCTCGCGAGATGGCTTCGCCGTGCCGATATCCATGTAGCGATAGACCTGCCGACTATCGGCACCTATGATCTCTGCATCGAATCTCTCAGCGAGGTCGAGAGCCAGCCTGCTCTTGCCGACCGCCGTCGGCCCTACGATCGCAACAAGCGATGTCATGCCTGCGTCTTGATCTCGGCCGTCTTCTCCACAATGGCTAAGAACTCATCAGCCTTGAGACTAGCGCCACCGACGAGGGCCCCATCTATGTCCGGCTGGCTGATGAACTCGGCGACATTATTGCTGGCCACACTGCCACCATACTGAATGCGTATTTCGTCAGCCACGTGATCGCCGTACAGCTTGCCAACGGTGCTTCGTATGACCTTCATCACGGCGTTGGCCTGGTCTCCCTTCGCAGCCTTGCCTGTCCCTATCGCCCACACCGGCTCATAGGCAACGACCGTCCCCTCAATGGAATCTATTCCATCGAAGGCAGCCTTGACCTGGCGCGTTATCACTTCGATGGTCTCCCCGGCCTCATTCTGCTCCAGACTCTCACCCACACAGAGGATCGGAGTCAGCTTGTTGGCCAATGCAGCCTTGACCTTCTTGTTCACCAGCTCGTCGGTGTCTCCGAAGAGAGCGCGTCTCTCGGAATGGCCGAGTATTACGTAGTCACAGAGCCCGCTCAGCATGACAGGAGAGACCTCCCCCGTATAAGCGCCGGTTCTCTCGAAATACATGTTCTGCGCGCCGAGCTTGATCGGAGTACCCTTTATCAAATCTCTCACACCAGTCAGCCAGGGGAAGGGCGGACAGAGCACTCTCTCCACTCCTGACATTCGCCCCAGACGCTTCTTCATCGTGGACACGAGTTCAGTAGCCTCCGCCAGGCTCGTGTTCATCTTCCAGTTTCCGGCTATTATGGGCGTCCGCATCAGGGCTCCTCCTAAGCACCGTATTTGGCCAGCTTCTGAGCGTGGGCCATGGCCAGAGGCATGATCTCGGCAGCCGGGAACCTCCCCAGTCCACCACCCACGCACGACCCCTCCGAGAAGTCAGCAACACTGTCGCACCGACAAGTCCCGGAATGCAGCAGGATAGGCACCGGATGCCAGCTGTGGCCCTTGAGCAGGGCCGGGGTGGAATGGTCACCCGTAACGACGATGACATCCGGGCTGAGACCGGTTATCATGGGTAGAAGCCCATCGACCTCCTCCAGCACGGCAACCTTGCCATCGAAGTTCCCGTCCTCCCCGAAGGAATCCGTCTTCTTCACGTGGAGGAAGAAGAAATCGTGTTCTCCGTAGCGCTGCTCCAGCGTCTCGATTTCATCTGCGACGCTGGCCCCCGTTTCGAGCACCTTCATACCGGCGAGCTTGGCCAGTCCTCTATACATCGGGTACGAGGCGATGGCGGCAGGCGTCAGCTTGTAGATCTCCTGCATGGTGGGCAGGTCGGGATGCTGTGAGAAGCCCCTGAGCAACACCATGTTCGCCGGATGCGAATCGGCCAGCACCGACCTGGCCTTGGAGATGAAGTCGTTGGCCAGGTCAGCAGTCCTCCGCGCATTGGGCGAGTGCGCAACAGCAGCCAGAGGAGGTTTCCCAACCAGCTGGGGGTCGGTATCGGCCACATCAGCTTCGAGACCGTCACCACGAAAGACGACGACCAGACGGTGCTCCTTGACCGGGACCACGTGAAGCTCGATGCCGTCGAGGGCTATGCCGCTTAGCTTGTCGCAGAGCTCGCGGTTCGTCTCGGTTGTGATACGGCCCGCCCTCCGGTCCACAACCAGGCCATGGGCGTCGACCGTACAGAAGTTACCGCGCACGGCCACATCGCCCTTCTGAAGGTCGAAGTCAATGCCCAATGCTTCCAGGACCCCCCGGCCCACCGTGAACTGCAGCGGATCGTACCCAAACAGACCGAGGTGTCCGGGCCCGCTGCCGGGTGTGATCCCTCGTGCAACCGGGTCAACGACACCACACACGCCCTCGGCTGCCAGCCGGTCCAGATTCGGCGTACGTGCCGTCTCAAGCTCGGTCTTGCCGGTATCAGGCCTCGGCAGCCCGCCTAGACCATCCAGCACCAAGAGCACGATCTTGGTCGAAGTCTGCTGCGCCAGCTCCCCCAGAAACTCCAGACTCAACATAGCTGCACCCCGGACAGACTACGCATCCTGCAAGGCTTCCACCCCAGGCAATGCCTTCCCCTCCAGGAACTCGAGGGCCGCACCACCCCCGGTAGATACGTGGCTCATCTTGTCCACCAGGCCCAACTCGTCAGCCGCCTCGGCGGTCGAACCCCCGCCTAGAATCGTCGTGCCATCCAGCTCGGCGAGCCGTCTCGCTATCGCCTCGGTGCCCTTGCGGAACTCTGGGAACTCGAAGACCCCCATAGAGCCATTCCACACCACGGTCTTGCATCCCCTGAGTTCCTCCGTGTATCTCTCGATCGTCCGCGGCCCTATGTCCATGACGATGGCGTTATCGGGTATCTCCAGAGCGGACACCACCTGACTAGGCACGCCCGTCGCGAACTCCTCGGCTACGACTACGTCCGTGGGCACCATCAGCTTGACCTTCGCCTCGGCTGCGCTCACCAGCAGCTCCTTCACCATGTCAAGCTTGTCGTCCTCCACCATCGACTTGCCGACGCCACGGCCCTCAGCCTTGAAGAACGTACAGCACATGCCACCGCCGATCAAGAGGGAGTCCACCTTCCTCAGAATGTTGGTCAGCATGTCCAGCTTGTCGCTCACCTTTGCGCCGCCGACAACGGCAGCGAAGGGCGCTTCCGGCGACGACAGCACCCTGCCCAGGTAGTCGATCTCCTTCTCCATCAGGAAGCCCGCAACCGCGGGCAGGTAATGGGCCACGCCAACGGTCGACGCATGCGCGCGGTGGGCTGAGCCAAAGGCATCGTTCACGTAGATATCCGCCAGCCGCGCCAGCTCGCCGGCGAAGTCCGGGTCGTTCCTCTCTTCCTCGGCATGGAAGCGCACGTTCTCCAGCAGGAGCACGTCGCCGTCCTTGAGCTTCCATACCTCTTCCTCCACCTCAGGACCGATACAGTCATCAGTGAAGACCACCGGCTTCCCCAGCAGCTGTGAGAGGCGGTTCGCCACCGGCTGCAGACTCATCTCCTCCACCGGCTTCCCCTTCGGGCGCCCGAAATGGGAGCAGAGCACGATTCTTGCCCCCTGCTCGCTGAGATACTGTATAGTCGGGAGAGCAGCCCTGATCCGGCTGTCATCGCTGATCTCGTGTGTCTTGACATCCAAAGGTACGTTGAAGTCCACCCTCACCAGCACCTTCTTCCCCCCCACCTGGATGTCACGGACCGTCCTCTTCTTCATGGCCCCCTCACTTCGAGAGGCTTTCCAGTCTCTCCCTGATCTCCTTGACCTCCGAGACCACCTGGCTATCGATATCAAAGGGACTCACGCCCCTGCGATCGGCCTCGGCTATCTTCGGGTTCTGGCTCATGAATCCCAGCACATCGAAATCGGTGAGCCTGTCAGAGATGAACTGCCTGTCGGCATCGTTGTTGATCTTGTTCCCGACAACATAGCATTTCTTGATGCCCAGGTCCGCCGCCAGCTTCCTGACTGCCCGTGCCGTATCGAGGCTCCTCATCCCCGGCTCAACCACGGTGATAAATGCATCAACACCCTCTGCGGTCGCCCTTCCCAGGTGCTCGATACCCGCCTCCATGTCGAGAACCACGATGTCATCCACCCTCAGAAAAAGGTGGTTGAGCAGGCTCTTGAGCAAAGCGCTCTCAGGGCATATGCAGCCGCTCCCTCCCTTCTTGACGGTCCCGAGAACGAGCAGCTTGACACCATCCTTGTTCACGGAAAACCGTTCCGGGATGTCGGCGACTTCGGGATTCAGCTTGAAGAAGCCGCCAATCGTGCCGGGTTGTCCACCCGTGCGCTCGTGTATCAACTCCTTCATCTGCGCGATCGGTGTCACGCGGCTCAACTCATCGGACGACACGCCAAGGGCAGCGCCGAGATTGGCGTCGGGGTCGGCGTCAATGGCCAGCACCGTCTGCCCCTCGGACGCGTAGAGACGGGCCAGCACACTAGCCAGGGTCGTCTTGCCTACGCCACCCTTGCCCGTTATCGCCAGTTTCACGGCCTCATCCCTCCGTACACACTCCTCTCAGCTCAGTGTTTCCTGCTCAGGAGGAACTCGGCTATGGTCTTGAGTTCATCCTGGGCAGCAACAGAGATACCGGTGGCATCAAGCTCCAACAGCGCCGCATTAAGGTACCTGTTGGTCACGTCCTGAGCGTAGCCGCGAGCACCCAGTCTGGCCAATATCGCCATTACCTCGTCCACGTCCTGGGCAGTAAGCTTGTCCTTGCTATATATTGACATCAACGCTTCCCGGTCCTCGCCCTGGGAGTTCTCCAAAGCGAAGACTATGGGCAGTGTCTTCTTCTTCATCTCGATGTCAGACGTCGTGGACTTCCCGGTGTCCTCGCATTCACCCCAAATGCTGAGAACGTCGTCGTGCACCTGGAACATCATCCCGAGGGAATGGCCGAAACTCCGGAACCGTGCCAGCAGCTGCGAATCATCGGTGCCGATCAGTGCCCCCACTTCGAGTGCGCAGCGGAAGAGCGCAGCCGTCTTCCCGCTGATCATCTCCAGATAGTCGCCTACCCCAACGTAGAGTCGGCCCTCATAGCTGATGTCCAGATACTGTCCCTCGCAGAGCTTCAGGCTGGCCTCGCCGAGAAGCCGTGAGGCCCGCACCACCTTCTCGTGAGAGACCCCGGACTCCTCCAGTCGAAGAAGAGACGACAGAGCCAGGGCATGCATGCCATCACCCACGTTGATCGCTTGGGGCATGCCCCAGAGGCTCCAGACGGTGGGCCTGCCACGCCGCTCATAACTCTCGTCCTGAATGTCGTCATGGACCAAGGAGAAATTGTGCACCAATTCCAGGGCCGCCGCCACCGGCAGTGCCTGCTGCCACTGCCCGCCAACTGACTCACAGGCGTGCAGACAGAGGAACGGGCGAAGCCTTTTGCCAGCCGCCCCCGAACGTGATTGCCCCGAGTCGGAAACCCAGCCCAAGTGGTAGCGCATCATGTTGTACATAGGCAGGGACGCCTTGCCTATGGCGAACTTCAATTCCTCTTCCAGATCTGCCCGAAACCTCTGCCAAATGCTGTCGAAATCCATAATCCGTCCCCCATAATAGCAAAAACCAGGTGCAAAGAACACCTGATTTCATATCCATCACAGCAGAAAGTTGACTCGCCTAGCCCTTCAGACCCGCCGCGGGCGGAGTAGCGCTGAACTCAGCGAGCAATGACTCCACCCTGGCTGCTATGCCTTTCGCGTCAAGACCGAATCCAGCACGCAACACGGACTGCGTGCCGTGCTCCACGAACTGGTCCGGGACCCCTATTCGAGCGAAACTGATGCCCGGGAGCCCGTCTAGAAGCCCGATCACCTCCGCGCCGAAGCCGCCGGTCAGGGCGTTCTCCTCCACGGTTATCACCCTCCTCGTCCGGCGCGCCACGTCGAGGATAAGCTCCGAATCCAGAGGCTTCGAGTACCGCGCGTCCATCACGGCACACGAGATACCTCTCTCCGCCAGGGCCCCCGATGCCTCCAGCGCCGCGCCAACCGCCGACCCGATCGCGACGATAGCCACGTCAGTCCCATCCCTGAGGAACTCCCCCTTTCCTATGGGCAACTCACGAAACTCGCTGCTCACGACTGCTCCGGGCCCGGTGCCTCTGGGATAGCGGACAGCCATGGGCCTGCCCGCCCTCGTCGCCGTGTACAGTAACTGCCTGAGTTCGTTTTCATCGCGCGGTGCTGCAACGATCAGGTTGGGAATGCAGCTCAAATACGAGAGATCGAAAGTCCCCTGGTGGGTCTTGCCGTCGTCACCAACGATGCCCGCGCGGTCGATTGCGAACACGACCGGCAGGTTCTGGATACACACATCATGGATCACCTGATCATATGCCCTCTGCAGGAAGGTCGAGTATATGGCAACGATGGGTACGAACCCCCTTGTCGCCAGGCCGGCGGCGAAGGTGACTGCGTGTTGCTCGCAGATACCTACATCGAAGACCCGCCCCGGGAACTCGCTGGCAACCGGCGCTAGCCCCGTGCCATCCATCATCGCCGCGCTTATGGCCACAAGCCTCTTGTCACTCTGGAAGAGGTCACGGACGGTCTCGCCGAAGACCTCACTATAGGACGGCTTCTTAGCGCCCGTTGATACCTTGCCCGACACCCCGTGGAACTTCACGCTGTCGCCTTCCGCAGGCTGGTATCCCTTGCCCTTCATGGTTATCACGTGAACGAGAACCGGGGCCCGTGAGTAGTCGCGTGCCTTTATCAGAGCCTTCTCGACCTGAGGGATGTTGTGCCCGTCGACCGGCCCTATGTACTTGAAGCCGAGTATCTCCCATATCTGCGTCGGCAGCACGACGTCCTTGAACCCGCTCTTCAGTTTGTGTATCAGCCACCAGATCTTATCGCCCTTGGGCATCCTTCGCACCCTGCGGATCGTCTCTTCCTTGGTCCGGATATACCGGGGATCGAGCCTCATCTCGCTAAGGGCCCTGGATACAGCGCCAACGCTGGGTGATATCGCCATGGCGTTATCGTTAAGAACGACCGTCATTCTCGTGCCGAGGTGTCCCCCTTGATTCAGACCCTCGAAGGCCATACCGCCGGTGAGCGAGCCGTCACCGATCACGGCCACAACATGGTAGTCCTCTTCGGCAAGGTCTCTGGCCACAGCCATGCCCAGGGCCGCAGATATGGAAGTGGACGCATGCCCGGCGCCAAAGGCATCGTGGGGGCTCTCGGAGGGATCAGGGAACCCGGATAGACCGCCCTGCTGGCGCAGACTGCCGAACTTGTCTCTCCTGCCAGTGAGCAGCTTGTGAGCATAGCATTGGTGGCCCACATCCCATACGATCTTGTCTCGCGGGCTGTCGAAGACCCTGTGCAGGGCTATGGTGAGCTCCGCCGCGCCCAGGCTCGACGCCAGATGGCCACCGGTCTTCGTCGTGGTGTCAATCATCTCGCTCCGCAGCTCCGCCGCGAGCTGCGCCAGCTCCGCGTAGCTCAATCCGCGCAGGTCCTCGGGACCCCCTATATTGTCCAGCAACCTGCCCAATTCCCCTCCTCGCTCCTGGTTGCGAGCCGGCACTCGACTGGTAGCCTATTCCTCAATGGCAAGAATCTTCTCTATACGTCGCGCGTGCCTGCCGCCAACGAACTCCGAGGCCAGGTAAGTCATGACGATCTCACGGGCCGAACCCTTCCCAACAACCCACGCCCCCAGGCACAGCACGTTTGCATCATTGTGCTCACCGGCACGCCGGGCACTGAACGTATCATGGCAGAGGGCAGCCCTTATGCCCTTCACTTTGTTCGCGACAATGCTCATCCCCGTACCCGTGCTGCAGATCAGTATCCCGTGGTTGAATCTGCCCTGCGACACGGCCTCGGCCACGGCAAGCCCGATATCGGGGTAGTCAACCGAGCTGGCATCGTAGCAACCGAAATCCTCGTACGCATGGCCCAGCTCGGCGAGCAACTCCATTATACTCTGCTTCAGCTCGAATCCCGCGTGGTCACAGCCAACGGCAACTTGCATCGCTTTCCCTTCGACGGATATGACCTAATACGAATACTAATGCTTGTGCTCACACTGGCAGGGGGAACGCGCATCCGGCGGGCAGGCCTTCGTCTGGTAGCTCAGCGGGACACCACACCAATGGCTTGAAGCGCCGGGCGCAACACAATCTCTGCGCTCAATCGCACTTTCGAGACTGTGAGTGTTACTCATTATAGCACAAACCTTCAAACGAAGGCCGTTCCAACGGCTTGTATCGCCCAAGCGGGTCGCATTGGCTTACAGACGCCTGAGCGCCGGCCGCCAAATCGCCATCGTGACGGTGAATACAAGGATGATCGCCCCACCCACCAACACCGGCAGGGCCACGCCGGTGATCTCGGCAATCGCACCGGCCGGGAGGACGCCGAGCGGGAACAGCCCGATCGTCATCATATACATGCTCATGACCCGGCCCCTCATCCCATCCTCCACATTGACCTGCAGAAGCGTGTTGTTGACCGCCATGTAGCCCGCGTTTGCCACACCCACCCCCAACAGGAATGCTATCGACAGCCAGAAGTAATGCGAGTTGGCGAAGGCAGCCAGGAAGGCCCCGAAAAGCCCACAGGTCGCCAGCAGCAGCACGCCTTTCCGTCGGAAATCGCCCAGCGACGCCACAAAGAGAGATCCCACGAGTGCACCGACACCTACCGCAGCCATCAGATAGCCGAGTCCGGAAACACCAACGTCCAGCACGTCCACCGCGAATATCGGCATCAGCATCTGGTAGGGCATGCCGAACAGTATCGGGACTACGGCGATGACTAGCAACGCGATGAGAACCGGCCTGGTGCGAACGTAACGAACGCCTTCGACTATGTCGCTGTGCACGCTCGCTTTGGGTCGCGGGACCTCTCCCGTCCTGTCCCGAGGCATCACGCCCAGCATCAACAGCGCAGAGATCATGAAGAAGGCAACCATGAGATAGTAGACGCCATCGATGCCGATCACCCCCACCAGCACGCCACCCAGCGCAGGCGCTACAACTCGGTTCAGGTTCAACGCGCCCGAGCTGAGCGCAACCGCATTCATCACCTGATGCTGCTCGACCAGCTCGGGGATGATCGCCTGACGCACCGGCAGCCGGAACGCCAAAATCAGGCCGTTGACAATAGACGCGATGATCAGGTGCCAGAACTCGATGGCACCCATCGTTATGAGGATCGCGACGATGAGCGTCGCTACCCCTGCAGCCGCCTGAGAAACGATGAGCAGGTTGCGCTTATCGACGCGGTCCGCGATCGCGCCGCCGTACAGAGAGAAGAGGATGATGAAGGCACCAGCTGCCGCGCTCACCACGCCGAGCGCCAGTGCCGACTCCGTCAACTCATAGACCAGCCAGCCACGCACCACCATCTGCATCTGCATGGCGGCAAATGAGGCAGTGCTGCTGAGCCAGAACCAGCGGTAGTTGGGGTTCTCCAGTGAACTGAAGGTCGCTCCCCAGCCCCTGACCCGCGCCACCAGGTTGTCTCTGTAGGACCGACCTTCGTTCAATGTTCGCCATTCTTCGCCAGGGACATGCCGCAGACCTTTTCGATTGCCTCCAGAGGAACGGCACCTTCCCTGACGACAACCGGTACATCGCGGGTGCAGTCGATGACCGTTGACTCCACCCCACCGGTGCACGGCCCCCCGTCTATGATCAGGTCCACGCCTGCACCAAGCTGCCTGCGCACTTCCCCGGCCGTGAGCGGACTCGGCTGGCCCGACATGTTGGCGCTCGTCCCGACTATTGGGCTGCCAAGCTCCCGCGCCAGCGCGACGGGTACCGGATGGTCGGGGACCCTCACCGCGACCGTGCCGCTGTCGGCGCTGACCACCCCGGGCACCCTTGGCCCGCTCGCGACAACGAGCGTCAGCGCGCCTGGGAGGAACGCTTCGGCGAGCCTTCGGGCGACGTCAGGCAGAGCGGTCGTGACCCAGGCCAGGGCAGCCGTATCGGGGAGCAGCAGCGGGACAGGGAGACTGCTCGGGCGGTTCTTCGCCCGAAACACGGCCTCAACGGCCTTCGAGTTGAAGCCGTCCGCACCAAGCCCATAGACCGTGTCCGTCGGATAGGCAACAGTGCCGCCTTTCCTGAGAACATCGACCGCGAGTGTGATCTGGGTCTGGATATGGGAACGCTGAGGCACTTGACGCTGTCCGTTGCGAAGCTGCAGCAAGATCAATCGCGCTTGACTTGAGTATAGCACAGTGGTAATCTCTGGTCGAGTTCAGGAGTCCTTCGTTGGCGCCCGACACCAGCAAGCACGAAAGCCACCGAATCCCGGTCAGCGGCGATGTTGAGGTCTCCACATACCTGGAGATCGCCGAGCAGCGCAGGGGCGAGGAGCCGCAAGCCGAACGCGCACAACCCGAGCCCGGCCAGCGTGAGGCGGTCGTCATATTCGATTTCGGCTCCCAGTACAGCTGGCTGATCGCTCGCCGCGTCAGGGAGTGCCAGGTATACTGCGAGGTTGTCCCCCACGATGCGCCCTGGGAAACGATCGCCGGACTGAAGCCCAGAGGTTTCATCCTGTCAGGAGGCCCGGGAAGCGTATACGAGCCCGACGCTCCTCATGCACCCGCCTATGTATACGAGAGCCACCTGCCCGTACTCGGTATATGCTATGGCATGCAGCTGCTCTCCCACCAGCTCGGTGGCAAGGTAGCGCTCGGAACGAAGCGCGAATACGGGCTCGCCATACTCCACCAGAGCGCGTCCGACTCGCCGCTCTTCCACGCCCTGCCATCAGAGATGCCGGTCTGGATGAGCCATGGTGACAGGATCGAGGAAATGCCCCCCGGGTTCATGTCGCTCGCCTATACGGAGAACTCGCCAGTTGCGGCCATGGGCAACGGCCATGGCATGATCGGCCTCCAGTTCCATCCCGAGGTCTCCCACACACCTCAGGGCAAGGAGATACTGAGGAACTTCCTCTACAACGTGTGCGGGTGCAGTGGCACATGGACGCCGGGCAGCTTCGTTGTCGAGAGCATCGAACGTGTGCGGGAGCAAGTGGGCTCCGGAAGGGTCATCTGCGCCCTGTCGGGCGGGGTGGACTCCTCCGTCGTGGCCACACTGATACATCGGGCCGTCGGTGACCAGCTGACGTGTATATTCGTAAACACCGGTATGCTGCGGAGGGAGGAGGTCGAGCGCACGATCGACACCTTCCAGAGGAACCTGAAGATGAACCTGGTCTATGTCGATGCCAGCAGCAGGTTCCTGGACCGGCTCAAGGATGTGATAGACCCCGAGCAGAAGCGCCACATAATCGGGGAGGAATTCGTCAAGGTCTTCGAGGAAGAGGCGGCCAAGATCGGCCAAGTGGACTTCCTAGCTCAGGGGACTCTATACCCCGACGTCATCGAGAGTGCCCGCTCGGGAAGCAAAGCGGCTGCGGTCATCAAAACGCATCACAATGTAGGCGGCCTGCCTGCCAAGATGAAGCTCGCACTGGTAGAGCCACTGCGCTACCTGTTCAAGGACGAGGTGCGGCGTGTAGGACTGGCCCTGGGGTTGCCGGAGGACATGGTCTGGAGACAGCCATTCCCGGGTCCGGGCCTGGGAATAAGAATCATCGGCGAGGTGACGAGAGAGGGGCTGGAGGTTCTGCGCGCTGCCGATTGGATAGTAATGAGCGAGATCAAGAAGGCGAATCTGTACCGCCAGCTCTGGCAGAGCTTCGCCGTACTCACGCCCGTGCGCAGCGTGGGGGTCATGGGCGACAACCGCACGTACGGGTACATGGTAGCCATACGGGCTGTCACCTCGGAGGACGCCATGACCGCAGACTGGGCCCGGCTGCCCTATGACGTGCTGGCCCGCATATCGAACCGAATCGTGAACGAAGTCCCCGAGGTCAATCGCGTAGTATATGACATCTCATCCAAGCCCCCTTCCACGATCGAATGGGAGTAACACACGACCGCTTGCGCGATCTCAACAAGGGTTCTGCCAAACATCGCTCGTGACCGGCTCTGAAGCCCCCAAATCAGGAAAGGAGCACTCCCGGTGAGAGTCCTTGTCATCGGCAGCGGGGCCAGGGAGCACACGCTCGCGTGGAAGCTCGCTCAGAGCAGCAGGGTTAGCGAGCTCCTCGTTGCGCCCGGCAACGCTGGCACGGCGCAGATCTCCACCAACCTCAACATATCCGCGACGAATGTCAACGCCCTCTGTGACGCCGCAAGAGACAGGAGGATCGACCTGGTGGTAGTCGGCCCCGAGGCACCGCTCGCCGCCGGCATAGTGGACAGGCTCGACAGCCTCGGCATACCGGCCTTCGGCCCGAGGCAGAGCGCAGCATTGATCGAGTCGAGCAAGGTCTTCGCCAAGGAGATCATGCACAAGTACGGTATCCCCTGTGCCAGGGACACCGTGTTCACCTCCTTTCAAGAGGCGAAGGAGTACGTGCAGGCCCAGCAGCCCCCTGTGGTTGTGAAGGCTGACGGCCTGGCTGCCGGCAAGGGCGCAATAGTGGCGAACACGGTCGACGAAGCCCTCAAGGCTCTGTCCGACATCATGGAGGCTCGTGTCTTCGGTGACGCCGGCGATCGGGTACTGGTAGAGGAATGCCTGGTGGGACGGGAGACCAGCCTGCTCGCCTTCACTGACGGCAAGACCGTGGTGCCGCTGATACCAGCCCGCGACTACAAACGGGCCTATGACGGGGACGGCGGCCTGAACACCGGAGGCATGGGCGTGTACGCCCCGCCCGCTTTCCTGACGCCCGAGTTGCGAGACCGAGTTGTAGACACCATCCTGAAGCCGACTGTGAAGGCGATGGAGCAGGAGGGCAGGCCCTACCGCGGCGTTCTCTACGCGGGCCTCATGCTCACCTCAGAGGGGCCGAAGGTGATGGAGTACAACGCCCGATTCGGCGATCCGGAGACACAGGTGCAGCTGCCGCTGCTGAAGACCGACCTGGTCGATATCATGCTGGCTACGCTCGATGGCACACTGGACCGGGTGAACGTCGAGTGGGACGGTGGCGGGTGCGTTGGCGTAGTAATGGCGTCCGGCGGATATCCGGGCAGCTACAAAAATGGCTTCACCATTCACGGCCTGGACAGCGTCGACAAGGGTATAATGGTGTTCCATGCGGGAACAAGACAGCAGGACGGCAGGATAACGACGGCAGGAGGCAGGGTCATCACCGTTGTGGCCCGTGGCGCGGCTGTGAAGAATGCACGCGAAACAGTATACTCCAATGTGTCGCGCATTCAGTTCGATGGGTGTCACTACAGGAAAGACATAGCTGCTGAGGAGGCATAATCATGCCGTTGGTTGGCGTAGTCATGGGGAGCAAGTCGGACGCTGGCACGATGCAGGCGGCGCAGGACGCGCTGGATCAGCTGGGCATCGAATACGAGGTCTCGGTGATCTCGGCTCACCGTACGCCTGAGAAAGCCCGCCAGTACGGGCTCTCCGCCCGCGAGCGGGGCATAGAGGTCATAATCGCCGGTGCCGGGGCGGCTGCACACCTTCCGGGCGTCCTCGCGGGCTGGACGACGATCCCCGTCATAGGTGTTCCCATGGCGGGCAGCGAGCTTCAGGGAGTCGACGCCCTGCTGTCGATCGCCCAGATGCCGCCGGGCATTCCAGTAGCCTGCGTCGCGGTGGGCTCCGCCGGAGCCAGGAACGCAGCCTACCTGGCCGCCCAAATACTCGGGCTGAAGCATGACAGAATACGCGAAGCGTACGACAGGTACCGGCAGGAGCTGAACCAGGGGTAGGGATGGGACACGACGGGGAATCCGGCTGAGGGAAACGAGATGATAGAGCGCTACTCCAGGCCCGAGATGAAGAAGGTCTGGTCCGACGAGAACAAGTTCGACAAGTGGCTGCAGGTGGAGGTAGCCGTCTGCGAGGCGTGGTCCGAGCACGGCACCATCCCTGAGGAGGCCCTGCCCGAGATCAGGAAGGCCCGCTGCGACCTCAAGCGCATGAACGATATCCTGAAGGAGACCCACCACGACGTCACGGCCTTCCTGGGGGCGGTCTCGGAGAGCATCGGCGAGGAGAGCCGGTTCATACATCTGGGGCTGACCTCTTCCGACGTCATGGACACGGCGCTGGCCCTGCAGCTCGTGGAGGCTTCCGGGATACTGGCCAAGGACATCGCCGAGCTGACCGAGGTGATCAAGCAGAAGGCGATCGAGCACAAGCACACGATACAGATGGGCAGGACCCATGGTGTCCACGCCGAGCCGATTACCTTCGGCCTGAAAATGGCCCTCTGGGTCGAGGAGATGAAGCGCAACGCCGCGCGGTTCGAGGAGGCGAGGAAGGCGGTCGCGGTGGGCAAGATATCCGGGGCCGTCGGTACGCACGCCACAGTACCGCTCGAAGTGGAGGAGACAGCGTGCGCCAGGCTGGGCCTCGGGGTCGAGCCGGTCTCCAACCAGGTCGTGCAGCGCGACCGGCATGCCCAGTACGTGACGACGCTCGCAATACTCGGCGGATCACTGGAGAAGTTCGCCACTGAGATCAGGGGACTGCAGCGAACGGAGGTGCTCGAAGCGGAGGAGCCGTTCGAGAAGGGCCAGACGGGATCGTCCGCCATGCCGCACAAGAGGAACCCCGAGCTGTGCGAGCGCGTCTGCGGCATAGCCCGTATCGTGCGCGGCTATGCTATAACGGCACTGGAGAACATCGCCCTGTGGCACGAGAGAGACATCTCTCACTCGTCCACCGAGCGAATCACCTTCCCCGACGCCTGTCTCATCCTGGACTACGGGATGAGCATCTTCACATACGTGATGAAGGGCCTGCAGGTCTATCCGGAGCGCATGAAGGAGAATATAGACAGGAGCCATGGCCTCATCTTCTCCCAGCGCGCGATGCTGGCCCTGATCGAGAAGGGCCAGTCCAGGGAGGACGCCTACAAGATGATACAGCGCAATGCTATGAGGGCGTGGAAGGAGAGGACGGGCTTCCGGAGGTTGCTCGAGGAGGACGCCGAGGTGGGCCAACTCCTGTCCAAAGCGGAGCTCGATGGCATCTTCGATCACGGTTACTTCCTTGGCCATGTGGATGAGATATTCCGGCGCGTGGGATTGGGCTAGTGCTGCAGCACGCCGCCTTGGAGGGCATACGAAGTGACAGTTCTGCTTGAAACCGACCTGCCAAACGTCTTCTACAAGGGCAAAGTTCGTGACACATACGACCTGGGCGACGACCAGTTGCTGCTCATTGCCACCGACCGCGTGTCCGCATTCGACGTCGTCCTGCCCAACGGGATTCCGGACAAGGGCATCGTGCTGAGCCAGATCTCGGCGTTCTGGTTCGACAAGACGTCCCACATCATTCCCAACCACGTTATCAAGGTCGTGGACGACGTGAACTGGCTCAACGCCACATACGGCGAGCGCGTCTGCACTACCTACTACTCCTTCCCGGCGTACGTGGAACGCAGGTCGATGATAGTGAAGAAGGCGAAACGTGTTGATGTCGAGTGTATCGTCCGAGGCTACATATCAGGGTCGGGGTGGACCGACTATCAGAAGAGCGGCTCCGTGTGCGGAATCAAGCTCCCGGAGGGCCTGTCCGAGTCCGACAAGCTGCCCGAGCCCATCTTCACCCCCACTACAAAGGCCGACGCGGGGCACGACGAGCCTATGACTGTCGACGAGATGAAGGACCTGGTCGGGAAGTCCCTGACCAGGCAGATCATCGAGAAGAGCCTGGCTGTCTACAACAGCGCCGCCGAATACGCCCTCACTCGCGGCTTTATAATCGCCGACACCAAGTTCGAGTTTGGTACCGTCGACGGAGAACTCATCCTGATCGACGAAATCCTGACGCCGGACTCCAGCCGCTTCTGGGATATCCAGGCATATGTGCCGGGGCAATCACAGCCCAGCTTCGACAAGCAGCCTATTCGCGACTGGCTGTCCGGCACCGGATGGGACAAGACCCCACCAGCCCCACCGCTACCCCCTGAGATAGTCGCCAGCACCGCCAGCAGATACCAGCAGGTCTACACGAGGCTCACCGGAAAGGAACTCTGAATGTATCTGGCAAAGATATACGTTACGCTGAAGCCGACCGTCAACGACCCGCAGGGTCTAACCGTCAAGGGTGGGCTCCACACACTCGGCTTTGAGAACGTGCAGAGCGTCAGGGTCGGCAAGTTCATCGAGATCCGTGTCGACGAGGACGACCGCTCCAGGGCCGAAGAGCAAGTCCGTGCGATGTGCGACAAGCTGCTTGCCAACACAGTGATAGAGAACTTCAGGTTCGAGATCGAGTCGGCCTAGGCGAGGCGCGATCGGGGCGACATTGGCACAGGTAAGCGGGTGAAGCGCCACGCTGTTGACAACGCTCTTGACGCATGGTATACATTCACGTTGCGCCACGTATTCCCACGCTGATTTGCAGTCTGGCGCGGGCAAGAAACCCGAAGAAAGGAATCAGGGCATGAGTGACTCCGCCAAGGCCAATGTGAACATCCGTCCGATGTCGGGGGAGGATGTCGAGGGGGTGCTTGCCATCGAGCGCAGGGTCACGGGTCCGAACCGGGCTCCCACCTACGCTCCTGTGCCGGACAGCTGCATCGGCGGCGAGGTCGACAACAGTGTGGTAGCCGAGATCGACGGAGAGATAGTCGGATTCGTGCTCGGACGCGTCGCCCGCTCCCCCATACAGCTGTTGGACGTTGCCTGGATAGAGCTGATCGGCGTGCTCCCCGAGTATAATCGTCAAGGCATCGGCAGGAAGCTGGTCGATGCATGGAAGGAGCATTGTCGTCAGAAGGGGATCAAGAAGGTACACGTCATGATCAGCTGGCGTGACTGGCTGATGCTCTCATTCTTCGAGTCGCTGGGCTTCACACGGGGCGAGCTGACGGACTTCGAAGCCGAACTGTAGACCTCGCTGGCACACCCGGGGGACAGGAAACGGGCCTGATGGGTATCATCAGGCCCGTCTTATCACGCTGAATCGTCCGCTAGCCTTCAACCCGTTCGATGCGATATCGCAGCTTGCCGACCGGGGCCTCCACCTCCACGATCGCACCAACCTCTTGATCGAGCAGCGCCCTGCCGATCGGCGACGCGATGGAGAGCTTGCCCTTCATCGGATTGGCCTCGCTCGGGCTGACCAGGGTGTAGCGCTCCTCCTCGCCAGAGGCAAGATCGCAGAGGCTCACGGTGCAGCCGACGCCTATCCCACGGCCCGTCTTCTCCTGCTGCTCGACCATGCTCGCGCCCTTGAGAACCGCCTCAAGATCTCGAATCCTGGCCTCAACCTGTCCCTGATGCTCCCTCGCAGCCTCGAGCGGCGCATTCTCCCTGAAATCCTTGTCCGCGGCAGCGACACGTATCTGCTCTGATATACGCGGCCGCTCGGCCTTCAGTGCCTCCAGCTCCGCCTCCAGAGCTGCATATCCCTCCGGCGTTAGCGTCACCTGGGCTACCTCTACGGAGCGCTTCCTGGTTGACCGGCTCTGCTTGGCCTTGGTTACCCTGACGTGTGTCGCCAAGTTCCGCTCCGTCAGCTTGTTCTTGGAAGCATATGCGAAGAAGCCTCGCACCGGCTCCAGCCGTTTGGCCATGTCAGTGACTGCGAAGCCGATCCCGTCGCTGTACTTCCCTACTTCCGCCGCCTTGATCTCTCTCAGCACGCGTTCTCCGCCAAACCACCTGACTAGCCGGTTCAACTCCAGCTGGCAGTCCTGCTTCTGCTCTTGTGTCAAAGTCGCCAGGTACATCGTAACGGCCTGCGATAGGCTGACATCGTTTTGGTCGGACATTCCTCTCGGCCACCCCCAGTTGTTTTTGCCCTGGTAATTTTAAATACGTAGCTCCTACGTTGTCAACAAAGCTGGAGGCACACCAGAGCGCAACACAACACGGGGTACGCAGTTGATGGCCAGCTGTGAGGGGATTCCAGAGCGAGGTGAAGACGGTGACGTTTTCGGAATCAGCTGTAAGCTATACCTGCTCGGAAGGGTCTTGAGAGGAGAGCAACCCCGGATTGTTGCGGATATACTCGTCCATGGCTATGAGAGCGCAGCGATACGCCAGAGGGCACACCGTACTGCAGTACTCGCAGTTTTTCTCCCTGATCTGCCCCAGGCAGTCAGGCGACGACATGCGGCGCAGTACCCTGCGGCTGACTGGAGGAACACGAATCAGACCGAGGACTGCGAACAGAACGAGGGCACCGGTTGACAGTGAGAAGCCTACTGCGAGCAATACCTCTGCCATGAGATCTCTCCGATAGACGTGCTCGCAGCCTCGACTCAGCTTCGAGCACCCTCGGTCACATTCTGCGGTAGCTATAGGGGGATAACAATCCCATTTAGGTACTGCCCACAACAGTACTTTCCTCCCAATCGCTCCGACACCGCTGCATGGGGTCGGGCACGGTTCCGAGCGACTCGCCGTATGAGCCCTCCCCATCGCCAGCCCCTTCCCCACCCCTCTTGATAAACCCCCGAGGCTGTGCAAAGATAGATGAACACTTGACATATGGGGGGCGGCAGGAATGAGAGTGAAGACGTTCATCTCACACCACCTCGAAGCCATGGAAGCGGAAATAAACGAATGGCTGGAGGGGCGAAACCCTACGATCAAGGAGATAACTCAGTCACTGGGCCATCGAGAGGGCAAGTGGAAGCTAGTGATCAGCATCTGGTACGATGAAGAGGAATAGAGATGGTCTACCTGTAGGGGCGCGCATGGGAGTAGCACTCCGTACATAGCGCCCAACCCCCTTGAGTCTGAGTGAGCGCCGTTCTCCGCCATATGTCCTCGAGTTCCTCTACGCTGGCATCAGGAGCCATGTTCCTCACCATCTGCCGGTACGAAGTGGTCTGAACACCGTTCTCGTACACCCTGATGTCGACCCTCATAGGCGAGAAGCCATTCTGAATGATTCTCGCTATCTCATCCATCGACACGGGTATCGACTGCCCCGGAAGCAACTCCTTCTGGCAAATATCACACACAAACACTGCAAGACAACCCCTGATCGTCGTGCGACGACTGGCGGCGTGCTGTTTGCGCGATTCTATCACCAGGCCCGTCGATCTGGCAAGTGGGCACAGGCGTTCAGTGCAACGCACACAGGTACGGATTGCTCGACTGCGGCACCATTTGGGGCCACGGATCGTGTGGGCTGAAGATGGAGGAGCTGAGGTAGACTAGCCGAGACCATCGAGAGGACGGAGGGCAATCTGGGGGATGTTCCTGTCATCCCTGAGGCTCTGTTCAAGCAATTCCATGGTTATCAGACTGCTGAGTGCCACGAGATGAGGGCAGTCCTTCGGCATCTCACCCTTCACGGAGAAGGCGAAGACGCCGTAGTTGCAGACCCTGGCCTTTTCGGTCCCCGAGACATACCTCAGGTTCCATTGGCAGTCCTCTCTATTGCACTTCAGGAATCTTTTGCCGTTTATCTCGACCAGGTCCACTGACGCACTCTAATCCAAATCAGGATAGCCAATGAATAGGGGCAATTCGACACTTTCTAGTTGCCCGCTCCGGCGTAGACCTCAGATTGGATATGTGGGCACACGTAGTACAGCTTGCGCGCACCCCCACAATCCAGGCACGGCACGAACATGTAGCTGAACGAGAGTTCCTCGCCGCTGCCCTTGCACCGGGGGCATGTCCGTGCGATGTACCCTTTGCCGTCGCATTCGGGGCACATCGTCACGCTCTCAGTCCCGTCTCCGCTGTAGTACGATCGTCGTCGGCTCATGCTAGTACGATTTCGTTATGTAATCCTCACGATACACAGTACTATCGGACCGGTCAAGGTACTATTACCGAACCTACCTCCACCTTACCTCCGAATCTTGTCTCGCACCTGCGGCCCGCCATGTCCGACACCGATGGCCGGGGCAATGCACAAATCGAGGGCTTCGGTTAAGTTGAGTCAGTTGTAAAGCGAAGCCGAATCGCTAACATGATACCAAGGGCACGGGCGTGTGTTGGGGGGCTGCCATGAACAGTGAGGAGCAGTGCAAATACCTGTCCACTTTGGAGCACACGCTTCACGACGCCAGACAGAGGGCAACCGACATAGAAGACCTCGAGAGAAGGATCGACGCAGCCATGCAGGCCGGCCGATTCATCCTGCCGCTCGAGGAGTTGGAGCACATTGAGGACGCCAAGGAAGACGTCAGACAGATAATCCTGCCCATCGAGGCGTTCTTCACGGAGTCAGGTTTGCCGCTCCCCGATCCCGACTGGGAACGACCGGACTGGCTGGTCGAGGCAGCCGTTTAGTTAGTCAACAGAGCTGGTTCGCAGAGGAATGGGCGCTGCAATAGCAGCGCCCATTCCTTCTTCTCCGAGCTTACCTGGAGTCATGGCCACGTCACCCATGTGACCACCTCCCACGTACTACGAGTAGAACGAGGGCCACAACAGTCTTTCGCGGCTCCATGACACGCAGCCGTACGATTCTACCATCCCTACTCCCCTGAAAGAGCCATTCAGGCCTACGTGCACTTATGCTAAGTTGTACGTGGCTATCATGGGAGAATAGGACTCTGCTGCCTGAGACCATATGACTCAGGCACTTGTTGCGCTCCCATCCGTTAGCCTGCCGGAGACGATATGGCGAGCAAAGGCGAAGCCAAGAAGCGCAAGGTGCCGAGAGACCCCGCGCACCAAGCCGGCTACTACTCAGCCCTGTTGAGCAGTCTGGCAGACGCCGTCTTCGTGTCCGGCAACAAGATCATCTGGTGTAACGAGAGGGTTGAGGAAGTCTTCGGCTACACCAGTGAGGAACTGCTGGGCAAGGATGCAGCCCGCTTCTTGCCCGATGATATCGACTCTTCAGCGTGGACCAATAACGTCTACGCCGCCGCAGAGAAGCACGGGACCTTTCGCGGCACGACCAAGGTGAGGAAGAAGAACGGCAGCCTGGCGGACATCGAATTCGCCACGACACGCGTGGTCGGCAGGGAACCGCCCGAGTTCGTCACCGTCGCACGGGACGTAACAGCGCATGAGGCTGCGAACGAAGCCCTGCGCCGCAGCGAAGCGTATTTCAAGGCGGTCGCCGACCACATACTCGATGTCGTCGTAGTCCTGAACCCCGACGCCACGATCCGGTACAAGACCCCTACATTCGACCGTATGGTCGGCGAGTCACGGAGCAGCAGAAGCCCCTTCGAGTTCGTCCACCCCGATGATGTTGTAAGCGCCACCGAGACCTTCAGCCAACTGCTGGAAGACCCGGGCTCCACCATCTACAGGGAAATCAGGGGGCAGCACAGAGATGGCTCCTGGCGTGTCTATCAGGTCGTCGCCTCCAATCTGCAGGATAATCCTGCGGTTGAAGGCATCGTCGTCACATTCCGCGATGTAACCGAGGTGAAGCGTCTCGAGTACGAGAAGGCCAGGGCAGAAGCGCTCCAGCAATCAGAGGAGCGCCTCAGACACCTCGTCGACAACATGAACGATGGCCTCTGTGTTATCCAGGGCTCAACCCTCGTGTTCGCAAACGCCACCAGCTTGAAGACGTTCGGCTACAAGTCCGAGGAGGTAATCGGCAAGAACGTCGGCGAGTTCCTCCCGAAGGAGATTGCGAGCCAGTTCGCCAAAGTCCGCTCCAAGAGGGCAACAGGTGAGGCAGCGCCCCAGCAGTATGAGACAACCATTCAAGACAAGAAGGGAAATGCACATCCGGTCGAGTTGGGCGTGCGTACGGTCGAATTCGAGGGCAAGCCAGCGTTATCGGTGCTGATCAGGGACATCGCCGAGCGCAAGAAGATGGAGGACGCTCTCAGAAAGAGCGAAGAACACTACCGCTCGCTCATTGAGAACGCCCTCGACGCCATCACTGTTCTCGACGAGTCGGGAACAGTCATCTACGAGAGCCCGGCTCTCGCAAGAATGTTGGGATCAGAGCCCGATGAGAAGACTGGCGAAAGCGGCTTCGCGGCTGTGCACCCAGACGACATGTCAGACGCGGCGAATGCATTTGCGCGGCTGATCAAGGACAAGGGAAGCACCATCCACGCCGAGGTGCGCGCACAGCATAAGGACGGCTCCTGGCGTTACCTGGAAGTCACAGGCAGGAACCTGCTGGACAACCCGGCAGTGAACGGTGTCGTGGCAAACATGCGGGATATCACAGAGCGCAAGCTCGCCGAGGCAGCGCTAAGGGAGAGAGAAGAGCACTTCCGCGCACTCATCGAAAATTCCGAAGATGGCATCACCGTCCTGGACTCGGCTGGCAACATACGCTACGAGAGTCCCTCGGTAGAACGCATCGCCGGCTACCAGCCGGACGGACTGATCGGGCTGTCGATGCAGGAGTTCGTTCACCCGGATGATCTCGCGACTGTGGCAGAGGCGCTCGGACCTCTTGTGGTGAACCCAGGCCAGTCGGTCGACGTGGAAGCTCGAATCCGCCACAAGGACGGCTCATGGCGCAATGTGGAGGCGATAGCGACCAGTCTGCTGCACGACCCCAGGATCAACGGCATTGTAGTCAACTTCCGCGACGTCACCGAACGTAGAATGGCTGGAGACGAATTGCGGATAAAGAGCAGTGCCCTCGACAACTCCATAATCGCCCTAGCCATGGCCGACATGGCAGGCAATATCACCTATCTCAATAATGCGTGCATGCAGATGTGGGGCGGTGACCTTGAGGCGGACATAATCGGCAAGCCATATTGGCACTTGCTGTGGATGGAAGACAACGCATCCGTGGCAGAGCAGATAGCCACATCGGTGATCGAGACTGGTTCATGGGAGGGTGAGGTACAGGCGAAGAACAAGGACGGCGAAGACGTCAGTGTCAGGGTCTTCACCGGCCTGGTAAAAGACGACAGGGGCAAACCGATACAGACCATATCGTGGTTCCTCGACGTGACCGAGGGTAAGCGCGCGGAGGAAGCCCTTCGAGAATCAGAGCGCAAGTTCAGAAGCTTGGTCGAAGAGATGAACGATGGCTATTGTGTAGTCGTGGGCGTGACAGTCGCCTTTGCCAACGCCCAGTGCGCTGATCTCTTCGGCTATGCTCGCGATGAGATAGTTGGAAAGACAATCCAGGAGCTGCTACCGTCCCGAGTGCTGCGCGATCTATCGATGATGCGACAGAGACGGAAGCGCGGCGAAGCTGTTCCATCTCAATATGAGACCAAGGTGGTCGACAAGAACGGCCATGAGCGCACTGTCGAACTCAGTACCAGGGTCATAACTTACGAAGGAAGCCCGGGCCTTTCAATCGTCCTGCGGGATGTAACAGAGCGCAAGAGAGCAGAGCAGGAGAGGGCCAACATGCAGGAGCAACTCCAGCTCACCGCGAGGCTGGCCTCGGTCGGCGAGCTGGCCGCCGGGGTTGCCCACGAACTCAACAACCCACTCGCAGCCGTGCAGGCGTATGCCCAGTTCGTGTCATCGCGCGAGGGCCTCGATGATGCACTCCGCTCCGATGTCCAGACCATCTACAAGGAAGCGCAGCGTGCCTCCCGGATCACCGCAAACCTCCTGTCCTTCGCCAGGAAACACAGGCCGCAGATGGCCTACATCTGCATAAACGACGTCATCGAGGAGAGCCTCGAGCTCCACACATACCGCATGAACGTGAACAACATCGAGGTGGTCACCCACCTCGATCCTGATATGCCGTTCACCATGGCAGATTTCCACCAGATGCAGCAGGTCTTCGTGAACCTTATCGTCAACGCCGAGCAGGCGATGACAGAGACCCACGGAGGCGGGAGGCTAACCGTTCGAACTCGAACGATGTCCAACACAATACAAGCCACCTTCACCGATACGGGCCCTGGTATCCCCCCAGACGAACTGACCAAGATCTTCGATCCATTCTTCACCACCAAGACGGTGGGGAAGGGGACCGGCCTCGGTCTCAGCATCTGCTACGGGATTGCGCAAGCCCACAAGGGGCAACTCTACGTCCGAAGCAAGTTAGGCGAAGGTACCACATTCGTCGTAGAACTGCCGATCGTCTCAGAGCACGAGCCCCAAGATGAGCAAGCGGAGCCTATCGAGTCCGCTTGAGACGAAGAGAGAGCGGAGACGGTAGCCGCATAGACGCTCCACACCGGAACATAAGCAACCCCATTACGGTTGGAGTTCGGCCTGGCACAACACCAATACACTTATCCTGCTTGACAAACCTCCGTCAAACTGTATGATGAGGTAGATAGCCTGTTGCAAGTTTGCTATTCCCCGGACCTGTTCAACCGTTCGGCCATTCCCCAGGCCATGGATGACAAACTCCAACCAGGTTAAAGAAGAAGGAGGTCATCCATGAGCTACACGGACAAGACCCTTACATGCTCGGATTGCGGCACAGCCTTCACCTTCAGCGCTTCCGAGCAGGAGTTCTTCGCTTCGAAGGGCTTCGCCAACGAGCCAGGTCGCTGTCCTGACTGCCGAGCAGCCAGAAAGGCCGAGCGCGGCGGATACGGTAGAGGCGGAGGCTACAGACAGGACAGGGTTATGCACCCTGCTGTGTGTGCCTCTTGTGGCAAGAACACCGAGGTACCGTTCGAGCCACGGACCGGGCGACCCGTCTACTGCTCCGACTGCTATTCCCAAATGCGGCGGTAGACAGAACAGCAGGCAATCAGCTTCTAAGGCCCTCAATCGGTTTTGGGGGTAGGACTGAGGCGAGGATGGCGGGCAGTTGGGAATGGTGCCCGATTCCTCCCCGAAACCGATCTGTGATTCGCGCCTCTCAATGTGGTCATCGCTTCCGCCGATCCCTTGGCGTTTGCTTCAGGAGCGATGACGGAGTCTCTTTGACCCCGGGTTCGCCACAGGAGTATTGGCACCGCAGCACCACGGCAACGCGACAGACGGACGAGAACCAACCCGGCCAAGCCATTATCAGATGGTTGAGCGACACATAGCCAATAGCAGTCATGCAGGACTCCCCGCATCCTGTCAAAGGGGGTGAGATGGGGAACAAGCACGAGACAAATGACGACCATTGTGAGGAGTGCATCCATCACTGGCTGATAGACCAGAAGAACTGCGGTGTTTGCAGGAAGTGCGGCGAGATCAGGCAGTTCCCGCGTGCCTGGAGCGCGCTGAGCATCCAGGCTGGCTGGCGAAGCCGGGCCAGCAAGGTGCAGAACACCGTTCCAGGTACCAACCCCTGACCACAATCCACAGCAAGCTCCCTCTTCGCCGGCCCTCGGAGAACGTCGACAACAGTAGGGGGAAGGCCAAATGCCGTCCCCCTATGCTTTGCCCTTCCAAGACCGCTTCAAGCACTGCAGGACGATAGTATGGCACCAGACTGGAGTGCGCCGCGGTATGGTAGGCCCCCGAGTCAGTTACCGCGCATGCGAGGCGGCAAACCGACGAAGCTCTGCACGTCTCTCAGGAGATATCTTCTGTCACCCCGGTTGCCTATCTTGTAGTACTTGAGCAAGCCGTGGTCGCCCCATCGCCTTACCGTGCAGATACTGACCTGCAGGAACGATGCGACCTGACGAGTCGTCAGCATGCCGCTCAGTTGCGTGTCGCTCACTCGACCTTTCATCCTCCTCACCCCCATCTGCTAATGCCCGGATTCCGTCCGAGCACTATGTCCCCTTTCAATCTAGTACAAGCATACAAAATCGTAGGCGGTCGTCATCATACATAGATAACTCTGGGACAATTGTTGCTCACGTCCTCGACCCCGCGCAATAGATATAATTGGCTAGCCCCGATAGTCAGATGGTACTATGTGATACGTGAGCGTAATACCTGCACGACTAGCCGACAGATGTAACACCTCGGTCGCTTGCTCGTTACGTATCTGGTTAGCACAGAGTGGAAGCAAGGGAGCCACATGACAGCGTATGTCTTGAACGGGACAATCGCAAGAGGCTGCCTGCCTCCTCATCGAAGTGAAGCGCTCCAAAGAAGAGCCGAGGAATGCCTCAAGAGGGCGTATCGGTGGGAGGACTGGATAGAGTCTGCCAGACAGCACCAGACCGCCAGCCTAGTCCATGACATCACCTTCCAGGCCACGGGATGTCACACGGCATAGACACGGTTGTCGAACTGTGGGGGAACGACCAGCCGGTTGCCTCCCCGCTTGCATGTCCGGCGCAAGCTCCGCCCGGATAGGGTTAGGTACAAGCGTAACGCTCGGCCCGGTACCATCGTTATCTCTCTGGTTGGACAGTAGTACCCCCAAGATCTCATCCCCGCACCCGAAGGAGGAAGTAGATGATTGAGAGAAGATACGAAATCGTCGAGAAGGACAAGGACGCACAGTACAAGGTCCTCAACGGACTGGTCAGCACTCCGGCGCACGGCACCGTATACATGCTCCTGATGTCGGGCGAGTCCCTCTCGGCTGCCGACATAACCAGCTTCCTCACCCTCTCGGACAGGCTGTTCACCGATCAGTTCCAGCGGGCAGTCGTGCAACTCGAGGCAGAGGGACTGATTAGAGCGTTGGAGGACCATCCAGCCGGAGCGGACGATGAGCCCGAGTGGCTGGTCTCCTGGGAGGAACTCCTGCCACAGGAATCAGCCATGTGCGCCGGCGTTATGTGATAAGACGCTCCTGAGCCACGCACCCACGGGCTATGACGGATGCCCGCGAATATCCTGCCTCTGCCGGCGAGGCGCCCGGCAGTGGTACGCGCTCGTGCAGGCTGTGACCAGCCTCACCGTGATCTCCATCGCCCGGTGAGGCAGGCCAGGCTTCCTCGGCCCTGCGACACCTGTGACCACCTGTTGCGGCAGGTCCGTGCGGCTGATCGTCTTGCGTGTGTTGTGGTAGCCGCCTACCACTCTGACGGTGCCTCTAGCTCTCCGAACAACCGCATCTTCACTATTTACGTTGTCTATCCGCTAACCTCCATTCTCCTACGGCAGTGCCTAACATCCCTCCCCACCTGAGATACCTGCTTCCCCGATTCCCATTGTGTCGGGAGATCGTTAAGGCGGGGATGACGAAACAGCAAACGGACCTTACGAGGGTATTGCGGTGGCATTACGATGCCGTGATGAGGATACGAAGGCAAGAGAGGCCGTCTACTCAAACCCTGCCGAGGGCGGGATTCGAACCCGCATGGACCGAAGTCCAACGGATTTTAAGTCCGTCGCGTCTGCCGGTTCCGCCACCTCGGCTCGCGGAAAACGCCACCAGTGTAGCAGCGCCCCCAGCCACAGTCAACGCGCACCACGATACATGTCCAGCCTCCTCGAGGTATGTTGATCGGTGCGAATCTGGCATACCTCGCTTCCCCCCTATCCTGCCCCGCGAGTATACTGTTGGCGCAGAGGTCTGCAGCTCAGCATGATTGGTCGGGGGCAGGCAATGAAGGAAATCAAGTATGAAGCCATAGGCGTTATCCGTTCTCCATTCACGGATGTCAGCGGGATGCCGATACAACCTGCCGGTGCCGAAGGAGTGAAAGGAAAAGTCGAGGTATATGAGAAGTACTGCGCCGGCCTCAAGGATATCGACGGTTTCTCGCACATATGGCTGGTCTATCACTTCCACCTGTCGAAGCGCTACTCGCTGGAGGCCAGGCCATTCCTGGACGATGTCAAGCGCGGGGTGTTCGCCATGCGTGGCCCCGCGCGCCCGAATGCCATTGGCATATCCGTGGTAAGGCTGGTTGAGGTCCAGGGATGCACTCTCCAGATCGAGGACGTAGACATCATCGATGGCACGCCGCTTCTGGACGTGAAGCCCTATGTGCCTGATTTCGACTGGCGACCGGCAGAGCGCGTAGGCTGGTTGTCAGGGAGGACCAAGTATCTGCGTGATACGAGAACAGAGTAACAGCGCCAATGGCTGGTGATTGCAGGTAATGTCTGTACTCATCCTCAGCAACATTCCGCCGCCGCGACACCACCGCCCAATACGAGCGCCTCTCTAGCCCCACATTTGACAACGGCGTACTGCGTTACGTAAGATATAGCCGCTCGAACGCTGCCAACTGAGTGGGCCGGGCACAGAGAGCACGAGTCAGCGGTTTGCCGCCTTTTCTTGCAGCACGACCCACGACCTTCCGCATAACGCTCACGGGCCAGGCGAGGACAAGCGACAGCCTTAGAGGAGATGGGACATGGACATCGACTTCGCATTCATCTGCGACTACGCAGACGTCAGCGGCAAGATCAACGCGCTCGGCATCGGCTTTGACACTATCTATGCCCGTGAGGTGCCTGTGCGTCCCCGCACGTTCTACCTCGTCGCACAGCTCAGAATGAGCGTTGCCGAAGCCGGCGGCAAAGAAGTCGAGTTCCACCTAATTGATGCGGACGGGGCGGATGTCATCCCGCCGCTGAAGAAGAAGGTCGAGATCCCGACACCGGCGGGGGCATTCGAGACCAAGGGCCGCCTCGCCATGGCGTTCAACAATATCGAGTTCCCGAGGTACGGCGTCTACTCGCTCCATCTGGTGATCCAGGGCAGCGAAATGGTTCGCATACCGCTCAGGGTAGCTCCCCACCCAAACAGCAGCCCCCCTCAGGCCAACTAACCGGCCCTGGGCCGGTTGAACGGACCCGGCCGCACGATGCAGGCGGCTCCGTGTAAACCCGACTCCCATCTGCGGTAGAGAGCTTTGAGACCGTCCAGGCTGTCGGAGAGGTTGGGAAAAAGGCTGGAGGTGGCCGGGGTGGTAGCCCGGGGGGAAGGCCGTCTCCGGGCAATACTCTACCTTGTCACCAGCATCTTCGAGCCGCTGGTTGCGCCCCTTCATGACCTGCAGTGGATGCTGCGATCGAGGCTGTCCAAGGGGCCGGTGGTCCACGTCATCGGGGACAGCCATTCCAAGACATTCCGGCGGCACAAGGGGTTCATTGTCCATCATATCGGTGCCGCCACCGCGCACAACTTGAAGAAGAGGGGAAGCGCGACAGGATCGAATGAGAAGCTGTTTCACATTATCGACAGACTGCCGAAAGCCGCTAACGTGCTTCTGGTCTTCGGAGAGATCGACTGCAGGATTCATGCCTACTATCAGTACAGAAAGAGCAACGAGCAGCGGACGTTGGAAGAGATAATCGACCTGACACTTCGCAACTACGGAGAAGTGATCGATCAGATTCGTGATCGTGGAATCGATCCGTGTATACTGAGCGTGGCCCCGGCCACCACGGTCGGCAACGAGTACAACTTCCCCTACTACGCGACGCCGGAGCTGAGAAGCGAGATAACCGGGGCATTCAACGATGGGCTCGAAGCCCTCTGCGAACGCAACGGCTGGACCTACATCAATCTGTACCCGCTGGTTTCGGACGATCGGGGAATGAGGCGCGAGGAGTATGCGGCTGACCAGGTCCACCTCAATGGCAGGGTTGTCGAGATCGTGCGAACGCAGTTGAGAGAGAAACGAGGACTATCCATATGACCGGTGCTCTAGAAGCGAGGCGCGAGGGCTGATATGGCAGGCAGGCGCTTGCGCCCCAGGGCAACCGCCGTGCTGATAAGGGAAGGCAGGGTCCTGCTCACACGTGACAGAGGCCAGCGCAGGTACGCGTTGCCCGGTGGCGGGATCAAGCGCGGCGAGCCCACGATCAGCGCCGTGGCTCGAGAGCTGCACGAGGAACTCCGCATGGAGCTTACGCAGGTGACGCGACTGCCGAAGCTGGACTTCGACGGAATGATCAACGCTCACAAGGTCTGTCTGGTGGAGGCAGATGGCGAACCGATCCTGAGGCGTCTAGAGATCGAGGACTTCATCTGGTGGGACGGAAGAGAGGAAGTCCCTCTCTTCCCGCATGTAGCTCACATACTCTCGAGGATGCAGAAGGAGTGATTAAGGACCTGTCGACCTAATCGTCGATAGCGCGCCTGATCAGACCTCTGTCAGCGAGCAGGTTCACGGCATCGTTGAACTGGTCGGTGAACCAGGTATCCGAATAGTAGCCAAGTGACTCCAGCATCTCAGACGCCGTCATGGGACCGCGAGTCATGAGACACAGGTAGGCAACGCTCTCGGTGGGATTCCTGACCAGGGAGGATAGGATCTTGTCGGGGGTCTCTCCGGTCTTCTCGACTATCTCGTATCTAACCTCAGCCACAAGCCTTCCACTCCCTTCTCGACAGGGGTATCTCAACCACATCCCCGGTTACGTTGACGGACGATTCGCTCAGGTAACCGACCAGCCTACTCGTCCTCGTCCCCCGCTTCACGGATCAGCCCCTTATCAGCCAGCTCCACCACAGCGCTATTGAACCTCTGGGTGAACCACGAATCCGACAGCGAGAGGAAGTCAACCATTTCCGCAGCCGACATGGGCTCACCGGCCATCAGGAAGAGAAACGCCACGCCTTGGGTCGGGTTCTCGACGAGAGTGGACAGAATGGAGTCTCGTGCCTCCTTGTCCTTCTCGACGATTTCGTACCTGGTAGTGCTCATTTCCCAACTCCCCCCACCTGTTTCGTTCAATGCACAACGCATTTTAGACTACCGTCCGGGAATCGACATGCCCCAATAGTCCTGTGTCGAATGAATAAAAGGTGGGAATGATGGTCAGCAGTCAGACAACCAGGGGTCTCAGGCGGCTGCAGCCGTGGGAAGGCATCCAGCCGGTCGGGTTACGCCACGCCTCTGACGAGGCCTCTCTCGGCGAGATCGACGACGGCCTCACAGAACCACTCCGTGAACGCTGAGTCGGTCAGTCCGAGGAACTCCGTCATGTCCTTCGGGTACATGGGCTCGCCGGACTCGAGCAGGCAGAAGTAGGCGATGCCCTGCATCAGGTGCTGCCCGATGACCTGGGACAGTATCTCTTCCCGCGTGTTGGTATCACACTCGACGATCTCGTATCTTTGCTTGACCATCGTACGAGCCCCCCTCCATCCGCCCTAGCCCTTGAGGAACACCAGCCCCATTCTAGGTTCGCCGACGGGGCAATCCTATGGCCCGAAAGTCCCGACGGGCGCGCCGTGCCATGGTATTTTGGCTCGGCATCGGAGGCGAAGAATGTACTATGCTGAGGATATGGGACGGGAAGGCAAGTAGCGTGCCGATCGTTGCGGAATGCCGCTAGTGTGATATAGTATTGCAGCACCCGGACCGGTGAGGCATTGTCATGAAGATGGGAATGTTCGAGACATGGTTCATGAACACCAGAGCCCACAACGAGCGGATGGTGAGTAAGTGCGAGCACCTGCTCAGCTTCGCGAATGCGGGCGAAGGCCAGAAGTACCTCGAGGTCGGTTGCGGCAACGGCACGCTCTGCAAGCACATGGTCAGGGAATACCGGATGGACGTGACAGGCGTGGACGTCGCTCCCGATCAGATCGAGCGCGCGCAAAAGGATGCAGAGGACACACCGAACCTGTGTTTCATGGTGCTCGATGCCACGGAGCTTCCGTTTGACGATGCTACTTTCGACATCGTGCTCTCCTCAGGCGTCATGCACCATATACGTGAATGGCTGGATGCGCTCGAGGAGATCGCCAGGGTGTTGAGGCCGGGAGGGCACTTCGTCTATTGGGACATCATCTACGCCGGCTGGGCCGCCGGGTGGGGCGAATCGCGGTTGGGCAGAACGCTGGCCAGGGCGTACGGTTTCCCCACTCTGGAAGGCATAGAGTCCTTCAAACAGCGTCATGGACTACGGGGACTCTACGCCACGAATCCAGGCACAATGCTACTACCCATCCATCAGTACGAGGCCGTGTACCAGAAACCGGGCTAGCTGGCTCACCCGCGCTTGCCCTTTCGCTCCTGCCCTCGCTCATCCCCGAGCTCGGCAATGCTTTCCAGAGCAGCTAGCAGGTCGCCCTCGAGAGCCACGGCCCGGTTGGTCTTCGAGTCCGCGACGACGAACGTGACATCCGCATCCGCAACTATAGCGTCCGTCTCCTTCAGCACGATCTCCTGATGGGCGACAGCGCTCTTGCGGCCCAGGCGGGAAAGCCAGGTGCGGACCTCCAGCACATCCCCCAGCACAGCCGCACGCCTGAAGTTGATGTTGATGTTCACGACGAAGAATGAGTAGCCACGCTCCTTCCATCCCCCGACGTCGAGCGTCTCGTCGAAGAACACCCAGCGCCCCTCTTCGAGGAACTCCAGATAGCGCGCATTGTTGACAACGCCGAAGACATCCAGGTGATAGCCACGGACTACGATCTCAGCTGTACGGGATATCAACTGTCAGACGACTCCTCTCCGATCTTCGGTATCACGAAAAAGGGCCCCTGCCCGTGCAGGGGCCTCTGTCTGTCATTGGAGGCGACGACCGGATTCGAACCGGTGAATAGAGGTTTTGCAGACCTCCGCCTTAACCACTTGGCTACGTCGCCTTACTGGAGCGGAAGAGGGGATTCGAACCCCCGACCTCCTCCTTGGCAAGGAGGCATTCTACCACTGAACTACTTCCGCTCGTATCGGTCTCCAGCGGAGACCCGGCAAAACGGCCCGCCAGCTTCATTCTAGCCGCCGACTCACCGCTTTTCAAGGTCAAATGGTGCCGAGGAGGAGATTTGAACTCCTACGGGCTGTCGCCCACCACCCCCTCAAGATGGCGTGTCTGCCTATTCCACCACCTCGGCATCTGGCAGGGGTGGCAGGATTCGAACCCACGACCAACGGTTTTGGAGACCGCCGCTCTACCAGGCTGAGCTACACCCCTGTAGCTTCGGAATTATACCACACCCGGTCGTGGCAGTCCACATCAGCCAGCATCATTCGAACTCGTGGTGTCTCAGTGATAATGGGAAGTTATGTGAACTCGCGCGTTTGCCACGTCCGGCCCTTTTCAGGTACGCTATTGTTTCGGGCACTGTGCATGAGGAGACCTTTGCAGAGACTCCTACCGCTTCTACTGTTGTTGCTTGCCCTCGTTCTGTCTGCAGGCCCGGCCCTGGCGGACAACGACCTGCACGACAAGGACAACTTCCAGACCGGCGCCGACTCCTGCGCCGGGTGTCACCGGGCACACACGGCGCAAGCCTCCAAGCTTCTGACCATAGGCCCCACTCAGAGCGATTTCTGCTTCAGCTGTCACGACGGCACCGGCGCGGAGACCGACGTCGTGGACGGGGAGCTCGACGGCACCACCTACGGCATGCTGGGGGCCGGTTTGCGGGGAGGCGGCTTCGTGCGGGCGGTCATGGACCCCGACGTCACAGGCAACGTGACCAGCCGACTCGTCACCTCGACCCACACGGCAGACGGGACCACGGCCGGTACTATCTGGGGCAGCGGTCCCGTCAACGCAACGGCTGACTACGGCATCACGGTCGACCTCGCCTGCGGCGACTGCCACAATCCCCACGGCAACGGCAACTACCGTATCCTGAGAGGTAATCCGGACGGCATGGAGAGTGAGGGGACGCTTCCACCCGTCGACGTGCCGAACGAGTCAGGTACGCCTACCTATGAGATAACCTACAATTCCGGCAACGGCACCGGCCAGTACTACCGCGACGTTTCCTACGTACCTGACGATCTCGATGAATGGTGCTCGCAGTGCCACACGAGGTATGCCGCAGGGGCAGGCGGAGGGAATACCCACTCGGGCGACGCAGTTTTCAGCTTCCGGCACAACACCGACATCTCGGGCGGCTGCGTCCGCTGCCATGTGGCGCACGGTACCACGGCCATAATGGGTGCATACAGCAGCGCTGTGAACCTTCCCGACCCGATGGCTACCTCGGGAGGGGCCTACGATAGCCGCCTTCTCTCAGCCAGGAACCGCAAAGTGTGTACCCAGTGCCACCAGCCATCGGGAGAGAGCATGGGGCACGGCGGCAGCGGCGATGACTGCACGGCCTGCCATGCGACGGACACCCTGCACGTCACCCACATGACCATAGACTGCCTGGACTGCCACGACGTTCACACCTTCGAAGTGAACTGCGCTTGCCACGAGTGAGGGGGACATACGCTATCCTCCCTGGATAGCGCGTAGGTGGTGGAGAATCTACCCACAGACGAGCTAGCTCTCGGGAAACGTCATGGGCTCGAGGGTTTGAGCGGGCCTTACCCGCGCCTGCGGCGCGCTGAGAGCCACTTGCCTGATGAACCCGGGCATGTCCACGACAGGCACCCTCGGAGCCTTCATTCCAGGGCGTATCGGTGCCGAGAAGTCATCATAGTGAAACGGCATGATGACTCGCGGCTTCACGATCTCGGGCAGGAGGGTTGAGTAGCCCGGCGACCTCTTCCAGCCCGGCACGCACATGAACAGCACGTCGCAGTGATGCCCCTCCAGCTCCGACTCGACGAAATTGGCGGAGCCGGCGTGCATGAAGGTAACGCCGCCGATCTCCAGCTTCACGGTGAACACGGTACCGTGCCGGTAGTCTCGCACCCGCAGGGGCGGCTTCAGATTCGGGTCGATCTCCCCTGCATAGGGTACGCGACCGAACACGACGAGCCCGTGCTGCGAACGTATCATGGTCACCGCCGCACCGCCGGGCAGTTCCACCCGTTCGCCTCCTTCGCAGACCGTGACCCGGTCCGGCACACCATGCATGGCCATCAGCGCTTCGAGGCTCTTGCTCCCCACCAGCGGCCCGTCGAAGTGCCTGGAGAACTCCGGGATGTCGAGTGCGTGGTCGAGATGCGTGTGACTGACGACCACGGCCGAGAGCTCGCCGGGGAGCCCTTGCGCATATTTCGCGACGACGTCGCTCTTCGGCCTTGGGCGCTTGAAGAAGACCTCGATCTTTCCCGGTCTCGATACATACGGGTCTATCAGGATGGTGCTGTCGCCGTGCGTGAATTCCAGCCCCGCAGCACCCGTCCAGCGCACGCTTACCATCGACACCGCCTCCCACAGTAATTGCTCGCTTCTTGAACCTCTCTCGACCCGGCCATCATATGGCGCGAACGCGGGGGGTGTCAAGTGTGGCCGGAGCACAGGATAGTGTCCCACCTCCATCCGAATTTGGTAGAGCACCGTGGAGCTTGCCAGTCCGAGCGGTTGAGTTGTATCATCTTGACTGCGGCCATGTCGATATGGTGTGCACATTACGGCCACCAGGCGTGACGGGGTAATACCCGACCGACACCCCGGCCGCCGCCGGACTCTATCCAGAGAGGATTCGAGAATGATACAGGACGTGGTAGAGACACAGGCTTCCGCCGAGCCTCAGGTAATGCCTCCCTGCCAGTACAGGTGTCCGATTCATCAGGACATTAGAGGGTATATCGCTCTCATCGCACAGGGCAGGCTGGATGAAGCGGCGGCTCTAATCGGGAAGGACAACCCCCTTCCTTCCATCTGCGGCTCGATCTGCGCGCATCCCTGTGAGGAAGACTGCAGGCGTCTGACGGTTGATAATGCGCTGTCTATCCGGGGGCTCAAGCGCTACGTGATGGAGAATGCCCCGAATCCCTACGCACCCAAGGAGACCGCGCCGGCTACCGGCAAGAAGGTGGCCATCATCGGCTCCGGGCCCGGAGGTCTCACCGCCGCTCATGATCTGGCCTTGGCCGGCCACAGCGTTACCGTATTCGAGCGGGCGGAGGATTTCGGGGGCGCTGTGCGCTGGGGCGTGCCGTCGTATCGCCTGCCGGTCGAGACCATCAAGAAGGACATAGATGCGATCCGGGAGATGGGCGTCGAGTTCAAGACGGGAACGGAACTGGGGGTCAACCTCACTATCGACGACCTCGAAAAGCAGGGCTACGATGCTATCATGCTGATGATGGGCCTCTCCGACAGCCGGGGCCTGCCCATAGCCAATAAGGACCACCAGGATGTACTGATGGCCCTGCCGTTCCTCAAGGCCGCCCGTGAAGGGGAGTCGCTGATCAGACCGGGAGCCAACGTAGTTGTGATCGGGTCGGGCAACGTGGCAATGGATGTGGCCCGAACAGCGGTCCGATTCGGAGCAGGCAAAGTGAAGATCGCGTGTCTCGAGAAGTCACATGAGCTGCCCGCATCGCCCTGGGAAGTCGAGGAGGCTCTCGAGGAAGGCATCGAGATGGACTTCTGCGGGTGGGGTCCGACCGGGGTCGTGCTCGACGACAAGGGGGGTGTCTGTGGTCTCGAATGCCGTGAGTGCTGCTCCGTATTCGATGAAGCGGGCAAGTTCAATCCGACATACAACGATGAGAACACCCAGACGGCGGAAGGGGACACCATCATCTTCGCCATAGGCCAGGGGTCGATCATCAACTACTTGAAGGACATGGGGATCGAGCTTACCGAGCGGGGTCTGCTCCCCATCGATCGCAAGACCTTCATGACCAACCGCAAGGGTGTCTTCTCGGGCGGCGAGATCATCAAGGGCCCGGGTGCGGCCGTGGAAGCGATGGCACATGCCCGCAAAGCGGCCAGGGCCGTTGACGCTTATCTTCGCGGCGTCGAGCCTGCGGCAGAAGCAGAGCCCGTCGCCATCGGTGAGTTGGAGGAGCCCACCCGATCACACGTCAAGCATCAGGACCGGCAGGAGCTGCCCATGTTGCCGGTCAAGGACCGGATCGACAACTTCACTGAGATCGAGAGCGGCTTCACGCCGGAGCAGGCCGTTCGCGAGGCGCGCCGCTGCATGAGCTGTGGTGCCGGGGCCGAGTGGATACGTGGCAAGTGCGCCTTCTGCCTGAACTGCGTGCGTGTCTGCCCTTACGGCGTGCCGGTGGTTACCGAAGGCGGTCGTGTGGACATCCGGTTCGATCAGTGCCAGGGCTGCGGCATCTGCTATCCCGCCTGCCCCGGTGACGCCATCGTATTTCGGATGCTGGGCGTCGCCGAGATCCAACCCCGCATCAAGGCCGCCATCGACGAGGCCAAGTCCAGGAACGGCAGCCCGACTATCGTGGTGCTCTACTGTGACTTCGATGCCTACGACGTCACCAACCTCCGGCAGGTGATGAAGGAGAAGCATGCCGGAAAGGCCCTGGTTGGCATTCCATGCGTCGCCAAGCTGAAGGCTATCGATCTCATGCGCGCTTTCGAGCATGGTGCCGACGGCGTCCTGGTCATCGGCTGCCCCGAGGACGAGTGCACCTACCAGGAGGGCGAGTACTGGGGCGGGCGCAGGGTGCTGGAGGCGAAGAAGCTGCTCGGCGAGCTGGGCATGGGCGACCGGCTGGAGCTGCAGCACATATCCGGCCTCAACCTGGACCAGTTCGACGCTGCTGTGGCTGAGTTCGCCGACAAGATCAAGAGCATGAGATAGGAACGCGAGCAGGGGTAGGTGGGGGGAGTAAGGATTGCTGACCCTGGGGCGACTCGACCGCCTGACACAGGGTTTAGGTAGTCGTCGCTTAGTCAAACAACACGACGCCACGCCAATACATCCGCAATTTCCCCCTTACCCTAGATCCCCGACAGGATATCTCAGATACTACCCTCAGAACTACGTCAGAGGATACGCAGGTGGCACGGATTGGGATGGGGTGGTGTAATTGGCAGGATGATGGAATTCCAGCCATGTTATAATCTTACGAGAGTGTAACGAGCGGGTTTGCGATGAACGGAGACTGGAGCAAGATTCTTCAGAGTATCACGGCACCAGTCATACTGTTTGGCCTCATTCTCCTTGTTCTCGGATCAGTTGCTATTACGACCCTTATAGCCGACCTCGGGGTATGGTTCAAAGTGGCCATTCTCGGATTCATATGGTGTACTGTAGTCGGCGTGCTGGTGGGTGTGTTCGTATTGACCTGGTTCAAGCCAAAGAACCTGATTTATACAGAAGCAGGACACACGGAGGAGGCAAGGCTCGAATTACTCGGAAGGAAGGGAGCACAAACCAACAAAGGGGAAATAGACGCGACCGAGACCGTGAAGCGGACATCGGGAGGGGTCGTGTTTCCTCCGACAATTACGCAAGGGCCAGCGAGACCACCAAGCAAAGAGGCAAATCCCGAATGATCTACCTTATTAGCTACGATCTCCCTAGGGGCCTTCTGCGGCCTTCGCGAGAGCCTCTACTCGATGAAATCGTGAGTCCTCCCACAAGGGACTGGATGCACTACTTGGACAAGACGTGGCTGGTATCCACGCCGGAGACGGTCGATGACCTCAATAACCGCCTTGGTCAGTGGCTCAGACCAAATGATAAGCTCTTGGTAGTAGAGTTCAGCCGCAATTTCGCCGGTTTCCTGCCAGAGGATGCATGGGACTGGGTAAATGAACGTATTGATGCCGGAGACCTCTACTCATAGGAGGATAGCGTGAAGTGCCCCCATTGCCTAGACAGCTTCCTCCCTTCTTGGACACAGATCATTCTTACCTCAAGCGCAACAACTCACTGACACCTCGCGTTGTAGTGCTCGCACGCCCTTGCCGCAGCGATGGTCTGCCCTATCCACAAGCCAAGCCAGATCAGAGTAGCTACCCCCGCTCCTATAAGAAAGCCTATTCCGGGCTCACCCCAAGAGATCTGGTAGGTTTCCCATCGATCGCGCTCCGCATAGTTCACGAAAGCTATCGCAAGACCCACAGAAGCACCGGCGATGACTATGCCCGAGAGGAACAGCATGAACCCCGTCACCCAGCGCCCAACATATGCATGACCCAATCCAAGAATGCCAAACACACCAGGAAGAAAGGCTAAGATCAGCGCAATCCCCACGCTCTTAGGTCGCCTAGCAATGGTGCCGACTAACATCGGTTCTCTGCTACCAGTATCCAGTTGCTCACGTCTTCGCGGCTGGGACTGGCGTAGCTCCAAAGATGCACCACATTCTGGGCAGAAGTTGTCATCCCCTCCAACTTCTGCTCCACATTTGCCACAGTACATAGTATCCTCCGAAACGATGTCAGGAAAGCCTAGCTACGTGACGCTCTGTCGCAGATGAGCTTCATCAGTCCCCTAGCCTTCGGCATTCTCCGATATGTGGTATGCCACCACATTCGCATGATACCATTGCAGCCGTGCCATAGTCAATCAGATGAGGAGGCACTAAGATATCACTCCAATGACCTCTGCGCTCTAGCTCGACCAAAAAGGGCCTATGATACAATCACTCGGCCAGTGGCCCGTCCCGTACTATCGGGGCTTGACCGTGCGTATCATTCGTGATACCATGCGTACGTGGGAAGGAAGAAGAGCCATGGTTACATGTTTGTAACCTACTCGGATGATCACCGGCCCTACCACGTACATATTCTCAAGGATGATAGAGAGATTGGGAGGTGGGACATAGAGAACCAGAGGCCGATGGACAACTTCGTGATGAGAAAGAACATGATGAAGGGTTTGAAGGAATTGGGATACTCTTTTTAGGAGACTGAGTCAATGGCTGCAGCACAGACGAAGAAGCGCCCAACAGAGAAGATTGAGTCGGATCGCGAGGATTTGCACGGGCTCCATAAGACTTGCCTAGTGACGCCAAGCACGGGTCTTGCGAAGAGCCTTCGACAAGCTTGGAAGTACCCTGATGCGCTCGTGGTCAGGCAGAAGCTGGTCAACGCGGCCAAGGAGCAAGACTGCGTCAACTACATAGTAGACACGCGTGTCGGTGATATCTCCATGTGGCCCGCTCTGCTCTCCACGACCGCGGACGCCGACTCCAAGGGTTGGTTCTTCGTTGTGCATAGCATGTCAGCAATACGCAATTTGCAGCCACTACCGCGGAAGCACGCCTTCTTTGAGTTGGAGAGTGTAGAACCCGGAGAAGTGGCTGCTTCGATTCGCAGGGCACTCGACCCGGAACTTGGCAGGAGGATTTCGGCGGTTGAGTACCAGCCGAGATTCGGTGTCTTCCTCATAGAGATGAGCAATGGCAAGCGTTACCCTTTGTCGATCTCCGACTTGCCCGATGCAGACAATTCGGAAGTGAAGGATTGCAGGATAGAAGCAGACGGCAGTTACCTCTCGGTGGAACAGGAATCCGGCAACCGATTCGAGGTCCCATGGGATGTGGTTCTATACCACTGTGAGCCTGAGTACGAGTACTACAGGGACAAGCCAGCAAGCATACCGAGTGATGACAGCGCGAAGCGTATCGGCGGGAGGGTGCGCGCCCTACGGGAGAAGAAAGGGCTCTCCGTCCAGGCCCTCGCGGATCGTGCGGGTATGCAGCGGCCTAACCTCAGCAGGCTGGAGTTGGGCAAGCATCGTCCCTCCCTGGAGACCCTGGAGCGGGTCGCGGACGCCTTGGGTGTGCCCGTCGCTGATATAATCGCCAAGCGCTAGATAGCCCCTGGGGGAGGAGCTTAGTGTTTTGGGCCACCTGGAACCTGACTCGATGCCCATCCAGGAACCGCATTTAGGGAAGGCGCAAAGCGTTAATCAGAGGGATTCTAGTACCCCTACGGCGACTCGAACGCACGACACGCGGGTGTCGGGCTACTTACCCTCTATAGGTGGGCCTATCTGTTTGAAGAAAGCTACATACAAATCGGGGGCCAGAAGCTCAGACATACGACCTTGCTGCCACTTCTCGGTTATGATCTCGCCGAAGCGCGAGACAGTCTGCTGAATGTCCTCGGTCTCCACTTCATAGATCGCCAAGTACTTACCACGCCCTTCAACCGGCTCGTCATTCTTGAACCGCCTCGCTCTCAGTATGCCCGGTGTCTCCAGGACATCCGGCACGTGAACAGTGTCATACCAGTGGTTGAACTCCTCTTCTCTTGCCGGGTCAGAGCAGTTGCTTTCGGCGATGAGAACCCATCTTTCCATCTCCGTTTGCACCTCCATCGCAGATCATATCCCGACCTGGGCCGGTTTGAGGGCCGGAGGCCCTCAGGGTACGAATCATACAGCTCGATTGAAGCGTCTTCAAGGGTGGTACGGGAGATTCATTCGGCTATGGTACCCCTGGGGTGACTCGAACACCCGACACGCGGTTTAGGAAACCGCTGCTCTATCCTCTGAGCTACAGGGGCATGGTGGAGATAGAGCTACAGCAAGCTGGACCTCTGATCTGGTTCAGCCTCACCTTCTAACCCTATTCACCGACTGGATTATAGCAAAGGCCATCAATCCAAGCAATCAAGCTATAAATGGCTTGCCTTTCATCCTGGTAACTGGTAGACTTTGCTCCCGCACAAACGCCAAGTCATGCGGTGCAGACAGAGTAATGACAGCCTGCGTGAGCTGTCTCGAACATGTGGGAGGCCAAATGGTAAGGGTTACCGAATATACCAAATCACACCAGTTGATACTCAAAGCGCTGACTATTGATCTCGAGGCCTACAGAAGGAACATCAAGAAGATGAAGGACCGCGACCTGTACTTCCTCATGTCCGCCCTCAACGATGCCCGAAATCATATCGTGGAAGCGGTGAGCAACATCACCAAGTTTGAGATCAAGCCATCACCAGAGCAGTACGAAGATGCTGAAAAGGTACTTCCCATAATCCAGGAAATGCAGGCTGAGCTGGAGTCACGTATACAGCAGGAGGAAACAAAGACTAACTAGACCAGGCTTCTTGAATGGTTTGAACTCTTCCCGGTAGATGATTACGCTTTGGCGGAGGTTATCTCGATCCCACGAGTTGTCTCACTTTTTCCACGGTATCGAGGACATCCTCGCCCCAGGCGTCCACACAAAGCTCATCGCCAAATCCCTGGGAGGTTGACTCTCCGCCGATTATCACAATGACGTCTTTCCTGAGACCGCTATCCTCCAGACATTTGACAACCTTCTTGAGCTCCAATGTAGCTACGGTGGTATAGCAGCCCAATGCCAGTACATCCGGTTTGACCTCCCGTACTGTGTCCACGAAGGTAGTGGCTGGTACATCCTCACCCAGGTTGATGACCTCAAAACCAGACGCCTCCAACATAGCGACAATCATCGTCTTACCGAGTCTATGGACGTTTCCGGCGACCGTGCCTATGACCACTTTGCCTGCTATAGTAATCTCACCCGCTCGATCAGCTCTGATCGAATCCATGGCTGCATTGAAAGCGTCTATACTCATCAGGATGTCGGGCATGAATGACTTGCCATCCCTCGATAGCTGAGCCACTTTTCGTACAGCAGTAGCCAAGGCCTGTTCTAAGATGGAGTCAGGCTGATTGCCCTCCTCCAGCGCCGTCTGGGCCAATTCGTGGGCCAGCTCTTCATCTCCACTGACAACAGCCTCTTGTAACCTAGACAAAGTATCGGCCATAGCAACCTCCCTCACCAGAACCAGTTACATAAGGACGAGCGAATAGTCCTTATTCCCGGTGTTGGTTTCCCTGAAGCCAGCTCAACGCACACCAAAAAGACAACGATGACATTTTACAACACGATTGATACAGGTGAAACGGCACGTGATGCAAGCAAGCTATCGGAACAAAGAAGGGAGTCGTGGAGGAAACGGCTTCATCTGAGGCAGGTCGCGGACAGTCACAGGAGACCGGTCATTTGTCCAGGCCGATCTCTCCGATCAACTTCCTGTAGAACTGACAGACGCTGTCGTCGCCGATCTCCTGGCTCACTGATTGGAATGGGGACTTCAGAGCGGTCTCATACGTCTCGTCGAAGTCTGAGATTATGTTTGGGGCATTCCCATCGCCGGTAGTAGTGTGTGCTCCTGCTCCATACGCAAGGGCAGGATAGGCGATGGCAAACGCGGTGAACAGGCCAACAACAAGTAAGACAAGCAAAGCTACTCTATGCACCCTCATCCGATCGCCTCCAGATAAGCTCCCTGCCAAAGAGAAAAAATAACCGACCCCAAGTCAGGTCGGTTTCACTACTCGCTCCTCACCAGCCAAGTGACCATTTACAGCTGGTGAATCAACGCACCCTTGTTCACGTACTCGTTGTGATTGTGAATGTTTTGGGAGAACTTACTGGTAGTACTAAAGTCTAATTGGCGAGTAGGAAAAACGTCAACTGCCCGAACCTATCGGGACCCCCCGGATTCAGGACTTCAGTACCGCTAAACGGGTACTTCCGTCATCTACAGACCTGGTACGTCCGTTCCCCCGATTCCAAACTTCGGTTTGTTGCAGCCGGTACTTGTGTGCATCCGTCAGGAGTACTCGCGTAATAGTACTTCTGTGAATCACAGGGGAAATGGGACACCAGGAGGGATTCGGCTTGCGGACACTACGGGGCATTGCTAGGTTGCTTGAGGACGGCAGAGTATCTTGAGGAAGAAGGAGCGAGCATCGACTAATGAGGCCGCTGCTCTATCCTGCGAGCTACAGGGGTATGGTGGAGATAGGGGGATTCGAACCCCCGACCTCTGCGATGCGAACGCAGCGCTCTCCCAATTGAGCTATATCCCCTCCCGAACAGCAAACGAACGCGCCAGCGAGGAACGGCCGTTCGCATCTCGGAGAATATCAAATGCCTTCGCGGCTGTCAAGCGAAGCTGAATCCGCCGGGCTGGGGCCTAGGGGGCTTCCCCACCCTGCCCCTCCTCCCACCTGCCCTCGATTATGCGCAGCGTGTCCTCGTCGGTGCCGAAGTGATGCGCGATCTCGTGCCGCACTACCCTGTGCACCTCCCGCTCCACCTCCTGCCACGAGCGACACCGCGCCTCTATGGGCTTGCGAAACACGGTGATCTTGTCGGGCAGCACCATGCCGTACCCATGGCCGCGCCTGGTGTGCGGTACGCCTTCGTACAGGCCCATGAGCCCGAACCTGTTCCTGATGCCTGTTCTGGCGAGCTGATATGCGGTCGGCCAGTCGGCCACTACGATCTCGAGGTTGTCCAGACTCTCCTTGAACTCGTCCGGCAGGGCATCCAGCGCCTCCTCCACGAGCTCATAGAAGCGCTCGCGCTGCAGGGCGGCCCGTTCCCTGGCCTCCCCGGCTCTGGTGATGGCCCATCGGGATTCAGGCGGATGTTCCTCTCTCATGCAAGTTGCCTCGGAAGGTTCACTCGGCCACGGACCCGAGCTCGACGATTCGCGCGCGGGCCTGGCCGCCCTCGATGTCCAACAGAGCTACCGTCCCCAACCGCATCTGGTACTGCGGCAACGTGGCGCTGCCCGGATTGACCAGCAGGGACCGGCCTACCCTCTGAACGTGGTCCCTGTGAGTGTGCCCGAAGACGACTACGTCCGGTGCCGCATCCAGACCATGCTCCCCGGGGTGGACGATTAGATCACGTGCCCAGTACTGCGAGGAGTGGATTAGGTAGACGTCAACCCCTTCGAGAGTGAGTCGCTGGATGTCGGCGACCCGTTGGTCGTCGAGCGCGTAATCGTCATCGCCTCTGGCCGCGATAACCGGAGCGATCTGTTCCAGGTCGTCCAGGACCGAGGCTGCGTAGATATCTCCGGCGTGGAGTATAAGGTCAACTCCCTCGAACACCTGCGCCACCTCCGGTGGGATGGCTTCGACAGCGTCCGGTACGTGGGTGTCCGAGATCAAACCTATGCGCATCGGTATGCTGTGGGAGGGCGGCGGCCGGTCGCCTAGGCTATCCTCTTGCCGAAGCTAGGCACGCCGCAGTCGTATATCTCTTCAACCCTGACCTTTATCACCGCCTGCGCGGCCGGGGCGCCCATCTTCTTCATTCTCTCCTGGAACTTGTCGAAAAGCTCGCCCTCGGTGATCACCTCGGCTGAGCCGGAGAAGCGCAGGCACTTCAACTGGGCCATGTCGGCAACTATGATAGCCACCTTGGGGTTGTTCTTGATGTTATCATATGTTCGCTTGCCTGACGACTCGGCGAAGGCTATATGCTCGTCGTCGAGAACCCTGGTGCTCCCTTTGGGCGCAACACTGGGGATGCCATCGGGCGTGGCCGTAGCAACGTAGGCCGGGTTGTTCTTCATCAACTCTTTCATCTCATCGGTTATCTTCGGCATGTTCTCCTCCGTGGCCGCGACTATCCGCGCACATTATACTACACGACACTACACACTAGGAACCCGCAGCTATTGCCTGCACGAGCTTGTGCAGGTTCGCGGCTGGTGTCCTCACGGGCACTTCTCCCTCAGTGGTCACGAAGACCGCGCGGCTACGAACAGCCGCGAGAAGCTCCTGCACGGCTCGCTCGATGTCAGGCGGGGTCCCGGCGAGGGCGGGGGCAGGCACGGGAACACCGAGCATCCTGCCGGGCGGCACTTCGCCCGTGCCCACAAGACCGCTCGCCGAGAAAGCGTCGGCCTCCAGTCCCAGGAAGGCATCCATACCATCCGCAGGTACGCCGCCGGTGTGCAGTATCAGCGGCATGTTATAGAAACCCGTCACGTTGTGCAGTGTCTTGAGAACGCTGTTCACGTTCTCGTAGTGCCCACCAGCCAGGGACACCAGATCAGGGTCGGACACGACCAGACCATCGAGCTTCAGCTCGCCGAAGGCCCTGGACAGTGCCACGGCGACCCTCCCCGAGAACTCGATTACCCTGCGGAAGGCATCGCCGTCCGTGGACGCCAGCTCGAGGAACGAGTCACCCAGGAGGTGCTTGCCGATGGTGACCGGCCCGGTGACGGCCCCCAACACGGCACAGTCCTGCCCCGCCGTCACGACCAGGCGCTTAGCGGCCTCCAGCACCACCGGAACTCTCCCCTTGGCTTCAATCGCGCTATCCAGGGCCTCGATGTCTCCCGCGCCGCTGACGGCGGGTGAGCCCACCCTCGGTGGCCCGCCCTCGTCCCAGGCGAGCTCACAGCCGAGGGCCTCGGCTTCGAGGGTCTGATCGAACAGGACAACCACCGCATCGTGCTTGAACAATCGCTGGCACGCATGCAGCGAATTGGCCAGCGCGGTCGGATCGGAGTACATGCGCTGAACAGGCACCTGCATGAACTGTGCAGCAGCGGAGGCAATCAGAGGGATGAACGGGGGTCGATCGACCGGCTTGGTCGCGAAGAAGGCCTGAACCAGTTCCTTGGAGCTTCGGGGCATGCTAGCCTATGCCGTCGGGCCAGGGCCCGTAGGAGCGGATTATTTCGTCCTTCGGCTTTCTCTCCTGCCATTCCTTCATGAACTCGTCGTAGGGCTTGCCCTGGCTTTTTCTGCGTTCCCGCTCCTGCTGCCGCAGCTTCTCCGTCCCCCGGGGATCGAGTTCCAGCGTCTGCTCGTCGAAGGCTACCTGATACACATTCCTCGCGGCCCATGGAGACGTTATCCGCTTCCTGACGTCCTCCATCACCAGCTCGGGGTCACGTTCCAGGACGTCGCCGTAGCCGCCGGATGAACCGGAACCGCAGGCGACGCCGTCGCCGTTCATGAAGAAGTCATCGGAGACGAACTGAGTCGCCCTGTAGTGTACCTTCCGGCTCTCCGCCAATTCGTGGTACGTGGTCGGGATCTCCTCGCTTGCGCCCTCAAACAGCGGCTCCCAGTCGGTGTTCTTGATCTCCAGGAACGGGTTGATGCCTCCCGCATAGCCACCCATCAGGCCAGGGGTATGGGGTACTCTGGAGGTCGCGGTGTTGAAGATGAGTCTGGAAGGCCCCTTTGCATTGCGAAATATATACCCCTGGCAGAGCGTCGAACCGCCCCGGAACTTGCCCGCGCCTCCCTGGTCCATCATAACGTTGCGGAAGAGATGCAGAACCGGCGTCTGTACCTCGCCGTGTTCGACGTCGAGGCAGTCGGCGAAGCCCGAGAACCAGAACTGGCCGGCGTCCATGCCGTCGTAGACCGGCGTGGCGGGACCTCCGCAGGCATTGATGATGATCGTACCGATCATCCCTATCACTATGCCCCCGTACTGGTCCACACCTCCCCCCGGTGCCAACCCGACGCCGCTCATGGCAGGGGGAGACGTCACCCTGTCCCTGTACTCGCTATCGAAAAGCATCTTGGCCAGACAGACCATGGCTCCGTTCACCACCGGCGCGGTGATCCTCATCGAGCCGGACATGGCTCTGTCATCGGGTGCGTTCACTATCGTACCCGGCGGCACCTTGAACTCGAACGGGGCCAGCAGCCCTGTGCTGACTGGGAAGTCTGCGAACAGGTACTGCATGAGCAAGCCGGCCAAAAGCCCCCTGACGACGTGGGGCTTGCTATTGAGGAAGGACATCGTGGGCGGCGAGCTGCCGGACAGGTCAACCATGAGCGTCTCGCCCTTCTTCACCAGCATGATGTGCACACACCCGAGCGCCTCCTCCCTCCCCTGCAGGTCGAAGAATATGACGTGACGATACATGCCATCATTCAGGCTGGCTATGCGCTGCCTGCCCGCCTCGTACACCGCTTCCAACGACTTCCTCATCAGGCCGACGAAGAATCCGATTCCCTTCTCCTCAGCGATCTCGATCAGCCTCTCGCCCATCTTGAAGCAGCAGGCTGCCTTGGCCCTCATGTCATGCGGAGTTACCTTGTCCCGCAGCATGTTGGAGAAGAAGTCGAAGAAATCGGACTCGATCCGGTAGTTGGACCCCACCCTCACCGGCGGCGCTTTGACACCCTCCTCGTACCTGCTCTTGGCGTACGGCACGTAGCCAGCGGGTTCTGCGGCACCCGTCTCCGGCTCGTGGGCCGCCGCGACCGCCCAGGCTATCAACTCGCCCTTGTAGAATACGGGAACGATGTTGAGCATGTCCTGGTTGTGGAAGCCGCCATACAGGACGTCGTTGCAGAACCAGACGTCGCCCTCGTGTATGCCAACCGATGGGTCGTCCTTGTAGTGCTTCAGGATGTACTTGATGGGAACCTGACCGCTGCAGATGTGCAGGTAGGTACCGACAGAGGCCGCAACCAGGTCTCCTGAAGCCGTGTACACGCCGACGCCGCAGTCCATGCCCTGGATCGCTGGCGACAGGCCCGTCATGATCATGTTCTGCTTGGCTTCCTCACAGATCAACTCGAGCTTCATCAGATAGACCGAGAACTCGTCCACCCCGATCTTGTCCACCCACTCACGCTCGAGTGCGGTTGGCTCCTCGGGTCGAACGCGATTGAGGATCTCTTCGTCAATTGGCATAGCCGTCTCCCCTACACGTTCTCGATGATGCCGCTCAGGTACTTGTCCACGCTGTATTTCGTATCAGGAGGCAGAACGATAGTGGTGTCTCTTGCCTCGATCACCGCCGGCCCAACCACCACGTTGCCGGGCCGCAGGAGGTCGGCATCATATATGCTCGTCTCTATGAAATCGCCGTTCTGTTTCCAGTAGACAGGTCGCGTGCCCTTGAGCGCACTGTCAGGGCTCTCACCCTCATCAGGGTATGTGGGAAGCTGGGGCTTCGAGAGAGGCACCGAGGCGAAGAGGTAGAAGTTCTCCACGTTGATTCCGGTTACCGGTATCGCCGCCAGTTCACCGTATCTAGCCAGGTGTATGGCCGTGAACGCGTCACAGATAGACTTCACGTCCTCTTCGCTCTGGAGATGCAGCCTGGGAGACGCGATCCTGGTGAGCATCAGGTGATCGCCGTACCTCATGTCGAGCTCCAATGCCAGGACGACGTCGTCCGGGTCAAAGCCTTCGCTCCTGATGTCGCGAAGGGCCACCTCCTTGAGGCCATCCACAACGGCATTGAACTCGTCGTATTCACCCAGGTAGTTGGGGATCCTCATCGGGCTGTGAAGGACAACGTGCTTGGAGGCCTCGTAGCACTGTTTCAGGTCCAACGTAGCCCCGCCCATGGCGCAGAAGACACTGGCGAAGGGGAAGGTAACGATCTTGGGGGCCTTGAGGTGGCTGTTGTAGTCCACGCAGTGCGTGGCGCCAGCACCCCCGTAGGCGAAGACAACGAAATCGTCGGGGCTGTGGCCCCTCATCACCACTTCCTTCAGGATCGTGTTTCCCATGTTGGCGCCGACAACCGTCCTGATGTGGGACGCGACCTCCACCGGGTCCAGCCCCAGGGTTCCGGCGATGCTCTCCATGGACTTCAGGGCCTTGTCCCTGGAGAGCTTCATTTTGCCGCCGAGGAAATAGTCGGGGTTGATGTAGCCAAGCACGACGTCGGCGTCCGTGACCGTCGGCTCGGTCCCTCCGAGGTCGTAGCAGGCTGGCCCAGGATTCGAACCTGCGCTCTTCGGCCCGACCTCCAACTTGTTGCCCATCAACTCGTTGAGCCAGGCGATCGATCCCCCGCCCGCCCCGATGGTGTTGACTTCAACCATCGACGTCTCCGTCGCCCACCGGTCGATGACGGGCCACTCCTGGTAGGTGCGGCAGGCCCCGTCCACGATGACGCCGTAGTCGAAGCTGGTCCCACCCATGTCAGTTACCAGAACATTCGGGAATCCGTATAGCTTGCTTATCCAGTTGGCACCGAGGAGTCCCGCAATCGGCCCCGCGCCGAACGTGTCAACAGCCCTTGTCCGTGATAGCTTGGCCACGCCTCCAACGTTGTTGATGATGCTGAGCGGCTTCTTGTAGCCATAGTCGCGGAGCTCTTCACCCAACGCGGAGAGCTGTTCGGTCATCTCGGTATGCAGATAGGCAGACAGGATTGTCACGTTGGTGCGGGGGTATTCGTGCCACTTGGGCTGGACCTCACTGGAGAGCAAGATGGGCATGTTGCCGAGGTAGCGATCCGGGTACTCCTCCTGGATCACCTCCCGCACAAGCCGCTCGTGCTCCGGGTTCAAAAAGGACCACAACAGGGACACGACGAACCCCCTGGCCCCCCTGTCCACCAGCGTCTGTATCTTCTGGCGGACCTCTTCCCTCTGCAGCGGTATCGCCACATTGCCGAAGCAGTCTATCCTCTCTCGGACGCCGACGGTCATGTCGTGTGTGATAAGGGGTTCCGGTTTCCTGGCCAGATACATGTAGCGGCGCTCTCTCGGATGCAGTCCGTCGGCCCAGGACCGTGATCTGCCGACGAGCAGCATGTGCTCCTGACCGGCGGTGGTGATCAGCCCGAGCTTGGGGCCGGTGCGCTGTATCAGGGTGTTCATCGCGAGTGTCGTGGAGTAGCGGATTACGGACGTCTTCTGCAGTATGTCGGGCAAGGGCATATCGAGCTGCCGGGCCGCATCCTCGACCGCCTTTCGGAATCCGACGCTCAGATTGTAGCCTGTGGTCGGCGACTTGGATCTGGCGATCCTATCGCCATACACCACGAGGCAATCGGTGAAGGTCCCGCCTACGTCTATGTCTATGGTCGCTTCCATGGACTCCTTCGGCCTGCGTGGCTCTAGGCACCCGAACCATGCCTGGCCTTGAGCGCATCAACGTCGAGTTCGATATCGTGTGTCGGTGGGTGCCCCGGCGGCAGGTACTCGACCTCCATCATGGCAGCGCAGCCCGGGCAGTAGAACTCCAGAATCCTGCACCACTCGGGGTCAGGGCTGCACGTGTGCCCGAACTGACTGGACTCAGGATCGATATACGGCCTGTGAATCTCGCGAGGGGCCCGATCATACACCAGGGTGAACTGCTTGTAGCTCTCTCGAGCGGGTCCCAACTCCATGCCACACCTGTTGCAGCACCACAGCTCCTTGTCGAGATCGATGTCCAGATACTCCGTTATCCTAACCTTCACGGCGGTCAGCCTCCAGCAGCCCGTTCAGGTACTTGTCCACAGTGTACGTCCAGCCCTTCGGAATAAGGTAAGTCGTGTCGGGCGCTTCCACGATCGCGGGGCCCTCTATCCGGTTGCCGCATTGCAGCAGCCCGCGTTCATATATGTCCGTAGGCAGGAAGCCGTTCCCCCAGAAGACATCCCTCACGCCCTTCTTCGCCTTGCCGGGATCGACGCCCTGAGGGGAATAGGACGGCAACTGATAATGGGGAATAGGGCATTCCGCCTTGAGAATGAGGCGCTCGATCACCAGCTCTCCGGAGTCAACGCCAGCCTCTGAGGAGTACAGACCAGCCAGCCGGCGTGACTCGTCTTCCTGCTCGAGATATACCAACGGGGACTCGATCCAGCAGAAGCCACCCGCGCCATCTACACCCAACTCGATCGTCAACCTGAGCATGTCCAGCGCGAGACCTTCTCCGCGCATGTCCCTCTTGGCACCAGCCACCATATCACAGACAACCCTGTTGAACTCCTTCCATTCCCCCGCCAGATGAGCCCCGGAGCCCGATCTCAAAGTTATGCGCGCGGACCGCTCATACAGATGGAGAATGTCCATAGTGGATGCACCGAAGGCACTCGCAACGGCGTTGTAGCCGAACACTACCACCTTTGAGATGCCGAGCCGCGATGCGTACCCGCAGCAACGAAGCCCGCCACCACCGCCAAATGCGAAAAGAGTGAGACTCTCGGGCTCCAGCCCTTTCGCCTCCAGATGCTCCCGTATCTGACGGGCCACGTCCTCCTCCGTGGTCTGCACAACCGACCAGGCGGCCTCCTCCGCACTCACACCGAGGCTACCGGCAATCATGCTCGATATGGCACCATGCGCCTTGTCCCTCATTACCTTCTTCCTGCCCCCTAGGAAGTAGGCCTCGTCGACAAATCCCAACACCAAATCAGCGTCCGTCACAGTCGGCTCAACCCCCCCCAAGTCGTAGCATACAGGTCCGGGCAGTGCGCCAGCGCTGTCCGGACCCACCTGGACCTTGTTGGACGCGAAGTCCACCCTCGCGATCGACCCGCCGCCGCCCGCCGCCGTTCCCAGCATCACCATGGGGAGCCCAATGCGTATGCCCTCAACCAGCGGCTCCCTGTCCGCTGTGACCCCACCGCCAATTCCCACCCCTATGTCGACGCTCGTGCCCCCCACATCCACGGACACGAAGTCATCAATCCCATAGAGCTCCTTCGCGGTCTTGCAGCAGCCAATGAGCCCCGCTGCCGGTCCGGAGTTGTACGTATTGAGCGCTGTTGTCTTCGCCACGCGCGCCGCTCCCCCGCTGGAGTGCGCCACCAGCAGAGGCTTCCGGTACCCACGTTGACGGAGCATCTCGTCGGCACGGTACAGATAGCGCACCATGTCCCGATGGATATATGCATTAAGGATGGCCGTATTCGCGCGCACATGGTCGTCTCTGTGGGCTGTGACTGCGCTTGCCGTTAGCACCGGGACCGACCCGAGGTAGTGGCGCGGATACTCGGCGTCGATCAATTGCCTGGCCTCCTCCTCATGGACCGGATTCGCAGCCGAATTGCGAAGCGCTACCACAATGCTGAGGGCCCCTGAATCAAGCAATTGTTCCACCGCGAGTCGCAGCGCCTCCTTGTCGAGAGCGCGAACAGGTTTCCCCTCCTCGCTCATTTCCTCGTCGGCCTCCGCTCTCATGCCGGGCAACACAACAGCCGAAAGCGTCTCGGCCGTGTGGGGGTCGTCCGCCGAAGCATACAGACTCTCGGCATAACCTCGCGTAGTAATGAGGCCCAGCTTGGGACCGCGGTGTTGCAGAAGGCAGTTCGTGCCTATAGTCGTAGAGTACCTGAGGATGGAGGTCTGAGAGAGCAACTCCTCAACAGTCAGGCCCAGTCTCTTGGCAGCTTCCTCTATGCAATCGAGGAAACACACCGTCAGGTCGTGAGGCGTCGTATCGACTTTGACCAGCTCCACGCGGTCACCGGCAGTCAGAAATCCATCGGTGAAGGAGCCACCGGTATCGATGTCCAGCGTGATGTCCATAAGAATCGCCCCAACTCAAGCCGGCATCATCCAGCTTCGAGTCGCAAGCATTTTATCGCTGCTGCTGAACTATTGTCAACTTACACCAGGGGTATGTCCCATTCAGCGGAGGGTCGGCCTTCATTGACAGCTTGTACTGTGCTGATTAGAATCGACTGCGCACGGGCCGTTAGCTCAGTGGTAGAGCACCTGACTTTTAATCAGGGTGTCCCGGGTTCGAACCCCGGACGGCTCAGGGAAATCGTGCAACCGCATCTGATATTCCTCCACTGCCTGCCTTCCGACCTGGCATTGCCCAAGGCGGCATGCGGTTGTTTCGACCCATTCCCCTGACCCCAGTACGATTCTACTAGCCCCAATCACCTTAATCGGTCATTGCTTACCCTGTAAGGTGATGCTACTGTGAATCATGTGATATGTCATATTCCATAGAATATTCTCTACGATATAAAACGTGACGATACAGTTTGCGCCTGTCTTCTGCGCAGGGACATCCAGCCATGAGGGAGGTGTCAACTGGTATTGAATACGGAGACTCCTGAGAACCCGAGCGAACCCTCTTTTCAGGAGGCTTCGAACTCATTGGCCGGATTACTCACAAAGAAAGAGAGGAACTCACGACATGGAGAGGAGCATGCGAAGACAACGTGGTTTCACACTCATCGAACTGCTCATAACACTGGGGATCCTCGCGTTACTGGCTGGTATCGCAGTGCCGGTAGTCACGCATCTCAGGGGAGGCGGTGAAACGGACGCAGCCGCTGCCGAGCTGTCGAATGTTCAGGCGGCAGTCGACGCCTTGATGGCGGACCAGGACCTGGCCTCACTCGACAATCCCGTCACGACAGCCACCAACAACATGAGCAAGTTCCCTGACTGGGAGAACGATACCAACGGTGGTTACGTACTGCGCCCCGCGACAACATATAAGAACTCCGACACCGACAAGTTTATCAGACAGTCGACGACAAAGGGGACTTACACGTGCGCAGCCGACGGAACGGTCACTCAAGCGACTACCGGGTATTAGCCCGTGCCCATTGGTAACTTGCCTGCTGGCCGAACCTGCGACCGACCCGCCCGGTCGACAACGGGAATGCTGGGCTCCCGGCAGCAATGGAATGTGCTCATCAGCCATCATGGCTCATACTGGGGGCATCGCACACAAGGTCTGCCTGCAGCCGAGTACGAAGCCATGATGGCATCAACCGAGTGTTCCAATCATGCGCACCTTGCAGGCGGTTCTCCAAGGAGGCTCCGTGGCCAAGCCAAAAGCAGATCTACTAATCGTTGACGACGAGGAATCAATCAGGGAAGTACTCGCGCGCAGGCTGAAGGACGAAGGCTACGCCTGCTGGACAGCATCGGATGGCGCGGAAGCCCTCGCGACTGCGTCGAAGCACGATTTCGACCTCGTGTTGACGGACATCAAGATGCCCGGCCTGTCGGGTATGGACGTCCTGACGCAGCTTGCCGCCATCAGCCCCGACACCGGGGTAGTCATGGTCTCCGCCATGGCCGACGCGCAGACTGCCATCGAAGCAATGAAGCTGGGGGCCTACGACTACGTCACCAAGCCATTCGACCTCGATGCTCTAAGAATACGGATAGACAACGCACTCGAGAAGCGACGGCTGATTCTGGAGAACCGCGAGTACCGGCTGCGCGAAGCCCAGCAGGCGTTGGAGACCCAGGAGAAGTACTTCAAGTCCCTCATCGAGAACTCACAGGACGCCATCGTTGTCCTGAACAGCGACGGAAGCGTTCGCTACGAGAGCCCTTATGTAGGGCGAGTGTTGGGCAGAAAGACATCGGAACGGGCCGGAGAAAGTGGGTTCAAATACATTCACCCGGACGACTCCCCCGGAGTTGCCGCCGCATTCGAGAGGATCCTGAAGAATCCCAACGAGACCGCCCGTCTCGAGTTCCGTCTACAAGACAGCAGCGGCTCTTGGCATCACTTCGAAGCGATAGGCCGCAATCTCCTGGAGGACCCTGCTGTTAGAGGTGTAGTCGCCAACCTCCGCGACACGACCGAGCGCAAGCTCATGGAGACTGCCCTGCGCGAGTCCCAGCAGGAATACGAGGTGCTGCTCAGCAACATCCCCGATGCCGTTTTCAGATACATGGACGGCCGGATGACATGGACCAACGAGATGATTGAACAAATCCTCGGATACACACCGGATGAGCTCTCCAGCACCGGCGTGGGCTTCTTCCTCCCCGAGGATGTTGATCTGCGTGGCATCGAGACAAACGTCAACAAGATCATCAAAAAAGAAGGGCATTTCCACGGCGAGATAAGGGCCAAGAGAAAAGATGGCAGCGTTGCCGACATAGAGTACTCAGCGTCTCACATCCCTGGGAAGACCCCCATCGAAATAGTCGGTGTGGCCCGCGACATCACTGAACAGAAGAAGGCGCGCCAGGCATTGCTCGAATCTGAGCGGCGTCTGCAGACCATACTCGATTCCGTACACTCCGGGGTCGTACTGATCGATGCCGAGACGCATGTAGTCGTTGACGCGAACCCAACGGCGCTGGAGTTGTTCGAAGCCTCCAGAGATGAGATTGTCGGGCAGAGGTGCTACGAGTCCATTTGTCCAGCCCAAGAGGGTAAATGTCCTATCACCGATCTTGGCGAGACGATACGCGACTCGGAGCAGGTCCTCGCGAGACGCGATGGAACCACACTCCAGATTCTGAGAACAGTGACTACCATTGACCTGAGTGGTCGCCAATACCTCATCCACACCTTCGTCGACATCAGCGAACGCAAGGAGGCTGAAAAGTCTCTGAACCGACAGGAGCGCTATTTCCGGGCGCTGACCGAGAACTCGTCCGACGTCATTACGGTCATCAATGCCGATGGTACTGTTCGCTATGAGAGCCCATCCTATCAACGTGTGTTCGGTGTCAAGCCCGAAGAGCGCGTCAATGAGGGCTTGCTCGAACGAATCCATCCAGACGACATGGACGCGATGACGAAGGCCTTCGCCCGTTTCATTCGAGGCAGGAAGAAGACCCTGCGTGTGGAGACACGAGCGAGGCACGCGGATGGGTCATGGCGTTGGATCGAAGCCGTCGGGACCAACCTTCTCAAAGACCCGGCGGTCGAAGGCATAGTGGTGAACATGCGTGACATCACCGAGCGAAAGGAAGCCGAAGAGGCGCTCAGGCAAAGTGAGGAGAAGTTGCGCCTGATGTTCGAAGCCGTCGCTGATGGGATCGCGGTAGTTGACTTGAATGGTGTCATTACCGACTGCAATACAAGGACCGTGGAGCTACACGGCTACGGATCCAAGAATGACCTGATAGGCAAGTCGGCCTTCGACCTCATTATCTCCCCTGAACAGCTGGAAGCGATGAGGGACATGGACAGGTTGCTCAACAGGGGGGTCATTGACAGACTGGAGCACACCTACACGAGAGTCGACGGCACACAGTTCGAAGCCGAGTCTAGCGCGAGCGTTATGAGAGACGCCAACGGCAATCCAACCGGCTTCATCGGAGTCACTAGGGACATCAGCGAACGCAAGCGAACCGAACTCGATAAGGAGAGGCTGAACAGGGAACTCACCGAGAAGAACGCCGAACTCGAACAGATCGTCTACGTCACATCGCATGACCTGCGCTCACCATTGGTGAACATACAGGGCTTCAGCAAGGAGCTGGGCTTCCTTTTTGGCGAGTTGGCGTCCGTCCTGGAGGATACGGGCATGGACCGTGAGGATCGTGATGATGCTCTTGCGAACCTGAACAGAGAGACATCAGATGCACTCCACTTCATCGAGACAAGTACCTCGAAGATGGATACCCTGCTCTCCGGCCTGCTGCGGCTCTCACGGTTGGGCCGCGCCGCACTGAATTTCGAGACTCTGGACATGAACGCAATGCTCTCTGACGTTGAGAAGTCGCTGCAATACAGAATCAATGAGGCACAGGCGCAAGTTGAGATAGACAGCCTGCCGCCATGCACCGGCGACGCTGTTCAGGTGAATCAGGTTTTCTCAAACCTCCTCGACAATGCTTTGAAGTACCTCGACCCAGCCAGGAAGGGTGTCATCAAGGTAACAGGGTGGACAGAGGGGGAGCAGTCCGTCTACGCGGTGGAGGACAACGGCGTTGGCATTGCCGAGGAGCACCAGACCAAGGTATTCGAGGTATTCCAGAGGATAAACCCGGACATGAGCGAGGGAGAAGGCCTCGGGCTTGCAGTGGTGAAGAAGATTCTCGGCAGGCACGGCGGCAGCATCCGAGTCGAGTCCAAACCAAGCATTGGAAGCAAGTTCTTCGTATCGCTACCAGCTTCCCCCTCAGATACAACGGCGAAGGAGAGAGGATGAAGAAAGAGATGACCATACTCATAGCAGAGGACGACATCGGCCATGCCTCCCTCATCATGAAGAACCTGAGGCGGGCGGGCATAACCAACGAGATATTGCACTTCCAGGATGGCCAACAGATACTCGACTACCTGTTCGGCAAGGGTGGTCAGACGCCCTTCGCCAATGGTGTGCCGTACCTTCTCCTGCTCGACATACGTATGCCGAAGATGGACGGAGTGGAGGTACTGAGCCAAATCAAGGCCCACCCACAACTCAAGACAATGCCGGTGATCATGCTGACCACGACGGATGACCCGAGGGAGGTAGAGCGATGCTACAAGCTGGGATGCAGCAGCTACGTTGCCAAGCCCATCGACTATGACAAGTTCACCGAAGCCATTCGGCAGCTCGGTTTGTTCCTAATGGTCGTGGAGGTGCCAACGATCGATGAAAGCTCCAGAGTCAATTGACGAACTCGCAACCAACGGTATCGTCCTGGTTGTTGAAGATGACGAAGGCATTCGCAATCTGGTCACCAAGTACCTAGGCAGGGCCGGCTTCACTGTTGAGTCGGTAGGCACAGGTGCAGAGGCCATTGAGAGAGCCCTGGAGCTCGACGAAGTGCTGCTGCTCCTGGATTATCAACTGCCTGACATGACAGGGAAGCAGGTTGTGGAGAAGATCAGCGCGGAGGACAACAAGCCGTTCGTCATGATGACAGGGCACGGCGACGAGAAGACAGCAGTGGAGATGATGAAGCTCGGTGCACGGGATTACGTCGTCAAAGATGCCGATTTCATCGCCACACTGCCTCAACTTGTTGGGCGCGTTCTCAGGCAGGTCAGGACAGAACAAAGGCTCACGGAAGCTGAGGAACAGCTGCACGAATCACAGCGCTCTCTGGCCACACTGATGGGCAACCTTCCCGGCATGGCATACCGCTGCAAGGACGACGAGAACAGAACCATGGTCTTCGTCAGTGAGGGCTGCCGGCAGCTCACCGGTTGCGAGCCCGCGGAACTGACGGAGGGTGGCAGTGTCAAATACGCTCAACTTATTCATCGGGAAGACAGACAGGCAGTCTTCGATGCAATTCGATCATCGTTGGCCGAGAGAAAGCCCTTTCAGGTCGTCTATCGCATCTGGTGCGCCGATAGGAGTCTCAAGTGGGTGTGGGAAAAAGGGACTGGCCTGTACTCCCTTGATGAAGACTTCGTCGCAATCGAGGGCTTCGTCACTGACATCACAGAGCGCAAGCTGGCCGAAGAGGCACTGCAGGAGGTAGATCGCCTGAAATCGGAATTCGTCGCTAACGTATCTCATGAACTCAAGACACCTCTGCAGGCTATCACCGGGAGCACCCGACTCATTCTGGCCAAGAAGGTGCCGGATCACGAGACGCAACGCGAGTTCCTGACGATCATCGACAAACAGAGCAAGCGCCTCACTGAGCTGATCAACGACCTATTGGATGCCTCACGAATGGAATCCGGCCGTTTCAGCATCGATCGCGTGCCGACCGACGTCGGCGAGATTGTACATGCCGCGATAGAGGAAACTGGCAGTATCGCCGGCGAGAAGGGTATCTCCATACATGCGGATGTCTCACTCTCACCGGCCCGGGCCCTCTCTGACGCGACGCGCATCAAGCAGGTCATAATCAACCTCCTCGGTAATGCAATCAAGTTCAGCGATGAAGGCTCCACCATCACCGTGAGGGTGGAGCAGACCAACTCCGAGGTGCTCACCCAGGTATCAGACCACGGCTGCGGCATACCCGACGACGCCATACCTAAGCTGTTTGACAGGTTTCACCAAATTGATGGCTCAGCAACACGCAATAGCGGCGGTAGCGGCCTCGGGCTCTACATCTCCAAGCAGATCGTGGACGCGCATGGAGGACAGATGTGGGTAGAGAGCAAGTTGGGAGAGGGAAGCACTTTCAGCTTCACCCTGCCAGCAGCTCACCACGGTTCCGAACTGACGCCGCAGGGCCAAGAGAGGTGAAAGCTTTGGCCAGGATATTGCTTATAGAAGATGACCCAGCGGCCCGAAGACTGGTGGGCTACGCTCTCGAACAGGAGGGACACGAGGTTCTCACAGCTTCCAATGGCATAGAGGGTCTAAAGAAGGCGAAGGAAGAGGCCCCAGAGCTTCTCGTACTTGACGTCATGCTTCCAGGACTAGATGGGTTCGAAGTATGTCACAGGCTGAGAAAGGAAGAGGCCACAGTAGACTTGCCGATCCTGATGCTCTCGGCCAAGGCCCAGGAGTGCGACATCGCGACGGGTAGAAAGATGGGTGCAGACGACTATCTAACCAAGCCCGCCGACCCATTGGAGATCGCGTCTCGTGTTGCAGCACTGCTAGAGAAACCCAATGGTAGTAGTGTCTGACTGGTTGAGTCTAGAGGGTTGTTTTGCTGCAGACCCATGCCTTCCACGGAGAAGCGGACAAGAATGCAGGAGCGTAACGTATGGATGCCAAGGAAGACTCATCCGCCGCATCGGAGTTGAAGACCAGGCTGGGCAGGGTGCTCGTCGACACCGGACGCATCACCCAGGAGCAGCTCGAAGAGGCTCTCGGGCTGCAAACGATCGAGAACCGTAAGCTGGGCGAGGTTCTCATCGAGCGCGGTCTGGCAACAGCTGAAGACATAGCCACAGCACTAAGCCTCCAACTGAACCTGCCCCTGATAGACCTGAAACGCCACGTTGTCCAGCCTAACGCGTTGAAGCTGGTTTCCGAGCGCGTCGCCAGGAAGCATGTGCTCATACCACTGGACGTCGCAGGTGATGCACTCGTCGTGGTGATGGCAGACCCGACGGACATAGTCGCGATCCAGGACGTATCGGTCCAGGCCGAGATGAGGGTGCAGCCAGCGGTCGGCATCCCCCAGGACATACAAGAGGCGATAGACCTCAATTACAAGGCAATCAGCGAGATCGAGCAGGAGGTTGGGCAATTCGCCTTCACTACCACCACTGCAAACAAACCCACACCAGAGTTGGAAGACGCGATCTCGCACACGCCGGTGGTCCGAACCGTAGACCTGTTGATCGCTCAGGCCTTGAAGGAGCGCGCCTCGGACATCCACATAGAGCCTCAGGAAGACAGAACCCGAGTCCGCTATAGAGTGGATGGAGTGCTGCATGACGCAATGTCGTTGCCCAAGAGCGCCCTTGAGTCTCTTATCTCAAGGGTGAAGATTCTAGCCGACATGAATATCGCTGAGCGAAGAAGACCGCAGGATGGGCAGTTCTCCATAAAGGGTGAAGGATGGGAAGCCGACATCCGCGCCGCCACGTATGACACAGGATACGGGGAGACAGTGGTAATGCGCCTATTGGACAAGTCGCTGCCGCTATTCGCTCTGAACGACCTTGGCATGCGGCCCGAGGTCATGACCAGGTATCTCGACATGCTCAAGTGCCCGTATGGAATGATACTCGTGGCAGGCCCGACCGGATCGGGCAAGACTACCACCCTCTACTCTTCGATAAACCAGCTCGACAGGCATCAAAAGAACATTATAACGATTGAGGACCCCATCGAGTATCAGTTCAGCAATCTCAAACAGACGCAAGTCAACGTAAGAGCAGACATCACGTTTGCGACAGGCATGAGGGCACTGATGAGGCTGGATCCCGACGTCATACTTGTCGGCGAGATACGCGACGGCGATACCGCGAAGATGGCCATACAGGCAGCGCTCACCGGCCATTTGGTGCTCTCCTCGATACACGCAAACGACGTTGTCGGGGTGCTGTTCAGGCTCATGGACCTGGGGGTAGAACCCTATCTGATAGCCTCAGCAGTGATCGGGGTTGTTGCTCAGAGAATGATCCGTCTGATCTGCTCGCACTGCCGCGAACCGTACGAGCCACCGCCCGGGGAGTTGGACGTCTACAGAGGAATCCTAGGCGAAGGGGCAGAACCGCCTACCTTCTATCACGGGTATGGGTGCAATCTGTGCGCCCAGACGGGCTACCTGAAGAGGACTGGCGTTTACGAGGTCATGCCCATAAGCGAAGAGTCAAGGCAACTGTTCCTCAAAGGTGCAGCGCCCAGCGCTATCAGATCTCAGGGGATCGAAGAAGGCATGGTGCCCTTGAAGGTCGATGGAATGCTCAAGGTCAAGAACGGACTCACGACCACAGAGGAAGTGCTCCGCAACGTTTTCTCCATTGGCTAGGTGAGAATGCGACGGAAGTCTTGCGAGGCAAGTGTCTATGGCCTACAAGTACGTAGCTTACAGGGAGGACGGGACTGTAGTGCGGGGGACTATCGAAGCTGCGTCAGAAGCGCTCGCCAAGGAGACGATTGTACGCTCAGGGCACAATCTGCTCAGCATACAGGCGAGCGGCGCACGGCCTAATCTCTCCAACCTTCTTCCCAGTCTCTTCGGCATCAAGACCAAACACATGATCGCGTTCACGCGCCGACTCGCCACGCTGGTCGAGAGGGGCATCCCTCTCGTCAAGTCGCTCCGGCTTCTGGGGGACCAGGCCTACGACCCGAGATTCAAGGAGGTGATCAGCCTGCTTGTGCAGGATGTCCAACAAGGCGTTTCGTTGGCCGATGCAGCGGGGAAGCATCCCGAGGCCTTTCCGCCGGTCTACGTGCAGATGCTGATAGTGAGCGAGCGGACCGGCAACCTAGAGGCGGTTCTCAGACAGGCTGCGGATTATGTCGAGAGAGAGAACCTTCTGCTGAAGAAGGTAGCCAGGGCGATGGCATACCCAGCCTTCATTCTGGTGCTGGCATCTGGCGTAGCCGTTATTCTCACTGTCTTCACGCTGCCCCCCCTCCTGGAGATATTCTCTGAGTTTGAAGCTGACCTGCCCCTAGTCACTCGTCTCGTGGTTGGGCTCGTGGATTTCGTCTCCGACTACAAGCTCATCCTGGCCGCCGCCTTAGCCGCGATTGTGATTGCTGTCATTCTTCTCACACGGGGAGCCGGCGGCCGCAAGCGGCTTGACAGGCTGGTGTTGACGGTACCCTTTGTCCGGGAGATCGTAACTATGCGTGAAATGGCCCATTTCACTCGTACCCTCTCCATGCTGCTCCATGCTGGTCTCCCGATGCACGACGCTATGGAGACAACGGCTGTCACCGCCCGCAACTCGGTAGTGCGCGAGACGCTCTCCAACACAAGGCAAGACATAATGATGGGCGCAAGCATGTCACACGCCATGAGATCGAGCGGCTTCTACCCCAAGTTCCTCGTCGAAGCGGTACAGGTCGGAGAGCAGGGCGGCACCTTGAGCCAGGACCTCTCAGCTATGGCCGAATGGTACGAAGACGAGGTTAACGATAAGGTCAACAACCTGACGTCGATGTTGGGCCCGGTTCTGCTGCTGGCTGTCGGCCTTGTCGTCGGCTTCCTCGCTGTCTCAGTGATTCTGCCTATGTACACGATCATGGGGGCAATCTAGTCTATGACACCGCCGCCAGGAGTGAGACGGGGAGATTCAAGGTCGATGAAACCATTGGACAACAATGGCAGCCGCTGCACAAGCGAAAGGGGTGCCGGACTCGTGGAGGCTCTGATCGCAACCGCCATCGTAGGTGTGGGGCTCACCGCCCTGCTGGCGGCCCTGGCGACAGGATCGCTCGCCGTGAACAGGTCCGGTGACGGAGTAACCGCCGAGAATCTGGCGCGGTCACAGATGGAGTACGCCAAGAGCCAAGTCTACCGACCGGCCCCAGCCGAATACAAACTGATCAGCCCGGTCCCGGACGGCTACGTCATTTCCGCCCTCGCCTCACCGATCTCCGGGCGCGACCAGGATATACAGCGCATAACTGTCACTGTGACGCGCGATGGGCAGACCGTGGCCGAGATCGAGTCCTTCAAGGCAAACCGATGGAGAGAATCGCTGGCGGTAACCAGAGAGGAATGACTCTTGTCGAGACGCTGCTCGCGGCAGGAATCGGGGCCCTGCTGGTGGGTGTGCTCACGTCTGCTGTCTTCCAGTTCGTCATCGCTACCGAGCAGGGGAATAGCCGTTTCACAACTCTTCACGATGTTCAAAACGCAGGCTACTGGATCAGTGTGGACGGGCAGGAAGCACAGTCAGTTGACCTGGTTGAGGGAATGCCCGCTAAGGAGATGACCCTGTCATGGTCCAGCCGGGGTCAAGACCACGAGGTCAGATACTACCTGGTGGGGTCGGAGCTCAAGCGGGAACACGATGACACCACGACAACCGTGGCCAGACACATCTCCGTCGTCAAGTTCTCGGTATCCGGCAGGGTCATCCAGGCGTCGCTCACAAGCTCGGCCGGAGACCGCTGGGAGGAGGAGGCTGACACTACCATTAGTGTCCTCATGCGTCCGAGTAGCTCAGATGCCAGAAGTATATGGGGAAGACAAGCATGAAGAGCGAGAAGGGCCAAGTGCTTGCGCTTGCACTCGCTGCGCTTGGCCTAGGCAGCCTTCTCGTAGCACCGTTCCTGCAGGCGGTGAGCGTGAACGCCATCGCATCCAGGAACTACGACGGCATCGCCAGGGAGCACTACGCAGCCGATGCCGGAGTCGAAGATGGGATATGGAGGTTGACGGAAGGACTGTTGAGCAAATACCTGAGTGCGCCAGGTGATTCGTACAGCTACTCGATCGCGGAGACGGTGAACGGCCTCTCACCAATGATCACAATCACGAGGGACAAGGTAATCATAGCCGAGGATGGCTTCGAGAGCGCCAGCTGGAGCGGCGGCAGTGGCTGGAGCAAAGACTGGTATCACGAAGGCGACGCCAGTATAGTGACCAGCGGATCACCGCATGGCGGTTCGCGCCACCTGCAACTGCTGAGGAACACAGGCTACGTAAGGCGGATAACAGGTCTATCCGGGCAGGCTGGGGCGCACCTTCAGTTTTGGGCCAAGGCCCGATCGTTCGAAGGGGGGGAGGAGGCAAGATGCCTGATCAGTCCCAACGGCAGCGACTGGACAACGGTCAGGACATGGGTAAACGGCGAAGACGACAACGTCTATCGCTTCAACGACATCGACCTGGCTGCCTACGGTTTGAGCAGTACGCTATGGATTGCCTTCGAGGCTGATATGTCGGGCACGGGGGACTACCTGTACATCGACGATCTGGCCGTGGTCATAGTGCTGTCAGGTTCAGGATCGGACATGCCGAGCGACGACTTCGAGAGCAGAAGCTGGTCGGGTGGGTCAGGGTGGCTCGGTAGCTGGACCCATACAGGTGATGCGAGTGTAAGGAAGCAAGGGGGTCCCCACAGCGGAAGCTACCACTTGAGAATGAGAAGGTCTAACAGCCGGGTTGCGAGAGCCGCAGACCTGTCCGGTCTGTCAGGGCTCCGACTGCAGTTCTGGGCCAAGGTCTACTCCTTCGAGCGCAGTGACTACGTGCAGTGCAGGGTAAGCCCTGACGGCAGCCATTGGTCAGAGGTCAGGACCTGGACCTCCGCGGACAGTGACAACACCTATCATGCCGTCGACATAGACCTGTCACCCTACTCCATGTCCAAAGAGTTCTGGATCGAGTTCGTCTCAGGGATGGACCGTTCCAACGATTACTTCTACATAGATGCCATAGCCATTACGGGCTCCACCGCATACGAGGTCGTTTCCGTGGCCGGACGACAGTGTATCCGGGCCGACATAGCAGTGGCCGGAGATGAGATCACGGTGAACTCGTGGCAGATCGAAAGGGAGTAATAAAGCTGAACGAATCGGTTTGCTGCTCCAAACAGCGAACTCCGGGAAGTGTACGTTGGGCACGAAGATCAGCGTAGCCAAGCTGGGCATAGCCGTGACTGTCCTGGCCCTTGTGGCCAACGCATACGTCGGTATCGCTTACATGCGGGACACGGGAGAGAGGGACAGACTCGTGGCAAGTATCGCGGAGCAGGGCGAACTACTGAGTCAGCAGGATGATGCGGCTACCCTGCGCCAGCTCATCGACAACGTAGAGTCGCAGCTGGTGTCGGAGCGAGAGAGCCTTCCCACTGAGAACGGCACAAGCGCTCTGCTGCAGAGCCTTCTAGCATTGGGTGATGACGCCGGGGTTCGAGTCAGCCACCTCGTTACGCGACCGAAGCAGGACGGCAGGTTTGGCAACAGCACCTATACCGTGGTCTCGGTCTCGATTGAGGCCACGGGCAGCATGTCCCAACTGGATGTCTTTCTGGGCAGCCTTCAAGACAACCTGCTCACCGGTTCGAACATCGACGAGATAAGCATAACCGGCATTGACTCGTCGCCAAGAGCGGTTGTCGAGCTATCAGTATACTACCTTGCCGAGGAGAGCCAGGGTTGAGGAGACGATGATAACGAGAAGCACCATCGCGCTGAGCATCGAGTCGACCGATGTAAGGCTGCTCGTGGTTTCCGGGGGGGCGATCCGCTGCTGGGCCAGCGCGCCCCTGCCCGCCGGGGTTGTGAAGAACGGCCTGGTGACCGACGCGGAGCGTTTCGCCTCGGCCGTTCGCAACGCGCTCCAGCAGTGCAACAATCCGAAGGGGAAGGTAATCATAGGCCTTACGGGAGTGCGTTCCATCTCGCGCATGGTCTCCCTCCCACGGGTCAAGACAGCCATGGAGTCCAATGCCATAGAGTACGCGGCGGAACGTGAGATACCAGTACCGCTAGGAGAACTGTACCTCGCATGGGAGCGAATCGGGGGTAGCGGGTCGATGCAGGATTACCTCTTGGTCGCAACGCCGCGCGATATCATCGACCCATTGGTACAAGCGCTGGAACTGGCCGGGGTGGTCCCCGACGCGCTCCACCTCAGCCCTCTCGCTGTGGCCAGGGCCGTCAACGCGCGACACGCCCTGATCATCAACCTCGAGGAGAACGATTTCGACCTGGTGGCTGTGGCGGACGACATTCCCGTCGTCATGCGGACAGTCATCTCAAGAAGCAACGTCACTGCCGTCGAGGACAGGGGCCAGCAACTGACGGATGAACTGACGCGCACTGTCCAGTTCTACAACACGGGCGCTCTTGATCATGCCATCGATCCAAACACTCCTGCCTACGTCTGCGGACAATTGGCCAGTGATGAGAGCCTCCTGGGCATGCTGGCAGGGACATTGCAGTATACAATCGAACCCTTCGTGACTCAACTGAGGCATCCGCCCGACTTCCCTCTCGCTCAGTACGCCGTCAACGTCGGCCTTGCGACTGCTCCCAGCATCGCCGGCAGGAACCGAAGTCGAGGCCCCAGGCATGCAGCGATCCCCAATCCCAACCTGCTCCGAGTCCGATCGCTTCAGCGACGCAAACCCATCAACCGGCTGCTGCCCGCGCTGGCACCTATCCCGCTGCTGGCCCTGTTTGTCTTCTTGCTTCAGTCGGGCCTCGCCGGACAAAACGAGTTAAGCTCCCTGAGGGCTCAAATGACCGATCTGGAGCAACAGGTATCCGAGATCGACGAATTGGCTGCGGCGCTGGCCGAGTTTGAAAGCGAAATCACGGAGCTCAGAGCCCAACGCCAGTCCATTCTGGGTACCGGCGACAAGCTCGTCCAGGGATTGGTCGCAGTGACCGGGATTGCGCCGCCGGGCATTCAGCTCATCTCAGTGGAGGAGGCTGGCGAGGAGATTCGCCTCGAGGGCAAGGGGCAGAATGCATCGAGCTTCGTTGAGTACGTCAGCCAACTCGAGGGGCTCGGCCTGTTCGAGGATGTCTACGTGAACCACTTTGGCGACGACGGCGATGACAATTCGGTCTACTTCGGGGTCGTCTGTGTCATGGGGAATGGATAGCGACCATCCGGACACATCCGCTGAGTAGTCGGCCACCTCAAGCTCCTCTGCTGCGCCACTGCGCCTAATCCGGACTGGGTAGCGCATTCAACTGGTTTCCACGTTACCAACGTTCATCCTCCATGCATAGCGTAATGCTATGGAGCACGATCGCGCGCGGGATGAATCGTGTCGAGAAATCCCCTTGACATGTCGCCGACCCGGTGATATACATTGTTCACCCTCCCCGCGATTCCTTCACATGTGCCACTCTGCGGAACCCCCTCCACTCCGCATTCCCAAGCCCAACCGCTCTATGGGTGCCCCACGCACGCTGCACTATCGAGGAGGCCGACGATGGAGCATCAAGGCAGAATACCTGACACGAACGCCGATCCCCCTCCAAACGATGACTTCGGGCATTGGTCCGGGCTGACTAAACAGTTCTTCCTCGCTTCACCCGACGGCATGATACTCTGCGATAGCGAACTCGCAGTTGTCGCGGCCAACCCGGCCGCGACAAGCCTTCTTGGGCTGCCCGACGATCTGGCGGCCTCTGCCCGGAAGCCCACCCTCACAGAACTGGTGCCGAGCCTGGGCCGGACACCGCACCGCGAGAGGCTGCGTAGAATCATGGAGACAGGCAAGCCAGCCAACTTCCACGTTATGCTCACCACCCCGGACAATGGTCGTGACAGGCATCTGTACATCGTGGGCTTCAAGGTGAACTGCGGCATTGGACTGGTCGTCAGGGAACCCTCAAATGTGTTCGCAGGGAGACGCCCTGCCGAAACGGCCGATGACGCGGCGGAATGGTCGGCCCTGCTCGAGAACTCGGCGAGTCCTATGATAGTCATCGGCGAGCAGGGAGACCTAGTCGCATGCAACGATGCGATGCTGAGCTTCCTGGAATCCTCACGTAAGGACGTGCTCGGTGCAAACATCCAGCAATTCGCCACGCCGGACAGCGGCAGGCGCGTGCTTGGTCAACTCACCTCGCTCCTGCACAGTGGCGGCACCCTCGAAATCGAGCTCCAGGTGAACCACAGAACCAAGATGCTGGAGCTAACCTTGACGGCTGGCACCTGGCGTGATGAGCCGGTGCTCGTGGGAGCGGGCACGGATGCTACGAACCGCCACCGCGCCGAGGAATCGGCACGGGCCGCCGAGAGCAGGTACAAGGCCCTCTTCGACAACCCGCTCTTGATGGTCTTCCTCAACGACGAGAACGGCACGATACTGGAAGCGAATCCGGCCGCTATGGAACGGATGGGCTACACGGAGAGCGATCTCGGGCATGTCAACTTCGTCGACCTGCTGCACCCGGACGACAGGGAGAGGGTATTCGCCAGAATGGCGAGCATCATCGCTGGCGGTTCAATGGAGTACCGGGTTGAGCTCCGGCTCTTGACCAGGACGGGCGAACTCATGTGGATAGAGATGTACGGGTTCGTCATCGAACGCGGCGAGGGCACCTACCTTGGTCTAGGGGTAGCTTCCGAGATAACGGCGCGCAAGCGGGCGGAGGCAGCTCTGGCCGAGAGCGAGGAGCAGTACAGGTTGATCAGTGAGACATCCATGGACGGCATATACCAGGTCGACTCATCCGGGCACATGGTGTACTGCAACACAGCTCTCACCGCGATGCTAGACTACGAACGCGATGAGATGATCGGCCGCCACTTCTCCATGTTCGTACCCGAGAGCGAAGTCCCCAGGGTGCAAGAGCAGGTCAGTATTGTCCTCCGCGGAGAGAGTCTCAATGCAGAGGTCACAGTGAGGGACAAACACGGCAACCTCATGCCTGTCTTCTTCAGCGCCGTCCCCAACCGGAGCAACGGCGAGATCACCGGTCTCACCGGAATACTCAAGGACGTGACCTCGCTGAAGCGGACCGAGGCCGCCCTGGCCGAGAGCGAGCGCCGCTTCAGACTGTTCATGGACCATCTGCCCGGTGTCGCCTTCATCAACGACGCCAATGGCTTCACCGTCTACGGCAACAGGCGTATCCACGAGGCCTACGGTCTCGAGCCGGGCGAGTACGAAGGACACAGGCTGGAGGACGTTAACCCGGACTACGCCCACACAATACGACAGCAGGATTCCCGGGTTCTGACCGAGGGAATCACCCTCCAGTTCGAGGAAACTATACCCGACCAGTCCGGCCCGCGCGAGTGGCTGACCACCAAGTTCCCCATCCCCAGCGAGGGTGAGGCAAGTCTGGTCGGCGGTGTGGCCATTGACATCACGGACCTGAGGCGGCTGGAGAAGAAGCTGTTCCGGCAGCAGAGACGCTTCCAATCGCTGATAGAGCACTCGTCAGATGTCGTCTGCCTCGTTGGCGCGAACGGCGAGCTGCGATACATCAGCCCAGCTGTCGAAGGCGTCTTGGGCTACCGCCTCGACGACCTCGCGGGCAAGCGGCCCCTGGACTTCGTACACCCGGAGGATTCGGCCCGCGCTGCCGACTCGCTGGCCCTGGTCAGCAATACGCACTCAACAACGCTGCCGGTTGATATCAGGGTTAGGCACGTCGACGGCTCGTGGCGCACCCTGGAGGTCAGTGGCACCAACCATATAGATGACCCAGCAATCGGAGGCATAGTCGTCAGCTTCCGTGACGTGACCGAGCGAAGGCAGGCTGAGGAGGCCCTGCGCGAGTCGGAGATCAAGTACGCTACGCTTGTCCAACAAGCCAAGGACGCTGTGATAATCGAGCAGGACGAGTTGCTCGTATTCGTAAGCCAGGGCGCAGAATCAATAACAGGCTATGCGGTTAGCGAGATTCAGGGCAAGCATTACCTTGACCTGGTCGTAACCGAGCACGAGGAGATCGGGAAGGCGACGTACCGGTTTCTGCTCGCGGGCAAGATACCCGCGGCCACCTACCCGTCGCGCATACTGCGCAAGGACGGAACCACCAGGGATATCGAGCTCTCTGTCAGCACGATCGAGTACCGGGGAAGGCCGGCGCTCATGGCCGTGGTCAGAGACGTTACAGAACGCAATCGTATGGAGCGATCACTTCGAGGCCTAATGGAGTTCGAGAAGCTGGTTTCCGAACTCTCGGCCGCTTTCGTCAACGTGCCCAGCGAGGAGGTCGACGCCCATATCGAGGAAGGCCTCCGAAGAATCGTCGAGCACTTGGGACTCGATCGAAGCACGCTGCTCGAGTTCTCCGATGATAAGAGCGAGCTCCGTGTCGCATACTCCTACGCCAGGCCAGGGGCCGAACGGTCCCCGGCAGTATCCGTCAGCAATTACCTCCGCTGGTACACAGACAGGCTCAGGCAGGGCGACGTGGTGCGATGGCACCGCATCGAAGACCTCCCGGAAGAGGCGGAACTGGAGCGACTCTACGCCGAGGTCAGCGGCATCAAGTCGAACTTGTCCGTTCGAGTGGACATCGCGGGAGCCCCCTCCTTCGTCATCGCCATGGGCTCGTTCACGACCTCGCAACCATGGCCCGAGGAGTGGGTGCCACGGCTCAGGATCCTCGGCGAGGTCTTTGCCAACGCCATCATCCGCAGGCGCACCGACGAAGCCCTCCGGCGCAGCGAGGAGAAGGCCCGAGGCGTCCTGGAGAGCGCGACGGAGATGATATACAGGCTCGATCTCCTCACGGGCAACTATGACTACGTCAGCCCCTCGGTCAGGTACGTACTGGGGATGGAGCCCGAAGACTACCTAGCAATGACCATCTGGGAAACGCGATTGCTCACCCACCCCGACGACCTTCCGCGCCTGGATGCCAACGTCCTCAAGGAGCTTCTGGCCGACCCCAGGCACTCCGAGCTGCCTTCCGATACAGAGTACCGTATACTCAATCGCCAACGAGGTTACAGGTGGGTATGCGACAGCAGGCGCATCGTCTGGAGCTCCGACGGCACGAGGCAACTCGCCGTCGTCGGCAGCCTCAGGGACATACACGACCGCAAGGAAGCGGAAGACAGGCTGAGAAGGAGCGAGGAGCTTTTCAGATCCCTGATCGAGAACGCCACGGACTTCATAGTCATCATTGACGCGGACGGAAAGGTGCGCTACGAGAGCCCCTCGGTCGCGAGACTGATCGGCTACGAGCCGGACGAGCGCGTCGGCAAGAGTGCCTTCGAGCATGTCCACCCCAACGATGTTCAGCGGGTCATAGACACCTTCGCGGCCTTGAGAGAGCAGCCAGGCGCGACGATGAGCATGGAGCTGCGCTTCGGGCGCAAGGACGGCTCATTCGCCTACGCCGAGGGGACAGGCCGTAACCTCATCGATCACCCTGCGGTGGAGGCCATTGTCGTCAACCTCCGCGACATCACCGAGCGCAAGCTGGCAGAGGCTCAACTCAAGCAGAGCGAGGAGAAGTACCGCTCCTTCGTGCAGAATTTCGGGGGGGTAGCTTACCGGGGCTACACCGACTGGGGAATCGACTTCTTCCACGGCAAGGTCGAGGAACTGACCGGATACACCGAAGACGAGTTCAAGAGTGGTGCCGTCAGATGGGACCAGATCATACATCCTGAGGACCTCCCCCACGTTGCATCTGATGTGTCCCAGACAATCGCGGATAAGGAACCGTCTCATGCGAGGGAATACCGCATCATCCGCAAGAACGGTGAGATAGCCTGGGTCAGGGAGATCTTGCACATAATTGTCGACGATTCCGGCAACGCCAGCGGCGCGCAGGGCGTCCTGCTGGACATCACCGAGCGCAGGCTGGCTGAAGCTCAACTGAGGGAGAGTGAAGAAAAGCTCCGGCTCATTTTCGAGTCGGTGCACGAAGGCATTGCAGTGACAGACCTCGACGGCGTCGTAACCGAGTGCAACACCAGGATAGCCCAATTCCACGGGTCATCCTCCAAAGATGCGATACTCGGGCACTCTGCGCTTGAATTGATTGCACCGCGCGACCGTGATCGGGCGAAGGCCAATATGCAATCGAGACTCGCGGGGCACCCCGCTGAGCGAAACGAGTATGCAGTCCTCAGAGCCGACGGCACTGAATTCGCCTCCGAGCTGATCTCCACCGTCCTCAGGAATGACCTCGGTGATGCCATCGGCCTCCTGGCCACCATCCGCGACATCAGCGAGCGCAAGAAGGCTGAAGACGCTCTGCGCGCGAACGAAGATAGATATCGCAACCTGTTCAACAATGCACAGGTGGGTTTGTTCCGCTCCAGGATCAGCGACGGCAAGTTCATCGAGTGCAACGACCTGTTCGCCGAGATGGTGGGGTATCCCAGTCGTGAGGAATGCCTCGCTGACTTCGTTGCGTCCGAGCACTACGCAGATCCGGCCGTCCGGCAACGGATGCTGGCGGAGATAGCCGATCGTGGTCAAGTCAGGAGTTTCGAGGCCCTAGTAACACGCGCCGACGGCTCCCCGTTCTGGGTCAGCTACTCCGCCCACATCTACCCCGAAAAGGGATATATCGAAGGCGCGGGAATCGACATAACCGAACGCAAGCTCGTGGAGGATGCGCTGCGCCGGAGCGAGCACAAGTACCGCACTCTTGTCGAGAGCATGCATGATGGTCTCTGGGTCATCGACCAGAAAGCCCGGACGACCTTTGTCAATCCTCGCATGGAAGAGCTTCTCGGCTACGACCCCGGCGAGATGATAGGGAGACACCTGTTCGAGTTCATGGACGAGCATGACAAGGCGATCGCCAAGATCAACCTCGCGCGCAGGCGGCAGGGGATTGCGGAGCAGCATGACTTCAAGTTCATTCGCAAGGACGGAACAGCAATCTGGGCAACCCTCGCGACCAATCCCCTGTTCGACGAAAGCGGAAGCTACATCGGCGCGATGGCCTGCATCGCTGACATCACCGAGCGCAAGCGGGCCGAAGAGGCGATCCGACATAGTGAGGCGAGATTCAGGGAGCTGGCCGACCTGCTTCCTCAGGCCGTGTTCGAGACGGACAATGAGGGCAATCTGACATTCTTGAACCAGAAGGGCATGGAGCTATCGGGCTATTCGGTCGAGGATATCGACACGGGCCTGAACTGTCTCCAACTCGTCGTCCCCGAGGAGCGCGAGCTCGCACTGTTGAACCTGCAGCTGATGATCCAGGGAGCGGAATCAGTTGGCACCGAGTACACAGCCCTCCGGAAAGACGGCTCGACATTCCCCGTCGTACTCTACTCGAGCACCATCTCGAGGGAAGGTCAACCCGTAGGGCTCCGGGCCGTTGCGATGGACATCACTGAGCGCAAGATGGCCGAGGAGGCCCTGAGGCGGAGCGAGCAGCGGTTCAAGGCGCTCACCGAGAACGCCCTGGATGTGATCGTCGTAGTGGGTGCCGATGGCAAGGTGGCCTACGAGAGCCCTTCAGTGGAGCGAGTGATGGGCTACACGCCGGAGGATGTCGTTGGACGCAAGGGTTTCGAATACCTGCACCCTGAGGACGTGCCCGCTGCCGCCGAGATGTTCGCAGACCTGCTGACGCATCCCGGCGAGACCCTGATCACTGAGCTGCGCGTGCATCACAGGGACGGCTCTCTCCGCTTCGTGGAGGCTGTGGCGAGGAACCTCCTCGATGACCCAGCTGTTTCCGGCATCGTTGTCAACTTCCGCGACATCACCGAGCGCAAGCAGGCGGAGCAGCTCATTCTCTCCAGAATGCAGATGCAGCAGCTCATTGCCGAGACAACATCACACTTCGCAGGCCCAACATGTGCCGATATCGACCGTACCATAACAGATGCTTTAGGCCGGATTGGCACGTACATCGGAGTCCATCGTATCTATATCAACATCTTCGCGAAAGACCAAACCTCCATTGCGATTACCCACGAGTGGTGCGACTCCGACATCGAGCTATTTGGATTCCAGGCATTCTCGCTCGCACCATTCCCTTGGGCATTGTCCAAGCTGAACAAAGGGGAAAGCATTCGCGCCGATACACTCGATGAACTGCCGCAAGAGGCGTCCAACGAGAGAAGTCTGTGGCAGAGCACCGGCGTGAAGTCCATAATAGGCATTCCTCTCATCGTGCAGGGTTCCTTGATAGGTTTCATGGGCTGTAGCGACGAGCGAAACGGGCGTACTTGGCAAGATGACGACATGCATATCCTGACAATCATCGGCCAGACAATGGCGAATGCCATCCACCGCATTCAGGCCGAGGAGGCACAGCGAGCGAGCGAGGAAAAGCTGAGATCATTCATGGACTCGGCTACCGACAGCTTCTTCCTCTGGGATTCGGAGTTCAACATGATGGACATCAATGAGAGCGCGGCACAGCGGTGGGGCGTGCCCAGGGAAGAGTTGATCGGGAAGAACATGCTGGAGTTCTCGCCCGAACTGAAGTCCACGGACAGATACAAGAAGTATCTTGAGGTTCTCTCAACCGGGAGCAGCTTTGAGTCCGAGTTGCTCATCAATCATCCCCGATTGGGGTCCAGATGGCACTCTTTTAGAGCTTTCCGGGTGGGCACTGGTCTGGGCATTATCTCGACCGACGTCACCCGCCGCAAGGAGAATGAGGAGGAGTTGGACCGCTACCGACAGCACCTCGAGGAGCTGGTCCAGGAGAGGACAATCGATCTGCAGGAGTCCAACGAAGAGCTACTCGAACAGGCCTCAGAGCGCATCAAGGCCCAGAAAGAGGTGCAGCGCGAGAAAGACAAGGCACAGAAGTACCTCGACATCGCCGCCGTCGTGCTCCTGGTGATAGACACAGACGGCACCGTGAGCCTGATCAACAGGCGCGGTTGTGCCATCCTCGGATACAACCAGGATGAGATTCTGGGCAGGAACTGGTTCGACAGCTTCGTCCCACCGTCCGTGGCAGGTGACTCCAGGGCGATGGTCAAGAGGTTCCTCGAAGGCGAGGGGGCCTACGGCAGATACGAAGGCTGGGTGCAGACTCGAAGCGGCGAGCGGAGGAACATCCTCTGGCATGGCGTCGTGCTGCGCGATGACGATGGCACGGCGCTGGGCGTCCTGGCATCCGGTGAGGACGTCACAGAGCATCGGAGGGCTGAGAGCCTGAACACGGCCCAACGCGATCTGGCTGTGAAACTCAGCGCAACCGACAGACTCGATGAGGGTCTCCACCTCTGCCTGGAAACAGCACTGGAGGTATCCGAGATGGACTCGGGCGGCATCTACCTCTTGAACACCGCCGATGGTTCGCTCGACCTGGCTGTACACACGGGTCTGTCTCCAGCCTTCGTAGACGCCGTCCGCCACTACTCGCCCGACTCTCCAAGTGCTCGGCTAGTCGCCTCTGGGAAGCCCGCCTACACAAGCTATCCTGAAGTCGGGGGAATCGTAGACGATGTCAGGCGAGAAGAGGGGCTGCATGCTATAGGCATAATCCCTGTGACCCACCTCGGCCAGGTCATTGGTTGCCTGAACATCGCTTCGCACCAGCTTGAAGACGTGCCTGACCACGCCCGCGTCGCGATCGAGACCGTAGCCGCCCAGATTGGCAGCGCCGTGACCCGCCTGCAGGCCGAGGAGGCGCTCAGGGACAGCGAGCAGGCGTTCCATGCCATCACAGAAGCGATTCCAGTACCCGTGGGCATATCGGCCAGGCCCGGCGGTACCATACTCTGGGAGAACACCCACCTCAGCCCCCTGTTCGGCCTGCCGCCAGGCAGCATGGCTGGCCGCACGACGACTGATTTCTTCACCAGCTTGTCTGATAGGGAGTTCGTACGCACGGCGCTGGACCGCTGCGGAAGGCTAGACATGTACGAGTTCGAAGCAAGGAGGGCAGACGGCACTCCGGTATGGGTAATGGCCTCGGTACAACCCATGGTGTTCCAGGGAGAAGAGGCGAGCATCACGGGGTTCTACGACATAACGAAGCGGAAACATCTGGAGGACGAACTCCGAGACCTCTACGATCAAGAGCGGGAGCTGAGTCAACGGCTGGAGGAGGAAATCAACAGACGCATAGAGTTTACCAGGGTACTGGCACACGAGCTCAAGACGCCTCTCACACCAGTGATGAGTTCGAGTCAGCTCCTCGAAGCCATGCTCGAAGACGAAGCTGCATCGAAGTTGGCCCAGAACATAAGCCGTGGCGCTAGCAATCTCAACAGAAGGATCGACGAGTTGCTCGATCTTGCACGAGGAGAGATCGGCACTCTGCGGCTCAAAGAGGAGATCATCGACCTGCGGCAGCTCATCAGGGAAGTGATACATGATATGATTCCTCTTGCCGCCGAACGTGACCAGACGCTGACCACGCGAATATCGAGAAAGCTGCCGATCGTAAGGGGGGACTCGGACAGGATACGGCAGATTCTGTTGAACCTGCTCAACAACTCCATCAAGTTCAACCAGCCGGGGGGTCAGATCTCTATACTCGCCTCATCCGACGATTCAGGCGTCACAATAGAGGTAAGGGACACTGGAACCGGCATCCCGAAAGAGGACCTGCCAAGGCTGTTCGAGCCGTATTCGCGCCTGGAAGGCGACAGAGAGCACCTCAGCGGTCTGGGCCTCGGTCTGGCGCTGTGCAAGACCCTAGTTGAGCTTCACGGCGGCGAGGTATGGGCGAGAAGCCGTCCCGGCAGGGGCACCACGATCGGCTTCTCACTACCCGTCGGCACGCGTGAGGGTGTGGAGAGGAAGAAACGAAGCAAGTCAGGAGGTAGTCGTGAGGGCTCTAATAGTCGAGGATGACAAAGAGGTTGCCGACGGCATCTCGCTTCTGCTGCATTTCTACTGGCCCGAGGCTGAGCTCATGGTTACATCTCTGGGTAGGGAGGGAATCGAACTCACCAGAAGCGCGTATCCCGATATCATCGTGCTGGACCTGGGCTTGCCTGACATAAGCGGCTTCGAAGCCCTGCGGGAGATACGACAGTTCTCCTCGGTTCCGATTATCATTCTCACCGTGAAGTCAGAGGAGTCCGACATTGTGAAAGGGCTCGAGTGGGGCGCGGACGACTACATCGTGAAGCCATACGGACAACTCGAGTTGCTCGCCCGGTTGAGAGCCAGGCTGCGCGACAAGAACCACCCGGCAGAGGCCAGCACACTTACTTTCGGCCCTTTGCGTCTCAACGCCGGGCATCGTGAGCTCCACTGTGGACAGAAAGAGGTCGATCTGACAGCCATCGAAGCTCACATCATGCATCATCTCATCAGAAGTGGGGGGCATGTGGCAACATACTCCAGCCTTGCCGAGGAAGTGTGGGGTGAAGACTACCCGGGTTCCCTCGACAGTCTGAGGGTCTACATTCGGCGTTTGCGGGAGAAAATCGAGGATGATCCCAGCCACCCCCAGATGATCCTGAACAAGCCAGGTGTCGGCTATTACCTATCACGGCACGCCAAGGCGCAACCGTGACAGAGAGATCTATCACCCCGTTAACTCGCAGAGCAGCAGAGCATCGGAAGCTCGTGTACCCTCGCCTGCGTCTTAACGGCTTGTAAGCCCTTTCTTAGCCCTTTCTTATTCTCAGCAACCTCGCTTAATGCCTGTTTAACCGCCTGGGCTTAAACTTCCTACCTGGGATGCTCGACACGATCCTGCAACCCGTGGAAGCGCAGCAGCAAACATGCTGGTTGTCCCCTCTGACAAGGAGTCCCCTCTCAGTTCAAATAGGCAAGTACCCATGGGTATCACCGGATCAGCTTCGCAGCGAGTCACCAACAGCGAGCCGATCGGTCGCCCAGAGTCCCAGAACCGGTCCGGCAGTGTCGAAGGGTATCGATAGGTATCAGACAACACGGATGATCAGGAAGCTCAGGGGCACTCCACCGACGACTTGCCCCGGATTGGCGTGACGATGACCGCAAAAGGCATGAGCGAGAGCGACCGCGGTGTCCTCTCACGGCTGGTGCAGGCCGGAGACGTCGCGTACAGACTCAAGAGGAACACGCTGGCGCAGGTAGGTATTTCCGCCCTGGAGAGCGAGGTGCTGCTCATGCTCAATGGCGCGGAAGGCCCCATCGACACTCCCAGTCTGTCGCGAAGGATGCTTCTGGAGCCAAGGGCACTTCGCAGCCTGCTGCGTCGCATGGAGAGCAAGGGGCTTGTATCGCTATGCAAGTCCGGACCCGAGAAGAACGCAACCCAGGCCGTCGAGGCGACAGAGGAAGGCCATCTGGCCTATTCGAAGTCTTTGGAACTCAACAACATGTACGGCGTACTGTCATGCCTGTCCTCAGAAGAGAAGGAACAGCTTGAGGTGCTCCTGAGAAAACTCCTTCGAACTTCGCTATCCACTCTCGGGATCGGCAGGCTGTTTCATCATGCCGAACTGGTTGGGGAAGTCCCGCCCCCCACAAGGCGGCGCGAGTCCCGAGCCCGTGCAGCCAGATCCGGCAGAGGCCAGTCGCCAGAGAGCACTTTGTGCAGACAGCAATAGACCGTTTCCCAGTCAACCACCGTCCGTATGAGTCATCGCCGCAAGGCAAGAGAATGGCCAAGGAAGCGTTGGACATACTGATCATCGAGAACGATCCAGATGTCGTAGAGGCAGTGGCCCTGGTGCTCCACATGCGTTGGCCCGACGCGAGGATTGCGGCCACCGATTCCGGTGCAGCTGGCATCGAACTGGCGGGAAGCGATGAAGTGGATGTGATCATACTCGATCTGGGTCTTCCCGATATTGATGGCTTCGACGTAATCAGGGAGATCAGGGCGTTCTCGGCCACCCCCATAATAGTACTCAGCGTGAGGTCCGGAGAGTCGGACATCGCGCGGGCTCTCGACGAGGGAGCGGATGACTATATAGCGAAGCCCTACTCCCCGCTTGAGCTGATAGCGCGGCTTAGAGCACGGGTCAGCGATAGGGACGAGCACGCTGCTTGGGGGCCGCTCTCCTACGGCCAACTCACACTTGATCCCCTCAAGCGTGAGTTGGCCGTAGGAGACAAGTCGGTGAACCTCACAGTTGTCGAACTGCAGATCATGCGCCAGCTCATCAGAAGGGCTGGTGGCATTGTTCCCTTCCTTGCACTCGCCGAGAGCGTTTGGGGTGAAGAGCACCCTGGGGCGCTCGACAGTCTCAGAGTATATATCCGGCGCCTGCGGAAGAAAGTCGAGGACGACCCCAGCTACCCCAAGCTCCTGCTTACGAAGACGGGCGTGGGCTACTACCTGGCCAAGCCAGCCCTGAACCACGTCAAGTGCAGCGCCGACGCGCTGCACGTAGTGCTCAGGAAATCACACACCGTTACCCCGTGAACGTACTCCAAAGGCACCGCTCCAGACTGTCCCAGCGCTCGTGGTTACCGAGTTCTCACCGGTTTCTTAGTATCGTTTAATGCCGAACCGCGTCTGTTAATCGGCCTCTTATCGGCCCACTCTAGACTTGGGACAGGTCTGCATACGAGTGATGGATGGAGCCACTCGGGACTTCGGTACAGCCGTTCACTTCGTGTGCGAAGCGCAAATACTACAGAGGCAACTTTCTGAGAGAATGAGGGTGTGAAATGACTAGACGGGGGCTCAAGCTGACGAGGCGACTCATACTGAGTGTAGCCGCACTTGTGCTGGTTATAGTTCTTCTCACGTTGAATATCCGTGTGGCACCGGTTTCCGTCGAGCCTCTGGTGGCATTGGGCTATGGCTATGGGGGAGGCATCGTCATCGTTCCCCCGACTCCTACAGCGACTCCCTTGCCCACCGCGACACCGGCGGCTACCAGTTCCCCCACACCCACAGCGACGCCGGCGGAATCGCCCGGCCCCAGCCCCACTGTAACCCCGGCCCCTACGCCTACTCCTACCGGCGTCACACCTTCGCCAACGCCAGCGGAACGGCCTCTCGTGACCGAAGACCTCGTGGGCAGGGTCAGTGACCTCGGCTTCGCGCTGGAAGACATCGAGGTCAGGACTGACGACGGTCAGCTGGTCCTGCGGATAGCCGAGTTCACTCATATGGAAACCCAGGACGGTGTGCCGCCCAGCTACCTCGATGTCTCGGAGGTCATCGATGCACCAGCGATGCCACCCAATCTGGTGCTGATCGGCAATGCCTACAACTTGCATGGTGACCAGGCAGAATTCGATCCGCCGATCGAGCTGTCGCTGACATATGACCCTGCAGAACTCCCAGACGGCGTCGACGAAGCCGATCTGGCCATTGCATACTACGACAGCGAGGCTCAGGCCTGGGTCTTTCTGGAATCCGTAGTCGATACCACGTTGCATACAGTCACTTGTAAGGTGAGGCATCTTACGGTGTTCGCAATACTGGGAACGAAAGCGCAAGTGCCCACGCCTACTTCGCCGGTGCCCACGCCAACAGCAACGCCTGCGCCACCATTCAACGTGTGGATCGTCATCGGCCCCATACTGGCCCTCCTCGCGCTCGCAGGAGTAGCCTACTACTTCCTTGTCGATGAGTACACCAGGAGGAAGTGGATGAAGCGTCTGCTGAGGCGAGCGTAGCGGAGGCCGAGGAGCGGGGCGGCTCACTTCGAGAAAGCAGGAGCGGCGGAGTGAGACTCAAACGGCACGGAGAGGGATCGAAGCCTTAGGCATGGCTCCAGGCGCCCGCCGGTCAATAGTCCTAGGCATGAGACATTCTCGGAGCGCTTCCGCCGAATGTCCTCTCCTTTCCCACCAATGGCTTGTCCTCCGAGTCCGAAGGGATCGGCTCGGGGGACAAGCCCCTAGGCCACCCGACGACCTGGGCCCTTTCCCGAGGCAGAGTCGTCCCTTGGGCTTCAAGGTCTGGTCCATGTGAGATGGCGACGTTAGCTCCATCCGGCAGCTTGCCCAGTCGGCTCCCCAAGCTCGTCATTGTTGCCATACTGATACTGGCCGTTTTCATGGCCAGTATCCCGCACTGGAACTACAGCTACCCACTCCACATAGACGAGTGGTGGCACCTCGGTGACTCGGTGAGTCTTGCAGAGACAGGGCATGTTCCGTTCCCCAACTTCTTCGAAGCCGGTACACACGTGTGGCCTGACCGAGAGTTGGGCTTTCACCTCCTCCTCTCGCAAATCAAGATATCAACCGGCGCCTCTTGGCTGGTCTTGCCCCTCATCCTGCCCTCCCTGATCCTGGCAATCCTGGTCGTGCAGTTATATGCCCTGGGCAGACGCGAGGGTTGGGGCCTCTGGGCAGCCTTCATAGTCGCCCTTATCCCCACAACCACCAGGTTTTTGGGGCCGGCTTTCCTGGTTCCCGTAGCGGTCGGACTAGTCTTCATTCCCGCGACCATGTTCGTCCTGCGGAATCTCATGAATGACTGGAAGGGTCTGGTCATTCTGTTGGTGATGTTCACCTCACTCATGCTGATCCACCCACCCAGTCTTGTGGCCCTGAGCGCCATAGTCGCAGTCCACTCGTTGGTACGCGCGATACCCGTAGGAGGGAGGCAAGATTCGAGGGCGCGCCGAACAGCGTTGGCGATGGCACTACTGGGTTCGACCTACATCATCATGTGGGTCTGGGCACCAGATCTTGTCAGGCTCATCGTGGAGGAGGGGCTCGACCCCAACGCACACATATCGCTCCCTCCCATCAGCAACGCCCTATCCCAATTCGGATACATCCCGTTTGCCCTGGCCGCCCTCGGCACGGCAGTGATTGCCTATCGTGGAAACAGGGACGACTGGGCGCTTGTACTCTCCGTGATGCTGCTGCTGGGTTTTCAGACCATTTACCCGATCCTATACCTGGGCCCCGACATCGTATATGAGAGGGGTTGGCTCTACATATATGTGCTGACCGCGATGCTCGCGGGCATCTCTATGAGACACGTCTGGCAGTGGACGAGTACCGCTTTCAGCGGCAGGATGTGGGCACTGGGGGCATCCAGGGCATTGGCCATACTAGTGCTGATCGGCATGGTGTCCCAGAGCATTTACTCGCATCTGCGCGAACCCTACTATCAGGTCATCGACGACAGCACATACGAGGAGTTCCTGTGGATCAGGGACAATGTGCCCAGCGAATACGACGTAGCCCTCGTGGACACCGGACTGGCCTGGGCGTTCGCCACCGTGACTGAGAAGGCAGTGTATGCTGCGGAAGTGGCTCCAAACTTCCATGAGAAGGGCCGTGCCGCCATGGAATTCCTGGCTGAGGGAGCCGAAGACACAGAATGGTTGAGGGAAAACGGGATAAGAATCGTGTACACGTCGGAAGATGTGAACAACGAGGACCTCTCCAGAATACGGAACAACACGTATCTTCTCCTAGACTGAAGGAAAGTGCGATTACGCCTATCAAATTTCGGACAAGTTCACCCGCTGCGCGGCTGATATCTCAGGAACGGTTCCTTCTTGTAGCTGCAGCTGTCGGCTATGCATTCGGCTACCTGTACCTCGTCTATATCGGCCGTGAGCTGGGCCCTCAGGACTTCGGCACATTCGGCTCTCTGTTCGCTGTCTTCTACATCGCTTGTCATATGGGACAGGCTGTCAGACAGGCCATCGCCCGGAGAGTATCCGAAGTCAATGCTAGGGTGGGACGCGAAGCGGCCCTGTCGACATACTCCCGGCTGGCATTCAAGCTAGGTCTTCTGTGCACAATCCCCACCGCGGCGGCAATAGCCGGATCCCACCATATCGGATCGTTCTTCCATGTCAGTCACACCGGCCCAGTGATCCTCTTGGGACTGTCCATTTCTATAGCCTTGATCCTTGACGTGCTGCTGGGATTGCTGCAGGGAATGCAGAGGTTCATGGCACTTGGGGTCAGCGGGTTTCTAGTCGGCCAGGGGTCCAAACTGGTGATTGCGGCCCTCTTTCTCTGGGCCGGCTGGGGCCTGTCTGGGGCTGTCGGTGTTCTCCTGGCGTCGACGGCACTGGCTGCAGTCGTCGGACTGGCACTTGTTCGAAAAGACCTGCGAGGAGCACTTCGAACGCCCTCTTATAGCGATTCCGGTGTAACCGCAGTCCTGCTCCCCTCCACGTTCCTGGTCCTTTTCCTGGCCATCCCGACCAGCGCCGACGTCATGCTCGTCTCGCACTTCTTCGACAGCAATGACGCCGGGGTCTACAATGCTGCCGCCACTCTCGGGAAGGTGGTTATCTTTCTGCCGATGGCCGTCTCGTTCGTCCTGCTGCCGAAAGCAGCGGAGAGCCATGCGCTGGGATTGAGTTCGAGGAAACAGCTGGCAAGGAGTCTAGTGCTGGCGGGTGCGCTGTCGGGTGGGGCCGCACTGATATGCTGGGCACTGCCCGATATGGTTGTGGGCATGTTCTTCGGTCAGGCCTACGTTGGGGCACAACAGATCTGCGGCCTGTATGCGGCCGCCATGCTGCTCGTTTCGCTGAACTGCGTTCTGATGCACTATGGCCTGGCGACTCACAACCTTGCCTTGATGCTCTGGGCAGACACGATCAGCATCGCACAGGTCGTGGCGATTGCCATGCACCATGACTCACTGCTTCAGACCGTCATGGTGCTCCTTATCGGCAATGCCGTTCTGTTCGGGTCCAGCTTGCCATTAGCGCTCGTGCTCGAAGGGAAAGGAGTTGGTAAACCCCGTGAGGCAGAACCCAGTCCCGCCGAAGCTACTGTTGCACGCTGAAACGGAGGTGCCACAGGTGGGGCCCCTTGGCAGCGATACCATGCCACCGAGGAGGCAACCGGCGAGCGCTGTATTCCTGGACAGAGACGGCACGATAATGCGGGACGTGCACTACTGCCGCGATGTGAGGAATGTCGAGATACTGCCTGGTGTCGCACAGGGAATCAAGTTGCTCAACGACAGCGGGTTCAGGGTGGTTGTGGCAACGAACCAGTCCGGCATCGGCCGTGGTCTTCTCGATGAAGAGGTACTGAGGAGAATACACCAGCGCATGCTGCTGCGGCTGCTCTGGGAGGGTGCCATAGTCGATGCGATCTACCACTGCCCTCATGGTCCAGACGATAGCTGCGAATGCAGGAAGCCGAGGGCAGGGCTCCTCCGGCGGGCGGCGCAGGACCTAGACCTGGATCTCGAGAGGTCGTTCATGGTCGGCGACAGCCTGAGGGACATCGAGGCCGGGCGGGAGGCCGGTTGCCGAACGGCGATCGTGTGTTCCGACCCATACGCCTGGGAGGACCAGGGGGCGAGACCCGACTTTATCGGACACAGTCTCCTCGATGTGGCCGTGTGGATCATAGGGGCCAGGGTAGCGGGCTCAGCCTGAGGCTACGACAAGCTGGTTCAGGCCGAGCTCGAAGGTCTTGTAGCACTCGATTCTGAAGTGGCCATCCCCGGCAACTATTTCTTGCAGCGTCCGCTCATTGTAGTTCGCCTGGTGTGGGCTGTACATCTCCAGTTCCTCGTGCTTGACCCCGAGCAATCGCTTGAATGCCCTAACGAGCCTGTCCCCAGCTGCAGAAGGTGTCGTGATGACCAGGTGGCCACCGGGTTTCAGCAATGATCGGCATTGCTTGAGCACCACGGTAGGATCGTGGAGATGCTCTATGACGGCGAGCAGCACGATGGTGTCGAACTCCGATCGCACCACATCGAGGAGATTGCCATCCTGCTCGATATCGATACAATGAAATTCCCATTCCGGCTTCTGCTCACGCAACTCCCGTATCACGGCCTCCTGGATGTCTATCCCCACATATCTCTGGCCTCCGGCCAAGTAGTCTGCGAGCGAAGACTCACCGCCACACCCGATATCGAGCACATCACCCTTGAGCCATGGTCTGACTTGAGCGCATCGCTTTCGGCTCAGGTACCGGGCGATAGTCCTCGCGTAGAGACCGGTCGCCAACCTGGTGTATCTGCCGTATGACACTTCACCACCCCAGCGAAACGTGATAGGGCATGAACCCATAAACGTTGAACGATATCTCCCCGAAGACATGTCCCAACGGCTTGTCAGCGACCGACATCTCGCTCTCGCCGACCTGCACGTGTGTATAAGCGAAGTACGGTACAGGGTGCTGATAGTACGGATACACGTAGGAGTACACCTCACCCAGCTCCAGTTCCATATCGCGGAACGCCTCTCCGGTATTGTCGGCGCGTTTCTCGACAAGCTCTCCATTGAGGATCACATAGAAGACACCATGATCCCTGCCTACGACGTAATGATTCATCCGCGTCTCCGTGGGCAGCGGCCGGCTGCAGAACACGACTTGCTCGCTTGTCCCCTCTCGGTGTCCCAGTTCGAGGCGAGGATATCCGGCTTGAGGAGAGTCCGCCCCCACTCCATAGAGTAATCGCAGGAACCATCCCTCCGGGTTCTCGCGTGTCGCCGAAGTGAAGCCGAACATCTCCAGCGGCTCGCCAGGCCAACCAGTCGGCATGAGCCCGAAGCGCACACTGAAGTCATCGGGATTAGCTGTAGCAGCTGGCGGCGCTACTTCGACAACCCAGGAGCTGAGAGCACTCTCGCCCTCGACGCTCTGCCACCAGCCGTCGGCCACCTCCATCGCCACGGGACCGGCAGAAACCGGCAGTGAGTCCTCATCCCAGCCCTGAAACGTTGGGTTCTCCAACAGATTGCCCGGTCGCGACAACGTCGTCATGAGAGTCGGGCTCTTGATCTGCACTGAGCAATCACGATCCAGCACCACGCTCAAAGTCAGGAAGTCGACGCCATCCTCGGGCACCGTAGCGGCAAGGCTCATGAGGTGCCAGTTGCCATCGCCAGGATGGAAATCGGACCAGGCCCCACCTTCGCGATCCCATTCCATGCTCAGACGTACCGCCTTACCTGCATCGGCCCTCAGCATAGCCGAGAGCGTCGCCGTGTGTCCTATCAACGAGTCCGGATTCGGCACGTTACAGACCAAGTAGCTCTCGTCGTCGTGTGAGTACTCCGCCAATGCAATCGTCTCGCCGGACTGCTCGACTACCCGGCTCACCGCCATCTCAGATTCGCCACGCAGGTCGATGAGCCAGCCGTCAGCCCACATATCGCCAGCATCTGTGAAAGGGCCTCCCCCAGCCGACCAGCGTTTCAAATCGCTGTTGGGTAACAGGTTCCCCGTGTTCGATGTGACCTCACGGAAGTCCAGCTCGGACACCCACGCCAGAGTGGTCCTGGTGAACGCCAGCCCAACTCGTACAGCCTTTGCATCCTGGGGTATGGCGATGGTGACCTCCCGACACTCGAGTTCCTCGGCAGCTGTGAAGAAGTCTCCCATCACGTACCCGCCTACATCGCTCCATATGAACGGCGCAACCGCTTCACAAAGCGCGGCCCTGGCCGTGACATTCAGAGTCACCAAGCGTCCCGCCAGCTCGCTCGCCTGGTCGGAGAGGTCCTGATAGAACTCCCCATTGCCTCCCCTGCCAGCGAACTCGATACGGGGCATGCTCCTCATGGGGGCCTGCTCTATTATCGGACCCTCGCGGAGGACATGAGTCGCCTCAGAGAGGTTTTTCGTCACGGCCTGGCTGCTGAGGAAGAGGTCGGGAATAATATCCGCGCCCCACGCCAGCTTCTCGTGCGAGGGATACGTGGAAGCCGAAACGAACAACCGTGCGCCCGCGTTCTCGGGCTCGGCTACGAACTCCCTGGCGGCGTAGTAGACGCCATTGGTGTCCGCGCGGGCGCTCGCGACCTCCTGAGCTCCGGTCATCGTCCGGCCCATACTGAGCACCACCAGACAGCCGATCGCCAGTACTATTGCCACCTTGCGGAAGCGGCCCAAGCCCGGGTCGTTCTTGCCCGCCAAGCCTGCGAGGTCGGGGCGAAAACGTTGGGCAAGCAGTATGGCGAGCAGAGACACCACCGTCAGCGTAGGAATATAGGCATACCTTGACTGCGAGATCGCGTACGAAGTCGGTCTTACCAGAAGGAGCAGGAAGCTAAACGCCAGGCCCCCGAGCGCAACCAGCAATACCAGTGACCTTCTGCCACTGGGCGGTACGCGGAGCTGGAGAAGAAGCGTGACGACAGCGATCACCGCCACCGTGTTCCCTATCACGAGCCCGATTGCGGTCCCCGATGTCGGCGACAGCGAAGGCCATGTGATCGGCACGAAGTAGACCATGTCATCGACAACGATTTCCGACGAGTAGACGGTGTTGTGTAGCAAGGCAGAGGAACCGAAATGAATGATGGTGCCCCAGATAGCGCGCAGTATGTTCCCCGAGCTAAGGAGCTCGCCGGGCATCGACCTGGGGTCGAGGATCGCGAAAACGCCGAACGCAAGGAGGAAAACAGCGTAGACGCCGATTGTCAGGATGGCTGACCTCCGGACTGCATCGCCCATGGTAGCCCGATTGTGCCGCCATAGGACAAGGGTACCGGCGAACAGAAGCAGCGGGAATACGACCCCAGCTTCGGTGAAGAACATCTGTATGAAGATGAAGAGGTAGGACAGATACAGCAAGGCCGGTCTCGAACTGCGCTGCCATTCCAGCAGGAACAAGACGGCCAGCAGTATGCAGGAGACCTGCAGAAGCACGTAAGTATGCACTGTCCATGCTATCGCGTCCAGATGCGTCGCGGCCGTGAGGAAGAGGGCAGCGATGAACAACGAGAACAGAGCGCTTGGCGCCAGGCGTCGCACGAGCAGGAAGAGCAAGGTGGCATTGAGCGCATGCACTCCGATTGTGGTCAGGTGGTACATGAGGAAGTTCGTGCCGAAGACCTTCCACTGCAGATAGACAACCGGGAAGGCGAGCGGCTGAAACCGCTTGTCGGACCCGAAGAACTCGAAGAAGAGGGATCTCTTCAGATCTGCCATGCTCATGCCACCCTCACGGAAATTCGACATGAACATTAGATGGTCAGCACGAGGCAGATCGCTGAGCAAGGCAGCGTACAGTACGGCGGTGAGCCCAAAGAACCCCAGGTAGACCCACAAAGGTGGCCAACCTACAAGAGGCCTGGCCCGGAGCCACACAAGTGCTGAGCTGCATGCCGTGCGTGCAGCCGCGAGACGGTGCGGGCTTCTTCGCTTCTTCCTTGATTTCTTGCGGCTCACTGCAGATCACCAACCATCTGGACTCGGCAAGTCGCTGGGCGGATAGGTATTCTCCACGCTATAGAGCAAGTAGTCGACTTCGGCATGCATGTTCTCACCCTCGACGGCACTGAGGTCACCAAGGTAGATGCCCTTGGTCGAAACCCCGTTCAGCAGGCCTATCGCCCTGGGGAAGCCATCAATGTATACGTGGAGAATATCGTCTCTCATTGTGAGACGATAGGTGTGGAACGCATCCGTCGTATCCATTCGATGGATGGACTTCTCCTGATTCTGGTCACGTATCGAGACTCGGTCCGGGTAGAACGTCAGTTTGGCCTCGCGCTCCCCATCCTGTACGGAGAGGCAGGAGCCCTGATGGCCGTGCGAAGCGGCCTGGACTACCTTGAGCCTGACCTCAACGGTCACCCCCCGAAGGTTGTCGAGGTCATCTTCCTGGCACTCGAGCCATGCTGTGTCACTCCAGCTGCTCTTGAGAGTCAAGACGCCGCCGGACGTACGCCTGATGTCGAAGTTGCCGCGCACGATCCACCTATCGTCTTGCTGCCAGGGCGGTACGCTCATATCTGCGTATCCGGTCCACCCCGAAGGCAGTACTGAGTCAGCACCCGATTCCACGATTTCCGGACCCAGCAGCGAGCCATCAGGGGCGTATGCACCGGTCGATGAGTAAGCCAGGTAATCAACCAAGGCATGGATGTTCTCACCCGCTTCCTGGCTCAGGTCACCCAGCAGCAAGCTTCTGCCGGCGATCCGGTTTCCCAACGTAGCTTTGGCAGCCAGTTCGGAATCCACGTATACACGCAGTACGTCCTCGATGACGGCCAGACGGTAGACGTGGAACGCATCAGTGGTGTCCATATGGAACGTCGCCCTCTCGTCATTCTGGTCGCGGATCGAGATACGGTCGGGATAGAAGGTGATCTTGGCCTCATGTGTACCGTCCTGCACGTAGAAGCAAGCGCCCTGATAGCCATCGTACGATGCATCAACGATCCTGAGCGTCAGTTCCACGGTGGTGCCCACGGAGTTGTCCAACCGGTCGTCCCTGCACTCGATGTAGCCAATATCGCTGGCCGACGTCCTGACGACCAGCACCCCATCGGAAGCTTGATTCACTTCGAAGCTGCCGCCGGCAGACCAATGTTCGTCTACAGTCTCAGGGGAAACGTCCATCTCCATGACACAGTTCCACTCCGACGGTGGCTCCGTCCCAGCGTCGGATGGCTCAACCGCTCCTACACCATCTGGCTCCTGCACGGACGGCGAGGTTGATATACCCGGCACCGGCGTCCCATCGGGCGACAGCGCCCCGTCTACGGTGTAAGCTACATAGTCGACCGTCACGCGCATGTTCTCCCCATCAACCGGGCTGAGGTCTCCGAACACGATCCCCTTTGCGTCCGATCTATTGCTGAGCACAGCGCTTACAGCCAGCTCCCCATCCACGTACAGATGAGCGGTGTCCCCTCTGACGGCCATGCGATACAGATGGAAACCGCCGGTCGTGTCCATGGCGTACGTCTCTCTCAAGTCATCACCGTCGCTGATCGATACTCCGTCGGGATAGAGGACCATCTTCGCCTCGCGCAGACCGTCCCGGACGGCGACACAAGCTCGCTGACAGCTCTGGCCCAAGGTCTCCACTCTGATCCTCGCCTCGACTGTGGCTCCAATCGAGTTGTCGAAACGATCATCGGTGTGGCTGTAGTACGCAGTGTTGGCCCCGGAGGTCGCGATCGTCAGCATGCCCTCGGCGACACCGGCCTCACCAAGAATGCCCTCGGCCTGCCAAGGAGACACCTGCTCCGTATTCGGTAGAGCACGCATGTCGCTGATCTTGGTTACATGCGGCATCCCGTCAACTGCCCCAACCGCCCCAGTCGGAGGCTCCAAAGGAACCAGGTCGCTCGTGGGACTATCTGTGACAGACGCAGTGTACGCCACACGTTTGACTTGGGCACAGACATTGACCTTGTCGTCGGGGCAAACATCACCCCACACGATTGCCCTGACGGAAGAGTAGTCCTTGAGAACGACATCCGCTACGAGTTCATCATCAACGAAAGCCTTGAGCGCATTCCTGATCAGAGCGAGTCTGTAGGTGTGGAAGCCGCCGGTTGTGTCCATCTCATGGATGGTACTGTCCTCAGTACCGTCCCGGATCACGATTCGGTCAGGCTCGACGATCAGGTTCCCGTCTCGGGTGCCATCCTGGATGGAGAACAGGAAGCTGCTCCGCTCCACATTCGGCCCGTCCAGCATCCTCAGCGTGATCTCCGCTGACGAGCCTATGCTGTTGTCCAGCCCGCCATCAAAGTGAACGAAGTAGCCCACGTTGTTGCCATTGGTCTGCAGTGTCACCACATCATCCGCACAATCCAGTACGTTGAACTCACCACCGAGCGTCCAGATGCCATTCGGGTCGGCGCGGCCCAGTATGGCCGGGGCGCTTGAGCTGTGCCATTTCGACTCCGTCGACGCGCTGGCGGCCAGTGTGGCCGGTCGAGGAGCGGGTGGCTCAGCCGCGTCGGTGCTATAGATTATGTAGTCGATTTCCGCATGTATGTTCTCACCGGGCTCCCTGCTCAAGTCTCCGAAGGCAATGTCCTTCAACGTTACTACCTTCTTCAATTGGACTGTCTCCAGCAGACTCCCGTCGACGTAGAGTGCGAGTTGCCCATTGACGATGCACAGGCGGTAGGTATGGAAGCCGTCGCCGGTAGACATCGAGTGTGTATATACCTCGTCATTCTGGTCCCGTAGCGTGATACGATCGGGGTAGAACGTGAGTTTGCCCTCCCTGCTACCATCCTGCAGTGTGAAACAAGCACCCTGGTAGCCCGTCGTCGCAGCGCCGACAAGCTTCATCCTCACCTCTGCAGTCACGCCTCTGCGGTCATCGAACCTCGGCTCGGAAACCTTGTAGTGGCCTGGGTTGAGCCCGCTCGTCTTGATAGTGAGTGTGCCGCCATGTGCCTCCGAGAATTCGAAGGAGCCGACAGACTGCCAAGGCATGTTCGCCTCTTGATCCGGGGCAACAGTCATGTCGCTGAAGACGACCCAGTCCGGTATGAGTGGACGTTGGCTGGCGGCGACTATCTGTTCAAGGCCCAGCGTTGCGAGTTCACTGTGGTCCAGCCCATCCTCGTAGACCGAAAACACCTCAGCGGCGGATAATGCTTGGTTGAACACGGCGAGACTGTCCACGCTCCCCAGGAATTGATCGTCCTCCCCCCAGAAGGATCTCCCAACCTGCGCAAAGTCGATGAATTGCCCGGAAAACTGCATCGTGTCGACCTGATATGACACATCGAGCACCCCATTAAGGTAGGCCGACATGGTACCCGCTGCCTCGTCAAAGACGACCGTTACGTGTGTCCAGTCATCGGCCGGCACCTCACCGAGCGAAGAGCGGCGATTCTCTCCAGCCTGGACCATCAGCCTGCCGCAGCCACCGTCCTCGAACCCGATGGCGAACATATCACCCTCGCCCCCCGGAGATACAAACGGGCTGAGCTGCCCCTCATCGTCGATTATGAGTTTCCCTGCATGACCGTCGTCGTCAAGCGCGAGGATGGTGGCGTCCCGATCAGTCTCTTGTGGCCGCACCCAGAAGCTAACCGTGAGTTCGTCGCTGAGGTAGAGGCCAAAGACGTTATTTCGTCCCCTGGCAGTCGCTTGGCCTTCGCCGCCCTCGAACGCCACTGCGGAGTCTGTGCTTCCCTCAGACCTGAGAGAGTCGTCCAACTGGAGTGAGAGATGGCGGTTCCATCCGGACAGGTCCCTCGTCAGTGAGCCGGAGTCATCGCCCATCGTGTAGTAGGCCTCGAGCGAGGCCATGAAGGAGGTAGGCTCGTCCAGGTGAACGAGAAGGTAGTCCGAGTTGATGTCTTCGGTGACGAAGTAGGTCGTCAGATGGTGCTGTAGCGGTCGTGCTTTACGGCTCTTGTCGACCAGGGCGTAGTAGTGTATCTGGTCGGCTGACACCACCCCCTCAGCAATCAGCCCCTCCCGCAGTTCCCTCAGCCTCGCGAGCCGGTAGTTGAAGTTCTTGATCCCCACTGCGTACTCGATTTTCTCTCCGTCTCTCACATCCTCATAGTGGTACTCATGAAGGAAAGCGTCGTCAGGCAACCCGTCGACGATCAACTCCCAGTCTGACACAAAGAGAGCATACTGCGGCCTGATTAGAGAATGGGCAGTCTGCCAGTCTCCGTTCTCTATCGGGACCACTTTCGTTTCCTGCAGATACGAACCGAGCACGAATCCCCGCCGCCCCATGTACTCATCGTGCATAGGGAATGTCTCAGCCCCGTTCTGCCACTCATTATTCAGGTTGTAGAACACGATGTCGCCATAAGAAGTCATCTCCCCGACCTCGCTGGCGACTGCGAACCCCTCGGCAAGGGCATCTCGCGAGACGTGAACACCCCACGTCCTCTCGGGACTGATCTCATTGGGGTACTCGCCGAGATAGGAGGTTGTGTTAGCCAGGAAGGCGACTACAGGAATGATGACTATCAGACCCGTCACGCCGAACTTGAACATGCTCTTCTCGAAGATACCGGCGCCAGTGGCGTCGTGCCGAGACTGCCCCGCAAGATGACGCCGGAAGGAACCGAAGGCGTTTGTCCAGAAGAGGGCAATTGCGAGGCCAAGAGCGAGCCCCACGAACGTAAGGGCATGCAGCGGATGGTATACCTCCAGAGCTTTGGGCATGACGAGGCGCCAGATGAGAAAGCTTGCCGCGAGCCACAAGAGCACATTGCTCGGGCTGAAGCCACGTTCGAACCTCAGCATGCCCCTGGGATTGTCGTAGTTCTCCAGGAACTTGACCAGTACCACCATTGCCAACAGTGCCCAGATGCCCAGTCCGAATGCCTCGGAGTAGTAGCGGTTCACGGTGCCGAATATCTCCGTGGGAAAGAATCCTGGTCTCATGGCGGCGCCAGTCCCTAGCGTCCTGTTCCAGACTACGCTCCAGGTGTCGTGCCAGGCAGCGGAGAAGCCTCCCACCGACCACATCAACTGCAGGAAATGGAGCCCGAAGGCGGACACGGGCGCGGCGATGAACAGCAGGATCCTCTTTAATGGAAATGGTTTCGCACGACTGAGCACGTAGTACCCGACGATGAATACCTGCAGGAAGAGGCTGTACTCGAAGGAGTTGCACGCCTGTAGGAAGACGAGAAGCCATACCCCTGCCAAGGCCAGGCGTCTGAGACGTGGCCTCCGGAGCACCCTCTCGTCACGATGCGCGGCGGCGAAGAGGGCCATCGCGGCTGATACGAGGAATATGTCATATGTCTGCGGGGACAGGCCGTCCATGTGCTCCATGAAGACCACGGACAAGCCTGCGACTGCCGCTCCAATAAGTGCGGCCGGCCTGCTGAAGAAGTAGCTGAAGAACCTGTAGAACAGAAGCAGTGCGCAAGCGCTCAGGAACACCGAGAAGGCTTCGCACGTATAGCGGCCCCCACCCAGCGCCAGTATGACCCCATTGACCATTCCATACAGTGGAGGCGAATGTGTGTAATACTCATCGAGGAAGTAGGCAGAGCCAACCACCCCGGGGTGATAGTAGGTGAGGAACCCATGCTCTATGAAGCCCTCGTCAGCGAAATGGCGGGCCGCCGACATGGTCTGGGCATCGCCCGGTGCCCAGCCACTCCATCTCAGCTCATACCCTGCCCGCACCAGGCCGAAGACCAGGATGAAAAGCGCGAAGCTCACCACCAGCACGTTGCAGACGCGCTTGCTGTTCGCTGCCACCAACGTAAGCCCTTTGAGTCCCACGTCTCCCCGCCATGGAACAGGCCACCCTCTGGCGACGGTTCGCTCAAAGAAGGATGCGGTGAGGCTGGCAAACACCACCGAAGGTAGTATCAGCCTCCGTACAAGACCCCTGCGAAGCTCTATGGGCATGGGTGAGAGCATAGTTACAGAAAGACCATTGAGCTCGGTTGAAGCCGAGTTCGTTTGACTGGATAGTGAGAGCCGCTTTGACTGCTCAAATACGTGCTGCCAGGAACTCGTCTAGTTCTGCGCTGACAACGACATCATACAGACGAAAGAAGTCGTCCATGGCATTCCGAAGCTCTGCCGCTATAACTCGTCCCGTCTCCGTATAGAATCTGTCGTAGAAGAAGCCGATGTAGTTTCTTGCTTTCCTCATCGCTCCTTGGACTTGCTTGCCGTCGTACACCATGCGATAGCCGAACACCCGGGCGAAGCCGAGCGGCCCGACCGACTGGAGCTTGTCGGCGTCCCAGAGTACCTCGGCCTCCCTGGTGAGCTTGGGCAAATCGTTGGCATGCTGAGATATCGCGTAGCAGACCTGCTCGATGAAGGCCTCAGGCGCCCGTATGCTCTCCAGGAAGGCTCCGGCCTCCCGAGCCCCGATCGCGGCATGCTCTGCGCCCACGCCTTTGGCTATGTCATGGAGATACGCCGAGATGACGCTTATCTCTTCATCAGCACCTTCCCTTCTCGCCAGCCACCTCGATATCTCCACCGTCAGCTCTACGTGCTCCATAGTGTGATCGAAATCCTGGTCTTTGTGCCGCTCGCGAGCGTACTCGCGGATTCTCTGGACTTGCTCCAGGCTAAGAACGAACGGCATCGGCCTCCCTCTGTGCGAATTCTCGGCCCTTTTCGGGCGAATGCCTGAACACATCCTGGCGCAGACTCCGCGCGTATATCTTGAGGGACTCAGAAAACGTCGTCTTCGTGACATAGATCTTGCGCCGGAAGGCATACATCTTCGCAACGTGATACGAGAGCGTGAAGCCAATGTTCATGGGAAGGCGTAGAAGGAGCCTGGTGATCAGATGGCGGGTCCACGGGAATACCACTGCCACCGGCCCGAGCACCGCGAGATTGCGCTGCAGGTTCCTCTCTTTAGCGGTGAAACACGTCAAAGGTGTCTCGAACTGATATGACGTGTGCATCCTCTCATACTCAGGAGAGTACGCGCCCATGGCGATGGTCTTGTCGCCCAGTTCAGTTCCGGGATAGGGATGGAACTGCAGGAACTCGGCCCAGTCCACGCGACATTGCAGAGACAGGTTCAAGGACTCCAGGTCATTGGCAAACGTTGTGCCCGGCAGCCCGATGATGCAGTTGGTGAACGTGTAGATGCCGTACTTCTCGCAGAGCCGGTGCGAGTCGACAATCTGCTCGTTAGTCATCCTCCTGTTGAGCAGACTCTCCCGGATTTGCTGATTGCCGGCCTCGATGGACATGCTGATGGTCCGGCAACCGGCCTCCTTCATCAGCTTGACTATGTCCTCCGTCAGAAGATCACAGCGTGTCAGGGCGAAGAACGGCAGACCAATCCTCCTCCTGTACTTCCTGGAGAATTCCTCTAGCCACTCGTCAGCCCGGAAGGCGAAGACATCATCGTAGAACTTCACTGTGGACAGGGGCCACTTCGCCATGACCCTCTGTATGTCCTCGACCACATGATCGACGGAGTGCCGTCGAACGACCTTGCCCTTGCCCTTGTAGATCTCGCGCCATCTTGTATTGAAGCAGTATGAACACCGATAAGGGCAGCCCCGGGACGTTATGAACGACTTCAAGAGCGATTGGCCCATCATTGGCGTAGCACTGTACAGCAGATCGTAGTCCGGGAACGGCAGGCTGTCGAGGTCCTCAACCAGATTGCGTACAGTCGAAGAGTCGTGGTTGCGAGTGACGATGTTGGGGATCCCATCGACCTCGCGACCGGAGTCCAGGGCGCGGAGAACATCCACGATAGCGCCTTCGCCCTCACCCATGCAGATCGCATCCAGAGTCGTGTGGATCAGATCCCCGGGGTAGAAGGTGGGATGCGGCCCACCCATGATTGTGAAGACGTCCGGGAACTCCTGCTTGATCCGGTTGTTGGCCCTCAAGTAATGCTTCGCTTCCCCGGTGGACGAACTGTACGCTACGACGTCCGGCCTGACCTCGGCGACACTGTCAACAGGATCGCTCCGGTTCAACTCACACAGAAACGTCTCGTGCCCTTCTTTCCTGGCCATGGCCGAGATGACGGCTGGACCCAGGGGAGCTATGAAGTTCTCGCTCTTGAAGACGAAGAGCACCCTCATCTGGACACCTGCTCCGCAAGAGCGCCGACCCAGGAAGCAAGCCGGTTGGTGATATTGTCGACGCTCAGTCCGATAGTTGCTCGCAGGTACTCCCGGCTTCCATACTCACGAACGAACTGATCCGGCATGCCAACCCGCTTGAACCGGCAATTCAGGCCCCTCTCGGCAATTAGCTCCGCTATCGCACTGCCTATTCCCCCCGTGATGAAGTGCTCCTCGAGCGTTATGACGTTTTTCGACCCGTTGATAACGTCCGAGAGCAGTTCGGCGTTGAGAGGCTTGATCCTGTAGAGATCGACGACGCCCACACTGATGGACTGTTCAGACAGGAGCTTGGCTGCATCGAGAGCCGTCGCCACCATACGGCCGGTGGCAATGATGCAGAGGTCGGTGCCCGTACTCAGTACGCTCGCGCCGGCAGACAAGTCTTCGACGGTGTTTGTGTGGATGAGCGGCTCGCCGGTCCGATCGAGTCTTACGTAGACGGGGCCGGGCGTCTCGTAGGCCATGAATGCGAATGTGGCAGCCGTTCTATTGTCCGAAGGGCTCAGGACGGTCATTCCAGGGAGCTGCCGCATCATGGCGATGTCCTCGGTTCCATGATGGGTAGGCCCGAGGATAGAGTAGTCCATTCCCGCGCCGACGCCTATCATCTTGACGGGCAAGTTCTGACAACACACGTCCACCCTGACCTGCTCATAGCAGCGCATCGTGACAAATGGCACTATCGCGTAGGTATAGACTATCTTGCCACTCATCGCTAGGCCCGCCGCGACTCCTATCATGTTCTCCTCGGCGATACCGACGTTTATGCAGCGCTGTGGAAGGTCCCTCCTCAGGGCATCGAGCACCAGAGCCCCCGTATCAGAGGTCAGCACGACGACCCGCTCGTCTCGCGCCACGGTCTCGTATAGTGAAACAAAGAAAGCATCTCTCATCTCGCCAACTCCTTTCTAGCCTGCTCCAACTCCTCCCTGTTCGGCGTCCTGTAATGCCAGATCGGCTTGCTCTCCATGAAGGAAACGCCCTTCCCCTTCGTGGTTCGGGCAAGCACGGCAAGCGGCTTTCCGGAACTGCGGTCCCGGATGTCGGCAAGCGCCGCCTGAATGCTATCGAATGAATGTCCATCTGCGGTCCGCACTTCCCACCCGAAGGCCTCGAACTTCGCCTCGAGGGGCTCCAAAGCCAGTGCCTCCTCTGTGAAGTCTATGGCCTGGAGAGTGTTGCGGTCGATGATGGCCACGAGATTATCAAGACGTTGGTGAGCAGCAAACATCACGGCCTCCCAAACGGAGCCTTCCTGGCACTCACCATCGCCAAGAAGGGCAACAGTTATGTAGTCGTCGCCATCCATCTTGGCGCACAGGGCCATTCCTGCCGCTATCGAGAGACCGTGTCCCAGCGAGCCGGTGAATGCTTCCACACCCGGCACGTTCGACTCGGCGTGAGCGCCTAACCGGCTTCCCAGCTTACAGAACGACCGCAGTTCGCCCACCGGGAAGAAGCCGAGGTCCGCCAGTGCCGGGTAAAGGGCCAGACAGGCTTGACCCTTGCTGAGCACGAACCTGTCACGACCCTTCCATTGCTCATCCTCGGGATTGAACCGCAGGACTCCACCATGGTATAGGGCAACGAGCAATTCAGTGCACGAGAACGATGGAGCCAGATGCGCACCGGCAAGCCCCACAGTCATCTCCACGATCTCATTGCGTATCCAGTTTGCCTTCCTCTCCAATTCTGCCGCTTCTAACATCACGACTATCCCCTTTCATTCAAAATGGCTATGCGCTCATGGCGACTATCTTGTCAGCTCGGAGTACACGGACCCGAACGAATAAGCGACCAAGATCATATGCCGCGGACAGCACTGACCCCAGGGTCAGTATCTTGGACCGGCCGTGCATCCTCTTGCCAAGCCGCACCGGCACCTCGGCGAATGTGAAACCTGCACGTGCCCCCCTTACCAGGCATTCCGTCTGATACGTGAAACCTGTGGCCACGGGCCTGACCGCGTCGAGAACCTGGCGTCTATAGATGACATTCCCCGTTGTATAGCTGAACGTCGTGCCGAACAGCAGGTTCACTACATGCAGATAGAGCTTCGAGACGAAGCGCCGCTGTCGGCTGCGCACCTCTCTATTCGTCACGTACGGCACTATTATGTCAACTTGATCGAGAAGCGGCAGGTACCTCAGCAACTCCTCCGGCTCGTTCTCGGCATCCCCGGGGAACCAGGTAATTGCCGCCTTCGAGGAAGCTCGAATGCCGTCCAAGAAGCAGGTACCTATGCCCGCCGGTTTGCTGTGCTCCAGCACGTGAATCCGGGGCTCGCTCTTGGCAAAGGTGTTTGCGATGGCACCGGTCTTGTCGGTGCTACCATCATTCACCACGATGATCTCCCAATCCACTCCGTCCCGGCCAAGGACGCCGATCAGCCCGTCCAGTGCCAGGGGCAGGTTGCTTTCTTCGTTGAGCGCCGGTACTATCACGGTCAACGACTTCGAAGGTGGCGGGACCGGATTCGTGTCCTCACCTGTGGTGAAGAGCAGAACTGCTGTGCTATCGGCTTGGCTCTGCATGGTCGGTGTTCATTCTCCTTCAGTTTCTTAGTGCGCGGGTCACGATAGCTCCAACAAATGAGGCAATCGCCGGTGCTGCGGTCAATCCAGGGGATTCGATGCCAATGAGATTGACGAAACTGGGTAGTCCTCTTTCCACTTCGTCTCTGATAACGAAGTCTCTGAAGACATCATCGGGACCCTGCAACGTGGGACGTATGCCGGCCATCTCAGGCTCAAGGTCTTCAGCCTCCACAAACGGTAGAAACTCCACCACCGACTGGTAAAACAGCTCCCCCAGCCCGCAGTCGACGGAGTAGTCCTCGTCGTGAACATAGCGACTGCTTGGCCCGAGAAGGACTCTGCCGTCCAGCGTAGGCGTCGCGTGTATGCCTAGACCAGCGCCCGACGACCCCGGCAGCGGGTAGACGGGTCTCCCGATCAATCTGCCCTTCTGTGAACTGAGCCTGAAGTACTCGCCCTTACACATGTGGATTCTGTATCCACAGTCATCTATGTCCAGACCCGCCGCCTCAGCCAGCTCGTGGCTCGCCAACCCCGCACAGTTCACCAGCACTTTCGTGTCGAAGGAGAAGCTGTCCCGGTCGTCCAAATGCACAGTGAAGCCGCCATTTCTGCGCTCAACGGCTTGAACCTTCGACCGATACACAACCTTCCCGCCCCTGCACCTCACTTTGGCCACGAAATGCCTCATCAGCGCGAAGACGTCGACTACGCCTGTTGACGGTGAAAAGAGGCCAGCCAAGGCAGTCACGTTTGGCTCCAGCCTCTTCACTTCCTGTCTCGACAGCAGCTCAAGGTCATCTACACCATTGCTCCTGCCCCTGTCGTGCAGTTCCTCCAGTTCAGCTACACGCCGCTGATCAGTAACCACTATGATCTTGCCGGTCCTCTTGTGCGGGAGGTCATGCTTGCTGCACAGCCTGTACAGCATCTCTCTCCCTTCCACACAGGTCCTGCCCTTCAAGGAATCGGCCGGGTAGTATATCCCGGCATGGATAACCTGGCTGTTCCTGCTGCTGGTGCCAAGGCCATAGCCATCGTTCTTCTCCAGCACTACCACGATTCTGTCATCCCTCGCCACCTCGGCTGCCACGGCGAGCCCAATGACGCCAGCCCCTACAACCGCTACATCAACGTGGGTAGTCATACTGTCGTTCGCCTCACGCACATGCGGCACGCTCCGAGCGCCTAGGCGATTCGCTCAAGCTGCAGCATCTTCACGTTGTAGTACCGTGGATCGTCCATCGGATCGGGTACCTTGCCTCCCTCGAACGCCTCGCAGAGCGACCGGATCGCGTCCTCTATCGTGTGCCTGGGCCGCCACCCAAGCTCTCTGAGTATCTTCTCGGAGGAGATGTGGTACGATCGGGGATCGTCTGTCGCTTCCTGAACGACATCGATTTCGGCACGGCCCACTATTTCTCTGACCATCTTGGCGAGTTGGCTCACCGTGTGGTTCTCACAGCCAGCGTTGAAGACCTTGCCGGCAACCAGTTCATCGGGCAGTTCGACAAGCTGGGCATACAGATCAGTTATGTCCTGGATGTTTATGTTCGGGCGCTTCTGTGTCCCTCCGATTACTTTGATGCGTCCGTTATTCACCGCGTGGTTGGTCAGGATATTGACGATGAGGTCCAATCGGAGACGAGGAGAATACCCACAGACGGTAGCGGAGCGAATCACGACCGGCACGAAATCAGGCGATTGTCGGCTGAACAGCACCTCTTCGCAGAGGGCCTTGTATTTCGAGTAGTCTGTAAGGGGCTCCAGTGTCATGTCTTCGGTGACGTTCTCGACTTCCTTGATGCCGTACACGCTCGAGGTCGAGGCGTAGATGAAGCGCTTCACGCCGCTGTTCCTGCACACATCGACGAGGCCGAAGAAGGCATCATAGTTGATGGACTTGCCGAGGGCAGGATCGAGCTCAAAGCTGGGGTCGTTGGATATGCAAGCGAGATGGAGCACGCAGTCGCTCCCGGGAATTGCCTTCTCCAGCAAACCTATGTCCCTTATGTCTCCCTTTATCTGCACAAGTCTTGGATGATTCCGGACCTCGGCAAGCGCCTCTTCCCCGTACAGGTACAGGTCCAGCACTCTGACCTGATGTCCCCTTGCCAGGAGCTTCGGTACGAGGACACTGCCGACGTATCCCGCCCCCCCGGTCACCAATACATTCTGTGTTGCCGAAGTCATGGTCATCCGCCTTCCTCTCGTTCTCACTCGTTGCTTCATTAACTGTTGACCGTATGCGCAAGCCGTAAGTCTCAACCGCGCTTGTGCGCCTATTTCAGTAGCGTCGTTACGTACCTGGACAGCTGAACAGGGTCAACAACCGTTCTATTGCCGACAATGCGTATCGCGAGGGCGCCAACTGCGTTCCCAATGAAGCCAACTAGCTCGGGCGGAAAGCCAGCAGCCACACAAGGCGCTGTCACGGCGAAGTAGGCATCGCCAGCGCCTATCCTGTCCACTGCCTCACGTGAGAACACCGGTACTTCCAGGAATCCACCGCTGTTGGCGTAGACCAGGGAACCACGATGCCCCCTGGTGACAACCGCCCGGTGGCAGCGCAATTCGCTAGCTATCCCGCACACGAGATCCTCCAGCGGGCTGCAATTGTCGTGAGTCGCGAGCCTAGCCTCCGTCTCATCTATGCACACGTAGTCCGCGCGATCATACCTGGTCACCAGATTGAAGCCCAAGTTTGCCGAATTGGTCTGAACATTGATGGCCAGGAACCTCGATTCATCGCAGAGTGCTGCGATTATCCGATCGTCTATGAATCCGTGGCCGTAGTCCGCGACAACGACCAAGTCATAGTCGGGGAGGCGCGACCGTAGATAGCAGGCCGCCTCGTGACTCACGATGTCCGGCAGCAGGTCAGTGCCAATGAACGAGACCTCGAACATCTTCCGTAACAGGTCGACTTCGACGAAGCGTCGTTTGACAGGCGTACAGGTGTCCGGGCGGCAAAACAACGTGGGCACAACGTTCGGTCTGAGGTGCCCACGTACGAAGCCTTCACGGGAGTCCTCACCACCCAGCACGGTGACCAGTTCCACATCATCGCAGAACCCAGCAACGCAATTGGCTATGGCAAGGATGCCTCCCGCGAAGACCTCTTCATATAGGTACCTGGCCGGGATTAGTATCTCCTTGGGGGATTTCCCCATTGGGCTGCAGTAGTGGTACTCATCTATGATCGTGTCACCTATTACCAGTACCTTGAGCCCTTTGAGAGATTGAAGAAGATCGATGATTCCCTGTGGAGTGAATGAGCTGCGAAACTCGGTCAGGAAACCCCTCGCTTCCTCCGAGAAGACGTCGAAATGGTTATTCAGCAAACTTGTTGAACTGAAGGTTATGTCATCTGTGAAGTGAATGCGACCGCCAACGGACTCAACGGCTTGCTCCTCATCTACTATCTTGCCGGTGAGATCATTCTTGGCGTCCGCATACTCATTGCCCTTCGCGTACACATCCGGCCTGAGCTTCAGTATTGTGTCAACCGCTATGGGCCCCTCGTTCAACGCCACATAGTCGACACACTCCAGTGCGGCGAGGGACTCGACTCTGAGTTGCTGGCCGAAGACCGGCCTGCCGGGGCCCTTGCCCACGTGTTCGTCCCTGGTAACCGTGACAACCAAGACATCCCCCTGTCGCTTGGCTGATTCGAGATGTCTTATGTGCCCCGGATGAAGCAAATCGAAGACTCCGTGACACTGCACCACGGCCTTACCTTGCTTCCTCAGGTCTTCGGCAATGGCACAGACCTCATCCAGCGACTTGAACTTCGAACCGTTGATGCCCTGCGTCAATTCGTCACCTCACCCAGGGCAAGAACCTTGTTCCTGCCAAGGTATGTGAACCATTCCTTCGTTGCCTCTTCGATTCTGTCGGGTGTCCAGACCGGCGCGTCTCTCCAGTATTCGATGTTGCGCAGCATCTCCCTGACGCCGTCGTCAAAGCTGACCTCGGGTTCCCAGCCTACCAGCCTACGTATCTTGGATATGTCCACGTGAGTACAGTCTGGCTCTCCCGGCCTCTTGGGAACGTAGACCACATCTCCACCCAACAACTCGACCAAGCGATTAATGCTGTATGTGCCCCCACTGCCCACGTTGAATACCTCGTTCTGAAGGCCCGACTCCGCCGCCATCACAAGCGCCCGAATGGCATCGGTGACATACACGAAATCGCGAGTCTGCGTGCCATCTCCCACGACGCTAAAGGGCTGATTGTGCAGCTTCTGTGCCAGAAACACGCCGAACACAGCACCATAGGTGCCGGAAGTCCGCGAACGGGGCCCATAGACGTTCGCGAGGCGTAGCGAGACAACTGGAAGACCGTAGACCTTGCCCCAATGCATGACGCATTCCTCGCCGACGTACTTGGTCAGCGCATACGGGTACTCCGGCCGAATCGGTGCGGTCTCGGGTGTCGGGAACACATCGGGCACCCCGTAGCACGACCCCGACGCACTGTAGACGAACCGGGCCACTTCAGCGCGACGTGATGCCTCAAGCACGTTGACTGTGCCAGTCACGTTAGAGCGGTAGTACTCCAGCGGCTGCTTGATCGAGGGGACGATGTCGGCCAGCGCCGCCACGTGGAAGACCCAGTCAACCCCCTCGAACAGGGGTTCTATGGTCTCGTACTCTGCGATCTCCACATTGCAGAAGTTGATCTGAGCGGTACGGGCCAGGTGAGATAGGTTGTCGAGGCGACCGGTTGAGAGGTTGTCCAGAATGACGACGTCATGGCCACTGTTCGCCAATTGCTCAACCAAGTGGCTACCGATGAATCCAGCCCCTCCGGTTACTAGTGTCCTCATTCCGAACAGATGCGTTCAAGAGTGGTTGTTCTCAAACACTTGGTGATAAGGTGACATAGCAGGAGGTGAACATCCTCGACCTGTTCCATACAGTGGCACGGTACGGTAATGCATATGTCGGCCATATCCTTCAGCTCTCCACCATCGAATCCGGTGAAGCCAATCGTCGTTGCTCCGCTTGCCGCCGCTGCGTCCACCGCCAGCAGTACATTCCTGGAGTTGCCACTTCCGCTTATCGCAACCAGCACGTCGCCTGGTGAGATCCAGGCAACCATAGACTGGACGAATATCTGATCGTAGGACTCGTCATTGCTCCAGGCCGTAACAAGCGCGATGTTCTCACACAGGGACCTGGACTTGAACGGGGGCTTGCTTGGTACCATTGCACCCTTGCAGAGGTCCGAGGCAAAGTGGATGGAGGTAGCCGCCGATCCTCCGTTGCCGCAGGTGAATACCGTTTGCTGCTTCCAGCGCGCTTCCTCCAGGCGGTGGATCACCTGGCCGACCCTATCTATTGGCAACCGCCGTATCACGTCAACGACGTCGGCCAGATATGAACACACCCCCTCGGCAACACACGAACTGCTTGTGACGTATGTGGAGATGCTCTCCACAATAGAGCTTTCAGTGGTCACGTGACAGTTCCTTCCCCGTGAGGCCACCCTGCGCCGAGTGTAGTGCGCAGGTGTCCAACCCAAGTCGAAGTCCAAGCATTCGCGAGTCCATCACACATTCAGACAGAAGTCTAGACTCGTACGCTGAAAAGCGGGTTAACACACTGCATACGGAATAAGATGACCATGAAAAACGGATTAGAATGAGTTAATCCGCTACGTTGGCGTGAGATTGCCGATCCAATGTCCGCACATCCCACACAGTTGGCGGACGCGACTCCATCGCCGGTTGGGACCTTTGCTCTCAGTAGCGGTCAGTCGAAGAACAGACAACTGGAGTCGCCCCACGGATATTGAAAACAGCGTTGGCGTGTATCATAATGTGGGCGGTTGATATCAGGCTGTCTCCCAGGGTTGGAGGCAAGGCAGACAGAGAATACCCACCATACTGGCTGATAAGTGATAAGTCGGAGGACCATGGCGATGGCTAAAGCCAGCGAGAGAGGGGCCAAGAGACAACTACAGCGCTCGAAGAAGCCCAACGCCAAACCAGCCAAGATTCACCCGAAGGACGCCCCGGCCGACGCCGACCGCAGACTTTCCACTCTGCTCGATCGGGCTAGAGGAGCTGTCGTCAGAGTGAAGGAGAGGGAGTTAGCGCCGGCTGGGATATCCACTGCCGAAGCAGCAGTCCTCTTCGCAATCGACAGTGTCGGCAACCCTGCCACTCCCTCGACTATCGCGCACTGGATACAGCGTGAACCTCATTCCACATCGAAGCTTCTGCAGCGAATGGAAAGAAAGGGGCTCGTTACCAAGACCAAAGACCTGGCTCGCGGGAACTACGTAAGGGTCGAGATGACTGACAAGGGACACGCTGCATACGAGTACTCTCTCGCGGAGCAGAGTTCCGCCCGTCTCCTGGCATGTCTATCCGATGAGGAGAAGGCGCAGCTCGATGGTATGCTGAGGAAGGTCCTCGCCATATCACAAGCCGAGATCCGGTCCCAACCTGAACCGCCTTATCCATAGCCCCCCTACCACCCTCTGTACTCCCTAGTTCCCTTCCGGTATCACTGCACGCCCTGGACTCCCTGCGCACACATGATTTGTCCGGCTTCACCCAATGCGATTAGTACCATTTTCCTAGTCTCCGCTCCCCCATAATAGCTATTGTCTAGGCTCGCGTAGCTGTGTTAGGCTGCCTGTGGCACTGGGAACTTGCCATGGAATATTCCAGAAACAGAGGCTGGTATCCCATCAAGACCATCCAGAACAGGAGGAACTGCTATGGAGACCCGTGTCAGAGAGACCAATCTGGAGAGGCTGATGACGCTGCAACAAGTGGCGGATTTCCTGCACGTCAGCAAGTCGAGCGTAAGACGGTGGAGCTGTAGAGGGGCATTGAGGTCATACGTCATCGGCGGTCGTGGCGACAGGAGATACCGTGTCGAGGACGTGCTCGCCTTCCTTGAGGGTTCAAGCCGTCCTTCGTCCCAAGGTGCTTCGAGGAAGGGGGACCGCGCTGCAGCCTTGTAGGCAAGAACGAGCACTAGGAGCAGATCAGCGATCGGATCTAGGAACCATGGTGGCTGGGGCAGTGGCTAGGCTGTCGAGGCGGCCATGGTTGAAGTCCAGGGGGAGCGATTGTGACTGGTGGGCTGGGAGGGTTGGTAGATGGCTAGGAAGAATCGGTCGGCGCAGTCGGTTCGCGCCAGACCTGATGCGCCCCGCAGCACACGCCACAGTAAGTCCGGGACGCCCAATGCAGGCCGCTTCTTCCAGAACCTAGTGGAGGGAATTGGCGACGGCATTGCGGTGGTCAATGCGGACGGCCTTGTAGCGTACTGCAGTCCACAGGTGGAACACCTGCTGGAGGCCGGTCCCGGTGGCCTCTTGGGAAGAAACTGCCTCGAATTCGTCGACCCTCTCGATCTCCACACGACAACGGAGGCATTCCACCAGCTTGTGGAGAGGCCGGACGCTACCGTTACTCTCGATCTGCGACTCCAATGCGCCGACGGCACCGGCCGTTACGTTCAGCTGTTCGCAAGGAACTTCCTGAATGACCCAACCCTCAGCGGCATAGAGGTTAGCATTCGCGACGCCAGTGAGCACCAGAGAGCCATCGATGAACTCGTGAGAACAGAGACCCTATTCAATACCATCGTCGAGAACTCGCTCGACGCCATGGTGATCCTGGACGGAGAGGGCAACTTCACGTATTCAAGCCCCTCATATGAGAGGATTCTCGGGTTCAGGCCCAACGAAAGAGTAGGTGGCAGTCTATACGAGCGCATACATCCCGACGATGTGCAATCGGTAGCCACCGCCTTCGGGCAGTTCATAGAGCAGCAGCGCGCACCTCTGCATGCAGAGGTGCGCGCGAGACACAAGGATGGGTCCTGGCGACACATCGAAGCCGTGGGCGTCAATCTCCTGGATCATCCTTCTGTGCGGGGTATAGTCGTCACGTTGCGCGATGTGTCGGAAACTCGAAGGGCTGAGCAGGGACTCCAGAGATCCAAGGAGAAACTGAGACTCTATCTGGACAGCAGTCCAGACGCGATATACATCAACGACGCGGATGGCACGCTTCTCTACGGCAATGCTGCAGCCGAACGCCTGACCGGCCATTCGAGAGAGAAGCTTGTCGGCAAGACCTTCCTGGAGGCCGGTCTGCTGGCACCCGAATCCGTCCCCAAAGCACTCGAAGTAGGTCAGGCAAACCTCAAGGGCACGCCATCCGGGCCGGACGAATTCGAGATCATGAACAAGGCTGGCAATCGTATCCCCGTAGAGATATGTACGTACCCAATTGCGCAAGGGGACTCTCTTGAGGTGATTGGCATCGCCCGCGATATCACAGAGCGAAAAAGGGCAAGCGAGGAACTGCAGAAAAGGGAAGAGCAGTTCAGAGCCTTGATCGAGAACGCATCTGATTTGACGGTCACAATCGGCGCAGACGGAACCGTTCTATACGAAAGCCCATCCGTGGCCCGACTGCTCGGCTACAACCCTGAAGAGAGAATGGGCAAGAGCGCTTTTGAGCACGTCCACCCCGACGACTTGCCTGGTGTCGAACAGGCCTTCGCGTCGATACGCAGACAGGCAGGCGCAATGATGACGATGGAGTTGCGCCTCATGCGCAAGGACGGCTCCTGGAGTCACCTCGAGGGTATAGGCCGAAACCTGCTCGATGTCCCCGCCGTCCAGGGGATTATTGTCAACCTTCATGACATCACCGAGCGCAAGATGGCAGAACAGGTCGTCCAGCGCAATCTGGAGCTGGAGAAGACTGTCTCGAATATCGCCTCCCGATTCATCGGAGGCTTCAGCACGGATGAGGCGACAGATGCCGCTTTGGCGGATGTCGGCGTCGCTTGTGGTGCCAGTCGTTCCTATGTCTTCCTTCTCAGCGAAGACGGCAGCACCATGAGCAACACACACGAATGGTGCGCCGAGGGCATATCCGCGGAGAAGCACAACCTGCAGGACATCCCCTGCGAGACATTCCCTTGGTGGATGCGCAGGCTACGAAAATGGGACGTGATACGTATTAGGGATGTTTCCAAACTAGGCAAACGGGCTGCGGCCGAGAAGCGAATACTTGAACAGCAGGGCATCAAGTCATTGCTGGTTCTGCCCATAAGGGTGGGAGAGGAACTGGGCGGGTTCATCGGCTTCGATAACATTATGCGAACAGGGGGATGGAGTGAAGACGACTTGCTGCTACTGCTTGTCGTCTCCGGAATAATCGGAAGCGCGATCCGGCGCAGACGTGCCGAGAAGGCACTCAAGGAATCAGAGGAGAAGTTCAAGCGCCTAGTCGAGGACATGAATGACGGCTACCTCGTAGTGCAGGACTCGAAAGTGGTATTCGCCAATACGGCAAGCGCCCAGATGCTTGGATGCTCGGCGGAGGAGGTTCTCGGTAGCAACATCAAGTCCTTTCTGTCCCCTGACCTGTTCCGACGCTTCTCGCGGGTCTCCGCGAGAAGGCGTCGGGGCGAACCCGTACCAGACCAGCACGAGACTGAACTGCAGAAGAAGGACGGGAGCAAGTGCTATGTAGAGCTCAGCACCAGGGGCACGACGTATCTCGGGAGGCCAGCAGTCTCCATCGTGGCGAGGGACATCACACAGCGCAGGCAGGTAGAGGAAGCGCTCCGAAGAAGCGAGAAGAACTACAGAGTCCTGTTCAACAGCACGCTCGATGGACTTTGTGTGATCGATAGTGAGACCTTCCGGATTGCGTTCGGCAACGAGCCTGCAGCGCGTATCTTCGGTTTCGATTCTGTTGAGGAGGCAATCGGGCTTGACCCACTCGATCTCATACCGGAGCAAGACAGAGACTTCGTCCGCAGACTCATAGCCGAGGAAGTACTGCAGAAGGACCTGCACGAGACTTATGAACTGCAGGGCCTGACGAGAGACAATCGACAGATATGGTTCAGTGCAGTCGGGACCAGAATCGAGTTCCAGGGCAGGGTCGCCAGCCTCGTTTCCATAAGAGACATTACCGAACAGAAACGCATCGAGGACGCAAAACAGGACATCGAAGAGCAGCTTCAGCTTGCCGGACGGCTGGCAGCGGTGGGTGAGTTGGCCGCAGGTGTTGCGCATGAACTGAACAACCCTCTGGCCGCGGTGCAGGCCTTTGCACAGCTGCTCGCATCGAGGGACGACCTTCAGGACAGCATGAGGAAAGATGTGGACACGATACTCAAGGAGGCAAAGCGCGCGTCCAAGATAACCGGAAACTTGCTGTCTTTCGCACGGAAGCACAAACCCGAGAAGACTATGGTCTCAATCAACGATATCATCGAGAAGAGCTTGGAGCTGCACGCATACAGGCTGAAGGTGAACAACATCAAAGTCAGTCTGGACCTCGGTCGCGACCTCGCCATGACGATGGCCGACTTCCACCAGCTGCAGCAGGTCTTCGCAAACATAATCACGAATGCCGAGCAGGCAATGATGGACGCAAACGGCAAAGGCACACTTCGGATCAAGACTCGCAAGGTTGGAGACATGCTCCAGGCAACATTCACCGATGACGGCCCGGGCATCAGCGTAGAGGACCAGAAGCGGATATTCGATCCATTCTTCACAACCAAGGGGGTCGGCAAAGGCACCGGCCTCGGACTCAGCATATGCTTCGGGATCGTTGAGGGACATGGCGGTCGAATGTATGTGAAGAACAAGCCCGGCGAAGGTGCCACATTCGTCGTGGAAATACCCATTACCTACGAAACTGAAGCTACAGACGAACCCGATCAACCAACGAACCAAGGGGAGAAGGCCAATGTATGAAGAGAAAGAAGCAGTGCTGGTGGTCGATGACGAGGAGTCGATCAGAGAAGCAGTATGCCGAAAGCTGGAATCCGAGGGATACGAATGCGCCGGCGCGCCCGACGGCAAGCAGGCCCTGTGGGAAGCATTCATGCGCGAGTTCTCGCTGGTGCTCCTGGATATCAAGATGCCGGGAATGTCGGGATTGGAGGTTCTTTCCCGGCTGGCCGAGGATCAGCCCGATACTGCCGTAGTCATGATCACTTCACTCAATGACACGCAGACTGCGGTCGAGGCGATGGGGATGGGAGCATACGACTATGTCGTCAAGCCCTTCGATCTGGATGCTTTGGTCGCGAGAGTGAAGAAGGCCCTGGAGAGAAGACACATGTCGCAGGAGAACCGGGACTATCGGCTTCGGCTGGAGCAGAAGGTGGAGCAGCAGGTCGGGCAAATACACCAATACTATCGAGAAGCGATCGAAGCCCTAGCCCGCGAAGAGGTCGCGATGAACACGCTCGAGCAGCAGAAGAAGCAGGCAGAGGAGAAGACCAATGCCGAAGCGCTCCACCTGCAGTTCGCCCGCATGCTCGCGCAGATGGCCGAGGTCCACGAGCCCTACGCACGCGGCCACTCCGAGCGCGTGAAGCTGCTGGCACACGATATCGCCATACAGATGGGCTGTTCGAACAAGCTCATCAGAGAGGTCCAGATTGCCGCCATAGTCCACGACATAGGCAAGGTCTCGATACCTGACCACATCCTGTTCAAGCCCGGTACTCTGACACCTGCAGAGCATGCCGAGATCAAGAGGCACCCTACGGTGGCAGTGGACCTCATCCGGCAGATGGATTTCTTCAAGAGCGTTCTTCCGATCGTGGAGAGCCATCATGAATGGTACGACGGGAAGGGTTATCCGAGCAGGCTGAAGGGTGACGCCATCCCGGTCGGAGCGAGGATTCTATCGGTCGCTGATGCCTTTGACGCAATGGCCTGTGCACGCCCCTACAGACCACGCCTCAGCAATGAAGAGGCAATCGAGACGCTCAAGAAAGGGGCGGGCAAGCAGTGGGATCCCTCCGTCGTGGAGGCTCTGACCCGCATCATGGCGCGCGAATCAAGGCTGCTGCAGTCTCCGCAGACCGAGATATGAACAGATCGGGGAGCAACCGCCCAGCCGCACTCCTGTACGCAAATTGGCGGCTGCGAGCAGGTCCGCCGTGAAGCAGCACTAACCTAGCTGGACCCTGGAGCCGAAGGGAATATGCAGGCCGTCCTATCATCGGATCAGGCGGCGTAATCACAGGTGGGGAAGCCCATGCTGCAGCCCAAGAGACAAATGAGAAGAGAGCAGTGCGAACTCAGACACGTCCCCAGTGAAGACATCGTGGGGCTCTATTGCGCGGAGGCAAGAGAGACTCCTCTGCTCAGCGCTCAGGATGAGGCAAGGCTGGCCTCCCGCATTGAGTTGGCGAACTATCTGTCGCAACTGGAGCAAGATTGGTACCTCCACAAGCTGGCTCAACCCACCCCCTCCGAACTGCTCCTGGTCCTCTTCGATCGATTCTGTCAGGCCCGGCCACACTTCGAGGCCCTATGCACCCATTTGGGCATAGGGCCGGGTCTCTCCGTTCTTGCGAAGGTGGAGCACCCTGCGGTTTCAGATGCGATCGGTGGCTGTATCGACCATGGTCTCGTTGACGCTGTCGCAGACAGACTCGGCGCGAGGCAGGCCGACATCGGGAGAGCGCTGCTACGCCTATCGTTGGACGTCAAGCTGATACCGTGGTTCCTCCTTCTGCAAGAATGTATCACCAGGTCACCGGCCGTCTTCGTACGCAGGGTCAGGGCGAATTCATTCCGGAGCCAAGCTCAGAACATGGAGACAGCGCTGCAAAGCCACTTCGATACGGTCAGAAACGAAGGCTCGGCGGCTCTCGACCTCCTCGTCAGGTCCAACTTGCGACTGGTTATGAGCATCGCGAGGCGCTACTCGCGGTGGGGCATCCCTGTCCTCGACCTCATACAGGAAGGGAACATGGGCCTGATGCACGCCGCAAGGAAGTTCGACCAGCGCAGAGGCTGCAGGTTCAGCACATACGCGACATGGTGGATAAAGCAATCGATTAGCCGCTCTGTTGCGCGTCAGACCAGGCCTCTCCGCCTTCCCGCACACGTGGTTACAATGGTAAGGAGACTCGAACGGTCGAGGCAAAGCCTCAACCTGCAGTATGGACGTAATCCGACTATCGAGGAAATAGCCACGACAATGCAGCTGGATGTCAGCGTGGTCCGCAAACTACAGACCATCGAGGGCACCGACTGCGTGAGCCTGGATATGCCAATCGGGGATCCCGAAGACGGCTGCTGCCTCCTGGACATGATCGACGATCAGGTCACATTGTCGCCGGAGGAGGAAGCGGCTAAGAGCGAAGTCAACAGGCAGATCAGGGACTCTGTGACCTCACTGACTAACCGTGAACGTCGCGTTATCGAACTGCGCTTCGGCCTGGGGGATGGTCAAGAACGAACGCTCAAGCAGGTGGGCAAGGAAATAGGAGTCACCAGAGAGCGGGTGCGCCAGATCGAGACAAAGGCACTCCGAAAGCTACGCGATTCCCACAGGCCCAGGCAGAGGGACTTCCAGTGCGATCCCGGTTGGCCATGATGCCCACGAGCGACCAACCGGAGATGCCTTCAAGCGACATCCCATGACAGGCAACTGTTGCCCACTCCCATGGGTCGCGTCCTCAGCCATTCTGTTCGTCTGATCCCCAAGAGCGCCACCAGCACGGCCACAGCGCTTGCGACTCTAACAGTCAGCCAACCGCTGCCCGCTGCCTTCTGAATGCAGATCCCTTCCACACACTTCGAACCGTTCCAACATCCGCTTGGCCTCCTGGAGCCAGGCGTTCATCCCCATCTGCCTGAACAACGAATACGCCTGCCTGAGTTCGCTCACCGCTTCCTTCCATAGACTAGCGTCGGCGTGGATACCAGCCAGCGACAGCCAACCACAAGCTTCGAACGGCCTGACTCCAAGCTCGCCCAGCTTCTGGAGTCCATGGTTCACGTGGTCCGAGGCCCATACGTACTGCGACTTGTCGCGTCTCGCGAGCACCTCCCCGAGCAGGATTTCCGACATGGCCTCGATATGCTTCTGATTAGCATCGCGCGCTATGCGAATCGCCGAGCTGATCGAATCATGTGCTTCCTCAAGGTCTCCCGACTGACAGCTCGCCATGGCCGAACAATAATACGTCATGGGCGCGAACATCGATGATCCCGCGTCCGAGTCGGAGGCGATGGCGTTCTCGATATGCCGGCTGGCGTCGCCGATATCGCCTTGCAGGAGATAGGCCCAGCCAAGCAGTGTATGGGCCTGTCCCAGCAGAACCCGAATCTCTTCCTTTTCGCACTGCTCGATGATGTACTGCAGGTGCTCCACGGCTCCTGCTCCATCCCCTCTGAACACCAGAGCATAACCGCGAGCCAGTTCCGGTGCTATACGTGCCAGCCACGTGCCGTGCGAGGCCGATGACTCAGAAAGCGACCGGCACACGGCCTCTACTTCGTCGAACCTCCCGAGCCATGCCAGGCTGAGCGCGTAGTAGAGCGACACGACTGTACCAAAGCTCGACGATAGCGGCTTGGGCAGCACCCCTGATCCGTCTCTGGGCTCATCGACTGAAGCTATCACCTTCGGGGCCACGCGTACAACACTCGAGAAACGCCCCGTCAGATAGTAGGATGTAAGGAGATCGAAGACAACAGAAGAAGTGAGCTCCGAACCATCGAGTCGACGCGCCTTCTCAGCGCAGTCCGCCAAGAGTTTGCTGCCGCTCGTGAGGTCTCCTCTCAGCAAGTAGCAAAACCCCAGATTGCCGTCCATTATGGCTGCAGCCCTGTCGTCGCCGAGCACTCTCGATAGCTGACGTCCTTTCTCCAGTAGCCGAAGCGAGTCGCCCGGATAGCCCAACAGCCTCATGGGAAGGTCCGAGAGCCTGAGTATCCTGAGCTGTTCCTTCTGTTTCTCTTTCGTGTCGGGTGGAGAGTCAAGCGCCGTCACTGCCTCCCTGTACAGTCCCAGGGCTTCCCAGTTCGAACCCCGACGTACGGCCCTTCGGGCCGCCAGCTCATAGTACCTGCAGGCCGACAAGCTATCGCCCGACCTGAGATAGTGATACGCCAGAGCCTCGGGCTGCTGCTCAGACAGCACCGAGCAGGTGCCCTCCAGCGCCTCAGCAATCTGTCTGTGGGCCTCCTCCCTCATGTTCGACGGAATACAGCTGTATGCAACTTCCTGAGTCAGCACACTCTTGAAAATGTACTCTTCTTGTAAGCATCCGGGGCTCTTGCATATGAACCCGAGTCGCTGCAAGGCCTGCAGGTCGGAGTCCACGGTTTCCGATCTGCCGACCACCATCCCCAGGATCTCAGCGTCGAAGCTGGGGCCAATAGCTGACGCCAGCTGCAAGACCGATTTCAAATCATCCCCGAGCCGGTCGATACGCGACTCTATTATTCCCCTTATGCTGGGCGGTATCTCCACTCCGGCATCCGCGGACCCCGCTAGGCTCGGGCAACCAGTCTCCATGAACAGCTGCGCCAATTCCTCCATGAACAAGGGGTTGCCCTGCGCCTTTGGAGCGATGAGGTCAATCGCCTGCTGCCCGGCATCAACGTTGTAGAGCAGCGACTGTAGAAGGCCACGACTCACGGTATCCGGCAGTCCCTCCAGGACCAGCGTTGAGAAGAAGGCTCGACCCTGCCAATGCAGCGGCGGTTCGAAATCGGGCCTGGACGTTAGCAGTAGAAGGACGTTAACGTCAGCAAGACAATCAATCAGGTAGCTGAGGAAATCCATCGTGGTGCTGTCAGTCCAGTGAAGGTCGTCGAGGGCAAGTACTACAGGCTTCGTGCGACTCTGCTTCGCAACCAGATCCTTGACAGCCCCAAACATGCTCTCTTTCTTACGGACGGGTCCCAGGTTGGAGTAGCGCTCGTCATCGACAGCAATGCTGAGCAAGTCGTGCAAGGCTGGCAGCGCATCCAGCAGTGCCTCGTCGATTCGCGCTACGCCTTCGACCATTCTCTCCCGCATGAGAGGACCATCATCCTGACGCGAGATGCCAAAGTAGCCTAGCAGAGCCTCTCGTATGGGCAAGTACGGGGTTGACACTCCATAAGGAGGACACCTGCCCTCGAGGTACACGTGGCTATCCTGATTCGTCCTGCTCTTCAGTTCGAGCAGAAGCCTGGACTTGCCCACTCCCGGTTCTCCCACGACCCACACTACCTGCCCAGAACCGAGGCTTGCTTTCTCAAAGGCGGCCCTCAGGAAGGCCAATTCCTTCTCCCGGCCTACGAATGCTGTCAACCCGAGCTGAGCTGCCGCCCCCAGCCGTGAGTCGACACCACTCCTGCTAACAAGTTCATAGACTTCGACGCAATCCCTCTTGCCCTTGACTCTCCTCTTTCCCAGCGGATCGAACCGGAAGTAGGATTTGGCAGCGCGGTATGTGTTCTCCGATACCAGAATCTGCCCTGGAGCAGCTATGGCCTCCAATCGTGAAGCTATGTTGATGGCATCGCCGATGGCTGAGAAATCCCTCCCCTCGTCGCCTTCCAGCGGCCCCACGTAGACGTGTCCTGAGTTCACCCCGATGCTCACATTGAAGTCCACGCCGAAGGTTCTCTTGACAGACTCTCCGTATTCCCTTACAGCGGCCATCATGCTGATGGCAGCATGGCACGCACGCTGCGCATGGTCTTCCTTGGCGATCGGGACGCCGAAGAGCACCATTACCCCGTCGCCCAGGAGCTTGTCGACAGTACCCTCATACTTGTGAACTTCCTCCAGCAGCACCCTAAAGCAGCCATTCATAATCTGGTGGACATCTTCCAGTTCAAGACTCTCGGACATGCGCGTGTAGTCCGATACATCCGCGAACAGCACTGTGACCAGCTTGCGTTCGCCGCTTCCTGTCGCCTTGAAGTCACCCTTGCGAGCGCCTTGTCTCGCGGATGCGCCGCCCCTGGATCCATGCTTCCCAGCCAGGTCCGATGCACTTCCTCCACCCGCTCCCACTCCTCTCCCTTCGTTTTGCTCATTGGGGGACGCCTTCATTTCCTCTGGCTCCTTGTGCTGAGTCCAGGCCGAATTCGGCCTCCACAGTCATCCCGCCCCGGAAGCTGCAGCCTGATCGGCTGCGGCCTCCGCTCAGGCATGGGCACCCAACCACCTCCGCGAGCATAGCGTGGATATTGTTGCCATGGAATGTTCCTCATCTAGTAACCTCTTACGAGTATATGCGTTAGGTGCACCTGTGGCAATGGCGTCATCGGGTGGTTAGCGACGTAACGATAGTACTAGCGGAGCACAGAACTAGTGTTGGCCCAGGCCAAAAACGTCGAGGGAGTAGCCGGGGAGGAGAACCGAGGGACCGAAGTGACCTTTCACCGGCGCAGGCGAAACCATCTTATGGATCGCGCCGGCGCTTGTCTCGCTTGTTCGCCCTTCTGATCCTTCTCATGTGGTAGACGAGATACCAGGTGATGAGCAGCCATGCCGCCGGGAGGACAATCGCCTCCCACCAGAGCTCACCGTAAGCGTTGACTGAGATAATAATCTGTCCGGTTGGGTGGATAGCGGCCTGAATCCATGTGGCGAGGATCAGTGTACTCAGCCCCCAGGCGAACAACATCGCCACAAGTCTCAACAAGCGCATGTTATCGCACAAGTATCCGCTAGTCTGCGTGGCGGATCAGCGCCAGACAAGCAAGAAACCGACCCCTTTCGAAGGTCGGTTTCACTATTGGCTCCGCACCAGCCAAGTGACCACCTACAGCCAGTGTTTCATCGCCCCTTCAGATTAGCAACGCACAGGGAAGAAACGGATTGCGGAAGCTACGTTCAGTATAGCCCGTAGCATTGTGAGCGTCAACTAACTGGAGTTGATCTATTCCACCTGTTTGGCACATGCCAACCAATCAGGCGAACACAGAGACGTCCCTCGCGAGTTTGCGGAGAGACTGAAGACGAGTGTGGGCAAGTCTGACAGCATCCGGCATCGCCTTCGCTGTTAGACTTGCCCGCCGACCCCCACATCCGCATCACGTACATAGCGTAGACGGTTCCGGATACCTATGCCAACCTTGTCGAGGGTCCTGGTGATGACACATTGACCAATTGGGCTATGAAGAGCGGAAACGCGATCGAGTTAACGCTTCGAAACCAGGGGTCCAACCAGCTTCTAGCTTCGACTATACCCATGAATCACCTACCCCAAAATACATGAATCTTACTAGAATACATAGATCTTACATTTAGGTGTTGACAGATACTCGTACCAATGTTATTGTGTGCGTCGCCTACCGCGTGGACGTTTATCATATCGTCTACCACCGTCGGCGAAGGCTGTTGCTAGATGAATAAGACAGCGAAAGGTGGTTCCGATGACTAGGCTTCGTAGTATCAGGAAATCATTAAGGCTTAGCTGGACTGTGTGCATCTTTCTGGCACTACTGATGGCGATTACTCCGGTGTTCAGAATCGGGCCCGGACCTCGAGCTGAAGCTAGTACAATTCAGGCAGATAATCCTCCTATCGAGATTCTTAACTCCGAAGGCAACGAAAGTGTGCCCTCCCCGGCAATCACTGACATTCAGGAGTCTAATGTCACCGCGGTATCAGCGGTTATCACCTGGAAGACCGACATTCTAGCCAACAGTGTGGTCAACTATGGTACAACCACAAGTTTAGGGGCTAACTCCTCGGACGATCTCTCTGTAACTGATCACCTAATAATGCTAAGCGATCTCTCAGCAGAGACAACCTATTACTACGAAGTCCAATCCACAACTATCGCAAACATGACCGCCGCTGACAGTAATGGTGGTCTCTACTATGCTTTCACCACTGCGCCCATACCAACACCTACACCAGAGCAGACATCAACACCTTCACCTACCTCGTCACCTACACCGGAGCCAACATCTACACCTTCGCCTACCCCGTCACCTACACCGGAGCCAACATCTACACCTTCACCTACCTCGTCACCTACACCGGAGCCAACA
>Ga0180433_10000042_pt1 | contig 192448 bp, 284 predicted proteins | sample SS_ome_8_FD_132980 | JGI IMG/M metagenome (GOLD analysis project Ga0180433, IMG submission 132980) | Hypersaline lake sediment archaeal communities from the Salton Sea, California, USA - SS_1_D_1 metaG | ecosystem: Environmental > Aquatic > Non-marine Saline and Alkaline > Hypersaline >...
CCTGAGCGCCCTGCCACCCCTGAATGCCATCGACTCCCTGGACGCCCTGCCATCCCTGGACGCCCTGCCACCCCTGAATGCCATCGACTCCCTGGACGCCCTGCCATCCCTGGACGCCCTGCCACCCCTGAATGCCATCGACTCCCTGAAACCCAACATCTCCCTGCCAACCCTGAGCGCCTTGCCATCCCTGAATGCCATCGACTCCCTGGAACCCAACATCTCCCTGCCAGCCCTGAGCGCCCTGCCAACCTCGATTTCCCTGGAAGCCTCGGAGGCCCTGGCCGCCCTGGCTCCCCTGAAGACCTGCTCCCTGCCAGCCCTGAGCGCCCTGACTGCCCTGAGGACCCCCGTAGCCCTGAGAGCCGGCCTCGCCCTCGGTCCCCTGAGGACCTTGGTCTCCCACGCAGCCCTGCCAACCCTGGAAGCCTCCAACTCCCTGAACACCCTGGTTGCCCTGAGGCCCACAAACACCCTGAAGCCCGACGCCCTGCGAGCCCTGCGGACCCTGAATGCCGGTGCCGCCGCCATCACCCTGATACCCGGTCGCTCCCTGATACCCAGTGGCACCCGTGACACCGCAAACGGCCATAAGCTCAACCATCCTGTTCCTAGCCAGGACGTAGAGCCACTCGCTTATCCCGTTGCCCTCGGGCGTGTTAATCGGGAGCTCGCATTCCCCCTGGAAACGCGCGATCAGTGCCGCGCCGTTGGTCGGAGCGAAACCCTCGTCGTCATCAACGTCGACATTGAGCGGCACCGTCGTGTTGATCGCGACAATCGTGTACTGATGGCCGTTCGCGTCAAAGATGAAGTCCCCGACCGCGACACTCGTTGGCGTGAAGTCCCCGTAGGTGTCAAAGAAGAGCCCGTTGAGGACGTAATCCCCTGTGCCGCCCGCGCTCGACGTGAATATCTGGTAGCGTCCGTTGAATATCGGTGCCGGCATTTGTCACCCCTCAGAAGTCGAGGACAATGGACCAGTCCAAGAAGGTCATCCCCTTGAACAGCAGGTCCACCGACCCGCTCCCAAGGGCCACGCACTCGACCGCCAGCCCGACCTGGCCGCCGACTCGGAGGTTGTAGGGAAGGCCAGTCGCCGGGCCTCCGAAGTTCTCCGTCGTGCGATCCCATATCATCACCTTTGGGAAGAGCGTGTCCAGGTCGTTGTTGTTCCACTCGGAACCCGCGAAGGTGAGCCTCACGGTGAACTGGTTGCCCACAGTCACATCCCCGGAATCGCCGTTAATCCTGACGTGGAACGGCTCGACGCCGGTCGGCACCGAAATGGTGCCGATGTTGCTCGCCACGGCATAGGTGATACCGGCCTTGTCCGCCACGATGATCGCGTCACCCGACTGATACCTCGTCGCCAGCGACCCCTGAACGCCCTGGAAGCCCTGCGGACCCTGAGCGCCAGCCGCGCCCAACCCCTGCAACCCCTGCGGACCCTGGGCACCGGCGCCGCCAGGCCCCTGCGGACCCTCGTCGCCCTGGAGGCCCTGAACGCCCGCACCGACGGCGCCCTGCGTCCCAGGCACCCCCTGGACGCCATCCTGGCCCTCGGAACCCTGCGGACCCTGGAACCCAGCCCCGGTCGCACCTGCGTCTCCTGCGGCCCCCTGCGGTCCCTGAGTGCCATCCTGGCCAGCCGCGCCCTGGACACCCTGGCCGCCCACGTCTCCCTGGACACCTTGGGAACCTTGGGCGCCGAGCCCGGCAACTCCCTGAAAGCCAACCGATCCCTGAGCTCCATCCTGACCATCAGCCCCCTGCGGGCCCTGGAAACCAACTGCGCCCTGGGAACCGACAGAGCCCTGGGAACCCTGAACACCCTGACCACCCACGTCTCCCTGCGAGCCCTGAGCTCCAACTCCCCCATCCGACCCCTGAACCCCCTGCTGGCCGAGGGAACCCTGGAAACCGACAAGACCCTGCGAACCCTGTGGCCCGTCGCTTCCAGCAGCACCCTGAGCCCCAGCGCCGCCATCCGACCCCTGAACTCCCTGAACGCCCTGCGTCCCGGAACCAACCGGCCCCTGAAAACCAACCGACCCCTGAGAACCATCCTCGCCCTGATCCCCCTGAACGCCCTGGAAACCTGCGCCGTCGAAACCCTGCGGACCCTGTGCCCCCTGACCACCCGAACCCTGGTTGCCCTGCGGACCTTCGCCACCCTGAGAGCCCTGCATTCCTTGACCACCCGGACCCTGCGTGCCGTCGTCGCCCTGCCAGCCCTGAACGCCCTGCGGACCGAAACCTCCAAGCGGGCCCACCTCCCCCTGCCAGCCCTGGAAGCCCTGCGTGCCATCATCGCCCTGCCATCCCTGATTGCCCTGGCTGCCCTGGAAACCACGGAGACCCTGGTTGCCCTGGTTGCCCCGAAAGCCCTGAAAACCTCTAACTCCCTGCCAGCCCCGCCAGCCCTGGAATCCCCGAAGACCCTGCGGCCCCGCCAATCCCTGCGCACCCTGAGCGCCGACCAGCCCCCGAGGGCCAAGCGGGCCCTGTGCTCCCAAGGCACCCTGTGGACCCGTTCCCTGAACGCCCTGGACGCCTTCCACTCCCTGAGCGCCCTGAACTCCCGCTCCCTGCCAGCCCTGCCAACCGGACGGACCCCGAGAGCCCTGAACGCCCGTTCCCTGATGGCCCTGGGGCCCGACGTCCCCCTGGGCCCCATCCGCCCCCTGTGCTCCCTGAACGCCCTGAGCTCCCTGATGGCCCACCGGACCCTGCCATCCCTGCGGACCACCCGGAGGTCCCTGAACGCCCTCGTTGCCCTGGGGACCCGTAATGCCACCGCTTCCCAGCGGCCCCTGGCCTCCCATGTATCCCTGCATGCCCTGGGTTCCGATCCCGACGTTGCCACAACGGTCCTCCGGCAGCTCCCCGATAAGGCGGAACCACTCGTTCTCGGTGGCGGGCGCCACCGGCTCGACACCCCAGAACCAGGTCACCTGCTCCGGATTGTCTATCTCCTCCCCGTTCACGAGGACGACGAGCAAGTCCTCCGACTCGGGAGCGTCGTTCACGACAATCTTGGCCAGGTTCTCCCAACGGCAGACGTGGGCGCCGACCGGAATATACCGCCTCAAGGGCGAAGCAAACTGTCGTTTCAGGGCAACATAAGCCTTCATGCGCGGACCCCTCGGTGTTCCTTGACGTAAAGGGACTTCACATGAAGACAAAATATAAAGAGATTGTCAACCACCACACACGAAGGTGTGGCTTGCAACTAAGCACCAAGGCCCGCTACAATATCATTAGGTACGCATTGTCAAGCGGTTTTCAGGAAAGGGGGCGCAATTCCTCCACACCCACAAGGAGTGTGGTTTCCTTGCACGAAAATCATGAAAGGTCGTAGCCGTAGCGAGAAGCAAGCTCGGAAACCTCCTGCGCCTCGCTCGGGAAGCTCTCTCGCAAGACGGCCATGGTGAGGGACGGAATCTTCCTCCCGTGCCTGCGAGACCCCCTCCTGGTGTGGTCGGCCGTCCCGACGGCAAGAGAGCTTCGCCAGTCGGCTCGCAGGTCGATCCCGCAGGACTCGAAGATCGACGGGAGAACGAACCCCATGTCCTCGACCCGGTACGTCATGGAAGCCATCTCCTCGGCAGCCAGGTTCCAGCGGACCCAGTACCGCGCGCAATCTCGCAGGAGCGGACCTCCCACGATGGCCGGATCGGCCTTCGAGACCAGACGCCACGAAACCTTGCCCGCGGTGTGGAACGACTCAATGACCCGGAGCGGATGACGGACCTGGTGAAGAACGACGTCATAACGGCCACGCGCCGAGGGGTCATGAACGCATCTCCAGTCAACGCGCCCATGTCTCCCGTCCTTCTCGTGCCCGACATCCAGGCCGGCCAGCCCCAGGACCTTGGAGGCGTAGCGAGTCCCAGACCTCCCGCACCCGACAATCAGCAGCTTCTTCATGATACGCATCAGGCCGGCGTCGCGTCGAGGAAGAGGTCGGACGCCCTCTCGCAGTCTCCGCGGTTCACGTAGCCCTCGGAGCTGACGGCCACGATCCTCTTGCCGTCGCGCCTGAGACGCCAGCGCCATTCCCCGCGCCTGTCCCTGTAAAGCTCGGCGTCATGCTCGGAACCCGTAATGAACCCGATGTCGCTGGCCAGCCGGGCGTCGCCCTCGGGATAGCCCCCCGGAGACTTCGCCAGCACCTTGCCGTTGCCGGCCACCACGCGCCATCTGACCTTCCCGCTCGTGTCGGGATACGTCCCCAGCTTCAATGTCCGTTTCATCGTTTCCCTTCTCCCTTCGTTTCCTTGCGAACTCAACCATCTGGCACATGCCGTGCTCCGTCACGCCCCAGAGGACCGCCGCCCGGCGACGCCCCTCCGTCAAATCGTAGTGAGGAAAGCCCGGCCTGTCCTGGAACCATGTCCTCTTCATGCCGATCCGGTCGGCGAAGACATGAAGCTCCTCCAGCGTATCGGCGTACAAGTGGCACGCCCTGCCGTACCTCCACATGGCGTCCCGGAGCTGATCGACGTAGACAGCCATCACATGTGAACCCCGAGCACCTCGTCGACACGGACATGCTCGAACCTTGCGCCTAGGGCCTCCAGCGTGTGGCCGTCTGCCACGTACCCGTGCCGGACGTCCCACCCGATGGCCTGCATGGCCTCCCTCTTCACGAGCACCTGGAGCGGGTCGACATGGTAGAGCTTCACCGGATCGCCGTCCAGGACGACCGGCGGCCTTCCCAGTATCGCCTCGTTGAGCGGCCCGAAGTGCATGATCTTGCAGACGGCGAATTCCCGGCCCGACCCGCGCACGGCGTCGATCATGACCTCCAGGTACCGCGGCAGAATCACGTTGTCGTCGTCGTAGAACAGGACGTAGTCCCCGGTGGCCCTTTCGAGCATCGACTTCCTGACGCTGTTCCCGAAGTCGCCCGGGGCCGTCCTCTCCCCGGTGCAGTGGTACTCCACCCTGGGATCGCCCATCGCCTCCACGAGCTCCCGCACCACCGGCTCCTCCGGGCCGTCCGAGCAGACGAGCTGGCGCCAGTCCTTGAACGTCTGGAGCGTCAGGCAGTCGATGCTGCGCCTCACGACGTCCGGATGCCGCTTCCAGGTCGGGGTCACGACCGTGACAGTCGGAGCCCCCGGCCGCCTGGACGGACCCCGGGCCGGAGCCGGGACCGACGCCCGAATCGGGGCCTTCGGCAGCTCGGCCTTCATCTCGATCGGGACCTCGGCCGCGCCACCCACTCCCTTGGCCGCGTTCGACACCTTGCGCCTCAGCTCATTGGAACCCTCCAGGGCGCTGAGCCAATGAACGGCCCAGTTGTCGACGCCGTAGATGAAGCCGTTCTCCTCATGCCTGATGGCGCCCTGGTGAAAGGCCGAGTTGACCACGCACGGCACGCCGGCATCCAGAACCCTCTTGAAATAGTCCCGGTTGGCAGCCCCGACCCTCGTGAAGAGGGCCGCGTCGGCATCCAGCACCGCCGCCAGCGTGTCGTCGAAGTCGACAATCTCCACCCCCGGCTCCACCTCCAGCCGGCTGATGCCGATCCTCATGACCACCTTGCTCGTGGCACCCTCGATCTGCCTGACGATCCGACAGAACTCCGGCACGCCCCACCCGTTGTCGATGGTGACGATCTTGAACATGCTCCCGTCCTCCTTGCTGATCTCCTCTACGAGGTTCCCCTCGTATGACTCGCTGTACTCGAACACCCTTCGCCGGAAATCCGGCCCGCAAAGGCCCGCAAAAGCATCCTCCATCTGAGAATGGGCCAGCTTCTCGTCATATCCCGTCCCCGGAGGATGATAGACATCCACCCTCCCGTCGATCACGTTCCTCAGACCCATCTGTCTCGCCCGGTGGCAGAGCCAGAAGTCCTGTCCGAAACCCATGGGGCTTCCAGGGACCAGCTCCCCAACCTCCCTCATCAGCTCGCCCGAGCAAGCCATGGCCATGCCCTCGACGTTCCTCACCGACATCGCCATCCCGTGCGCATAGTTCACCTTCTGCATGAAGGGATGGGCGCGCCCATGAATGGCAGGGCTCCAACACCCGAACGGCAACGACGCCTCGATGGCCTCCCGGTAGTCCTCGACATGGCAAAGAAGCTCGATGTCCGCGCCCGGCATCCAGACGGCGTCGTAGTCGGACGCCTCCGCCATGATCTTGTTCCAGGCGCCCGTCCAGTAGATGTTAGGCAACGTCGTGCTCTGGCAGCGAGGATGCTTGCCGTCGTCGGACCCGCTGTCATAGACCTCCACGTCGTCGAAGACCGTATCGAGCCCGCACCAGAGCATCTCGGCCCCTCGGGGATTGTTGTGATGCAGGATGACCGCCTTGACCCTCATGTCGTCCTCACCTCCCCGAGCCGGCCCCGCCACTTGTCGAGCAGCGTCCTCTTCCACTTCCCGTAGTCGCCCCAGTCCGGACCCCGCTCGCTCCAGGTCGTCGAGTGGTGCTCGAACCTCCTGGACGGAACGACGAGACACCTCAGCCCGGCCGCCCTCACCTGGCAGCAGTAGTCCTCCACGTGCAGGTGCAGCCCGGTGAACGTCCCGTCGTCGAACTTGAACCCCTTCGTCCGGTCAACCCCCATCACGCAGGCGTCGAGCGTCTCGACGTCCTGCTCCACGGACGCGTCCCGGGACCATATCTCGCCATCCGGCCTCCGGGCGCCCACAAGCCCAGCCGCGCCGACGTCGGGCCTCTGGACGGCCTCCACGACGTTCTGGAGGCCGTCGTGGGAGAACTCGGCGTCCGGCTCGCAGAAAACCACGACGTCCGACGTCGCGTCGCCAAGCATCCTGTTGTACTCGGTCGCCAGGCACGTCTCCGGACGGCCCCTCGTCAGCAGCCTCTCGACCCGGCAGCCGCTCAGGCTCCTGGCAAGTATGTCGTGAAGCACGCCGGCACGGACCCACACCGTCGCGACCGACGCGTCAACGTCGCCCTTCAGGAGGGCCTGGTAGGCGTCGTAATGCTCCGCCAGGCAGTTCCACGGCGCCATCGGGTCGCACACCCTGCACCACATGGACCCTGGGTCCTGAAAGAAGCCGTACTTGCAGGTGCTCATCCCGTGGCGCTCGAAGCGGTCGCAGCCGAGCAGCCTGGGCTCGCTCCACTCGTGGGCGAACACCCCATGGGGCATTATCGCAGCGTTCGGCGGACGAACGGCCTCCATCTCGGACTTGGACCAGTAGGGGCGGTCCTTGCTCTCCCTCGGCCTCTCCGGCAGCGGAAGGACCCCCGCGGCCGCCAGAGCCGGGTTCCTCCTGAGCGCCGGGTTGTTGCTCCACCAGAACCCCGGCAGCATCTGGAAAGGCTCGGCCGACGGAGCGATCCTCCCGGGCCACCTCCACCACCAGTGCGCCATCACCTCCCGCTCGTCCAGGATGCGGCGCAAGTAGAGGTAGTCGCACCCGGCCCCCTCGGCCCACTCGACAGCCTTCTCGAGCCAGTCGCGCCCATGGCCGGAGGCATCCGGGTCGATCAGCTCGAAGTCGGACTCGACGTGGATGGCCCACTCGCAGTCGGCCACCATGGCCATGGCCCTGTTGATGCCGACGCTGACCCCCTGGTCGACGACCGCCCTCCCGGAGCGCCACTCCACACCGAGCTCCCTGGACTCCTTCAGCCTGTCAATGTAGATGGCCGTCCCGTCAGTCGAGGCGTTGTCGTAGATCGCGACGACGAGCGGACGATAGGAGGTGCGAGCAAGAAGCGACTCGACGCACCTTCTCAGGTAGTCTAGCCGCTCACCGTTCGTCAGTATGGATATGCCTACTCTCTTCATGACGCAAATCGGAGGAGGCCGTTATTCGACCTCCCCCCATTATACGCCCCGACCGGCCGGTTTCCAGAGGGCGCCCGGAATCACTCGGCAAAAGCACTCGAACTCACCTGGGCCCTCTTGTCCCGCTCGACCCTCCAGGCCTCGCGCCTCGCCGACCTCTTCCGCACGACCTCGATGTGGACCGCGACCCTCTCGGCCGGCCTTTCGCCGGCCGCCCACCTGACGTCCTTCTCTTCGTCCCACTCGCCCGCCTCGTTGCCTTGGCGTTCTTGATCGGAACACCGTTGGCCGTCTTATCCCGCACGACCTCGATACGGAACTTGCGCCTCGCCGACCTCCCCCGCGCACCCTCGACATAGACTCTGACCTCGGGACCGGCCTTCTCTCCCACCCTTTCGCCATGCGCCCACCTGATGTCCTTCTCGTCGTCCCACTCGCACACGAAGCCGTTGATGGAATTGCCGTCCGTGTCGCCCTTCTCAAGCCAGCCGCCGTCCGCGAACCTGGCGTTCCAGCGGCCGCCTCGGATCATGTACATGTAGTTGCCGACCCTGTTGTTCAGATAGGCCTTGTCGCTCGTGGCAATCAAGGCCTCCATCGCCGCGACCTTGTCCTCCCGCTTCTGGTTCAGAGCCTCCCGGTACTTCAGCTTGTGAGCCTCGATCAGCACTCGCGCCCCATGCTCGCGGGCGTCGAGCTCGATGAGGTCTGCCCTCTCGTTCGCCTTGTCGATCAGCTTGGCGCCCATCACCACGGCCTTCATGACGTTCCTGGTGACGTTATTGGACTTCTTGGCCCCAGCCAGGTATTTCGCCGCCTTCCCCTCGGCCTCGACGACAAGCTCGGCGCGCTTCTCCGCCGCCCTCCCAAGCAGCTTCCTCCTCACCGCCCTGGCCCTGAGGATGCGCTTGACGTCGTTCTTGCCGATCTTCCTGCCGCTGACCCAATACCGGTAGCGCCACATCTCGCTGCTCTTGACCCATGCCCACCTGCCCGTGCTCTTGGTGTTGGAGGCGCCGATCCAGGCACGGTTGGTCATCTGAGACAAGGTGCCGCTGATGGCCCTGTTCTCCTCCCTGCTGTCAATCGTGGCGAGGTGGCCGCCCATCTCCTCGCACTTCGCCTTGGCCTCGTGCCAGGTCACGCCCTCGACCTCAAAGAACTGATAAAAGTGGCCTTGGCGGCGTTTCATCCCCAGGCGCTGCGCGCCCTTGATGCCGTCGAGAGCGAGAGGCTGCACCCTCACCATGCCGGCGTCGATGAGAATCTGGGCCCTCTCTTCATGGGGCTTCTTCAGCCATTCCTTCCTCACCTCCCGTGCCTTGTCGTTCTCCACGAAGATCAGCCTCCCGTCGCGCTTGAAATGATCCCTCCTGACCGGCAGGAAGCCATGGCGATCGACTCCCGGACGTTTCGCGTCGTGCTTCCTGGGCCTCATCTGCGCCGTCGCCGCGACCCCGAGAACCATCATCATCAGTGCCACCAACCATCTCGTCCTCATTTCCCGGCCTCCTTGCTTATGAGCTCAACCACATTGACAGCTCGCACCTCTTCCTCCAACCAGACCGTGATGAGGCCACTCAGCTTCCTCGTCAAGTCCGTTTCCCTGAAGCCAAACTGCTGCATGATGAAGGAGACCGCCCTTGGATTGGGATAGTCCTTCCCTTCCGGGACCGACACTGAGATGTGTCGGGCCATACCGACGATCTGATCCTCGACGGAGAAAGCCACCCGGTAGCCGTCCCGGAGGTAACAGACATGCCCTTCCTCGTCGCCAACAGGAGACCCCAGACCCTCGACGGCCGCCAGGAGCCTGCGCCTCGTGACCACGTTGGCCTCGGCGTGCTCGATCACCTTCGCGATGGCGACCAAGGCTTCCCCGTCTATGATGAGCGGCCTCATGTCTTCTCCTTGAGAACGAACTCTCTCTTCTGCCGGTCCCAGACGCAATCCTTGTAAATCCGGTTCAGGTCGTGGCTCGCACCCGAACGATCCTTGTCACAGGAAACCCGCCCCTTCGGAGTCATGTGGCAGTAGAAGCCGAACTTCTCGCATTCCGCAACCCCGGGCCAGTCTCCCGTCCACGGCAAGCGGCCACCGGCCGCCTCGACGATCTCCTCGAACTTCTCCCGCATCTCCTCGGTCGGACCGCCACAGTAGATGTCCTCCGGAAGTCCATTGTTTGGAAAGCAGCACACGGACCTCCCGTCCCTGCACGCCGCCTCCAAGACATAGCCGTCCGGAACCGGGTCGCCGGTCCTCACATACAGCATCGGCTTGTGCTCCCAGCCGTACTCCTCCGCCAGCTCCTCGTAAATGCAATCGCACCCGATGGCCTGGCCGCCACAGAGGGGACACCTCTCCACGTCGCATCCCCGCTCGTGCATCTCTCCCGGCTTCGCCCCGCAATCATGACACGTCTTGCCGCTCATGCCGACACCTCCTTCGCCAAGCCTCGGGCGTAGGCCCTGGACGCGGCGAGCTCCCGCTCCAGCCGCGCGCACCGGGACGACAGCCACCCGATGGCATACTGGTCCACGTTGACCGCGCGACCGCGGCGGGCCCCGGACTCCCGGGCCGCCGCCACGGCCTCGCCACCGATCTCGCAAGCTTTCTCGGTCAGACTCATCTCGATCCTCCTGTCCGGTTTCGTCTCCACCCCCATATTGCCAAAGAAGCAGAGTTTTCCACCAGGAGGTCGCGCCTTCTCAGGAAACGCATGAGCGCGGGCACCGTCGACCGCCTTCTCCAACCGTCCGGCCCGCCGTTGTGGATGCGGTACGCGACCTCCATGCCCAAGGCGTTCCCGGTCTCTCTCTCGTACCTGGCGCCGTAGTGCCGGACGTAGGTCACCACGCACCACCGGGACAGCGTCGCGGACGCCCGGACGTCGGCCATGGAGTGGCTCGTCCCCGCGATCCGGTTGACGTCGTCCAGGTACGGCTGCCTGATCTGGCACAGGCCGTACGCCCGGTTCCGGAGATGCGTGTCGCCGACCGCGTTCGGGTCGCCGTCACTCTCGGCCAGGATCAATGCGGCAAGGAATAGCACCCAGTTCATAGCATCCCCTCCTGTTCGGCCATCATCTCGACGGCGACCACCATGGCCGCGTCCTCGTACCGCCTGTCGGCGATCAGCTTCCGCTTCAGCCTCCCCAGGTCGTACAACGAGGACGGCCCCGTCCTTTGACGGTCGAGCGCCGCCAACCTCATGATCTCGGAACGGGGCTTCGTCTTGACACCCTTCATGGACTCCCATTCGATGTCGCCCCAGTCCAAGTCCTCGAACCTGGCCCTGTCCCTGTTCCTGAGCGCGTCCGTCACGTGGTACGGCGTCCCGGCGTCCGCCACGACCTCCCAGTCGCCCCTGGTGAAAGAAGTAGCCCTTCGCCCTCACCATCGCGCACGCGCAGCCACTCTCCCTCAAGCAGTCGTACCAGGTCATGCCCCAGCCTCCTCCCGGGTCTTCCCGCACCACCGGCACTTCTCGACCGGAGGCGCCATGACCGTGTTGCAAGGCGCGGGACAGAGCCATCCATCCGGGCACCCGTGAAGATGCCTCGTCCAGCAAACCCACCGTGGCTTGTCGTGGTAGGACGTGTAGCCGCGCCCCTGGACGAACGTCCCCTTGTCCTGCCCGAGATGGAAGCACTCCTGGCTCGGGCAGTCCTTGTGGCACACGTCCACGTTCTTTCCGTCGACCTTGACTTTCACGCCGCCTTCCTCCCGTCGTCCCGGAGCCGCCTCCGCATGTCCTTCTCGACCTCGTCGCACTCGCCCGGCCACGACTCCTGCCACAGGCCGTCGTCCCACTCCGGCATGTCGAAGTCAAGGTTGGCCTTGGCCAGCCGGTAGTAGAGCAGCGAGTGAACGCGGTCCAACGGCGCGCCCATGCTCGTGAAGCAGAGACACGCCATCAGCTCGCCGTCGGTCGCCGGCCTCATGTCCTCACCCTTCGCCGCACGCTCGCAAATGTTCCGGACGTGCGCCCGGTAGCAGTTGTCCGGCGCGTCCCGGAGGACGGCCGTCGGACAGCAGAGCCGGAAGACGTCGTGGATGGCCTCGGCGTTCTCCGGATCGGCCCTCTCCGCCTTGTCGATCTCCTCCTCCGCGATCTCCATCATCGCAAACGTCCGCGAGACGACGGAGCCGCTCTTGCAGCCCGTCATCGCCATCAGCTCCCCGATGTCCGGCTTCCTCTTCATGCCACCGCCTCCTTCCACATCTCGTCGAACACCCCAGTTTTCCTATCGTAGAGCAGCTTGCACAGGTTCTCGAACTCGTCGAAATGAAAGTAGTACCACCCGTCCTCGCCATACGGAGTCTCCTCGGCCCGACCCCCGTAGTGCCTGGCGATACGCCGGGAGCGTGACTCTCCGAACTCCTCGAAGTCCGTCCACCAGTAGTCCGTGGGCTCGTGACGCAGGATCAGGGAGAGCCTGGCGCCCGGGGACATCCCGCTCGGAGGTGTCACGTAGCCCGTGGATTCCAGACAACAGTACATACCCTCGAACTTGAAAACCGCCCGAGAGTGGCCCCGGCGCTCGTTGACCCAGAACTCCTCCTCCTTCTCGACAGCGCCCATCCGCTCGGTGAATTGCTCCAGCGTCTCTTTCATGGCAATCTCCTAATTATACGCCGCCATCATTCTCCTTCACTCTTGCCGTCGTCACCCCCCATATTTCCGAACAAGCAAGGTTTTCCACGCGGAGGGCAAAAAAAGAGCGGGACCCTGAAGTCCCGCCCTGGTCTTCCCTCGTCGGCAACCCTACTCGACGACATCCCAGCGAGGCACCGACGGCTCGCCGATCAGTTCCCTGGACAGGTCCAGGAGCTCCTTGGCCACGATCTCCCGGAGAGGCGCCGGCTCGGAGGTCGCCACCCTCATCACCTCGGATGCGCCACCGATCTCCATGGCCTGCTTGAAGTCCTTCCAGTAGGTGCTCGTCTTCTCGCCCGTGGCGAAGTTGACGATGTACATCCCGGTGTAGTCGCCGGCCTTGCGCAGGCCCCACATCCAGATCGCCTCGATGGGGTCGCGCCTGGCCCTGGACGCGTACTCGAAGGTGGCGTAGTTCCCATGCCCGCGAACCCGCATGACCGGAGCGTGCTGCATGACGAACAGGATCATCTTCTCCCTGTCCTCGACAGGCTCGAAGCCGGGAATGGCGTCAGCCACCTTGCTCGACAGCCCGAGCCTCCTGGCGTTGTCCGGCTCCCGGAGCCAGCGCTCGTGCTCGTCTACCAGGAACTCCTTCCCGGTCCGATAGTTTATCCAGTAGCCTTCTCTCATGTCGTCAACTCCTGTAGCATCCGTCGTCAGATCGTCCCAACCAGTTCCCGCGCCAGCACGAGCAGCTCCCTCGCCATCCCCACGCCGGACATGTCCTCGTCGGCCAACGCCGCGCTGACGCTCTTCTCCTCCTTGCCCCCGTAGCCGGTTTCGACGAACTTCCCGCGACCGGTCGAGTTGTCGATCAGCAGCACCGACCTCTGCTTGAACTTCTTCCCCAGCTGCCCGGCCACGTCCTCCATGAAGTCAAGCTCGACGCCCCGCACGTCAATGGCGAACGACTTCTCATTGTACACCTTGCCCGTCTTCTGGTCGAAGTACCGACCACGGAACAGGTTCCCGATCGACCATCCAGAGTCCATCCCTCGCTTCTCGAACATCGGGTCCATGACGTCCTTCGTCAGCCAGCTCTTCATCATGCGGTTGTAGAGCGTCTTGATGATGCTGGACAGCTTGCCCTTCCATCCCTTTTCCCTCTCGGCGTTGACGTCGGTCGACAGGACGATCATGGCCCCTGGCGAGATGTTGAAATCCTCACCCCCGGCGGCGACGCGCCCGCGCCAGAACGACCATGGACGAATAACAGCCTCTCGACCATCCCACGACAAGACGAAACGCATCCTAATCATCTTTCACCTCACGCTCTTTCGGCTGCGGCTCCCTGCGTCCGCTGACGCCCGCGACAGCTGGCAGGGTGTGGCGCCGACCACGCTCCCTGACATCCGGCGGCGCGTCACACAGACGCGGAAAGCCAAAAACATACCTGAAGAACTCCAAGAGCCTCTTCATCGCCTCCTCCTTTCATCCGGTGTCGCGTCCCGACACCCAAAACCGGAAGACACACGCCGGACTAAGGACGTTCCTACCTTGGCCCGGTTATCAAAGAATTGTATCACTCGTTCCCCTTGTACTTCGGATGCCGGTAGAGCCAGCCCCCGTTCTTCCGGTTCGCATGACGGACCCCGATCACGCAGTGGTCGAGGATCGCCGGGCCGCCCAGGCTGCGGGGGCTCGCGATCATCAGCGGGACCTTCATCGGCCCCATAGAGCGCCCGACCGTCCCCGTGACCATGTGCGTGGCATGCCACGACTCGCCCGTCTCCGCGTCGCCCAGCACCAGGCGCAGCCGCGTCCCCCGGGCCCGTGCCCGCTCCAGGACGTCGACCACCTTCTGCGGCGTCTCGCTGTTGTAGGTCGTTCCATTCACGATCATGACTTTCCCTCCTGGCTATTCACGACCTCCGCCACGATGCCTATGCTGCTCATGCCACGGACAAGCCCGCGACGCTCCGAGACCAGGCACGCCAGGTCGGCATAGTGCCGCGGCTCCACGGAACCGTCGCCCTGCTTCCTCTCGATCACCTCGTCGAGCAGCTGGATGTCCCGCCTCGCCAGCTGCCTCGCCCTCTCAAGTGCCTCAAGTGCCGTCATCGCTGTCTCCTTTCGTTCAGCCTCCACCCCTACATTGCCGAACAAGCAAGGTTTTCCACCCGTCACGACGACTTCTCCTCCTCCGAGGCCACCGGCTCGGGCACCGGGAAGTACGCGGGCATCTGGACCTCGAACCGCTTCTGCTCCGGCGGGATGTCCTTCCCAGACCACTTCCGGTCGTACAGCTTGGTCCGCGGGAACAGGCACTTGCTCGTCTCCAGGTCCAGGAGGTTGAAGCCCTTCCTGGTCACCTTGACGAACCTGACGACCCTCCAGGTCTTCTCGCCTCCCCTCCATCTGGGAATGCGGTAGTCGCGACCCAGGTGGAAGACGAACCGGTAGCAGCGGTAGCCGTTCCCGAACTGCATGATCTCTGGCTTGGTCATCTGAAGCTCCCAGTCGCCACCCCCATCAGGGCGCACCCGAAACCGACCGCGACAAGGATGCCGGCATGCCCCCCTATCGCCCTCGCCAGATGCAGAGCCTTTCCGAGCATCTCCATCGTGGCGTCCTTGTAGAAGTGATGCTTAGGCCAGATCGCCTCATAGGTCTCGCCCACGAGCTTCTCCAGGTCCTCCGACGGCCCCAGGAGCCAGATGGCCAGCCTCAGCTTCATACGTTTCGCCCAAGTCATTCCTGGGCCTCCCTCAAGGCGTAGTCCAGATCGGCCAAGGTGTCCTTGCACAGGTTCTCACCGTCCTGAGTAAGCACCCACTCGAAGCTCACCCCGAGCGCTTTCCCCCTCTTGATGAACCCGGCCTCCTCCAAGACCCTCAGGTCGTCCTTCACCGTCCCCGCGTGACGGCTCTTATTGAAGCCACGTCGCACGTCAAACAACACGATCGCCTGGTTCATGGTCATGTCGCCTACTCCTTCACATTGCGCTTGTAAACGAGGCCTTTCCCAAACACCGGACAGGTCTTCCCGTTCTCGAACACGGCCTGGCAATGAGCCTGCATGTCGCACTGGTCGCAATGCGACTCCTCTGGCTCCTCCGGCTCCTTCTCGACATACTCCGCGGCCACCTGGGAGAGCGTGGGCGGCACGTAGACACCAGAACTCTCCAAGCGCCTCTTCGCCGGCGCCTCCGTCGCCCAGTTGACGACCATGAAGTCGTCCAGGGCCGCCTCGTCCGACTCGTAGTCGCGCCCCCTCATCTGGAAGGCAACAGCCTTCCTGGCCGTGATGGTGACGACCGCGTCGCCACCGGTCGGATGCGGCTCGGCGAATGTGAGAATCGCGTCCTCGGCAATCATCCTTGTCAGATGCTCGCTCATCCTTTACTCCTTATCGCCTCCAGAAGCGCCCGGCGCTCCTGCTCCACCCTACCCAGGTCGATGTCGAAGAACTCGGCCAGCAGCTTCTCCGTCGACTCCCGAACATGCACGCCGCCCAAGTCGCTCAGCTCGTCCCCCTTGGGGTCGTCCTCGTCGAACTCGGCCCAGTCCCGCCTCTTCGACCACCGCATGACGGAGTAGCCCTTCTCCTCCCGGAGCCACTCCAGGAACTCGCCGATGGCCCGGCTCCTGTCCTTGACCTTCAGCATCTTGTCAAGCTCGGGCGTCTCCACCTGGCCAACCGTCGTCGTCATCGTCGTCCTCCATAATTTCCCTGCTCCCCGTCGTGATAGCCCCGGTCGTAGTCGCTCTCGTCCTTCTCCTCGTCCTTCAGGAACCAGACCAGGGCGTCGACGGGCCGCCTGCCTCTCGCGAACGATCCGTCCTCGTGCGAGACCTCGCAGGGCGACTCGCACTCGACCGTCCACCCGTGCCTCTCCAGGATGTCCCTGTCCTCGTCAGTCATGGCGTTGTCTCCATCACCCACTTGTCCCCTCTCAGGAAGCCGGCCACCGGGCCGCCACCCATCTTCCTGAACTCCCTGAAGACGTCGTCGGGCACCACGGCGAACTTCCTCGGGTTCGCCCCCGGCGGGTCGAGCGTCGCCCACGCCGGGCACGCGGCCGTCCCATATCTCCGGAGATACTGGTCCGTGCACGACGCCGGCCCGAGCAACTCGGCCCACTCCGGCCGGCCGGAGACGCTCCCCAGCAGCTCGACGGGGTCGGCGCCCCTCGGAAGGCACGCCACGCTCCTGAACTTGTTGCTCGTCTGGTAGTATCCGCCATGGAGAAGCTCGACGGCCCGCAGCTGCGCCATGGACGGAACCCCGAACCGCTCCGTCATGAAGCCCTCCCCCTTCCCGTCGACCATGACGACGATCAACTCGCCGCGCTTGCCGCCCACCTCGACGAGCTGGTAGAAGGACCCCTCCCGGAGCCCCGGCCGCCCCGTGGCGTCCACGCACCTCACCATGCCTGACCTGATCTCCGTCATGCCACCCTCCATCCCTCCATGCGGAGCCGCGCCACCTTCAGGCGCATGCGCTCCCGGCTCACGTCCTCGAGGTCCGTCCGGACCATGCCCCGCCCGACGTTGCTCGGACGCTCCATGGCCACGCTGACCCACGGAACCCCGACCGTCGTCCGGAGCAGCCTGATCTCGTCGGCGGTCAGCATCTCCCCGATGGTCCTCTCCGGCTCGGCCTCCAACCTGTCCACGATCTCCTGCGCGTCCATGTCAAATCTCCCTGGCCATGCCGGCGAAACGGTCCCGCTCGGCCTTGATGTCGTCCAGCTTGCGCCTGGCCGCCGCCAGCCTGCCCTCACGCCCGCGAACAACGGCCTCCTGCCGCTCCACGTCCTGAGCGCTCGGACCCGTGTAGTCCCTGGCGCGAAAGCTCCCGTTCGCGTTGAGCTCGCTGAACCTGACTATCCGCATCCTCGCCATGGTCAAACCCCCTTCCTCGTCGCCACCGCCTCTTTCGTCAGAGAGGCCATCGTGCTTCCGCTTCCATGCGCCACGAAGACCACGAACACGTCCGGGCGCCTGGCCATGCTCCGCTGGACGTTGCCCATCAGGAAGGCGCGCCCCCTGGGATTCTTGTCCCATCGGTTGGGAGCGTCCCTCTGGGATCGCCCCTCCCCGTAGAGGCACTCGGTGAGCTTGTAGGTGGAGAGGCTGAAATGGTAGCGCCCCCAGCCAGTCCCCTGCCAGAGAACCTCGGCAGCCATCTCCTGAAGTTTCGTCAGCCTCTTCACCAGGACCTCCACACCAGACAGAACAAGAACCCCGCGCAGAAGTTCGTCCATGATCGAAGGTATATCTCGGCGAGCTCCGCGAACTGGGCCAAGCCACCTATTCCGAAGACGTGATGCAGGAACAGACTCACTGCCACCCCAATCGTCAGGTAGAAGACCACGCCGACGAGCCACAAAATGCCCGTCATCATCACTGCCTTCCTCGTCCGAGTCCTCACTTGCACCCCTTCTCGTGCTCCGCCACCAGGAGCCACGGCACCTGCCCGCGAAGGTTGCGCCCGATCATCGTCCCGCACCTCGGGCACTTCCACTCGCCCCTGAGCCAGCCGCCGGGCCAGCGCCCCACGCGGTTGCCCTTGTCCGTCGGGCCCTCGCTACTGTCCCACCACTTGCTCATCGTCCATCTCCTTGCTCGTCCACCCCCATATTGCCAAACGAGCGACGTTTTCCACTCACGCTATCCGAAACCTATCCGCCATGCACTCGCGCTCATCCCCGGATACCAGGACCGTCACCATGCCGTCCCTCATCCCCCGGACGAGATACTCCTTGCCCTCCTCCAGCCAGTCCCGGCCAGTCGCGTCAAGGCAGGTCGCAGTCACCCGTCCCTCATTCGCCGGCAGTTCCAGGTCGGCCAGCGACGGGACCCAGAACTGCATCCGGAGCCCGTAGTTCCACAGGTGCTCGTCGAATGGCAGCAGCGGCCCCTCCAGCTTCTCCGAGTCGTAGTCGCCCACGCAGGCCATCCACTCCCGCAGCCCCGTGATGCTGTGCTCCCGGAGCGGAGGGTCTGCATCGGGCACCCAGTCGATCACCCACGGCCCAACGACGGCGTCGTTAACCACATCCCGGAAGAGGACGCGGTTGCTCCTCTTCACGTCCCCGAAATCGCCAAACTCCACGATGGCAAGCATGTCACCCTCCCCCAGGGACCAGACACAGGTCCCCGTTCCCAGCCGCGACGCGCCAGACGCAATGGCCATGGCGCGGGTCCCCCTGGAAGACCCCGGGAATCCTGAAGTCGACGCAGTTGAACATCCTCGTCCTGCCATCTCTCGTCGGATGGACCGCCGGCACGTCGACGGAGGCCACGACGCCGACCCGCTCGACTTCGACCGTCACGTCCGGGTTGCCGGAATAGCCGGAGTAGTACGGCCTCATTGGTCTCCGCAGCCTCACCTTGTCGCCCACCTTGAACTTCATGTCACAACCTCATCCATGTCTGTCGATCAGCCTCGGTCACATGCCCCTCGCGCCGGTCGTGCCGGCAGGACGCCGGCGACCGGGCGCCGGCGCAGCCCGGGCCCTGGCCCTTCGACCGCCTCACGACGCTCTTGAGCACCGGGATCGCCAAGCCCGTGTCGATCGCCCACCAGCAGCCCTTGTGGTAGAAGCGGCCCTTCGCGTCGACCTGGTTCCTGTCCAGGGCCTCCTTGGCAACCCTGGAGAGCCACGCGTGCAACCCCTCGTTCGGGTTGGCCAAGTCGCCGCGCCACACGTCCAGACACCTCTGCGAGGCCCTGTCGATCGCATGGCCCGACACCTCCACCTCCGGGATCACCGTGCCTCGCCTGTCCAGCTCCTCCTTGGCGTGCTCGGCCTTCTCGTGGCCCACCGACACCATCCACCGAAGGTAGCTCACCGGCACGCAACCCCAGGTCTGGCTGCCATACCTTCCGAACCCCAGCGTCGGACTGCGCCTCGTCATAGCCTCACCGCCTGCTGTTGACCATACTTCTGCCTCCACGCCTCAAACGAACCTAGCTCTTCCGCCTCGTCAGCGATATCGAGCAGCTCGTCCTCGAACGCATCCTGTGCCGGAGCCGTGGCATCGTTGTAGTGGCCATTCAGGAACTCCCGCACCTGAGCCTCTATCCGTTCCCTCTCCATCAGTCGAAGTCCTCCACCTTGTAGCCCCTGAGGGAGAGCCAGTTCCTCTGCTCGGCCGTCAGCCGACGGCCCTGGAACCTCCAGCCAGGCCCGCCCATCTCCACACAACGCGGCCCGTCGACACGGACATGGGTCTTCTCGGCCTCCCGCGTCGGCATCTTGAGGATCATCTCCGCCACGAAGTCGTGGTCCTGGCTGCCGCAGCCGTGCCACCTGCCGTCCGGGGCGAGCCAGCCGATCTCGGAGTCCGGCCGGTTGTAGGTCGTCCTGGTCCAGTCGAGCTCAAAGATGTCCTCAGCATGGCACTCGTCAACAATCTCCTCCTTGTCCGGACTCTTCTCGAAGCCACCCCCCGAATGGTTGACCCACCGAGAAACGCCGTCCTCGAACCAGCAGGGCCCCATGAAGGTGCCCGGACCGCAGAAGCCCTTCATCCACTTCAGAAGCACGAACCTTGTCTTGCCCATCTCCCGACCTCCTCTCAGCAGGTAGACGCTCTCGCCGTCGCGGCCCGCGTCCGTCATCACACACTCTACGCCTTCAAGGTCGCCGACATCCTCGGCATGGTGCTTCGGCAACCCGACGTAGACCACGTCGGCCCCCGCCTCGTGCGCCTTCTCGATCACCTCCCTGATCCACTCCCCGCGGGATGGCCTCGCCAACACGGCCACGTGCCGGCTCGTGAAGGGGAAGGCCGTCGCGTCGATCGGCACGACGTCCACCACCTGACCCTCCCTGTCGGCTACGTCCAGGCCGATGGCCTTCCCGCCAGCCTCGACCACGCGCCTCACGAGCTCGCCCGTGCCGCAGCCGCAGTCGACGACCTCCCGGCGCCCGGCCAGCCTCACGAGCCAGTCGACGAACACCCCCGAGGGCTCGAAGAAGACCATGTCGGGCAACGGCGCCATGTGCATGGCCGCCATGCGCCTCAGGTCCATCTCGTAGGAGCTGCCGCCTATCATCCGATCTCGCCCTCCAGCCTCGCCGCGAGCGCCTCTACGTCCCGGCACTCGCACTCCCAGACCGTCACCACCTTCCACCCGAGCCCCCGGAGCTCGGCCGCCACCCTGGCGTCGCGCTCCACGTTCCGCTCGAACTTGGACTCCCAGAACTCGACATTGGACCTGGGCGTCCTGGAGCCCGCCCCGCACTCGTGCCGGTGCCAGAAGCACCCGTTCACCATCACCACCGCCCGATGCCTCGGAAGCACCACGTCCGGCGTCCCCGGAAGGTCCCTGCGATGCAGCCGGAACCTGTACCCGAGGGAGTGAAGGAGGGAGCGGACCGCCTTCTCCGGCTTGGTGTCCACCCCCTTGATGCGGGACATGAGCGCGCTCCGCTTCTCCATGGACATGACGTCCATCAGCCCGCCTTCCCGAGAACGATGCTCACGCCGCCCTTCATCTGACGGCCCGACACCGTCGTGAAGCTGACCGGGTACCTCGGACGCCGGTGGTTGTACCCTTCGTACGTGACGACCTCGTCCCCGCGTCGCCCCCTGATCCTGATCTGGTCCCCGACCTTGATGCCCTTGAGGCTGTCGGGAACCAGGAAGTCGTCGTCGACCCCGGCATGGCCGGACCGCGGAGGGCCACCCGGCATCGTCGTCGCGGCCTCCCTCAGCGCATCCATGTCGACGAGCCCCACGACGGCCGTGAAGTCCGCCACCGGCCCCTTGTACCGGGCGCCGAGCGCCTTGCCGGCCATCTGGAAAATGACGGGGTTGCTCGGATTGCCAGGCTTCTGCTCCAGCACGATCGCCAGCTTGCCATCGAGCCTCGCCGCCATGGTCCCGGGGATCAGGTCCTCAAGCGTCAGGTCGCTCATGTCGTCCTCCTTGTGTTGGCCGTTCTCGTCACACGCTCCACCCCATATTGCCGAAAGAGGGCGATTTTCCACGCGGACAGCGAAAAAAGTCAAGGGAGGTCAACGGCCGGCAGCCAGAGGGACTCGGAGACGGCGACCGCCTGCGGCTTCACCTGCGGCCTCGCGGACGACCGCCTGGCGAACCGCTCGGGCGTCACCGGCGTGGGAAGGACATAGCCGACGAAGGCGTCGTACAGCATCTCCTCCATGACGGAAGCGGGAACCTGGCGAGCCAGCCACGGCTCGCAGACCGCGTCGGCGAGAGAGACCATCATGGTCCACTCGTCGCGGTCGTTCCTGCAAAGGAAGTAGACCATGGGCCGATCCGGATGCCTCCGCATCGACATGATGCGTCCGGGCCACGAGCTGTCGCCATCCCTCAGGAGCTCTCCCGTCTCGTAGTCGTAGGCCCTCTTCAACTTGCGGCCGCCCCGTCTCACCCCGACCCCCTCGCCGGGTTCGGCACAGGAGCCCCTCCGTCGCTCACGTCCCAGGACCTCACCTCGTTCGCCTCGCCCTCCAGCAGCAGGAACTCCTTGTCGCCCCCCGGTCGCCCGACGACGGCCCTCCCGTTCCTCCGCAGCAAGTCGCAGACCCTTCGGTAGGTGAGCGGCGACTCGGTCGCCACGACGTCGTCGTAGGCCACCATGGAGGACTCCAGGTCCGGCACGAGGCCGACCATGGAGTCCCACGCGTTCTTCTTCTGGGTGAAGGTCCCGCGCACGAACATGCGCCCGACCCCGGGCATCCTCTGAGCCATGACCACAAGCCTAGCCATCACACCACCTTCATGATGAGGTCCTTGAGCTCGTCGTTCCCGAGTATCCACTGCACCATGCGCCCCTCGTCACGGACCCTGTTGATGCGGAGGCAGAGGGCATGCCTCATGTCCTCCTCCAGGCACGGCAGCGTCAGGAAGCGCTGGACGTTGGCAACTGCCGACGCCGTCTGCTCGCACTCGGGGTTGGCCAGCCTGGCGAAGAGCCGGCTGGAGATGACCCCGACCACGTCGATCCTCTTCTCCCTCCTGGTCATGAGGTCCTTGACGTGCTTGAAGGCCGACTCGTCCCCGAGCAGTATCCGCTCCGGCTCGACGGCCATCTCCACGTCCCTCTGGAAGAAGGTCAGGATGGAATGGACCGTGACGTCGTCCAGGAGCGCCTGGGCCATCCTCCTGAGACGCGCGACCGACTCCTTGCCCTTCAGGCTCGGCACCCTCTTTGAGTACCGGAAGAAGTCCGACAGCGTCCGCGGCATCGTCCTCTCGCCCCCGACCATCATCTCGGGGTAGGACAGGACGTAGTTGATCCCCCGTGGGTCGAGCCCCTGGGCGTCGGCCCAGACCGCCCACTCCTTGGCGTCGTGCCTCAGGGTCGCGCTGCGGAACCTGGTCAGGATCGCCTTGTCGATGGTCGTCACGAGGTACTCCTGCTCGTCCGGGTTGGCCGACATCACTATGTTGCAGCCAGGCGGCAGCCTCCAGCTCATCATCCCGTAGGTCTGCATCAGCTGCATGATCCCCTTGACGATGCGGCCGCTCGCCCGGTTCCAGTCCTCCAGGTGGAGGATCGACGGCCCCGGCCGGTGAGGCACCCAGTCCGGAGGCGCGTACATTGTCCTGACGCCCGCCGTGTGATCGACGTCCCACCCGTCGTTGACGTAGCCCTTGGCCACTTCCATCGGCACCCACAGCTCATCGTTCCTGCCGTGATTCCTGCGAATCAGGACGTGCTTGTCGGGGAGCCCGTGCAGGTCGCCCATCTCCTCGAACTGCGCGATGGGGACATGCCTGACGTCGTAGCCCTCGTAGTCGTCGCCCTCCCACTTGACCGGCACCTTCCGGAACTGGTCGATCTTACCAGAATTGTGAACCACGATCCCATTAGCCACGAACTCATGACCATTCGGCACGCACAGATCGAAGAGGGGAATGCGACCAGCATCCCAGGTCTCCTCCACTGTCTCGTACCTATAAGCCATCACATAGTCCAGAAGCGTCCTGTACGACTCGTCGGCGGCATCCAGGACGGCAGCAATCCTCTCAACCTTCTCCCTGCTCCACACCTTTCGCCTCTTCTTGAGGCCCTCGCCATAGATGCTGTTCAGCGGACAGGAGTGGACGGCCTTCTTCCCGACATGGCCACCATTCGCCAGGTGCGAATCCTTCATGGCCCGAAGGAACCCCCACGCCCAACAGGAGGGGACACCATCCTTGTTCGGATTGGATGAACGATCAAGCCATTCACCCGCGGCCCTGGAGAAGCCGACAACCTCATTGAAGGCCCTCGCGTCCTCTCCGGTAACGTTCAGCCTCCACGCCTTCTTCGTCTTCCTTCTGAGAGAGGCCATCACGCCGAAACGCAGAAGCATGAACTGCACCTGCTCCAGCATCCTCTTCGAGTTCGACCCTATCGAGATTCCATGCAACTCGTTGGAGCCCCCGGCCTCCACGAGCGCCTTCAGAAACCCCAACTGGCTACGTTTCGAGGACCGCATGACGGAATAGGGAACGCGCACATCGTCGCTTCCCGCATAGTCAAGACCTATCTCGGCCAGCCACCTCCTGATCGCCGTCCTGTTCACAGAGTAGTCGAAATTGCCATCCCCCTTGTGGGAAGATCGAACAGGCCGGAGCCCAAACACTTTTTCAAATCTCAGACAGTAGGCGTCCCCGAGCGGACGAGACTCATGCTGCGAGAACTTGACCACATAACGAGAGCCCTGTGCCCCCTCCCCAACGAGAGCCCCGAGCACGAAGGCCAAGTCGGGCGTCATCCTCGATGGCACCACAAAATCACGGATGCAATATCTCCCGAGGTCGCCAAGGGAAGGAAGCCCCATGTCGGGCGCATCGACCCTGACAAAATCGACAACGACAAAATCGCCGATCTCCAGTTCGGGCAGGTTCTTCCATTTGAACCCCGATTCCGTCAGCACCTTCACCGGATGCTCCAGGCTGCCAACGATCTCCCTCCCATTGCTCGTCCTGATCCCGATGGCATCCTTCAAACCGGCATGATACACAAAAGCTACCTGCTGCATCGGGTCGCTTCGGTTCGGAGTGTGAACCCTAAGGTCGACAACCCCCCTTGTGGAGTCGTCCCCCAGGCCGTCACAGCACTCGGCTATCTCCACCATCCCGTCGTCAGTCACGACGAGAGACTCCCCAGCAATGCACTTTCCGACACCGGAATGACCCCACACGCAGGTGGAGAACCGGTCCCGATCGTTCTTGATCTCGTAGTTCAGGCTGAACGACTCGGCCAGGAAGTCGTCGAGCTCGGAGTAGCTCAGCTTCGGCCCGTAGCAGCCCTCGTACGAGAGGTCCTGCTCTTGATCTTTGTCTTTCCCCATGTCAGCCCCTCCACTTGAACGAGACCCTGTAGTCCCGGCTCGTCCTCACCACCCTGTCCAGCGCCTCGGCAGCCTTGTCATGCTCCACCTCGCCGGTCCTGGACCCCGGGCCGTCCAGGTCCGCCGCCTTGGCGGAGTAGGCCACCTCGATGCTCGCCCCGATGCCGGCAGCCTCCAGGGCGTCCGCGGCCCTCTGCACGTCCCCCGGGGCCACGACGAGCCTCCTCTTCGCGTCGACCAGGTCCAGGAGGCCCGAGTCGATGGCCGGCCTGACAAGCTCCTCGAAGACCGGCTCGCCGACCAGGATCGTCACCTTGTCGGAGGCGGTCACCATCACGTCGGCCTCCGTCCCCCGGACGACGACGGACTTCTCCCCCTTCTCGAACATCCCCTTGACGCCCTCGACGATCTTGAGCTTGTAGCCCTTGTCCTGGGCCGTCAGCTCGGTCAGCCTGTTGTTCACCCGCGCAGCCTCGTCCGCGACCGCCACGAGCGCCTCCGACGCCTCTATCTGCCTAGCCATCTTCCCGTCTCCTTCTCACGTTACCCTGCCAACTATCGAACGACCATCTTCCTCCGTCACGTGGTAGGCCCGGTCGGCCACGTCCACCATCCTCTCGTGATGCGAGCTAATGAGGAGCTGCACCCCGAGCCTGTCCGACAGCGCCCTCAGGAACTGGGCCACGAGCTCGACCCTGTCGGGGTCTATGTGCTTCCAGCACTCGTCCAGCGCGCACACCCGGTCCGTCTGCCTGGAGCCGATCAGGACCATGAGGCGCATGGGGACGCTGATCGTGTCAGCCACGCCTCCCCCGAAGCCGCCAAGGCCGCGCCTGACCTCGCCGACCGCGGTCTTCCTGACGAGCTCCACGTCCAGGTTGGAACGATTGTTCTTCATGCAGTAGGTCAGCTCGACGGAGTAGTCCGGCCCGTAGATGAGCCTCAGCGCCTCCGTCACGACCGTCTCGATCTTGCCCTTCATGGCCCCGCGCCTGGCGTTGGCCACACGCTCCAGGAAGACCAGGGCCTGCTGCCCCACCTCCAGGCTGGAGACGACCTCGATCATCCTGTCATCGGCCTCGCTGGCCTGGCGCTCCAGCAACGCGTTCTCAGCCAGCCTCCGGTCCAGGTCCGCCCTCCGCCTCGCCGTCTCGCTTTCCACGTCCATGGTCGACTCCTCAGTTCAAGCTGTAGTGGCCTATCGGCCCCGGGCCCGTCGGCGGGCCTTCCCCGCCCCTCCTCGCCTCGGCCATGCTGCGCTCCATCGAGATAACCGTCCGCATTGCCAGGTAGACCACCTCCATGACGGACCCCCGGATGTAGACCGACTGGTGGCCCGTGGCCACGCCGACCGCCATGACGACGTCGCCGCCCAGAGCCTCGCCCACCTCCCTCGCCATCTCGTCGGTCCCCCCGCCGCCCTTGACGGCGAGAGCGCCCCCTTTCGCGCCGGCCCACCAGGGCGGCATCGCGGCCATGACCCTGGAGAGCCTGAGGCAGAGGTCCACGACGATCGGCTGCGGCAGCGTGGACAGGCACCGGGTCAGGGCCCTGTCGTCACCGTCGTCCATGACGGCGACCATGCACTGGTAGCCCTCCTGGCACCAGCGCCCCATCGCATCCTCCATCTGTCGCTGCCTGTCCACCATCACCTCTCCCGCTCCAGCCCGTAGGCCTGGCAAAACTGCCCCAGGGTGGGTCGGTCGCCCGCCTTCGGGTCCGGACACCACCTCACTGCCATTATACGCCCGTCGGGGCGCTTGAAAGTCCGGACTTCTCCACCTTCCGCCCTTTTCACCACCAGATAGCGCCCCAGGGCGAGATAAAGCTCACTCGGCGTCCTCATGCTCGACTACCTCCTTGATCCTGTCCAGGTCCACCACGCCGAGCAACACCGCGTCCACGCCCCAATCGTCGTCCGCGCGCCTCCACGTCTTGGCCTCGAAAGCCGCCACGAACGAAATGGCCCGCAACTTCGGATGCGTGACGTCATACGACATCAGGCACGCTGGAGGCAACGGCAACCCGTCCATCCTCCTCTGCTCGGCAGCCATCCTCCTCTCGGCAATGGCGAACAAGGCCTCCTCCAAACCCTCGATGACGTGGGAGAGGCCCATCTCCTGGACCTCGTGCTCCAGCAGGCAACCGGCAGACCCGTCGCTCCACGAGCCGACGAAGGTCACGTTCATGCCGGCGTTCGGCTCCGTGAAGACGTGCCACGGCTCGAGCTCCTGGCCGAGGGCCGTCTTCCCGGTCCGCTCCTCGGACGTCTCGTCGGCCCGCTTCCGCATGACGGCGAACTCGTCGTCCCACGGAACGGCGTCGCCGACATCGTAGAAGACCACCGTCACCTGGGCCAAGTGCATCTCGCTCATTCCATGTACTCCAGCTCCGCTATCACCTCGTCCGCGATCATGTCGGCATCGGACTCCGGATTGTCCACGCGCACCATCATGCCCTTGCCGTCCCACCCGTGCCCATGCCTCTGCGCGATCACGTCGGGGAAGTTCAAGGTGTCGAACTCGGCATCCTGAATCGCCATCGAGATCATGTCGTGGGTGGGGCCGTCCAGCCCCATCCTCTCCGCGGCGACGAACAAGCCGTGCGCCCTCTCCCCCGGCATGCTCGGCACATCCATGTCATCCACCACCTATCACTTTCAGCTCGGCCTCGATCCGTTCGGCCCGCTCGGTCATGGCCGACCCGCCAAGGCCCTTTCCACATCTCCGCTTCCATGGGCCGTCTCTCAGCCCCGCATCATCTCGACCAGCTCGTCCTCGCCGATGATGGCGGTCCCGTTGGCCACTGCCTTCTTCGTCTTGCCTGACGTGCTGGACGCGTCAGCCTGAACCAGGAAGTCCAATCCCTTCCCGACACTCGACCTCACCTCGCCGCCCGCGGCCTCGATGTCCGCGGCTATCGCCTTCCTCGGCCGACTCATGGCGCCGGTCAGACAGAAGCTCCGTCCGACCAGAGGCCCCTCGGCCTCGGCCACGTCCTGCACCTCTATGATCCCGGCCAGCTCCTCGACCTCCTTCGCGATCTCCGCCAGCCCGAGCGCGATGGAGCCGGCCGTCGTCTCCCCGATCCCGTCCAGCCCGACCAGCCGGCCAACCATGAGGGGAAGGTCCGGACACGCCACGATCTTGGAGAGGGACCGGTACTCCTTCGCCACCGCCCTGGACGTCGTGCGCCCGAGCCCGCCAACCCCGAGAGCGGAAAGGAACTGGTGCAGCGGGACCTCGTTCCGGCCCAGGATCGCCTCCATGGCGTTCCTCGCCGCCTGCGTCCCCCCGGCCGCCTCCTGAAGCCCCGAGAAGGGGATGGAGTACAAGTCCGGCAGCCTCTTGACGAGGCCTTTCCGACAGAGAGCCGAGACGAGCGCCGGCCCCACCCCGAGGACGTCCATGCGCCTCAGGTAGTGGAGCACCCTCTCCTCCAGCTTCGCCGGGCACGAGACGGAGTCGCACCAGAGGTTCACGTCGTCGAACCTCAGCTTGCTCCCGCAGGACGGGCAGACCCCCGGCCTCGGAATCGCGGCGCCCTCCGGCCCGTCCGTCTTCCGCACCACCTGCGGGATGATGTCGCCGGCCTTCTGGACCAGCACCCGGCAGCCGGCGCAGAGCCCCAGCTCCTCCAGGAACTTCTGGTTGTGGAGCGTCACGTTCTTGACCACGCTCCCGGACAGGGCCGTGGGCTCGATCCTCGCCATGGGCGTCATGCGCCCGGTCCTGCCCACCTGCCAATCCACGCTGCGCACGACGGCGACCTTCTGCTCGGGGCGGAACTTGTAGGCTATCTTCCCATTGGGGCGCCGCCCCGACCACCCGAGCTCCTCCTGCGTCTCCAGGTCTCCGATCGCCAGCACCATGCCGTCGATCTCGAAGTTCATCTTCTGGCGCTTGGAGAACTCGCAGTCGTGAAGCTCGGCCTCCAGCTCGGCCCTCAGGTTCGGCCCGTCATGGAACCTCTTCATGGACACGTACGGCACGCCGAGCTCGTTCTTCGCGTAGACGTGCCGGGCCGTCTCCGACTCCAGGCCGTGGACTCCCGTGATCTCGTAGCACCGGAAGCAGAGCCCGCGGCTCGCCGTCACCTTCGGGTCCTTGGCGCACAGGCTGCCGGCCGCCGCGTTCCTCGGGTTGGCGAAGTCGATGGAGCCGGTCTCCTGGAAACCCCGGAAGACGTCCTTCGGCATGTAGACCTCGCCCCGCATCTCGACGGGCCCCTTGTCCTCGATCTCCTCGCGCACCCCGTCGACGCCCCTGGCGTTGTCGGTCACGTCCTGGCCGATCTCCCCGTCGCCCCGTGTCGCGGCCTGGACGAACCGCCCGCTCCTGTAGTTCAGCCTTATGGCCAGGCCGTCCATCTTCGGCATCAGGACGATGTCGCCACCCCCGCAGGCCTCGTGCCACGCCATCACCTCGTCCACGGTCGTCGCCTTCTTCAGCGAGCCCATGGTCGAGCTGTGCTTCACCTTGCGCCCGTAGGACGGCACCGAGCCGACCTCCACCAGCGCCGGGGACTCCGGGTCGAGCTCCGTCAGCTCGGCCACCAGCTCGTCGTACTCGGCGTCCGTGATCTCCTGCTTCGCCTCGTTGAAGTAGATGTCGGAGTGGTACCGCACGAGCCCTTCGAGCTCTCTTATCCGTTCGTTGACGCCCATGTCATGATCCTCCTTCTTTTCCCATTATACGCCTTGAACAGAAAAGCCGGAGGACACCCTCCGGCTTTCCCGTGACACCTTCAGGAGGCGAGGGTGTAGGTCCCGCGCCCCGCCCGGACGAAGGGGCTGTCGGCCCCGTCCCGGCCAGCCTCGGCGATCCACGACGCCACGGTCTTGTGGGGGTCGCGGCCACGCTTGGCCAGGCCCGCCTCGAACGCCTTGTCGGCGATGTCCCGATAGTGGAGCGGGACGCCAGCCGCCCCCAGGACCCCCTTGACGGCCTCGACGACCTGAGTCCCGTATCCGCCCGACGCGGTCGAACCGCCCTTCTTGCGACCCTTGGCCTTGCGGACCATCCGAGTGGCCTGCATGGCAGCCATCTTGGCCGCGACCGTCTGCGCCGCGTCCGACAGCTTCTCCGCGAGCGCCTCGTGCCGGGCCTCCTCGCCCAGGATGTTGGAGTACACCTTCATGAGCTCGTCAAGCCCGGCGATCGTCGCCTCGTGGTCAACGAGGCCGGCCGCCCGCTTGCCGATGCGCTCGACCGCCCGGAGGGTCTCCTCGATCCTCTTCTCGATCTCGCCCTCGACCGACTCCCAGACGTTCTCCCGCTCCCTGACGCCGTTCACGACGCCTTCGAGGTAGAGCTTGGCCCCAGTCTTCAGCTCGTCCAGTACGGCCTGCGCGTTCTCGACGATGGTCGCCACGTGGCCGGGGACGAACCAGATGCCGCCCGTCGGGCGCTTCGGAACCCCGAAGCACATGCCGACCACCCGGCGCAGGAAGATGCGGACGTCGTCATCCGTGACCGCGCCCTTGACCTTGTTGTAGCGCTTCTGGAAGTCCTCGGCAAGCGGGCCTTCCGCGTCCACCCGTCCGGTCTCCTTGTCGAAGCGGACCGTCGTGCCCTGCTCGAACGCGACCTCCTCGTCGCCCTTGCGGGTCTGGTCGAGGATGCCATAGACCACGTAGCGGTCGTTGTCCTTGGTCTTCTCGGTCACGCGCCGGTTGCTCTTGTGCCGGCGATCCTGCAGGGAGTGCGCCGCGCGGGACACCTCGGTCCGCGGGCTCGGCACCGGGAAGTCGCATTCCTGGAAGCCGTTTCTCACCGCGGCAGCCTGGGCATCCTCCGCCGGAATGACGATGCCCTGCGGCACCGTGTACCAGACGTTGACCCCCAGCCCCGCGCCCGTGCCTTCGTTGATGGTCTCTGTCATCTTGTCGGTCCTCCTTGGTTGGCCGTTCTCATCGCACGCTCTACCCCCATATTGCCAAAAGAGGCAGGTTTTCCACGCGGAGGAGCAAAAAAAGTCAGGAAAGATCAAAAGAAAGGATCAGACCATGGCCGGGCGTCGCCGGACGCGCCGGACCTTCTCAGAAGGCCCCAGGCGGAAACGGAGCAGCCTCTCCGAGCGGCCCTCGGTGCGCCTCATCACGTCATAGATGTTCTCGCCGGAGTGGGCCTTCTCACCAACCTGCCGGAAGACCTCGTCGTCGGCCGCGGCGATCCTGCCGCCGTAGACGAAGACGACGTCATCCTCCTGCGCCAATATCGCGCTCGGCTCGTCGAAGGAGAACATCCGGCCGGCCACCGTCAGCTCCACGACGTTGTCGAAGATGTTCCGGACCACCTTCTCCACGACGCCCACCACGTGGCACGCGCGACGGCTTCTTCTCGGCGGGGTCATGTCGACTCGCCGACCGAGCATCCGGTAGATCAGGTACCTGTCGTTTCCATCCATACGCGGGCCACCTCCGGTTGACTAACAAATAGCGCAGGACAACCCCGAAAGCAAGCGATCCGGACAAAGAAAAAGGGCCGGGACCTTGATGTCCCGGCCCGGAGCGGCACGGCCAGCCGCCGAGGTCACATGTAGTCGATGTCCTCGTCGTCCTCGATCTCCTTCATGAGGTCGCGGTCGAGGACGTTCTTGGCGGTCTCGTTGACGACCGCCCGCTCATCGGGCGCCATGCCCGTCATGATGGACAGGTAGAGCGCCTTCCCGAGGTCGCCCCAGATGCGATAGAGGTTCGCTATGGCGATCAAGTGCCGGGTGCCGAAAGGCTCCCGCAGGCGCTCGGTCTTGATTTGGGCCCTGATCTGGTCGCGGAGGCGCAGGATGTCCCGGACCACCCTGTCGTCGCCCACCTTCTCCATGAGAATGCCCTTCTCCAGCTTCCTGTCATAGCCGAAGCGGAAAGTGGCAGCCACCCGGTTGATGCCCGAGATGTCCTGAGCGTCCGCCTGGGCCGTGTGAAGGGCCTCGCCCATGGTCGAGGCCCCGCGCCCCGCCAGGTTGCTCGTGAGGATGATGCGGAGGCCGCTGTGGCTCCGGATGAGCCTGCCGCCGTCAGCCTCGACCACCAGCCTGCGCCGGGGGTCGTCCGACTCCAGGGAGGCGTTGAGAGCGATGAACAGGTGGGTCGGCATGGCCGCCCACTCGTCGATCAGGAGAAGCGCCGCCTGGCCGGTCTCGTTGCCGTCCTCGTCGAGCCCCTCCTGCCAGGCCTGGACCACGGTGCCCGGCTTGTAGACGACGACCGACTGGCCGGTCTTCTCGTCGACCTCGACGGTCTTCTCGCCGAAGAGGTCGGCGGAGGTCATGTCGCCATGGCACTGGAGGCGGTAGAACTTGCGTCCCGTCAGCTCGGCGATGCGGCGAGCCTCGAAGGTCTTGCCGCAGCCCGCGGGCCCGACGAACATGAGGACGTGGCTCGCGTCGTCCGTGACCACGTCGAGCACGTCCTTCTCCTTGGCGTACGGGCGGGAGCTGTGACGGCTCCGGTCCACCTTCGGGGTGGCGGTGGCCTCCGGCCTGTCAGGATCGGGCACCACGACACCCTTGGGCGGCCCCGCCTGGGCCGGCCGCGCGGCCCCGATGCGGAAGATGGTCATGACGTTGCCGGCCCGCTCGATCGCGATGCCCCTGGTCGTCAACGCCAGGAGCACCCGCGCCAGGCGCAGGTCCTTGGCGATGTCCACGACGGAAGGATCGTCCGCCTTGACCTCGATGCGGACCTCGGTGCCGAGCAGCTGCTCGACCTTGTCCGCCACTTGCTTCTCGTTCGCCTTCGTTGCCATCTCGGTTCCTCCTTGGTTGGCCGTGTCTCCACCCCCATATTGCCAAAAGAGGCCGATTTTCCACGCGTCGCGCGCGTTTTCCTGAAAAAAGTCAAACGTCCCCTATCTCGAACCTGGATTCCATGAAGGACCTCTCGACATCGTCGACCACGATCTCCACGATGCCTCCGACCCTGTCCCACCCCGTCATCCGGTAGACCCGGCCCTCCTCCAGCCCAGGCTCGCCGGCCACGTCCACACAGCGCGCCACCGGCTCTGCCAGGACGCCTCCGCCCCCGACCGGAAAGGCGAAGTCAGTCAACGGCCGCATCGACGACAGGCCCTCGATCGCCACCCACCCGCACGCCGCGACGCGCGTGATCTGCCGCCAGCGGCCGTCGGACAGGTCCAGGACCCAGAAGCCCGGGGCCAGGTTCGACTCGTCCATGATCTCGAAGAAGGCCGCGTTGTGATGCCCCTTCCCCGCCACCAGGTAGTAGCCGTCGTCGTCCGCCCCCTCCAACCTCACGACGTCCCCGGCAGCCCCCACGCCGCAGTCCCGGAGAACCACCGCGTAGACGAAGTCCAGGAACTCGAAAGAGCCCTCCGAGTCGGCCGGCCGGAACGACACCTCGGAGCCGTCGTCGCCGACGACCACCACCTTGTCCACGTCCACCGCGGCATGGTCCTCCAGCGCCGGGCGCCCCAGGTACACGCGCCCCTTCCTCAGGACCGCCCCCTCCCGTCCAGAGCCGACATACTTGACGAACATCATATCGAACCTCCTCAGACGGACAGGCGCTCGAAACGCTCCATGAACCACTCGTCCCTCTTGCCCCTCATGTCGGTGACCCACAGCATCTCGGAGTCGGAATGCCCCTCGGCCGCGTACTGCTCACCCTCGACGAACCTGTCCTCCACGCCGCCCGCGTTGACGCAGACCACGACGAAGGTCCTCTCCTTCAACTTGGCGGCCGGCATGGCCGGCTGGCTGCCCCGCATGATCCGGGCGCCCTCGGCCCCTGCGGTGTACCAGTCGGTCCCGCGCAGCCAGTCCCAGTAGATCGGGCCGTCGTACCCCGGCGCGTCGATGTCCACATACCCCTTATCGACCTTCTTCTTCCACAGCTTCTCGGCCTCGCACAAGGCCCCGGTGAGAGAGCCACACTCGTGGTACGTCTTGCTCTGCTGGGGACCGGTCAGCCGCCGCTTGCCCCACCTGGCCACGACCTCGAACTCGCCCGACGTCGGCCCCTCGATCACAACCACGACGTACAGCTTGTCGCTCGAGCCTTTGACGCAGTGCCCGACCTTCTGCCATATCGCTCTCTTTTGCATCGTCGTCCCTCCTTAGACCCCGGCGACCTTCAACCGCCCGTCGGTGAGTATCTTGACGAAGTTCCTGGCGAACTCCTTGCCGAAGTCGTCGCCCTTCTTCATGACCACGCTGTTCTCTTTGCCGTAGTAGCGAGCCGGAGTCGTCGTGTCGATGCTCAGGCTGTAGACCTCGACGCCCGCCTCCCGGGCCCGCTTGCAGACGCGGACCAGGTTGCTCGCCAGCTCCCGGTCGTTGCCCTGCCCGCCGCAGGGGTCGCCGTCCGAGAGGCTGATGACGACCTTGCGGGACTCCCGGCGCCCCAGCAGCCGGGCAGCCCCGTGCTCCACGACCTCGCCGTCGATGTGGTGCTTGCGGGCCGCTATCTCGACAATCCTGTGAGCCACGCCGGCCCACCGCTCGCCGAAGCTCTTGTAGTGCATGTAGACCACGGGGTTGGTCCGGGTGAAGCCGTCCAGGCACGGACACCTCCTGGCCCCGCCACTGTACTTGGTGGTCGCCCCCACTATCTCGAAGGGGATGTTGCAGGCCGACATGGCCTCGCCCATGGCCGCCACGACCTTGCCTATCTCCCTGCAGGCCCACATGGAGCCGCTCTCGTCGATGACCAGGACGACCGCCGTGTCCAGCTTGGACCCGAGGCGCTTGCGCTCGAAGACGTCCCTGGAGAGGCTCTTGGCCACGTGGACCAGCCGGGTGGCGTCCAGCCGGCCCGACCGCTTGCCTCGCAACCTGCGACAGCTGGCCATGGCCCTGAGGGCCTGCTCCAGCATCCGGGTCAGCGCGAAGACGGAAGTCTGGATACTCTTCCTGAGAGCCATGAACTCGTCCCTGTCGCCAGCCGGGACCGTGTGCTCATCAGTGTGCCTGAGGGCCGTGTACGGACTGGCGCCCGAGCTCCACGCGTCCCTCTCGACTCGCTCCATCGCCTCCACGACGATCTCGCCCTTGACGAGGTCGATGGGGTTGTCCCCGTCCATGTCCTCGGCAATGGCCCTCTCGACGTCCTCGGGCGTCAAGCCCCTGTCGACGTCCTCGTCGTCCGGCAGTTCGTCCCTGTGGCCACCACCGGGCCCCCGGCCGCCGCCACCATGACCCTCGGCCCCGTCGTGCCGGTCCGGCTCGCCGCCCTCGTCCGGCTCGCCGCCCCCGGAGGCTCCATCGCCCTGTCCGTCACCGTCATCGTCCGAACCTCCCCCGCCAGACTGCCCGTCTTCGGAGTCGCCGGAGTCGTCACCATCGTCCGAACCTCCCCCGCCAGACTGCCCGTCTTCGGAGTCGCCGGAGTCGTCACCATCGTCATCAAGCTCTTTCGAGCCGCCAGCACCAGAACCGTCGCCGGCGTCCTTGTCACCTTCCTCGTCGGACTCTCCAGCAGGCTCCCCTGCATCCTGGCCACCGGCATCCTGGCCGCCCTCGCCGTCGCTGTCGTCGGACTTCTTCTCGCCCGGCTGCCCGTCCTGCCCGTCCCGTTCGTCCTCGCCGTCGCCAGAGCCCTGGCCCTGACCGTCGTCCTGCTTCTCCTGCCAGTCCTTGTTGGCCTGATTGAGAACGGCGTGGAGGCGCTTGGCGAGGTCCAGGGCGTCCCTGGCCGTCTCGCACTCGCGCCACTCGGAGAAGGTGGCATATCCGGCCTGGTAGTAGTGGTCGGCCTTGTCGGTGAGCTTCCACGTCGGAGCCTCGCCCTCGGACTGGAAGCTCATGGCCGCGAGCGCCTCCCACAGTGGAGGATACTCCTTGCCGTCGAGGATGTTGCCGCCGATCTTCCTGTTGGCGATGCCGAGGGCGTCGCGGAAGGTGGACCGGATGCCGGGCCACTCCTTCGAGAAGGCGCGCTCCATGCGGCGATCCTCGATCGCGTTCCAAATTCCGAAGAGGGGACCCTTGGGCCACTGGCGCCTGGAAACCCCGACGGACTCCTTGCAGTGGCCGATCTCGTGGTCGGTGTTGCCCCGGAGGACGGTCAGCTCCTCCTGGGTGAACCCCTCGGCGCAAGCGAGGCGGGGAAGGTTGACGACGCCCTTGTCGGGATCGGCGTTGGGAACGATCTTCTCGTCGTGCCAAACAACCCTGACACCGTCAAGTCCGGCCGCGCCGAGCCCGGCAGCGACCACCGCGTCCTGCGCCTGTTCCTTGCTGTAGTATCCAACTGGCATCTAGGTTCCTCCTTGGCTTGAACTCCACCCCCATATTGCCAAAAGAGGCCGATTTTCCACGCGTCGCGTGCGTTTTCCTGAAAAAAAGTCAGAGTTCCTCGACCCTGTCCACGATCTCAACATGGCCGATCAGGTCAATCAGGCCCTTCGGATCGCTCCCGTCGGTCCAGACGCCGACGTCCGGACCCTCTTCCTTCGGCTCCGGGGCCGGGGCCGGGACCGAAGCCGACACGGCGCCGACCCTCATGACCCGGGACCAGTCCTTGTGCCCCTTCGAGCAGCTGGTCCCGATCGCGTCCTCGATCTCCCCGCGCAAGGCGTTCAGCGGACAGTTGGGATCGCTCCCGTCCTCCAGCTGGTAGAGCTCCGCGCCCACCTCGGCCAGGAGCTTCCCCCAGGCCTCGCAGACCTCCCCCTTCACCGTCGTCTCGGCCGCCCCGGCCACGAAGTCGAGCGTCTCCAGCATCCCGATCGCCCAGTCCTTGTCGACCTTGTCGGATATCTCCAGTTCAAGAAACATCGGCGTCGCCTCCTTCTTGCGGATCGTTCATCGGACCCTCGCCGACCCTCCAGCCCCAGGGCGTCTCCGGCGGCTCCGGCAAGTCGACCGCCACGGCCTCCACCGAGACGCCACCGCCCTCCGGCCACCTCACCGTCAGGCCCGTCACCCTGGACGGGTCGTCGGACACGCGCCCCTTCAGATGCCCAAGGCTCTCGGCCATCACCTCCGGCCTCTCGAACAGCTGCACCGCGACCTTTCCGTCGCCGCCCTCGACGAGCAGCACCCCGAGCCCATCTCTCATCGCGACCTCCTTGCAGACAATCTCCTTACGGCCTACTATACGTCAAAAGGAGCACCGATGGACAACCACCTCGACCACTATCTCAAGTTCTACCTCATGCTGGACCCGTCTCGGGGCGTCCTGGCTCGCCTGAACCACAAGGCCGGCTGCACCATGCTGGTCCAGGCCGTCCTCAGATCGATCGGCCTCCTGGACGAGGCCCTCCGGCACGACCCGTGGGTGCACGTCTACCGGATCGGCCCCCACCACGCCGCGCACCCGGCCACCCTCGACGCCCTCTCCGACCCGTCAGTCCCAGGCATCCGGACGTCCAGGAACCCATACGCGAGGACCGTCAGCAGCTACTTCCACGCCGTCGTCATGGCCAGGACCGCGGGGCCTCACCTCGAATGGCCCCGCAGGTTCGCCGGCATGACCTTCCGAGAGTTCGTCTCCGAGCTCGAACGCCTCGACCTGGAGACCTTCAACCCTCACGTCGGCTCCCAGCTGAGCCTGCACGACAGGACCTTCCCGAACCGCTACCACGTCGTCAGGATCGAGGACGCCGCCAGCGGGCTCTCCGAGTTCAACCGGCTCCACGGGACGGACTACTCCTTCGACGGCCTCCCGACCCCCTCCCACCACCAGACGGTCGTCCCGGCGATGAGGTGCGACCCGGACACGCGCTTCTACCCGACCAGCGCCGGCGTGCCCCCGTACCGACACTTCTACGACGACCGGCTCCTGCGGGCCGTCAGGAGAATCTTCTCCGCCGACTTCGACGCCTTCGGCTATCCCGACGATCCGCCGTGGGGATGAGCGCCCGCGTCGACGAGCCACCCCGGCATCGGGCCATCCCCAAAAAGAGGAAGGCCCGCCTCTCGGCGGGCCAACTTGGAGATCGGCTTCCCGACCGACACCGCGTCCTCTGCCATCCCGGCGCACAATCCCGGGGTGTCGTCGGCAACTGCCCCAGCCCGGGCCCCTAAGGACCCGCGGGTAGCCTCTCTTGTCAATATTATACTCGATCTCACAGAAAAATCAAGCCTCGGTGCCAGCCGGCGCCCGACGGCGGTCCAAATCACGCACGAGACTGCATATTCGAACACACAGCCAGGCCATGTCACACCGCCACCCCTATCCTCCTGCCGATCGCATACGAGAGCTGGCCACCGACACCCGGATCGAGCTTCGCTTCGGCGCACGCGTCCCGGACCGCCGCCATCAGGTCCTCCTCCCGGATGACCCGATCCTTCGTCACCATCACGCGCGGAAGGTCCCCGACCCTCCTGGCGATGACGACGCGCCTTTCCGGATCGTGCATCGCGACCTTCCCGCCGGCGCCCATCACGAGCTCGTCGACGTCGAACGTCTGGACGAAGTCCCTGTCGATGAAGCACGGGGTCCCCGAGTCATCCCCCTGGAACAGGACCGAGTCGACATTCCGACCCGAGTCGCAGCCCACCTTCACCCACTCCTGCCGGCGGAACCTCTCGGCACCGTCCGGCTCCGGGCAGAGCATGGCCTCGAACATGTCGTCCTCCCTCCAATGCCACTGCGCCCTGTAAGGCTCGAGGCCGAGCTTCGTGGCAATCTCGCCCGTCGTCAGCTCCACCCCGCCAGCTCCCAGGCCGGAAAGGTCCGGGGAAAGAAGCATCTCCCTCCGGACCGCCCAGTGCCCACAGCCGAACCAGGACGGCGACACGAAGAACGTGTCTCGCCTGGACAGGAACTTCTTCGACAGCTTGACTCCGTCGAACATGGCTCTCCCCTCCTACTTGTCGTCCACCTTCTCCATGGCCGCGGCGAGCCCCTCGTAGTCCCTCATGAGCTCCGCCTCGTCGGCGTAAGACGTCCGGTTCTGCGTCCCCGACCTGTGCGTCACGTGCAGCCCGCGCACGACCTCACCCTTGTTCCCCTGCGACGTCGAGACGCCAACCTCCGCCAGCTCCTCGACCCTCACCGTGAACCATTTGCCCCGATAGATCATCTCGCATCTCCTTGTTCTCGCTCTCTGGCTACCGCCACCAGTCCGCAAAGCTCTCCATCCCATTCTACGTCGTCAGCGCCCTCCATGATTCGTCATGGGATTATACGCCGCCAAGGAGGAGAAGAAAGACGCGGCCTGCCCTCGGGCTCGGACCAGGGACGCGGAACGGAGGATGGAGCCCCTGCCAGAATCGAACTGGCGTCTGGGCGCCACAAGTGCCCAGCTCTCCATTGAGCCGGGGACGTCAAGAAAGACCCCCGGGCCCACCCTTCCAACCGGTGTGGCCGCCTCCCGTGCAACTAGTATAGGAGCCGGACGTCGGAGTCGAACCGACAGGGGTCGAAAACCAAATGGCCTCGAACGACAGGGCTCGAACCTGCGTCCTCCCGGAAAAAGAGCCGGGACGCTCTACCACTGAGCTACGTCGAGACAAGATTGGCAGGTGAGGCAGGGCTCGAACCTGCGTCCTCCCGGAAAAAGAGCCGGGACGCTCTACCACTGAGCTACACACCTGCATCCACTCCTACTATACGCCCGCGGCCCGGACCTTCCGGCCCGACCCGTGAGAATTCGCGTCGGTCGCCCCGAGCGCGAAGCCGTCGCCGTCCCTGTCGACATGGAAGCCGCCGGCCGGGAGATGCTCGGCCCTGAGGGCCTTGGCCGAGAAGACCCCGGCCCTCCGCAGGGCGAGAGCCAGTCCCGGGCTCGACACGGCGACGCCGTGCACCAGCTCGGGGGTCGGCGTGAACTCCACGGCCCGGGCACGCCTCCTCGGCCCGACCCAGGACGCCGGCTCGACGCCGTGCCTCTCGCACGCGGCCACCACCATCTCCTTCGTGCACCGCTCCTTGCCCGCGACGACGTCCCACGGGTACGGAAGCTCAGCCCACACCTTGGTCCCCGGATGGACGTCGCCGCCCGAGGCCAGGTGCCAACGGACCACGTCCGCCGCCATCAGCCTCATGACCTTGCCCGGGCACAGGGCCTCAAGCATGGAGCCCATGCCCATGGCGTGAAGCATCGACACCCAGTGGTCCCGGGCCTTGTTCCACCCGCCGGCCGACTGGTTCCACGTCGACGAGTCGCACCCGCGCCGCACCACCATCCTCTCCAGGTCGATGCCGCCGCCGGAACCCTCCCAGACCTCCGTGAGAAGGTCGCACGCGTCCTCCAGGAGACCCCACGCCCTCGCGAGCATGGCGCCCTTCTGGTAGTCCGTCAGGAGCCTCAGGACCCTGTCCACCGGATAGACGGCGGCCACGACGTCCCACCTGGCCGTGTTGGACTTGGTCAGGCGGTCGTACAGCATCTTGGCCACCACGTCGAAGGCCCGAACCTGGGAGTCGTTCGTGAAGGTGCTCCGAAGGCTCATCCTCGCGCTCATGTACGCCACGAAGCAGGCCGTGCCCAGGTCGGCGGAGAAGTCGTCGAAGTCGATCTCCACGGCGAAGCCGCTCTTGCCGATCCGGGTCAGGACGTACTTCTTCCGCTCGCGGACCATCCTCAGGAGCTTGGACTCCATCCGGCCCAGGAGCCTGAAGCGCTTGTTGTAGGCGCGGTGCCCCATGTCGAGGCCCGCCTGCGCCCGCTGCTCCCGGTTCATCCGGTGCTTCAGGAAGTCGGACTGCCCGTAGCTCTTGCCGATGGCCGACGACACGCCCTGGACGAAGACCTCCACCCTCTCCGGGTCGAGGCACTCCTCCACCGACAGCATCGGAACGGAGAAGAGCTCGGACGCCACCTTGACCGGCTTCTCCATGCCCGTCGGGCGATGGAAGTCCGCGGCCATGGACGAGTAGCCCAGGAGGTGGCTCCTCGTCGAGATCCTGGTCGCCTGCTTCAAGACGTTCCTCTGGGCCAGCGACAGCCGCGGAAGCAATGCCTCCAGCACGACCTCGGCAACATCCTCCGGACGCGGACGCGTCTGAACGCACTCGTACAGCTTCCGAATCGTCTCTTCCCTCTTCATGTCCCTGCCTCCTTTTCCCTGACGGCCGATCTCGTCGACCCGGCTTGAGTTGGTTCCCCCACCTGGACTCGAACCAGGACCAAAGGATTAACAGTCCTACGTGCTACCATTACACCATGGGGGAGTCTGGAGCCCAGAGAGGGACTCGAACCCTCGACCTGCCGATTACGAATCGGCTGCTCTTAGCCACTGAGCTATCCGGGCTTAATGCGGGCCTGCTCTCACCCGAGTCACACCACTTCTCCTCCAGCCTGGTCGTCCACGGGTTCGTCCCCGCTCGTCGCCGGACCTTCTTCGGACAGGCAGGTGTCGCCTAAGTTGTTGGAGCCGATGTCTGGACTTGAACCGCCTCGACTACGCGCGCTGATCGAGGAAAACCTCCGGTTTACCCGGTGTGCTACCATTACACCACATCGGCATCTGAATTGTTGGCACACCCGCTCGGGTTCGAACCGAGAACCTGCTGATTAAGAGTCAGCCGCTCTAGCCAACTGAGCTACGGGTGCGAATAGACTCTCCTGTCGAGTTGGAGGTCCCGGCAGGGCTCGAACCTGCGGCCACGCGGTCCGAGCCGCCCGCTCTACCTCTAAGCTACGGAACCTCGATCACATCTCCTTCTGTTGAACCTCGTCTCCACCCTACATTGCCGAACGAGCAAGGTTTTCCACTCGCTCCGAATTTCTGGTCGGCTCGGAGGGACTCGAACCCTCGGCGTTCCGCTTAAAAGGCGGATGCTCTACCAACTGAGCTACGAGCCGTTCTTGGCAGGCCCGCTCGGGGTCGAACCGAGAACCGCCGGTTTTGGAGACCGGTGCTCTAGCCGATTGAGCTACGGACCTATCATGAAACCTGGTGCGACAGACGGGGCTCGAACCCGTGGCCTCCTGCTTGGCAAGCAGGTGCTCTTCCGACTGAGCTACTGCCGCAAAGAAAAACCCCCGCGCCCTTTCGGGCCGGGGGTCTCACAGCGCGCTCGCCACCGTCTACGCTTGAACTCCAAGCGAAAGACCCCCGTGGGCGGGCTTGCCGCCCCAGGTATTGTCTTTCGTTGTGGTTCCCGTCAGCATGACGTAGTTGCCTTTCGTTGCCTTATTATACGCCGCTCGCCCGAATTTGCCAAGCGACCTCTCGGTTTTTCCGACGGGGATCGAGGCCGGCCCCGGCCTGCCCGCGCCCAGGAGATGGCTGCCCCGCCTGGACTCGAACCAGAACCGAGTGCTCCAAAGACACTTGTGCTGCCATTACACCACGGGGCAATCCATGGCCGGACGGGCCCTAACACCCTCTGATAAAGTCCCAAAGCCCCTCCCGGTCAACATCGGCCAAGACCCTGGTGTTCGTCCCCTCCTCGACCTTCGTCCCCCACCAGCCTCCCTCCCGGTACAACCTTCCGCCAACCCAGGTCCCGATCTCGGGATGCAGATGGCACACGGCAGCGGTCGGGTCGTGGAACTTCTTCTCCCGGTGCCTCTTCCCGTAGAGATAGAGGTCCATGCCTTCCATGAACAGCTCCATCGCCCGGCAGGAAGGCTTCCTGCGCCTCATCCACTCGTGCCTCGCCCTGTCGTACAGGATCGTGTGACAGACGTTCTTGCCGACGAACCTCAGGTCCCCGACCTTCGCCCGCGACGCCAGGAACAAGCCCTCGTCCTTCGACCCGTTCAAGTTGAAGGTAGGCACGGCCACCTTGCCCTTGAACTTGGGAAGCCTCTCGACGTCATGGCCATGAAGGTCGTATCCCAGAAAGCCACCCTGCATCGTGACCCGCCCGAACTCCCTCTCCGGATGCTCGATCATGTAGCGGCCCACGTTCTTCACCGGCCCGCAGATGAAGACGTCGCTGTCCGGATGGTCCTCGAGAACCCCGCCCAGAAGCTCGTGGCCGAAGCCGTCGGGGTCCGCCTCGGTCGGATGTCCCATCTTCCTCAGGAGCGCCATGTGGAACGACGTCCCTCCGGTCTTGACGACGCTCGTCTCCTTCGCGATCCCGACAGGGACATCCAGGCCGACCTCCGCGCAGAAGGCCCTCGCGATGGCGACCTGGTACCGGTGTCCGGGAGAGACGAGGATCGCCCTGATCCTGACACCCGCGGCGTGCAGGTGGCACAGCGTGAAGTAGTCGTCGGGATCGTGCCCGATGTCGGTTTCCACTATCAGGTCCATCAATCGTCTTCCTCCATCTTCCTGCCTGCGAAAAGGTCCGTAGGTGTAAGCGCCCAGAGCTACGGAGGCCGAGTGTTGTTGACGCAGTTTCCTCACTTCCTATCCCTTTCGGGTCTCGTTACTGCGAGAGTTTTTTGTTTTTGCGGTCCAGTTTCTCCACGTCTGGACACATCCCGAGACTGGTCGGGCGGGCCGGGCTCGAACCGGCGACCTCAGCGCCCCAAACGCCGCGCGCTTCCAAACTGCGCCACCGCCCGAAAACTGGTCGGGATGAGAGGATTTGAACCTCCGGCTTCCTCGCCCCGAACGAGGCGCTCTACCAGACTGAGCCACATCCCGATAAGATGTCGCGGCCGCCGCCAGACGGAACGGGCGTCGGCGAACGGCGGCTTCGGACGTCACCCCACCACCGATTTCCGACAGTGCCTTCTTCCGAGCAATACCCGGTTGGCGCCCATCTGATGACTTTCCCTCGCCGGTACCGGCCATCATCGCAACAAAAAACTAGTTGGCCCGCTCGGGATTGAACCGAGGACCCCGCAATTATGAGTCGCATGCTCTACCGCTGAGCTACGGGCCATCTAAAACTGGTAGCCCCAGGGGGAATCGAACCCCCGTCTCCGGGATGAAAACCCGACGTCCTTGCCACTAGACGATGGGGCCAAGTGGGACGCTTGCCCATTCACGCTTCAGGCGACGGAGTCAAACCGCTCGTCACGTCCCGATATTGGTGGCGGGGGTGGGAGTTGAACCCACATGCTCCAGGTTATGAGCCTGGCGTCTTACCAAATCGACATTCACCCCGCTCTCAAGTCTATGGTCGGGATGGCAGGAATCGAACCTGCGACCTTCCGGCCCCCAGCCGGACGCTCTACCAGACTGAGCCACATCCCGAGTTCGGGGGAGTTTGCCGCTCCCCCAGGACTGCCGTCTACCCGCTTCTGCGCGTCTTGGAACTCGGCAAAGCCCGCGACTTGCTTTCCGGCCATATTGCAGCCCTCAATCCTGGCATCCCCAGCCGGACTCGAACCGGCGTCACGAGGTTGAGGGCCTCGCATCCTGGCCGCTAGACGATGGGGACACATATTCAATTGTTGGTCGGCCCAGGAGGAATCGAACCTCCGACCTAACGGTTATCAGCCGTTCGCTCTTACCAACTGAGCTATGGGCCGACATGTTGCTCTCGCCTCTCTCCTTGACTGATGGTGGGCGGTGCGAGACTCGAACTCGCAACCTTCAGCATGTCGAGCTGACGTTCTAGCCATCTGAACTAACCGCCCATTGGCACGCCCGGAAGGATTCGAACCTTCGACCCGCGCATTAGAAGTGCGCTGCTCGTATCCCCTGAGCTACGGGCGCTCGATATCTGGCTGCCCGGCAAGGACTCGAACCCTGACCGACTGGGCCAGAACCAGCTGTGCTGCCATTACACCACCGGGCATCGAACTGGTGACCACGGAAGGACTCGAACCTTCGACCATCCGGGTGTGGACCGGACGCTCCTGCCGCTGAGCTACGTGGCCGTGATATTGGCGGTGACGAAGGGATTTGAACCCTCGTTCTCTGCCGTGACAGGACAGCGCTTTCGGCCAACTAAGCTACGCCACCGCATGATCCTGGGCGCCCCGACGGGACTCGAACCCGCGGCCTCCCGGGCCACGACCGGGCGCTCTTCCTGACCGAGCTCCGAGGCGCATCTGAATTGTTGGTGGACCGACAGGGGATCGAACCCTGGACATCCTGATTGCAAGTCAGGTGCTCTTAGCCAACTGAGCTACCGGCCCGTCCTGCTCGTGACTCGCCCTCCTTCTCTCGACTCCAAAGAAAAACCCCCGACGCCCTTTTCGGGGTGCCGGGGGTCCTTGGACCTATCAGGGTCAGAACACAGCACCCCCGGCACCCGCGTTCGCGGGCTGCTCGATCGCTTCGTGTCTGGCCATCGGGTTCATTGAGTACATTGCTCCTTGCCTATTATCATACGCCGTCAACGCCAGTCTTACCAGCCCCCTCGGAGATTTTTCCGAGAACCGGCCCGTCAGCCCTCCAGCTCGACGTCCCAGTACATGGCGCCGAGGAAGTCCTCCCACGACCTGGGAGGGTCCCTCAGGATGCCACGCCTGTTGACGACGGCCCAGTGCGGCTCCCTCGGCTCCCTCAGGAGCGTCAGGCCCGCCTCCCTGGGCGTCCGGCTGTCCTTCTTGTGGTTGCACCTCACGCACGAGAGAACCAGGTTCTCCCAGGTCGTGCCTCCACCCCTGGACTTGGGGACCACGTGGTCGATGTTGAGCTTGGAGGCCGGCAGCTTCTTGCCGCAGTACTGACAGACGTTCCGGTCGCGGGCGAAGATCGCCTTCCGGCAGAGCTTGGCCCGACGACGCCAGAAGCGGACCTTCCGGACGAGCCGGATGACCTCCGGCGCCGGGAAGGCGAAGCTCCTGGAACGCACGAGGGGGCGCCCCGACTCGGCCATCTCCGCGGCCCTGGCCGCGTCGGACCAGCTCTCGACCCACTCCTCGAAGCCGTAGAGGGAGTAGTCATTGTCGACGACGTCGGCCTTCCCCGCGCACACCTTGCACAGGGCCCCGACCACGTTCGTCACGTCCACCGGCCTCCACGAGCCGTCAAGCACCAGGACCCGCCTGTCAAGCACTCCCGTCATCGCCCCGCTCCTTCTCGTAGTCGTCGATCGTCACCTCGCCTCAAGCCTCGCGGCGCACCTCCTGGCCTATTGTACACCGCCAGAGGCCCGTCTTCAAAGAGGATGGTCCGTCTGGTAGGGATCGAACCTACAACCTGTCGCGTATGAGACGACCGCTCTAACCAACTGAGCTACAGACGGATAATTCTGGAGGACCCGGCGGGACTCGAACCCGCGACCTTCGGCTTCGGAGACCGATGTTCTTCCAACTGAACTACAGGTCCTCAAAGTTGGCACGCCCGGCAGGATTCAAACCTGCGACTTCCCCGTCCGTAGCGGGGCGCTCTATTCAGACTGAGCTACGGGCGCTCATTATCAAAACTTCCCAGGCTCCCACCAGGAGGCCGACTTCCGGCTTTCGTAAGACCTGTCCAGCTGGTGGCCCCTGCAAAAGTCCCTGGTTCCTCTCCAGAGGTGATGCACGTAGTCCTGGACCGGGAAGTCCACCAGCATCGACTCCATCCTCTTGACCCTCAGCTCGTACATCGGCGCCACCAGCGCAAGCCCGTGGTCCGTGAACGGCTCGAACCGCCGATAGTACCCGACATGGAAGAGGCACGTCGACGAATGAAGGTACGAAACCTTCTCGCCTCCCACCGGCCTTTTCACCGGCGCGACCGGCCCTATCCCGTACCACCTGGTCTTCCGGCCCCCGACCTTCGCCAGGGCGTCCTCCAGCAAGTTCGGCTCGTACATCTCCGTATCGCTGTCCAGCATCAGCAGCACGTCGGCCTCCGTCGCCCACAGCGCCACGTTCATCCCCGGCCCATGGCCGATGTTGGACCCCACCCGGATAAGCCTCACCCGGTTCCTCTTCGCCCATTTCCTGACGTTCCTCGGAGCGACCCCCTCGGTGTTGTCCACCACGAAGAAGTCGATGTCCGGATAGAACCTCCTCACCGACGCCACCGCCTTCCTCATCAGGCCGTAGGTGTGATAGACGACCATCGCCGCGGCCACCCGACAGCCCTCGATCTTCATCAGCAACCTCCTTTGGGTTGCCCTTAACATACTGGCGGAGAGCCGGGGACTCCAACCCCGAAGCCCGGTTTCCCGGACCGACGCCGTTTCCAACGGCGCTCCTCATGCAGCCGGATGCTCTCCTCAAAGTCTGAAGCCGACGGGACTCGAACCCGCATCCCGGTGCGTCCTGCCCATTCCGCAGCCCGCGTGGCTGGCCATGTCACAGCCCTTTGGACTCGCAGGCGTCACCCGTCGCGCTTGCGCCTCGACGGGCTATGCGGCGCTCCGCTCCGGCCCTTGCCATTAGGTGGACGGCCTCATCGAAAATGGAGACGGGGGAGGGACTCGAACCCTCATGAACGCGGGTTGCAACCGCGCGCCTAAACCTCTCAGCCACCCCGCCAAAAATCTCCTTTGCTACACTGCTACACTGCTACACCTTGGTGCCCGAGACAGGGATCGAACCTGCACGCCTTTCGACAGCCGAACTTAAACCGGCCGCGTCTGCCATTCCGCCACTCGGGCCAAATTGGTGGTGAGAGTCGGAATCGAACCAACGACGCCTCGGGCTTCAACCGAGTGCTCTACCGGACTGAGCTACCTCACCGAAAGTCCCTTCCAGTTCTGGCCGGGCGTTTGGACCCGTCGGGCTGCCAAGCCCGAGCACCGGTCGGGACACAATCTTTGGCGGAGAGCCGGGGAATCGAACCCCGAAACCCCGTTTCCAGGGCCTACCGGTTTAGCAAACCGACTCCTCGTCCATCCGGACGCTCTCCACTATTCAAATCTCCTCGTACTTCCCCCAGAAACCCATCGGGCACGACTCTTCTGCCAACGACGCCTTTCGTCTGACGTTGCACCTCTCCACCAAGCACACCATCGCCTTGGCGTCCATCTTACGACACGGCTTGCACCAACGGTCAAGTCGCTCGCGTATCACCGAGTTTGGCGCCCTCACTCCTTCCTCCTATCAATGGTGCAGTGGACGCGAATCGAACGCGCGACCTTCCGCTTGGAAGGCGGAAGCTCTACCTGGCTGAGCTACCACTGCGTCTAAATCTGGTGCCCGAGGAGGGAGTCGAACCCTCACCGCCTTTCGGCACTGCGGTCTGAGCGCAGCGTGTCTGCCAATTCCACCACCCGGGCTTGTTGCCGGGTTCTCTCCACCCGGCGAAGTCACGCCTTTGCATACCCCACAAGACGTTAATGGGTTGCACCGAGGTTTGAAGCCCCGGTCCACATCTTGGCGGAGAGCCGGAGACTCGAACTCCGAAGCCCCGTTCCCGGGACCTACGCGCTTTCGAAACGCGCTCCTCATCCGGCCGGATGCTCTCCATGATTCCTGGTGACCCCGGGGAGACTCGAACTCCCACGCCCTCTCGGGCCCCCGGCCCTCAACCGGGGCCGTATGCCAATTCCGGCACGGGACCACTGTTCAGTTGTTGGTGCGCCGAGATGGAGTCGAACCATCAAAGCCCGAAGGCGCCGATTTTACAGACCGGGGAGCTCGCCAAATGCTCAGCCGACGCATCTCGTCGTCGATCATCTCCTTCTCTCGATCCCGGACTCGCTATCTCGTTCCATTTGTTGCTGGTAGCCCAGGGGAGAGTCGAACTCCCATCCCCGAAGGGACCCGATTTTGAATCGGGCGCGTATGCCAATTCCGCCACTGGGCCTTTCAATCCTGGAGGAGGGCCGGGGACTCCAACCCCGAGACCCCGTTTCCAGGGCCTACCCGATTTCAAATCGAGCTCCTCGTGCAGCCGGTCGCCCTCCAGAAACAGAAAAACCCCCGGAGGCTTTCGCGTCCGGGGGCCTAGGGGCTTCGACGAGCGTCAACGCAGCCCGGACGCAGGCGTAAGGCGGAACGAGGAATATCCCCGCCCACAACATGCCAACATCAGGTTGCGACTCTGCTTGTCCATCGTCTCTCTCGGTTTGTGGGGTCCAGCCCTGGAATTGGCCAGGACCCTCACCCGTCGTCCAAAATCCCATTATACACCCTCGGGCGCCGACTTGCCAACCCCGTCGCCGGATTTTCCCGACGTGCCTTCGGCACCTTTGTCCTCGCACTCCCGGCAGACCGTCTCGAACTCCATGAACGGGTGGCAGCTCCTGTCGCCCCGGTCCCTCGGCCCCAGATAGCCCACATCCATCATGCTCTCGATCTCGGCGCCGCACCGGGTGCAGATCAGCTGTTCGTCAGGCGTCATTGCTGTGCAGCCTCCCCACCAGCATCATGCCGTTCATCACGTTCTTGAGCTCCTCCTCGTCCCGGGCGCTACGGGCGAAAGCCTGGAAGCAGTCCAGGCAGTCGTGCTTCTCCTTCTGCACGGCCCGGATCGTCTCCAGGATCACGCCCCTCATGTGCTGGACGTGAGGGTTCCCCGGAGGCCCCTGGTCCCTCGCCCCCCTTCCTCTGTCCTCCGACCCCCTTCTCCTGTCCTCCGGTCCCCTTCTCCTGTCCTCCGACCCCCTCGCCCTCGGCTCCGCCTGGCCTCCCGCCTCCTGCTCCTTCCGCGGCCACCTTCTCGTGTCCTCCGCCTCCTTCTCCGGCCACTTCCTCCTGTCCTCCGACTCCCTCGCCGTCAACTCCGCCTGGTCCGCCTGGTCTGTCATCGTCCGCTCCTTCTCCGGCCACGAAGGCCAGCTCCTTCCTCATCTCCTCAGCGTCAACCCCGGAGGAGGAGAAGCCCCCGGCCGCCAGCAGCTCCGGCGGTCGCGCGAGCCCAACCTCTCCCCGCGCCACCCCGGCGCAGGCCTCCAGGAAACTCAAGGCGGTCGCGTCGCTCTTGAAAAGCCTCGGCGTCCGCATCATCCACATGTCCAGTATGTCGGTCAAAGTGGCCTTTTCCATCTCGCCTCCGCCACCATTATACGCCTCAGCCACAGACGCACAAGATCATCCACTGCCAATCCATGTCTCTCCTTCCGTCCCGACGCTCCCGTCGCGGTAGCCGCGGAACAGCGTCCACAACCTCCCGCCGCAGGACGGGCACTCCTCGAAGGCCGCGACTTGCTCGACCACTCCTGGAACCACGTCCTTCTCGGCCGCCTCGCGCCACCGGTGCCCGCACCGGCCACACTCGTGCGTCCCGTCCCACGGAATCGTCACGGCAAAACTACCGTGGGTCGTCTTCATCGGCCGCCTCCACGCTCCCGTCGTCGTGAGCCACGAACATCACCGTGACGCCGCACCCGCAACGCTCGCAGGCGTCGCAGGTCACCGCCGTCAAAATCTGCCCACGCTTAACGTTCAGCCTCCTGTGCACCCTGCGAGGCGCCACCGGCCTTCCGTTCCACCCTTCGCACGCGCACTGCCACTCGTGCTCCCCGAGCCACCGCCCCGAATCGTACTTGTCGTCCTGCCACTCCATCCGGACCACGACCGGGTCGCTCAGGTCCATGTCGTCGAGGATGCTCATCTCTCCTCCGCCGTCGCCACGACCTCGCCCGGCAACAGCTCCCCGTTCAGCTCCAGGGCCCTCAGGTACGCGCCCCACGCCTCCGGGCCCAGCTGCCCCTCCTTCTCCAGGCAGCAGCCGGGAATCGGCCCGCCGACCCCGACGAAGCTCTCGAAGATGAAGCGCCCGCTTTCGCCGACCCTCATCGGCGTCTCCGTGGCCGGCAGCCGCAACACGCCGGGACACCGCACCTCCCCCCTCTCCCAATCCCTCGCGAAGAGGTCGAGCTGCTCGTCGTCGAAGGCGCCGGGCACGAAGGTTCTTCTCACGTACGTCAAGACGCACCCCCGGCACGTCTCCCTGTCTAGCCCCATCTCAACCCCGCCTCCCCTATCGCGAAGTCCCTGGTCAGCCCGGCGAAGTTCAACGCCAGCGTCATCAGGCCGCCTGCTGGCCCCGGCTGCCCGAACATCCCGAGCATCGGCACCGAGACCTCCTGCCACTCCACGCCCGACCACGACCCCGACGTGTCGCGCGGCTCGACCACGACCTCCTTCGAGGGCCGCCCTCCCCCGTCGAACAGCGCCAGCCTGAACGGATCGGACCCGACGTACCGGACCACGAGCGCGGCCTCCCGCAGGTCCGGTGGATCGAAGGCGTAGCCGCCGGGCCGGAAAGGGAGCGCGACGCCAACCGGGCCGTCCTCCTCGGGCCTCAGCGCGAGAACCATCCTCCCGTACGCCCACTCCTTCCTCAGGAACCCGTCCTCGTGAAGCCCCGCGTTCGACGCCCACCCGTGAACCCTGGCCATCGACGGGTGGCGGTCGAACAGGAGATGGCCGTCCCCGTGGACGTGGGCGGACCACGGCCAGCTCGACACGTACCAGACCAGGTCCTCCAGGCTCATCCCCCTCATCCGCCACAGCTCCGCCTCGTTCCCCGAGACGTACTCGCTGGACATGTCGCTGTTCAACGGCCTGGCATGCAGGAAGTGCCTGAGCCTGAAGTCCCTGACGCACACGGCCTTCTGCCCGAGCCTCTCCAGGCGCTCCAGCCTGGACACGTCCTCGAAGCCCCAGCTGACGAACTTCTCGTTCTCCATGCCGGCCCGGACGAAGGCCTCCCGGCGATAGCCGATCAGGCCTCCGTACTGCCGCCACGCCGTGGAGACCGACGGCGCCGAACCCAGCTCCGAGCACCCGACGCCAGGACCCGGCAGCTCCACGTGGTCCCTGAGCCGGACGTGCGGATAGGCCACGTCCACGTCCGACCACCTAAGCATCTCGACCGCCCGGCGGTAGCCCTCCGGGGCCACCCAGCAGTCGCCGTCGTGGTTGAAGGCGTACCGCGTGCGCACGCGCGCCCACATCGCGTTCAGCAGCCTGGCCCTCCGGAAGACCTCGTCGGCCGAATGCACGAAGACGTGCTCGCACCCGGGGAAAAGGGCCTCCAGCGTCGGCTCCGGACCCTCCTCCCCTATCAGGATCGGGGCGTCCACCACCGACCCCAGGTAGTCGACCACCATCCGGAGCATCCGGACACGCTCCTCCGAGTCCGCCCTCATCGCGATCATGAACGTCGCGTCAGTCAAGTCGATCATGTGCCCACCTTTCTCCTGCACTCCGCGCCCTCCGGACCTCCGGGCATGCGGGCCTCGATTGGACGGGAGGGAAGGAATCGAACCTCGTGCCGTCTGCCACGCGGCACCCTCGGCAGGTTGGGAACAAAGAGCCCCACGGCAGTCGGCTGCCGCCCTTCGCTTCACCAACTCTCGCGCACCTCCCGTTCCTACGTCATGGTCGTCTCCACAAACTTCCTCCCGAGTCACACGCCATCCGCCTTCTCCATCCAACCTCCCCGAGCCGGGTCCCTCGCGACGCCCGCCGGATGAAGCGCAATCAGCTTCCCGCAGCGCAGACATTCGGTAATCAACAGGCGAACCACCACCTCGCGAGGCTCCCCGTCAGGCTCCCTGAGCTCGCCGACGCTCTCTTCCAGCCTCACCACCTCCACGTGCCCGAGCACCAGACAGCACAGCCGGCCGAACCACGTCGGCTCGACGGGCCTCTCCTCCGCGGTCACGTAGCAGGGAATCTCCTCGGAGCTCGTCGGCCCCAGCATGCACCTATCCTCGTTCATGGTCGTCTCCTCATCCCACCCCGAACATCCCAACCTCACAGCAAGCCATCATCCCGAGATGGCCGGGAACCCTCACGCATGAGGCCGCCGGGCTCGCGAAGCCGGCCAACCGACTCCTCAATCTCCTCCGAGCCCCGGACATGCCCGAACATCTTACATCTCAGCCTCTCGAGCATCCGCCTTCCTCCTGCAAGCCGCGCACCGGCGCGTCCTTCTCGCCTCCGCGCCTAGCAGCCGCACCTTCCGGCAATCGCGGCACTTCGGCCGCCTCATCCACCATAGCTTCATCCCCATGCTCACCGCCGACCTCATGAACCTTCTCCTTCGGCTTCGCGTCCCGGGCGCCAAGCCACAGCTCGAACGCCGTCAGTCTGCCGCCCTGGGAAACCTCGTCCACCATGACCTCGTGCCAATGGGCCACCAGCGGCCCCATGACCTGCGGGCGCCTCTCGTTCGCCAGCTCCAGCAGCCCCGACTCCGCCACGGCCTCCGCCTTCGCCGGATCGGCCTCCAGCAGCCGGTTCAGCAACCCGCACAGCTCCCTGTAGAACTTCTCGGTCACGTCCCCAGCTCCTTCCTCAGCCTGGCCACCTCCTTGAGACACCGGTCGATCCCGGCCGAGGCCTTCCGCCTGGCGTCCTCCTCGACCCAGGCCCGGACCACGGCCCCGAACTCCGGGCCGGAGACCTCCTCCATGGCCCAGGGCACCCCGCGGAGGGCGAAGGCCAGGACCCACATCCAGCCAGGAACCTCGACGAGGCCCACGCCGGGCACCATCACCCCGGGACTGAACCTCCCGACCCCGGACGCCTTCTCATCCATCCGCTTTCTCCTCCTCTCTCACCACCACCTCGCCCAGGACCCACTTCCCCGTCACGCCGACGCGGACGGCCCCGCACCTCGGACAGACGCCCAGAGCCGCGAAGTTGCCCTCGCCGTCGCCCCTCAGGACAGAGGCATGACAAAGACCGCAGGCCGCGACCGCCGGTGCCCAGTCGGCGGACAGCCTCCTTCCCGACGCCATCGTCCCGAACACCTTCGAGAAAACCATCATGCCACCCCGGTCCCGTCCTTCGTCCCGTCGACCGCCACGATCCCGTTCCTCTCATCCGCGTCCGTCGTCACACCATACGCCTCTCGATCACCTCGTCACTCGCCATCACCTCGCCAGGAGGGCACGAGACATGCAGGTTGGCGCCCCAGATCGACCCGACGAAGCCGTTCCTGAACAGCTCCTCCTCCGTCGCGGGCACCAGGGCGTCGGACCCCATCCTCCCCAGCTCCTCCCAGGCCTCGACGCCCACCGTCACGGCCCCGGCCTGAGCGTCCGTCCTCTCGATCTTCTCGAAGGCCACGCTCAGGTCGTCGGCGGTCAAGCGGCCCGCGTCGCTCATGACAGCTCCTCGTCCACGGTCGCAACATCGCCGAGGGCCAGGCACCCGGCCGGGAGATGGCGACCCTCGTAGACGCCCCGAGAGGCCCAGTCCTCCGCCATCACCCCGCCACCGAAGGAAACGACGAAACACACGCACCTGTAGAGGTCGTCGGCGCCGAGCCGCACCCGCGCCCGCCAGAACCGACAGCCCCTACACGCGTCGAGACACCTTCTCATCCGGGCACCCCGCCATAGACCTCGGCCTCCATCGCGGCCCACAGGGGGTTGTTGGCGTACAGGACCTCCAGGTCGCCCTCCGAGAAATACCCCGCGACGTCGTGGTCGTACGAGAAGACGACCTTGGCCCCGGGCGCCACGGGCCGGAACGCGTCCTCGTCGTAGTCCATCCCCAGCGCCACGGCCACCCGCCGGAAATCCCGGTCGAGGAACTCCAGCCGGATGTGGTGGTCCACCTTCAGCCTCCCGTCGTCCGTGAAGGACCTGAGATAGGCGTCCGGGAAGCACCGCAGGGGACCGTAGACGTCCACGAAGTCGCGCACGCGGTAGTCCTCGACCCCGAGCACCTGGCCCCTGGTGGGCGTCGGCAGAGGCACGTAGCAGGGCCACACCCCGCCCCCGTAGTCCCCGCAGACGGGATCGCCGGGGCGCAGCCTGCCAGACATCATCACGAGCCAGGACAGGTAGAGGGACGGCAGCCTGCGCACGCTCAGGACCAGGACCTTGCCCTCCACGGCCCGGGCGGGGAAGGGGTCGTGCTTGGAATGAGACAGGTCGCCGTCCACCGACAAGGCCGCGCCGCACAGCCTGGCAGCCTCGACGAACCGGCAGGCCGTCAAGGTGCCGCCGGTCCTCGGAATGTGGCCCCACGCGAAGTTCTCACCTATTATCACGTCGCACCTCCTCTTCTCCGACCACCACGCCCCCGAAACCTCGTCCGAAGCCCCAACGTCGCCGTCGGGCACCCACTTCCTCTCGGCGTCGAACCAGACGGCGCCACACGCCGGGCACGTCTCCACCGGCCTCACCCCGAGACCCTTCCAGTTCATCGGGAAGCGCCCGCAGACGTCGCAGGCGTACGGCCACATCGCCCGGGCCAGCTCCTGGCGACCCTCCGGAGTCGACAGGGCCTTCGCTATGATCCCCTCCTTCGTGACGCTCATCCAACCTCCTCGTCCAAGGCCCCGACCTCGCCCGTCGAGTACGGGCACGGAGCTGCCGGCAGCTCCGTGCCCTCGAACGGCCCACCACGAGCCCGCGGCTCCCCCCGCGGGCCGCGCTCGTCCACCACCACGGCGAGCAGGCACCGTCTCGCCCAAGGCCGTCGCCGCCCCGCTCAGGAACCCGCACCCGGAGCACGCCTCAAGACACCTCGGCACAGACCACCTCCCCCCTCCGGAGCCAGCACCTGGCCGGAAGCCGCAGGCCGTGGTAGTCGGCCGCGGGCCTCCACAGCTCCCTCCCGTCGCCCATCTCCGGACGCCCCACCGCGCACCTCCAGGCCACCCGGCCAGGAGGAGCAAGCTCCTTCCCGCGAAGAAGCTCGCCGCAGAACGCGCACGCCATCAGGCTCCTACCCGTCCGCCTCATCAACAACCTCCTCTTCTCAGACCACCACGCCCCCGAAACCTCGTCCGAACCACCTCCGCCGCCGCCGTCACGTCAAGGCCGTCCGCGGACACGTAACCCTCTTCGGACACGCCGAGCCTCGAACACCCGGGGCAAACCCTCCCGGACCCCCAGGAGCCGTCAGGAAGCACCTCCGTGGGCGCCCCGCGGCCAACCCAGCCGCAACCCGGGCAGCTGAAGACAATCCATCCGGCGAGCCGCCCCAGCTCCTCGTGCCTCGCCAGGACCTCGCCGTCCTCGAAGGACCCCGCCTCGCGAGGACGCATGAGGCCGTCGTCGGTCCAGAAGGCCCCGGACCTGTCGCAACCAGGACAGCTCCCGTCACCCACGCCCTCCCACCCGCAACGCCCGCAACGCCAGACCACGCACTCCGAAACCATCACCAGCCTCCTCGCCCACGGTGAAAAGCCCGATCCCGCCGGACGGCTCCGGGAAAAGCGCCGACCCGCGGCAGGAACGGCCCCGTCAAGGGCCGTCGACCGCCGCCCACCGCCAGCCGTCGCCAACCAGGGCCAGCCCCGTCAGAGACCCCCGGACGGCGACCATCAGCCTCGTGCCGCCCCCGGCCCCGACCAGCTCGCGAAGGGCCCCGGCCTCCCGGACCACGCCCTCGACCAGCTCGCGAAGAGCCCCGGCGTCCTCGAAGAGAAGGACGAGCACGTCCCGGCCATCGGGGGAGCGCGCCACGGCGCGGGACCGCCCGTCCGGAACCTCCAGAAGGGAGACCGACACGTCCCCGGAGACCCACTCGCGAACCGCCCCCGAGGCCCGGACCGCCCGAACCTCGGCAAGGCCGCGCGTCAAGATGTCAACCAGATTCTCCATCGAACACCTCCTCGCGAACGTCGAACACCTCCTCGCGGACGGCGACCACCTCGCCGATCACGAACCGCTCCCACCAGGCCGCCTTCCCGCAAGCCCCGCAGGAGCAGCCGTCCCGGACAGCGCCCCTCCTGACCCGGTGGACCACGTGACCGCACGACAGACACGCCCACCAACTCTCGTCGTGACCCACCAGCCTCACCCGAACCTCCAGGAATGGCGGGAAGGGCCCGTTACCGGGGACGCCCGCCGTCGCCCCCTCAGGAGCACCCGCACGGACCAACAGCTTCGCGGCCGGCAAGCCCGGCGAGTCGGACACGAACCCGTCATCCACATGAAGACGCCGGCCGTCAAGACACTATACGCCCCCAACCCCCTCCGAGACAGCCACCACCTCCCAGAAACTCAACCTCCCCGAGCAGGCGACCTCCCCCGACTCCTCCCGTCCCGACAGGGGAAAGGGCCTCGCCCCGCACCCCGGGCACCCCCGACGTGGCCACCCGCCAACCGGAAGTCGCAGACGGGACACCGGAGACCGCCATGCGCCTCCAGCCCCGGCTCCCTGTGGATGCCGGCCACCCAGCATCCTCGCGCCAAACCCCGACCTCCCCAGGAGAGAACCGCAAAACCACCTCGTCACGATCATGCCAGCAGAAACCCCCGTCGTCACACCTCTCGACCACGTCGAACACCACCATCTCGTCAGGCAGCCGCCGGCTCTCCCATACCCACAGGCGTCCACAGGACGGGCACCAGTGGACCACGTAGCCCTCGACCACCTCACCCATCAGACCACCTCCCCCACACGCGCACGCGAGCGCATGTGAAAGCCCCGAAAAGGCCAATTCCCGATTTTCGGATTTCCGAAAAAATCGCCGACGCGCGACAGCGCCCCGGGGTCCGATCCCGGAAGGCCGGATCGATAGCCGTCCTATTTCCCGGGAGGCCCCCGCCGGGTTGAGACGCGGTTGAGACGGGCTCCGGGCAGGCCCCCGCAGGCCCCAGGACCTCCGGGCCGACCACCTCCCCGGACCCCGGCAGGCGCCATGGCCTCCGAACCCGCCACCACCTCCCCGGCCCTGACGGCCCTCAGCTCCTCCACCGACGCGTCGACCACCACCTCCGCGGACTCGCCCAGCTCCCCGCCCACCACCACCAGGCGTCCACCGTTACAATCGACGACCTTCTTTGTAGCAGCGCGAAAAAAAGGCTCGATTCCCCCCTGATAACCCATAGCAGGTTGCATGCCGAATTTCCCTCTTTTTCTCGTAGCCGCAAGTACCTGCGGCAGGCGCGTTTGCGACGCGAAACGTCCAATTAGTTCCGTCGTGAATTAAACATAATATGATATTATGCGACGTCGGGAGGCCTCCGGGGCCTCCGGACCGGCCCCCTTCGGCCTCCGGCCTCCCCCTCGGCCAGCACGTCGCCCGTCTCCGGCAGGTCTTCCAGCTCGGCCGTCTTCCGCCCACACCCCAGGCAGACGTACGGGCCCCAGTGCACGCCGACCGTCAGGGTCTCCGGCTCCCAGCCCGCGACGCCGCCATCCCCGGGCAGGGAAACGCCGTCACCGTCCACCACCACCGTCCTTATCTCCCAACGACGCCCCTCGAACCGGGAGCCACCACATTCCGGACACCACCTCATCGCTCACCTCCAGACCCGCCATGCGGAAATTGTCCACGCCCCTACCATACGATAAATGCGCGCCCCTGTACGTGTGCGCCCATTGCACACAGCCCAGGTCACGGGACCCCCCACTCCCGAAACGATCGTCTTCGATCGTCTTCGATCGCGGCCCCCGTCACGGCAGGTTCCATGCCATCCGTGAATTTCCAGAAAGAATCGCATCGGTTTTTTCCCGACGTTTTTTCAAGCCCGTGAATTTCCAGGAAAAGTCCCATCGGTTTTTCCTTGACGCCTCACCGGGACGGTGGTCCTGCCGTGACGACGCCCGGGCACGTTCCATGCCATCCGTGGATTTCCAGAAAGAGCCGCATCGCTTTTTTCTCCGACATTTCGCTGGCTTCCGGCCTTCGGGAGGCCGTCCCTGAGGATGGCCCTTTCCGATTCGTGGCGTCGTCCGGTCGTCGCCTCGAAGCCGTAGGCTTCGCTTCTTCTTCCGTGGCTCGTCCGGTTCCGCAAGGTCCTCTCGGTGCCCTTCCGGACTCCCCCTCCTGAGCAGCTTGCCGCATCTCGGGCACGGCCCCGGGACGTTGATCTCGTCATGGTCCGCGTCGTCGCAGTCCCATCCGCGCTCGTGGCACCTCCTATGGAACCTTCCTGTCACGTCGCCCTCCCGATCTTCTCGTCAGTGGCCCAGACGTCCCCCTCCTTCGCCACGACCCTCTCAAAGCTCTCCCCTTGGCATCTCGGGCAGATGATCGGGGGTTCCTTCCCGGCCGCAGTTCTTGCATCTCCATGCCGTTAGTCTCTTCATCATGGTCTCGTCCCTGACTCCGACGAAGCCCGTCTCGACGGCCTCGCTCCCGAGCGTCACGCTTTTACATTCCGGACAGCACATCCATCTATCTCCCGCTTCATCCTTGAAGGTCCCCTGCTCGTCCGTATTCCCCGACCATCCGCGGCTGTGGCATGTCAGCAAGGTCATGATCGGCGGGAAGGTCGGCCTCATGATCTTGCTCATGGCATCGCCTCCTCCCTGAGAACCTGGACCTCCCCGGGCCTGAGCCCCGGGATGGTCCTCTCAATCGCCTTCCTGTGGCACGCCGGGCACCGGGCCGGCCAGGTCGACTGGTCGTGCTCCCACGGAGCCCCCTCCCATCCGCAGGCCTCGCAGATGGAGACCCCGGGCAGGCCGTCGATCACCAGCAGCTCCTCGGTCGTGGCGACGACGACCCCCTCGTCATCGAACTGGATCGAGAGCGCGACATTCGGCAGCCCGCACTCGGGGCACGGTCGCCCCCTGCTTCCGTCCGGGGCCGCGACCAGGACCTGGTCGACCTGCTCGTCGACTCCGTGCCAGCCGCATTCGGTGCATCTCGCGAGGATCATGACCCCGGCCCCTCCCTCGGCTCGTCGGGCGGGGCCTTCATCCTCGCCTCCGCCTTGGCGTTCAAGGCTCGCAGGTGCTCGTCCTTCTCCTCGTCGGTCATCAGGCACTCCCAGTCTCCGTCCTCCTGGAGAGCGAAGCCCACGGCGATGGAGCTGCGGTCCCTCACGCCCACCAGGATCATGGCCACCCTGTCGTCGGACCTGGCGACGTCCTTGCTCACCCCCACCGGCGGGAATGACTCCCAGAGTCCGTCCTCGCACTCCAGAGGCTCCCTCGCCAGGACGCCCACCACAAAGTAGTCCATGCTCTCCACGTGGGAGAAGGCCACGTTCAGGCTCCACTTGTTCGTCTTCAGCACGGCTCCCTCCTCTCGTCGTCCGCCACCTGGACGTCGCCCTGCTCGTCCAGCGCCCCCACGTCCCTCTCGTCAAACAGCACGACGTCCCCAAGCCGCATCTCCACCACGTGCCTGGACAGCTCCCACCCGCATCTCGGGCAGCGACTGACCGTCAGCACCACGTACTCCTCAGTCATGTCGTCACCTCCTCGAAGCAGGCGACCACGACCCCGTCGCCTCCTCGGGCCAGCCCTGCGGCCCCTGGACTCCGACTTGTCTCATGGCTCGACCTTCTCGTCCTCGGCCACCACGTCCGTCGAGTCGTCCATCCTCTCATGACACCTTCGGCAGCGCGTCGTTCTCCTGACGGTGTCGCCATCCCCGACGGTCTCCTCGGTGGTCCAGTCGTGCGGCTCCGGCGTTTTGCATCTCGCCGGATCATGGGCCATGGTGGTGCCGCACTTCGGGCAGCCCTGGCACGGGCTTGGCGGCATCGAGCCCCACATCTTCCTGTTCCCGCATCTGCACCTGTAGTGCCTCACGGCTCCCTCCTCTCCCGCTCGGCGAGGACGGCCCCGTCGAGCATCCTGTCCTTCGCCCTCCCTTCGAGGAGCCTGTCGTAGGCCCCCATCACGTCGGCCCAGGAGGGGTCCCGGGTCGTCCCTCCGGCAGGGAACGCCTCGACGTCCGGCATGGCGTCCTCCGCCCTCTCCTTCCTGGCCCAGACCTCGCCGTCGTCCACCCTGACGGCCTCCCCGACTCCCCATCCGCACTCCGGGCACTCCCAGCCCCTCGGCCCCCTCTCCCTCATGTCCCTCTCGAAGTCCCCCTGCCACCCGCACCCGTTGCAGATGGTGACCCAGCCTCTGGCCTCGATCCGCTCACCCCACACCTCATCTCCCCCGTCCTCGTAGACCTCCACCTCCCCGTCCTCGAACACCTCGACCTCCCCGGGGTGGTCCACTATCCACTGCAACGCGCACCCGGAGCCGCACTCCGGGCATTTGCTCCCTTCCCACTCCTTCGAGCTGGCCTCGTGGTTGCATCTGGAGCACCTCGTCATGGAGACCGCCTCGATCTCCTCGTCCCCTCCGTCTCTCATGTCCCGCTCCCTCTCCTCGTCCTTCGTCTCGTCCGTCGCCACGACGTCCGGCTCGAACATGATCGAGAGCCCGACGACGGGCCTCCCGCATCTCGGGCACTCGACCAGCTCCTTCGAGCAATGCTCGTCGACCCCCCTCCACCCGCACTTGGCGCATCTGGCCAGGATCACGGCCCGGCCCTCTCGTCGTCGGCCGCCACGACGTCGCCCGGCTCCGGGGCCCGGCTTCCCTCCAGGAGGAACTCCCCGCCGTCCGGCCCGTAGCTCGCGCCCATGGCCCCCTGCGGGGCCGGGGTGACCCCGGACCGGTGCGGCCCGATCTCGCCCTCCCCCACCCATCGCATGACGCTGGCCGGGCAGGAGGACATCATGCCCCCGACGGCGTCCAGAACGGCCTCACGGTCCCCGAGGGCCAGGACGTTGGCCACGCCCCCGAAGTAGTGCCAGTCGATCCCGCTGCCCTTCGGCAGCCTTCTCCTGACGCTGACGATCCAGGCCTCGAAGTCCTCCGCCCGGCATTCGGCGGTGCCCGTGTCGCAGGCCATGATGCTCCGGCCCTTCCTGAAGACCTCCCGGTCGCATGGCGGCGGCCTGCTCATGTCGTCTCCTCCTTCCGCTCCTCCCAGACGCCCACGTCGGTGCCGCCCAGGTCCATGGCCACCAGCGCCCCGACCTCGTCCGTCGCGCATCTCGGGCATCGCTTCCGGGGACACGCCCGCAACGGGAGCCTCCTCAGCCTCCACGACTCGCCCAGCCAGCCGCACTCGGAGCATCTGACCAGCGAGACTATGTCCGAATCGTCGCCGAACAGGACGAGGCGCCTGGCCTTGACGTCATCGAGCCGGATGGCCGGGCAGGCCACGGTCTCGAACAGCGGAACCTCAACGCGCCTGGGCTTGCCGAGCCCGATCGGCCTCCGGCCCCGCCTGAGCTTGCCGAGCCCGATCGGCCTCCGGCCCCGCCTGAGCTTGCCAGGCCCGATCGGCCTCCGGCCGCGCCAAAGGCACGTCACCCGCCGCCATCCGGCCCGGCCGAGGACCTCGGCCTTGAGGCGGACCGCCAGGCCGACGAACCTGAGCGGGGCCATGACCCTCCACCTCATGACAGCACGCCTGCCAGGAGCCCGTAAACGGTATCCTCGGGCTTCTCGTCCTTGCCCGGCTCGACGCCCCAGCACTGCCTGTCGCACTCCACCACGAAGCCGTTGGTGATCCTGTGGACGACCACGGCTCCGCTCTTGTCCAGGAAGGACGGCCTCGACATGCCCTCCTTGATGTCGAGGCAGCTCTCCGTCTCTTCGGCGCAAGGCCCCTCGGGGCCCCTGAAGGCCTCGCCGTCCCTGACCCACCGCTTGAACCTGGCCGGCACCTTGGCCGCGTCGCCCTTGGCGAAGTAGCCCTCGAGGCCCTTCAGGTCCTCCGGCTTGGCGAACAGCGTCTTGCATCCGGCCCTCACCAGGACCCCGTTCATGATCGGGGCCACCGTCACCTCATGCGCGTGCTTCATCTCTCGTCTCCTTCTTCTCCTCGTTTCGACTCTCGATCTCCTCGACCCTGGCCCACGCCCCCTTGGCGAAGGCCTGGATCACGTCGTCCTTTCCCTTCTCGTCATCGACATGCCTGCAGAAGACCAGGCAGCCATTCTCGACCTCGACGTAGTCCGCCTCCACGGTCTCGTAAGAGATCGCGATCGACTCGGCCATCGTCACCATGTACCTCCTCATGCCTCGTCCTCCATTCTCAGCCTTCGTCGTCACACCTCATCATACGCCACGACCTCTCCGTTCTCGAACCACTCCTTGGCGACCTTCTCCTCCAGGACGTACATCCTCTCGTCCTCGACGTCGCCCGTCACGACCCTTCTCCACTTGGCTATCTCGACGGCCACGTCCCCCATCCGGCCCCCGAAGCCCCTCAGGTCGCCAAGGACCTTGTCGCGCTCGTCGTCGGTTCCGAAGATCATCACCGACCTGACGTCGACGTCGTGGGCCTCCACGGCCGCGAACGCCTTGTTCAGCCTTTCGCTCTCGTCCGCCTCCTCGTCCATTGCGTGAACGGCCCCATGGAGAACGTTGTCGGAGGCCCTTCTCAGCGGCTCGTCCCTCTCCGTCGTCCTCTCCAGGACGTGGACGGAGCCCTTGCGGAAGCCGTCCGGGGCCTCGCTCACCGCCTCGACGACGCCCTTCTCGACCCACAGCCTCCCGACGTTCCCGCCCAGGCATCTCGGGCAGAGGGTCCGGCTCCCGTTGTTGTCGCCGGCCAGGTCGTCGTCGACCCCCCACCATCCGCAGTCGTGGCATGCGGGCACCCACTCCCTGCCCATCCTCATCTCCTCGTCCACGCCCATCTCCTCGTCGGGAGTTCCAACTCACCTGACGTTCTTCTTCCCACAATGAGTTCCTCCATCCACGGGCCTCATCTCTTTCCCTCGTCTCCTTCCAACCACGAACTCGAGCATCGCGTAGTTGGCCACGTCAACAAGGAACTCGAGATTTCCAGTCTCCTCATACTCACGAAGGCGAGTCCTCAGAGCACCGACGTAGTCATATGAAGCATTTCCAAACTCCATTCCATACCGATGAGCTCCGAAAATGAGCCGGTTCCTCTGAAACTGCTCAAACTCAGAGCTCCATTGACTTTCCCGCATATCTTCAAGTGGAGGCAGACGGAGGGCGTTCCTCACCCCTCCTCGGGGACGGGTCAGCAGATGTTGCCTCAAGTGTTGGGTTACTGTCATCTCTACCACGACTCGACTCCTCAATGGCAAGGCCCATCCTCATTTCCTCGTCCACGCCCATCACGTCCCCGTCGGGAGTTCCGCAGGCCGCCCTGGCCGCGGCCTCGTGCGCCCTCATGTTCTCATCCTCGGCCATCACGTCCCCGCTCGGCAGCCTGGCCACGACCCGCAGGCTCGTCGAGCCGCAGGCGCCGCACGCCCGCATCGCCCTGGCCAGGTCCCACCCGACGTCGTTCGTGTCTCCCCGCCACCCGCAGGCCCCGCACTTGAAGACCGTCATCTCGTCCCCTCCCCGGCCGCCAGGACGTCGCCTCCGAGCACCCTCTCCAGGACGACCCGCCCCGAGCACCTCGGGCAGCGCCATCCCGTGAAGACCTGCTCGTCCAGCTCGACATGGGCCTCCTCCAGGTAGCCCTGCCAGCCGCACCTCCCGCATCGGCAGACGACGGCGTCGCCTCTCGACTCGACCTCGTCGGCCATCCTCCTGGCGAGAAACGACCTGCCGTCGGCCATGTCACAGCTCCTCCCCGGCCATGGCCGAGAGCATCTTCCTGAAGCCGTCGCCATCCTTCTCGCCCCGCAGCCTGTTCACCTCCGCGCCCACTCCCTCGCTGGCCAGACCCATCTTCAGCTCCATCAACCTGAACTGCCTGACGGCGATCCTGTCCCCGTCCGGCCTCGCGAAGCCGACCAGCAGCCTCCTCGCGTCGTCGGCCCTCACCCACTCGGCCCCCCTCAGGCATTCCATCAGCTTCTCCAGGCCGCTCCGCCGGCCGTTCTCGCCCATGACCAGCACCTCGCCAGGCGGCAGGTGGCCGGCGTGCTCCATGGAGACCACCTCGACATCCAGCTCACGGTCCACCCTGAAGGAGACGCCCACCTCCGGCAGCGGCTCGTCCTTCGAGTCGGCCACGACCGAGTAGCCGACGACGCCCTCGGCCGGCGTCTCGAACGGCCGCACGACGAGGCCCGCCCGCTCCGCCATGGCCCTCAGCAGCCGGACGAGCTCGCAGAACTGGGTCGCGTCCCTGATCTCGACCTTCGTCATTCCCGTCCCCCCGTCACCTCGAACATGAGCCTGGCCGCCTTGAGGCACTTCCTCCTCCTGCGCCTGTCGTCGAAGGAGTCGGCGAGCATCGACATCTGCCTGGCCCACCACCTGACGACCTCGACGTCGACGTCGCCGTCGGCCAGCGCGCCCCGGGGCGGCAGGTCCGGGTCGGGCCCCACGCAGGTGAAGACGTCGTCGCCCAGGCTGGACTCGACCCTCCAGCGGTTGCCGGCCACGACGGAGAGGACGTCCCCCTCCCTCACCTCCCCGTCGACCGCCACGTCTATCCTCATCTTCCACGTCCCCGGAGCCACCTCCCCCATGAACTCGACGCTCCTGACCGGCCACGTCACCGGCTCCCTCGGCGTGGCCGGGGCGCTCCAGCGAACCCACTCCCTCTTGATCTTGACGATGTCGGCCACCGGGATCGCGTCCGCCAGGGAATCGTCCAGCTCGCCCCAGACCCTGTTCCAGCCCATGCCGGACATCAGAGTGCCGTAGCCGAGCATCACGACGCCGTCCTGGTCGATGCTGACGCGGACCAGCGAGAGCCTGGACGCCAGGGACTCCCCGCTCAGGACGATCTCGTAGCGCTGCCTGTCACAGCAGGTCGCGCTCACGAGCGCGACTTCCAGCGAGGTGCTCCCCAGGAACGCCCTGATTCCCTCCAGGACCCCCTTCATGGCCTCGGCCACCCTGGCGCCCGACTCCTCCCGGGTCGCGTCGGCCTCCACAAGCATCTCCACGACCCTGTCACCCAGCGAGGCCGCCCTCGCCGCGTTGCCAGCATTGCTCTCCCTCATGACCTTCTCCTTCGCCATGTTGTCCTCGCCAATCTCATGGCCATCTCCTCGTCCGTCGCCATCACCGCCATCGACCATCCTCAATCCGTCAGGACGGCCCCGGACAGGTGGTGGACCTCCCGCTCCAGAACCTCCTTCTGCTCCTTCGCCTGGCGATGGAGGGTCACGGCGTTGCCGTTCATGTCGCCAAGCTCTGCCTCGACCTTGGCGATGGCCTCCTCTTTCCTACCTCCGTCGTAGCCCTCGGGGTCCTCGACCGCCACCTCCTGGACGATCCCGTGCCTCACCAGCAGATCAGACAACACGCCCATCCCCTAGCCCTCCAGCATCTCTCTGTACGTCATCCCGTTGTCGTAGCGAGCCTTCGAGTCGAAGGCGTCATTCGGCCCTCCGTCCTTCAGAAAGTCATCCTCAACCACGACCCAGGCCCTCACGATCAAGGCCTGTCTGGCCACCTCGAAGGCTACCCTCACCTTGGGAGGACCACCGAAAACCCCGGCGTCCGTATCAATCACCGTCCCGACGCAGCCCCTGGCCACCACGATCTCGGCTCCCGGAGAACTTCCCGCGACAAGGCCCTGCTTCAACGCGACCCAGTTCCCGACCTTCATAACTTCTCCTCCTTGCTCGTCCTCACATCCCCGTCGTCGCCAACCAGGAACTGAATCGGCAGCCGCAACCCCTTGGCGACTGCCAGCTCGATCTCCTCCATGTCCGCGGCCATCGACCCGTCGACGAAGGCGAAATCGTCCATCACGACAGCAGACCCCCTCTCACCTCGAACCTTCCCCATGGAGGCCCGCCGCCTCCGGGCCACCTCGTCGTCGGTTCCGAATATCCGCTCATAGCCCTCGTCGTACCTGGCCCTGTTCACCGGCCTCGGCGTGTCACCCTTGCCCGCCATCAACTCTCCTCCAGCTCGGCCTTCATACCTCGACCTCCTTGTGCCCCGTCGTCATCTCCTGCCACTCGGCGCTCTCATGGTCCGGGACCCCCTGCCCCTCCAGGAACGCCCTCACGTCGTCGCTGAGAGGCGGCGAGTGGCCCATGAGGACCCGACACCGCTCCAGCAGGCCGAGAGCCTCCGAGAGGCTGTCCTCGACGCTCACAGGGCCATTCCCGAACCGCTCGCCCGACGGCAGCGTGACGTCGACGAGCCGGCACATGCCGAGCGGGTACGACTCCACCTTCTCGACCGGCTCGCTCCCCTGGGGCTCCTCAGGAGGCTCGTATCCGACGGTCTCCTCCAACGTCCTCAGACCGTTGGCATCGGCCAGGTGGGCGATCCGCCTCTCAAGATGCGTGACGCGCCTTTCCAATGCTTTAATCTTGCTCATCATCTTCCTCCTTCGGCGATCTCGATTGCGGCGACGCCCGAACCGCCCTCCAGGACGAGGTACTCCACTCCGGTCCCCACGTCCCGCAGCACGACGGCCCGGATGCCGACCGGCAAGCTCCTCCAGGCCCGTATGTCCTGGTTCGACACGACCTCGAACCTAACCGGCATCAGAAACGGCGTATTCGGCTCCTTCTCGATCTCGCCAGCCACCTCCGCAGCCTTCGGCTCCTCGCCCAGCGGCGTAATGCCCCGAGCCCTGTCCATCCGGGCCCTAACGACCCCGTACAGCATGACGAAGACGATCATCACGGCCGCGAACTGCCACCCCATCTCCATCTTCCTACCCATCGGCCATCTCCTCTTCTTCGGCCCTCACGTCCGTCTGCGTCAGCTGCGCCGAGCAGACCCCGCAGGTCCACCCATGAGTCTCGTACACGTCCCTCAAGCCCCACCGCCAACCCTCCAGGGCCACCATCCGCCTGACCGAGTCCGTCTTGCTCTTCGAGTAGCTCCACCCCTCCGTCTTGCACACGTCGCACTCGAACACGACGCCGTCGCCCTGCCAGACGGCCCTCATGGCCCTGGCCGGCACCTCGACCGGCCCGGTTGGCGTGTCGACCGTCATCCCGGCCTCTCGAACCAGATTATCGCGCCCATCGGGTTCCAGGTCACGTTCTCGCCCACGATCCGGAAGCCGGCATCCCCGACCGCGGCCCTCATCCTCGCCGGGTCGTTGTCGGAGAAGCCGGTGTTGGCCAAACCATTCGGCTTGGTCTTGTCGGAGTAGTGGATGACGCCCTGGCCGCCCCGCCTCAGCACCCTCCACATCTCCTTCAGGTAGGCCCGTATCGCGTCCAGCTCCAGATGGACGAAGACGTCATACGACCAGACCAGGTCGGCGCAGCCGTCAGGCACGCCGGCCAGGTCCGTGCCGCCACCCAGGACGGGCACCAGGAACGGATGCCGGAACGAGCGCGCCAGCTCGTCGAGCATCTCACGGGAGACATCGACGGCGTAGACCTTCCTGCATCCCGTCATGTACCTGGTCCACCTGCCCCCTCCCGGCCCTATCTCGACCACCGTGGAGGACGGCCCCAGCAAGGGCAGCAGGTAGTGGTCCCTGGCGAGGGTCACGATCTCGTGGCCCTCCTCCGGGTCGCCCCACTGGCAGCCGTACAGGTCGCCCCTGGGGTCGTCCTTCCACCTTCGGAGCATCCCCACGTGCATGGGATGGTTGACAGCCGGCATCACTCGTCCCTCCTATTCACGATGCACTTGGGCTCGGAGCAGCGCGTCCCGTTCTCGTCCCAGCTCAGCACGTGGCACCTGACACCCTTACAGAGGACGTGCTTGACGTACGCCGGATCGCTCGCCGGCTCCTCGGGAGGCTTGAACCAGGACTCGATGCCCGGGACACAGATCGTGTCGCTCGACGGAATCTGGCCGGCAGGCTCCGAGCCGGGACCAAGCTGCTCTTTCTCGGCAACCACCTGGCCGGCCTTGACGTTCTCGGGGCACGCCCCCATCGGATCAACCGGGCCGCCGCTCCTGGTAGGCCCCATCCAGCAACCGCACCCATGGGAGCAATCGCTCGTTCCGTCCTGGTGCGGATATGAGTGGGGTCCGAACACCTCCGGGTCGACCCGGGGCGCGTGCTTCATCCCACCGTGCTGATGCCATACGGCATGGCCCTCGTCCTTCCAGCGCTGCTCCTCGTCCTGGCGCTGGCGCGCGGCCTTCATCGCATCCCTTTTAACGCTGGCCTCCGCGGTCGTCACGCCGCCGGCGAACTCCGGGCCGGCCTCCGCCTCGGGCACCAGGTAGGCCTTCGAAAAGAAGGCGTGCGGGCACGCCACCCTCTGGCCGCCCGGCAGCGTCACCACCCAGTCGCCCGGGCAGACGGTCTGACCATCACCACCGCTGTCGATCCAACCGTGAAGATGATTGACCTCGTGGCAGATCGGACAGTGATCGTGACCCGGATGGCCCGGATGTCTGAACCGTCTGACCACCTTGCCCTCGGTCAGCTCATCCCACTTACCCTGAACAACCGATCCGTCATCCTCGACCGGCACCGACTCGTCCTCCGGATGGTCGCCATTCCTGAACCACCGGGTCGCCTCGACCTCGATCCGCCTCGTCTTGAACCTCATCTCCGGACTCCTTCCCGTCATATCTTGGTCCGCATGGCGTGGGCTATGGAAAACAGCTCGTCCCTCGCCTTCTCGAAAGCCTTCTCGTCACAAACAGGCCTTCCCCCCTTCCTCAGCATCTTCTGATTCGCAACCACTATCTTGACAGCTTCAATCTCAGCCACCACGGCGTGCATCTCGGCCTGGAGTGCGAACAGCTGTGCCAACTGCCTTATCTCACCTTCGTTCATCGCCTGACTCCTTCCTGCCTTTCACCTAGCATACGCCGCGCCATGTCAGTCCCTGGAGGTTTCCGGCAGAATAATCTCGTCGCCGGCCTGCACCGAGCCGTCGTCCGGGGAAACGCCCAGGGAGAAACCGACGGCGCCGAGGAAGTCGTCCCTGTTCATGGGTCGGACCTTCCCGTCCTCCCCCGCAACGAGAGCCGTCCCCATCTGGATGAAGACCCCCTCCTTCACCTCGGCCTCGACCACGACCCCGGCGTCCGTCCGCATCATGACCGTCACGCTCACCGCCGGCCCCCTCCATGCTTGCGCTGGAGCCACCGGGTCAGCGGGTGCCGGCCAGGTCGCCGGCGGAAGGTCGGAAGAGAAGCCCGGAACTGGCCGGCCGAGAGCGTCGGAGGCGGAGGAGGCTCCGGCGGCTCGTCGTCCCGAGGATCGCCGGCCGTCCCCGCCGCACTCCCGAACATCTTCGGAAAGCTGTAGCTCCGAAGCTCCTCCTCCGGAACCCCGCATCTCCTGGCCGCGTCGGCCACCATCTCCTCCGGACTCATGGTCATCTTCCGTCCTTGTGCTCCGGGCCGGGAGGGTCGTCGCCAATCACCTCTCCCACCGCCTTTCCCACCTTGACGCCCACCACCGCCGTCCTCGGCCGGACGGCGTGCCGCCAGCCCCTGACGACCGTGAAGTCGGTCGCGGGGTGGCCCTCCGTCACCTTCCCGGCGATCCACTCCTCCATCTCCGCCTTGGCCTCCTCGGGGAAGCTCTTAAACCCACGGACATCCCCCGGAGCCGAATGAATGACGAACCACCTCATGTCACTTCCCCCAGACGTGCCCGGGGTCGGGGACGAAGGCGAGGCTCGGCCTCCAGTCCTCCCCATCCCGCCTCGAACCACCATCGAAATGAACCACCTTGTCCATGGTCTTGACGAGCCAGCCACCTGGCACCGGCGCACGCCACTCGAAGCCGTCGTCGTCCATCTTCTCCCACTGGAGCAGCCTCCGGGCCTGCCGGTTGCCCTCCGGCTCGGGCGTCTTGGGGAAGGCCATCACCCTGGGCTTTCCGGCCATCTCCCCGGGCGCCTCCGGAGGCGCCCCGCTCATCATGACCGCCAGCCTCATCCTCCCGTCGACGCCGGCGAACAAATCCTTGAAGCCGCCCTCGAAGCTGGGGTCGGCCTGGAGCACGGAGCCACGGACGGCGAACGACTCCCCGCACCCCCGGCAGACGTACCCGATCCGCGGCGCCGCCTTCCCGTCCTCCTCGCTCTCGGGATCGTCGTCCGGGTCGAACCTCCTCGGGTCGGCCATCGCGACCGACTCGGGACACGCGTGCCCCCTCATCGCGTCCATCCACTCCCTCACCGTCTCGCAAAGCATAACGTCACTCCTTCAGCAACGGCGCCAAGTCCGGCGCCAGCTCCAGGTCCGCCCACAGCCTGGCGGCGAGCTCCTCCAGCATCAGGGCGCACGCCTTCAAGGCGTTGGCCCCCGGCGGCAGCGGAGCCGAGGCGCAGGCGCAGACGCTCACGCTCCTCTTGCCCCTCGTCGGAACCGCCACGTCTATCGTCACCTCCGCCGGCGGCAGGTCCGGGTCGATCGGCACCTCGGCCTTGATCGACGCCGTGCCGACCCCCGCCACGGAGTCGGCCACCTCCACCTCGGTAAATCTCGTTCGAGTCATATCTCCCCCATCTCGCCGGAGACGGCGCCAGGATCGCCACCCGAGCCCTCAGCCTCGACCGCCCCCGTGGTGCCCGTCGGCCCCGTGGTGCCCGTCGGCCCCGTGGTGCCCGTCGGCCCCGTGGTGCCGTCGCAGCACTCCGGCCGCCCGCTGGCCCCGAAAAGGACCAACCCCTCGAAGACCTCGTCCAGCGCCCTCGCCACGTCCGTCCCGGCCTTGAAGACCACGTCGACGTCGCCCATCCGGACCACGTAGCCGTTGTCGGCCATCGTCACCGCCGCGACCGACTTGCCCCACGACAGCTCGTGGCATCGCAAGGGAACGGCCGACTGGCAACCACACGGCTCCGGCCCCCCTCCCATCCACGGCTCCATCCCGCCCATCAGGCGCTTGAAGCCCCTCGGCAGTTCGCCCCCGTAGTAGGCGGCGAGCCCCTTCAGGTCCGCCGGCGCTCCGACGAACAGCTTGCACCCAACCCTCGCCACGACGTTGCCGTCCGCGGCCTGCGTGATCGTCGTCTTGAAACCCCTCTTCATCCTTCCATCTCCTTTTCCAGCTTGGCCATCCTCGCCCTCATCATCAGGCCGTCAGCGATGACCGAAGACAGCTCCACGGCCGTCATCAGAGGCCCTCCGTGCTCGTCCACCTTCCTGCGCACGCTCTCGGCCGTGGACAGGCCCCAGCGGCTCGATATGCGCCCATACAGCGTCTCCACGGGCGTCCTGGCAAGCGAGTGGGTCGTCCGAACCCCCGCCGCCAGCACCATCACCCTGAGACTCTCGCCAACCTCGGCCATGTCGGACTCCAGCTTCCGGAGCTCCTCCCACGCCCTCACCTCGTCGTGGTCGCGGCAAGCCCGGCCTCCCTCGATCAGCAGCGTCTTCCGCTTGCTGACCTCCTGGCCGCAGACCACGCATGTCACCGTCTTCGGAGGCATCAGCCCAGCTCCTCGAACCAGTCCGACAAGGGCTCGAAGAAGGCCCCGTCGTAGACCATGCACCAGCTCCGACTGTCGCCCTTCCCACAGGAAACGCTCCTGACGTTGCCGCGCTTGTCCAGAAAGGCCACCCGGCTGCCAGAGACCGAGGCCCGAGCCCCTCGCCGAATGGAGACATGGCTCGCGGCATCCCGGAATGGCTTCCTGAGCCGATGAGTCGCCTGCAGGGGGCACTCCCCGGCCGGGGAGCCGGCCCCCGCCTCTCCCCCGCGTGCGTTCAGGGCCTTGACGACCATGTCGGCATCGTCACTCTTCGCGCACATGGCGACAACGCGGTTCTCCACGGAGTCCACCACGAAGAGCTGGGCCATGAACTCCTTGCGGCCAAACCTCCCCATCGTCAATCTCCCGCCTTCCTCTTTCCTCGCCATTCCATCAGCCGGTCCCGAAGACCCTTGTCCAGACCCTTGATGTCTAACAGGTCGAAAAGAAGAACGCTGCTCTCCGCGACACCTGTCAGCTCGGCGTACTTGGCGAACCCGATACGCCTGTTCTGCGGGTCGTCGCACTTCACCCAGCCTTCGCCCATGCACTCCTCGATCAGCTCCTCGAAGGTCGGAGGCTCAAGCGATCTGGCAGGATCATCAGGTTCCAGGCTCTCCAGCATCCCGATGATCTTGAGACGCTCCTCCTCCTCGTACTCCCTGCGGTCGTAGACCTTCACCATGGGAACCTTGGCGAACCGCCACTGGAAGCAGATCGTCCGCTCCTCCCCGTCGTCGCCCTCGTAGAAGGCGACATGCCCCTTCGTCGCCCTCTGCAGGTCATCGCAGGCGAGCACGGTGACGCCCTCCAAGGGCCCCAGGAACTCCCGGAGGGCCTCGACCGACTCCCGGCTCGTCATCACTTCTGCCTCCACGTACCTCATCGCCATCCCCTCCCTATATCGTCGCCTGAACGATGCCGCCAGCCATGTCCACCACGATCTCGGACGCGGCCGTCATGTCGACGAGGACCCCGTAGCCCAGGTTGAGCCTGTCGTTCCAACTCAGGTTCCTGGCCAGGGTCGCGTCGGACAGCTCGGAGCACAGCATCACGCTTCCCCGAACCTCCCCGTTCACCTCGATCCTGACCGCCCGCATCGACTCCCTGGAGACCCCAAGCAGACCGTCCGCGTCGGAGACGACATGGCTTCCAGGGTTGGACAACGTCTTAGGATCGATCCTCGCCATGTAGTCCTCTCTGCTCTCGAAAGCCATCGTCACGCCTCCTCTGGTGTCCGGACCCCGCCTCCGTTCCGCCTCATGAGCCCGTCCAGGCCATGACGCGCGGCTGCCTTCAATCTATCATGCGCATAGTCATCCGTCGCGGTCGGCCCCCCACATATCCACCTTCGAGACGGCGTTCGGGTTGTAAACGCCAGGCCCCACCCGCAGGCCGGCCCAGAACTCGGCCTCGCCCACCTCCCGAAGCGGCAGGACCGAACGCCTGATGGCCTCCTCGTACTCGTCGCCCAGCATGACACTGTCCGACCAGACCAGCGTCGTGACGTCCACCCCCTTGCAGCCGCGCAGAACCTCGTGCCAACACTTGAAGACGAAGGTCTCTCCCCTCTTGGACGTGACCCTGGACGCCGTTTCGGACACCCACTCCCTGCCCCGGCTCAGGCATTCCCTCATCCTCGCGACATCCTCGTCGACTGACGAGCAGACGAACAGGGTCACGCCGTCCGTCGCGGGAGGAGCGGCCTTGTCCTTCCGGTCCCAGGCCGCGGCCGCCGCGTTCCCGCACGCCCCGCACTTCCCGGCACACCCCATCATGGCCTTGTCCTCCTCGGCCTCGATCCTCGCCTGAATGGTGTCCATCGAGCTCGTCGGAGCCGAGAACGGGAGCCTCGGCTCCTCCATCCGGTCGGCGCCATGGCCGTTTCTCTCGGCCTCGGAACACACCTCCCGCAACTTCAGAAGCGCTTCCTGGAGCCGGTTCTCCCTGGCATGCCTCGGACAAGGACTGTCGCCCATCTCGTCGCAGGTGCAGGGGTCACGTCTCCCAAGCTCCGCCTTCAACCGCTCGACCTTCCGCTTCAGCTCGACCGCCTCGGCCTTGAGCCGCCTCACCCGGCTCGGCTCGGCACAGCACTCGTTGTGAGGCCATCCCCGCGCCTTCTCCTTGAACCAGTTCCCGCACTGGGCCATCTGGTCGCAGTCCTCCCGGGTCCTGCCCCAGGTGACGACATGCTCCTTCCCGGTCTCACGATCCCACCCGAACAGCATGAGCTGGTCGAGCCCCAAACTCTTGCCCAGCTCCCTGGCCACCTTGACCGGTATTCTCTTCGGCATCACTTCACCTCCCTCTCCTTCGCCTGCCTGAACGCGGCCTGGACGCACAGCGCCGCGTACTTCGCGTCGTCGAGGGCGTTGTGAGCCCCCAGGCCCTCGACAACAAAGGTGCTGCGGTCGAACCCCAATACGTCACACGCGGTCCGCACGTCCCTCGCGGAGTCGTAGGAGAAGGGCCATCCCTTCTTGTAGTGGTCGAAGGCCCATCAGGAAATCACCAAAGCGCTTCTCGGCAGCCTGCAGCATCCGAAGCTCGTGACTGATCGTCAGTCCTGTCGGGCTTGATTTGCTTCCAGGTCTCATCACCTTCCCCCCGCAACTCCCATCATGAAACCTGTCGGCAAACTCCCGGCGAGCCATGACCCTCCGGCAGACCTCCAGCTTGAGTATCTTTTCCTCGAACATCGCTCAATCCTTCCCGCAGCCCTTGCAGGGCTTCTTGTTGTCCGTCAAGATCCTGGCCTCCCGAGCCTTGATCCTCCGGGCCGTGTTCACGAAGACGGCCGTCAGGACAGGCCCCATGCCGAACCGCTTCTCGTTGTGCTCGATGCTCTTGAAGATGTCGCCGTCGTCGTGTCTGTCGCATGCCGAGACCCAGTCCGCGAACATCTCGTCGAGGTCGACCAGGTCCATGTCCAGGACGCCGTTCTCGTGGAACTCGGGATGGTGCCGGTTGGCCGCCCGGTGATGGTGGACGGCGCTCGTCAGAGGCCCTCCCACCTTCGGGTCCTCCAGCTGCGCCTTGTACTCCGGGCTCCCGTAGGTCAGCCCCCGGAGCCGATGGAAGGCCCCGCTGAAGCCCTCCCGCTCGCACTGGTCCGTCAGCTTGCTGGCGTCGTGGCCCCTGGCCCTCTCGGCCAGCTCGGCGATGAAACCCCCGATCAGCTCGCGCACCCTCTCGACGTGCCTCAGATGATCCTCTCTCCAGGTCGTCTCGTCAGCCATCGCCCAACCTCCCCTTGTCCTTCGCGTACTTCATCCATCTCAAGACCGCCTCCTTCTTGTCCTGAGCGGCATCGGACAGGTGGTCGTCCCATCCCGGCGGGATGAGGTCGTCCTCCTCCAGCATCCTGGCCACCGCCACGACATGGGCCAGCTCAGTGGCGATCCTCTTCGCGCTCGTCCCCCCGTCAACCGGGTTGCAATCCCCAAGGCCGAAGCGAAGGGCCTTGCAGACCTGGTGCCCCACCTCGGCGCACTCCTCCGCCAGACACACGAGCAAATGGTCTTCGACGGTCATGACCCCACCCCTTCGTCCTCTTCCGGCATCACGCGCCAGAGGTCCACCCGGGCGAACCAGGCCACCTTGCGGCCCCTCAGGAAGAAGGACATATCTCCCTCCCTCCCCCTCTTCCAGGAGTCCGCCTCGGCCACCGTCCTGACAGTATCGCCATTCGGGTCGAAGACCAGCACCTGGTAGGACCGGACGGAATCGTTCGCCTCCGCGGCGGGGAAGGACTGGCCATCTCCCATCAGGCGAAGCGTCGCCCCCCTCATGACGGCCTCCAGCACGTCCGACCCCCGAAAGGCCATGGCCTCCAGGATGGCCTCGGCCTCCTCGTCGACGCCCCTGGCGGCGGCCAGCACCGCCGCCAGACTCTCGCTCAGCTTGCTCATGTCCTCTCCTCCAAGAGGCCCGCCAACCGCGGACCGTAAAGCTCGACCAACTCCTTCGCCGCCGGCGTCCCGTCAGTCATCTCCGGCACGTCGACCACCACAGCCTCCACCTCGATCGCCTCATCCCGAACCGGAAGCGCACCCGCCGGCGGAAGCTCCCTTCCCTCAACTATACGTGCCCAGTCCCACTTCTCCATGCTGGTGTTCCTCGGCTCCGCTAAACAACTCCGGATGGGCTTGCCCTTCCAGGTCGCCAGGAACCCGACCCCGCACTTGTGGCACCTGTACCGGCGGACGTTGCCCGTCCGGTCCGAGACGTACCTGAACGCGAAGGTGCCCTCGCAGGCCGGGCATCTGACCGGCCAGCCAGATGGGAAGTCAGCCGCCGGCATCCTTCCCCTCCTTCCAGACCATCTGCATGTTGGTGTAGACCGCGATGTCGATGCCGTTCCGCCTGGCCCGCATCGTGATCGGGAACGGGATTCCGGGGCCAATCGGCGACGGCTTCGCGCACTCGTCGATCATCATGGCCACATGGCCCGAGGGCAGGTAGAAGACGGCCTTGCTCGTAGCCATCTCGGAAGGCGCGCCTAACCACTCGGACCTGGTTTCCTCGACAAGCCACGGGACCGTGACGACCCCGTCGCCCAGAAGGTGCAGGAGAAAGCCCTGATAGCCAATGGCGGACGCATCCGCCATGAACCGCCTCCGGCCCCAGTTCGTCAAGCTGTACGGCAGCTCCACGCAGGAAATCGTGCTCGGCTCCCAGACCGAGACCGCCGACAGGTACTCGTCCGGCATGTGCTCCGCCCCGCAGCCGGGGCAGATCGCCGGATGGCCGTACTCGTGCGTCGCCGCCCTCTCGCACTTGCCGCACTCCGAGACCATCAGCCATGCCCCCTCAAGATGTCGGCCCTCTCACGATCCCGACACCTCTCCATGCCGTCCTGAACCCTCTTCAGGACGGCCTCGTGAAGCAGGTTGGGAATGATGTTGGCAAGGTCTCCCTGGCCACCCTTGTGCCTCTGAGAAGCCATCTCGCAGGCGTCCTTGCCCGTCGCCTCCTTGATGAAGCCAACCACCGCGGCCACGACGGAGGCGTTCTTCTCACTCGTCGCCCTGAGGCGCCTGAGCTCGTTCTCGGCAGCCTCCAGCTGGACCTTGAGGACCGAAGACGGATTAGCCCTGGCCCGATCATCCAGCTCGATGACGCAAAGAGGACAGAACTGGGCCTCGTCGAGCCTCTCGTTCATCTCCTCGAAAGCATCCTCGTCGTCCTCGTCCATCTCCTCGCGGTCGACGACCAGAGCCTTGGCCATGGCCGCACGCCAGACCTCGGTCCCCGGATTGCATTTGGTATGCACCATGCAGTTCATAACTCACCCCACCTTCACGTCGTCCAGATTGCCCGGGTCCTTCCAGGAGTCCTCGGCGAAGACCGCCGTGAACAGCGGGATCGGGAAGTCCTCCCTCTCGATCCACAGGATGAAGGGCCTGTCCAGGACGTACGGGGGACGGGCGGCACCAGCGGCGGAGCACCTGAAGCTCATGGCCGCCGCGCTCTCGGCCCTGGCGCCCGTCTCGTTCATCCGGAACCTCGTCTGCTGAACCGCCTCGGCCACGTGCCAGCCCTTCCCGCCGGACCTGACCACCAGGCCGCACAGGAAACTGATGTCCTCGTGCCGGTCATAGGAGACCATCGGGAAGACGACGCCCTCGTAGCGGTAGTCCGGGGCGTCCGCGAACCGGAGGCTCCTCACCTTCGAGTGGAGTCCGAAGTCCCCCGGCGGCATGCCCGACGCCACCGTCATGCAGACGCGGTAGCCACCCTTGGCCGCGATCCGGACGACGGGATGGTCGTGCAGGTCCGGATGCTGGACCAGGCTCACACCCTCATCCAGCCTCACGGCGTCGTAGGAGGCCCCGGCCTTCTCGATGGTCCTCCGGGTCCCCCTCTCCAGCCACTCGCACAGCACGTCCAGGATCGACGCGACCGCGAAGCCCTCGGACCCCGGGTCGACCGTCAACTCGATGGTGAAGCCGCGCTCCCTGAGCCACCGGTTGAGCGGGGCGATGTCAGAGTCGGCCCGGCTCTCCAGGCACCCGACCCGCTCCTCAAGGACGTCCACGGTCGGGATATGCCCGGAGAAGATGTCCATGAACTCCCTCTGCTTGTCGTCGGAGGGCAGCCAGGCCCCGGTCCCGGCCCCGACGAACCTCTCGGCCGCCCTCAGGCACCCCAGGACGGGCCACACGGCGCTTGTCCCGGAGACGGCCTCCAGGGTCGTGTCGTCCAGCCTCTCCACCTCCTTCAGGAAGTCGGTCTTCGCGAGGAGCCTCCCCACGAACAAGGCCGCCTGCTCGCCTCCGATCTCCCGGCCGCCGACCCTCACGAAGTCGGCACCGACCTCCAGGCCGGTCCCCTTCCTCAGCATGCCCCCCAACGGGGAGGCGTGCACGTCCCTCTCGACCCGGTAGCACGTCACCGTCGCCATGTCATGTCTCCTCGCATTCCGGCTCGACCACCAGGCCGAGCAGCTCCTGAATGTTGTCCGCCACCTCGTCGACGACGGCCTCCCTCTCCTCCTGGTCGGCGCCCTCCCACTCGTCCGCCCCGAAATGGGAGACAACCGTCTCCGCCACGGCGGCCGCCACGTCGCGCAGCCGCCCCTCTCTTATCCGCAGGTCCATGAGAACGTCCTTCTAGGCCGGGTTCTCCGCGCACTCCCTGGCGACGCGGCACCCCATGCACTCCTCGGCCTCCGGGTCGTGGTAGCCGAAGCACCCCACCCCCGGCGCAGCGGCCACCAGCTCCCTGGCCGCGGCCTCGGCCTCCTCCACCGGGTCAGGCTCCCCAACGGCAGTCGTCGCCTGCTCGCAGGCCGCGGAGAGGTCGCACTTCCGGCAAGCCTCGTCCTCCGGGCCGTGATGGCCGAAGCAGGGAGGCGGCTCCTGCATGTCGTCGAGGATCGAGCCATCCTCCGAATCCAGAGGGACGTCCTCGTCCGGAGCGACCTCCGAGACCGCGACCTCTCCGTCGAGCTCGGCTATGGCCCTGTCCATCACCGCGACATCCTCCTCGTCCGCCGCCTCGGCCTGCGACTGCGCCTTCTCGACGTCGGAGATGACGAACGGGGTCGCCCCCGGAGGACTGACGACCACGGTCCACGGAGGCTTCCCGGGGCACCCCTTCTCGCGATGGGCCCGATAGGACGAGCGGGCCTGCGCCCGCCCCTCGAAGCCGCCCTCGCTGGCCCCGCACCTCGGACACCCCCAGGACCATTCCGAGACGACCCCGGACTTGGCCTCGCCTGACACCAGCATCCTCGCCTTGACGTCACTCATCACCCAGCTCTCCCTTGGTGTTCCCGTTGGCCCCGGGCGACTTGCTGAAGTCCGGCCCGACTAGCCTCTCGATGTCACTGGCAACCTCGTCGACGGACTTCCTCATCCTCACGACGCCACGGCCGATCCTCTTCAAGTACTCGCCCCTCGTGCGCGCCTTCTCCCTCACCTGGGGGTCGACGCACCCCGGGCACGGCTTGACCACCAGCTTCACGCGGCCCCCGACGATCCGCCATCCCACGCTCTCGAGGTCGTGCTTCTTGCAGCTGCAGCAGACAACGATCTCGCCGTCGACCGGCAACGCCGCCTTGCGCGCCACTGGCGCCGGCACGCCGGCGGACCGACGGAGCGTCTCAAGCTCGTCGGCCGCCTCCTTGAGCCTGCGAGCCAGGTCCCCGTTCTCGACGTTCAGCGCGTCGACCGTCTTGTTGAGGGCCGTCAGCTGCCTCGCCCTCGCCCCCAGCCTCGCCTTCAGCTCCGGGACAGTCGACCCTATGGCCCTCTCCCTCATCCAGCTCTGCGTCCGGGCCGGGTCAGGATCGACCCACCCGCACGCTTCCAGCTCGTTCGGAATCAGGCACGCCAGCGCCAGGAGCTTGTCGCCGCAGCAGCTGTCAGGCGGAGCCACCTCCCTGCCGGCCCTGTTCCTCTCCCCGTTGACATCCCGGGTCCAGTTCCGGAGCATCCCCACGCTGACGCCGATCCTGTCGGAAATCTCCTTGAACTGCGTGTGCGTGGGCTGCCCGGTCTCGCTCCCCGTGCAGTGGAGCCTGATCGCCCTTCCGATGGCCGCGTCGTAGTCGTAGCTCTTCGTCATTTCCCGATCTCCTTGCCTCTTTTGCCTTTATTGCCCGAGCTCGCGGCCACCTAGCCGCCAAGCCGCATCGGCTTCCCGCCAGGCCCCAGGAGCGGGGGCACATGGCGGGCGGCCACGATGGACCGCTCCTTCTGCTTCTCCAGCTGCTCCTCCTCGTACTTCTTGATGGCCTTCCCCGCCACGGCGTCGAAGGTGTCCATCGCCCGCCTCACGGTCGTGCCGCCCGGAAAGGCGAACTCGAAGCCCTGCTCCCTCTCGACCACCTCCTTCGTCTGGGGATGGACACCCTTCACCTTCAGCATGCACACACCCCGGACGACCTTCCCCTCCCCACCCCTGCAAGGAGTGAAAACGACAAGCTCGCGCCGCTCCTTGTCCCTGTAGCGCTCGATCTTCGCCCAGTCGTTGGCCATTGCTCGTCTCCCATATTTGTCAAACTATACGCGCGAAACCGGCATCTCAGGAAGACTTTCCTGAAAATCTCCTAATAATCTCGTCTCTCCAGTGCGGCAGCGCCCATCCCGTCCTGGCCAGCAGCGCCCCGTCCATGCACGAGTTCCGCGGCCTCGGAGACACGACCCCGGGCGCCGACGCCGAATTGTCCCGGACGTACTCGGCCGTCGAGATGGGAACCACCTCGGCCGAGGCCCTGGCAGCCTGCAGGGCCGCCACCGCCAGCTCGTGCTTGGCGCATCCGCCCCCGGAGCACGAGGCATGGAAGGTCCCCGCCAGGCGAGCCTCGCACGTCCACCAGATCGCGTCCGCCAACGCCGTCGCCGACGTCGGGTCGCCCCTCTGGTCGCCCACGACCGTCAGCGGCTTGCCGGCCCTCGCCATCTCCACCACGCGCTCCGGGAAACCCTTCCCCTCGTCCCCGTACAACCACGTCGTCCGGAGGATGACATGGTTCGGGCAGTGGGCCCTGACCGCCTCCTCTCCCTTCAGCTTGCTCAGGCCGTAGACCCCGAGAGGACCCGTCTCGTCCCACTCGACGTAGGACCCCGGCTTCTTCCCGTCGAACACGAAGCTCGTCGAGACGTAGACCATCTTGGACTTGGCCATCGCGCAGGCCACGGCCACGTTGGCCGTCCCGACCCAGTTCGCCGCCATGGCCCCGACAGGGTCGGCCTGGCAGCCGTCCACGTCCGTCCTGGCCGCGCAGTGGACCACCACGTCGGGCTCGTAGCTCTCCACGGCCACCTGCACGTCGAAAGGCGCCTCCACGTTCAGCAAAGGCAGGTCCACCCCGAAGACGTCGCACTTTCCGTCCTTCTCGAACCTCCGCATCACGACCTTCCCGAGCTGGCCGTTCGCACCCGTCACAAGAACCTTCATGTCGTCATTCCTCGTCCAGGACCCTGCCGTAGAACTCCCTGACCTCCGGGGTCGCCCTCTCCCGCAGCGTCCCCTTCTCCGCCATTCCCTTCAACTCCAGCATGCACCACCTGTGGGCCCTCCGGTAAGCGTCGACCGCCTCGTCGGCCCGCGTCTTCTGGGCCTCGTGGTCCTCGGCCCGGTAGACCGTGTCCCTGATGTCGTGCCGGCCCGTGTTCCGCTCGTCGTCGACCCCGAAGGCCAAATTCCTGACATGCTGCTTCATGTTCGCCAAGTACCGCCTCGGGTCCCGCGGGAACCACCAGGAGCACGCGTTGAAGCCCTGCACGCACTGGTTGCTCGCCCGGCAGTAGCCGGTCACCCTCCTGCCCTGGCGCCCCACCTCGAACTCGAAGAGCCCGCAGTTGGCGCAGCACCTCGCCTCCTCCAGGCAGAACCGGTTCTTGGCCGGCCTCCGCATCATGAGAAGGCTGATCTCGCCGTCGGCCGAGTCGTCGACCACCAGGGCCCTCTGGCTGCACATGCAGCATACGAAGATGTGCTCCTCCCCGTAGCCCATCGACTGAGCCATGGCCCATCCGCATATCGGGCACTCGCACTGCTCGGCGTCCTCCCTGCGGCGCTGCTTCTCCCCCTTCTGCGGAAAGACCGGGATCGCCCACGGGCCCTTCCTGGTCGCCGCCCTGTAGAGGCGGGCCCCCTTCTCGACCACGAAGGAGAAGGCGGCGTCCAGCGACCCATGGACGTCCTCCGGCCGCTCCGGCCTCTCGTCCGGCATCCGCTCCATGCCCCGCCAGGACACGTTGCTGTAGGTCCCGTCCGGACGCCTGACCTTGGCCTTGGCGTTCAGGGCCTCCAGAACCCCCTCGCCGAAGGAGCCCCTCACCCGGTCTCCCGGAAGGAAGGGCGGACGGTCCTCGCCGTCAGCCCGGCACTCCTTGAGGGAGGCCGCGCTCACGACCTTCCCTTCCATCATCTCCAAAAGCCTCTGAAGGGGCATCTGCTTGTCGGCGACCCTGACGCTGGCGCCGGGCAGGTCCTGCCACCGGGACACCGTATGGAAGGCGTCGACGATCTTCCCATGGACCTCCTCGCCGATCTCCCGGCCGGCCACCATCCATTTCCGGTCCGAACGCGTCCGCCCCGAGCAGGGCGACCACCAGCCATACCTGGACCTGTCCTCCATGTCGACCTCGAGATGGCCGTCGTCGGCGGTCCTCACGGAATCGGCCGCCCAGTCGAGCCCGGCGCCGACCAGCGCCTTCCTCGCGATCCCCAGCGACGGGATGGCCGGCCTCCCCTTCCTCACCCGGGCGAACTTGACCTCCTCGATGCCGGTCTCGGTCTCCACCCCCATCCTCCACGGCTCGGTGTCCCGCCAGGGCGCGGCCAGAAGGACATCGACCTCCTCGTGGCCCCGCACGCATGTCAGCTTCATCATCATGTCGTCACCTCCTGTCCCACTATACGCCTCCGGGCCAGCTTCCCGTCGCGCCTCTCGTTGAAGAGCGTGCTGGAGCAGCCGGAGCCCATCATCGGATAGCTGGCCCCCCGCTCGCGCTCCACGATCTCGTCGTGAAGAGAGCAGAGGTCGTCATCCGTCAGGAACCGGCAGGGGCCGCTGCCGCTGGCGCCGGCATGCAGCCCGTAGAGGCACGGGCGCTGCCGACAGCAAAAGCCGCATTGGACGCAAGAACCGTCATCCTCGGTCACGGGCCCGTCTCCCTCGGCAGGCGCTCCTTCGTCTCTCCCAGATCAACACCCAGCTTGCCCAGGAGCCACTTCACCCCTCGGCGATGGCATCTGGAGTCCCCGTTCAGATAGCCAATCTGCGGATCGTCGCAAACGCCCTCCTCGGACTCGCCGTTGTAGACGCAGTCGTGGTAGGGGCACGGCGTCGGGATCGACGGGATATGGTTACTACTGAGAATCACGTTAATCATGATCCGCCCTCCTTCCCGGCAGCGTCCGCCTTCCTCTCCTCACGCGTGTCCACCAGCCCTTTTACGAACTCCTGCACCTGCCGCAGCTCGTCGCCGGTGAGCTTCCTCCAGGGGTAGTCCTCCAGCTTCCGGGCCAGGCGGGAGCGCCGGCGCTCCTCGACCGCGACCCGGATCGCCTCGTCGTCATAGGGATCGATGCGCCCCGAATAGAAGTCGGAGGAGGAGGAACCGCTCACCTTCCCGCTCCGCTTGAGGTAGCTCCCGACATACTGGCCGTCACGACCAAAGGCCACCCTCCAGAGCGTCTTGGTCTCGCCCGTGATCTCGCCACCGACGATGCGCCCCTGCGCCATGAGGCCGCCCGGGACCACCGTCACCTTGTCGCCGACCTTCAGATTGTCAAGCCACTCAGACATCACTCGCCTCCTTCGTCGAGCCACTCCCGCAGCTCGTCGTCGCTGAGGGGGCTCAAGGTCTGCACCTTCGTCCAGTATCCGTGGTTCGTGTAATCCTGGCCCGCAAGGTCGAGCTCGGCCATGCGAGGCCAGTCGCCACGGAGGTGGGCCCTCACCCGCTCCCTCACCATCTCGTCCACCGTCATCCTCTCCGACGTCCCGGTCATGATCCCCTTCCCATGCCGCCTCTGCCGCTTCCGGTGGGCCACGACAGCCCTTCCAGCCGCGCTCCTCATGCCCCTTATCACCCCGATCACGGTCATCTTGCAGGAGTGGCAGAGCCAGGTGCCCTCGCTCCCAATAATGTGGAGAGGGAGGAACTGGACCTCCGTCTCCGCCCCGCACGCCGAGCACACGCCGGCCTCCTCCTCGCGAGACTTCCTGCACCCGACGCAGACAGGGCCCTCGTCGCCGGAACGGCTCGGCTCGGCCTCGACCAGCCTCCCGTCCCGACCGAACCGGACGTCGGGCTCCGCGTCGAAGTCGTGGTCATCCTCGGCCCGGCACTTCGCGCAGACGACGTTCCTGTCGCCGTTCGGGTCCTCGTCGAGGCAGTTCAGCTCGGTCCCGCAATTAAGGCAATACTCGCTCATCAGTCGACCTCCTCCACTATCAGCCCGGCCACGCAAAGCAGCCGGAAAACCTTCTCGCGACTCTTGATCCAGGCCTGAAGGTCGAACTCGGGCCCCACCCGAAACAGGTAAGACTCGTGCCCGTCGTCGAACCTGGCAAAGACCAGCCTCATCACACACCCTCCATCAGGATTACCTCTTCGCCGGACGCAGCGATCTCGCCGACCTCTCCCGGGCTGATGTCAATCCCCATCATGGCCGGCTGGAAGACCCTCGCCCCGCAGCGGCGGCACTCGTAGAGGTCACCCTTGTAGGCCCGCCTCATCGCGCCGCCCGGACACACCACCATCGCGTCGTTCCTGACGACGCGCATGGTGTCCAGGCACCCCACGCAGAACGGAACCCCGGCCATGATGCACTTGCTCCCATCCATCACTCACCTCCTGTGCGGGACCAGCTCTGCTTCATCAGCTCGTCCCGGCAGCGCTGGCAGAGCCGGACCTCCAGCGTGCGAAGGCTCGACCTGCCCTTCACCACGTACACCTTCCGATGGGGACGCAGGCAGAAGTTGCAGGAGCCGTCACGGCCCCTGTCGGCCCATCTCGCCGTCAACCCGTCCCTCTCGTCCGCGTCCATCAGGTCGCCTCCCGAATCAAAGCGTTGCCGTTCCGCCGCGCCCGCCTGTTGGCGAGCCTCTTGTTGGACTTGACCCACGCCCGGCTCAGGGCCTGGCGGTCGTTCCTGTGAGTTCTCAACAGCCTCGTCATCCCACGTCCCTCCCGGCTTTCAATCTCACGCTCTCCCCAACCACGCGCCGAACAACGTAGCTGGAAATCCCCAGCTCACGACCCAGCTCGGCAAAGGTCTCTCCCTGCAAACAATGACGCCGAACCACCTCCATGGCCAACGGCTTGGGAATCTCAAGGCGGGGGCGTCCCCGCGTCCTCCTCTTCGTGATGCCCTTCTTCCACCCGACACCCCTCTTCCGACACCACACGACGCCGCCATCCTTCAACCGCCTGGCCAGCGTCTGTCTCGGAAGCCCCATGCCCTCGGCTATCCTCGAAATCGGCTCCCCGTCGACAAATCGTCTCCGGAAAGCCTCCTCCATGGCCTCTTCCGCGAACTCGATTCTGGGGCGCCCGCGCCCCTCCGGCTCGGGCGGCAACTCGGCCAGCGCCGCCTGTGCCTTTTCGCTCAACCCCAGGGCAATTCCGCGCTCGTCCGCCCCTTCAGGCAGCCGCATGGCGAGGCGCCTCATCGCAGCGCCCACCATCTCCAGCTCTTTTCTCGACTCGATGTTCATCTAGCTCCTCCTGACAGTCTCTACCCCCATATTGCCAAAAAGAGTCAGTTTTCCACTCGGAGCGCCAACTATTTTCCCCGAGGAACGTGCCTGAGGCCCCCGAATCGCCTTCCCCGGTAGTCGTCGACAGCGTCCTTGTTGTCGTCATACCAGGCCTTCCCGCCCTCGTCGATCGTCCGGGTGACGACGGCGTTCGAGAGCTTGAGCCTCTCGGCGATGGCCGCCATGCTCATCTCGGTCAGGTAGTACCGGAACAGGATGGTCTCCTTGGTCTCATCCGGGAGCGCCTTCCTGGGCCTGCCTCTCTTCCCGCCCACCCTCGACAGCGGGAACCTCTCCCGGAGCTCGGCCATGGCCTCCTGCCGGATGTCCGAGGCCAGCCTGGCCTTCCCGGTGCCGTGGCCGCCGCGGTCCATCTCGACCTCCGAGTCGATGACGGCCTCCATGCCCTCCTTGACCAGCAGCAGCTTCCTCCTGGACTCGATCTTCATCACCAAAGGTCCTCGCTCGTCAAGTTGCGGACAATCTCGGAAGTCTGCCCGTGCTCATGGGCGTAGATGGCCGCCGCCTCCCTCGACAGGAAGACTCCCTTCTCGGTCACGAAGCCCTGCTCGTGCCGCCTGACCGGCGGCTCGCACCCGGCCTCGATCATCCTGGCGATGATCCAGCCATGCCGAGTTCCCCGGTAAACCTTGCCATCCCGCTGGCACGCGGCAGCCACGAGGCCCTTCCACTCGGTCCTCAGGGGGCGCTTCCACATGTCGGGCCTGATCGGGTGCCTCTCGTACCAGCGATCCAGGACCGTCCCACACTCCGGACACCAGTAGACGTACTCGTCGGCCGTCCCCGTGCAACGGCAGGACATCTCCTCCATGGTCTCGCCACAGGTGTCGCACTCCTCGTCGAACACGTAGGCCGAACCGCCCTCGTGCCACTTCAGGTGCGGAGCTTCCTTGACGACCTCTTTCACCTCATCGCCTCCGCCTGCACTCTCAGACTGTTCGCGTCAGTCCAGTTGCCAACGTTCACGCTCTGATCGTCCCTCGTCATCTCGCCATCGTCCCACCTCGTCGGGATGGTAAACTCGATGCCTGTCTTCACGCGGTCGTAGCCCCGAACCTCGTCGGTCGCCTCGACCTCCTCGACGCCGAACTTGTCCATCAGATCGGCAAGCTCAAGTAGGAATTGCTTTGCGTCAGTCATCATCTCTCCTTGCGAACACGTTCTCGAACTCCCGAATACGGTCGGAGAAAGCCTCCAAGGCCTTCTCCTTCGGCCCCTCGTCAACAACCTTCATCGCCTGGCCTCCACGTCATAGACGCGCTTGTCCTCCCACGGCTCACCTCTCCCTCTTCGCCATCGCCTCGGCGTAGCCCGACAGCTCCTCGGCCCTCTTCCGGTCCATCGCAAGCAGCGTCAGCGGACGCCGATCTCCAGGCGCCAGGAACACCTCCAGCTCCCGCTCGTCGAACGCGAAGGCGGCCGCGTCGAACGGGCCGTTCTCAACCACCGCCACGACGCCCATGCCCTCGGCGTAGGCCCGTCTCGCCGCCTCGGCCGTCGGAAGCACCGTGACACCCTCCTCGTGCGTCCGGATGTACTGAGCCTTGCCTCTCATCGGTCCCTGGATGTAGTATCCCATCTCATCTCCCCTTCAGCTTGTTCGCGGGCTCGAACTTCCCGCAGTTGCAGATGTGCCGGCAGCACCGGCAGTTCTTGCAGAACCTGGTCGTTCCGAACATGCACATCGTACAAAGTACTCCACGGATTTTCTCACCGCTCAACTTCGTGCTCCAGGTCTTCACGTCGTCACCTCCACAGAGTCGCTCACCCGATGTTGATCGTGACATGCGCCCCGGCCGCCACATAGACAACCTTGCCGCCCAGCCGCAGGATCGCAGCCACCCCCTCCTCGGACCCCGGCGCCAACCGGACATCCTCAGCGGACGCCTCGGGAACCACCTCTGGCGCCTTCACGCCCTCACTTGCCGCCGGAGCCTTCGGAACGGCCACCTCCGCGTTCTTCTCGGACCACGACGCGTCGGCCTCGACGCCCACGGACGCCAGCGAAGCCCCGACATTCTCCCCCATCTCCTCGTTGTAGAGGTCGACGGCCTTGCAGATGCGCCCCCACTGGAGCACCCCGCAGTTGGCAATGATGTCGTCACCCTTCTCGTCCGAGCCCCGCACGAACAGGGTACTCTGGACAGGAGACCCCTTCCACTTCGGCTTGGTACTCGAAACCAAGGCCACCCCCGCCTCGGGAACGCTGAAGCACCTCGGAGTCTCGGGCCGAGTCCACGCGAAATTCTCCCCGCGCAGCTTCTGCTCCACGATCCTGAACCGAACTCGGCCCTTCTCTATCGCCATCGCCTTCAGCCCGAGCCACTCCCCGCCGCACGACCACCTTTCAGCCCCAGGCTCACTGGAGGCGGGAACGGGAACCAAAGGCGCCGACTCCTCCAGGGAAGCCCCCACGCCCCCGACGTTCCGCCCCATCTCCTCATTGTAGCTCTCAACGGCCGTGCAGATGCGCCCCCACTGGAGCACCCCGCACTTGCAGCTCGTGCCATCCGCACCCCGCTCCGAGCCCCGCACGAACAAGTTGCACTCCAAATCGGACGTGGAGAAACCGATCCTGTCATCCGAGATGAGCACCATCCGCGCCTCGGGAACGCTGAAGCACCTCGGAGTCTCAGGCCGAGTCCACGCGAAATTCTCCCCGCGCAGCTTCTGCTCCACGATCCTGAACCGAACGGCGCTTTTATACACCGACAGCGCGTCAACGCGGAGCCACTCCCCGCCGCACGACATCTGGATCGGCTCTCCAAACGCGTCCACCAACGTCTCACCGGGTGCCAAGTCCCTTACGTGCATCGTCCTTCTCCTTTGTCTGCCCTGTCTGCCTTGTCTGCCTTGTCTGCCTTGTCTGCCTTGTTCTACCCCATATTGCCAAAAGAGCGAAGTTTTCCACACGTCCCGCGAATTATTTTTCTCATTTCTTCCCGCCACCAGCCGGCGGAAGCCCCTTCCGACCATTCGCCGAAGCCAGCTTCCTGCGGAGCCTGGCACCCTCCCTCGCCTCCAGGAGCGCTATCTTCGTCGCCAACCTGACAAGGTGCTTGCGCTTGATCCTGTCACTCGCGTCCAGCTTGGACACCGGCGTCCTCAGCGCTATCTCAAGGGCGCGACGTGCCGAGTTGACACTCCTGCTCATGTGGCTGTTGCTGACGACGACACGCTCGCTGTCGTTCGCCACCACGAAAGCCTTCCCCCTATCGCATATCAACTGCACCACCCGCTCCGCCTCCAGGCGCTTCCGCCACCCGGAGACGACGGTTCCCCACCGATGGCTATCACGTCGAACCCCCAGCATCCTCTCTATCTCCAGATACGGGATTCGGTTCCCCTCCGACACATCCACCTTGTCGAGCAACAGCTCGACGTCCGGAGGAACCGGAATGCCCGCGAAATACATGGCCTGCTTCTGTCCCATCTGCCCATCCTCCATTTCCTCTGTCACGTCACACTCCCGGATTGCCTGACGGGCAAGGTCATCCCTTCGCACGCCCGGCCGACATGGCTCCTGAACGCCTCGACCACATCGCACAGCGCGCCCCTGATCCTCTCGCCGCTCAACTTCTTGCTCCAGGTCTTCGCCTTCACAAGTCACCTCCACAGAGTCGCTCACCCGATGTTGATCGTGACATGCGCCCCGGCCGCCACGTAGACAACCTTGCCGCCCAGCCGCAGGATCGCGGCCACCCCCTCCTCGGACCCCGGCGCCAGCCGGACATCCTCGGCGGACGTCTCGGGAACCACCTCTGGCGCCTTCACGCCCTCACTGGCCGCCGGAGGAGCAAGCCCCTCCGGATCGCCGAACGGGTCGCCAGCCTCGGCGCCCGCGGACGCCAGCTGAGCCCCGGCGCACCGCTCCATCTCCTCGTTGTAGAGGTCGACGGCCTTGCAGATGCGCTCCCACTGGGCCGACCCGCATCTGACAGTGACATCGTCAGACCTCTCGTTCGAGCCCCGCACGGACAAGGTACTCTGGACAGGAGACCCCGTCCACTCCGGCCTGACGTTCGAAACCAAGGTCATCCCCGCCTCGGGAACGCTGAAGGACCCCGGAGTCTCGGGACACATCGGGGCGAACTCGCTTCCGCGCAGCGCCTGCTCGACGATCCTGAACCGGACAAAACCACTCCCGCGACCCATCAACCCCACCCTCAGCCATTTCCCTCCATGGTATTCCGAAGGCAGAACCACCCCCTCGTCGTCCACGGCCTTCCGGACCATCTCGGCAACCACGTCGCCGGAGACATTCACGGCCACGTGCCTTTCCATCTCCTCGTTGTAGAGGTCGACGGCCTTGCAGATGCTCTCCCACTGGACCGGACCGCACCGAGAGGTGACGCCATCCTTCTTCCGGTCCGTGCCTCGCACGAACAGGTTGCAGTTGGGCTTCCCAGGCTCCCACCCCGGCCCCTCGCCCGAGATCAACGCCAGGTCCCCCGCCTCGAAGGACCAGGGAGTCTCGGGACACATCGGGGCGAACTCGCTTCCGCGCAACACCTGCTCGACGATCCTGAACCCGACACGGCAACGACCCACCGACGTCACATCGAGCCCCAGCCACCTCCCGCCGCACGAGGCTTGGACTTCATGCCCCCCTGAGCACACAACTACTTCATTCTTTTCCTGAGCCATCTTCCATCTCCTCTGTCTGCCTCGTCTGCCTTGAAGTGCCTTGAAGTGCCTTGTCTCATCAACCCTATATTGCCAAACGAGCAACGTTTTCCACTCGTCGCGTCACTTTTTCCCGTTATTCGTCCCGGAAGGAAGCGCCTTGGCCTTCCTCAAGGCCGAAAGCGCCATGTGAAGTCCGCTCCTCTCCTGCGCCACCAGCGAGGCCAGCTTGTCCGTCAGCCCGATGACGTAGGCGCGCCTCAGCTTGTCCTCGGCTCCCAGGTCCGCCTCCGGCGTCCTCATCGCGATCTTGGCGGCGCGAGCGGCCGAGTTGACCATCCTCTTCACATGGCAGGTGCTGACGACGACGCGCTCTGGCGGGTTCGCCACCACGAAAGCCTTCCCCCTATCGCATATCAACTGCACCACCCGCTCCGCCTCCAGGCGCTTCCGCCACCCGGAGACGACGGTACGCCACCGGCTACCGTCTCGCCTGATGCCCAGCAACCTCTCTATCTCCCAGTAGGGGATTCGGTTCCCCTCCGACACATCCACCTTGTCGAGCAGCAGCTCGACATCCGGAGGAACCGGAATGCCCGCGAAATACATAACCTGCTTCTGTCCCATCTGCCCATCCTCCATTTCTTCTGTCACATCACACTCCCGGATTGCCTGACGGGCAAGGTCATCCCCTCGCACGCCCGGCCGACATGGTTCCTGAACGCCTCGACCACGTCGCACTTCGCACCGGCGTGGAAATTATACTTGCCCGAGTGCGGGTTGAACCGGTTGAGCCCCAGGGTCGCCGCCCGCCCGACATCCTCGAAGCGGCAGAAGACGGTGCAGCCCCCCTTCGGCTCCCTCTCGACGTCGGCCGTCAGCCTGCCGACCGCCGTCTCCAGCTCGAAGGCCTCCCACCTCTCGGCGTCCAAGTGGCCCTCGACCCTCCTCGCGCCCTCGTGCTCCAGGATCGCCACGGCCTCCCTCAGGAACGTCTCCTTGTCCTGCTTCTTCATATCAGATTCTCCTCTCTGAAGCTCAGGTAGTCCTTCTCCCTCTGCCCGGTCCTGCTTCCCATGATCACGTGATCTATCACCTCGATGCCGATGATCTTGCCAGCCTCCACGAGCCCTCCCGTGGTGTGAATGTCGTTCGGCGACGGGGTCAGGTCCCCGGACGGGTGGTTGTGCGCGAGGACGATCCTGCTCGCGTTCGCCACGATCGCCTCCCGGAAGACCTCCCGGGCGTGCACCATGCTCCTGTCGGCCAGCCCCCGCGTCACCATGACATCCTTGACTATCCTGTTATTCGCGTTCAGGAGGATGACATGAAACTCCTCCTGCCGGAGGCCGTGGAATATCGGGCGCATCATCCTCGCCATGTCGGTCGGGGACTCAACCCGGGGCTTCTCTTCCTTCACGTACTGGCTGAAGGCCTCCATGATCTCGCGGTACTCCATCTCTCGTCCTCCTTTGGTTCAGACTCGTCTCACACCCCCATATTGCCAAAAGAGGACAGTTTTCCACGCGTCACGTCAACTTTCCTCCACTCCCTCGACCTTCACGCCCTTGAATCCCACGACCACGAGCCTCCCGGCGTAGCGGATGGCCTCCAGGTGGGCTCTCGCGCCCCGAAAGACCTTGTCGGGCCCCGCGAGCGTCGGATGGTCTCCCACGACCCTCCACGCGTTGCCGAGCGGGCAGCTCTCGCCGTTCGCCGGGTCCTCGGTCAGCCGGCAGCCGACAAGCTCCCTGACCCCCGACGCCGTCTCCTTCGTCAGCGCGTCCGAACACTTCGCGCAGAAGCCCGCGGACGGCCTCACCATGTCCGTCGCCTCGATCGCCGTGAGGGGATGCGCCCGGACGATCTTGGTCCGGCCCTCCCCGAGGAGGGGAGCCGAGACCTCCCGGTAAATCCTCTCCTCCGGATGGTCCACCACCGCGTCGCCCACGCACTCCTCCGGCACCGGGGCGAGGTCCTCCTTCCGGGGCTTCGGCCTCTCGGGCCTCATGCCCCTCGCCTCCTCCTGGAGAATGTCAACCATCTGGTCGCGGGTCATGCCGCGGCTCCCGCACTCGGCCACCCACCGGCGCAGCCGGCTCCTCGCGTCCGTCGCCGGGTCCGGCCTCACGGGCCTGGGAGGATCGGGCTCCGTCGGCGCGGGCTGCTCACTCGGCGCGGGCTGCTCGCTCGGCGCCACCTCGACCCTGAAGTCGCCCTTCTCGTAGACCACCGTCTTTCCCCGCTTGTGGAGAAGAAAGACGCTCTTGGTCCCGTTCCTCAGCCGGAGGAAGCCCCTGATGCGGGTGTCCATCCCTCCCAGGAGCGCCCGGGACAACCTGCCCCCGCTCCGAAGGGTCTCGTTCTTCTTCCAGGACTGCCAGCCGGACGGCAACGGCCCCTCCCGGACCACCATCTCCAGGGAGGCCTCGTGGTAGGACTGCTCCCCGAGGCCCGACCAGCACATGGACCCCTTCTGCCAGATGACCTCGCGACCCCCGGCCTGGGCGACCACGACCCTCTCGGCGCCATAGTCGACGCCTCCCTCCTGCCTCGGCCTCACGATCCTGTCTACGATCCTCATGTCCGCCTCCTCTTCTCTATCAAGGTCTCCTCCTCATCTGTCGGCCCCGCAAACCGCGGGGCATTCGGGTCCATCGTGTCATGCTTCTGCCAATGCTCGCAATAGCCACGGACATAGGCGACGACATAGTCCGCCGCACGCCCTTCCGCCTGAAGCCGCCCGATCAGGTCGCCAACCTCTTTGAGAGTGCCGTGCGTGAACGCGTCGCTCATGATGCTCATGGATTCACTCCTCCATCGCCTTCCGGGCCTCGAACTCCTCCCGACGCCTCTTCATGTTCTCCTTGCGGACCTCGAACCCCTTAGCGGTCAAGTCGAACGTGCTAAACTCCTCGTGGTGTCCTTTGAACCAGTAGTGCTTCACGGTCTCCGGTCATCAGGCCCTCCCGGACGTGCATCCGGTTGTGGGCCGTCCGGGCGAAGCCGGCACAGGAGACGTCCTTGCCGCAGACGTAGCACGGGCCTCTGTTGTACGTCCTGCTCATATCCTCATCCCATCCTGAACTTGGTCGTGCCGGCGGAGACGAAGCCGCCCTTCTTCTCCGGCAGCTCGAAAGCCCCGGACATCTTGGCGATGTACTCCGCAACCTTCTCGTCGCTGTGGGCGTGGAGGTAGCATCCGTGACGGTCGAAGCCCTTGGTCACCCTCTCGCCCTCGAACTCGGCCTCCAGGCCCCGGAGGTCCGTGTCCGACTCCGGCTTTCCCACCTCCAGCCCGACGTGGAAGACGCGCTTCCGGCTCCCGAACGTCAGGACCAGATCGAGAGACGACACCAGCTTCACCTTGTACCAGCAGGTGTTCCAGGCGCCCCAGTACTGGTTCTCGATCTGCCTGACCTCCTCGATCATGAACCCAGACTCGGCAATGGCGTCCATCAACATGATCCTCTGCCGGAACTGAAGATAGCGCTCGAGGCACGTGACGTGCACGAGGCAGCCTGCCTGCCCATGGTGGTACTGGTCCTTCACCGACTCCGGCGTCAGCTCCCAGCCCTCCCCGCAGATGCCGCAGGTCCGGCCCCGAACGTCGATCGGCCAACACGTCATCTCGTAGCCCTGGCTGTCCATCGTCGTAATTATTAACTGCCCGAACTCGTCGATGGCGACGGTCCCGTCCTCGTTCAGCTTTTCTCTGATCTTGTTCATCGTCTTAGCAGTCCCCTTTCCACGAGCTCCTGATGGTACTCCTTCCGGCACTTCGGGCAGAGAATCATCACCTTCGTCTCGCCCGTGACGGGATGGGTGAGGATTTCCGGCTCCATGTCACCGCCGCACCTGTCACAGACGCCCGCCAGCGCCTGCTCCTCCATCTTCGCCCGGGCCGCGCCCCTCATGGCCGAGATCGTCTCCTTGATCGCCACGTAGTCAATCATGTCGCACTCCTTAGTACAGCCCCTTCCGGCTGGAAACCCTGCCACTCTTCATCCGCTTCTTTTGATTCCTACATTGATCCTCAGCCCAGCATCCTTGCCAATCACAACGCCGACAATAACGACGCTTTAGACGAGTCATGAGGGGCAAATTGTCGGCACTAATATCATCAAAAATGTCGTGCCAGACGACGTCGTACCGGACGCCCCTCGGCGGGACCCACTCGAAGGCGTCGCCGTGGACGATCTCCAGGCGGTCGCCATGGCGGGCCCGGTAGTGAGGCCCCACCAGGGCGATCACGTCCTCGGAGAGCTCCACCACCGTCACCCGCTCCACGTCCGGCCTCCGGAGCATCCCCTCGGCCACCATGCCGAGCCCGAGCCCGTTCACCAGGCAGCGCCCCCTCGCCCTCCTCATCGGCTCCATGTGGTCCATGATCTCGTCCGGGGTGTCCGACATCACGACGCCGTTCCCGCGGACCAGGCGGGTGTAGTCCCCCACCGGCGCGAACCTCGCCACCCGCTGCGGATTGAAGGCGCACCTCATCTTCTCGAACGACTCCTCCTCCGGCGTGACGGAGAAGCGCTCCACGGCCCAGTCGCCGGAGGCCCCCTCCGGCACGTCGACCTTATGACGCTCCCAGGAGGGGACCCGGTCCGCCTCGGCCCGGATCACCTCCCGGACGCCGTCCTCGAAGGTCCTCTGGACCGTCTCGACCAGGTCCTCCATCAACATCGCCATGTGCGTCCCCGTCATGCCTTCCTCCCGTCAACCGTCACCCTCTTCTCCTTCCGGCGAACCCACATGTCGTTCAAGAACCTGTACTGAATGGCCTCGCACGCATGGGATGCGCCAATCTCGTCGCACCCGTCCAGGGCGGCTATCGTGGCCGCCACCCGAACCGTCCTGTCATAGTCGAGGTTCCCCAGATCGCCCATCGCGAGCCTCATCATGGCCTTCGCGCCATCGTCAAGCTCCTTGGGACGCTCCCTGTCCCCGGACTTCCGAACGCGCCGCATCACGACCTCCGCGCTCTCGCCCTTCCTTCCCGACACGACCTCCTTATGTCTCGGCCGGACACACTCGACCACCAGATCGAAGCCGTCCAGCTCGGCCGCCAGGACGTCGTAGTGCTCCTCCAACTCCTCGACGCCGCACTTGCACTCCACGTCCGGCGTGCCGTGGGCCCCACAGGGACACACGGGATAGACGAGACAGTCGAAGAAGAGCCCGGCCTCCTTCGCCATCACGCCCCCGGCCTCCGCCAGGGCGTCCCCGTACGACCCCGCGCTCGCAAGGAGCAAGATCGGATGGCCACCGGCCAAGGCGACCTCCAGGCCGCGCTTCACGATCTCGCTTCCCGGTATGTCCTCGAACTCCATCGGAGAAACCTCCAGGGGCTCACCGACCTTGACTCTCCTCGCCTTCATGTCAGCCATGGTCACTTCTCTCCGTTCTTTTCGTCGATCACCATCATCAGAACCGCCTCGTTCTCCTTGGCCTTATCCAGCAGCTTCGGCCCCTCGGCCCCCGGCGCCACGCCGAGAAGGCAGAAGGTCGCCAGGTCCCGGTTGCACATGGCGTCGCGCTCCAACAGCCCCCAGGAGGGGCCGAACAGCGCCTTCGCCGCGATCTCCGAGATCAGCCGCTCGCCGCCAGAGTCCTCCTTGACGACCTCGATGTCGAAGCAGCCCACGTTGTCCGCCGCGACATCGTAGGCGAGAGCCTCGCTGTCGGCCTCGACCTCGTATGACAACCTGTACCTCATGTCACCAGCTCCGTCATGTCGTCGCCTCACAGCATTTCCAGCATCTCGGCCATGTACTCCGCCGCCTGCACGATCGACGGGAAGGTCCCGCTCGTCCCATGGCCGCCACGGCCCCGGTGCGTCACCGAGTAGCCGTGCTCGTCGCTCCATAGGACCACCTCCTCGCCGCCCTTGCTCCGTTCCGCCGCGTGAACGGCGTAGCCCTCTCCGAACAGGGCCTTCCAGTACGAACCGTCCCTGTCCAGCCCGACGGCCCCGATCTGACGCTCCACGATGTTCACTGGCCCACCTCGCACGGGTTGTCGAACAGCAGCCGGTTCCAGCCGCTCACGGTCGCGTCGTTGGCGTGGCTGAACGGCGGGCTCGGCGCGTAGAGGGCCTTCGAGTCCTCGATCAGCCTGCACGCCTCGCACTTGCCGCACCGCGGGCCCCTGGCCACGATCTCGTCCGTCTCCCGCTCGGTCAGTCCGGGGTAGTTCCTCATGTCGCCTCCTACTCCCTAGCCTCGCTCGCCGCACAATCCGCGCGCCCCGAGCCATGATCTCCTCGATCTCCTGCTCAGTCAATCCCGAATCGTTCTTCATGTCGCTTCCTACTTCTTGACCGTGATGCCACGGCCCTGCTTCCGACGGGTGACCCGGCCGAGCATCCTCTCGCGCTTGGCCTCGGAGCCCTTCTCGGCGCGCCGGGCGCGCCGCTTGTCAATCGCCTGACTCTGTTTCTTGGTCCTCATCGTGATCTCCTTTGCTTACCTCCATATTGCCAAAAACGGGCGGTTTTCCACGCGGACCGGAGAAAAAAGCTGAAGTTTTCTGCCTGAACTCGTATTCCGGGCACTTGTCGTTGCCGCACCAGAAGCGGGTCCTGCCCCCACGCCGAACCGTTCTCATCCGCTCCCCGCAGCCTGGGCACCTCGGGCACAAGAGCCTGCGGACGTCCACCACATGGCAGATCAAGGTCACCAACCCGGGGACCATCGCATACACGCCCACCAGCAGAAGGACGCTCCTCATGGCCCCACGACCCCCTTGCTCCGGACCACCTCGTCGGTCGCCCTTCTCACGCACCGCCAGATGCTCGTGCGGCCATGCCTGACCTCCTCCGCCTCGAAGCACGGGCTCAGCATCTCCCGGAACTCCTTCGGGCTGATCCAGAGGAAGCTCGTCACGTGCGGGCGGTAGCCCTCCCGGCACTGGACGTGGTGGACCACGTCGCCGACCCGGTAGCCGATCTCGGTGCAGAGGTCCTGGCCAACGAAGTATGACGTCGCGTGCGGCTCCTCCTTGGGCTTCGTGTTGAAGGTGTTGAAGACGAAGACGGACGCCGCCGGCATCAGGCCCGCGAGCGCCTTGGCCGCGGCGGTGTCAATCCAGTAGTTCACCGCCTGCCGGCAGAAGACGAAGTCGGGCCCCAGCCTCGGCGCGTCCCGGTAGAGGGGCGCCGCGACGGCGAGCATCTCCTGGACCCTCCCGGGGAAGAGCCGGATGCCCCGCTTGCGCCTGAGGCGCCCGGTCATCCGGCGGCTCTCGTCCACCAGGAGGACGTCGGCCGCCCCGCGCCCGACGCACTCCTCGGCCAGCCGCCCGGAGCCCCCGCAGAGGTCCAGGACGCGCTTCCCCCGGACGTCCCCGGCCACGTCGACCAGGTCCCCGACCGGCCTCTCCTGGTAGCGCTGGTAGAGCGCCTCGTACGTCCTCCAGTCGGGGTATTCCTGCTGCCGCATGTCGGCTATCACGTTCGCGAAACCGTCCCTGCTCATGATCCTTCTCCTCACATGTTCGCCATGGCCGTCGCCAGCTTGGCGCGGCCACTCTCCTCCTCCTCCAGGGCGTCGTCCCACAGGCCGTCGTCCCGGAGGCCCTCGATCTCCTGCCCCACCAGGTCCGAGATCACCTGCGGCGGGAGCGAGTCCAGCTCCCACGACTCGTAGCCGTGAAGGTCCACGTAGGACCCCGGCGTCACGTTCCCCTGCCTGTCGACCCCGGCCCGCACGTCCGACAGCTTGGCCGGGTTCGGGGGCGGCCCGTGGAGCCTCACCTGGTCCATGTTCAGCGCCAGGCGCCGGACCTCGACGGGGCCGTCCACGAACAGGCTCAGCCTCTCCTCGATGTCCCTCGTCATGTCGATCCCCGAGGGGTCGTGGTCCCCCAGGTGCAGGACGATCGGCGCCCTTCCTGCCTGGACGCGACGCGCCATGCGCTCCGCCGCCTCGTGCATGAAGCTCTGGGAGACGTAGCCGCGGCAGGCGAAGTAGGGGACCTGGTGCTGGTCGCACACCCCGTCAATCACGCCGACAAGGGCCTGCTTCTCGATCCACACCTCCAGGGCCACCTCCTGGCGGGCCCACTTGTCGATCCGGAACTGCGAGACCACCGACGACATGATCTCCCTCGGCCCGTCCCAGTGCGGCAGGCTCCGGAGCGTCCTGGTCCTGTCCTTGATGACCCCCCAGTCGATCAGCCCCGCCATCCTGGCGTCGCTCACGATCGACTGGAGGCGCTTGTACGACCTCTCGGTGTTCGGCAGCAGCGCCCGGGCCACGAACTGATAGAACAACTGGCGCAACGTCAGGTCGTATCCCTGCCCGACATACTCGTCGATGATGTCGTTGGCCTGATCGACGACGTCCAGCGCCGGCCCCATAAACCTCCTGTCCACGTAGGCGATCTTCATGTCATCCCCCCCCTGTTCGGCAAAGGCTCGTCCACGAAGACCCTCTCGGCCCTCGGGTCGTCCTCCATCTCCACGGCCATCCTCGCCACGACGTCGAGCGGGACTCCGTGCGTCCCTCGCTCCAGGCAGAGCCGGACGTCGTCCAGGTCCTTGCACCACATCTCGACGATCCTGACCACGTATCCCATCAGCATCCCGATCTTGACGTAGTTCTCGTACATCCACCGCTTGACGTGCGTGTTCGCGACCACGATGGTCCTGCGCACGTCCCCGAAGACCTCCACGGAGGCCCCGGGGCCGGTGGCGTCCAGCAGCATCGCCGACAAGACCTTGGCCATGCACGCCGACACAGCCTCGGACTGCCTCTTGATGTCGAATCGGTACTCGCGAATGCCGCTGTCCAAGAGGGCCATGTGGAAGTCGTCGTTGCAGCAGTGGACGGCGTCCGGATAGACCGCCTTCGCCCAGCTCGTCTTGCCCGAGCCCGGAATTCCCCGCATGATGACCAGCGTTGCCATGACGTCACTCCTTCTCTTTCCGCCTGGACGCGCGCGCCTCCCGGCGATCCTTCCAATGCTTCCTCAGGGTCTCCTGGTGGGCAGCCAGCTTGGGCTCGTCCATCAAGGCCCTGACCGTACCGCCGAACCGGTCGACGTGCTCCCGAGCGACCTCCTCGGTCTCCCACACCGTCGCGTGGTAGGGACTCTCCTGCGGATAGCTCGCGCCGAGCTGCTGCTTGGCCCACGTGCCATCGTCGTTCACCACTATGAAGCCGACGCCCTCACCCGTGCAGTCCAGGGAGACCTTGCCGCCCTTCTCGACGTAGTAGCCGCCGAACTCCTCGGTGACCAGGAGGATGAAGCTCCAGACGGAACCGCCCCTCGGCCTCTCCCAATACGGGAAACGGTCCTTGTAGGCGTCGAGCGGCCAGAAGCCGTACTCCCCGACGGAGGAAAGAGACCTCCCCACGTCAGCGACGTGTTCGCCGTCAACCTCGACACGAAACGCCATACCTGAATTCACATCCTCGACCTCGACCAACACAACCCTCTTCATCACGGACCTCCTTTCGACGCCGTTCTCTCAATAACGGCCCCGAGAGGCTTGATCCCATGCGAGCCCGCGTCGCCTCGGACGACCCGACGCCTCACCCAGCCGGTCCCGATGCTGCTCGGACCCGTCATATCACGACGCTCGCGCGTGACCACGTTCTCCACCATCCACGTCTCGCCGGCCGGAACCACCTAGGCACCCTTCCTCGTCCTCCGAATGCACTCCTCGCTCATCCGACAATTAGAGCACGCAGTGGACAAGGCATAGAAATGCCCAAAGCACGACCCCACATCAAGAACTCGACCATCCCCGTCCCAGATCGGATAGCGATCATCGTCGCACTCCACGGCCGGAACCGTCACCACCATCGGATGCCGATCCAAGGCGATCCCGTCGGCGTACCCCAAGGCGTCGGCCTCGGTCTCGAACCGACGACGCGTCACCTGGACGTACTTCCGCTCCTTCGGCTCCCCGTCCAGGCAGATTACCACTATGCTCAGCTTCATGTCGCCTCCATCTTGGGCATCCCCAGCGTGACCGCCAGAACGTCCAGGTCGTCAGGTGCCGACCGCAGCCCCAGACCCGTAGACCCGAGGCCGATGATCTTCACATGGTCGTCGAGGACCACGATGGCACCGGCGGACAAGGGACTCCCGCCGGCGTCGCGGACCATCTGCCTGTGGCTCGTTCTCTCGATGTCCCCGAAGACGACGCGCCCGCTCCTCATCCGCACGTACTTGTAGACGCCGGGCTCCAGGGTCGTCCCGGGCCGGACGCCGGCATCGCCACCGGAATGCCGCGGGCAGACCACGCGGCCCTCGACGAGCGCCGCGTCGTCAAGAGGCACGGCGCGCTTGCAGACGTGGCACGGGACGAAGCTCTCCTTCTTGGTCGGGTTCTGAATGCTCCCGCACCTCTCGCACGGATCGCCCCTGCGCTCCTTCTGGCCCTTGTGGATCTTGTCCATCAGACGTCCTCCGTCACCAGCGGCCTCTGCCAGGTCTCCTTGGCCTCGGAGTCGGAACCCTGGCGGCTCACCGGCCCGAAATCGACCCTCAGAAGCCGCCCGCAGTCCGGGCACCAGAAGACCCTGGCAACCGTGTCGCCGTAATCCTTCTCATGGGCCACCCGACTCATGACCTCGCCGCACTTGCACTCGCGCTTGTCCATGTCAGACCTCCAGTCCTCGCCTCTTGGCCTCCGCAATCACGATGGCCCTGTGCTCCTCTTTCGTCGCGCTGCCGAGGACCTCGTACTCGGCCCCCATCTCGTCCAGGTCGGCCCTGTAGAGGTCCGTCACGATCCTCCTGTCGCCCTTCAGGTGGACGAGCACGTCGTTCGTCACGCCGTCGGCCACGGCTTCGCCCGAGGCCACCACCGGGCGCCGCCACACGTCCTTCCTGAACCGGACCAGGTAGTACATCTTGATCTCGGGCATCGCCTCGCAGATCGGACACGGCCGCGTGCAGGCCAACGCCTGCGCCTCCCCGGGACTCACGTGCCGGACGAACGGCGACGGCTTGCCCAGCAACCTGATCTTGTCACCCTGCTTGAACTTGTAGAACTCAGTCATGTCAGGTCTCCTAGTTGAAACTAGGGACGCCCCTGTGGAAGCGCCCGGCCAGCCCCTCGATCTCCGTCCACGGCCCCAGGGTCGCGCCCGAGCCGTGGCGCAGTATCGACGCCATCTCGGAGCTGGCCTCGAGCCCATGGTAGAAGTTGGCCAGCACGACCTCCTCGCGCTCGGGATCGTCCTCCGGGGCCATCTCGTCCTGCTCCGACGCCCACGCCTCCGAGACGAAGGCGAACAGCACCATCGCCGCCCGGAGCTCGCAGATCGCCTCCGCCAGCATCTCCTTCTGAGCCTCGTCGGCCGTGGGGACCTGAATCACCGCCACCTCTCCCGGAGGAGCCCCGTGGGGAACCGCGTAGATGGCCGGCATCAACTCGCCGTCCCGGCTCAGCATCTCCTCCGCGACACCCTTTACGGCTCTCTCGAACTCATGCCTTTCCATGCTTCATCTCCCTGATGAAAGCCACGAGACTATCCACCGAGACCGAGCTTCTCACGCTGTACCGCACGCCACTCTCGTCAAGCTCCGCCTTCCTCTTGTCGTCAACAACCGCATGCTCGCCCGCCTCATAGAGACTCACGCCGACATCTGGCTCTTCAGTCACGATTGGCGTCACGATCCTCCGACTGCCAGGCTCGGGACGGATGTTTCCCACGTCGGCCCACACGTCGGTTTCCGGAACGATCACGTGAAGCATCCTCATATGTCGTCCCCCTTCAGGATGGTGTCGATGTGCTCGGTGGGGCGACCCCCGACGAAGTCCCGGCGCCCCGCGCGCTCCTCGTCCAGGGCGCCGGCGAACACCTTCATGTTGGTGGCCAGCGTCCCCATCACGTCCTTCCGCCCAGGGCTGTGGTAGAGCAGCGTCAGGTCCCACCTGATCGCGTCCGACACCTGCACCATGTTCGCTCTCGTCCTCATTCGTTCCTCCTCACGCCATCCGGAAGCAGCCGCCGCCAGCCCGCTCGAAACGCCCGTCGCCCTTGCGCATGGCCTTGGCGATGGCGTCCCTGAGGGAGTTGGCGGGATTGCTCGCGGTGGTCTTGTAGACGCCACTGGCGATGGCCCGGTCGGCGATCTCACTGTAGTGCAGCCCGCCCGAGGAAGCTTCCGCCAGCACCACGCACGCCGCGTCGAGGATGGACATGCCCGCGCCAGCAGCCTTCGAGGCAGCCTTCGGAGCAGCCTTCGGGGCAGCCTTCCTGGTCCTCTTCGGAGCGGCCTTCGGAGCGGCCTTCGGAGCGGCGAGGGTCTCGTTGACGATCCCCGCCAGCTTGTCGCCGTGCTTCTTGACGAGCCAGTCCTTCATGTCGGGCGAGAACGCCTCGTTGATCGTGTGGTACTGGCCCTTCTCGTCGTCCTTCAGGTTGAACACGGTCTTCGTCCGGCAGCTCCGCTTGAGCCACTTCGCCGTCTCGCAGGCGTCCACCAAGGCGCAGACGAACTTGTCCTCAGGCTCGAACTTTTCGTCGGTCACCGACCGGACGTGATTCACGAAGAGGGCCTCCTCCGGCGTGCACCGGAGCGTCCACGGCTTATCCTCGTGGTTGACTATGTCCACCTCGACGCGAGTCTCGGCGTAGTCGAGCCAGTGGTAGTCGTAGCAGCCGCCGTTGGCCGAGTCGTCGACCGTGGCCACGCGCTTGCCGTCGCGATAGAGGGTGGCGTTGAAGCCTCTACCCTCAAGGCCCCTGAGGCTCTTGACGTTCCTGATCTCGTAGTTCATCTCGATTCTCCTTTGTCGACCGCGTCTCCACCTCCATATTGCCAAAAGAGGGCGGTTTTCCACGCGGACCGGAGAAAAAAGCTGAAAAAACACCAGGAAGGGACCCGTCACTCCGCCTGACGGCTCGACGGGCGCCCCCGGCTCCTCTTGACCTTGAAAGTCGGGAAACGGTCACGGGCACGCTTCCGGAGCGGGCAATGGGCGAGTTTCAGCGGAACGCCGCAGAAGGCCAGGAAGTTCCTGGCGCTCACGCAGGCCGCCCGGTTGTCCTTCGGGCTGGCGATCCTGACGGCGCCCTCGTCCGGGTGGTTCACGAAGTCGACGCCGACCCTGGAGCGCTCCCTGTCGAAGTAGAAGACGGCGTGCGAGAACTCCCTGATGCGGAAGCGGACGCACGCCGCCGTGTTGAAGCCGATCTTGCCATTGGCATAGATCACCGCCATTGGCTCGTCTACGCGTCGCCTGCCCCCCGCGAACTTCTCGAACGCCATCTCGTCGCCCTCCTCGCTTTGCAGTCACACGCGAGGAAAGGCCATTCCCGAAACCCCTCGGCGACCTCCTCGCTCCATCAATCATACGCGAGAAGAGGCCGTTCTCCGAACCCCTCGTCGAATTTTCACGCCCCTCGTCACCTCTTCCACCACCACTCGTTGTTCTGGTACCACCTCACGGTCTCGTACAGCCCGACCCCGAACAGGACCGCCGGCGTCCATCCGAGCTCGTCCGTGGCCCTCCCGAAGTCGATGGCGTACCTGAAGTCGTGACCCTTGCGATCCTCCACGAACTCCATCAGCCCGGCGTCCAGGTTCAAATTCGCCAGGATCGTCCTCACCACCGTCAGGTTGTCCAGCTCGCTGTCCCCGCCGAAGTTGTAGACCCTTCCCGCGCGACCATTCAGGAGCGCCGCCATGATGCCCCGGCAATGGTCGTTGACGTGTATCCAGTCCCGGACGTTGGTCCCGTCGCCGTAGACCGGCAGCCTCTCGCCCCGGATGGCCCTCGTCGTCATCAGCGGGATCAGCTTCTCCGGGTCCTGCCAGGGCCCGTAGTTGTTGGAGCACCTGGTCACGACCACGTCCAGCCCGTGCGTCCGGACGAAGCTCAGGGCCAGCAGGTCCGCCGCCGCCTTGGAGGCGGAGTAGGGCGAGCTCGGCAGGAGCCGGTCGTCCTCCCTGGACGGCCTCGCCCCCTTCCCGATGTCCCCGTAGACCTCGTCAGTGTTCCCGCAATAGTCGAATCTGCCGTTCCTCTCGACAACAAAGTTGGCATTGTCGCGTACCTTCAAACACCATATCTTCCCACAATAGTCAATCGTCGACACATGGCTCCCAGTCAACGACTTCGTGGTCTTGGCCAAAAACACATAGTAGCCATCACCCTCAACCACCCTGCCATCAATCACCGACTTCATATGACGGAACCGCCTTTGCGGCTTCAATCCGATCTTGAGGGCAATCTCGCACACGGCATCAACCAAAAACACCGAACTTGAATAGAAAATCCGAAGAGAGCCGTCTCCTTTCCTACTGCCATCCGAATCGACCAGGCCCTCCAGAAGACATCTTAGATAGGCCGGCCCATATTCCTTCGCCCACATGGGCACTCTCTTGTTCTTTGCCCCCCTCATGCAATTCCGATCAAAAAACCGGCACCACTCCTTCGAGGTGAAATACAAATGCTCTCCCGACGCACCACGATACCCATGCCAAGCAATCCCCAGACGGGTCAGCGTCTCCTCCACCCTTTTGCGGCACGCATCACTCTCTGGTATGTCTATAAAGATTCGATAGCTTCTGCACGTAGACTCGGTATGTTCCCCAACCATCCCAACATCCTCAAACTTCCCACCACGACCTCTTGCCTCCTTCAACCAATCCTCCTTCGCCAAACCACTCTTGTTCGGAACATTCCTCTCCTGATAGGCGGTAAATCCGTCTCCAAGAAAAATGCCCATCAAATACATCAGGTCACGACTGTCCACCAAACCCAGACCCTCCACTCTCGTATGTGGCAGATCACGCCCCACCCACTCCCCTGTAGGAAAGTAGAAACGGCTTCTCATCGCCGTCTTCCTGGCCTCCTCGACAACAAGATTCCTAGAACGGTTCAAGATGAACATCCGATGATTGGGAGTCACACAGAGATCAACCCTCTGACCTGAAAAACAAAGCATCTCCCCCTCATAGTCCTGTACGATCACCTTGTCTACTGGCTTCGTCTCAATCTCCCCAGTCGAAGGATTGATCGAAATAACCTCGTCACCCTCTTCTATTTCGTCATACTCTTTCAATCCAGAGGTCGTCAAAGCCCTGGTCTTGTCGTCATAGCACGAGACCTGAAGGAACCGCTCGACCCCGAACGACCTGGCGCACTCCAGGAGCACCTGCGTCCCGAGCACGTTGGTCCGGACAAAGGCCGACGAGTCCTCGATGGACCTGTCGACATGGCTCTCGGCCGCGAAGTGGACCACGTAGTCCGGCCGGTGGACCTCGAAGACCGACCTCATCAGGCGCTCGTCCGCGATGTCGGCCGTGACGTGACGGTAGTCGTGGCCGTCCAGGCGCCGGCGGTCGCCGGCGTAGGTGTCCCAGTCCACGTTCACGATCTCCGCCGTGCCATCCCCCGACAGCATCCGTACGAACTCGCTCCCGATGAAGCCCCAGCCGCCCGTGACCAGGACCTTCTTGCCGTCAATCGCCTTCTCCATCTCGCCTCTCCCAGAACACCCAGGCCCATTCCTTCGAGAACGCCGCCTTGAAGTGCCTGCGGCACCTCTCGCACTGCACCCTGCATATCTTGTAGTCGGAGTTCGCCGACTCCACCAGCTCCGGCCGGCCGCCGCACTCGCATCCCCTCGCGTCGTCGTCGTGGCGCCTCGCCCGTCTCGGCTCCACCCATTCAACCTCGGCTGCCATGACCACCCACTCCTCTCCCCATCCTCTCCCGCAGCCTCCTCCTGACCATGGCCGCCGCGGCAGCCGGCGCCTTGACCACCACCGCCGCCGGAATCCTGAGCGTCTCCACCCCGACCCTCCCCAGCCTCTCGTCCCGCTTCCTGTCTCCCGCCCTCCTCCCGGCGTGGTGCGGCCCGTCCACCTCGACGGCGAGCCCGGCCGCCGGGCACCAGAAGTCCAGAATGTAGCCTTTCATCACCCTCTGCTTGTAGAACCAGACGCCCAGCTTCCTCGAGCACAGGCGCTTCCACATGGCCCTCTCCGGCCCGGTCTGGTTCCTGGCCATCCGCGCCGCCTTCCGGCGCTTCCACTCGGCCGACCCGCGGCCCAGCCCCCTGTAGCTCCTCCTGATCATCCGAACACCTCCACGAGCCTTCTCCTGAGGGCATACGGGTCGGCCCACGCCGGCATCTCCCCGGGACGGAACGGCGGCTGCGCCAGCATCGCCATGTAGGCGTCGTCGTCCCGGTCCAGCTCGACCACCCTGTCGACCGCGGCCCCCACGTCGTCGAAGTCGTGGCAGTTGACGAAGGCCAGCGGGTTGAACTCCTCGGCCGCGCGAGGATCGCCCCAGTAGATCGGCACGCTCCTGGCAGCCAGCGGCTCGGCCAGCTTCTCGGTGACGTAGCCCGGCTTGGAGTCGTTCTCGAACGCCACCGTGAACTTGTATCGGCGAAGGAACGCCCTCGGCTTCATGGCCAGCATGTCCGAGGTGCCTTTCGGCACGAGCCTGCCGCCCATGTTGTTCAGGCCGGTCGGCCCGAAGGCGTCCACCCCCCGGTAGGCCGACAGCAGCTCGAACACCTCCCGTCTCCGGTCGGTGTCGTGCCCGTACACGAAGGAGCAGAAGCTCGTCTTCCGACGAAGCTCGGCGAGCGGGCTGAAGTCCGGGCGCCCGAAGAAGTCCCGCGGCCTCTGGTGGACCGCCGACGACGCACAGGGCATCCGCATGTGCCTGGGGTCCCGGACCTCGTCGTCGAAGCCGTGGGAGAAGGCCCACTCGCAGCCGCCCATGTCGGCGTCGCAGGCCTCCATCGTCCCGAAAACCCTGTCGTGGGGGCCGGCCCCCACCTTCGGCATCTCGAACTCGTAACGGCCGTCCCGGAGCGCCTTGACCTTGTTCTCCTCGCCCACGTCGAAGACCACAACCTCCGGGTCGGACTCCTCGTCGACGTCGTACCACTCATCGGCGAACCAGCGCCACATGCCGACGCCGTCCTGGGAGTGCATCCACCTGGCCCGCAGAGGGCGCCTCACCCCGCCCACCGCCTCGCGCCAGCCGTAGACGCCCCTGCCGAACGTCCTGCGGCGCCAGAAGGCCGCCACGCCCCTCCCTCCGTCCAGAACCCCCGACTCGTGCGCCCACGCCATCTTGTCCATGCAGAACGCGTCGCCGCCCCGGGCGCCGTCGGCCCACGCGGAGACGGCTCCGGCCTCGTCTCCCGACAGCCACCGGTCCCACCCCCTGCCGAGGGGGACGCTGAACCGTGAGCCTGGAGTCGCCCTCATCACTGGAGACCCTCCCGCGAGGACTCCAGGGACGCCTCCAGCGCCGCGATCTCCTCCTCGACTATCCTGGCGCCGCTCAGGATCGCCGCCTCCCGGTGCTCGTCGTTGCCCACGTTCCTGAACAGCTCGCTCGCCATCCTCACCGCCACCCGGTCGGCCACCGCCTGCGCCGACATCGAGACCAGCGGACCCACGCCGCCCATCCCCTCGCGCATGACGGCCTCCATGGCCTCCCTCCCCCTCTCCATCTCCAGGAGGCGAATCGCGTCCTGCCTCCTCCCCACCACGTACCCGACCAGCATCCCGAAGAAGCAGCAGAAGCAGGAGAGGACGGCCGAGAGCGACGCCACGAGCGGCCACGGCACGAAACTCGCCATGCCGCCCCCGAAGGCCCCGAGGACCGCCGAGCACAGGATCGCGTGCTGCGCCTTCCACCTCATCCGAAGTCGCCCCTTCGAAATCTCGCCACCACCCTCCTCGGAATCCTTCCCGTCCCCCTCATCTGGGCCATCTCCAGCTCGTCGACGCCCTCCCCCACCTCCAGGACCCTCAGGTACCTGTCGGCGTCCCCCAGGGCCTTCAGGGCCCTGCAGCGGGCCCTCACGGAGGCGTGGCGCTCCTGCGCCTCCTCCCTCGTCCCGGGCCACAAGGCCAGCCCATGCTTGAAATCGGCCACGACTGCCGTCACGACCCGCGCCCCTAGAGGCTCGCCTTCTTCGCCTGGACCCTGGCCAGGGCGTCCTGGAGGGCCGCGACGACGGCGTCGCATTGCTCCGCGCCGATGTCGGAGCCCTCGACGGCGGTGGCGAAACGACCCAGGAAGATCGGCGACGTCTTCGCCATGATCTCACCGAGATGATCCTCCCTGAGCCGCCGCATCACCATCGGGACGGCGCCCCGACCCTCCGGGATGTTGCTGGAAATCCACTCGCGAACGGCGATCTGCGGCATCTCGTCCGACGCCCTGACCGCCTCCATCACCTCGTCAACCTGTTCCTGTGTCAACTCCATCATGCTCTCCTTTGTCAGTCCCACTGCGGCGGCCACCTCTTCACCCACTTGAAAACGACCTTGCCCACGCCACTATCGTCCTCCCACGAACCGAAAAACTCATCCGTCAACCTGTAGTCGTTCAAGGTCGCGAAAGGCACGGTCGTAATCTTCTCCAGCTGCGCGAAAGGGGTCTGGATGATGGGAGCGTAAAACCACGGTCGCCAATACTCCCTTCGATCCCTTCGGCCATCAACTGTCAACCAGTTCCAAGCTCTGGCATTGTAGAAATCGTACGGCGGAAGCAGCCTGTACTCCTCCAGGCGCAAACGTGTCATGTTCAAGTCAGTCGCTTCCCATTTATGGCAGTGGATAAACCGCTTCAGAGGCACCAGGGGGGTCGTCTCTGTTGTCTTGGACAGCCGATACAGATCGGGACAGATGGTCACGGACTCGCCCGAGCGCTTGTCGTTCGGGCTCAGCGGGTCCACGGAGGGAGGCTGCCAGGTGATCCCGCACCACGTCTTAGGAAGGTCCCCCTCGGGATTCTCGGCCGTGATCGTTATCTCCATCTGCGGACACTGAACCTGCTCGCCGAGTCTCGTGCAATTCATCACGCAGTTGTGGGGGGCCGAGTTGAGATTGCCGAGGCAGGTCTGGTCGCGACCCTTCGCCGTGCCACCAACCCGGGGATCAAGGTCGTCAGACCAGCTCGTGTAGAAGGCCCTCGCGCCCCCCGGCCCGCCATTCGGCTTGTTGGAGAGGCATGTCGTCTGCTGCGAGACCTGCATCAGGGACGTCCAATCCTCGTTGTGGGCCATCCCGAGGTAGTGCCCTATCTCGTGGAACACGCAGTACGCCATGCTGAGGCTGAACGGATCGGACCTGGCGTCCGGGCGCCAGCGGTACTTGGAGTTGATCCTGATGTTGGAGCCTATGGAGACAACCTCCCCGAGAGACGGATGCTCAAGACACAGGGGGCGCCTGTTCGTGCGGCCAGCTTCGTCAAGACCCATCGTTGCCATGGAGAAGCGTATGTCGGCCGCCTCCGGATGGTCCGAGACCCTGAACAGGGGAAGGCCGGGAAGCGGCCCGGTAAGACCCCAAACCTCATCAGCTATGTTCACGAAGTTGACGATCAGACCCGGATACTTCTCCTCCAGTATCTCCTTCCACTTGGCGAACGCCAACGCGATGTCGGCCCTCCATTCGTCGATGCCTGGTATGTTCTCGTTGTGACCCTTGAACCAGAAACCGCCCCCCACCGACGCGGCCTCCGCGGCGTCCCTGATCGGATGCGGAGCCGTCTGCGGGAACGGCACCTTGTAGTAGCCGTAATCCGGGTCTCCCGGAATTATCGACCATCTGAAGGTCAACGTCGTAGGTGTCGGCAAATTGTCGATAGCACACTGAAGGTCCAAGAGAGGACCCCCGTTCGAAACGGCCTGATTGGACTTGCACGAAACAATAGGATTGGCCTTCGCGAACCTCTGCTCGCTTTCAACCTCCCAGTCCTTCGGAACGAACTTGCCCGAATATTCATACCTGTCGTCATGCTGCCAAGGCTCGCCCCAGCTGGCTTTCTGCTTCGGATAGAGAAGGTAGAAAAAATGGTCGCCCTCCGCCGGAAAGCCAGCTTGCGCCGCCGTATACCAACCAGGATATTCATGCGGCCGAATCACGTTCTTCCCATAGTGCAGCATACCCCCGATATCCGGCAATTCCTCCTCGAAAGGCGGAATGCTCTCGTACGACAGCGCATACGCCATCACCTCCAACGCCTCCGGCTCCGAGGCCACGCCCGGCCTGGAGTCGTCCCACGCACGGTCGCTGTACCAGGAAACGACACCGGGATTCTGACTGGGAGCCTGAGCCCTCCCGTACGCCTTGGGGATCACACCACCCCCGGAGACGGAGCCGCCGGAGAAGACACGGGAGCCACCAGCCCACTCGGCCTCCTCCAGCCTCTCCTGCTCGTCGTTCGACGGGTTCGGCCTGTACCTCGGTCCAGGGCTCTGTCCTTGATCCGCCATGTCCATACTCCCTTACACTACCAAACCAACGCTTCATCTCGATGATCTTCGAATGCTTCCTGCTCCATTCCCCACAGCGTCTTCTTCCTTGATCTCGACATTCCGAAGCCGAGCCCACATGGCCTCCCTCCCCTCGGCCGACTTGGCCTCGACCAGCTCAACCAACCCGACCCACTCGGGATCGTCGGCCCACCGGCGCTCGACCCTCTTTGCCTCCAGCCACTCGACCCACACTTTCCGCGTGAAATCGCATGGCGAAGGACGCTCGACCCTCTTTGCCTCCAGCCACTCGACCCACTCGACCTCGGCCTTCATCAACCGGTCCTCGCCATACGCGGCACTTTCCAACGCGAGCCACACAAAGTCGTTCCTCGGCCACTCGGCCCTCATCCGCTCGACCCACTCGTCATCCTCGGCCCTCGTCGACTCGGCCTTCATCAACTCGGCCCACGCGGCATCGTCGGTCCTCACCCACTCGACCCACCCGACCCACGTGGCCCACGCGGGAGCGCCAGCCCCGATCCTCTTCTGGCGCTCAATCAACTCGGTCCACACGACCCTCAGCATCTCGGCCAACTCGACCCACTCAGGATCGCGAGCCGCCCGCCTCTCGGCGAGCCTGACCCACCCGAAATCCGTCTCTTGAACGAGTCCCTCGGGCCTTCTCTCGTCGGGGTGGGTGTCCGCCCGGACCGACGACCCCACGCCAAGGGCCAGAAATAAAAAGAAAAACGCACATCTCATGACATCACACCCCTTCCTTCCGTTCGTCGTTCGGCGGGTTCGGCCCGCAGCTCCATCCCCGACCCGCCATGTCCGCGATTCCTCATGCGAGATGCGCCCGGGCCGACAGCCCTCGCGCCCTCCTTTGTCAGAGCCACTGGTCGGGCAACTGCTTCTTCCACGTGAAAGTCACGCCGCTCCCATCCGTCACCAAGCCGAAAAAGGGGTTCGTCAGCCTGTAGCTGTTCAAAGTCGGTATCGGCACACCCAGAATCTCTCCCAGCTGCGAGTGCAAGATGTAGGTGAAAGGCTGACCGAAGTGGTACCAATAGAACACCTCGTCCTGTCGGCCGTCAACTTGCAGATGGTTTGTGGCCGCCCGCTGCCACAGCCACCACTCCGATGGATCGGGTTGTACGTATATGTAGCGATCCAACTCCAGGCCAGTCACATGCCAGTATTGCCAGCGGTTGATCCGTCTGTCATACGGCGGGGGGTCTGGCAGCAACGTTGTCCGCTTGGCCAGATCATATCGGTTGGGACAGACGGTCGCGGACTCGCCCGAATACCTCTCATTCCAACCCAAATCCTCAACGGAACTAGGCTGCCAGGTGATCCCGCACCATGTCTTCGGAAGCGAGACGTCGGCAGCTGTGATCGTTACCTCCATCCGGGGACACGGAACTCGCACGCCAAGTCTCTCGCAGTTCCCCGCGCACTTGTGGGAAATCCCGTTGATCTCGTCAAGGCAGTTCATGTCGCGAGCCTCCGCCGTGCCGCCGACCCTCGGGTTCAGGTCCTCAGACCAGCTCGTGTAGAAGGCCTTGTCGCTGTTGCCGCCGGCATTCGGCTTGTTCTCAAGGCAGAGCGACTGCTGCGAAACCTGCATCAGGGACGTCCAGTCCTTGTTGTGGGCCATCCCGAGGTAGTGCCCTATCTCGTGGAACACGCAGTACGCAATGCTGAGGCTGAACGGGTCGGACCTGTCGTCCGGACGCCACCGATAGTCGGGGCTGATCGTGATGTTGGAGCCGATGGAGACGAACTTCCCTAGAGACGGGTACCCGAGACACAGGGGGCGACGGCGGGTGCTGGCAGCATCATAGTCAAACTGCGGAGCCATGGAGAAACGTATATCAGCCGCCTCGGGATGGTCCGCGACGCTGAAAGGGATGCCACCGTTAAGCGGACCAGCAGCACCACCCCAGGTCTCGTCGGGTAGTTGCACGAAGTTGATGGTCAGGCCCGTGTACCTCGTCTCCAGCATCTCCTTCCACTTGGCGAACGCAAATATGATATCGCTCTTCCATTCGTCGATGCCAGGTATGTTCTCGTTGTGACCCTTGAACCAGGGACCGGTCCCCGCGTCCGCCGCGTTGGCAATCGGATGCGGCGTCGTCTGCGCGAACGGCGTCTTGTAGTAGGTGTAAGTATCCTTCCCATCGATTATCGACCATCTGATGGTCACCGTCTTTGGCAGGTTATCAATGGCGCACTGGAGGTCCAAGAGCGGACCGCCATCCAGAGCGGTCAGGTTGGTCTCGCGCGAGATGACCGGGTCGTACTTCGCGTACCTTGGACTTACACCTTCAACCCGCCAGGTCTTGGGAACGAACTTACCCGACTGGGCGTATCTGTCTTGATGTACCCACGGCGTGCCCCACGAGCGGTCCTGCCACGGATAGGCAAGGAAAAACACGTCCTTGCTCGGAGGGCTAAGTTGAGTCCCAAAATGCCAACCAGGAGTGTAGGGCAGATTCGTACCACCCCGAAAGTAAGCCTCCAGCGGACCCATGCCCCCAAAACTCCGCCAGTCGAGCGGGCCAGGTGGATCTAGGTCATCGACGCTCTTGTACCGACAAACCCACTGGCCCCATCCTGAAGCCTTCGGCTCCGAGGCCACGCCGGGCCTGGAGTCGTCCCACGCACGGTCGCTGTACCAGGAGACCACGCCGGGATTGCCACCCTCCTGGGACCTCCCGTACGCCCTGGGGATCACCCCGCCCCCGGAGACGGAGCCGCCGGAGAAGACGCGGGAACCGCCAGCATACGCCTCATCCTCCAGCTTCTCCTGCTCATCGTTCGACGGGTTCGGCCTGTAGGTCGGCCCAGAGCTCTGTCCTTGATCCGCCATGTCCTCGCTCCCTTGCATGGATGTCAAACCAACGCTTCATCCGCACGGTTCTCGGATGTCCTCTCCGCCATTCCTCGTCGGTCTCCTCGGCCTCCTCGGCCTCGATTTCCCTCAGACACTCGGCCTTCTCAGCCTCGATCATCTTCTGGCGCTCAGCCTCCTGGCGTTTCTTCACAAGCCCTAACCAGAACTCTAATTCCTCATTCGAAACCACAACAAGTATCGTGCCCTCGTCAAGCCAGAAACGGACATGGAAGTACGGCCAATCCATCTCGGACACTTCGGCCTGCTTGACGTTAGCCGACTCAACCAACCCGGCCCATTCTCCCCAGTCGGCCCACCCGACATCCTCGACCTCGGCCCACTTGGCGTCCAACCACCTGGTACACCTGGCATTTTTGGCCCAGTAGGCCCTCACCTGCTCCATGAATCCGTTTGGACCGATGTCCGCCCGGACCGACGACCCTACACCAAGGGCCAGAAATAAAAATAAAAATGCAAACCTCATGTCATCAGGTCCCTTCTTCTCGCCTCCTCCACCGCCGCCTGAGCGGCCGCCGAGAAGACCCCCGCGTCATCCGCGTCGTTGTGGCGCCCGAAGCTCACCCTGATCGTCGACGCGCGCTGTGCCCTCGTTCGCCCCATCGCCTCCAGGACATGGGAGCTGGCCCCCCTGGAGCAGGCCGCCCCGGTACCCACGCAAATCCCGTACCTGTCGTCCAGGATCGCCGCCACCAGAGCCGCCTCGGCCCCGTCGAAGGTCAGGCTCACGATGTTAGGCAGCCTCTCGGCGCCGCCCCCGTTGACCGTCACGCCGCCCAGCGCCGCCAGCCCCTCGACCTCCCGCCTCATGCCTTCCCACTTGGCCCGGCTCGCCCGGAGGGAGCTCCAGGCCATGTCGCAGGCCACCCCGAAGCCGACCACCTGCTGCACCGGGATCGTCCCGGCACGCATGCCGCCCTGCTGGCCGCCCCCGTGCAGGAGCGGGTCGATGCCGACCTCCGGCCCCACGTAGAGGGCGCCGACGCCCATCGGGCCGTGCATCTTGTGGGCCGAGAGAGTCATCAGGTCGACCCCCATCTCGCGCGGGTCGAACTCCATCTTCCCGAACGTCTGGGAGGCGTCCACGTGCAGGAAGCACAGGCGGTCCCTCAGCCTCTCGCCAATCTCGGCCACCGGCTGGAGCACCCCCGTCTCGTTGTTGGCGTGCTGGACGGAGACGAGGACGAGCCCCCTCTCCAGCTCCTCGTCCAGGGCGTCCAGGGAGACGACGCCGTCCTGGTCGACCGGCAGCTCCACGAGCTCGACGCCCCTGGTCGCCGCCAGCCACCTGGCCGGATCCAGCACCGAACCGTGCTCGACGGCCGAGACAGCGATCCTCGCGCCCTCCGAGGCCCTGAAGCCCTTCAGGGCCCAGTTGTTGGACTCGGTGCCTCCGGACGTGAAGCAGACCTCCCCTGGAGGGTCGCCCAGCAGGCCCATCACCTTCTCCCTGGACTCGTCGACGGCGCGCATGGCCTCTACCCCCAGGTGGTAGGACGTCTCCGGGTTCCCGAAGCGCTCCTCCAGATACGACATCATGGCCTCGACCACGCCCGGATCGACCATCGTCGTCGCGGCGTTGTCCAGGTACGTCTCGCGGCTCCTCAGCTCAAAAGACGGCCTCATCCTCCACTCTCCTTCCGCTCATCCAGTCTGCGAACTCGGGGTCCGCGTCCTGCATGGCCAACACGTGCTCCAACCTGAAAGGGCAGTCGCCGGGCGGATCGTCGCGCATGAGGAGCAGCCCCGAGTCGGCCAGGTCGCACGCGACCGACGGGCTCACCTCCAGCTCGCCCCGCTCGTTCCTGCGGGACCGCGACAACCGGCCGTGCCCGCATCTCCGACATAGAGAGAACAGAACCATCAGGCCTCCAGCAGGGCCACCACGAGCGACTCCTCGTCGAACACCTTCACGAAGGTGCCCGTGAAGAACGTCGCGCTCGCGTCGGACCCCTTGTCCTTGCCGCTCATGATCGTGTACCCGAACCGCTTCTTCTCGTGGTCCACCCAGTTCACCTTCGCGACGTTCCTCGCGCCGCTCCGGCGGACGAAGATGTAGCCCCCCACCGCCTTCTCGAACTCCTTCGACGGAATCTCAGTCACCATCGTCGTCCCCTCCATCATCTGTCTGGTTATCCAACTTTTTTAGCTTCCTCGCCAGCTCGGCCTTGACGACGCCGATCATCTTCCCCTGCCCCAGGAGCGTCCGCATCCCGAGGTCCAGGGCGTCCTCCCCCTCCACGACCTCGTCGTCCCCGATCTCCTTCCGGCCCTCCAGGAGCGCCATGAAGAGGGTGTCGCTGTCGACCTTCCCGAGCCTCTCCTCGACGCGCCTCGTCATCTCCTCGACGTCCACGACGTCCCGGTCCAGGTCGATCATGTCCTTGCGGAGCGTCGTCACCCCGCGGACCTTCCTGGCCTCCATGAACATCCCCTCCTTGCCCTCCCGGAACTTCCCGTCGGCGTCAACGGTCCCGGCCGACCGAAGGTGCGGCGCGTCGATGACGTTCGGGTAGAACACCCGGAAGCGCTTCAGGTCCGTGCTCCGGAGGTACCTGACCACCCTGTCGTCCAGGATGAAGACCTCCTTCTCGCCCTGCATGGTGTTGACCATGGCCTCGTCGACGATCCTGCCGAAGCACGACCCCCCGTCAGCCTGGTCGTAGACGACGTACTTCCCGATCCACTTCGACCCCGGCGTGTTGCCACCGTCCGGAATGCGCTTGTGGTCGGCCGGAACATGCTTCTTGGCCACGAGTCACCTCCTGCCGCGAAAGGCGGCTGCTACCCCATTATACGCCGGGAAAGTGGGAAATCGACTACTTGGAGGCTCTCTTGAGCTTGGCCATTATCATGGCCTGGAGGTACTGGGAGGCGAAACCCTGGATGGTTCCGTCCGGATAGATCAGCCGAAGGCCCTTGAGCCTGGAGAAGAGGCCGGAGGCGTCCTGGGCGCGGCATCCCGCCACGACGCCGAAATGGGCGACGTCGAACTCCACCCTGGACCAGAGCCAGTCCCACTGCCGCGCCGGGTCGGACTCCCCGCACTGCTCGCCGGCCCCGCACCTGATGCTGGTGACGACCGACTTCCACGCGATCACGCCGTTCCGGAGCGTGTCGTCCTCCACCAGCGGAGCGACGTTCTCCGCCTCCTCCGACTCCTTGAACTGCGCCAGCACCTCTCCGAAAGTAGCCATGTCACTCTCCAATCTCGAACTCGTCCCTGGCGTCCGGCACCCACTTGTACGGGAAGCGATGGGCCATCACGCCCCCCACGCCGCGTCTATCGTCCCCGCCGGCACGTCGAACCACTGCTCGGCGACCCTCGCCGCGATCTGGGCCGTCATCACCGGAGGCACGCTCATGCCTACGCAGTACACCTTCAGCCGGCTGGAGCGCCCGAGGTAGTCGTAGTCGTGCGGGTAGGACCCCACCAGGCTCACCTCCACCCAGCTCAGCCGCCTGAACTCCTCGTGGTGCGACAGCTTGTCCACCGACGACCCCAGGACGGTCGGGCACGGCCGCTCCCCGCTCACCCTGGCGAAGTTGAAGTAGGAGCCCCCGGCCGCCACGCTGTACGAGTCCCCCGGACGCGTCCTCGACCAGAAGGCCCGGTGCGTCCCGCTCATCTCCGTCTCCGAGACGTCCTGGAAGGGGAGCGCCTGGCAGACCTCCCCGAACGTGATGGGCTCCTCGTCGAACTTGAGCCGGAGGGCTGGAAGCCCGAGGTCCCTCCTCCTCGCCACGAAGAAGACCCTCTCCCGGAGCTGCGGGACGCCCATGGTCGCCGCGTTCAGCAGGAACAGCTGCATGTCGTAGCCGAGCTCCTCGAACCGGTCCCGGATCAGCTTGCAGTAGCCCTTCGCCCTCCCCAGGATCATGCCCTTGACGTTCTCGGCCACGACCACCTTCGGCTTGAGCCTGTCGACCACGTCGAGGAAGTCGAAGAAGAGGTCGGACAGGACCTGCTTGGCCTGCCCCTCCCTGAACCTCTTCTCCTCGCCCCAGACCTCCTCGCGGCTCCCGGCCATCGAAAAAGTGGAGCAGTTGTGCACCACGTAGCCGTCAGCCACGAAGCTATGATCCTCCTCCACCGTCAGATCGTGCACCGTCGTCAGCTCGCTGGCCGGCACGACGGCCCTTCTCATCTTCCGCCACCGCATGCCTTCGTCCACCATGGTGTATCGACCGTCGTCCTCCCTGATCGACAGATGCCACGACACGGACACATTGACCTTTCGGCCCTCGATCACGTCGCTGTTCGGTTTGCGCCTGACGATCGAGGTCGTGAACCCCAGAGAGCTCGCGAGAAGGTTCATCCCGGCCAGCAGGCACCTCCCGACCGTGGTCGCCACCCAGTAACCCTCATCATACCGCGTCCCGTCCGCGTCGAGATACCCCGACAGCAACGCACTCCTCCACTCCCTATTCATCGAGAACACGAAGCCTGGCATGGTCTTCCCAGACGCACCCTTTCCGAAGTGCCCCATCAGCCAGAGAACCAGAGCCTTGCTGTTCACGAACTTCCTGGTCACCGTCTCCTGGTCGCCACTGCCAATATGACAGCCAACCTCCTCCAACCTCCCCTGGAGGTCCTCCGACTCGTCATCGCAGCAGCAAATGATCGCCACCGCCCTTCCACGCTTATGGCGCCCGTCCTTGAACTGGCGCCTGCACCTCTCCGAGCAATACGACGTCCACCACCCTTCGTACCTGGCATGCGGCCTCGCCATCTCCGTCTCGCAGTTGGCACAATGGCGCTGCTCGGAAACATACCTCGGCTGCTTCCGATATGGCTCATCCCCAGCCTCCTCGTACCTCACCCACCCATCGCCAAGCCACCTTCCAACCATGTACCAAAACGGAGCCGAATACTCGAAACCCTCCGGGGATGCGACCCAGTCCGCCAACCCCATCTCCGTCGGGGTCGCCAGAAACATCCCTCCCACATCCTTCGCCTGAACCCACCCCTCTTCTCCAAGGTTCTTCGCCTCCGGACTCCTCTCTGGCTTCCTGGCGAGAAAAGGGTGGTCCGGCGTCACCTCGATCCTGTTATCCAGGAGCACCGTCGGACTCGTCCTGCTCATCGTGTCCGTCACGCGCCGCCACCTGCGCATGTGCGTCAGGACGAGGTCGCCGACCCTCACCTGCTCGATCGGCAGAACCCCCCTCATGGTCAGAACCGGGGTCCCGGCCGCGAAGCAAGGAGGGCTCCCGTCCAGGATGTCCAGGTCGTAGAGCTCGTCGGGGTAGTCCTCGCGCTCCTTGAACTCCTGTATCGGCTCCAAGAAGGAGTGGGTCGGATGATGGTTGGCCTGGTACAGCTCCATCATCTCCTTGTCGATCTCGACGCACCCGACCACGTCGAAGCCGGCCATCTTGTATCCGAAGGAGCTGCCCCCTCCGCACGAGAACGTGGAGAAGACCTTGTGGCCATGCCTGTCGACCCGGTCCAGGTCGGACCTCACCCAGCAGAACGGGAACCTGTGGCTACTCGTCATCCTCTTCCTCCTCGGCCTGCGGCTCGACCACGGCCTCGACGTCCTTCGCGTCGATCTCCCACTCGAACGAGCAGCACGGGCACTTCACGTCGCAGTCGGACGTCAGGTCGTCCACGTCGACCTCCCGGTTCTTGCCCTCGTAGCTCTCCTCGCCGGTCTTCGGCGCCATGGCCTCCACGGCGTCCCGAAGGCCGCCGAAGTCCAGCTCGCCGAACAGCTCCGGCCGGGAGTCCTCCAGCCTGGAGATGAGGTCCAGGATCGGATCGTCCCACTCGCCCTCGATCTCGGGGTTGTTGAGAGTCAGGTTGGCCGCGACCTCCTCCTCGTCGGAGAAGTCGACCACCACGACCGGCGCCTCCTCGACGCCCTGGTCCATCAGCAGGGAGTGCCTCTGGTGGCCGCCGACGATCCTGCCGGTCCTCTCGTTCCAGACGATGGGCTCGACGTAGCCGAACCTCCGGAGGGACGCCGAGAGCGCCCTCATGGCGCCTCCGTCGATCTTCCTGGGGTTGTAGGCCGACGGCTCCAGGTCCGCCAGCCTAGCCCTCCTGATCTCCCACCGGCTCCGGCTCTCCGTCTTCGACTTCCTGCTCTTCGAGGGCATTCCGCACTATCCTTCCGCTTGTCATCTCCCACCTGCTCCGGCATCTCGGGCACGTCACCACCACCTCCGCCTGCGGCCCGTCGTCGGGCGGAGGCGGCGGAGGGGGAGGAGGAGCACCCTCGTCGAACCTCAGCCTCTTGACGAAGTTGTGAAGGTCCTCCAGCCCGATCTCGGCGAAGGCGTCGCCCATCGACTCGGAGGCCTCCTCCAGCATCCCGACCACCTCCTTGGTGAAGGTGCCTCGCAGGCGCGGGCTGTTCAAGGTGATGTTGAGGGCCACCTCGTCCTGGTCGTCCAGGTCGACGACCACCACGTCGACCTCCGACTCGCCGGCCTCCGCCAGGTGCCGGAGGCGCTGGTGGCCGCCGACCACGTTGCCGGTCCTCTCGTTCCAGACGATGGGCACCAGCATCCCGAAGCGGTCGATGGACTTCCCGAGCCCGCCCATCGCCACGTCCGAGATCCTCCTCGGGTTGTACTGGGCCGGCTGAAGCCGGTCGAGGGCCATCCTCCTCACCTCGCAGTCGCCGAGCTCCATGTCACACCTCTCCGTCGTCCTTCATGCGCCCGTAGAGCCCGTCGACCGCCATGCCGGCGGCGAAGGCCACGACGGCCCGCTCCATCCTGCGCTCGAACGAGCCCGCCAGGAACGGGATGTTGATGTTGTTCCGCTTGCCGTCGGGGAAGGTGTCCACGAGCCGGTAGACCAGCCACACCACCTCGATCACGAAGTCGCGCCTGGCGAGCCCCCCGTAGTCCTTGAAGCCGGCCGCCATCCTCATCACGTCCGGCACGATCTTGCCGATGACCGAGACGTCGGACCACTGGAGGCCGTCCGAGATCGCAACCTCGACGGTCGAGACCACCTTCGCCACCTCCGCGATGTTCTCGTTCACCTTCGCCACGTTCTCCGGCGAAGCCTCATTCGCCCCGATCTGCTCCAGCAGCGCCTTCACTTGCTCGATTCCCATGACCGTCCTCCTTTGTGCCCTCGCAGCTCAATACCAGTCGTCGTCCTCCAGCGGATGCTCCCTCGCCACCTCCTCCAGCGTCTCGTAGTCTATCACGTCGAGGCCCAGGAAGCGACCTCCCCCGCCGGACGCCGGGCAGTCCGTCGACAGCGTGCCGCCAACCGACGGCCACGCCACGCGCTCGGCGGAGCTCGCCAGCTCCATCATGCTCGAAGCCATGATCGCCTCCCGCGGCTCCCCGCGGTCAACCGACCCGGCCTCGACGCCTCCGCCGGCGCCACGCATGCCCGGCTGCATCACGGCCCACGCCCTCATGGCCGCCTGGATGGCCGCGACCTCCCCCTCGGCCGGCTCGGACGCCGCCATGCGCCGAAGCACCGTCGGGGGCTTGTTGACGTGCCGGAGCTCGCCGTCGTACTCCTGGTCGGCCTTCCCCCACCCCTCGTCCTCCTCCGGGTCGTAGACGAACTCGATCTCGTCGACGGCATCAATCACGAAGTCCATCTTCTCCGGAAAGGAGCCCTGCTCATGGTCCCCGTCGCCCACGGTCGCAACCGTGCCCCTGGCCAACTCCAGCATCGAGCTTCTCCGACTCATGACGCCTTCTCCATCTCCTCGGCCCTGGACAGCCACGCCGCCGCCCTGGCCTCGTCCACCGACACGCCGAACCCGCGGGAGTAGGCCCAGGCCAGGTTTCGCATGCACTGCGCCCCGCCGGCCTCGGCCCCCTTGGACCAGCATTCGACAGCCTTCCTGTGGTTCGGCTCGCAACCCCTCCCGTGGAACCAGTCGTCCCCCTCCAGCTGCATCCTCGCCGGCGTCACGCGCCTGTCTCGCCCCGCCGCCAGGTCGCTCGGGGACGACGTGTCGTGCCCGACGAACCCTATCACGTCCGCGCCGACCTGCGACGCCTCCATCAGGGCGTAGAACCTGCACTCGCCTCCGAGCTGGAGGCCCACCATGAAGTCGTCCGCCGGGACCGCCGGGTCGAACTCCACGGCCGCCAGGCTCGCCGCCGGGGCGCCATCGACCCTCAGCCCGTACGAGACCAGCAGGTAGGCGCAGAAGACCCGGTGCCAGCCGCCCGACACGGGCACCGGCCTGCGCTCCTCCTCCTTCTCCGTCGCCGGGGTCCAGTACCACGCCCCGAGGTAGACGCCGTCCCAGTCCCCCGGCAGCTCCGGCATCCCGGCGTCCAGCCTCTCGTCGAAATCCTCCGGCAGCAGCGCGTCGTCCTCGAATACGAAGTAGGTCGAGAGCCCCCTGTCCCGCGCCATCCTGGCCACCTCGCGATGGGACATGAAGCAGCCCCTCTCCGGGTTCTCCGCGTCGTCGACCGCGGAGAAGCGCTCGGCCTCGATGCCGTGGGCGCCAAGCTGCGCCTCGATGGCCTCGCGCCGGTCGCCCCGGCGATCCAGGTTGATGTAGAAGACCGCGTCGAAATAGTCGCTAAGGGCCATCGAACAGGCTCCCGTGCCTCTCCGAGAACGTCGCCTCGATCTCGTCGACGTTCTCGATCATCCGATAAGCCTCGGCCGACAGATGCCTGCGGCCCGGGGCCACATGGCCCGTCACCTCCGGGCCGTCCTCCCGGGACATGCCCACGAACTCGAACACGTCGCCCAGGGCCGCCACCCGCGACTCCATCGCCCCCCCGTAGAGCTCGGCGTGCTCCACCCACATGACGTCCAGACCCTCGGCCAGGCGCCTGACCCGCTCCACCTGCCCGACCCTGCGGGCGGCCATCTTCTCGATCTCCGGCATCGGCAGCGCGCCCAGCGAGTCCCGGCCCCGGAGGAACCTCCTCACGTCGGCCTCCATCCACACGTCGTTCACCGTGCATATCGCCTCGCTCACGACGGCCCTCAGGACGTTGCGCCGCCACAGGACCACGAACCTGACCGGGCAGTCGCGGTAGCCCATGACCTCGTCGACGAAGCCGTCCTTCCAGTGCGGCGTGAACATGAAGCCGTCAACCTGGCCGAACAGCCTGCCGATCGCCTCCCGGCCAGGAGGCGACCCGCAATAGCTGCTGTCGTCCGGGTTGAAGACGTCGCCCTTGAAGCTCGCGTCCGGATGCGCCCACATCGCGTGCTTCAGCGACGTCGACCCGCTCCTCGGCCAGGTCACGACCACGAACTTGCCGGCCATGTCAGCCCTCGCCATCGAACAGGCTCCCGTACTCGGCCGCCAGGGCAGCCTCTATCTCGTCCACGTTCTCGATCTTCCGGTATGTCGCGGTCGAGTTGTGCTTCCGCTCGGGCCTCAGGTGGTCCACGATCCCCGGATGGTCCCCCATCGGAAACCCGATGAAATCGAAGACGCGCCTCATGACCTCGACCCTCTTCTCGAAAGGGCCGGAGAACAGGTCCTCGTGGAAGACCCACAGAGCCTTGCGGCTCCCGAGCAGGTCCTTGACCTTCTCGCACTGCATCCTCCTCTCCTCGGCCTTGGCCCGGACCTCGTCGACGGGGAACGACCCGAGCGTGGCCACCCTGCGCATGTGGCTCCTCACATGCCCTTCCCACCACACCCCGCAGCGCCGGCACGTCAGCTCGGAGATGAGGGCCTGAAGGATGTTCCTGCGCCACAGGACCACGTACCGGACATCCCAGTTGCGACACGCGAAAAGCTGCTCGACCTTCCAGTGCGTCAGGAACATGAAGCCGTCGTTCTCGCGGAACAGGCGGTCGAGCAGCTCGGTGCTCGGCGGCTCGTCGACGTACATGTCCGTCCCCTCGGTGAAGATGTCACCCAGCATCCTGATGTCGGGATGCGCATGAAGCATCGCCCGGAGCGCGGTGGAGCCCGTCCGCACCCACGCCACCGCCACGAACTTGCTCATCGCCCCTCCTCGGCCGGCTTGTGCTCGTCCTTGTAGAGACCGGCCCCGTACAGGGCCCCGTCCCTCAGGAAGCTGACGAGCGCCGTCCTGACCTCCGCCGGTATCTGCTCCTCCAGCTCCACGTTCCCGATCACCAGGAACAGGGCGTCGACCCAGTCCGCGTACGCCACCGGGACGAGCTTGTAGACGTACTTCTGGAAGACCTCCTTCGACACGGCCCCGCTCTCCAGGTACTCCGCTATCGACCTGCACACCTCGACCGCCTCCGCCTTGTCGACGCCCTGGTCCAGCAGCGCCGTCATGGCGATGTCGCCGCCGGACCTCGACAGGGCCTGCCGCTGGTTCCACGTCCAGACCTTCCCGCCACCCATGCTCGCGCAACCCGTGAGGGTCGCCGCCACCGCCATCAGAATCAGACCTGTCCACCTTCTCATAGCCAGCTCTCCTTTTTACGACGGGGCCGCCTCATGGGCCCTCTCCGTCCAGAGCGCCACCTTTTCCGGGTCGGCCTCCGTGCCGATGCCCTCCGTGTACGCCCAAACCAGATTCATTATGCACTGCCGATGCCCCAGCGTCGCGCCCCTCTCCCATTCCTCGAACGCGCCGCCGTGGTCGCCGGCATGGTAGCACTCGTCCCCGGCCACGTGCGCCCTGGAGCCGGCCCTCCTGCGCCGGCTCCTGCTCTCCTCCAGGTCGCTGTCCAAATGCCTGTTCTCCTGGATCGCCAGCCCCCAGTCCCCGATCCTGCTCGCCTCGTCCGCCGTCATCAGCCCGTACCACCCGCAGTCGAAGCAGCCGCCCGAGAAGCGCCCCCGGATCACGTCGTCGAACGGAGCCCCCAGCCACTCCTTGCCGGCGAACTCCTCCAGGACGTCATGGCGGAACGCGCAGAAATGGGCGCAGAACTCGTCCCTCAGCTCCCAGCAGTGGCCGGCCACGTGCCGCGGCCTGATGTCGTCCAGGACGCACCCGGGCGGAGGCCACCTGGAGCCCCCGAGGTGGATGCAGCCCCAGTCGCCGGGGACGTCGTCCAGCCATTCCAGCTTCTCGTCGAAGCGGTCCGTGAAGACCGCGTCGTCCTCCAGCACCACGACACTACCCATGCCCCGCTCCAGCGCCATCCGGTAGACGGAGCGGTGAGACATGAAGCAGCCCCTCTCCGGGTTCTCCGCGTCGTCGACCGCGGAGAAGCGCTCGGCCTCCACGCCGACCTTCGCGAGCTGGGCCTCGAAGGACTCCCGCCTGTCAGGCCTGCGATCCAGGTTGACGTAGAAGACCCCGTCGAACTGCTCGTTTAGCCTCGATGCCATTCTCTTCTCCTCTACACCAGGTCCACGACCTCGCAGGCACCCTTCTCGCCCGTGCAGGCATAGGACTTCGGGCCAGCCGTGTGATCCTCCGTCTCGAACTCCCTCAGCCTCGACCAGTCGACGGCCCTCGGCATCTGCTTTGCCAGCCTTTCATACTCGTCCTCAGAACACTCCCCGTATGGAGCCTGAACATAAGAATGCGTCGACCTTGGGAAGAAGGTTATACCTCCCACCTCGTCAAAATGCTTGTAAACCCACGCCCCCACCTCCATCCAGTCACTCTCCTCCAACTCGACGGTGCAGCTCGGATTGTGATGGCACCAATGCTTCCTGTATACGCGCCATATCTCCAAATGCCTGATAGCCGTCAAGTCCTTAGAAACCACCGTCTTACCTGAAAAATGGTGGGCAAACGAAAACACCCAATTGTTGTCCGGCTTGGTCACATCGTCCTCGCAAGGCACTCCAAGCTCCACCATCATTCTTGCCAACGGATCATTCTTGGCAGCCCGAACGCGCCGAACATAATACTTGGCATATCTCGGATGAATACCCGAACTACACGAGCAGAGCTGTCCAACAGTACCGCTGGGCTTGACGCACGTGACCGCTGCTGCCCTGTTCACGCCCAACTTTTCCGCCCACTCCGCATTGACGCTCACCACACCCTCCCGAAGCCGCTCCAACATCTTACCAAGTTCCCGCTTGTTGGTGTACATCAGCGGATTGTCGAATATGCCAGTCAGACTAACCCCGAGAAGCGCCTCTTCCTCTGCGTTCCTCCTCCAAACGTCCCGCAAGTAACGAAAATCGACCAGGGTGGCCTGCATCGTTCCGAGAATCGTGGCAAGACGCGCTTTCCGCCGCAACGAAGACTCATCGTCGTCCGGACGCACAACCACCTCCGACAAGTTGCACAACCCCCCTTCGAGATTCAGAAGAATCTCGCCGCAAGGATTCAACCCGTAATCAACATCTACCGAGCGCCCCAGCTCAGCGGCACGGACCAAAGCCGCCTCCCGATTGAAAATGCCTCGCTCGCCACTCTTGCTTTCAAAAAGAGCAAACCACTCCCGAAAAAACACATCCATGCTCGGCTTCTCCGTGTAAGCCGAACTTATATTCGCGAGAGCCCTCTGCGGCTCGGTTTTATACCAATCCCCACTCTTGGCATGCCTCATTCTGTCATCGCTCGGATTACTCAGGCTCAAAGTCGCGCTACGCCTAACCCCGCCAACCACCACGGCATCCGCGATCTTACAAACAAGATCGTGACATTCAATCGACGTCAACCTCCTACCACACGCCCCCTCAAAAAGGCGAACCACGAACCCGAACAGGTCGACAAGCGGCTGCGGACCCGACGCTCTCCCGCCAAACGTCTTGAGTCTAGAGCCAGCAGGTCGAATGTCGTCAACGTTCCACTTCGGCACCCTGCCCGAATACAACATGCCGATCAGCTCCCTCAAGGCGTCACACCAACCGATCTTCGAATCCTCCACTTTGATCACAGTCGGCGAAGGATAAAACCTCTCCGCAACGACGGGAAGCCCACAAATAAACTGCCTTTCCACCGAGAACCCCACACCGACACCACACATCAAGAGGAATAATATCTCGTCAAAGACAACCGGATGGTCAATCTTTACCGCGCTGCAGTTGTATCCCGCCACCTCGTCCCTCTCCAAAGCAGGCCCCGCCGACATCATGCACCGCATGCTCGGCATCACCTCCAGGTTCAGAATGCCATTCCTAAGCTCTCCTCTCGTGACATCGTCAATCTTACCCCGGCACTTGACGTCACACATGTGGTCCATGTACCGGTCGACCGTCTCCTCCCAGGTCTCGCGCCGGCCCTCGGACTCGACCCACCTGGCGTACCTTGAGAGATGGACAAACTGCTGATAGGTAGTGGGAAGCTCCATCACGCGAAATCCTCCACGCATAGGACATGGGGCACCTGGGCGCCCCGGTACTCCGAGACGACCCCGGCCGCGAACGCGTCAACCCCCTCCTTCGGCATCCCGAACTCCCTGGCCACCCACGACCTGACCACCAGCCTCGACGACGCGACCGCGTCCCCCTCCAGCACGTCCGCCCCGTCCCCGCCGACCGACAGGACCCCGACCAGGGCGAAGTCGGCCCCGGAGTCCTCGATCACGCAGGAAGCCACCCGGTACAGGTGAGGGAGAGCCACCATCCCCGGTCTCAGGAAGTGGACCAGCTCGGCGTCTTCGGGAGGAGCCCATCCGGGCCCGACGGCGTCAGGCTCCAAGACATGACCATTCTGGTCGAGAGCCAGCTCGGAGGACCACCTCGTCACCCGGCGCGCCCTCTCGGAGCCGCCAGGCAGCATCACGGCCGCCACTGGAAGCATGCTCGTCTCCTGTCATATTATCATCCCGAGACGCGCACGGCCCGTCCTTCGGCCTTCTTGCGCCTGGCCCTCTCGGCCACCTCTCTCACCCTGCCCGGGATGCGTTGCGGCGCCGTCCTGTGGCGCTCCTTCCTCCTGGCCGCCAACTTCGCCGCGTTCCTCTCGGACTCCTGGGCCATCCGCTCCTTCACGAACGAGCCAGCGTCCCTCACGTCATTATACACCTCGTCCAGCGTCCTTCCGGGAGACGCGTGAACGTTATGGACCCCGTGATCCTCCCTCAGGACCTCCCTCATGTGGTCCCGGACCGTGCCCCTGTCCTTCAGCCGCCCTCCCAGGAGCGTGCGTCCACGCCCTATGTTCGGGCACGACGGCATCCTGGCCATGAGGGCGCCGCAGGCGCACCCGACCGCGGGCGACTCGGTCATGCCGTGAACCACCTCGACGACGTCGCCGCACCCGCGGCACCTGTAGTCGTAGGCCGGCATCAGCGCAGGCCCTCGCGGGGGTCCAGCCCGAGCATCCAGGCGCAGAACATGCGCCCGAAGGCCTCGAAGGCCACGACGCCCTCGCTCCCGGCCGCGATCCTCAGGCTCTCCCTCTCCTCGGAGCCGATGCGCCTGGCCATGCCCATCTGGAAGAACTCGTGGATGAGGCTCCTGATCTCCTTGGCCCACTCGCCCACGACGCTCTTCTTGACCCCCATCTCCTCCATCACGCGGGGCACGATGTCCCTCGACACGTTGATCTTGTCGGCCCCCTTCTTCTCGGCCAGCTCCTCCCAGATGTCGAAGGTTCGCCTGGCACCCTTGTTGCCCATCAGCCTGCCCTTCACGAACCGCTCCAGGTCCCACTTGATCTTCTTCAGCCTGGCGGCGCTCAGGTCGTCCATGTCGCTCTCCAACGTGTCGAGGATATCCACCTCGTCTCCGGACGGAAGCCTTCCCCCCTCCTCTCTCGGGAACTTCTCATTCTTCCTGGCCCTCTCCCTCATGATCGTCAGGGCCCTGAGCTTGACGGTCCTCCCCCACATCTTCCTCAGCGCTATCGGCCCCTGAGTCAACCCCTCCTTCACCTGGACGTCACCCTTCCCGATATTGGCAAATTTGTCGAACATGGCAGTCAGCCTCGGTGCCGAATAGAAGTCCACCGCGATCTGCTGGGCCACGTCCTCAGCCACGTCGGCCGACCTGCTCCACATCCCCTCCACCACAGAGCTTACCACCATCGCGGCCAGGTTGTTCCACTCCTTCTCTCCGGAACTGCTCGAAGACCTCTCCCAAAGCCTGAGGGCCTTCTCCATGTCCTCCTGGTCGGCCGGGTTGTCCTCCTCGGCGATCAGCCTCTCCAGCTCCGGTATGTAGAGCCTCTTGATGAAATCGACAGCCACCTGCCCGAGAGCGACCCGATTCGTCTGAAGGGCGATCACCCTCCTCAGCGACGAGAAAAACCTGCGCATGACAACCTCCTGTTGACAAAATCCTACTTGCGGAAACCTTCACCAAAGGCGCCATTATCAAATTATTCGGAAGAACGGACGGCGCACGCGAAGACATGCCCCCCGGGCTCGGCGAACCTCATGACCTCCCCTACCCCGTCCGCTCCCACCTCGTCGAACATGACGAAGCCGGGCCTCAGCCCCCTCATCCTCGTCCCCGCCCACATCGCCGACATGAACCTACAGCTGGCGGCTCCTCTCCACGCCGCCTGCATCGTCCTCGCCGAGTCGTCGTTGCGGCAGAGGACGTAGACCGGGAAGCCCTCCGCCGACAACCTCGACGCCATGGCCAGGAGCCTGGTCGTCTTCCCGGACCTCCGACCACCCTCGATCGTGTCCCCAAGCCTCTCGACCTCGACGGCGTGGCATATCGCGTACGGGCAGTCCTCCGGGATCGCCCTGGCATCCCAGGGGCACGCCCGGCATCCCCTCCGGAAGCAGACCAGCATGTTACGATCGCACGCCATCGAACTCCTCGTCCACGGACACCACCGACCCGTCGTCGCCGATTGGACTTTCGAGCTTCATCCCGCTACCGACCCGGACCTCTCCAATCTCCTCGTAGCACACGAAGCCTAGCAGCAGAGAACTTCGGTCCACGCCTTGGCCGTCTTCCTGACGTCCATGGTCGCCGCCACCTTCCTCCTGGCCGCCCTCACCATGTCGATCCGCTTGTTGGTCCTGTCCAGACATCTCGTCAGCGCCTCGTGCCATTCGTCCTCCCCGTCCACCAGGAAGCCGTCCTTCCCGTCGTCGATCACGCCGTCATAGGGCGCGCAGTCGGACGCCACCGTGGGAATGCCCATGAGCGTGAACTCCAGGAACTTGATCGAGCTCTTGGCCATGCTGAACGGGGTGCTCCGGAGCGGGGCGATCCCGACCTCGGCACGGACGTGGTGAATCAGCTGGTAGTATGTCTCCGGGGCGCTGAAGCCGAGATACTCGATCCTCCCCTTGAAATGGGGAGCCCCAGCCTCCGCGGCAACCTGCGGGGGCAGGAAGCCCAGGATCACCAGGCGCACGTCCTCCCTCTCCGTCATGATCCTCCTGATCGGCCCGAGACAGAGGTCCCAGTCGGCCGCGTGGGTCGCGCTCCCCTGCCAGAAGATGCGCTTTGCCCCGTCCGGGCTCCCGAGCCCCGGCTCCTGCCACCCGTCAGCGACGTCCAGGGCGTTCGGGATCACGACGATGTCCGTCTCCCCGAGCTCGCCCTCCAGCCGGCTCGCCAGAACCTCGGTCGTGGTCGTGACCACGTCGGCCAGCCTCATGCAGGCCATGGCCGCCATCTGCTCGTCCCTGGTGATGAGCTTGTGGGCCGGGTTGTCCTTCGGGATGTTGAACAGGTCGTCGTCGATGTCGTAGACGAGCCTCTTGCCTGCCCTCCTCGCCTTCTCCAGGACGTAGTAGGACTCCCAGTCGTGGACCCTCTGCACGAAGATCGTGTCGTACTCCAGCAGGTTCTCGAAGGGCACCTGCCCGCTCGTCACGTCGCAGGCCCACCCGTCCATCTCGAAATGCTTGGCCGGGACCACCATCCGCCACCAGCCGCTCCCGGACGTGTCCTTCAGCATCAGAAGCCGCTTGTCCCCGCCGTCCCGAGCCATCCACTTGGAGGCTATCTCATGAGCCTTGAGGGCGTTGGTGGGACAACAGAGGTCCCCATGCAGACCAAGAGACCCAACCCACTCCACTTGCAGTCGACGGGCCAGACCGGACGCCTCGTCATAGTCTTCCTGGTGCAAGACCTGCCTCTGGGCGCCCATCTCGACGCAGACCGCCCCGTCGTCGCCTCCGTATCTGTAATGGACGTTGGCCCCGAGCAGGAGCCTCACCGCCGCGTACGGCAAGTCACGCCTTTTCGCCTCCGGGGGCAGCGGCGCCACCCTCTCCGTCACTCTCGTCTCCATTCGCCATCCCCTTTACCTTGTCGGCCAGCATCCTCTCGGCCGTCTCCATGTCGCGCGCCACGACCACGACGCCGCACTCCGGGCAGCGGAGGACCACCGCCCTCTCCGCCCTCACCTCGAACTCGCATCCGCACGGGCATCTGCACATCAGACCCTGGCCTCCTCGCCGTGCTTCTCCCGGAAGCGCTCCAGGTGCCTCCTGCTCATGTCGTCTATCTCGCTGTCCGAGTAGAGGGACGCGAACGTCGACCGATGGTCGTGATGGACGTAGCAGCCCATGACCAGCGCGCACCGCATGGCGTTGGCCGCCATTCTAATGCAAAAATCATCGTCGTCCCCCAGGCCTTCCTCGAAGCCGTCGTCCAGGAGCCCGACGTCCCGAAAGACGTCCTTTCGGAAGAGCGTGCAGAAGAAGGCCAGCATCCGGCACGGCCTCCAGAGGTCGCCGTAGCAGTAGGCCAGCCTGGCCGCCCTCTCGTCGACGCCCAGCCCGTGGAACCCCTGCGGGACCTGGAACGCCAGCACCACCTTGCCCGCGTTCAGGAACGACTGCCACGACTGGCATTCGCTCGTGACCGGCCCGACGGCGTGAACTGTCCGTTCCCTGTCCAGGACGCCCCTCAGCCTCTCCAGCCACCCCTTCGTCACGACCACGTCGTTGTTCAGCAGCGCCACGTAGGGCGACCCGGAGTCCAGCGGCCCGAGGGCGAGCCTCAGCCCGAGGTTGGCCGCCCCGACGAAGCCGAGCCTGTCGGCCGCCCAGAAGGAGGCATGGTCGGCGTGCGCCCTCAGCTCGTCGATGACCGCGGCCCTCGACGCCGGCGAGGACCCGTTGTCCACCCACAGGACCCTGTACGACGACGTGAACGCCCTGAGCGACCTCAGGCACCTGACGGTCTTCTCGGTCTGGCCATGCGTCGGAACGATGATGTCTGCCCACGGCGTCACGGCCGCCCCCTTCCCGTCCCCAGGCCGTGCTTCCTTCTCACGATGTCCCTTGACTCGACCATCGGGATGTTCGCGTCGTCGCTGATGCCTCCTTCCCGCTTCGGCGTCTCGAACAGCATCTTCCCGCAGCAGACCCCCCGCCTGCCGGCGCCCAGCAGCGTCAGCCACAGGTCCCAGTCCTGATGCCTCCTCAGGCTCTCGTCGAAACCGGGGAAGTCGGACCTCCTGACCAGCGACATGGTCGACACGTAGTTCCTGGCCCGCAGCATCTCCGGGTCGAACGGCCTCGGCGCGATCTCGTCATCGCCCCACCGGAAGCCGCCATAGGAGTACGCGGCCTCGCGGTCGTCCACCAGGGCCGCCACGAGCCACTCCAGGGCCTGCGGGTAGAGGGAGCAGTCGGAGTCCAGGAAGAAGATGTACTCCCCCGACCCCTCGGCCGCCCCCGCGTTCCTGGCCGCCGGCGCGCCACGGTTCTCCGGCAGCGCCATGAACCGGACGCCCGGCACGAGCACCTCGAAGATGGAGGTCATGGACTCCGCCGCGTTGCGCTCGCCCTCGACCGACCCGTCGTCGACGACGATCGCCTCGAAGCCCTTGTAGGTCTGCCCCACGAGCGACTTCAGGGCCTCCCCGAGGAGCTGGGCGCAGTTGTAGTGCGGAATGACCACCGTCACGAGCCCGGGCAGGTAGCCCTCCGGAGGGCCGACCAGCGGAGGCGGCTTCCGCACCTCGGCCATAGAGCCGTCCGGCTCCTTGTCGGCGTACAGGAAGGAGGCCGCCAGCTCGCCCTGGACGAGCTTGGAGCCGATGAAGAAGTGGCCGTCCTTCAACCTCCGCCCCCACTTGGCCGTGACCGACGTCCCCGACCGGCAGTTCTCCGTGCGAAGCCTGATCTCGTACGGCTTGCCGGCCTCGACGGGCTTGTCGACCCGGAACTCGTGGTAGGAGTTGTCCCTGAAAGTGGAGACGTCGGCCGTCGACGCCGCCAGGCGCTCGCCCTTCGAGTCGAGCACCTCCAGGGTCATGAGGCCGTAGTTGGAACTTCGCTTGTAGGTGGCGAAGCACACGCCGACCAAGGCCAGATGGTCGCCCTCCGCCTGGAAGGACTGCCTGACGCAGCTGCCATCGACGATCGGGCCCGTGAGATTTCCCCTGTCGTGGCCGAGACGAACTATCATGTCACCGCCCCCCTTACGAGACGGCCATGCCGTTGCGCCTCAGATGCCCCACGATCTGGGCGACCTTCTCCCAGACCTTCCCGTCATGGGTGACGAGCAGCGGGGTGAACTTGTCAGGAAGGTCGAACACGTTCAGGAGCACGCGCGCCGCGTTGTCGGACATGGCGGCGAAAACGAGAAGCTGCTGCCCCTCCTTCCCGCGGAACTCGTCCTCCTCGACAGCGGCCATGTCCAGCGCCGCACGCACAGGAGCGCACTCGGGGCACCCCTTCGACAGGAACAGCTTGTCAATCTTCTTTTCCATCTTCGCCTCCTTCTCATATGTCCGCCTTGCGGCGCAGGTAGGACCTGCACACGTCCTGACGGCAAGTCACCCGGGCCGGCACCCTGTCACCGCGCATCGAGCATCGGACATAGTGCTTCTCGGTCACGCGCCTGCCCCCGCAGCAGCTCTTCCTGACCGTCTCCAGCCCCATGTACCAGGCGCATCCGGACTCCCCCTTCCATCCCGCAGAATAGGTCGGCCTCTCTAGCACGCTCAGCAGCTCCCCGAATCTTTGCACACCACGCGCTCCAGCATCGACATGAGGTCGCGGTCGTCCAGGAACGTCATCGGCAAGAGGCCGCGCTTCTGCTCCCTCAGCTCTCCCAGCACCGCCCGCAGGAACGGGAACTCCCGGAGAGCCGACGGATTCTCAACCGCCGCCGTCATCCTGTCGACGAACTCGTTGGCGTCGTGCCGGAACTTTCCGACCGCCTTCGAGAAGTCCTGGACATAGCCCTTCATCCTCAACGCCTTCGCCTCTTCCTGAAAGCTCGCGCCGGAAAGCTCCCTTGCCACGACAAGGAGCTCCCGGGCGACCATCTGCCTGTTCCACCTCATTATACACGCTTCCTTTCCCATGTCCACGCCACCCTGATCCTTCAGAGACTCCACCACCGCCGTCTCGATGCCGTCTATCTCGTCGTCGAACGCGCCCATGGCCGGCGGCTCCACCTCCCGGTAGCGCCCCGACCTGTCGGAGCCCGACTTGCCCATCTCCCTGTTCACCACCGAATACGCCATCGCGTGGCACTTCCCCTCGTCGCCGCCACGACCCATACATGAATTGAAGACATGGACCCATTGCCTCTGCAACTTCTTCGGATAGTCGCTCAGCTTCCTCGGCGGACGATTCGGATTGTACGGCATCACTGTCTCCCTGTCTTCACGAACTCGTAGACCGCGCTGTCGACATGCCTCCCGTTCCTCCAGACCCGGGCCTTCCTGACACCGACCGGCCTGAAGCCCGCGGCCACAGCGCACTTCGCGCTCGCGTGGTTCCCGGCCAGAATCTCGGCATCCAGGCTCCCCAGCCCGAGCACGTCCACGCAGAAGCGGACCCCGGCAGCCACGAGCCTCTTCCCGAGGCCGTTGCCGCGGCGCCCCTCGAAGACGTCCCAGCCGACCGAGGCCGACCGGCTCACCCAGTCGATCCCCAGCACCTTCAGGACTCCGAACACCTGGCCGTCGCACATGGCCATCAAGACCAGGTTGCCAGGGTTGGTGACGCCCAGGCCCTCCAGCCAGCCCCTCTGGTCGCACATGTTGAGGAAAGCGGTCGAGTGGTTGCTCTCCCACACCTCCATCTTGAGCCTCATGAGGTCCTCCAGGTCGCCCTCCCCGACCTTCCGGAACGAGACCCCGTCCCGCTCCCACGCCATGGACGGCTCGTCCCTCCCTCTCCTCGGATAGCCGTCCGGCGTCCAGCCGGCCAGCCACGCCACGAACCCCTCCGGGTCGCGCATGAGACGGGCACGGAAGCGCCCGCAGTCGTCAACCCCGCTCGGGACCACCGGGTCCCAGTAGGCGTCGCCCCTCATCCACCGCTCGACCTTCTCCCCGCGGTTCGGCGTCCCGCTCCCGTGATGGTAGAACATGTCGTAGTAGACCCCGCACCGCGTCGGGTGCACGTTCCGCATGTTGGACCTCATCAGCGGGAAGACCCGGCCCAGCTGCCCCGTCGTCCACCGGACAGGCATGATGTCCATCTCCGTCTCGCCCGTCAGGCTGGCGCACTCCGAAAGCCGGAACTCCAGGTCGTCCAGGGCCCCTGGCGTCGCCAACAGGATCGAGGCGTGAAGCCTCTGCTCCAGGTTCTCGCTCCTCAGGGCTATGGCGATGTGGCCGTCCGGCACCATCGGCGCCAGGTCGTCGAGCCACCCCCTCCGGATCGGGAAGGCGTCGTTGTCGATCACCAGGAAGTAGTCGTAGTCGGCGCGACGGGCCCTGAAGCACTCGGCCAGGTCGTTCAAGCCACCAAGGTGGGCCTGCGACGGGTCCTTGCGGTCCTTGGCCGAGATCACCTCGACACCCTCCCAGGTCTGGTCCGGGACCTGGGCGTCGTTCACCACGACGACATGGTCGAAGTTCTCGGTCGTGGCCCCGAGGAACCGCCTCTGGACTGAGAGCCATTCCCTCTGCCCATCCCCGCGGTCGGCATAGATCGATCCCACCAGCAGTCTCATCTCGCCCTCGTCGCCACCATGGTCGCGGTCGCGACCCTCCTGGCCATCTGTTCCCTTGAATTATACGTCGCGATGGCGCGCTCCAAACGCGCGGCCTCCTCGGGATCGCTCCTTTTCAGCTCCTCCATGTAGAGCCTCCCCCTTTCCCGCGACTCGTCGATCTGGAACAGCGACGCCACCTTCGCACTGGCCGCCTCCCGCTTGCCGGACAGGTCGAAGAAGGTGTGCCTCCCGCCCGCGTCGGAGAACTCCAGCTCGTCGATGACGACGTCCATGTCCAGGCCCGGCCCCGCGAAGGCCGCCTTGTACCAGTAGGGGTCCGCCGGCCGGTGCCGGAGGTAGGCCACCGTCGCGTGCGGCCGGTACTCCGGATGGCTGTCGGTGAACTCGAAGCTGTCGCAGACGAGCCTGTTCAGGCGGATGAGGTCCTCGCTCTCCACCGACACCTTCAGCACCACGAAGTCGGGAGCGTGGAAGGCCGTCAGCCTCCTCAGAGTGGCCCGGACCGGCCCGAACCCCTGAAGCGCCTTCCTCACCTCCTCGTGGTCGGACGTGTGGAGCCCGTACTTGACGGTGACATGGACGTCATCCTCGCGCCCGTGCTCCCCGTCCTCGCTTTCATATATGTCCTCGTCCGGTATGGCCGCGGCGATCTCCCGGATGCGCGCCGCGGCGCCCTCCGGAAGCGGCGCCATCACGCACCCGTACGAGTAGGCCTTCCTGAGCATGACTGTCTCCTTCATCCTTTTCTGCCGTCCAACAAAGGCCCCGGTATCAAACAATTCTCAGAACGCCAAGGCGCCTTCCAGGCCCGGGGCCACCGCCTCCCGCGAGAACCCCGACGCCCATTCCCTGCCCGCCGCGCCCATCGATCCCCACAAGCTCTCATCCCGGCAAAGAGTCGACACCGCCTCGGCGAAGTCGCGCGGCTCGTCGCGCACGAGCACCTCCCGGCCATCCGCCAGCCCCATGCCCTCCGCGCCCACGGAGGTGGTCACGGTCGGCACCCCGGCCGCCAGGTAGTCCCCTATCTTCCCCTTCATCCCCGACCCGAACCGGAGCGGGGCCACCGCCACCAGGCACCCTCCCAGGTAGGCCGCCAGGTCCGGCACCCACCCCACGCACTCCACGTCCCGCCAGTCGCCATAGCCGTCCTCGGCGAGGCCCGCCCCGACCGCGCGGAACGGCTCGCCCCCGGAGACCATCGGCAGGACGTGGTTGGAGAACCACCAGACGCCATCCCAGTTCGGCCTGTGCTCGTAGTTGCCCACGAAGACCACGCCCGACCTCTCGCCCCTCGGCAGGCCGCCCGGGACCGGCTGATGGACGTTCGGCACGACGACCACGTCCCGGGCCCACCTCCGGCAAGCCTCGGCGTCGACCCCCGTCACGGCCCACGTCCTGTCAGCCACCCCCAGGGCCGCGGCCTCGCCGCGCATCACCCCCTCGGGGTCCCCGAACCCCTTGACCTCCAGCATGCGCCTCTCCCGGACGTGGTGGACGTCCACGGTGTCCAGGACGAGCCGGCACGAGGGAAGGGCGATCTGGAGATATGGAGCCACGCAGTTGAAGACGTAGTACCGGCTCAGCACGGCCACGTCGGGCATCGCCTCCTGGAAGAAGGCCGCGGAGACCGCGCCGACCCCGTCCCCCGGCTCGAAGGCGCACCGGACCCCCATGGACTCAAGCGCGCCCCTGTACCGCCCGTCCTGCTCCCCCCACCTCCTCCAGTAGTCGAAGGCCAGGAACGAGACCTCGTGGCCCGCCCCGACCATCATCGCGACCAGCTCGGACATCCTGTGGCCGCCGGAGCTCCTGTCCGGCTCGGGGAACTCGAAATCGACGACGGAGACCCTCATCTGCCCGCCCCCTGGAAGTTGGTCCACAGGAGGTTGGCCATGGCCAGCGACTCGGCCAGCAGCGCCTCGAACTCCTCCCTCTCCGGCGCGTCGTCGATCCACGGCTTCCACCCGTCGGGCCCGATCACCTGCTCGAAGACCGCCCGGAAGCCCCACTCGGCCGCCAGCCTCACGAACGCCGGCATCTCCCGGAAGTTGTCCATCTCCACCACCATCGACATCAGCTTCTGGCTGATCGGCCTCGACCCCAGGAAGCGCAGGTTGGCCGCCAGGACGTCGAAGTCGCCACCGCGCCGGACCTTGTCGTAGGTCTCCCTCGTCGCCGCGTCGACCGAGACCCTGAGCGAGCCCCTCGCGATCTTGCTCGCGACATCCCCCAGCGACCCCCACCTCCCCGGCGTGAGCAGGGTCCCGTTGGTGATGGCGTGCATCTTGAAGAGGTTCGGCATCGCCTCGACGCCCCTGAGCACCTTGGCGTAGGACGGGCTGAAGAACAGCTCCCCGCACCCGCTCATCGCAAGTCCGCTGGCGTGCGGCAGCATCCCCAGGCAGAGGTCGCCCACCCTGTCCGTCTCGGCCTCGTCGACCTCGATGGTCCAGTGGTGGCACTTCCGGCAGCGGATGTTGCAGCGGGTGTCGTGCCCGACGTGCAGATGGGCCGGCCACTCCAGGTCCCTGCCCATCGGCTCCCGCGAGACGCAGGCCCCCAGGTCCATGGTCCCCGTCCGCGGGTCGCCGCCGCTCTCGCGAAGAGCCAGCACCCTCTGGTAGATCGGGCAACCGTCCAGGCAGAACCGGTAGGACCCGTCCAGGATCGACTCCCGCATCTCCCGGGCGCCCTCCCCCCTCCAGACCCCCTCGGGGCCGTCGCGGAGGATGTTCCCGAACGACTTGGAGGCGTGGGCCTCGCAGCACGAGCGGCACTCGCCGCCCGGCTCCACTATCATCATGTAGAACGGGCGAAGACAGTACATGGTCACCTCCCCTCAACTATACGCCACGAAGCTGCCCCCCGCGAACGGGAAGGAGAGGCGGCACCGATTTCGGCTCAGCCCAGGAAGCGGTCGGCCACGTCCTCCGCCATGGAGCCCTCGACGGAGCCCGACAGCAGCAGCGGGAACATTCCGGCCAGGGCGCCCACGGCGACCCCGAAGGCCCCGCCGGCCAAGCCGGCCAGCGCCTCCGCCCTGCCGCCCTCCAGCTGGCCCCCGAGCCCCATCCGCCCGAGAACGGAGTCGACGCGGTCCTGGCTCATGGCCCCGACGGCGTCGGAGGCCGCGTTGCCCAGCCCCGCGGCCGCCATGGCGCTCAGGCCCAGCGTGCTGGCCAGGGACGCCTCGATGGCGTTGCCCGCCAGGATCATGATGAAGTTGTCTATGAAGCCGAACGGGATCATCGGCAGCGCCTTCATGACGAAGGCCTTCGCCATCCTCCGGTGTCTCCCCGGAGACTTGCCGACCGCCTTCTGCGCCGCGTCGACGACGCCTTCGGCCACGGCGTCGGCCACGGCGTCGCGGGCCGCGCCCATCCCAGACGACCCGAGGATGGCCCTTCTGCCGTCGTCGCCGGGCCCGGCGGTCGCCTCAACGTCGGTGGCGATCCCCTGCACGGCCTTCCGGACGGCCGGGGAGGTCGAGACCGCCCTGGCTATCGCCATGACCGCCGCGGCCTTCGCCCTGGCTACCGCCGAGGCCACGCCCGCGGCCTCGACCCTCCTGGCTATCCTGTCCCTGTCCACGTCAGACCTCCTCGGACTTCCCAGCCCGCTCCATCAGGCTGATGGCCTTCTTTACCACCTTGCCGCCAGAGTCGTCCTGGAGCAGGTGCGGCCTTCCGACCTGGCCCTCGAACGCCTTGCCGTGCATCCTGTCGAAGTCCAGCCTCCCATCCGGCGTATCCATGTAGAACTCCCCGAAGCCCATGTGCTCCAGGGTGCCGCCCGGATAGACGTGCTGGACGATGTTGATGAAATTGGAGTCGACGTACCAGTCGGACCCCTGCCTGTGATGATGGCCGACGTTCGCCCCCGTCAGCTCCCTCGCGGCCTCGATCAGCTCTCTCGCGATCTTCTCACCGTCCATGACCTTCTCCCTATTTGAACCTGCCCATGAATGACGACGCCACGCGGTCCTCCAAGGCGCCTTCACAATCACAGGCCGTCACGCCGACCTGGCCCTCGAACGCGTCGCCGCGCGTCATGTCTAAGTCCAGCCTTCTCCAGCGGCGTCCCGTGGAAACACCTCTTGCTCTCGTCCAGGTCGACCGGGGCGCCAACGACCCCACGAGCCACCCGCAACAGCTCTATCGCGATCTTCGTCCCGTCCATGCCTCCCGCCATCTCGGCCAGTCCCGCCGTCCGAACCTCCCGCACTTTCGACATGCCCGATCCGAACACCACCAGCCCGAAGACGGGACCCGAGTATATCCCGTCATAGCCCTCCATCCTGGCCACCTTCGCCACGGCCTCGGACGGATGCCGGGCCCGAACCCCGTCGGCGCGCCTCCTGACCATCTCGTACTCGCCGCTGTTCGTGCCAAGGACCATCAAACCCCTGGCCACGAACTCCCGAACGTCGTCGCCATAGGCCATGGCAGCCTCGCGGCTGTCGGTGAAATACGTTCCCTCGCCGAGGGCCGCCGAGCCATCCCTCGAATCGACAGCCCGGAACAAAGGGCCGCCATACCTCCCCGACAACCTCGACGACAGCCTCGACGCCATCCTGGGATCGACACTCACGTCCCGGCCCTCCCCATGAACGCCGCCGCCACGCGATCCTCCATCGAGCCTCCGCAGTCGCAGGCCGTCACGCCGTCCAGGCCCGTCACCGAGGCTATCAGCTCCACGAAGGGAGGCTGATGGGCAGGATCGGCCTCCAGCGCCTTCCGCTCCTCCCGGAACCGCTCGGCCAGGGCCGGCGACATTCCCTCGATCTCGGCCTCCGCCTCGGCCAGGTGCCCTATCGCCAGCCAGCGATGGTCCGGATATCCCTGGAGCGCCTCCTGGCACAGGACGCACGCCTGGCCGAGGTGCTTCCTCACGCAATCCGGGCACGGGTCCCTCGGGGCGCTCGTCGATGTCCTGTCCATGTCAGTCTCCCTCAACCGCCCAGGAACCCGTCGATCTCGACCAGCAGCCCCAGGACGCGGCCCATGTCGCCGGCATAGCCCCAGTCATCCGGGGCCCTCTCCTGGTCCATGCCGTGGCTCCTCAGCTTCTTGTGGACGCTCGCCATGAGCCGGTCCACCTCTCTGCGCCTCTCCTTGTACTCCTGATCGGCCGTGCGACCAGCCTCCTTGCGCCTCTCCTTGACAGGGGTCGAGCCCTGAGGCTCCTCCTCCTCCATCTCCACGACCTCGGCCCGGAAGGCCCCGGCAACCCTGTCGATCATCGTTCTCTCGTCCATGTCGAACCTCCTTAGAGAACCGTCCTGAAATAGTCCGCCATCACGACCGGGTCCGCCTTCAGCATCCTGGTCACGCCGGCGCCGCCATACTCGAAGACGGCCATGAACTCCATCTTGAAGAAGACCACCACCGTCTTCCTGCCGTCCGCGTACATGCTCAGCCTGCCTCTCTCGGTGAACTGGTAGGCCTCGTCCCGCTCGTCGAGATACGGAAGCGCCTCCCTCGGAAGGTAGTCCCGCTCCACCATCTCGCCCCTGGCCGTCAACTCCCTCGCCGCCCCGACCAGCTCTCTCGCGATCTTCGTCCCATCCATCTCGCTCTCCTCCTTGCTGTCATTTCCGCCACCCGGGGCAATCCGGAGGACGTGGCCGCGACGACCCGCCTCCTTCCTCCATCTGCGGTCCCGCAGGACCTCGTGGAGCTCCACCTTCGACGCCGGGACGTCCCCGACGTACGCGATCGACCCCATGCGGCCCAGGCTCGCCTCGGCGGTCGCCTCCCCGCTGTCCCCGTCCGCCCGCGCCTTGTCCCCGTCGATCCCCCTCACCCGCAGAACCACCGGGGCGCCTCCCGTCATCCTCGCCGCGTCCCTGGCCGCCCAGCGCGCCATGCCGGTCTGGGTCGTCAGGTACACCGCGTCGACGCGTCCCGGCTCTGCCCCGACCCCGATCCCGTACGCGGGCTCGACGTTGGTCCCGGAACGCGGCCTGAGGCCCTGGCGGCGTATCTGCTCCCACGCCCTCTCCGACGTGCCGTGGTAGAACACGACCGACGCCCATCTCACGCCCGGGCCCGAGCCCCGGCCAAGCAGCTCCGCCACCGGGACGAAGGGGCCGTCGAAGGCGAGCTCCCAGGAGGAGGCCTCGGGATGCCTCCTCACGATGCCGCCCAGCGCCTTCAGGAAACCCGGATGCCGCTCGGTCGCCCCCGCCACCGAGCCGCGCTCGGGATGCCTGGACGACTCCATCCCATACAGGAGCCACCAGTCGCCGCGAGGCTCCCCGAGCCACCACTCGCCCTCGTCGGTGCCGTTGATCACCCCCCTACTCCCCAGCTCCGACCCCAGCGCCTCCCTGGCCAGCCGCAGCGGCTCTCTCGCAACCCCGTCCGGCCGCTCGTCCGAGGCGCTTAGCCCGTGCGCCATCTCTACGACCTCCTCCACGGCGTGGAGGACGTGGACGATCTCGTCGGCGCCAAGCTCCACGCCCATCCTCCTGGAGACCTTCTCTATCGTTGCGCCAGTGGTCTCAACCCCCCCGAAGGCAATGGCGACGGACACCCGGAGGACCTCGTCCGAGAACCTCCGCCTGGCCCGCCTCATCCAGTCGAGCGCCCATCCGGGCACCTCGCGGGCGACGTCGCGCCATCCGGCCCGCCTGCCCGACTCGGAAGCCCAGACCGTCACCACGTCCGCGTCGGCCGGCTTGCCCCTCAGGTCGTAGTCCACCACCGCCGTGCCTCCGGGAACCTTCAGTTTCTCCTTGCCCCGCGTCCTCTGCTTCCGGAGCCGGTCCCGCATCACCTTCGTCACCGAGTCGTTCACCTTTCCCGGGTCCACGTCCCGAAGCTCGCTCCGGTACTCGGCGTGGTCCGTCCACCCGATGTCCAGCCTCCGCTTCCTCGACATCTGCCGAGGCTCGCCGAACTCGACCGGGCCGTAGACCTTCCCGCTGTCGGACAGGGACAGGTCCTCGACCCGGTCCCGCATGGCCTCGGCAAGCGCGTCGTCCCAGACCGTGCGCTCGATCCGCTCCAGAACGTCCTCCACGTCGGCCAGCCTCATGTTCATGTCCAGTCCTGCATCACCCTGGCCGCCAGCTCCCGCGCCTCGTCGGCCATCTCCGACGCCACCACCAGCTTCTTCGCGAGAGCCTCGATCCTGGCGCGCTCCCTCGGGTTCGCGACGCCCAGCCTCTTCTCCATCGTCCGGATCGACGTCGCCGACATGAGCGCCCTGGCAATGTTCTCCCTGGCGCTTCCGAGGGCGCTCATCGCGACGCCCATCTTCCTCCCCACCTGGTCGATCATCTCGTCCTCGGCGGAAAGGGGGGCGCCCGTCAACTCCCTGGCCGCCCCCACCAGCTCGCTCGCGATCCTCGTCCCATCCATGTCGTCCCTCCTTGCTGGGACTTCCTCAACCCGCGCCGGCGAGGACGCGCCCCTCAACCTGCCACGGAGCTCTCGCCTCGCCCGCGCCACGATCCGGTCGACCGGCGTCGACGGCCCGAGGCCCTCCTCCTCCAGCCAGTCATGGATCGCGTCGAAGACGTCGCCGTCGTCGCCGTCCGCCCCGAGAGCCTCCGCCACCGCGTACACCGTGTCCTCAAGCCATCTCTTCACGCCACCCATCTCGAACCTCCTCAGTCCTCGGGCCATTCCGTGTTGTGATACTCCTCCCAGAAGTAGTGCTCCACCGCCTTCTGGTCGGCGTCGTGGTCCCGGGCCACGTCCCGGATCACCTTCCGGGCCCCGCTCTTGTCGATGCTCCCGAAGCCGTTCTCTAAAGCCTCCTGGATCAACTCGTAGACCCCGTCCTCGATCCCCTCCCATATCCCCTGGTCCCTGCGGGGGTCCCCGGTTATCTCGGGGCGGCGCGCGGCCATGACCTTCGACGCCACCCTCCAGGCCATCCTCTTCTCGTCCATCTCGGCTCTCCTTTAGCTCACGTAGGCGTTCAAGTCGTACGACCCCATCGGGTCCTCCACCGTGCCGGCCCCGGACGCTATCACGATTCCGTACAGCCTGGTCGGCCTCCCACGGTCGTTCAGGAACTCGATCTCGAACTTCCAGGTCTTATTGTCCGGCATCCCCAGGCCCATCTGCCGCCCCGACGGGGAGATGCCGTACTCGGCGCTCTTCAGGTCGAACGGTATCCCCTCGTCCCGCAGCTCGTCCCACAGTATCTTCAACGGACGCCAGCTCGTTTCGTTACGGAAGATGCCGGCCTGCCCATACTTCCGCAACAGCTTGTTCACGAAGTTCGCCGCAGACCGCTTCGTGCGGCCGTCCAGCGGGTTCGGCCTCTCCGCCCCGGCCAGGTCCCTCGCAGCCTCGATCAACTCTCTCGCAATCTTCTTGCTGTCCATGCCGGCCTCCTCAGAACGACGCGCTCGGGAGCTTGATCCCGAGAGCGTGCGCCGCCTTGAACATGTTGTTCCTGTGCATCGCCTCGGAGTAGCTGCCCGTCACGCTGTTCCGGAGACGGCTCAGCGCCTCGTGCTGCGACCGGTCCAGCTCCAGGGCCCTCATCAGGGCGACGTAGACCTCGCGAGCCAGCTCCCAGGTCTGCTCGTCGACCTGGCTCTCCAGCTTGTAGAAGGTCCTCTTGTCGATCACGAGGTCGATGAGGGACTCGCCAGCCACTCTCGGCATAAAGCCGGCAGCCACCCTCCCTGCCACGTCGCCGTCGTCGGAGGCACCCCTCATCTTGACCACGTCAGCCTCGGTCAGGTCGTACTTCCTCAGAAGCGCCCCCAGGTCGTCGGACGTGTCGACCACCTGCGGCTTCCGGCCCGACGAGGACCAGGCCCCGTAGCGCGGAATCGACAGCGTCTCCCCGGAGTCGCTCCTCAACTCCGTCGCGGAACCCATGTCGGTTACGATGTGCCTCCTGGCCATGTCCATCTCCTCACATTATGCCGTCACGCTCGTCGAGCAACTCCTGGCCCATCCTCATGGCCGAGCCCCTGTCGCCCTTCACCGCCGCCACCCCAAGCCAAAACCGCGGGCCACCGCCCCGAGCCCAGAGCCCGAAGCCGTGAAGGTCCGTCTCCCACACCACGTCCCCGATCTCCGAGTCCGGGGTCGGATGAAGCACGAGCCAGAACTTCGAGGGGTTTATCCCGCGGTCCATCCCGACGGCGCCCGTCAGCTCCCTCGCGGCCCCGACAAGCTCTCTCGCGATCCTCGTCCCATCCATGTCGATCTCCTTGCTCATGATCTTCCTCGGAAGCCAGAAGCGCCGATTGAAGCTCAGCTCGTCGCGGCCAACCTTCCACTCCCTCCGGCGCCCGTCCCGGAACACGAGATGGTCGCGCCCTTCATGCCCATGAACCCGCCCCTGGCTCTCCTATCCATCATGGCCTCCTCAATTCAGCGCTTCCAAATAGCGGTCGTACTGCTTTTTGGTCATGCGACCGCCCATCCAATCTTCCAGCTCGGAAAACGAGAACTCACTGTGCCAATTCGGACGTCCTCGCGTGCGCGAAAGCTCCAACGGCACCCCATCCCTGCGGTTCGTCGCCGAAAACACGCCAGAGCGCACCTCCTTAATGTCGAGCCGATGATCGCCAATGTCGTTCAACAGGCGCAATGCCCGCAACTGATCGCTTGCCGCCAGCTCCCTGGCAGCCTCGACAAGCTCCCTCGCGACCATCTTTCCGTCCATCGACTCCCTCCCTCTCCTGTCAAACTCCGGATGATCCTCGACGAAATCCCCGAGCCACTTCCCGAAGGCCCTCGCGAACGCCGACTATCGCGGCAGCCTCGACCGGCTGAACACCTTGGCCGGGTTCTTCAGGTCGGCCCACTTGAGCTTGACGTCCTTGAACATGTACCGGTCGCCCGCCATGGAGGACTTCACGATAACCTCGCCGTCAACGTTGGCGTACACCCTCACCTTCCAGAAGTCGCCGCCGCGCATGCGCTCCTCCTTCGCGTAGAAGTCCTGCACGGCCCCGAGCCCCGCGTCCAGACTGCTGCTCATGCCCGCGCGGCTCTTGTAGGTCATCTCCCAATACGGACCCAGACGCGTGTTTCTCCTCAGCCACGCGTGCAGCCCGGGAGAGGCGTCCGTCAGCACGTCCAGCGCCTCTTCCATCCTCGGATGGTCGAACTGGTCGGCCGCCAGCTCCCGAGCAGCCTCGACAAGCTCCCTCGCAATCTTCTTTCCGTCCATCGCCTCTCTCCTATGCTCGTCAAACTCCGGATGATCCTCGACGAAATCCCCGAGCCACTTCCCGAAGGCCCTCGCGAACGCCTCCGGGCCTCCCTCGTCGAACCTCCTCCTGAACGACCCGCCGGGACGCTTGAACGTCGCCTCCCTCCTCCCGTCGCCCAGAATCCTCACCTCGAGCTGATAGTCCTTCTCCTCCAGCCACGGGGTCCAGAACGACACGTCGGCCACGTAGCCGTTCTCCGACACGCTCTTCCAGGACACCTCCAGCCCCGCCGGCACGAAGCGCCTCAGCACGTTCAGGAAGGTCCCGAACTCCTCCTCCACCATCTTCCTCCGGGTCCCCGGCGGGGGGCTGCCAGGGGGCGCCTCCGCCATCTCCTCGTGGACGAGCGCCGGGACATGGGTGTACCCCATCTCCGCCGACGCCGCCACGCGATGGTTCCCGTCCGCCACCTCGTAGGCGCCGCCGACCTTCGCCAAGCTCACCGGGTCCAGCCTGCGGCCCGCCATCATGTGCGCGAGCGCCCTCTCGTACCTGTCCTCGCTCCACTTGCCGTGCCGCACCTTCGCGATCGGGACCGCCTCGTAGGTGACCTTCGTGTAGCGCCCGCGGGTCAGCCAGTCGGCCCACTGGTCGGCCGGGTCCGGGAACCTGACCCTCCTGCTGTCTGACTGATAATGGCTCAAATCGACTCCTCGGCCGCGACCAGCTCCCTGGCGGCGAGCAGCAGCTCGCTCGCGGCCATCCTGCCGTCCACCTTCGACGCGCCGCCCCCGGAGGCCCCCCTGAATCTCGGCACCGCCTTCTTGAAAGCCTCCCTCACGATCTCCGGCACGCTCGCCGGCCCCATCGTCACCACGTTCGCGAACGTCTCCGCGAACAGCTCCTCCGGGCTCGTCCCCGAATATGCCGTCACCGGATGGAGGAAGACCTTCGCCTCCCCCTTCCTCGCCTTCAGCTGGTCCAGCCCGGGAACCGCCCCCCGCTTGTACCCGGACAAGCTCTGAGGCTCGTCGATCCCTATCGCCCTCGCCACCATCTCCAGCCACATCAGGCTCCCCGGGTCGGTCTTCGCCAGGTGCCCCGCGTACGTCCCCAGGAACCTCCCGTACTTCCCGACCCAGTAGTCCCCGCTGTTCGCCTCGGCCCACCTCTCCCAGTCGGAGATGATCGAGTCCACGTCCGCCAACCCCACGTTGGCCCCGAAGAACTCGCCCCACGCCGACCTGCCGGCCCCTGCCATCACCCGGTAGTAGTACCGGTGCCCCATCTCGTGGACCAGCGTCCGGACCACCCTCCTCGGGTCCCCGGCCGCCGCCACCGCCATGAGGTCCTTCGACTTCTGGTAGTAGGCCAGCGCCCCGCCGCCGTACACGCCCGGCAGCACCTTCGCAGGATAGGCCAGCACCCGGCCGCCGGCCACCGCCCCGAGACCCGCCGCCGCCACCCTCCTCGTCGCCTCCCGCAGCTCCCAGTCCAGCGCGTTCCCGAGGCTCCGCGACCAGTCGCCCCTCGGCGACGTCAGCTGCACCACGCTCCACCCGCCGACGTCGAAGTGCCCCTCCACCTCCACGTCCAGCGAGCTTATCGCCCGGAGAAGCATCGACGAGTAATCGTACACCTTCTCCCAGACCGACTTCGACCCGCTCCCGTTCCTCTTCCGGAAGGCGTCCCAGTCCTCCGGCGTCCGGAGCCCGGACAGCCCGGCCAGCAGCTTCTCGAAGTTGCCCAGCTTGCGCCTGACCACCTTCTCGAAGAGCCGCTCCTTGCTCTCGTCCTCGAACTTGAAGTCGATGGCGTCCCCCAGCCTGGCGGCGGCCGCCGCCAGCCTGGACACCATCCCGGCCTCCACCTTCTTCCCGTAGCCACCGAGGGGGCGGAAGGCGTCGCGAAGCGCGCCCACCAGCGCCTCCACGCGCCGGTAGTCCTCCGTCTGCCTCGATGTCCTCGACGCGCCCAAGAATGACCTCTCCGCCTTCACTCGACCTCGATGCCGTTGTCGTCCATCCACTCGCGGACCTCCTCGTCAGTCCCACGCCACGCCCGAACGCTCCTCGTACGCCTCGATCAGCTCCGGGGACCCGTCTATCTTGTCGTACGCCTTCTGCATCAGCGCCTCGACCCTCTCCAGCCTCTTCTCCTTCCGGCGCCTCTCGGACGCCGAGAACTGGCCGGCCCGCCGGTCCAGGTCGTCGCCGTTCACGAGCCTCCCGTCCTCCAGCAGGTTCCTTCTCCGCACGGCGTCGGACAGGCGCCCGTCGACGGACACGAGGTCGCGAGCGACCGTCACCAACTCGCTCGCAATCTCCCTGCCGTCCATGCTCACCTCCTGAACCCGAGCCTCTCCAGGACCCGGACGAAGTCGACGTCGGCGTCCGGCGTCGCGAACGTCACCGCGCCGATCTCGATGGAGCCGCCGCCCGGATAGACCACCACGCGCGGCGACGGCGCCTTGGAGACCGCCGCCACCTTCTCTATGGCCTTCACGTCCCTGGCCACCTCCCTCTCCATGTCGTCGAGATGCCCGCGCATGGCCCCGGCCTCCGTCGCCCCGAGCCCGCGGAAGTCCCACCGAATCTTGAACTCCTGACCCGGGAGCATCCTCTTCCACTCCTTGGTCAGCGACGCCCCGGTCAGCTCCCTGGCGGCCTCGACGAGCTCCTTCGCAACCTTCGTTCCGTCCATCATTTCACCTCGACGTTGTGCATCTCCATCCACTCGCGGAAGTCCTCGTCCCTGGCCACGTCCTTCTTCAGCTGGGCCTTCACGGCCGCCAGGAGCTTCGCCCTCTGACCCCAGATCGCGCCCTCGATCATGTCCTGAAGGACCTCGACCTGGCCCGCCCCCACGCCCCTCGACGGGAACGTGAACACGTCGTCCACCTTCACGAAGAACGACACGTCCGTCCCGCGCGCCTCGCGGCCCCTCGGAGCCCCGGCCAGGTCCTTCGCCGCCTCGACCAGCTCCGTCGCAATCTTCTTCCTGTCCATCGTCATGACTCCTTACGACTCCCACTTCATATTGCCGAACGAGCAGGTCTTTCCACCCTCCGGCCTGAAATCATTCCACCCATGCCTGCCGGACGGCCGAGTCGCCCTGGAACGCGTCGGCCACGTCCTCGGCCCCGACGTCGCCCTCGATCACGCCCCCGACCAGGAAGTCCTGAGGGTCGACGTACGTCCTCATCGCCGCCGGCGTCAGCCGGCTGAACGACGCGCCCAGCTTCGAGGCCACCGCCTTCACCACCCTCTTCGCCTCCTTGTCGACGTCGTCGAACATCTTGCCGATCGCGGCCTTGTCGTACTCGCCGGTCCTGAGAGGGGCGAACATCTCGAACAGGCGGTTGCCCGACGCCGATCCGCGCCCCACCCTGACCGTGAACCTCGGGGTCACCGCCGTCAGCTCCCGGGCCAGCCGGACCAGGTCGCCGGCCACGGACGCCTCCTCCATCATCGCCATGTCCTCCCCAGGCACCCTCACCCGCTTCTTGCTCGGCCTGTCGAAAACGTTCCTTGCCATCCCGAACCTCCTATAGCCCGCTCTCGGTCTTCAGGTCCCACGGACCCCAGTGCCCGGTCTTCGTGACCCTGCTCCGGAACTTGTCCATGTCGTACCGTATCACGTTGTCGCCTATCCCGCCCAGGTCGTAGTAGGCCGCCTTCGGCATCCCTGTCGGTCGAGAACATGTACCACTGAGGACTTCCCGTGGCGTTCCCGATCCCGCCGGACTTGATCCTCGCCGCCTGCCTGTCCGACGTGCCATGATAAAGCCTAATGGCCCTGCCAGCCATCTGAAAGCTCCTTCTCGGCCTTCCACGACCTTCTCGTCAACCCCATATCGCCGAAAAAGCGAACCTTTCCACCCGCCACGCGAAAACCTCAGCCTCTCACATCCAGCCCGCATATAAAAGCATTCTCACAAAAAACGACCAGGAACCCCCAGGGCATGGACCCCACATAGCAATACGCGCGCGCATAGGGTCGCGCCGACCACCTCCCGTGGAGAACTGCGAGTCCCGCTTTCCTGACTCCACGTCCCCCGCGCGTATAATGAACCATGCCGAAGCGAGTCCAGACAAGCGAGATCGAGCGGAGGACGAGGGCCTCGGTCGCCTACGCGGGATGGGTGGAGAGGAACAGGCACCCGGCCTGCCTGATCTGCGACCGCGAGGACGACCTGGTGGTTCATCACGTGGTCGACCTGCGGGCCGTGATCGTCGGAGTCCTCAGGCTGCACCCCGACCCGGACGACGCCCTGGCCCACGCCGTCGCCATGCACGACGACGACTCGTGCGAGGGCGTCACCCTGTGCGTCGCGTGCCACGACCGGCTCCACGCCGGCGGGAGGCCGAGGGGCGCCCCCTCCAGGAAGGCCCTTGCGTCCGTCGTGGCGTGGACGGCCGCCCCGCGCGTGCTCTGGAGCCCTTTCCTGGCCGGCAGCCGCTCAGAGGGCCGAGGATTGAGACTGACGGCGTTCCAGACGCTGCTCGGCATCGGATGGCACGCCCTGAACGGCCACGTGGACCCCGAGGCCCGCATGGTCGAGTTCCACAAGCGCCGGTTCGCCGAGCTGGTCGGCAAGAGCCCCGGCACCTCCTGGGGCCGCTCGCTCTCCCGGGCGCTGGAGGACCTCGTCTCCGAGGACTACCTCCTCGGCTCGGCCGTCTGCGGGAACGACGTCGAGGCCCATCTCTCCCCAAGATACGTGGAGGCCCTCTCGTCCTCCCCATGGTTCTTCCCGCTGGAGCTGGCCCGGGCCCCGAGCTGCGTGGCGCTGGCCCTGGCGTGGCACCTGTCCCACCAGGGACGCAGGAGGTCCCACAGGATAGGTGTCGGCAAGCTGGCCCGGAAGGTCGGCCTCGGCTCGATGGCGCGGAGCCGCGCCGTCCCGAGCATCCTCAGGGCCTGCGGCTGGGTGCCGTTCGCGGAAGCGTCGGAGAGGCGGGGAGTCTTCGAGTTCAGGCTGAGGGCGTCCGGGACGGTCCCGATCCACTCCCTCCGGGAGTCGCTATGGGACTCGCTGCGCCGGTGACCGCCTCAGCGGCCGCCTCGTCCCACCTCGCGGCCTCGTCCTCGTCCGCCGGCCCGTCGCTCCCTTCCCGCAGCTGCCACGCCAGGCCCCGCATGCACTCCGCGTCCCCCATGGCCGCGCCCTTCCGGAGAAGAGCCCTGATCGTGCCTGCCGGCCTGGCCACCTTGCCCTGCCCGATCAGCCATATCAGGTCCAGGACCGCCTCGGGCATGCCCTCGTCGACGCGCTCCTGGAGCATCGACGCCGCCCTCTCCCCGTCCCTCTCCGTCCCGAGGCCCTCCGAGCACGCCCAGGCCAGGTGCCTCACGCACTCGTAGTCGCCCATGCCCCTGCCCCTCTCCCAGAGCCCCACGGCCCTGGCCATGTCCCGCTCGACGGCCTCGCCCTCCTTGTAGGCCCAGGCCAGGTGCCGCACGCACTCCGCGTCGCCCTCGGCCGCCCCCCTCTCCCAGAGCTCCACCGCCTTCCCCAGGTCCCGGTCCAGGCCGATCCCCTCCTTGTAGGCCCAGGCCAGGTTGGCCACGCACCTGACGGAGCCCATCCTGACGCCCCTGGTCCAGAAGTCGACGGCCAGCTTCTCGTTCACCTCCCTGCCGACGCCGTACCGGCATCGGTCCCCTTCCAGCTGGAAATACCTCCTCATCAGCTCCAGGTGGCAGTCGTCCAGCCTCATGGCCCCGAAGACCCAGCCGTCCTCGTCCGAGCCCAGCGCGTCCTCGACGGCGTGAATGTTGCCGACCTTCTCGAAGACGCCCCAGGAGCCGTCCGGAACCACGTCCAGCATCGCCATCAGCTCGGCGTCCCGCTCCGGCGGGGGCCTCGGAGCCCCGACGAACCCGAGCAGCCTGGCCAGCGCGCCGCGGCGCTCGTGCAGCGCCTTCCCGTCCCCGAACAGGTCCTCGTACCAGAACGTCTCGGCGGACCCGTCCGCGAACCTCCGCGCCAGCGCCTCCTCGGCCCTGGACGCCATCTCCCCCTCCTCCCCCATCCTCGCCCTCACGGCGTCGACGTCGAGCGTCCAGTCCGGGGCGCCGTCGCCATGGTCCCCGCGAGCCCAGGCCCGGGCCCTCTCCCTCATCTCCGCCAGGACCGCCCCGCGAAGCCTGTTCCTCCTCCGGAGCAGGACCACCCTCACGGCGCACCATGGCTCCCGGAGCATCTCCCCCTCGACGGCCGGAGAAGCCGAGCCGGCCCTGTGGACGGCGCAAGTCCTCGGAGCCGCCAGCTCGGCCAGGGCCCGCGCCGCGTCAGCGGGGGCGTGGGACGCCGTCCTGCGGCCCCTCGGCGACCCGAACGGGTCCCAGGCGCAGGAGAAGCCCTCGACCGAGTCAAGGACGGCGCAGAGCACCGAGGCCCCCGTCGACGGCATTGCGTGGACCAGGGACAGGCCGGGGACCATCTGCGACGCCATGGCGTCCCATCCCGCGGCCCCGTCCTCGTCCGCCCCGACCCCGTCGCCGTCCCGGAGGCACCTGGAGACCTCGGCCGCGCAGTCGGCCGACCCCATCCTGGCCCCGGCCATCCACACCCTGAACGCCTCCTCGGCGCATCCCCCGGAGCAGAGCCTCCCCATGGCGGCCGGGTCCCCGACGCGCCAGCGCTCGCCCCTGGAGACGGCGCCATGAAGCTCCCTCATCTCGGCCGGCGCCACGCCGACCAGGCCATGGACGTGGTCTCCTGCGACCAGCTCGCCCCTGGTCAGCTCGCCGAACCTCTCCAGCAGGTTCCCGATCATGACGGAGTCCATGCCGGAACCCCACCGGAGGTCCTCGACCTCGTCCGGCGGCACCGACCGGAACAGGTCCACGGCCCTCCTGCTCATCACGACCATGCTCCCGTCCGGGTACGTGGCCGGGAGCGGCTGCCGGAGCGGCTCCCCCTCCCCGCACTTGCGAGCCACCCGTCCCCGGACCCCGTCGACCGACTCCGGCGTCACCCTCCGCCACGAGCCGACCACGTCGCCTCGCGGGTTGCCGACGATGCCGCGAAGGTCGACGACGTAGGTGTCGTCGTCCACCATGGCGAGCCACTCGAAGTCGAAGAACGTCGGAACGGCCACCAGCATGGCCCAGACCTTCAGGTGAAGATGGCAGTAGTCGTCCGGAGCGTCCACGTGGAGCCGGGCGCCCTCCAGCCTCGGCACGTCCGGCCCGTCCCGGCCGACGACCTCGACCACGGCGTAGTCCGCCGGGAGTCCGGACATCCAGGTCTCCCGGCACGCCGCCATCCTGTCCGGACGCCCCATCGCGGTCTTCACGCAGACCACGCACGTGACCTTCTCAGCCATCCCGGGACCTCCCGACGCAATGCAGCTCCCAGTCCACGTCCTCCGAGCAGAAGTCGCTCCTCACGATCTCGAAGCCCGCGTCGCGCACGACGCCCTCGACCTCCGGACACGACCTCTCGACGGTCATGCAGCGGACGTCCCACTCGTCCCACGGGAACGCGTTCAGGACGGCGACCTCCCCGCCCTCCAGGTCCACCGACATGTAGTCTATCCTCCTCGGCGCCCCCGCGCCCCTCAGGACCGAGTCCAGCGTGTCGGCCGGCGCCTCCCTCGTCGTCGCGCCGCCCCAGTGCTCCCGGTGGTGCTCCTTGAGATGGCCCTCTATGCCGCCGTGGTACCCGGCCTCCGCGAACCTCTCGAAGCCGACCCTGTCGGACAGGCACACGCACGCGCACGCGCACGTCCTGCTTCTCGACAGGACCGGATAGAACTCGGCGCTTGCCTCGATGCAGACGCCGTCCCAGCCGAACAGCTTCTCCAGGGCGTAGGTGTTGCTGCCACCGAGGCCGTCCGACGCCCCGGCGTCCACGAAGTAGCCTCCCCGCATGCCGCCGAGCAGGTCGACCACCCACCTGTCCTGCCCTATCTGGGGGTCCGACCGAAAGACGTCGCCCCGGGCCACGCCGACCCACATGGCCGCCATCTTCCCGTCCCGGTCCACGCCGATCCCCTCCTTGTAGGCCCACGCCAGGTTCCTCGCGGACTGGACGCTGCCCTTCCACGCGGCGCGCCGCCAGCACTCCACGGCCCTCGCCAGCATCATGTCACCCATGGCGTGAAGGAAGACCGGCGTCCTCGCCTTCCTCCTGGGCTCGGCCCACCCCTCGCGACCCTTCGGCGCCCGGGACCGGACCTCCGCGGCCAGCGGCCCCATGACGGCCGTCACGGAGAAGTGGCGCCTGGCGTAGGAGGCAGCCCCCTCCTCCATCGCGACACGCCGGCAATCGTCCCGAAGGACGGCAACCACCTGCTTCGCGAACGCGGGCCCGTCGTCCTCGACGAGGAACGACGCATCGCTCCTCGTCATGCCGGAACAACCCTCCGACGTGCAGACGACCGCCTTGCCGGCCGCCAGGGCCTCGACCGTCTTGATCTTGAGGCCGGTGCCCAGCGCCACCGGGTTGACCACCACCTTCGCCTGGGCGTAGGCCGAGGCCAGGTCGTCGACGAAGCCGACGGGCTCGACTCCCTTGAACGCCGAGAAGTCGTCGATCCCGGCCACCTTCCCGTATACCTTCAGGACCGCGTCCGGGACCTCGTCCAGGACCAGCGGCCACGTCTCCTCCACGAACTTCCGCAGGCAGTGCTCGTTGGACGGGTTGTCGGAGCCCACGAACATCACCTCGTCGCGGACGGCGACACGAATCGCCGGCGGCTCGTCGACCCAGTGCCCCGCGACCACGACGCACGTCCCGGGCATCATGTCCCGGAACTCCACGGCCTCGTCCTCCTGGATGGCCACGACGACGTCGGCCCCGGACAGGATCGCGGCCTCCTCCTCCCGACTCACCCTGATCCACGGCTCGATGTCGTGATCCTCGTATATCTCCCGCCGGCGGTGCATCAGGTCGTGGGTGTCCACCACCCTGACGACCCCCTGCGGGACGCACCTCAGGGCCGGGGCCATCCAGACGTACTCCGCCACGGCCGCCACGGCCGAGTGCCTGGCGCACGCGTCGGCCACCGGGACCAGGTAGCTCCAGAAGTCGAAGTGGTCCAGGTCCATGCAGTAGTCCCAGAGCGGGCCGTCCCCGACCAGGACCAGGTCGTCGACCAGGTCCCCGGCCGCGGCCACCCCGGCAAGGGAGCTGCCGACCAGGCACACCCGGAAACCCGAGGCCCTCCATCCCTTCAGCATCCTGACGATCCTCGCGTCGCACCCGTGCTCCGGAGGCCAGACGTTCCTCTCGGTGACAACGACGACCCACTCCTCAGACATTGTACCTAGGCCTTTCCTTTATCACCTTTCTGGCTACATCTATCTGGTACTTGGGCAAATGCGAAACATCTTCGCCTCTTCTTATCTGAAAGATCGTCTCAGCAAGATAGGCGAGCACACATCCATCGGCCTGGTTGTCGTCCTTCGCCTCGACGCCCCACTTCCGGTACACCTCCCGGACGATGATGCTCTTCTGGACCCCCGAGCCCTTGCCGCAGGCGTACTTCTTGAGCTGGCCATCCCCGACCACGAAGAACGGGAAGCCCGCCTCCACCAGGGCCACGCGCACCACCCCGGCCAGCTGCGCCAGGTTGATGGCCTGCCTGATCCTGGCCTGCTGCCGGGGCATGAAGATGTCCTCGACGCAGACCATGGCGGTGCAGGCCGGGATGCGGGACATCACCTCGTCCCTGATGTGCGCCAACCTCAGCAGGTCGCTCCCGCACGTCCTCGGCGTCGTCCTCAGCGTCTCAACCGATATCACCTGACCCTGCCTAACGCAGACCCCCGTCGCCGCCAGGGACAAGTCTAGCCCCACCGTCGCATGAGTCACCGGCACCCTCTGAAACTCCATGTCAGCCATAGCGCTCCTTGAACCTTTGCTTCTTGCTCTTCTTGGCCTCCGCGCACCTGGGCAGGTACGGGCACCACGGACACAGCGCCGACGGAGACGCCACGGGATCGTCACAGGCCCTTATCTCGGCCGCCAGGTCGATCAGGACCTTCCGGTCTCGCCTCGCGTCCTCAGCCGTCTTCAGCACTCTCTGGACCCTGTGACGCAGCACCCAGAAGGAGACCCTGACGTTCCCCGTCACCGCATACTTGTCCCGGACGGCGATGTTGTAGATGCGGGCCTGCCAGTCCTCGGGCAGCTTCGCGTCGTCGAACTCCCGCTTCTGGCTCTTGTAGTCCAGGACGTCCAGGCCGCCGGCCATGGAGTCCACCCGGTCGATGTAGCCGACCGCCTTCACGTCCTCGGCCAGCTCCACGTCGAACCCGACCTCGCACTCCATGGTGCTGCCAACCCTCCTCAGGGCGCCCCACCGGATGCCGTTCCCTACCAGCTCCAGGGCGAGCGGCCACAGGTCCGCATCCACCTTGAACTTCTCGCAGGCCGGCTCGACCGTCTCCAGGAGGTTCACGACCTGTCCGCCTATCATTTTCAGGACGCCGTCCTCGAAGACCCAGTGGATGGCCTTCCCCATGATGGTCAGGGGATGAGGCTCGCCCTCCGGCACCTTCAGGTCGTAGATGGCGTGGTACTTGAGCTGGCACTGCTCGTAGGTCTTGATCCTCGACGCCGACAGGTGTTCAACCTTCAATTTCCTCGTCTCCCGCCTGCACGGCTCCCTTGAGCTCGTTGTTCATGATCATGGCCTTCATGACCTCCTCGCCTTCCTCCCGGGCCTTCTCGGCGAAGGCCTTGGCATGCCCCTCCCGGTCGGCGACCGCGTGGACGGTCCTGTCCCCGCCAGGCTCCCCGAGGTCGATCCCAAAGAGCGGAGCCGGCAGCCCGAGCCCCTCGACCATCCCCCGGATCATGCCGTCGGCGAAGGCTCGCAGCTCCCCAGAGTCGGAAGCGCCATGTCCCTCTTCGACAGGCTCATGCCCTCCTTCCGGGACCAATGTCCGGCCATCAGCCACTCCTCGATCCCTATCTCCGGATCGTCCCATCTCACGCCCCTCTCGTTCTCCTTCTCCCGGTAGCAGTCCACCTTGTAGGAGAAGACGGTCGGCTGCCCCGTCGCCAGAAAGCCGTGGGCGAAGCCGGCCGGTATGTACATCTGCCACTTGCTCTCATGGTTCAGGCAGGCGACTCCCCACTCCCCGAAGGTTGGAGACCCCTCCCTGACATCCATCACGAAGTCGTACGCGGCCCCGCTGGACACCCGGACCAGCTTGGCCTGCCCAGGGTTCCCGATCTGGTAGTGGAGGCCCCTGAAGGTCCCCATGGCCGACATGGACTCGTTGTCCTGAACAAAGGCGCCGACCTTCGAGCCTAGCGCCTCGTGGAAGTCCCGCTCGTTGAACGTCTCCACGAAATACCCGCGGCCGTCCCTGTGGACCTCCGGCTTCAGCACCACCGGAGCGCCCCTCACCTTCTCCAGGCTCTCGCCCATCCAGCGCAGGCCATTCTCAACTTTCCGCATCATCGGTCTCCCCTCCGCTCAGGATCGCCTCCGCGCTAGCTATCGCCTTGTCCGCCTCGGACATGAGGTCCGTCGCCAAGATCCGAAGCTCAGAGGGCTCGCAGTCGAACTCATCATGGGACCGCTTCTCCAGCTCGGCCACGCGCTTCTGCTTGGCTTCCAGCTCCCCACCGATCCTCTCACGCCGCCGGCCAACGTCGGCCGCCTCGGACCGAACCTTCCTCAGACGCTCCAGCTTCCTTTCAACATCCTGCGTTACCTCACTCATCCCTGCGCCTCCTTTTCCGGATAGCCACCATACAACGTCCCGTCCAGCATGCCAGCCAGGAAGGCCGGATCGACGCACCTTATCTCGCCCTTGCTGCCGTGCCGGCAGTCGTCCCTCCGGCACGGGCACGGTCCCATGAACAAGTCGAAATCCGCCTTCCGAAAGCCCTCGCCGGACACGACAAACTGAACCCCGGGACAGCGCGCCGCCTTGTTCTCGCAGAAGAGGACATAGGCGCTCGCCGACCCTTCCGGCTCCTTCTCCGGCTTGAACATCGCGATATGCCTCTTGACGATCCTGGTAAGCGACCCGTCGTCGTCGCCCCTGAGATAGACGATGTCCTTCTCGTCCGCCATGAGCACGCCGCTCACCGGACCCACCCCGACGACGACCATCTTGATCCTTCCGCCGACCAGCTTCCTCATCACCCGATTCCCTTCTCCTTCAGGACCGACTCGACGTCGCCCTTGTCCAAAACCGGTATGCGCACCCGCTTCAGGCACTCGGGGCCGATCGGCTCCATCGTCAGCGGGCACACGTCGAAAGACGCCATCAGCTCGAACTCCTCCCTGGTCAGCTTCTCATCGTCGACATCCAGAGAGCCGAGATGCCCCTCCAGGACGTCGATCTCCGCCTGGAGCTTCCCGGTCTCCGCGGACAGGATCGCCGCCCCCCTGGCCCTCGCCACCAGCGTGTGCGCCCTGTCCGCCGCGGCCATGGCCGCCCTCTCATCCGGAAGGGCGACCGACTCCGCCTCCAAGGCGTCCCGGGCCAGCATCTCGGACTCCAAGGAGCCAAGCAGCTCCGACACCCGTCGCGCCCTGTCCATCATGGCCGGCGTCGACTCCACGGCCTTGCTCGCCGCGACCTCGTCGGGCAGCTTCCTCAAGACGTCCTCGACGCAGTCTATCTCGGCCGTCAGCGACAACCACGAGACATGGTCCTCCTCGGCCCTCCTCGCCCCCCGGACCGCCTCCTCGATCATGTCGGCCATCACCCGGACCACGTCCTCGTCAGGAAGACGTGCCAGCTCCAGGACCATCAAGGCCGTCTCCGCCTCCAGCGTCTCGTGTTCGTCGGCCATGGAGTCGGCCGTCTCGGAGGCCCAGCGCAGGTCCCTGCTCCTCTTCAGCAGGTCCCCGGCCCTCTTGACTATCTCCGCCTCCGCCATGAGCTCGGTCGCGTCGTGCTTCTGCTTGCGGAACTCCTTGGCCTTGTCCTCCTGCTGCTTGACCTCACGCCCCCACCTGTGATTGTCGAGGCTCACTTCCTTGATGAGCCCCTCGATCCCGGACAGGCCGGAGACCTCGTCGACCACCTGGGCCCTGACGGACCCCGATGCGTCCTTGCTCCCAAGCCCCGCCAGCAGGAAGTGCGACTCCAGCTGGTCCATGATGTTGACCGGCACGTCCACGTCCCCGAGGGTGACGAGGCCGAAGCCGAGCACGTCCATCGCCTCCTTCAGCGGAGCCTTCCCGATGTTCTTGAACTCCTGCACCCCCGCATTGGTCGTCACCGTCCACTCGTTGACCCCCTTGCCCCTCCTGCACCTGACGACGCCGCGCTCGGTCTGGGCCTCGACGACGCAGAACTTGCTCCCGACGCGAACGGACTGCGGGTCGAAGTCGTTGTAGCCCAGCAGCTCCAGCGCCCGAAGAACGCTCGATTTTCCTGCGTTTGACTCCCCGAAAAGAAGGTTGAAGCCCGGCGACAACCCGTCAATGAGGGTGTGCTCGTGGCTCTCCCAGTCCCAAAGCTCTATTCGTTCCAGCATACGCACCTCCTAAGAGATTATACGCCTTTCGAAGGACGATGCCGGCCCAAACCGCTACTTCTTTCTCGAAATGTAACCCCACAACCCCGGATAGCGCTCCTTCTGGTGATCGACGTACGCCTTCCCTTCCTTGAGGCCACGTCCGGACCTGGTCCGGACCGCCTTGACCATGACGATGAGCTCCCCCCTCTGAAACGCCATCCTCTCATCCTCCGGCCAGTCCTCGTACGGAAGCTCGAAATCCAGCACGCGGTCGGCCGGAGCCTTCGACTGGCTCCCGGCCGGCCTGCCCGGCTCGTCCACCGGCCTCACGGAAGGCGTGTACTTGCCGTCGTACATCCACCTCTCCATCTCCTCGACCGCCACGGCGACGCAGCACCGCATGACGTGCGACTCCTGGTCGTCGCCCTCGATGGACTCGATCATCTCGTTGAGCCTGTCCCGGACCCCGACCACCCTGTCAGAAGGCGCACCCATGGTCTTTGCTCCCTTCCTCGAGTCTATGAACGCCATCATCTCGCGCTTGGTGCCGAATCTCCCGACTATCGTCTCCCGGTCGTCCTCGAAGGCGACCCACTTTCGAGCCGTGGAAACCCCACCATGCTTGTAATAGACGCCGTTGTGGTATCCAACGCTCATGAGTTCCTCCGGAACCTGTCGAACGCCCCGCTCGCCCTCGTGCGATTAAGGATACCCTTGGCGCTCGCCTCCCGCGCCCCCGGAGTTATGTCGATCCTCAAGAACCGCGACCGGAAGCAGTTCCGCGGCTCGCCGTCCGGTCCCGTCACGACGACGATGTCCCCGTCGTCCGGGTCCTCGACCCCGTCGTACTCGACGTCCGGCTCGAAGACGTCCTCTAACCCCGTCACGTCCCTGAAGACGACCACCCTCCGGTTCTTCTCACGCTCCACCATGCCGAGAAAGTCGGCCGGTCCCATCACGCTATCGAGGTCCGGCGCCAGCTTCGACCTGACGACGTCCGGAAGCTCATGCTCCGACACCTCCCTCGCCTTCTTCTTCAGCATCTTCATGCGGGCGAGGGTCCTGAGCCTGTCCTCGGCCGCCTTCCTGGACCGAAAGACGGCCTTCACCGTGACCTCCCGAACGGAGCCGTCCAGATTCACGCTGAGCCCCCGGACCTCGTGCCCCGCCTCCGTCCTCGGCACCTTGAGCACCGAGTAGACGAAGTATGTCCCGTCCGGCATGATCATGGCCCTGTTCAACTCGTCACCTCCACGACATTATACGGCCCAGCCCATGGCTTCCGCGGGCCCCCCGCACCTCGGACAAGTCACGTTCCCGTTCGCGTCGCGGTCGGGCTCGCCACCGTCGAGGAACTCGGCCCACCCGCAATGGTCGTCGGCCCTGACGCGCCGGATGTGCTTGCAGTCGCCCCTCCGGTAGCGGAACGCCGGGCAGGTGCAATGCCAGTTGGACCGGCACGGCCCCGGGTTCTGTCTGCTCAGGGTGACGACGTACGTCTCGCCGTGGCTCCCGGCCACCTCCTTGGAAAGCTCCAAGGCGGACCGGCAGTGGTGGTAGGTCTCGATCGTTAGGTCAGGCATCTCGTAATCCTCCTACCCCTATATTGCCAAAAGAGGAGGATTTTCCACGAGAAACGCGGAGAAAAGATCAGAAAATATACGGAGTCGCCCCCTCCCCCAATTTCGGCTCCTCCCCCCATAGCGGCGGTGTTGCCGCTTCTCCAAACGGCGGCAGCGGCTCCCCCTTTTTATGCCAAACCAAACATCGACCAGTGTCAGTTTGATACCAGCCTAGAATAATCAAGACACCAATATGGACGTCCTCATGACAATCTGGACATATCGCGGCCAGATTCCAGCCGCTCCTCCAATTCCTGACCTCGCGACCATGTATGTGGTGCTCGGTGAGCGGCCGCCTCTTCCCGCAAATGTCGCAGGGGTACTCCCCGGACCGCCTGGCTCGCCTGACCTCCCTCTTGGTCATCCTGACGTCTTCCTGCCGTAGAGCCCCGATCCGAGCTGGGCCCTCGCGTACGCCCTGGCGGGATGGTCCAGGTGGTAGATGACCGAGCGGGCGACCCAGGATACCGTGGCCCCGGCCCTCACGCACCTTCCCACCAGGTCGTTCTCCTCCCCTCCCCATCCGACGTCGAAAGCCGCGTCGTAACCCCCGACGTCCCTGAAGACGCCGGCCGGCACGGAGAAGTTGCCGCCCCAGACCCCGATGGGGTTCCGATTCGGGTCCACCTTGCCGACGTAGCCCTCGTTCGTCTTCCGTGACGGGTGATCGCGAGCGAGCCTCTCCACCTCGCCGAACCGGCGCACCATCCCCAGGTCCACGAGCCCCGACCGGGAGGCGTCGACACCCTTGAACATGCCAGCTCCGACGACGTTCCCGGAAAGCCCAGAGTGGGCCCCGACCGAGCCGGGGCAATGTACCTGGTCGGCGTTGGTGAACAGGAGCCTGGAACCTTTCGCCCGGGCCGCCGCCAGATTGTTGGCCGACGCCAGCCGGTACCACGAGTGCTCCCTCGTTACGTATCTCAACCGGAAAGGCCACGCCGCGTCCTCCTGCTCGTCGAGCCACTCCAGGGTCCCGTCCGTCGACCCGTCGTCGGCGACGACCACCTCCAGCGGCGCGACGCCCTGGCCCCTCAGCGCCTCCAGCGCCAGCGGCAGCTTCCCGGCCTGGTTGTAGGACGACAGGATCACGCTGACCCCGGCCGCCGGCTGCTCCGGCTGGAAGAACCCCGGATGCAGCTTGTCCATCTCGGCCACGAGCCTCCAGTACCCGCGGGACGTCCTCGCCTCCGGGCTCATCCTCCCGGGATGGGCGTCGTCGTAGTCCACGTGCACCCCCTCCGCCCTCCCGAACGTGCCGCCGGCCTCCAGGACCGACACCCACATCTCCCAGTCCTCATAGCCGCCCCTCATCTCCTTCTTGTAGCCCCCGACCCGCTCCCACAGCGACTTGCGGTACATCGCGCAGGCCGGCACGCAGTTCTCCCTCGCGATCCTCCCCTCGTCCATCTCGGCCCTCAGCACCGACCCGTCCGACGCCCGGACCAGATCGACCCCGGCCACGTCGAAGCCGCGCATGAGAACCCCGAACGCCCTCGCCAGGACATCCCTTGACCCGAGCTCGTCGTCGGCGTCCAGCGGGAAGACGTAGCTGGCCCTCGCCGCCCCGATCCCGGCGTTCCTGGCTCCCGGCAGCCCCGTGTTCTCCTGCCGGACGAGCCGAACCCTGCCGATGTTGGCCCTGGCCAGCCGGGTCGCCACCTCCGCGCAGTCGTCCGGGCTCCCGTCGTCGACGATCACGACCTCCACCGGCACCGTCTGGGCCAGGGCGCTTCCGACGGACCTCTCCAGGTACTCGGCCTGCTTCCAGCAAGGAACCACCACGCTGACCAGCGGCTCGGTCGTGACGCCGTCAACCAGGACGTCCATGTCCGACGCCCGGCTCGACCATCCCCAGCCGCCCTCGCGGAACCTCCTCAGGTTCTCGGCGGCTGCCGTCGCGGCCACGTCGTCGTCGGCCATGATCCCGTCAACCAGGTCGTTCACCCTCTCGACGCACCCCGACTCCGGCTCGACCGGGACCACCCACGGCTCCGCCACCAGCTGCGCCGTGTCCCCCGCGTCGGTCGCCACCACCGGGACGCCGCAGGCCACCGCCTCCATGAGCGCCTGGCTCATGCCCTCGGACGACGACAGCTGGACGAAGCACCGGAGCGACCTCAGCCATGCCAGCTGGTCCTCCCTGGAGCGGCCCCTCTTGAAGAACCTCTCGCCCCAGTCGCTCTTCCGGCTCACGCCGCCCCACCTCCTCGCGATCCCGTCCAGGAGGTGGACCCGCTTCACCGGCTGCCGCGGGTTCCCGCTCCATCCGACCTTGTCCCCCAGCGGCCCCGGGGTGAAGATCGAGTCGTCCACCGCGCCCCTGGAGTAGCAGACGTTCAAGGCCCTCGGCCACTTTCGGAGGATCATGTCGTGCGCCACCTTCGAATTGGCCACCAGGGCCGCGAAGTCGGCGGGGTCCGCCAGCTCCCACCCGAGAGCCGACCGCACGCCCAGGATCGTCCTCGCCGGGATCAGCCTTTCCACCTTCTCGCCCAGGTAGAGCGACGCCAGGAGCGTCGTCATCACGACCACGACGTCGTTCTCGGCATAGGCCGTCGGAGGATCGAACTCGTCGTGCCGGACGAACGACACCTCGTGCCGGGAGTGTGCCGACCACCCCCTGGCGAAGAACTCGAACGCCCACCCGTACTCGTCAATCACCACCAGGACCCTTTTCGGCGCCCCTCCCAGCCTCCGAGCCCCAGCCCCTATCCTTCCCAGCCCCCATTTCGTCTCGTCCGCCAGCGTGTACCCCGTCTCCTCCTGGACGTCGGCCATTCCGACATGGCCGCCGGCCCTCATCCATCCGACCTCGTCCCGAGCGCGCTTGCCTCCCTCGAACAGCATCGCGCCGCCGAAGTCCAGCATCGGCCTCACGGCGCTCCATATCGACCTGATCTTCTCGCCGTCGTTGTCTATGTCCACATGGAGGAGCTGAAACGGCTGCGGCTCCCCCATCCACTTCCTGACGTCCCCCCGGGCCAGCGTGACGATGTCGTCGACGCCGTACCTCTCCATGTTCAGGCTCGCCTCCCCGAACGGGATGCCGAGACTCTGCCGGCCCTCCTCCGGATCGAGCTCGAACGTATCGTAGGAAACCATCCTCCCCATGCCGTTGTCCTTCATCCCCAGCGCCATCGCGATGGAGGTGAGGCCGCGTCCCACCCCGAACTCCACCCCGGCCCTCGGCCTTCCCTCCCGGACCTCCCGGTACATGGCCTCCACGTGCGCCATCTGGTAGGAGTGCCTGTTCACGACCGGATCGGCCACGAGCCGACGCAGGGTCCTCCTCGAGTCCGGAGGCCCGACCTCGGCCAGAACCCTCGCCAGGGCCTCCGCCTGGACCCTCGGATGGTGCCTTCCCCACGCGTGCTCCATGAACGTCCTGGAGACCTCCATGCGCATCTCCGGGTCGGCCAGCCTCCGAAGCGGGGCCGCCAGCCATTCCGGCCCTCTCGCGACCAGCCACCCCAGGCCGATGGAGTCAAGAACCCGGCGATAGGCCATGGAGTCGCTGGTCACCGTCGGCACCCCCGCGGCCATCGCCGCCAGCAGCCGGTTCGCGCACCTCCTGTCGGCCCCGTCCCCATGCACCAGCAGGCAGACGTCGCAAGACCTCAACTCGTCCACGAACGTCCCCAGGTCCCAGCTCACCCACTTGCCAGGAATGAGCTGGATGGAGGCGATATGCGTCTTCTCCCCGACCTCGGCGGCGTCCATCCACCCCCTCGACGCCACGACGGAGTGGTTGCTCCCGAAAGTGACGATCCCCGACACGCCGCCGGAGGCCTCCAGCGGAGGCGGGGCGTGGTCCATGTAGTCGACGCCAGGAGGCACCACCCTCACCTTGGACGGGTCGCACCCCAGCAGCGCCTTCCGACCCTCGGTGTCGACGGTCACCCTGGAGGCGAGCTCCACCATCGCCGCCTCGTCCATGCCTGGCCACACCCCGAAGTCGTCATCGATGTCGTAGACCACCGGGACGCCCTCGGCCACGGCCTTGCTCGCCGCCTCCACCACCCACGGCTCCGCGATCTTCTGGACGTACAGCACGTCGCAATCGAAGCTCACGTCCCCCTTCGAGGCCAGCTTCCACCGGAAACCTGACGGCGCCAGCCTCGCCGGCCTGTGGCACCTCAGCCTGGCCGACCCACAGCTCTCGTCACCTATCGCTATCGCCTCAATGCGCATGTCCGTCCCCGATCGTCGCCCACTCGGGCACCGTGGCCCTGACGGGATCTCGGATGAGCGCGGTCCCCCACAAGCCGTCAGGGCCGGCCCCACGGTGATGCCGGAGGCCGGCGTCCAGGAAGTCGGCCACTCTCCCCATGCCTTCCGGACCGATCTCCAGCGGCAGGTCGAACCTGTCCCTCATCCACCTGAAGAAGGACTCCCGATGCCCCAGCAGGCAGTCGAACGCGGAGACCCACGCCACGTCGATGTCCCCCTCGAACCGCCGAACGCTCTCCCTGTGAGCCTCCGCCGTCAGGACCGCGTGGGCGGGATCGAACCCCTCGCGCGCCGACAGGGACCTGGCTATCTCCTCGTTCCGGCGGTCGCAGAACAGGAAGGACGGCTCGACCCCGAGCCCCCGGAAGACCTTTAGGTAGAGAGGCAGCAGCAGGCTTATCCTCGGGTCCTTGACGACCAGGAACCTGTCCCGTGCCAGCTCCATGTCCCGAGCGAAGAAGTCTCCCATCCGCATGACGAGCATGTCGTAGCGCGGGTCGGAGCCCATGTCGGCCGGCAGGACCTCCTCCGAGTCCCAGGACGCCCCGGCCAGCCGCAAGGCCTCCTCGTTGGCACCGAGGGCGTCCGCGTTCTCGAAATAGCCCTTCACGTTGTGAGCGTCCCGGTGGAAATCGCCATTGGCACCAATGACGCCGCCGAGATGATAAAGAGACCCGGCCATGGCCGACGTCCCTCCCCTGTGCTGTCCCATCACGAGCAAAACCCTACCCATCACGCTCTCCTCACTATCGAAAGCGACGGGAAAGACGGGTCGAGGACCTCGTAGCCGACCTCCTCCTTCACGCTCTCGATCGGCACGTTGCCGTGCTTCCTCGTCCATTCGATCTGGTCACGCTCCCTCGTGCCTCCCTCGGACCATGACGGTGCACCTTCCATGCGGGACTCCACAACGTAGTTAGTTCTCTTCACACCCACCATGAGAATCTTCTCAGGTTCTCATGCAACATCAGCAGTTGAACCGGGACGATGAGGTGCTCCTTCTGACTGGGAGCGTAGAAAGCCATGCTCGGGAGCGACGGCCTGTCATGGAAGAACGGACTCCTATGCGTCTCCTGCCAGTCGACGATGTCGATCCCGGCCTCGATCAGGCAGTCCGAGAAGTGGTTCTGGTTCTTGAACGGACCCATTCTCGCGACCCTCCCCATCACGCGCCCCAGGACGATCCCGTTGCTATGGGCCGCGTTTTTGCAGCCGCCCCTTCTCAGGTTGATCCACATGTACCCGCAAAGGTAGACATCCCTGTCCGCCAGGAGGTCGATCAGGACGGAGTCGAAATCATCCATCACAGGACACCAGTCGTCCTCGATGAAGATGTAGTGGTCGAAGGTCGGATCGTCGAGGTAGGCCGTCCTCCAGCTCTCGTACGACAAGCCGACATTCGGCCGCTTGATGACCTTGACCGGCACCCCGTCCACCCCGCCCATCTCCCTCAGCCACCAGAGGTAGTCGTCGTAGTCCGGAGGCACCGTCCCGTCCGGATCGGTCGGAGCCACGATCGTGATCTGGGACAGCTTCTGCCTCAACCTGGAGAGACACTCGATGTTCTTCTGGACCGCATGCCACCCGTATCGGTCGAAATAGGACCCCTCCATCGTCCTTCGACCATGCCAGGACGCCACGACGTAATTGACCCTCGAAGCCATGTCCATCCTCTCGACTACAACCGGTACCTCTCCAGCTCCTGGACCAGCGGGCATTCGCCGACCAGCATCTGGATCGGCACCATGACGTACTCGTTCGAGTCCGGAGAAAAGTCCTTGAGCTCCGGAGCCTTCGGGTTGTCGCAAAAGAACGGGCTCCTGTAACGCCCGACCCAGTCCACTACCTCCACTCCGGCAAACTGCAAAAGCTGCGAGAAGTGCACCTGGTTGAAGAACGGGCCTCTGGCGGCTGCCGCCTTCATCGCGGAAGCCGCGACGATCCCGTTGCTGACCGACGCCACGTCAATCACGTCCCCGTCATCGCACGGCTCCATCTGCGCCCACTTGACGTCTCTGGCCGTGCACCTCCACATGTAGCCACAAAGGTAGGCGAAGCGGCCGTCCAGCTCCCACGCCAGGATCGGGGCGAGATCGTCATGCACGGGACAGTAGTCGTCCTCGATGAAGATGTAGTAGTCGAAGGTCGGATCGTCGAGATAGGCAAGCCGCCATCCCTCATAGGAGTGCCCCCTGTTGTCCCTCCGGATATGCCTCACCGGCACCCCGTTCACCTCCCTCAGCCACCATAGGTACTCCTCGTAGTCCGGCGGATAGGTGTCCTCGGGCCCGGTCGGCGCCACGATCGTGATCCTGTCGCACCCGTGCCTGACGCGCCTGAGGCATTCCACGTGCTTCTGGACCGCATGCCACCCGTATCGGTCGAAATACGACGCCGCCATGGTCCTTCGGCCATGCCACGACGAAATCACATAGTTGACCCTCGGAGCCACTATTTCCTCCTCCTCTGGACGGACCACTTCCTGATCGTGTCAACGATGAACGAGCGATCCTCGTGCGTCACCCACCACCCGACCGGGATGTTGATCTGCCGACGCTCGAACTCGTCGACGCCGGAAAGCCTGCCCGTCGGGGCGAACTCGGCCATCATGGTGTGGCCGTCGTTCCGCTTGTGGACCGGCGACACCTGAACATGGTGCTGGCCCATGAAGCTCTCGAACTCCTTCACGCCGCCGTCGACCAGGATCGTGTAGAGCCAGTAGGCGCTCTCCCTGTCGGGCTCGTAGGGAGGCAGCTCGACGCCATCGACGCCCTGAAGCTCCCGGTCGTAGAACCTGGCGTTGGACCGGTGCTGACCCAGAATCCTGTCGACATGCCCCAGCTGCGCCAGCCCGATGGTCGCGCACACGTCGTTCATGTGGAACTTGTACCCGAACTCCTTGATGTCCGGCTCGCACCTGAAACCCGAACTGGACTCCCGGCAGATGCCGTACCACCTCAGGAGCTTGCCCCTGGCGTAGTCCTCGTCGCTCCTGCAGGTCAGCAGGCCGCCGTCCACCGTCGTCAGATGCTTGATGGCCTGGAAGCTGAACATGGTGAAGTTCGAGATCGAGCCGATTGGCTTCCCCTTGTAGACCGCCCCGAAGGCATGGGCCGCATCCTCAATGACCGGCACCTCATAGAACTCGCCTATCTCATTGAGAGCGTCAAGATCGCACGGGTAGCCGCCCCAGTGCACGCAGACGATGGCGGCTGTCTTGTCATCGATCAAGAGCGCAACGCTGTCGGGATCGATCTCCCCCGTCTTGGGGTTGACGTCGGCCCACCTGATGTCGGCCCCCCTCTCCAGGATCGGCTCGTTCGTTGCCGAACAGGTTTGTGGTGTCGTGATGACGTTCGTCCCCGGCTCCGCCCCGGCAAGCCGAAGAGCCAGGTGAAGGCCAGCCGTCCCGCAGTTCAGGGTCAGGCATCTCGGGTTGCCGAGGCGCTGCCCCAATCGCTCCTCGAACTCCTTGACCTTGGCTCCCTGGCCGATGTACCCGGAGAACAAAACCTCCTGAAGCGGCTCCATCACGTTGCGCGGCATGTGGACCTTGAACAGCGGTATCATATCTTCTCCTCCTTCTGGGTCTGGTGCGGGGTGAACCCCGCCCTCTCGTCCTTACTCACCCAAAGCTCGTGCGAGCTCATCGACTCGTAGTCCAGCTCCAGCGAGAACGGGACCGACGACCTCTGCATCTCCCATATCTCGTATTTGATGACCGGCACCGGATACTCCCATCGCCAGCCTGGCATGGCAGAGCCGAACTCGTTCCTGTAGAAACCCCCGTACCTGCGCTCGTTCAGCTCCACCCACCCCGGCATCTGCCCCTCCAGCCTTATCTGCGAGCGGATGATGGACATCAGGTCCCTGCGCATGAAGACGACCGCGACGTCCCCACACTCCCTGTGGAGGACATGGGACAAGCCCGGACCCTGAAGGCAGAAGTCGGAACCGGACCCGACAAGCCGCCGGAAGAGGGCCACGTCGTCGTTCCGGACCCGGTCCTCCTTGAGCCACGGCAGCCCGAGGTCGGCAGCGATCATTCGCGAGGCGATGGTCGTCCCCGAACGAGCAGGCCCGGTCACGAGCACCCTTCGCTGGCCGCGCAGCCTTTCGATTGCCTCCACATACCTCATCCATCCACCATGATCGTGCAATGAGACTCCTCCGGCGGGTTCATCACCATCCCGAGCCGAGCAAACGAGTTTTGACCCTCGGCCCACACGTGGTCCTCCACCCCCAGCTCCAGGAGCCTGGCGTGGATGCTCTGGTCGTAGAACTGCGAGAAGCACCTGACAAGCCTCTGTATCTCCTGGTTCCGCACGCGGTGGGTGTTGCCTTCCAGGTTCCGATACTGAAGATAGCACATGTGCGGCACCCGCGCCATCCTGGTCGCCAGGAAGGTCCTCACCATGATCTCGTAGTCGTCCGCCACGTGAATCGCGTCCCGGTGGCCGCCGATGCCCACGTAGACCGACCTCCTCCATGACCGCAGGTGGTTCGGGGCCGCGACGATGTGCCTGATCGTCTTCGCGTTGACATTCGGGGAATTGGCCACGGCGTACTTCTGGCCGGCGTGAACCTCCTCCCGGTAGGAGCCGTATCCGAACCCCCAGTCCGTGAACGGGGGCTTCAGCTCCCTGTTCTGCCCGTACCTGACCGGGCTCCCGTCCGGAAAGAGCTCCGCGAAGTCGGTGTAGACGAACCCGATCTCCGGGTTCCTCCCGTACGCGTCGACCACCCTGGCCAGCGCGTCGTCGGTCAGCTCGTCGTCGTGGTCCAGCTCGACCAGGTAGTCGCCCCTTCCGAGCATGCAGGCGTTCCGCTTAACCCGGCCAATGACCCCCGAGTGACAGCTCTCCCTGAAGACCCGGACGCGGTGATCCCTCTCGGCGATGCCGGACAGCATCTCGAACGTCTCCCCGTCGTCGTCCGAGTCGTCGACGACGACCCACTCCCAATCCTTGTACGTCTGCCCCTTGAGGGAGAGGTAGGGCCGCATGATCCTGTCCCCGGTCTCGTAGGCCGGGGTGAACACCGTCACCAGCTTGACTTCCCGGCGGTCGAGGCACGCGGCGCCGATGAAGCACTGGATCGCCTCCCTCCCGACCCTCTCCAAGTCGGAAGTGTCCTCGTAGTGCAGCCACTTCTTCCGAACCTCCCACGCCGCCGCTGCCAAGGCCGGGAAGTCTCTGACGTCCCCGAACGTCACGACGACGCCGGGCCTCTCCTCGGCCAGCACCCTGGAAAGATCGTCGTCCGTCAAATGACACCTGACGTCTAGCTCCCCCGTCTCGAAAGGTGGCGCCACGCCCGATCTCAACTCGATGTTCTCGACCCCGAAAACGGAGACCACCGGAAGACATCCTGCCATCACACCCTCCTTGCCACGTCACAAACCGCCTCGACCCACGCGTCCGCGTCGCCGGAGCAGTCGACCGGATCGTTCCTGTTCGCATCCTCCATGTCGGAGGTCGCCTCCGAGCACAAGTCCGCCAGGTCACCCAGCACCTCCGGGTCCCTGCGGCACATCACGCGGCCACCGAGGCACAGGTGCCTCCTGACCTGGAGATCGTAGCCGTCGGCCATCCACTCCGGATACAAGCCTATCGCCCCTCCCCGCACGGCCGAGTTGAAGTCGTTCGGAGAGAAGACCCTTCTCTTCTTCGGACCGCCATACTCGCACGACTCCGGCCACGCCTCGCAGGCGGACGGCGGACACGCCCATTCTTCCGTGGCCTCCCTGTCCGCCCACAGCCCGAAAGCCAGCAGGGCCCCCTTCTTGTCGGGGGCGTGAAACCCGAACTCGGAAGCATGCAGCAGCCCCGCGCACGGCGTCACCAGGCGCCGTCTCCCGTGATGCAGGCCGAGGACCGGCGGCTGCGCCATCACCACCCCGGTCCGAACGCCGAACATCCTTCCGGCCAGCCTCGCCGCCTTCCTGGACGACACGACCACCACATCCCACCCGAGGTCCCGCTGCGATGCCATGCAACCAAGGGCCACGAGCACCCTCCCGCGGGCCACGGGGCACGCCGCCACCGGACCGACGCAGACCGCCACGTCGAACCTCGACGCGCAGGCCTCCAGGTTCCACGGGTCCAGCTGGACCACGTCGCCCATCGTCCCGAGCGCCTTCGCGACGAGCTCTGACTCCTGGCTCGGAACCTCTCGACTAAGCGCCAGTCTCAACGTCTCGCGCCTCCCCTCTCACCATCCTGTGACCGCCTTCCGTCCTCTCCATGAACCTGACAGGCGCCACCATCACCTCGGTGATCGTCGCCCTGGCGAAGACGTCTCCAACCTCCAGCCTGACCGGCAACGACCCCACGCCGAACACGAGGCACACCAGATCGCCCCGCCCCTGCTGATGAGAGACGACCGTCACGCCTTCGACGACGCTCTCGACACCCATCTCCGTGCCAGCCGGCAACTCCACCCTCAGACCAGTCGGGACCACCTTGTTCTTGCCTGGAAGAACCACCATCCCAAGAGAGGACTGAAGCCCGAACGGATTACCCCACGGCACCTTCATCGCACTCTGGCTTCTGGTTACCACCACGCTTTTCATATCAAGTGCTCCTGCTTGTACTTTACGTTACCAAGAGCTCGTTTCCGATAGCTTTTCGGAGAATGTTCGAGATGATACGCCTCGGCCCGCCTAACCCACCCGACCGATCCGCCAGCGGCGATGACCCTCTGAATCGTGTCCGCCTCTTCCCCTCCGTAGAGTAGCCGGTAGCTGCCATTGAAACCACCCATCGCCAGCAACAAGCTCCTCGGGACGGAGTAGTTCCCACCCCATACGCCGTAGAAGTTGCCCCCGGGCCCCTGGTGGAACCACTCCTCGTTGGTCATGTCCGGAGGGTTCCGCGCCGACAGGCTGCGGAGCCTACCGAAGTCCCTGACGTCCCCCTCCCGCACGGACTCCGAGGCGGGATGGGATACGCCGGTCACGAAGCCGCCCCCGACAGCGACATCATCGACATCGGCATGCGCCTCCACCGACTCTGGACTCAGAACGACGTCTCCGTTGGTGAAGAGCACCCTGTCGCCCCTGAGCCACGGAAGCGCCGCGTTGTTGACGCCGACCAGGTCGTAGCCACCATGCCTCCTCGTCACGTACCGGGCCGGGAAGGGCCACTCCGGACGGCACGTGTCCAGCCACTCCAGGGTCCCGTCCGTCGACCCGTCGTCGGCGACGACCACCTCCATCGGTGTCGCGGTCTGCCCAGCCAGGGAGGCCAGGGTCAGCGGCAGCGTCCGTCTCTGGTTGTATGACGCCACCACGACGCTCACCCGGCTGCCGGCCAGCCCCTTCCTGAGCACGTTGTCCCGGAACCAGTCCGAGGACGACCCTATCACCTCGCGCCAATGCGGGCCCTCCTCCTCGGACATGGTGTGGTACATCTCCATGAGGGCCAGGCGGTCGTCGTAGCCACAGGCCTCGGAATGGCGCACGACGACCCGGCCATCAAGCACGTTCCTCATCCCGTCCTTCCTGCATCTCCAGCTCATGAGGTGGTCCATGCCCCATCCGACCCGATTCCTGGACGGGAGCTTGCCGACCGCGGCCGCCCCCTCCCTGCTGACCCCCATGCACATGCCCTCCAGCGACAGGACGGAGCACGCCTTGCCGGCCGTCCTTGACGCCTTCATGAAATCCAGAGACCGACCCTCTATGGCCGGGCTCCAGCACCCGAACGGCATCGCGGAACCCATCGCCTCCAGATAGTCCGACGCCGGCGCCGTCAGCTCGATGTCGGAGCAGAGGACCCAGATCGCGTCACGCCCCCCGAATCGCCGAAGGGCCTCGTTCCAGATGCGGGTCCAGTAGATGTTCGGGAACCTCTCGGCCCCGGACGGCACCTCCTCCTCGTCAGACCCGCTGTCGAAGACCGCCACCTCGAAGGCCTCGGACAAGGCGTCCCTCAGCCTCTCGGCGCGCCTTCCGTCGTTGTGGCACATTACGACGGCGACTGGCCTCACGGGACGACCCTCCCGACCGCCCTCATCAGCCTCTTCGCCGTCACGGCCCTCTCGCAGGCCATCCGATCCTCATTGGAGCACTCGACGCGATAGACGTGGCAAAACTCGCCCCTGACATTGGCCTCCATGCAGAAACTGGCCGCGTCGCACTTCGACCCCGGCGTCACCGCCTCGAACGGGACGCCTCTCCTAAACGGCCTTGAGAACCTCGGGTCGCGCCAGGAGTGAGCCACCACCATCGGAGTCTCGGTCGCGGACGCCACGGAAGGCTCAGGACACCCGTCGACGCCGACGAAGACGTCAGCCAGGTCCACCACCGCCTTCAGCACCCCCCATCCCCCCAGCGGCCTCCCGGCCGCCGGCATCACGTCGTAGCCCGCCTCTCGAAGAAGATCTTCAAACCCGGCGACCGCGCCGGCAAAGCTGTCTGTCGGAAGGGCCACAACGGCCACCCTGTCACCCATTCCGGACCTGATCCTGGCAGCCTCCTCCTCCTGCTTCCGATCCGGCCTCATCTCGATTCTCCTGTCGGAGAGCCTGGCATCCCCGAGCAACCCCTTCGCGAACAGGTCAACCAGGTGCTCCGAACGCCAAACCTCGACCATGTCCAGCCTGACCACCCTCTCCAGCGGCTCCGGCTCCATGAAGCAGCCTACGTCCTCGACGTCCTCGTTCCCCCACAGCAGCTCCCGCAGCGCCGTCTCGACGACCACCCTCTCGTCAGGATGACGCAGACGGAACTCCCTGATGGCCGGCGTGGCCATCAGCACCCCCTCCACCGTCGGCACCGTCCTCACTATCATACTTCCACCCCGTGCTCAATCAGGATAAATGCCCTGTTCCTCGCCTCCGCCTCCGCGGATGCCGAGACGCCCTTCCACTTCTTGATCTTGTTGCAGTGGCGGTAGGCGTAGCCTGCGTCCATCATCCTCATACTCAGATCGAGCGCCAGCCACGGCCCCCCGAGCTCCATCCTGTCGTCGAACATGCCGACCTCCTCATATGCCCTCCTGGACAGGACCAGGCAAGCCCCGTCGACATGCGGAAAACCATGGTCCGTCACCATCGTCGTCCCAACAAGGCCCGCCCGCTCGTCCCTGAACAGGTCGACCAGATGCCGGACCCACCCCTTCCACGGCTCGAAGTCGTCACGCGCGACGCAGATGAAATCGCCGGACGTCCGGCTCACGCCGTCGTTCATGGCCGCGCCCCACGTCCTGGTCGGCGTCCACGCGACCGACACGGCATCACCCCCGAGGGCCCGCGCCACGGCCTCCCTGGCCAGCGCCGCCTGATCCACCGAGCCGCGAATGAGCATCAGCACCTCGATGGCGTCATTCACATGAAGCTCTCGGACCCTCTCGACGGCGCCATCGACGTCATCCCCGTCATGGACCGCGACCACGCTGAACATCGGACGCCCCGGGACCGGCTTCCATCTCCTCGGCTGCTCCGACCTCGTCGTCGGCGTCGCCACCCTCCACGGCCTGTGCTCGACCGGATCACCCCCAGGCAGCCCCAGCACGATCTCGTCGCCGAGATGGTCGTCGACCAGCCGCGCCGTGATCCCGACATGGCCGTCCGGCCCCCTCGGCATGCAGTTCGGGCAGCTCGGGCAGACCTCCAGGGCCCTCGGCACCTTCATGGCCTCGGCAATGGCGTACGGGAAGCTCTGATTGCCCACGAACAGCTTTGACCCCCTGATGACCGAGGCCAGCTCCAGAACCGACAGCGGACCCGCCATTCCCACGTTGACCCCGGTCTCCTTGACGAACGCCTCGTGCTCGTCCTCGAAGCCGACGAAGACGCATCTGGACTCGTGCGGCTTCAGGACCGCCCAGTCCATGGGCCCGTGGTACCTGGAGCTCCTGGCCACGACGATATCCGCCTCGTGCAGAGGCTCAACCGTCCCCGGGTCGATCCACGGCATGGCCAGGTCGCGCTCCACCCCGAACCTGTCGAGGTGCTGCCTGGCCAGATGCTCGCCCTCGGTCGGGAGGTCCCTGAACAGGTCCAGGTCCCAATCCGGCTCCGAGCCGTCCCACCTTACCACGTCCTCGACGTACGGCTGCCTCCTCAGAAGCTCGGCCAGCTGCGCCAGGTCCTTTTCGCTCATCGGCCTGCCGACGTACCTCTCCGGATCGATCGCCACCGCCAGGACGCCCCCGCCGAGAGCCTCCATGGCCGGGAGCGAGTAGATGATGTCGCCCCGGGCGCCGGAGTGCTTGAACACGCCCCTTCCGGGAACCACCTGCGCCCGGCGTATCACCACCTCCAGGAACGCCTCGGCCCCGTCGCTCCTCCTGGTCTGGTCGACGCCCCTCTTGGAACGGTCGTACCCCGTGTCGACGACCTGCAACCTGCGAACGTGATAGCCATCCAGGCCCGCGAGCATCTCGGCCACGTTGACCGACATCTCGCTCCACGACTCGGCCTTCCATATCGTGAAGGTGTACTTGTGATCCCTGTTCCACCTGGACGGCCAGACGCCCTGCTCGTAGAGGTCCTCGTCGGGGACCGTCAGGACCAGGTGGCCTCCCGGCCTCAGCAGCGCGAGCCACTGGAGGAGGGCGTCCCTCGGCCTGGACATGTGCTCCAGGCAGTTCGACGAGTGCACGAAGTCGTAGGCGCCCTTGCGACCCTTCGGGAACCGGAGTATCTCCTCGGCGTTACCGTCCTGGCGGTCGAACGTCTCCACCGAGACCACGCCCTCCCACCACTCGCTCAGGAACGGATCGTCCCCGGAGCCTATGTCAAGCCCGCGCCCGACGAAGACCTCGTCCCAGAACGGGTCCTTGACGCGTCTTCTGTACGCCTTGCTCGTCTCTCTCATTCCCCACCTCTTGTTCTTGGCCACACCCGACCGCTGACGGCAGCCACGCTCACGGCCTTCCCCCCGACTCCGAGACGCCGAAGAACTTCCTCACGCCGAGCCCGTCGTACGCCACCACCTCCCTCTTCACGCCGCCCCCGTAGACATCCTTCTCCCCGAGGCTCCGTCTCGCCCCCTCCATGACGGACCACGACCTCGCGATCTGCCTGAGCCGCTTCATGAAACCCTTCGGCTTCGCGTCCTCCAGCGACAGCTGGCCGGTCAGCCACGACGAGTAGAGTCCAATCTCGTTGTCGTTCGACGCCAGGATGATGTCATGCGGGACGCCCACGTCCACCGCCATCACCCTCTCGGCGAAGCCCTCGTCGACCGAGCACGTGTCGTGCAGCAGAAGGACGTACTTGTTCCCTTTCCCCTCTGCCGCCAGCCCCGCGAAGCCCTGCATGTCCCACGGGACGAAGACGAACCTGACACCGTCACGCTCCTCCTCCCTCGGGTCCTTCCTGGCCCCGCAGACGACAACCTCGACGTCTCCGGACTCCACCCCGGCCCTGGCCAGCGACTTCAGCAGCCGCGGCATCGTCTGCTCGTGATAGTCGACATGGCTCGACACCGCCACCGAGAAGTCGGTCCCGAGAGGCTCGTACGGCCAGATGGCGACCCGGGCGAAACCTTTCGAGCTTGCGCTCGTCACGTCCTCCCCGACGATCCGGCAGCCGCCGTACCCCGCCTCCAGGCCGTCGAGGCGGTGCAGCACCCGGTCCTTCTGGTCCAGGACCAGGAGAGCGCCCCCGTCGACATCCCAGTCCCCCGGGTGCGTCAGCGTCAGGCTGCCCATCCTTCGGTAGTACGAGTTCCCCTTTATGTTGCGCGCCAGCGTCAGCCTCCTGTCGCACAGCTCCTCCTGGACCGACTCGTGCGTGAACGGGAACGTCGGGGTCTTCATCTTTCACCTCACTTCTATTCCGAACCTTTCTCCAATGACCTCTATCGCCCTGGCATGGTAAGTGGGCTCGAACTCCTTGCCGGCCAGCCCGGGGACGCTCTGCGACCTGCCGCCCCACCACGTGTGCCAGACCCAGCCTGCGTAGTCGCACGGGTTCGGCTTGTAGCCCTCCCCGAACGACACCAGCTCATACTTCCACATCTTCATCCTCTTGCCCTCGGCCTCGCAGTCGATGGCCATCTGCTCGCCAGTGTCCGTCTCCGGCCAATGGTCCATGAAGGTATGGTCCCGAACCCATCTCGTCCAGCCGAACAGGTAGGACGGGCAGACGTAGCTCTTCAGCTTCCGGCCCCAGCCCCTGTCAATCCCGGCCAGAACCGTGTCCTCGTCCAGGAACAGGGCCGGCGTCGTCCAGGCCGGGCTCACCGGGAAGGCGTCTGAGCAGAGGGTGCAGGCGATGTTCTTCGAGGCGTGCCGGACGAGGCGGTCCAAGGCTTCCCCGTGCCGCATGGAGTTATTGGCCCCCTTGAGAAGAATCACATCGTCCTGATCCGACAGCCACTCCGGCGTCCCGTCGGTGGACCCGTTGTCGTAGATCAGAATCTCGTAGTCGACCATCCTCGTCAGCTTCCTGATCTGGGAGATGGCCACCTTCGTGTAGGGAAGCACGTTCCAGGTCAGAATGCAGATCGAGATTCCCCCCAGGTCCCGGCGCCTCTGAAGCTCGCCGAGCCAGTCAGCCAGCATCCCGTGCTCTGCCGCGCAAACCTCGCCCGTCAGACACGAGTGAAACTTCTCCAAGGCATGCTGTTTAGCAGCCTCAAGTGTCATCCACTCACTCATCGGACCTCGTCCTCTCCGACTATCACCTCTCCCGGCTCCGGTCCCGTCCTCAACCTCATCCCGAACAAGGTAGTTCTGCCCGTCTGGACCGGGTCCAGGTGCGGCAAAGGCCCGACCTTCACGGCCTGGGCGCTCAATCTCTCGTACAGGTGGTCCGAGACCACCACCGCGTCAACCGGCCCCCTTGTCCCTTCCGCCCTCGACATGGCCATCGCCACGTCGTCGACGGTCAAGGCGTATGTCGCATCAACCTCGGACGAGGTCGTTCGCCCTGGCGTAGCTCTCCTCGGTCCCTGCATCGGTCCACCATCCTTTCATGGTCGAGAACGACAACTCGCCCCTAATAAGGTACGCGTTATTCACGTCCGTGATCTCCAGCTCTCCCCGCTCACTCGGCCCCAGGCCGTCCACGATCTCGAAGACGGAGCTGTCATAGAAGTAGATTCCAGTCACGGCCATGTTCGACTTCGGCTTCTCCGGCTTCTCCTCGATGCCGACGATCTCCCTCAGCTCGGCGTTCACCTCGGCCACCCCGAACCGCCACGGGTCGGACACCTTCTTGAGCACCACCATCGCCCCGTAGTCCACGTCCCTGTACTCCAGGAACGCCTGGACGAACGGCCCCAACGGGTCCTTGAAGATGTTGTCCCCGAGAAGGACGCACATGGAGTCCCCCTCCCGAACGAAGCCGCGCGCCAGCCCGAGAGCCTCGGCGATCCCGCCAGCCTGGTCCTGGACCCTGTACGTGGTCTGGCAGCCGTACTCGGCCCCGCTCCCGAGGAACTCGGCCATGTGGCCCACGTGCTCGCCGCCGGTCACGACCATGATGTCCTCGATCCCGGCCTCCACCATCTTCTCGACGCAGTGCTGGAGCATCGGCTTCACCCCGACCGGCAAAAGATGCTTGTTGGTCACTTTAGTCGCCGGCATCAACCTCGTTCCCTTGCCACCCGCCAGTATAACGCCCTTCATGTCTTTCCCTTTCGTCGTTCTGCCACCTTGAGCCCGTGAATCCTCAACGCCTTGGCGACGACCGTCCACTGCGCAACCGGCCACATCGACTTGAAGTCGATCAGCGTGTCGCCAATCTCACCCGCCAACTCAGCCCCCAACTCCCGATCCTCGTCGGTCGTCGGCAACTCGGAATGATGCCTGTCCAGCTTCTCTATCCTCATCCCTCAACCCTCCACGAGTCGAACCCGAACAGCCTCTTCATCTTCTCGGCCGCCACCTCCTCCTCCCGGTCCAGGGCGTACCGGTGGGAGACCGCGTCGTCCAGCAGCCACTCCGCCCCGCCCTCCTCCAGGACCCGGTCCAGGGCCCATCCGAAGCTCCTCCTCAGAGCCGCGTCGCCGCCGCACGCCGACACCCTGGTGTGGCCCCCGTGATGGTAGACCATGTCCCCGTAGACCACCCCGACCTGCCTGTTCAGCTCCGGATCGAAGTCGGTCATGGAGAGCGGGCACCGGCTCGGCATGAAACCCTCGCACCGGAGCCCCATGGTCTTTATCAGCTTGACCACCTCCAGGCCCGTGTCGTCCCCGTCCGCGAAGCCGACCCCGAAATGGGTCGCGAACTCCCTCGGGACAAGCTGGCACGCCACGTGCGTCGACTCCCAGCAGTGCTGGCTCCTGACTCTCCACTCGATCGTGTCCCGACCCATGTCGGCCGGAGGGGGCGCCCACGGATGCAGGATGCCCGCCGCTCCGACGCCGGCACGGACCACGCCGGCATGGAGCCCAGCCAGCCACCCGTCGGCCACCGGCAGGCAGTCGGAGTCGAGAGTCAGGACGAACGGAGCCCCATGGCGCGCCACGCCTGACGCCAGGGCCTCGTCCAGCATCCTCCCGTGGACCCCTGGCCCGTCCAGCACGTCGACCCTCAGCACCATGGCCGTGGAGGGACAGAAGGCCCCCAGGACGCCGTCCAGCTCTCCTGGCTCGGCGTCCCGGGTCACGATCAGGAACTCGTAGTCCATCTTGGTGTGGCGGACGACGGCCCTGGCGCACGCCTCCATCATGCGAAGCGTGCCGGTCCGGTAGCAGCAGACTATCGTGACCGCGCTCACCAATCGACTTCCGTGACCCCGGTCGACGGAGCCTCCTTGTCCTTGGACTTGGCGTACTGCACCGCGACCCGCTCGGCCTCGGCCTCCTTGATGATCTCGGTCGTCCCCGCCTTCACGTCGCGCGAGATGGCCTTGGTGGAGTCCATGATGGTCATGCCCGGCCTCGCGGCCGGCCCGGTGCCGCCGAGCATAACGCACTTGACGCCGTCCATGGCTCCAGCCTCGCGCCTCTCCTTCTCCGGAGGCAGTATCCCCACCTCCAGCACCTTGTAGACACAGACCCCGAACACGTCGTCCCGCGTCTTCGTCTTAACCCTGAGACAGTCTCCCGGCTTCAGCATCATCAACGTCCTCCTTTGTGAACACCACGCAATCACCATCGTCGTCGAAGAAGCGTTGGCCGCCATCCTCGAACCTCTTCATCGGGACCAGCGCCACGTCGCCAGTCTCGAACTCGTCCTTGAACCTCTGCTTTCCACCCTCGAACACGTAGAACATGATCGAGTCTATCCCGTCGTCCAGAAACACCTTCCACATCGGGTTCCCGTTCCTGGACGTGTGGTTGACAATCGAGTCTATCCGGCCGAAGAGGCGCACCCTGTCCCGGATCGCCTCCTCCCCTATGGTCTGGGCCTTGGCCTCCGATATCAGGGCCCCGCACCTCTTCACCAGCGGGTCGACCGACATCACGAGCCCGCACATCTCGCGCTCCTTCTCCAGCCACTCGTCGTCCGACAGCTCGACGGGGGGCGTCTTCTGCTTTCGCAGCTCGGCGAACTTGGCCGCCACCTCGTTCCGGGCACCGAAAGAGTCAAAAGCCCCAGCATACAGCAAGCTCTCAAAGACCCTCTTGTTGAGCTTCTGCTTCGTCGCCTTGTAGGTCCCGTCCTTCTGCTTCCGGTTGACGGTCGCCATCACCCGAGCGTTGAAATCCTCGATGCCCGTGAACGGCTGCGCCGCCTCGATCTCCGTCGCCGACGTCGCCACGTTCTTGACGTGCCCCAGCGAGAACCGGATGGACGGCCCCTCCAGCCTGAACCCCACGCCGCTCCTGGAGACGTCCGGGGGCAGCATGTCGATCCCCCGGCGCCTGGCGTAGTTGACGTACCGGACCAGGATGTTCGAGGAGCCGTGCTTCTTCTTGCCCTGCTTCGTGTTGTTGAGCAGCGCCGCCATGTACTCCACCAGGTAGTTGTGCTTCAGCCACAGCTCCACCGTCGTGATCGCGCTGTAGGTGATCGCGTGTGATTTGTTGAACCCGTATTTTGCGAATTTCACGACCAACTCCCACAGGTCCTCCACCTGCCTCGTCGTCACCTCACCGGAGTCGATCCTCGGCTGCGCCCCGTTGACAAAGTCCTCCTTGACGCTCCTCATCAGCTCCACGTTCTTCTTCCCGCACGCGCGCCGAAGCCTGTTAGCCTTGGGCCCGTCGAAACCGCAGAGGGCCTGGCTTATCTGCATCATCTGCTCCTGGTAGACGATGATCCCGTAGGTCGGCGCCAGTATCTCCCGGATGCAGTCGAGCACCTCGTACGGCTGCCCGTGCTTCCTCCTGGCGTACTCCATGTCCATGCCCATGTCCTTCGGACCAGGCCGGATGAGGGACGTGATCGCGGCCACGTCGTTCAGCGACTCCATGCCCACCTCGGCCACTATCGGCATCGTGGCCGGGTTCTCGAACTGGAAGATGCCAACCAGGTCCCTCCTGGCCTCCTGCCGGATGGAGTTCCGGTCGTCAATAGGAATCTCGTCCCGAATCGGCCTGACCCCATGCCTGTCCTCGATGAAGCTGATGCAATCGGCTATCACCGGGAGGTTGTTGAGCCCCAGGATGTCGTACTTCACCAGGCCGAGCTCGCTGAGCTCCTGCACAGTGCCGGACTCGGCCCAGGCGGACAGGATGCCGCCCTTGGAGTCCCTCAGGACCGGGATGCGCCCCTTCAGGCTACTCCCCGATATGATGACGCCACCCGCGTGCTTGCCCATGTTGCTGACCTGGTTCCGGATGATCTCGGCATGGAAGCGGACCTCCGGGTTGCGGTCCAGGTAGTCGGCCAGCTCCGGGTAGTGGGCGCAGACGTCGTCCAGGTCCATCTTGTCGACGATCTCCTCGTCGCCCTCGTCCCCGACCTCGAACGACTTCAGCGGCTCCAGCTTCTTCGTCACCGCGTTGGCCTCGTGGACGTCCAGGGCCAGAACCCTGGCGACGCCGAGTATGACAGCCCTGGTCTTGTAGGTCGAGTAGGTCCCGATGGAGCAGACGTTGTCCTCCCCGAAGACCTTGACAATATGGCCCTTCACCCACTCCCTCACCCGCGGGTCGAAGTCGGTGTCGATGTCCGGAGCATCCCGGCGCCCCTCATCCAGGAACCTCTCGAAAAGGAGGCCGTGCTCCAGCGGGTCACAGTCCGTCAGTCCGAGGCAATAGGAGACCAGGCTCCCAGCGGCGCTCCCTCTCCCATACCCGACGGCCCACTCGCCGAACTTCTCCTTGGCGTCAGCCACGATCCTGTCCATGATCAGGAAGTAGTCGGCCCACCCGAGCTTGGTGATGACCGCGAACTCGTGCCTGACCCTGTCCAGGTAGTCCTGGACGTCCACCCTCCTGCCGATCCCGCGCTCGCCGAAGCCGGCGTTCACCTTCCGGCGCAGCATCTCCGCGCCGTTGTCGTAGAGCTTCGGAAGCTGAATCGTCGGATCGAACCTGATGGGGTCGGCCGCGACCGCCACCCTCCTGGTGTTCGCCATGGCCTCGACGAACACCTCCTCGGTGAAGACGTCGTCCCGGAACGGCCCGTGCCTGCCGCCCTTCTTATCGACGAAGCCGTTCTCAAAGACGTCCCGCATGGCCGCGGCGTCCCGGTAGTAGAGGTTCGCCACCTGGAAATTCCAGACCTCCTCCTCGCTCTCCCTCTTGTCCAGCACGGTCTTGCCCTGGCGCATCATGAGAAGCAGGTCGTGGGTGTTCGCGTGAGTCGCGTCCAGGTAGTGGGAGTCTGATGCCAGCATGAACTTGGCCCCGACCTCGCGACCGAACTCGATCAAGCGCCGGTTGACCTCCCGCTGCTCCTCGTACTCGATGATCTGGAGCTCGACGTAAAACTCGTCGAAGGCCTCCTCGTAGAGCCGGTAGATGCGCTCGGCCTCCTCCCTCGCGGCCTTCACGAAGACAGCGCAGGCCGCCAAGTACTCGGCGTCCGTCTCGCCCGTGTCGCGTTCCGGCGGCTCGTAGTCCTTCTTGGCCTTCTTCGCCACGGCCTTGGCCACCTCGCAGCGCTGCTCGTACTCCACGTCCGTCTCGGGCGTTCGCTGGGGCGGCGGCTCGGCCATCAGCAGCCGCGGCACCTCGCCCGACAAACAGGCCGACGTCGCCACGATTCCCTTCCCCCACCTCCTCGCCGCCTCGTGGTTCATCCTCGGCATGTAGTAGAAACCGTCCAGCTGGGCGTCGTTGTGTATCCGGATGAGGTTGTAGAGGCCCTCCTCGGTCCTGGCCGTCAAGATCAGATGGCTGCTCCTCCGGCTCGCCTTCTTCAGCTCGGGATCGTCGCCCCGGTAGTCGTTGACGTACATTTCGCAATTATGAACGGCCACACCAGACACATAACTGTTATCCTCTTCAACATGAAGATTGTATACCGGACCATCATACCACCTACGATCCACGTTCCTTATCGGAAGATAGACAAAAGAATCATCACTATCCGTATACACCTCATCAGTATTGGCTGTCCTACCCCATCGAACATCATACCTGTCAAATTCTCCATTCTTCACGCATGACACCTGATAGGCTGCACCCTTCACTTTTGCTACGGCCAAACGACTCAAATGAGCCAACTCCCATGAACTCGTAGTCAGCACATCACCACGCTTGTTTGCATCTCCCTCCCAAAGACCCCAAATAAAAGCAGCCAAAAGGCTTTTATTCAATCCAAGGAACGAAATCGGAAACTTCTTCTCTTTCGCCCCCGCACCAAACATGGCCAACATCATCTTTTGAAGAATCACCGAGCAAACATAATAATCCGATGCCTGCGACACCCTTTCATTTCCATTTTTATCCGTAAAAGAGACCTCTCCAGCACATACCAATTCAAGGCCCAACTCGGACTTTAGAAATGTCCTCAGAAAATCAATTGCCCGCACATCCGATAAGTTGTTAAATGTCCACCTCACTGTCCCATGCTGCTGACTTCCCTCCGCCACATACAGCCCAAACATCCTCATCCAATCACCAGTCAGTGCGATCTCTACTGGAAAATTCCTATTTGACACCGTATCATTCGGCCCATTGCGAGTCCGATATGCCTTCCCCTCTCTATTCTCATACCCCACAACCCAATCCAAGACTTTTATCATTGACTCCTCTGTATCTGGAATTCTTGGAAGAACTGCATAACTCCTCCACAATCCACGGACTTTAGAGCCACTCCGAGCCGCAGAACACCTCATATTCGCCCGTCCAAATTTAATATCTTCCGGCTTCTCCCAGGAAAAACCAAATTCCCACTTGTGAGATGTCTTCCCGTACACCATAACGGGATGTTCCCCAGTAACCTCCAAGCCACTCTCCCCCCAGCATTCTATTCTGTACACTGTTCCTGAATAATTCCTCTTAGAGCATCCGACCACCCTTTGAAAACGCCCATTATGAGTAAGAACCTCATCCCCGACACGAACATCCTCAATCTTTTTCACCCCATTCTTAGCAAATATCGGCTGTCCAGGCGTCAGGCAACCGAAGATGGCCTTGATCCCGGCCTCCCTGCACGCCTTGTACTGCCGTATCCAGCCCCCCACGGAGCCGTGGTTGGTCACGCAGCAGAAGGACCGCCCCTGGGCCTTCAGGAGCTTCACAAGGTCCTCGACGCGCCCCAGGCCGTCCCTGATGCTGAACTCGTCATGGTGGTGCAGGCTAACGTAGGCGTCAGGAAGCGCGGCATGCACTCGTTCCCTCAGGGCGTCGTCGATGGCCCAAGGGTTGGCGACATGGGGGAACTTGCGAGAGAAGCGAGCAGAGCACTGGACGACGACAGCGGCCTTGGCGAGCATCATCTCCTGGACGATGTCGACACCGTCCTTCTCCCAGGTCACCGCGACCTCGGCCCTGTCCAAGCCGAGCTGCGCCACGTAGTCGTCCACGCAGAAGTCCTCAAGAGGCACCACCAGCAGCACAGCCTTCCAGCTCCCCAGCCGCTGCCCCTCCGGCGTCCCGCACCCGTCGTAGAAAGTCTGAAGGTCCACCATCGACCACCTCTCTGTATCGCGCCTCGTCCAGTCTCCAACCCTTATTATATCGAAAAACGGGAGCGTTTCGCGGAGCCTCGGGGGATTTTGGGTCAAGAAGGCATACCGACTTCCTCCCGGAGTACGGGAAATACATCCTCAGAAAGACCTCCGAACCCGGCATCGAGTCGGACGCCACCAGGATCGCCACCTGGTCCCCGTCGAACCCCGTCGCCTCCCGGAACTCGGCAGTCGGCTCCACCATCACCGGGACCTGACGGGCCGCGTGGGCCTTGAGCGACACCGGCTCCATCGGGAACATCCTCTGAGCCTCCCGCGACGTCGTCAGCCAAACCCCGTCCCCGGACCGGGCCACCACCGACCCGTTGAACCTCCGAATGCACGGACCGGCCATCATCTGGTTCAAGACCGGACGACCTTTCGCAACCAGGTGCGCCATGCGCCCCAGGCCGTCCGACCCAAGCTCCTGGTCGAACTCCTGGAACTCGCCCTGGAGATCGCCCTCCGCCGGCTCCATGAGCGACAGCGCCCTGGGCCGCTCGGCCTTTTCCGCCGCCACATGCTCGACAAGGGCCCCGAAGGCCTCAAGCCCGTCAACGAGCGGGCACGCCTTCAGCCAATGGGCAGGATAGGCGCGGCACACCCTCCGCATGCGGTCCGGGTCCAAGCAGACATCCCCGCAAACCACCACCGGCATGGCCGTCGGGATGGACAACACGGACAGCTCGTCGATCCGGCGGGCGGCGAAGCCCAGCACTCCCCACGAGACAAACCACAAGGTTATCTCAAGACCGCTCACGTCCAGACAGACAGACAGCCCCCCGACGCCGGAGAGGAAGGTCGCACCTGCCACCCTGGCCCTCGCGCGGCTGTCAGGGACAATCGGGCAAAAGGGAGCAGCCACCCTCCCGTCGTAGTGGAACTCGCCGTCCCACCGGAAAAGGTGACCGCCCTTCTCGTCATGCCCAAGCACGTCAGCCATCCTGCTTCATCGCCTCGGCTAGCGTCGCGTGCGTCTCCAGCGGAGGATGGCTCGCGACATCGCCGAGCGCGATCATGCACTCGACGATCTTGTCAACGATGGTCAGGGCGTCGCCGCCAGTGACGGCCTCGTACTCCCGGACGTACTTGCCGACCGCCTTCAGCGGCTTGTTGGCGAGCTGCTGCTTCGGATCGAACGCGTCCTCCGCCTGGAGCTTCTCGACGTAGGTGTTCAGGAAGTTGATGGACGACTCCAGCTTGCGGTCGAAGTCGGTCGCCGTCATCCCCTTGTGCCAATCGATCGAGTATCCCAGGAAGGCCTCGACGTTGCTGATCGTCGTGATCGCGCCGTCCCCGCGGGCCGAGATGTCGAACTCCAGCTCCCTCGGATAGCCGCGCTCCACGATGGAGTAGATGGCGTACTTCTTGGCGCCGCCCTTGTTGACGGCGGCTCGGCCGTACATGTCGTCCTGATTCGCCTTCACGTCGCCACCGACGGCCGTCAGGACGGCGTACTCGGCCTTCTCCATGGCCTTGATCGACCTGGTCTCGTTGGCCGCGATAACCGCCTTCCTGGCCTCGTTGAGGCTCATGTCGGCCACGATCATCGGCACCACCGTCTTGGCCCCGTACACCATAGCCAGGAAGACCAGGCGGTGACGCCCGCTCGTGCACTCCAGCGCATTCCCGACTCTCGCCACCTGAATGGGCGTGAACATCCGGCCATCCCGGAGCACCTCGAAGCCGATCCTCCTGACCTGCGTCGCCTCGATGCGCGAGCTCAGGTTAACGTGATTCTGAAGCGGACACGCCGCGTACACATCCTTGAGGCCGTCATCCTCGGGCTCCTCGCTGAAGATGGCCACGTCCTCGATGGGAACAGCGTCTCCCAGGTGACCCTTCATGATGTCCGAGAGCGGAAGCGCCTCCTCCAGCTTGCCAGCCTTGTTCAACATGTAGCTGACCATCTTCTGGGCCGGCGTCATCGGCTTCCGCGCCCGCTTCTTCGGCGGTGGCGGCATCGCGTTCCATCCGACCGACATGGTCTCCTGGGCGTCCGGGGTCTCCGCCTTCGTGTCGGCCTTGGACTCCGTTGCAATTTCCTGCTCGCCATCCTCGCCCAGCGACGGACCGGTCACAGGCTCGACCCCCGCACTGGTCGGGGGAGCCTGGCGCGGTGGAGCCTGGCGCGGTGGAGCCTTCCTCTTGGGCTTCTTCTCATCCTTGACCTTGGCCCTGGCCTTGGCCTCGCCGCCTTCACTCACGGCCTCTGGCGGAATCGCCTCCATCTCCGCTGCGCCATCCGTCTCCTCCGGCTTGCCGCCATCCCCTCCCTGGTTGAAGAAGTCATCGCCGTCATCCCCGAAGAAGTCACTGCCAAACAGATCATTGTCGTCCTTCTTGCCATCCATCTCGTTTTCTCCTTCTTGCCGTCGTAAAATCACCAGCCACACTCTCGTCCGCCCTATTATACACGTCGCCAGCAACAATTCTGAAAAATCCGAGCGATTATTTCCTCTTCGAGTCGATATAGGCCAGGACGGGCTTCGGGATGCCCTCTTCCTTTCCCGCCTTCTGAACCAGGTCGTAAACGTCGACCGACTCGGCCTCCAGCTCGTCCATGCCCCGCACGAAGGCGTTGGCGTCGAACTCGCTCATGTCCCTGACGATCTCCGCCACATCCTGCCCGAAAACGTCCGATCCTGGCTTCACGCACTCGATGGGGAGCAGCCTCACGGCCGGCGGCCTCCCCGCCCCGACCTCTATCACCGCGACCATCGGAACACGGTCGATCTCATCCATGGCGCCCCTGGAGACGGCCCCCGGGTTGCAAAAGGTCGTCCCGTCGACCACATGCGTGTCGTAGCCGTCGTGCATGTGCCCGGACAGGACCAGGTCGTAGGGGCACCCAACCCCGAAGTCGGCCGTCGACTCCACGTCGAAGAACTTCTTCTTGTTGGTGATCGACTGATGAGCCACGAGCACGTTGACCCTGCCAGGCGGCATCATCTTCCCCTTCGCATCCTCCAGCTTCTCCCAGACATGGCACGGCCACAGCTCAACCTCGCCGACCTCCGTCGGCCCCCACATCACCTCGAGCTTCTCGCAGTGCCTCGCCATGAAGGCCATGGTCGAGGTCTCGTAGGTCTTCGGGTTGTAGCCGTGGACGTCGTGCTGCCCGAGCACCACGTACGTCGTCAGGTCCGACGAGCAGATCGGCTCCATCACCCTGTTGATGACATCGTAGCTGAATATCTTGTGGTTGTTGAAGAAGTCGCCTCCGAAGACCACGAACTCGCATCTCTCGGCGGTCGCGCGCTCGTATATCTCAGCCACCTTCTCCACCAGCGCGGACGGGTAGTCGTCGACCCTGTGCCTCGGCGTCTTGCCGCTCAGCTGAAGGTCGGTGTAGAACAGCAACCTGGTCATGGTCGTCCTCCTTTGCGACACTATACGCCGCGAGGAGGGCAAAAAGAGAGGGCCGCGCTTTCACGCGGCCCTCTGGGAGGTGGGCGGGGAGGGGAGGACCCCGCCCGGGGTTAGACCTTGCCCGGCCTCGCGAACGTCGCGGGCTTGTCATTATGGCTGCCGACGGCGTGCCCGGAGCTGCCGAACTGCCTCTGCGCGCTCATGGTCGCCGAGACCCCGCTGCCCTGGGCCGACAGGTCGAGGGCCCGGATGAACCTCGTGGCAGCCGCCTGCTCCTGCTTCCCGTCGAACCAGAGAAGCCTGTCGGCGCTGTCGTTCGCCGCGTTCTCGATGTCGCTCTGCTGCTTGTCGGTCACGTTCGCTCGATAAGCCATGTCTCTATTCCTTCCTCAACGTGGCCCCGCCGACGCGCGCGATCTCCTCCATGCGCTCGTCGGGACGCCCGAGCTCTCCCAGGATCGTGTAGACCACGAGCCCTGGCTTGCCGCCCCGGTAGATGCCGCGATGCACGACAGAACCGGCGCCCATGATCCTGGACAGCATCTCGAAGCCGTGCTCCAGATACGCCTGGGGAACCTTCTCCAACACGTCGCCGTGGGCGATGAAGACGCAGCCGGCCGCCTTGGCCTGCTTCAAGTCGAAGCCGCCGACCAGGACGTTCCTCCGGAGGTTGTCCCGGATGGCGTAGCTGATGTCGTCCGCGGCGCCCCACTTCTTCATCGGGCATGCCCCGAACGTCACCGTGCCGGACTCAAGGATGTCCTTGAGGTCCGCCCTGTCAAAAGTCGTGAAGTCGGAATCCCTGATCGCGATGGTGTTGAACAAATGGAACAAGCTGGAGACGTTCCGGTTCGCCACATCCCAGAACTTCGCCACTGGCAGATTGGGATAGAGCCGGTTAATCCTGTCGTTGTCAATAACGATCAGGGGACTCAGGCTCCTGCCGGCCAGCTTCCCCGCGTCGCTCCCAACCATCGAGAACAGATCGTCCAGAACGCCGTGGGCGTTGAAGTTCACCTTGGCCCCCTCGGTCGTCTTGGGCAGCGCCGCAATGGCGCCGACCGCCGGCTTGCCACCCTCCTCCTCGACCTTAAACGACCTGGCGATGTCGTGAGCGATGTCGACGAGGGCCTTCGCGCAGCCGCTTCCCGTGCCGCCTCCGGCTCCGACGGAGACGAAGACACGGTCGAACTTGCGTCCGAAACTGCGCCGCATCAGGTCGTAGACGTCCTCGTAGTAGCTCTGAATTGCCTTGGCGCCCTTTGCCGGGTCCTTGCCCGCGCCGCCAGAGCCAATATCCATGACGAGCTTGTTCGACTCCGGAATGTCGATCCCGGCCAGGTCCTGGCTATTCGTGTTAACGCAGCACACGCGCCGATAGCCGAGCTTCCAGAAGCTCTCGACGATGCGGCTGCCCGCCTGCCCGGCCCCAACGAAGGCGTAGTCGAACGCGCCCTCGAACTCGTCCTTGACCACCTCGCCCTCCGCGACGCCCTCCTCGGGCATCGGGATGTCCGGAACGTCAACCAGGAAATCATCATTGACGATGTCGTCGCTCATTGCGCTCTCCTCGCTGTCTCGCGATATGACAACCCTGCGCCTCTCGGCATGTCCTCCCCCCTCGGCCCCCGCAAGTCCGTCACGGACGAACCGCGAACCGTGAAGCACCTCTCCCTTACCGCTCATGGCTTCCTCCATCTCGGCGTGGCACCGCTCTACACAACTGTCAGGATATAAAACGAATATTACGCCTTCAACCAGGACCTGACCTCCGCCACCCTCTCCTCGACGCTTTCCTTCTTCAGCTCGGTCAGGCCAACCTTCCAGTCCTCGGCGATGCCCCGCTCGATGGTGTGGATCAGGAACTGGTACCAGGGGTTCAGCGTCCTCCTCCTGTTGCTCTCCATCGGAAGGCTCCCCCGCGGACAGAGGAAGAGATGCGTGTAGGACCCAACGCTGTCCCTGCAGAACTCGAACACCTTCTTCAGGGTCTCGGGGTCGGAGTCGTTCAGCTCGCAGAGGGCGTAGGCCGCCAGGTCTATCGCCGTCCTGTCCGTCACGAAGAACTCGATACCCTCGTAGGCCTGAAAGGTCCTCTTGACCAGCTCGATCTGCCTGTGGCTGTTCGCCAGGAACCTCTCTATCTGGATGCCCGAGCCATAATCGTAGCCGTCCCGGTCCAGTATCTCCTGGGTAACGCACTTCGACGCCAGCAGCGGCAGCCCGAGCTTTTCCGCCAGCATCCTCGCCAGCGTCGACTTCCCGGTTCCCCCCGCGCCAACCAAACCTATCCTGTAGCTCATGTCATGTCCTCGCCAATATCGCCACGTCCGGATCGCTCATCATGACCGCGCAGAGAGAGAACCCAACGTCCTCCAGGTCCTCAGCCATCCACTCGTCCAGCTTCACCTCGACCACCCTCCTGTAGCGGCGTCCCACGACGCACGCCAGGCCTCCCCTCTCCATCGCCGCCAGCCCCAGGGAGAACGTCCTCGACAGAGCGGCCCGGTAAGACGCCTCGTCCGCCGCCATGGAGAGCTCGCCCTCCACCTGCGAGAACGGGTTGCACCCGAAATACGGCGGATGGACGAACATGCCCCCTATCTCCCTTCCGGGCCCCATCACCGTGGAGTCTGCCTCCACCACCCTCGGGACCCCCGACCTGACGCTGTGGGACACCAGCTCCACGCCGATGTCGTCGCACAGCTCGAAGGACGCCGGCGTCCCGTCCGGGACCGAGAACGGCTCCCACACCACCGCCGGGAAACCCGCCTCAAGCATCTCCCCGAGGAACTCCTCGAAGAGCACCGGGTTGGCATGGCCCGCCCCGAGCTCGTAGCCACCCTCGTCCCTGACGACGGTGGCACGCGTCCTCAACCTCCTGTAAGCCGTGACGGCCCCCGTCATGAGAGCCTCCAGGCCTCCTTGAGCAGGCTGGCGAAACCAAACTTCAGGAAGAAGGCCTCAACCTTCTTCGGGTCCACTTTCCTGGTCATCCTCGCCCTCGGCACGGGCACCACGTCCATCCTCTTGAGCGATTCGGCCAGCCTGAGCCTCTCCCCGCTGTCGAGAAAGACCTGCTCCTTCTTGCCGACCTTGCTCTTCGCCAGGATCGCAGCCCGTATGCCCGAGATGCCCCCATGCTCCTTGACGTACTTGTAGGTGGTCTTGGGCCCCCACCCGTCGACTCCGTAGATGTTGTCCTTCGACGGCCCCACCTCGCCCATGATCGCCCCGGCCTCGACCCAAAGCCGCGGCGCGAAGCCGAACTCCATCTCGAACCGCTCCTCGCTCCACGTCTCCTTCCGCATGGCGTCGTAGACGATCACGCCATCCCCGATGGCCTGGTAGAAGTCCTGGTCAGACGACACGATCACCGCCGACCCGGCCCAGCGGGCCGCCCATCTTGCGTAAGTGTAGAGAATATCGTCCGCCTCCACCTCGGGCATCGCGACCTGGAGGGTGTTGGTCACGGCCAGGCCGTCCCGAAGAACGTCCATCTGCTCGTACATGTCCTCGATCTCGGGAGGCTTCTCCTTCTCCCTCCTGGACTGCTTGTAGTATTCCGGCACGACGCCGGCCTCGACACCCACCTTCGACTCGGCCACGCGCCTCGCGCTGCCCCCCTCGGTGTCCCAGGCGACAATCCGGAAATGGTGCGGCCACTTCTTGTGGAGACTCACGAGCTGCCTGACGAAGCCGTAGACGAGCCCCGTCGAGCTGCCATTGTAAGCGAGGTTCTTCTTCTGGTTCGCCCAGAAGACGCGATGGGCCATGTTGTTCCCGTCGATCAGCAGCAGCTTTGGTCCCTCAGACATCATTTACCACCGTCGCTTCCACGTCTATCGCCCCTCTCGTGACCGGCACCCGCTCCACGCCGTCAGGACCCTCCTCCGGCTCCGGCGCCGGCGGATGCTCCAGGTGCGTGGCGTCCTCGATCTTCCGGCAGTATTCCTTGTCGGTCCTGAGAATCTCCAAGACCTGGACTCGACCCTGCCCCAGCTGCTCCCCCTTGAACGAGAACCAGGACCCCCTCTTGTCCACGACCCCCTTGGAGATGGCCGCGTCCAGGATGGCCGCCACCACGTCTATGCCGTGGCCGAACGTGATATAGAAGTCGGCCTTCCGGAAGGGTGCGGCACACTTGTTCTTCTTGACCTCCGCCCGATGCTTCGTGCAGACCACGACCCTGTTCTCCTTCGGCCCCTCCTTCACGGAGGAGATCCTCGCCATGCTGATCCGGATGGACGCCCAGTGCCGGAGAGCCCGACCGCCAGGCTGGGTGGTCTGCTCTCCCCACGACGCCCCGATCTTGTCCCTCATCTGGTTCGTCCAGAGCATCGTCGCCCGACGCCGCTTGACTTCCGCGGCCAGCTTGCGGAGCGACTGGCTCATGAGCCGTGCCTGCTCGGCGACGTGGACGTCCCCCATGGCCCCCTCGATCTCCGCCCTCGTCGTCAACGCCGCCACGGAGTCAACACCGATGAAGCCAACGCCGAGCTGCATCATCTGCTGGGCCACGTTGAGGGCCTGCTCGCCGTCGTCCGGCTGGCTCACGATCAGCCATTTCGTGTTGACACCAATGTTCTCGGCGTACTCCTCGTCGAAGGCGAACTCGGTGTCTATCATCGCCACATCCCGCTCCGGATGCGCCTTCTGGTACTCCGCGATCGCATGAAGGAGAATCGTCGTCTTGCCGCTGCTCTCCGGACCGAACACCTCGATGAAGCGCCCTTCCGGATAGCCTCCGCCCATGGCGTCGTCCAGGTCCATACATCCCGACGAGAACCGGGGAAGGACGATCCTGTCCCTCGACCCGAGCCACATCACCGCGTCCTTGTTCTCACCTCCGAAATCACCACTGTTGATCGCCTTGCAAATCGCCGTTATCTGCTGCTCCCGCGTCTTCGGCGCCTTCCTGTCGGCCTTCGCCATGTCCTCGCCTCCCTAAAGAAGCGGACGGGAGCCAAAAGGCTCCCATCCGTCATGGTTCTCGTCGTCAACCCTGGTCGCGCTTGGCAACGCAGGCCTTCAGGAAGGGACATCCCTTGCACTCAGTCTCGTTCTCGTCAGCCGTCCCGAAGCACTGCCAGGTGCTCGGGTCGATTTCCGAAAAGTCAGCCGCCGGAGCAGTCTCGACAGCAGCGGCTGCCACTGCCGCCGCAGCCTGGGCCGCAGCCGGAG